>Ga0247738_10000011_pt1 | contig 258420 bp, 252 predicted proteins | sample UWRJL013104B2_FD_180936 | JGI IMG/M metagenome (GOLD analysis project Ga0247738, IMG submission 180936) | Plant litter microbial communities from Arlington Agricultural Research Station in Wisconsin, United States - UWRJ-L013-104B-2 | ecosystem: Environmental > Terrestrial > Plant litter >...
TTCGGGCTTCATCCTCACCGACGACGCCGACCTCGCCAAGAAGATCAACTCCGCCGTCTTCCCCGGGCAGCAGGGCGGCCCGCTCATGCACGTGATCGCGGCCAAGGCGACCGCGTTCAAGCTCGCAGGCACACCCGAATTCAAGGACCGCCAGGTGCGCACGATCAGCGGGGCGCAGATCCTCGCCGAACGGCTCACCCAGCAGGACGTCGCGGATGCGCAGATCAAGGTGCGCTCGGGCGGCACCGACGTGCACCTGGTGCTGGTCGACCTGCGTGACGCGGCCATCGACGGCAAGCAGGCCGAGGATCTGCTGCACGACATTCACATCACCGTGAACCGCAACGCCGTCCCGAATGACCCGCGCCCGCCGATGGTCACCTCCGGTCTGCGCATCGGCACCTCAGCGCTGGCGACACGCGGCTTCGGCGACGTCGAGTTCACCGAGGTGGCCGACATCATCGCGCTGGCACTGCAGCCCGGTGCGGATGTCGCTGCGTTGAAGGCTCGTGTCGACGCGCTCGCCGGCGCGTTCCCGCTCTACCCGGAGCTGCAGCAGTGACCGCCGTCGTCCTCGATGGCAAGGCCGCAGCGGCAGAGATCAGGGCGGAGCTGACCGAACGGGTCGCAGCGCTGCGCTCGCGGGGCATCGTCCCGGGGATCGCGACCGTGCTCGTCGGCGCGGATCCGGCATCCCAACTGTATGTCGGAATGAAGCACCGGCAGTCAGAGGCGATCGGGATGAACTCGATCCAGCGCGAGCTGCCCGCCGACGCCACCCAGTCGCAGGTCGAGGCGCTGATCGACGAGCTCAACGCCGACGACAGCTGCCACGGTTACATCGTGCAGCTGCCGTTGCCCAAGCACATCGACACCGACGCGATCCTCGAGCGCATCGACCCGGAGAAGGATGCCGACGGGCTGCACCCGACCAACCTCGGCCGGCTCGTCCTGAACGTCAACGCGCCGATCCACACGCCGCTGCCGTGCACGCCCCGTGGCGTCATCGAGCTGCTGCTGCGCAACGACTACGACCTCAAGGGCAAGCATGTCGTGGTCGTCGGACGCGGTGTCACGATCGGGCGCTCCATCGGACTGATGCTGACGCGCCGCGAGCTCAACGCCACCGTGACGCTCACGCACACCGGCACGGTCGACATGCCGAAGTACCTTCGCGAGGCTGACGTCATCGTCGCTGCTGCGGGCGTCAAGCACCTCGTCCGCGCCGAGGACGTCAAGCCGGGCGCTGCGGTGCTCGACGTGGGGGTCACGCGTGAGGATGACCCTGAGACCGGCAAGTCGAAGGTCTACGGCGATGTCCACCCCGACGTCGCCTCAGTCGCAGGCTTCCTGTCACCGAATCCCGGTGGTGTCGGCCCGATGACCGTCGCACTGCTCATGACGAACGTCGTCGAAGCTGCCGAGCGGTCGGCTGAGCGAGCGTAAGAGAGCAGAAATGCAGACGGGCGGCTGAGCTACAGCTCGTCCAGCATCCGTCGCTGTTCCGGGGTGAGCCCGTCATGGAGCTCATCCCGGCCGGTGGCGGTCGATCGGCTCTGAGTGGCGGATGCGGAGGCATCCGAAGTCCCGGCTGTCGAGGCGCGACCGCCTTTCACCTTCGACTGGACCGTGTCGAACACGGCGCCGGTCCTCGCCTCGATCCGGTCGTCCACCTGGTCATAGATGACCCACGCGATCAGCAGGTAGAGCGGCGGAAGAACGTAGCCCCAGAACCAGCCGCGCACGTCGACGCCACTGAGCCAGACCGTCAGCACCCACGCGATCAGCTCGACGACGAACACCAGCACGTACTGGACGACCTTCTCACCGACCTTCGTGCGCGTCTGCGCCGACTTCGACGCCGCCCCGCGGAACACCTTCAGCAGCGTCGGCTTCAGGGCGAGCGTGGCCAAGGTGAGTATCACGGCCGCCCACAGTGCGTTCCAACCGACTGTGACGCTCGACATGAGCAGGCCGATGAGCAGCAGTACGACGACGTTGAACACGTACAGGGAGACGGCGCGGACGATCCAGTTCTTCATGCCGTCAGCCTAGGCGGGAGGAGCGCTTCCGCGGAAGAAACCGTGATCAGCCGGTGAGGCCAGGTGCCTCGATGCCCGTGATGCGGGCGTGCTCGTCGAATCGGAAGGTGGCGGAGCCGGACGCGTCGGTGACGATCGCGCCGCTGAAAGCCTCGTCGGTCCACTGCAGGTTCCAGCCGGCCAGACGCGCGGCATCCCACACCGAGGAACGCGCATCGCTCAGTGCGAGCCCGGAGAGGATCCGGGGTACGGAGATGACGGCATCCCGCACAGTGAGCGGTGCGAGAGGCGCATCCAGAAGGAACACGGCTCGAGTGCCGCCCCCTATCGGTGCGGAGTAGTACGGGGAGCGGCCGGTGATCTCCACGGCCACGGTGCCGATCTGGTGCGCGACCTGCGCGATCCACTGGTCGAGATCGGCGCCGGTGTCCTCCGGGAACGGCAGCTCCGGCTGGCTGAGCTCGGTGATGCCGTACTGGGTGCCGTAGTCGCGCAGCTGCGCGGCGACCCCTTGCGCGTCGCCCTGGGGGTGTGCCCAGGCCCAGAGCAGGGAACGCGGCCCTGGTGCGATCGTCGCGACCAGGTGCGGGCGTGTCACCAGCTGATGCGCGGGATTCTCCTTCGCGGTGAAGGTGAGAGTGCCTGCGGCCATGTCAGCGTCCCAGCGGTTCTCGCCGAGTGCGTCGACGGCAGTGGTCAATGCGTCCTGACGGAGAGAGGCGAAGAGTGCTGCGCGATCGGCAAGAGGCTGCAAGGCTGCGAAGGTCATGGCTCCAGTCTGGCCTTGATTCCTATGTTTCCGCCACCCGCGCGGCGTCGACATCGGTCACCCGACCCATCCGCCAGATGCTCGGCACCGCGAGCGTCATGAGCGCGCAGCAGGCGTACAGTGCCGCTGACACCACGAGCACGATCCCGACATCGGCGCGTGTGATCATCCACCCGTAGATCAGGGTGCCGATCGGCATCACCACGAAGCTGCCGAGCATGTCGTAGCTGGAGACCCGAGAGAGCTTGTCACCGGGGATGTTCTCCATCATCGCCACGTTCCAACCGGTGCTGAAGACCTCGAGGCCCGCGCCGGCGATCAGGGCAGCGACGGCGAGCAGGACGACTGCCGGATGCAATCCGAGCATCGTCAGCGGGATCGCGAAGAACGCCATCCCGATCATGCCGAGTCGCAGCGGGTGCTTCAACGGGAACCACATCAGCATCAGCGTCATGATCAGAACGCCTACGCCTTCGGCGCTGATCACCCATCCCCACCCCGTGATGCCGAGCAGCTCGTTGTTCTTGGCGATGTACGGACCGACGACGCCCCAGGCGCCGACGTGTATAGCGTTCATGATCATGAAGGCGAGCACGATGACCCACAGCCACGTGCGGCTGCGGAACTCGTCCCACCCCGTGCGCAGGTCGCGAAGCAGCGTCGATTCGCCGGTTCCTGCAGGCGGAGGCAGTTTCACCTGGGCGAGCACGGGGATCGCGCACAGCCAGCCGACGACCTGCACCAGCATCGCCCACGCGGGGCCGGCCGTGGCGACCAGGATGCCGGCGATGACCGGCCCGCCGATCGTGACTGCGGAGCGCACGAACGACAGGAGGGCGTTCGCCTGCTGCAGATGCGCCGGCGTCGTCAGCTGCGGGATGATGCCCTGCATCGCCGGCAGCACGAAAGCCGTCGACGCGCCGTTGACGGCGGCGAGCACGATCATCAGCGGCACCGTGGCAGAGCCGCTGAACAGCAGCGCCGCCATGGTGCCCATCGACAGGATGTCGATGACGTAGCAGCTCTGGATGATGAGCGCTCGCGGCAGCCGATCGGCGACGACGCCGCCGAAGAGCACGAAAACGATGTTCGCGACGGTGAAGGCGGTGAGGACGTAGGAGAGCGACAGCGCATCGTTGTCGACCTGCAGCACCGCGAAGGCGAGAGCGATCGACGACATCGATCCGGTGATCAGCGTGATCGCGCGTGCGATGAAGAACCAGCGGAAGCCCCGATCCTGCATGGCCCCGAGGCCGCGGATCATGAGCGGGGGTTCAACGCGAGCATCCGTCGATCTTCTCACGATGAGCCCGGCCACTCGTCGTCGACCCGGTACGAAACGGGATTGCTTGTGTCGACGACGAGCGGGCGGGTGGTCAAGGCAGGCGGGCGGCGTACTGCTCTCTGATGATCGGTCGCGTGTCGGTCTCGAGACGGGAGGTCATCTCCACCGGCCACTCCGGCATCGTGCCGCGCAGTCCCCAGGCAGCCTGCACCGATGCCCCGAGAGCGACGTACTCTCCTGGGGCCGGCACCACGACCGGCGCATCGAACACCTGTGCCGCGATGCGCGCGACAGCTTCGCTCTGCGCGGCACCGCCGACGAGCAGGATGCGCTCGGCCGTCACTCCGTGGTCGCGGATGCGATCGAGACCGTCGGCGAGGCCGCACAGCACGCCCTCGATCGCGGCCCGGGCGAGATTCTCACGACTCGTCGAGGTCAGCGTCATGCCGAACAGCGACGCCGTGGCATCCGGAAGGTTGGGCGTGCGCTCGCCCTCGAACCACGGCTGCAGCACGAGGCCGTCCGCGCCGGGCGCGGCAGCCAGCGCGAGTCGGGAGAACTCGTCGTGGTCGACGCCGAGAAGGGATGCCGTGGCATCGAGTACGCGCGCGGCATTCAGTGTCGCGACCAGCGGGAGGTAGCCTCCCGCTGCGTCCGCGAAACCGGCCACCGTGCCGCTCGAGTCGGCGACCGCCACGTCGGTGACCGCGAAGACCGTCCCGCTCGTGCCGATCGAGACGCCGATGTCGCCGCTGCCCGCACCCATTCCCAGTGCGGCTGCGGCGTTGTCGCCCGCGCCGGCAGTGACGAGCATTCCGCCCTGTCCGGTGACATGCTCGGCGGGGCCGAGTACGCGGGGCAGCACGACATCACTCGCATCTCGCCGCAGCGCCGCAGAGAGCAGCTCCCGGTCGTACTCGCCCCGAACAGAGTCGAAGTACGCGGTGCCACTGGCGTCGGAGCGATCGGTGACGAGCTCGTCGAGCACGGGCCCCAGGGGAGAATCGTCGACCGGCCCGTAGCCACGCAGGCGCCACGTGAGCCAGTCGTGGGGGAGTGCGATCGCCGCGATCCGTGCGGCGTTCTCGGGCTCGGCATCCGCCACCCACCGCACCTTGCTCGCCGTGAACGAGGCGACCGGCACGACGCCGGTGCGCCGGGCGTACTCCTCCGCGCCGATCTCGGTGGTCAGCGCGGTCGCCGCATCCGCAGACCTGGTGTCGTTCCAGAGCAGAGCGGGCCGGATGACGCGACCCTCGGCATCGAGAGCGACCAGGCCGTGCTGCTGCCCGCCGATGCCGACGGCGGCGACGTCGTCGAGCCCGCCTGCTGCGGCGATGGCACTGCGCAGCGCCTCCCACCACGCCGCGGGGTCGACCTCGGTGCCGTCAGGGTGACCGGCTCGTCCGGAGCGGATCACCACTCCGGACGAGAGGTCGCGCACGACGACCTTGCAGCTCTGCGTCGACGAGTCGACACCGGCGACGAGCGTCTGCGTGCTGGTCGCCGCGGCGTTGGTCGCCACAGGTCAGCGAGCGCCGAGCAAGTGCTCGGTGGCGAGCTGCTGCAGGCGGACGAATCCGAAGCCTTTGCCACCGAGGTAGGCGTCGGCGTCGAAGTCCTCGAAGGCACTGCGGTCAGCGAGGAAGTCGTCGTAGCTCTCGCCCGGGTTCAGCGTCGGCGTCGCGAGCTCGTCGACCTTGGATGCGGCCAGCGCTTCCTGCACCTCGGGGTCTGCGCGGAAGGCAGCGGCACGCTCCTTGAGGAGCAGGTACGTGCGCATGTTCGCGGCTGCAGAATCCCAGACGCCGGTCTCGTCCTCGGTGCGGCTCGGCTTGTAGTCGAAGTGACGCGGTCCGTCGTAGGCCGCAATACCGCCGGGGCCGCCGTTCTCGAGCAGGTCGACGAGGGCGAAGGCGTTGTGCAGGTCTCCGTGACCGAACACGAGGTCCTGGTCGTACTTGATGCCGCGCTGGCCGTTGAGGTCGATGTGGAACAGCTTCTCGTGGAAGAGCGCCTGCGCGATGCCGGCCGCGAAGTTGAGGCCGGCCATCTGCTCGTGGCCGACCTCGGGGTTCACGCCGAACAGCTCCGGGCGTGCGAGGGAGCCGATGAATGCGATCGCGTGTCCGAGGGTGGGCAGCAGGATGTCTCCGCGCGGCTCGTTCGGCTTCGGCTCGATCGCGAAGCGGATGTCGTAGCCCTTGTCCGTGACGTAGTCGGCGAGCAGGTTCACTGCCTCGCGGTAGCGCTCGAGGGCCTGGCGCACGTCCTTGGCGGAGTCGTACTCGGCGCCCTCGCGGCCGCCCCACATCACGAAGGTCTTCGCACCGAGCTCGGCACCGAGGTCGAGCTGACGGAACACCTTGCGCAGTGCGTAGCGACGCACATCGCGGTCGTTGGAGGTGAAGCCGCCGTCCTTGAAGACCGGGGCGCTGAAGAGGTTCGTGGTGACCATGGGCACGATGAGCCCGGTGTCAGACAGGGCGCCCTTGAGCCGGTCGATCTGCTTCTGACGCTCGGCGTCGGTCGAGCCGAACGCGAACAGGTCATCGTCGTGGAATGTCAGGCCGTACGCGCCGAGCTCGGAGAGCTTCTCCACGGCGTGAACGACATCCAGACGCGGACGGGTAGGGCCGCCGAACGGGTCGGTGCCGTTGTAGTCGACGGTCCAGAGGCCGAAGGAGAACTTGTCTTCGCGGGTGGGTGTGAGAGACATGAGAAAGTCGCTTTCAACATCGATGGTGAATTGTTGTGAGTAAAAACATATCAGTGCGCAGCGCCATGGGCAATGCCGCCGGAGGCGTCTCAGCGTGTCGGCGCGGATGTCGATCCACGGGGGATCAACTCGGCAGGCATCCGGACGTGCTCCGGCTCGCCGCCTCCGAGCATGCTGAGCAGGACGCGCACGGCCACCGCGCCCATCGTGGCGAGAGGCTGTCGCACCGTGGTCAGCTGCGGCGTATTCGATGCAGCCTCCGGGATGTCGTCGAAGCCGACCACGGAGAGATCCTCCGGCACGCGCAGTCCGCGCTCGGCGGCGACCCTGATCATCTCGATCGCTGAGAGATCGTTGGCCGCGAAGACGGCGGTGGGTCGGTCGTCGAGATCGAGCAGTGCGTGCGAACCGGCGGTGGCGCTCGCGGCGCGATATCCGCCTTCCTCGACGAGTGCGGGATCGAACGGGATGCCGGCGCTCTTCAGCGCAGCACGATACCCGCGCTCGCGCTGATGCGCCGATTCCAGGTCGGTGCGACCGCGCAGGTGTCCGATACGGCTATGTCCGAGCGCGATCAGATGATCCATGGCGGCGCGCGCTCCGTCGACGTTGTGCACTGCCACTGTCGCAGGGCCGTCCGCCCCGGTGTGCGGGTCGACCGCGACGATCGGGACCGCCGACTTCGTCGGGGTGGTCGTCGGTGTGACGAGGATCGCTCCGTCGATGAGCGTTCCGCCGAGTCGCGAGAGGGAGCGGCGCTCCCACCCGAGATGATCGCCGGCGGAGACCGTGCCGGCATATGCGAGCACGTCGTACGGAGTGTCTTGGAGTGCGGTCGAGACGCCGCGCAGCAGTTGCAGCGCGAAAGGTTCGAACTCCGCCACCAGCACGCCGATCACGTTCGTCCTGCCTCGCCGCATCGACGTGGCGACGAGCGAGCTCTCGTAACCGAGCTCGGCCACGACGCGGAGCACGCGGGCGTGAGTGTCGGCGGACACGCCGTCGCGGCCGTTGATCGCCTTGGAGACTGTGGCCACCGAGACCCCGGCGGTGCGGGCGACATCGGTGATGGTTGGCCGAGCATTCATGGAGTCAGCCTAACCGAATAGAAAACGTTATCGATATCGTTTGACATGCTCGTGGGAGCGGTGTCAGAGTGGGCACACGAACACATTGGTGTGGCTGACAACAAATAGTCGTGTCGCGCTGCACGAGAACTCGAAGAAGAGGAGAACACAGCATGAAGATGCGAAAGGCATTGACGGCAGGTGCCGCGGTCGTCGCACTTGGTTCGCTCGTCCTGACGGGCTGCACTGGCAGCAGCAGCAGCAGCGGTGGCGGCGGCGAAGGCGAGGGCGGCGAGACCACCCTCACGATGTGGCACAACTCGACGACCGGCGACGGCAAGCAGTACTGGGAAGACGCAGCGGCCGCATTCCACGAGGCGAACCCTGAAGTGACGGTCAAGGTCACCTCCATCCAGAACGAAGACATGGACGGCAAGCTGCAGACCGCCGTCAACTCGGGCGATATGCCGGACATCTTCATGGCTCGCGGTGGCGGCAAGCTCGCCGACATCGTCGAGGCGGGCAAGGTCAAGGATCTCACCGACCTCATCGATGACGACGTGAAGACCGCGTTCGGCGAGGCACCGTTCAGCGCGTTCACGGTCGACGGCAAGGTCTACGGTGTGCCGAGCGCTGTGCTGCCCGGTGGCATCTTCTACAGCAAGGATCTGTTCGAGCAGGCAGGCATCGAAGCGGAGCCGACGTCCGTCGCCGAGCTCGAAGACGCCGCGGACAAGCTCAAGGACGCCGGGATCGCCCCGATCGCGCTCGGCGCGAAGGATGCTTGGCCGGCCGCGCACTGGTACTACTTCTTCGCGGTGCGGGCATGCGGTCAGGACGTCATCGAGAACTTGGCCACCAGCCCTGACTTCACCGATCAGTGCTGGCTGGATGCCGCTGACAACCTCAGCGAATTCGCCGCCACCGAGCCGTTCAACGACGGCTTCCTGACGACGTCGGCCCAGCAGGGCGCCAACTCGTCCGCCGGACTCGTCGCCAACCACCAGGCTGCCATGGAGCTCATGGGCGCCTGGAACGTCGGCGTGATCGCGGGTCTCACACCTGACGGAGAGCCGCTGGCCGACCTCGGCTGGTTCCCGTTCCCGGAGGTCGACGGGGGCGACGGTGAGCCCGGAGCCATGATGGGCGGCGTCGACGGTTACTCCTGCTCGACAGATTCGCCGGCGTCGTGCGAGGAGTTCCTCAACTTCATCGCATCGAAGGAATGGCAGGAGAAGTACGCCGTCGCCTTCCAGACCATCCCGGCCAACCAGGACGCAACCGGAGCGGTGACCGACCCGTCGCTGGTTCCGCTGATGGATGCGTACGGAAAGGCGCCGTACGTGTCGCTCTGGCTGGACACCGCGCTCGGACAGAACGTCGGAAACGCGCTGAACACCGGTGTCGTCGAGATGCTCGCAGGTCAGGGTGACCCGCAGAAGCTCGTCGACAGCATCGCGAACGCAGCGGCAAGGGGCTGAGCGGCGACATGACCGAATCTCAGGCGCTGATGACACCCACTGCGCCTGCGAGGAGAAACCGTGTCGGGACCGATAGTGCATCGGTCCCGACACGGGCGCCGCGGCGGCCTGACTGGCGCAAGCGCGGCGAGATCATTCTCCTGGCAGGACCCGCACTGCTGGTCTTCGTCGGCTTCGTCATCCTCCCGGTGATGATGGCCGCGTTCTACGGCTTCTTCAAATGGAACGGCTACGGCTGGCCCACCGAGTTCGTCGGACTCGACAACTACGCCCTCATGCTGCAGGACGACACGTTCCGCGCAGCTGTAGGGCACAACTTCACGATCGTCGTACTGTCGCTCCTGATGCAGGGGCCCATCGCGATCCTGTTCGCGCTGCTGCTGAACCAGAAGATCCGCGGTCGATCGGTGATCCGCGTGCTGATCTTCGCCCCGTACGTGATCGCCGAGGTCGTCGTCGGCACGGGCTGGAGTCTGATGCTCCAGGACGCGGGCGCGCTGAACTCCCTGCTCGAGAAGGTCGGCCTCGGAGCACTGCAGAACTCGTGGATCGCGGATCCGGCGATCGCCATGTGGTCGTTGATGATCATCATCACGTGGAAGTACATCGGCTTCGCAGTGATCCTCATGCTCGCCGGGATGCAGTCGATTCCTGAAGAGCTCTACGAGGCCGCCGCCATCGACGGTGCCGGCTTCTGGAAGTCGCAGTGGAGCATCACGCTCCCGCTGCTCGGCCCGACCATCCGCATCTGGGCATTCCTGTCGATCATCGGATCGCTGCAGCTGTTCGACCTCGTCAACATCATCTGGGGTCAGTACATCGCAGCCACCGCCGGAACGTCGACCATGGCGACGTACATGTACCAGAACGGGCATCTGGCAGGCAGCTACGGCTACGGCAACGCGGTCGCCGTGATGCTCTTCCTCATCTCACTCGTCGTCGCCCTCGTGTATCAGCGGTTCATTCTCCGCCGCGACACCGAAGGCGCATTGACGGGGGACAGCAGAAAGGGGCGCCGGCGATGACCGACACTCTGAAGACTTCGGTGGCGATCCAGGCGATCGGGCCGCGAGGGCGTCGACGCCCAGCATCCGGTGTGCGCTGGGGGAGCCCGGGCGTCTACCTGCTCGCGGTGATCCTGATCACGATCTGCATCACCCCGATCCTCTACATCATCATCGGCGGGTTCCGCACGAACTCGCAGATCACCAACGACCCGTCGGGGTGGCCGGCGCCGTGGGAGATCGCGAACTACACCAACGTCCTCGGCAGCAGTGAGTTCTGGACGGCGATGGTCAACTCGACCATCTCCGCCGTCGGCACCACGCTCGGCGCCGTCATCCTCGGAGTCATGGCCAGTTATGTGATCGCCCGCTACGATTTCGGCGGCAAGGGCATCATGTACGCGTTCTTCGCCGCTGGTCTGATGTTCCCGATCACGGTCGCCATCACACCTCTCTATCTGCTGATCCGCAACCTCGGCCTGGTCAACAGCCTCGGGGGCATCATCCTGCCGCAGATCGCGTTCGCCCTGCCGACCACGATCATCATCCTCGTGCCGTTCCTGCGTGCGATCCCGAAGGAACTCGAGGAGGCGGCATCCATCGACGGTGCCTCACGACTCGGCTTCTTCTGGAGGATGGTGATCCCGCTGAGTCTTCCCGGAGTGATCACCGTCGGCATCCTCGCTTTCATCGGATCGTGGAACGGGTACATGCTGCCGCTGTTCATCCTCAACGACTCCAGCCTGTTCACGCTCCCGCTCGGGGTGCAGAACTTCTCATCGCAGTACTCGGTCGACACCGCGAAGGTGCTGGCATACACCTCGCTGTCCATGCTGCCGGCGTTGATCTTCTTCAGCATGTTCGAGCGTCGAATCGTCGGCGGGCTCACCGGCGCCGTCAAGGGTTGAGCCGAGCCCCAAGATCTGAGCAAGAGATGAAAGAGAGATCCGTGTCGGATACCAACGCGGGAGTTCCCGCCATGCCCGCAGTGTCGGAGCGAGTCCGTGCGCTGCACGCGCAGATGACCCTCGATGAGAAGCTCGCGCAGATCGTCGGGTACTGGCTCGACCAGAACGGCGTGGTCGCCCCGATGCAGTCGGAGATGGCGGCAGGCCAGCAGGATGGCGGACACCTGGAAGATGTGACGAAGAACGGACTCGGCCAGTACACGCGCGTGTACGGTACGAGGCCTGTGGAGCCGGCCGAGCGCGCCGCCTGGCTCTGGGCAGAGCAGCGTCGACTCAAGCGCGAGACGCGACTGGGAATTCCTGCGCTCGTGCATGAAGAATGCCTCACAGGACTGGCGGCGTGGAAGGCGGCAGCGTTTCCCACCCCGCTCGCCTGGGGGGCGACGTTCAACCCGGATCTCGTGCACGAGATGGCCGCGTCGATCGGGGAGTCGATGCGGGAGCTCGGGATCCATCAGGGTCTCGCGCCGGTGCTCGATGTCGTCCGCGATCCGCGCTGGGGGCGCGTGGACGAGTGCATCGCGGAGGATCCGTACGTCGTCGGCGTGCTCGGCAGCTCGTATGTGACCGGCCTGCAGTCAGCGGGGGTGCATGCGACTCTGAAGCACTTCGTCGGATACTCGGGCTCGCGCGCCGGGCGCAACCATGCACCGGTCTCCGCTGGCCCGCGGGAGATCGCCGACGTGTTCCTCCCACCGTTCGAGATGGCGTTGTTCGATGGCGGGGCCCGTTCCGTCATGAACTCCTACGCCGAGATCGACGGCGTGCCGCTCGGCTCCAGCGAGGAGTACCTGACTGATCTGCTGCGGGGCCGCTGGGGATTCGACGGCGTCGTCGTCGCCGACTACTTCGCGGTGGCTTTCCTCGAGGTGATGCATTCGATCGCCGCTGATCGGGGAGGCGCTGCAGCCGCGGCACTGACCGCGGGGATCGATGTCGAGCTTCCGACCGGTGACGCGTACCTCGCACCGCTCGCCGAGCGGATCCGCGCCGGCGAGTTCGACGAAGCCTTCGTCGATCGAGCGGTGCTGCGTGTGCTCGCTCAGAAGGAGGAGCTGGGGCTGCTCGAGCCCGATGCGTTCGAGGACGAACCGCCCGCTCACGTCGACCTGGATTCGCCGCGTCACCGCGACATCGCGCGACGCATCGCCGAGGAATCGATCGTGCTGCTGTCCAACGACGGCATCCTGCCGTTCGCGGACGCGGCCGTGGCACCCTCACGCGTCGCCGTCATCGGTCCGAACGCGCATCGCGCGGAAGCGCTGATGGGATGCTATTCCTTCGCCAACCACGTGCTCGCGCATCATCCGGAGTTCCCGATCGGATTCGAGATCCCCACGTTCCTGGAGGCGTTCGAATCCGAGGCCGACCAGAGCACGGATGTCGTGTATGCCAAGGGCGCCGACGTGGAGGGCGATGATCGCACCGGATTCGACGAGGCCGTTGCGGCGGCTGCCGGCGCTGACGTGGCGATCGTCGTCGTCGGTGATCAGGCCGGCCTGTTCGGCCGAGGCACCGTCGGCGAGGGAAACGACTCCGAGACGCTGGAGCTGCCCGGCGTGCAGCGTGAGCTCGTCGAGGCCGTCGTCGCGACGGGGACGCCGGTCGTCATGATCGCACTGACCGGTCGGCCGTATGCGATCGGCTGGGCGCTGGACGGCGAACGTCGGCCGGCCGCGGTGCTCCAGACGTTCTTCCCCGGTGAGGAGGGTGCTGCAGCCCTTTCCGGCGTGATCTCCGGTCGGGTCAATCCTTCGGGAAGAATGCCGGTCTCGCTGCCTCGCGCGGCAGGAGCTCAGCCGTACACGTACCTGCACCCGCGCCTCGGAGGGGCGTCCGACGTCACGGCCACCGACCCCACCCCGGTGCGTCCTTTCGGTTTCGGGCTTTCGTACTCGCCCGTCGCATACGGGGAGCTCGTGGTGGACGCGGAAGCGTCAGCCGGTGCAGCTTTCTCCGCAGCCGTCGAGGTGACCAACACCGGGACGCGCACGGTGGATGACGTCGTGCAGCTCTATGGTCGTGATGTCGTCGCCTCGGTGACGCGTCCGCTGGCCCAACTGCTCGCTTTCCAGCGTGTGACGCTCGAGCCCGGCCAGTCCGCGACGGTGACCTTCTCGGCGCCCACCCAGCGGTTCGCATTCAGTGATCGATCGATGACGCGTGTGGTGGAGCCGGGTGATGTCGAGGTGTGGGTCGGAGCCGATGCCGCTGCGACCGAAGCCGCGGGCACTGCGACGCCGCGCTCGACGCTGGCCATCACCGGTGACGTGCGCGTCCTCACGAGCGCCGACCCGCGTCTCGCGACCGCTGACGTGAGGGCATTGGAGCACATGCCGCGCTGATCCATCGTCGACGACCGGATATCGTGTCATGAGCAACTCAATGGGAGAACGGCGGGGGACACGATGGCTGAGCGGGCATCGAGCGTCGAACGCGTGCGCGCGGCGAACCTCGGCGAGGTGCTGCGACTGGTGCATCAGCACGGTCCTCGTTCGCGTGCCGTCATCACCGCCGAGACAGGGCTGAATCGCTCGACCGTTGCGGACCTGGTCGCGGAACTCGTCTCACGCGGGCTCGTCATGGAGCAGGAACCGGACCCCACTCGGCGTGTCGGCAGGCCTTCGCCGATCGTCGCGGCCGGCGACGATGTGATCGCGATCGCAGTGAACCCCGAAGTCGATGCGATCGAGATCGGCGCCGTCACGCTCTCGGGGCGGGTCTGTGAGCGCGCGCGCATCGAATGCGCAGACGCGCCGAGCATCGACGACGTCGTCCGCGTGGTCGCGAGTGTCGTCGAGGGCTGGAGAGCGGGCGCGCTGGCAGAGAGTCGGTTCGTCGGAATCGGTGTCGCAGTTCCTGGCCTCGTCCGCGTCGAAGACGGCGTCGTGCGGCTGGCTCCGCACCTGGGGTGGCTCGACGGCGACATCCGCTCACCTCTCTCTCAGCGGCTCGGGCTTCCGGCGGCGATCGACAACGACGCCTCGCTGGGTGCGCGCGCCGAACGACTCTTCGGCGCAGCACGCGAGCACCGCAACGTCGTCTACCTCAACGGCGGTGCCAGCGGCATCGGTGGTGGTCTCATCCTGCAGGGCGTGCTGATCGCCGGCGCCGGTGGATATGCAGGAGAGTGGGGCCAGACCCGTCCGAGTATCCCCGCCGAGGCCGACCGGCGCACCAAGGGCGGAGTCCTGGAGGATGAGGTCAACCGGGCGAGGCTGCTGCAGGTCGCGGGTCTCGGGGCGGTCGACGATCCTGCGCTGGCCACTGCGCTGACCGAGGTCGATCATCCGCAGGTCGCCGAAGAGATCGCCCGCCAGCGACGGATTCTGGCCGCGACGCTCGCCAATGCGGTGAACGTGCTCAACCCCTCGATGATCGTGCTCGGCGGATTCCTCGGCATGCTCAGCGACAGCGATCCTGACGGCTTCACCGCCGATGTACGAGCCAACGCACTCGCGGCACCCGGCGAGCAGGTGGAGATCCGTCCAGCCGCCCTGGGCGCTGATCGCCTCCTGATCGGCGCTGCAGAAGCCGCTTTCGCTGCGCTTCTCAATGATCCCGCTCGTACTCTGGACGCACTCAGGGCGTGATCAGCACGCCGTCCACGCGGCGGCCGCGCTGGCTCCCTCGAGTTGCATGGGCCGTTGCTATGGTGAAGCCAACTCAGCCACCGGACGAAGGAGTTCAACGTGTCTCAGACCACGCAGAAGCAGGGGTCGCGCGGCGTGATGCGCCCGATCAACCGGTTCCTCGAGAGGTGGATCCCTTCCGCCCTGACGTTCGCGATCGTGCTGACGCTGATCGTCGCGATCCTCGCCATGACGCTCACGCAGACGAGCCCGATCGACGTCGTCAAAGGCTGGGGCGATGGGCTGGCCGGGCTGCTCGCCTTCATGACGCAGATGTGCTTGATCCTGCTTCTCGGGTACATGCTCGCGAACACGCGCCCCGTGCAGAAGCTGCTGCGGTGGCTTGCGCGAGTGCCGGGCAACGCCGGCTTCGCGTATGTGTTCGTGTTCGTGATCGCGGCGGTCGCCAGTCTCATCACCTGGGGACTCGGACTCATCGTCGGCACGCTGCTCGCGCGTGAGATCGCCGTCGAGGCGCGCAAGCGCGGACTCAAGGTGCACTTTCCCCTCCTGGTCGCGGCCGGCTATTCAGGATTCGTCGTCTGGCACATGGGGTACTCGGGCTCTGGGCCGCTGACGGCGGCCACACCTGACTCGTTCCTCGCGCCGAGCCTGGGCGGCGAGGTGCTGCCCATCACCGAGACGACCTTCTCGACATGGAACATGCTGGCGGCGCTGGGTGTGATCATCGTCGTCGGCTTCCTGATGTATCTCATCCGCCCCAAGAAGAACGACCCGATCTACGAATTGCCGGAAACGGTCGGATCCGAGGCGACAGACGAGTATGACGACCAGGTCGTCACGCCGGCCGATCGCATCGACGCCTCTCGCATCCTGACCACGATCGTCGGCATCGGGCTGGTGATCTATCTCATCGTGCACTTCGTCCAGGGCGGAACCCTCACGCTCGACATCGTCAACTGGTCGTTCCTGGCGCTCATCCTGCTGCTGGTGCGCAGCCCGTTCGAACTGATCCATCTCACCAAGAAGGCCGCGTCGAACGTCGGCGAGATCCTCGTGCAGTTCCCCCTGTACGCCGGAATCCTCGGGATCATGTCGACATCGGGCCTCATCGCGCTGTTCTCTGACGCGTTCGTGTCCATCGCGACGCCGACCACCTTCGGCGTGCTGGCACTGCTGTCTGCCGGCATCGTGAACTTCTTCGTTCCCTCAGGCGGCGGACAGTTCGCAGTGCAGGGGCCGATCATGCTGGACGCCGCGAACCAGCTCGGCGTCGACCCGTCGATCGCCGTGATGGCGGTCGCCTACGGTGACCAATGGACCAACATGATCCAGCCGTTCTGGGCGCTGCCTGTGCTCGCGATCGCCGGGCTGAAGATGCGTGACATCCTCGGCTACACCTTCATCACGTTGCTGGGCTCCGGCATCGTGATGGCTGCGGCGTTGCTCTTCGTCAGCCTGTGAGCCGATGTGGTCGTGAAGCTCAGTAGCTCGCGTGCTCAGCGGAACCTGCGTCGGGGATCCACTGCGCCGCGAGCCTCTCAGTAGCGCGGGCCAGGATCGACACGTCGGCGGCGACCAGGGCGAAGGATGCTCCGGCGTCGAGGTAGCGACGGGCGGTCGCAGGGGCGAACGCGTTGACGCCGACGGGCTTTCCCGCCGCCCGCACGGTCGCGATCGTCCGTTCGACGGCCGCGATGACGTCAGGATGCTCCTGCTGTCCGAGAAGACCCATGGATGCCGCGAGGTCGCTGGGACCGATGAAGACCGCGTCGACACCGTCGACCTCCGCGATCGCACGGGCATTGTCGACCGCGGCTTCCGTCTCGATCTGCACCGTCAGGGAGGTGATCTCGTGCGCCCGGTGCAGATAGTCCTCGATCCGGTTGAACTGCGCGGCGCGCGCGAGCGCACTGCCGACCCCACGGATGCCGCGCGGAGGGTAGCGGGTGGCCGCGACGGCGGCAGCGGCTTCTTCTGCTGTGTTCACCATCGGCACGAGCAGGTTCTGGGCGCCGACGTCGAGGACCTGCTTGATCAGCGTCGCCTCAGCCGAGGGCACCCGGACCACCGGTGTGATCGGGTACGGCGCGACGGCCTGCAGCAGCGAGAGCGTCGACTCCAAACCGATCGGGCTGTGCTCACCGTCGATCAGAGTCCAGTCGAGTCCGGAGCCCGCGACGATCTCGGCGGCGATCGGACTGCCGGAGCAGATCCACGCGCCGACGAGCGGGCGGGTGGCCTCGCCCAGACGATCCCGGAAGGAAGGGGCGGGCTCTAGACGAAGCGGCATGTGATTGTTCCCATCGGTCCGTAGTCGCACAGCACCTGATCGCCCTTCGACACCCACATCGGGCGGGTGAAGGAGCCGGCGAGGATGATCTCCCCGGCCTCGAGCCTGGCGCCGTGCTGGTGGAACTTGTTCGCGAGCCACGCGACCCCGGTGGCAGGGTGTCCGAGCACGCCCTGGGCGACGCCGGTCTCCTCGATCTCGCCGTTGCGGGAGAGCACGCCCGGCACCCAGCGCAGGTCGATCTCGTCCGGGCGCTTGTGCACGTCGCCGAGGACCATCGCACCGTAGGCCGCGTTGTCGCTGATCGTGTCGACGATCGTGCGACCCTCGAGTTCGATGTGCGAGTTGAGCACCTCAAGTGCCGGCACCGCATAGTCGATCGCGGCCAGGGCATCCTCGAGCGTGCAGTCCGGTCCCTCCAACGGTGCCTTCAGCACGAAAGCGAGTTCGACCTCGATGCGCACATTCGAGAAGTCGGCGAACGGGATGTCCGAACCGGACGCGTACACCGTGTCGTCGAACATCACCCCGTAGTCGGGCTCGGTGATCCCCGTCGCCTGTTGCATCGCCTTCGACGTCAGACCGATCTTCCGGCCGACCAGCCTTCGCCCCGCAGCGATGTTCTTATCGCGCCATATGCCCTGAATGGCATAGGAGTCCTCGATCGTGGCATCCGGGAACCGGGAAGTGATCCTCGGGATCACCGTCTTGTTCTGCTCAGCCGCGGCGAGCTCATCTGCGATCTGCTCGATCGCATCCGGTGACAGCATCCGTCCTCCTACAGCTGGTGACCGAGCTTGTATTCGCCCTGTTTGTACTCGGGCATCGCGGCGTCGTCGTCGGGACGAGTGTACGAGAACCCGTCGGCGCCGATCGTGACCGCCATCTCGCTGTCGTCGGTGCGCGCGTGAACAGGCTGCGGGTTGCCGTCCAGGTCGAGCACGACAGACGCATCGGTGTACCAGGAGGGCACGACGGGGTTGCCCCACCAGTCACGGCGCTGGTTGTCATGCACATCCCAGGTGATGACCGGATTGTCCGGATCGCCGGTGTAATAATCCTGGGTGTAGATCTCGACCCGGTGCCCGTCAGGGTCGCGCAGGTAGAGGTAGAAGGCATTGCTGACGCCGTGGCGGCCGGGCCCGCGTTCGATCGCATCGGATCGGCGGAGGGCTCCGAGCTTGTCGCAGATCGCGAGGATGTTGTGCTTCTCATGCGTGGCGAAGCACACGTGATGCATCCGCGGACCGTCGCCGCCCGTCATCGCGGTGTCGTGCACGGTGGGCTTGCGACGCATCCATGCCGCGTACACCGTGCCATCCTCGTCCTGGATGTCCTCGGTGACGCGGAAGCCGAGATCCTGCATGAACTTCACGGCGCGCGGTACGTCGGGGGTGACCTGGTTGAAGTGATCGAGGCGCACGAGTTCGCCCGGTGTGTGCAGGTCGTAGCGCCACGACATCCGCTCGACGTGGTCGGCCTGGAAGAAGAACTCGTAGGGGAACCCGAGCGGATCCTCCACGCGCACCGAGTCGCCGATGCCCATGACGAAGCCGTCAGGGCGGCGCTCGACACGGCAGCCGAGCTCGGTGTAGAACTCGACGGCGCGGTCGAGGTCTTCTGGGCTGCGCACGCGGTACGAGAACGCGGCCACCGCGGCGACCGGCCCCTTTCGCAGCACCAGGTTGTGATGGATGAACTCCTCGGTGGAGCGCAGGTAGATCGCCTGGTCGTCCTCTTCCGTGACGTACAGCCCGAGGATGTCGACGTAGAACTGACGGGATGCCGCGAGATCCGTGACCACGAGTTCCATGTACGCGCAGCGGAGGATGTCGGGCGGGGTGCTCGTCGGCGTCGCGACGGGGTTGTCCGAGTGGATCGGCGCCTCCTGGCTCACGTAGTAGCCCGAGGAGGTCAGGGTCATGTCTTCACGATTGGTCATGTCAGCGTCCTTGCTCTATTCGGTCCCTGAGCCTGTCGAAGGGTCAGTTCTTTCCGAAGACGGGGTTGTGGACCTCGCCGAGATTGATGTGCACCGCCTGCTGGTCGGTGTAGAAATCGATCGAGCGGTAGCCGCCCTCGTGTCCGAGTCCTGAGGCCTTCACGCCGCCGAAGGGAGTGCGCAGGTCTCGCACGTTGTTGCTGTTCAGCCACACCATGCCCGCTTCGACCTCGCCGGCGAAGTTGTGCGCACGCTTGAGGTCGTTCGTCCAGATGTATGCGGCGAGGCCGTACCTGGTGTTGTTCGCCAGGGCGAGAGCCTCGGCATCATTCGCGAACGGAGTGATCGCGACCACGGGTCCGAAGATCTCCTCCTGGAAGATCCGCGCGTCGGGGTAGACGTCCGCGAACACGGTCGGGGCGACGTAGTTGCCCGCGTCGAAGCCCTCCGGTCGTCCTCCGCCGGCGACGAGTCGGCCCTCGGTCTTACCGATCTCGACGTAGCTCATGACCTTGTCGTAGTGCTCCGGGTGCACGAGCGCGCCCACCTCGGTCTCAGGATCGTTCGGCAGGCCGACCTTGACGCGCTTCGCCTGTGCGGCGTACTTCTCGACGAACTCGTCGTAGATGGACTGCTCGACGAGGATGCGGCTTCCGGCGGTGCAGCGCTCGCCGTTGAGGGAGAACACCCCGAAGATCGTGGCGTTGACAGCCGCATCCAGATCTGCGTCGGCGAAGACCACGGCCGGCGACTTGCCGCCGAGTTCCATCGACAGCCCCTTGAGGTGCGGGGCGGCGTTGGCGAAGATCAGCTGGCCGGTCGAGCTCTCGCCCGTGAACGAGATGAGCGGCACATCCGGATGCTTGACCAGCGCATCACCGGCATCCTCGCCGAGACCGTTGACGAGGTTGAAGACCCCCTTGGGCAGGCCGGCCTCCTCGAAGATCCCGGCCCACAGCGACGCCGACAGCGGTGTGAACTCGGCAGGCTTCAACACGACGGTGTTTCCCGTGGCGAGCGCGGGGCCGAGCTTCCACGACTCCAGCATGAACGGCGTGTTCCACGGAGTGATGAGGCCGGCGACGCCGATCGGCTTGCGGTTGACGTAGTTGATCTGGCGGCCAGGCACCTTGTAGGTGTCGTCCGCCTGCGCGACGATCAGGTCGGCGAAGAAACGGAAGTTCTCCGCGGCGCGACGTGCCTGGCCAAGGGCCTGCGTGATGGGAAGGCCGGAGTCGAAGCTCTCCAGCTCGGCGAGACGCTGATCGCGCGACTCGACGATGTCGGCGATGCGGTGCAGCACGCGCGAGCGCTCGCGCGGGAGCATCTTCGGCCATGGTCCTTCTTCGAACGCGCGCTTGGCAGCCGCGACGGCGAGGTCGATGTCCGCCTTCTTGCCGGCAGATGCCGTGGTGTAGTTCTCGTTCGTGACCGGATCGAGCACGTCGAAGGTGTCTCCGTCGACGGAATCTGTGAACGCGCCGTCGATGTAGTGCTGGATCTGATCGGGCAGGTCAGCGGGGATGCGTGAATCGGTCATGGTTCCTCCGGTGTCAGTGGACGTGCGTGCCGACGGCTTCGTCGGGGTGTTCTTTCGTGAGGTACGCGTCGAGCGTGGCCGCGTGATGATCGCGCGCGGCACGCTCGATCTCGATCACGGGAGCGCCGTTCTCGATCAGCGCGACGATGTGCTCGTGCTCGCGCACTGATTCGTGCGCACGGCCGGGAACGAAGCTGAACGTCGAATCGCGCAACCGGTTCAGCCTCGCCATCTCGAGGGTCACCAGCTCGTGCAGACGCGGATTCGGGCAGGGAGCAATCAGCGCGGCATGGAACTGCTGGTTGAGCTGGGTGAAAGCCGGCGGGTCGAAGTGATCGAGGGTCTCGATCATCCGTGCATTGATCGCACGCGCCAGTCGTAGATCGTCGGCGTTCAGATGGCGAGCCGACATCGCGGTCGCGCTGCCCTCGAGGATGCTGAGTGCCTCCATGCTGTGCCGGTACTGGGAGTCGTCGACCATTGCGACCCTCGCGCCGACGTTGTGCTCGAAGTGCACGAGCCCCTCAGCCTCCAACTGGCGGATCGCCTCCCGCACCGGCACGACACTCATGTCGAGCTCGCCGGCGATGGTTCCGAGCACCAGTCGGTAGCCGGGAGTGTAGGTCTGGCCGGCGATGCGCTCCTTGATCCAGCGGTATGCCTGCTGCGACTTGCTGAGCATCTTCGTCATGCGCGATCACCTTCGGTCCCGCGCGAGGCCTCGTACGTCGTTCGCCACTGCGCATTCATCGGAAACAGTCCGTCGACCGGATGTCCCGCCTCCACCTGCACGGCGATCCAGGCATCCTCCTCCTCCTGGGCGAGTGCCGCGTCGACGATCTCGGAAACGATGGACGGCGGGATCACGACCACTCCGTCGCTGTCTCCGACGATGATGTCGCCGGGCTGCACTGCCGCGCCGCCGCAGGCGATCGTGACGTCCGTCTCCCACGGCACGTGCTTGCGCCCGAGCACCGATGGGTGCGCGCCCTTGGAGAACACCGGCAGACCGATGCGGGCGACCTCGTCGAAGTCGCGCACGCCGCCGTCGGTGACGACACCAGCTGCGCCGCGGGCCGTGGCGCGCAGTGCGAGGATGTCGCCGAGCGTGCCGGTGGTGGCATCCCCTCTGGCCTCGATCACGATGATCTCGCCCTGGTCGACGGCGTCGAACAGACGTTTCTGCGCGTTGTAACCGCCGCCGTGGCTCTTGAAGAGGTCTTCGCGGGCAGGGATGAAGCGCAGCGTGCGCGCGGTGCCGACGATCTTCACTCCGGGCAGGTTCGAGGCGACTCCGTCGATGAAGCACGAGTGGAGCCCGCGCTTGCGCAGCTGGGAGGAGAGTCCTGCGGTCGGCGCCTTCTCGAGTTTGGCGCGCAGTCCGGGGGAGAGGCCGGGGAGAGTCTTCGACGCTTCGACAGGCTCAGTGGGTGAAGACGCGTCTGGCGCGTCACCTGTCGAAAGACCCGCCGCTTCCGCCGAACCCCATGCTTCGGTGCGCTGCGTGTCGTCGACCGACGGCATGGACCCGAGCGTCTCATCGAACGGCACGTCGCCCTGCGTGACCGTGGTGATCAGACGCCCTGATGACGGGGCTCCGGGAGCGGAAGGGGCGTCGACCTCGACCTCGACGACGTCGCCGGGGACGATGACGGAGGATCCCGCCGGCGTCCCGGTGAGGATGACGTCGCCCGTATCGAGCGTGAAGTGCTGAGACAGGTCGGCGACGAACTGCGCGAGAGGGAAGATGAGTCCCGACGAATTGTCGTCCTGGCGCAACTCGCCGTTGACCCACGTGCGCACCCGGATGTCGGTGGGGTCGACGGATCGAGCATCGATCAGTTCAGGACCGAGCGGGGTGTAGCCGTCGCCGCCCTTCGATCGCACGTTCGAGCCTTTGTCATTCGCCCGCAGGTCGTAGAGGCCGAGGTCGTTCGCGGCGGTGATGGATGCCACGTGCGACCAGGCGTCCTCGATGCTGACGTGGCGTGCTGGTGCGCCGATCACGAGGGCGATCTCGCCCTCGAAGGCCAGCAACTCGGTGCCGGCCGGACGTTCGACGACGCCGCCGGATGCTGCGATGGAGCTTGCGACCTTGAAGAAATAGGAGGGATGCGCGGGGCGCCTGCCGCGCTGCTCGGCCCGGGACGCGTAACTGAGGTGGACCGCGATGATCTTGCCGGGGCGGGCGTTCGAGTCCGTCACGTGAGGCGCCTCCTTGCGTCGTGAGCATCGCTCTTGTGCGATGTATTTGAAATCGTATATCATCCTGACAGCGGGTGGCAAGCATCGCTTCGACTCGAAAGCGGCCACCCGGACAACGACGTCACACAAGGAGCTTCAATGACTGATCAGCCCGGCTTCACGCCGACAGGCACCATCGCCAGCGCCGCGGATCGACGGCGCGTCGTCTTCGCAACGGTGGTCGGCACCACCGTCGAGTGGTACGACTTCTTCATCTACGCCACGGCCGTCGGCCTGGTCTTCGGGCAGCTGTTCTTCTCCGCGCTCGGCACGAACACCGTGATCCTCGGATTCGCGACAGTGGGCATCAGCTTCCTGTTCCGCCCGCTCGGCGCCTTCCTCGCCGGCCACTTCGGAGACAAGCTCGGCCGCAAGCGCGTGCTGATGTGGACCCTGATCCTGATGGGGGCCGCGACCGCACTCATCGGTCTGCTGCCCACCGCGGAGGTCATCGGCGTCGGCGCTCCGATCCTGCTCGTCCTGCTGCGTATCCTGCAGGGCATCTCGGCCGGTGGCGAGTGGGGCGGAGCCGTTCTGATGGCGGTCGAGCACGCTCCCAAGAAGAAGCGCGGCATCTTCGGCGCCTCTCCTCAGATCGGTGTGCCGCTCGGACTGCTGCTCGCATCCGGTGTCATGGCGATCATGACCGCGATCGCACCCGGTGACCAGTTCCTCGCGTGGGGCTGGCGCATCCCGTTCCTGCTCAGCGTCGTGCTCATCCTGATCGGCTACTACGTGCGCCGCAACGTCGAGGAGAGCCCGGTGTTCGCCGAGCTCGCCGCACGCAAGGAGAACGCGCAGATGCCGATCGTGCAGCTGTTCCGCAAGCACGCGCTCCTCGTCCTCATCGCCGCCCTGGTGTTCGCGGGCAACAACGCGATCGGATACATGACCACTGGTGGCTACATCCAGGGCTACACGACCGACCCCGAGGGGCCGATCGGACTCGAGCGAGGTCCAGTGCTCTGGGCGGTCACCGGGTCTGCCGTCACCTGGCTCCTCACCACTCTCCTCGCGGGGTGGATCTCCGACCGGATCGGCCGCCGCAACACCTACATCATCGGATGGATCCTGCAGCTGGGCGGTGTGATCCTGCTCTTCCCTCTGGTCAACACCGGCAGCATCGCCTCGATCTTCGCGGCCCTCGCGATCCTCACCATCGGTCTCGGCTTCACGTACGGGCCGCAGGCGGCGCTGTACACCGAGCTGTTCCCGGCATCCATCCGCTTCTCCGGTGTCTCGATCTCGTACGCGATCGGCGCGATCCTCGGCGGCGCGTTCGCCCCGACCATCGCCGCAGCGATCGTGGACGCCACCGGTTCGACCGAGATGGTCACCTGGTATCTCGCCGGCATGACGCTGATCGGCCTGATCGCGACGCTCCTGCTCCGCGACCGCAGCGGCATCCCGCTGGGGCCGGATCATGAGGAAGCGCAGTCGGTCAGCCCGATCCGCGGACTCGCCAAGGCCTGATACATCCTCCTGTGGCGGATGCCGTTGCAACCGCCCCAGGAATCAAGAAGAAGGAGTTCCGATGCAGTTCCATCACCACGGCTATGTCTCGCAGGACCCGCGCATCGTCGCGCCGGCGGGCACCGGTGTCGATCGCCCTGCCGACCTGCCGGACGAGATGGACGTGCTCATCGTGGGTTCCGGCCCCGCCGGCATGCTGCTGGCGGCGCAGATGTCGCAGTTCCCCGGCGTCACCACGCGGATCATCGAGCAGCGTGATGGACGGCTCGTGCTCGGGCAGGCCGACGGCATCCAGCCGCGCAGCGTCGAGACGTTCCAAGCCTTCGGATTCGCCGAGCGCATCACAGCCGAGGCGTACAACATCGCGTACATGAACTTCTGGGGGCCGGATCCGGAGAATCCGGGCGAGATCATCCGCACCACCCGCACCGAGGACTACGGGCTCAAGATCAGCGAGTTCCCGCACCTCATCGTGAACCAGGCCCGCGTCCTGGACTACTTCGCCGAGGCAGCCGCCGACGGACCGGCGCGCATCGTTCCCGACTACGGCGTCGGCTTCGTCGGACTCACGGTGCATGACGACGGCGACCATCCGATCGAGGTGCGGGTGCGGTACACCGAGGGACCGAGGCAGGGCGAGGAACGCACGATCCGTGCGAAGTACGTCATCGGCAGCGACGGCGCGCGCAGCGGCGTGCGCGAGGCGATCGGTCGCGCCCACGTCGGGGAGTTCTCCGCCCATGCGTGGGGTGTCATGGATGTGCTCGTGAACACCGACTTCCCCGATTGGCGCACCAAGTGCGCCATCAATGCGGAGGCGGGAAACATCCTGCACATCCCGCGTGAAGGCGGCTACCTCAGCCGCGTGTACGTCGACCTCGGCGAAGTCGCCGAGAACGACAACCACCAGGTGCGCAGGACCCCGATCGAGGCCATCATCGCGAAGGCCAACGAGATCCTGCATCCGTACTCGCTGGATGTGAAGGAGGTCGCATGGTCGAGCGTGTACGAGGTCGGTCATCGCGTCACCGACGGCTTCGACGATGCCCTGGACGTCGATCGCGCGCCGCGCGTCTTCCTCACCGGTGACGCCTGCCACACGCACAGTGCGAAGGCAGGACAGGGCATGAACGTCTCGATGCAGGACGGGTTCAACCTGGGTTGGAAGCTCGGAGCGGTGCTCACAGGGCGAAGCCCCGAATCGCTGCTCTCGACGTACTCGGCTGAGCGGCAGCCTGTCGCGCAGCAGCTGATCGACTTCGACCGGGAGTGGTCGTCTCTGATGGCACGCAAGCCCGACGAGATCCCCGACCCGCAGGAGCTGTCGAACTACTACCTGGCGACCGCGGAGTTCCCGTCCGGTTTCATGACGCAGTATCCGCCGTCGGCGATCACCGGCTCTGATTCGCATCAGGCACTGGCTTCCGGTTTCCCGCTCGGGAAGCGCTTCAAATCGGCCGAGGTCGTGCGTGTGTGCGATGGCAATGTCGTGCATCTCGGACACCACGCCAAGGCCGATGGGCGCTGGCGCATGTATGCCTTCGCGGATGCCTCCGGCGCGGGTCTCGCCGAGTGGGCGTCGGCGGTCGCGCCTGTCGTCGCGCGCTTCACTCCGGCGGACGCCGATGTGGATGCCGTGATCGACGTGAAGGCGATCCACCAGCAGGCCTTCGAAGACATCGACATCATGTCCGTGCCGTCACTGTTCCTGCCGAAGACCGGTCCGCTGGGACTGACCGACTGGGAGAAGGTGTACACCGCTGCTCCCAACGCCTGGTCGAAGACCGACATCTTCGCCGAGCGCGAGCTTTCACGCGACGGCGTGGTCGTCGTGGTGCGGCCCGACCAGTACGTGGCCGCGGTGCTGCCGCTGGATGCGGTGTCCGAGCTCGACGAGTTCCTGTCCGGAGTGTTTCTGCCTCACTGAATGCTCGAACCTCCGCCGGTCTGGTCGGAAAACCAGGACCATCTGGCGTGTTGCCGGCGTGTTGCACCTCGGCGCGCCGGCGACACGCGGACACGTCTGTGTTTTCCGATCCGGCTGACATGACACGTGTCACGCGAATGAGGTGACAGCGGCCTCCGGCATCCACAGCCGGCAGCGGCCAGGCTGGAGGTATGAGCACAGCACCAGGCACACTGACGCCGACGAGGCCGACTGACACAGCATCCGACACGGCCGTCGCCATCTCGGGACTGCGCAGGCACTACGGCCTGGGCGACCGTACGGTGAAGGCGGTCGACGGCGTGGACCTCAGCATCCGTCGGGGCGAGATCGTCGCCCTTCTCGGCCCGAACGGCGCGGGTAAGACGACCACACTCGACATGCTCCTCGGGCTCACCGATCCCAGCGAGGGTACAGTCTCGGTCTACGGCGAGAAGCCCGCCAAGGCGGCCAAAGCCGGCGTGATCGCCGCCGTGCTGCAGACCGGCGGACTCCTGTCCGACCTCACCGTCCGTGAGACGGTCGAAGTGATCGCCTCCTTGCACGGTCGTGAAGCGCTCTCGCGCGTGCCCGAGGTGCTCGCCCGCACCGACCTCGAATCGATCGCGCGTCGCCGGATCGCCAAGTGCTCGGGCGGCGAGCAGCAGCGCGTGAAGTTCGCCCTCGCTCTGGTGGCCGACCCCGACATCCTCGTGCTCGACGAGCCGACCGCAGGCATGGACGTCACCGCCCGCCGCCACTTCTGGGACGTCATGCGTGCTGACGCGGATGCCGGACGCACCATCGTGTTCGCCACGCATTACCTCGAGGAGGCCGAGCAGTTCGCACGCCGCACGGTCGTGATGCACCGTGGACGACTGGTCGCGGATGCACCAACCGCTCAGCTGCGCGCCAACCTCGGCGGGCGCACGCTCGCCGCCACGCTGCCGGCATCGGGCGCCGACGACCTCGTCCGGAAGCTGACCGCGACGGACGGCATCACCGACGTGCGAGTGGATGCGGAACGCGTGAGCCTACGGGCGCTGGATTCGGATGCCGCGGCATCCGCTCTTCTGAACGCCGGGGCGCACGATCTGGAGATCGCCGCGCCCACCCTCGAAACCGCCTTCACGGCCCTGACGGAGGACCGATCATGACCATGTCGATCTCACCAACGATGATGCGCGTCGAGGCGATGCGCCAGATCCGCAACCCCTACACCCTCGCGTTCACCCTCGGGATGCCGGTGGCGATGTACCTGCTGTTCGGCGCGAGCATGGGCTATGGCTCCGGCCCAGTGGGGCACGGCAACGTCAAGTTCTACGTCATGGTGTCCATGGCCGCATACGGCACCGCTGTCGCGATGAGCTCGATCACGTCGCTCGCCGCCACCGAGGCGAAGCAGGGCTGGGGTCGGCAGCTCGCGATGACGCCACTCGGCACCGCCGGCTACGCGGTGATGAAGCTCCTCACGGCTGTCGCCTTCGCCGCTCTCGCGATGATCGCCGTCTTCGCCGCGGGCATGTTGACCGGAGCAGAGGTGGCGGATGTCTGGCGGTGGTGGGCATCAGCGGGGATCATCCTCACCGTCGGCCTCATCTACGGTCTCTACGGTCTCGGGGTCGGGCTGTTCTTCAACTCGGACACGGCAGCGGCGCTGGCATCCATCTCGATGACCTTCTTCGCGTTCTTCGGAAACGTCTTCATTCCTCTTGACGGGGTGATGCTGGACATCGCCCGGTTCACTCCGCTGTACGGCTTCGTCGCGCTGAGTCGCTGGCCGCTCACGGATGGCGTGCTCACGACGGGGCAGGCCGACCCGCTGTGGATGATCGCGTTGAACGTCGCCGCGTGGCTCGCGGTGTTCGCGGTGCTCGTCGCCGCCGGAGTCAAACGTTCGCGGTCGCGCCGATAGGGTCGACAGCATGGCGGATGACGTGACCAGGGACGCCGCGGCGGCGTCCGCGGCCGGCGCCGTTCCCGCTGCCTGGGCGGCACAGGGGAGCCGACACCGCCGAGGCGGTGCCGGCTCACCCTGGGAACGGTTCGGTTGGGTCATGGCGGCGGTATGGCTCGTGTTCCTCGGTTACCCTCTGATGGCACTGCTACGCTCCGAAGCCGCGCAGATCTGGGTCACCACCGGCTGGATCGCGCTCGGAGCCTTCGTCGTCATCTACGTCGCCGGTTTCATGAACGGCATGAGCTTCGGCGGCGGAGGACTCACCACGCCGCCGAAGCCGATCCAGTGGGCGGCGTTCGCTGCGATGATCGCGTGCGCCGCGTTGACCGTGCCGGCCGTCGCAGGGTCGGCGTTGAGCTTTCTGCCGTTCATCATGTCGTTCGCGTCGTACGGACTCACCCGAATCGCGCACTGGATCACGATGGTCGCGTGCGTCGCGGTCACGGCCCTCGTGGTCGTTTTCACACCGCTCGGTGTCGCATACCTGCCGATCCTGGCGATCATCGTGCTCCTCGGCGTGGTCAACACCGTCTCGACGACTCTGATCATCCGCTCCGCCGAGGCGGAGGTACTGGGCCTGGAACTCGCGACGAGCGAGGGACGCGAGGCTGTCGCTCGCGATGTCCACGACCTTGTCGGACACTCGCTGACCGTGGTGAGCCTGAAGGCGCAGCTCGTGCGCCGGCTCATCGACAGCGATCCCGAGCGCGCCAAGGCAGAGCTCGCTGACATCGAGTCTCTGACGACCGAAGCCATCGCCGGTGTGCGGGCGACCGTGGCCGGTGTGCGCAGCGCCGCACTCATCGAGCAGCTGGCGTCGTGCCGTGATGCGCTGCAGTCAGCCGATGTGGTGATGCGGGTGGACGGGGATGCCGGGGCGCTCTCGCCCGCGCAGTCACTGACGGCGAGCTGGATCCTCCGCGAGGCGACGACCAATGTGCTGCGCCACGCCCGAGCCGGATCAGTCACGGTGGGCATCGCTCCGGGGAGCTTCACGGTGGTCGACGACGGCGCGGGTTATGACGGCGGCGAAGGCAACGGGGTGCGGGGAATGCGCGAACGCGCCACGACAGGCGGGGCCACGTTCGATGTGCGCTCGCGGGAGAACGGCGGAACGCGCGTGGAGGTGACCTGGTGACCGAAGACGGCCCGATCCGCCTGGTGATCGTCGATGATCAGGCGATGCTGCGAGGAGCGCTCACAGCCCTGCTGGAGCTCGAGGAGGATCTCACGGTCGTCGGCGTCGCCGGAGATGGTGCAGAAGCGATTCAGGTCGTGACGCAGACGTCGCCTGATGTGTGCCTCATGGACATCCAGATGCCGGGCATGGACGGCATCGCCGCGACCAGGGCGGTGCGGTCGGCGAACGCGGGCACGCGGGTGCTCATCGTGACGACGTTCGCGCGGCCCGGCTATCTGCGCGCGGCGCTGGATGCCGGGGCGAGCGGGTTCGTGGTGAAGGACGCACCCGCGCAGCAGCTCGCCGAAGCGGTGCGGCGCGTGCACGCCGGGTTGCGGGTCGTCGATTCCGCGCTCGCCGAGGCCAGCGTCTTCGAGGGGGCGAATCCGCTCAGCGAACGCGAGCAGCAGGTGCTGCGGCTCGCGGCAGACGGTCGCAGCGCGGTGGCCATCGCGTCGGAGATATTCCTGTCGGCGGGGACCGTGCGCAACAACCTGTCGGCCGCGATCGGCAAGGTCGGCGCGACGAATCGGGCTCAGGCCGTGCGGATCGCCCAGGACAAGGGGTGGATCTGACCGCCCCGGACGGTGCGCGATGTCAGAGCCTGGGCGTAACTTTGACGCTGGCAGGGCGCCGATGCCCGTCAGGAGGAGCACGTCATGGACTGGAAGATCGAACTCATCTTCGTGCCGGTGACCGATGTCGACCGCGCGAAGGACTTCTACGTGAAGATCGGCTTCAACGCCGATCATGATCACGTCCCGTACGAGGGTCTGCGCTTCGTGCAGATGACGCCGCCCGGGTCAGCGTGCTCGATCGCTTTCGGCAACGGTCTCGGCGGCGACCTCGAGCCGGGCATGCAGAACAGCATCCAGGTCGTGGTGCCGGATGCCGATGAGGCTCTGGCTCACCTTCGTGAGGTCGGTGTCGAGGCGAACGGCGTCGACGAGCAGGCGTGGGGTCGGTTCGTCACGTTCGATGACCCGGACGGGAACACCTGGACGCTGCAGCAGATTCCTGACAGGAGCTGACTCCGCTCGCTCAGCGCGGGGCGACGTCGCGCACATCGCGGAGGAACTCGACGAGTTGCACGCTGGCCTCATCGAGGGTGCCGTCGTTGACGATCTCGAGGTCGACAGGGTGCTCGGGTGCGGGATCAGCCCTGGCGACGCGCGCCGCGGCGTCGGCGCGGTTCTCGCGGCCGCGCGCGAGGATGCGGGCCAGACGGATCTCGTCCGACACCGTGATGCGCACGACACGCGAGTCGCCGAACAGAGCGGGCAGTTGCGCGATCACCCCGCGTGAGACGTTGGCCACCACCACGCCTCCCGCAGCGACGGTCTCACGTGCCGACGCGGGGATGCCGTAGGAGAGGCCGTGCGCACGCCACGTCAGAGACAGGTCGCCGTGATCCTCGGCATCCGCGAAGCCGTCGTCGGTGACGGAGATGCACTCTTCGCCTTCGCCCGTCGGCCGGGTGATGAGGCGGCGCGGGAAGACGATGTCGCCACGATCGGCCAATGCGACCTTGGCGCGCTCGATGATGGTGTCCTTGCCCGCCCCGCTCGGGCCGACGATTGCGACGAACACGCCGCTCACGCGACTCGCGTCCCTTCACGCCACACGCCGCGCACGATCGGCAGGGCCGAGCCGAGCGGATGCTGCTGCGTTGATGCCCCGGCGTATGCGTGCACGCGGACGAGGTCGGCGCGCATACCGGTCGCGATGCTGCCGCGATCGTCGAATCCGGCCGCGCGCGCGGGGTTGGCGCTCACAAGCGCGACCCCCTGCGGCAGTGTCACGTCGCCACCGTCGAACAGGTGGAAGACCGCATGAAGCAGGCTCGAGGGCACGTAATCGCTGGAGAGGATGTCGAGCAGCCCGAGCCTGAGCAGATCGGTGGCCGCGACGTTGCCCGAGTGCGAGCCGCCGCGGATGATGTTCGGCGCGCCCATGACGACGAGCTGCCCGGCGGCGCGCGCAGCACGCGCAGCCTCGATCGTGGTGGGGAACTCCGAGATGCGCACGCCTGCAGCAGCCGACTCATCGATGTGGGCTTGGGTTGCGTCATCGTGCGCCGCGATCGTGATGCCGCGGCCGGTGGCACGCTCGACCATGAGGCGTCGGTTGTCGTCGGAGAACTGCGCCGAGTAGCCGTGCAGCGCCGCGACGTGCTCGTCGAACTGCTCGTTCGACAGGCTGTGCTTTCCGACCATGTACGTGCGGAACGCCTCGACGTCGGCGTACTGGCGTTGACCAGGAGTGTGGTCCATGAGCGAGATCAAGCGCACGCGCTCGTGGCCGCCGATGTCGTCGAAGACCTCGACGACATCGGGGGTCGCGACCTCACAGCGCAGGTGCACGTAGTGATCGGCGCGCAGCAGACCCGCCTCGGCAGCATGCACGACGGCGTCCATGAGGGTGCGCGCCTTGCCCGACAGCCGGTTCTCGCCGGGACCGCTGCCGATCCTCAGCGCGTCGAGCACGGTCGTCATGCCCGACGCCGCCATCTGTGCATCGTGCGAGATCACGGCCGGGATCGGATCCCAGAACCGCTTGGGTCGCGGCTGGTAGTGCCCTTCGATCTGGTCCGTGTGCAGTTCGACGAGCCCGGGCAGCAGATAGTCCTCGCCGAGGTCTTCACCGGATGCGCTGCCGAGGGGTGGATGCGGATCCGTCGAGATCTCGACGATCCTCCCGTTCTCGATACGCACGGATCCGTGCACGATCTCCCGCTCGAGAACCATGCGCGCGTTGGTCAGAGTGTGTGACATCAGACATTCTCCCGTGGGGATCGGAGGGCGAAGGGATGGACGGAGAGCAGCTCGAACGCCGCCCCGGGCGCCGGCTCGACGCAGAGCGCGATCGCGGTGAGCGGCACGTCGACACCGCTGACCTGAGTGAAATGCGCCTCGAGCGCGGCATCGATATCTGCACCGCGGTCGTCGGGCACGGCATCCGTGAGCGTCAGGTGGAAGCGGAACTCATCGAACACGTAGGGATAGCCCCAGCGCTCGAACAGCTCACGCTGTCGCGGTGTGAGCCGCTCGGGTCGGCGCCGGGCGATGTCGGCGGCGCTCAGCGGCGCGCGGAAATCGTCGAAGGCCTGGACGGTCTCGGCCGCGAGCTTCGTGAGCTCCGCCTCGCGGCCGGGGCGCGGCACGAACGCACGGTACGCGCCGATCGTCGTGGCAAGGGGTGCCGGTATGACGAGCGTCGTGCGCGACGCGGCGAACGCATCGGCCGCCGCGCACAGCTCTGCCTCTGTGCGGCCGTCCGCCAGACGCATCGGCGCTTTGAGCGTGGCGTGGAACCCGTAGCGGCGGGCATCCGTCGTGAGATCCTGCATTTCCCGCCGGGCGAACCACGCTTCGGCGGTGGCACGCAACCGGACGGCTTCCGTGGCGTCGCCGTCTCGAGCCCCCGGCACGGCGTAAACGGCGTATCTCGTCACGCGGCCACGCCCTCTCGGGTCGGGGTGAACGCCTGCACGTCGACCATGGAGTCGGCGACGGCTTCGCGCACATCGGCGTCGTGGAAGATCGCGAGCATCCCTGATCCTCTGTCGAGACTCTCGCGGATCAGCTCGATCACGACCGCGCGGTTGCGGGCGTCGAGCGACGCGGTCGGCTCATCGAGGAGGAGCAGCGGTCGATCGATGATGAACCCACGCGCGATGTTGACGCGCTGCTGCTCGCCACCGGAGAACGTCGCCGGCGGCAGTTTCCACAGCCGCTCGGGGATGCTCAGCCTTGTCAGGAGCGCACCGGCACGATCGCGCGCCGACTCGCGGTCGACGCCGCGCTCGAGGAGCGGTTCGGCGACGACGTCGAGGGCGGGCACACGGGGTACCGCGCGCAGGAACTGACTGACGTATCCGAGGGTCTTGCGCCGCGCAGCGAGCACCTGCCGGGGCTGCGCAGTGACGAGATCCAGCACGTCGCCGTCGTGGCTGAGCAGTATGCGCCCAGAGTCTGCGCTGTAACTGCCGTAGATCATCTTCATCACGGTGCTCTTGCCGGCGCCGGATTCGCCCCCGAGCACCACACACGCCCCCTGCGGCACATCGAAGGTCAGGCCGTTCAGAACCGGGAGTCGCAGCGAATCCTGAAGGTGAAGGGTGAACGTCTTCGCGACGTCGATCACGGAGAGCACCGTGCGCTCTGACAGTTCGTGCGGTTCGTTCTGTGTCATGTGTTTCATCCCTGGAGGATCGAGGAGACGAGCAGTTGGGTGTACGCGGCCTGCGGATCGTCGAGCACGCGGTCTGTCAGGCCGGACTCGACGACGGCGCCGTCCTTCATGACCAGTGTGCGATGGGAGATGAGGCGCGCGACGGCGAGGTCATGCGTGACGATCACGACGGCGAGACCGAGTTCGGTGACGAGGGAGCGGATCAGGTCGAGCAGGCGAGCCTGGACGGAGACGTCCAGTCCGCTGGTCGGCTCGTCCATGAACACGAGGCGCGGTCCGAAGACGAGGTTTCGCGCGATCTGCACCCGTTGCCGCATCCCACCTGAGAACGTCGACGGAGCGTCATCGATGCGCTCGGCCGGGATCTCCACGCGCCCGAGCCAGGTCTCCGCCTCGGCCCGGATGCTCCCGTAGTTCCGCCAGCCGTTCGCCATCAACGGTTCGCCGACGTTGCCGCCCGCGCTGACATGCATCCGAAGCCCGTCGGCGGCGTTCTGGTGCACGAACCCCCACTCGGTGCGCCACAACCGCCGCACCTCGCGCTCACTCAGCGTCGCGAGATCGAGCAGTTCGTGTTCGGCGCCGTCCGGGCGCGCAGCGACGCCTTCCGGTGCGGTCAGATAGCTGATCCGGCCCTCGTCCGCCCTGAGCCGCTGCGACAGCATCCCCAGCAGCGTCGACTTGCCGGATCCTGACTCTCCGACGACCGCGAGCACTTCGCCCGGCCACAGATCGAAGCTGACGTCACGGCATCCGAACCGGTCACCATAGCGATGGCCGGCCGAGTCGACGCTCAGCAGGGGAGTCTCGTCGGTCATGCGTTCATCTCCGTGTCGTGGCGCTCGGCGTTCCTGATCCGCGTGCTCGCGGCAGCGGTGCGCTCGCAATGATCCGTGTCCGAGCACACGTACATCGCTGCGCCGCTGTCGTCCATGATGACCTCGTCCAGGTACACCCCTCTGGAGTCGCAGATCTCGCAAGGCTGTTCGAAGCGCTGCGGTTCGAAGGGAAAGTCCTCGAATCCGAGGCTCACCACATCGGTGTACGGCGGGATCGCGTAGATGCGCTTCTCGCGACCCGCACCGAACAGCTGCATGGCGGGGCTCTGGTGCATCTTCGGGTTGTCGAAGCTCGGAATCGGTGACGGGGCCATCACGTAGCGCCCGTGCACCAGCACCGGATAGTCGTAGGTCTTGGCGATGTGACCGTACCGGGCGATGTCCTCGTAGAGCTTGACGTACATGAGGCCGTACTCCTCGAGCGCATGCATCCGTCGCGTCTCCGTCTCGCGCGGCTCAAGGAAGCGCAGCGGCTCAGGGATGGGCACCTGGTACACGAGGATCTGCTGTTCGGACAGGGGTGTCTCGGGGATGCGGTGCCGCGTCTGGATGATGGTGGCCTCATCCGTGCGCGTCGTGCTGGCAGCGCCGGCGACGCGTTCGAAGAACTGTCGGATCGACACGGCGTTGGTGGTGTCGTCGGCGCCCTGGTCGATCACCTTCAGCGTGTCTGCTGATCCGATGACCGAGGCGGTGACCTGCACGCCACCGGTTCCCCAGCCGCGCGGCATGGGCACCTCACGTGACGCGAACGGCACCTGGAAGCCGGGGATGGCGATGCCTTTGAGCAACGCCCTGCGCACGACCCGCTTGGTTTGCTCGTCGAGGTATCCCTCGTTGTAGACGATGCGCGGGGCTGTGCCGGCGTTCATGCTCGGGCTCCCTGATCTGCGTCGGAAGTGAGATCCGACGACTCGGCGTGACGTTCCTCGAACTCGGCGCGCAGGCGACGGATGAGCCCGAGCTCCGCCTGGAAGTCGACGTAGTGCGGGAGTTTGAGGTGTTCGACGAATCCGGTGGCCTGCACGTTGTCGGCGTGCGAGATCACGAACTCCTCGTCCTGTGCGGGGGATACGACGCGCTCATCGAACTCCTCGCGACGCAGCGCACGGTCGACGAGCGACATGGACATGGCCTTGCGCTCAGCGCGACCGAACGCGAGGCCGTAGCCTCGGGTGAACTGCGGTGCCTGTTCGGCGCTGCCGACGAACTGGTTGACCATCTGGCATTCGGTCACCTCGATCCGTCCGATCGGCACGGCATGACCGATCTCGGGCACGTCGAGTTCTATCTCGACCTCGCCGACTCGCACCTCGCCGACGAAGGGGTGGTTGTTGCCGAAGCCGCGCTGAGTCGAGTATCCGAGTGACAGCAGGAACCCCTCGTCGCCGCGGCTGAGGGCCTGCAGCCGCAGTGCCCGGCTCATCGGGAAGACGGTCGGCTCTCTGGTCAGATCCTCCGGGTCGGGATCAGTCCAGCCCTCGGCAGGGCGGTCCGGTTCGATCAGCGCGTCGATGCCGAGCAGATCGGTGACGCGCGGCATCGGCTCCTCGGCGACAGAATCCGCGGCGGGGATGTCCGGCGTCTCGAGCTCGTCGGCGAGCAGCCGGTGCGTGTAGTCGAACGTCGCGCCGAGCTGCTGGCCGCCGGGCAGGTCCTTGAACGTCGCCGACACGCGTCGCTCCGAGGGCAGCCCTGCGGTGTCGATCGCGAGCGTGTGGCCGAAACGGGGGAGCGTGGTGCGGTAGGAACGCAGCAGCGTGACGGCCTCGAGAACATCGCCCTGCGCTTGAAGCAGTGCTTTCGCTGCCAGATCGGGGTCGTAGAGCGAGCCCTCGGCCATGACCCGGGCGACGAGGACTCCCATCTGATCGCGCATCTGCGTGTGATCGATGCGCGCGGCATCCGACGCGCCACGACCGCGCTTGGCGAGAAGTGCGTGCGCATTGGCGATCGCCTTCTCGCCTCCCTTGACGGCAACGTACATCAGGCGCTCCTTAGATCGAGGTCGTGGTGGGTGCCGCCGGTGAGGACGGTCGTTCTCGGCAGGCCGCGCACCGTGGACTGCTCGGCGATGATGAGGTCGATGCCGCGCGGATACAGCGCGCGGTTCTCCTGCCACTGGGGAAGAAAGCCTGCCGGCAACCCTGCGCCGTCCCACTGCGAGGATTCGCGGATGCCTGGACCAGAGGCGGTCAGGGCGCCGATGCCAGCGCTGGCGCGGGCATCGATGATGAGCGTCGCTGACGTGTGCGGTTCTTCGTCGGTTCCCCGTCGCAACTCGGCGAGCGCAGGAGCGGTCTCCGGCGAGGAGGCGATCACGAACAGCGCCTCAGCCGCAGTCCGGACGATGCGGGCTCCGGTGTGAAAAGCGATCCAGGCGCTGACCTCTGGCGTGGTGCGCAGCGCGTCATCGAGCCAGATGGGTGTCTGCTCGTCGCACAGCGTCAGGATGACCGCACCGGCGGTCGCTCCCAGCGGATGCGGCGGGTCGAGGACGGCGTCGACGACCTGCGGCGCGGTCGGCCGTGCGAGCGCGTCGAGCACTGCACGGAAGACGCGCTGGGCGTCGTGCACAGGGCTGGAGAATCCGGGCGTGTGGTTCTGCGCGGTCAGCGTGCTCATTCGTGCTCCCTTGCGACGGTGAAGAAGTCGACGACAGTGCTGCGCGCATCCGCCCGGACGGCGGCATCTCGAGTGCGCTGGCCGCGCTCAAGGGGTTCGATCACTTCTGCGAGCACGCGCGCACGCTGCTGCGGGGCGCACAGGAGCGCATCGAAGACAGCGGCGAGTCCCGCATGGTCGGGGTGGCTGCCCAGTACGTAGGAGGTGCCGCTCACGCCGTCGACTCCTCGGCCGCTGAGCATCACTGTCGCCCTGGCGACGGTCGCCTCACCCAGGTTGAACCGATCGCCGGTGCCGCCGACGCGGCCCCGCACCATCACGAGCCCGGCCTCTGGTCCTCGCAGATAAGTGACTTCGGGCTGGTCCTCCCACTGTGCCCACAGCGCGGCGAGCTCGTCGATCGACGCGTCGGCGAGCACGCGGGCGGCGCGTCGACGTTCGTCGACCGCGACCTCACTAGCCGTGTCATCGGTTGCGGTCACGATGCGTTGTCCTTCACGTCCGACTCCTTCAAGTTATCTATTTATCTAGACAACTAAATCGTAGGTCGGTATGGTCGAGAAGGGAAGCGCGCACGGTCAACACCGGCGCACGAATCGATGAACATCCGGTGAATCACCCTCGCTCGACCAGAGACCCGATCACAGAAGGAGCGCGATGACGACCCCTGACCCGGTCACCCGATCGAGCAGCGGCTACTCTGCGTGGCGCCTCATCACGGAAGAGCTGCGCGGTGAGATCTCCGATCGTCGTCTGCGACCCGGCGACCGTCTGCCGACCGAGCACGCGATCGCCGAACGCTACGGCGTCAATCGCCACACCGCCCGCCAAGCCGTAGCAGCACTCGCGGAGGACGGCCTCATCGAGTCGCGGCGGGGGAGCGGCACCTTCGTCACAGGCGAGGCCGTGCTGGTGCACCGGATCGGCTTGCGCACTCGGATGGTACGCAGCCTCGGTGATGAAGGGAGCGCCCGATCGAAGAGCCGGGTGCTGGACAGCGCGACCGAGGCAGCCCCGGAAGACGTCGCGCGTCGACTCGGTCTGACAGGTGGGGAAGTGGTCAGGATCGAGACCACTCGGTCGGCGGGAGAGCAGCCGATCTCCGTCGGCACGCACTGGTTCGCCGCCGAGCGCCTGCCCGACATCGCCGATTCGCTCCGGCGCACCGGATCCATCACCGCGGCCCTCGGCGTGCACGGCATAGACGACTATGTCCGCGCGTCGACCGTCGTCGGTGCACGCCACGCGACGGCAGCGGAGGCGGAGGTGCTCGCGATCCGGCCCGGCGCGATCGTGCTGGTCGCCGAGGCGCTGGACACTCTCCCCGACGGCACGCCGCTGCAATATCTGGTGACGCGCTTCGCAGCACAGCGCGTGCGTCTGGAGATCGAGCCGCCGCATCCGGACTGACCGGCGAGCCCGCCTCGATCGCATCTGTTGCCGAGGGAATACCGGGAGCACAATGGATGCTGTGTTCTGAGCACGTTCGCGGCTCGGCCCGCGAGGCAGATGAGGTGGTCGCATGGAAGGTCTCGAGATCACGGTCCTGCTCGGGCTGACGATTCTGATCGGCACGATGCTGGCGCCGCGTCTGCGACTCGCGCTGCCTCTGGTACTCGTGGTGTTCGGTCTGCTGCTCGGGTTCGTTCCCGCGCTGCGCGAGGTGCAGCTGCCGCCGGAGACGGTGCTGCTGCTCTTCCTGCCGGTGATGCTGTTCTGGGAGAGCCTGACGACGTCGCTGCGCTCGATCCGCCGGGACTTCCGGTACATCCTCCCGATGAGCACACTGCTCGTCGTCGCGTCAGCGTTCGCGGTCGCCGGGGTGGCGGTGCTGTTCGGCATGCCCTGGGAGATCGCGCTCATCCTCGGCGCCGCAGTCGCCCCGCCCGACGCCACTGCTGTCGCGGCCCTCGGGCGGTTGCTGCCGCAACGCGCCTTCATGAAGTTGAAGGCCGAGAGCCTCACGAATGACGGTACGGCGCTCGTGCTCTACGCGATCGCCGTCTCGCTTGCCGTCGGCGGCAACGTCACACCTCTCTCGGTCACCTGGACCGTCGTCGTGTCCTACCTCGGCGGCGTCGCCGTCGGCGCTCTTGTCGCCGCGGCTGCCTGGCTGGTGCTGCAGCGGGTGCGGAAGACCATCACCATCAACGTGACGATGCTGCTCGTGCCCTTCGTCGCCTTCCTGCTCGCCGAGATGATCCACGCCTCCGGTGTGCTCGCCGTGGTGGTGGCCGGTCTCATCGCGGCCTATCTGGGCCCTCGGATCACGACGGCGGCCTCACGGCGCCAGTCGGAGGCGGTCTGGCCGTTCGGCGTCTTCCTTCTCAACGGTGCGCTCTTCGTGCTGATCGGCCTCGAGGTGCAATGGGTGGTGCACCAGACATCGCTGCGCATGATCGGATGGCTCGTGCTGACGACGATCGCGGTATGGGTGACGCTTCTGGTGGTCCGCTTCGGCTTCCAGCTGCTGTCCGTGCCCTTGCAGCGATTCGGCGGAGCGGGTGCCGCCGCGCATCCCCGCGGGCTTCGTACCCGCGCGCAGATCGTCAGCACCGTCGCCGGTATGCGTGGTGCAGTCTCGCTCGCGATCGCTCTCTCCGTGCCGCTGACCGCTTCCGACGGCTCGACGCTGGCCGGGCGCGAAGAGATCATCTTCGTCACCGCCGGCGTGATCATGCTCAGCCTGCTGGTGCAGGGGCCTCTGCTGCCGGCCGTCGTGCGCTGGGCGGGATTCCCCGTCGATCACGCGGCCGACGAGGAGTACGACCTCGCCGAGCGCGCGATCTCCGGCGCGGCGATGGCGGCGCTGGATTCGCTCGCCTCCGAGCACGGGATCAGCGACGAGGTTCGTGATCGTGTACGCCGCGACGGCTACGAGATGCTCGAGTTGGCGAACGCACGAGCGCTGGCGCGGGAGCGGGCACTGATCGACGCAGAGGTGGTGGCGATGGAGGATCTGCTGGATGCACCTGATCCCCTCGGGGTGGATACGGCGACCGACATGGTTCTCGATCCGATCGGCGGCGTCGGTGGTGCGACGGAGGAACTCTCCGACGGCACGACTCTGCAGATGGTGGCGACCTCCGCCGATGTCGATGTCCTGCAGCGATCGCCCATCATCCGGCACGAGGAGTACGCCCGTCTCAAGCTCGCGGTCCTCGAGCACAAACGCGAAGTGCTGCATGGACTGCGGCGTGCGGGCACGGTCGACGATCTCGTCGTGCGCAGCATCTCCGCACGCCTCGATCTCGAGCAGGTCCGCTTGCAGGGCATCGAGCAGGTCGACTGACCCGCCCAGCGCTGCTGCTCAGGAGTTCACCCGGATGATCTCCTGCTGATACGGCGCGACCACATCGCCTGAGATGCGCAGGTCGAGAAGCAAGAACCGCCGGGTCGCCGGGTCCTCGGCGGCCCAACCGCCCAGCCGGTCGAGGTCATCGAGCGTGCGCACCACCACGCCCTCGCCGCCGACCGCCGTGACGAACGCGGCGAAATCGACCTCCGGGATGCGCATCGGCTCTTCAGCGAGCCCCTTCAGGCCGTACAGGTGGACCTCGGCGCCGTAGGCGGCATCGTTCCAGATCACCGCGCAACCGTGGCCGCCGGCAGCACGCACCGCCGATTCGAGATCAGCGATCGCCATGAGGCCGCCGCCGTCGCCGGATGTCAGCACGATCGTCGACTCCGGCTTCGCTCTCGTGGCCCCGACCACGCTCGGCCAACCCTGGCCGATGGCCTGGAATGCCGTGCCGATCATCATCATGCGGTCCGGCGCGGAGACCGGCCAGTACATGTTCGCCCAGCCGATGAAGTGCCCGCCGTCGGAGACGACGACCCTGTCCTCCGGAAGAAGCTCAGCGATGCGCCTGGCTGCCGAGCGTGGGTCGAGTCGGCCGTCGGGAGCCAGATCTGCTCCGGCATCGTAGGAACGGGCGGCCTCGACGTCGACGGATTCTCGCCAGGACCCGTGCACGACGTCGGACGCGCTCAGGCGCACCACCAGCTCTTCTGCCACGATCCTCGCATCACCGCGCACGAACCCGCCGACGTGCGCATGCGTCGCAGCCGGGGCGACATCGACCTGGAACACCCGCGTGCCAGGGGCGAACAGTTCACCGAAGCGCATCGTGAACTGATTCAACGAGGCGCCGAAGACGACGGCCACATCGGCCTGCCGCACCAGATGCATGGCGCCTTCGGCGCCGAAGCCACCCGTGACGCCGAGGTCGTACTCCGCTGCAGGGAAGACGCCGCGGCCGAGCGCGGTGCACGCCGTCAGTGCCCCAGTCGCTTGGGCAAGCGCACCCAGCGCCTCCCCAGCGCCGGCCAGCCACGCGCCCCGGCCGGCCAGGAGGAACGGCCGCTTCGCGTCGCGCAGTGCTGCGACGATGTCATCCAGCATCCCGTCGGCGAACTCGCCCCTGGGGTGAAGCGGCGCGGGGATGCGGGGCGCGGGGGCGGGCGGCACCGGCCCCGCCTCGAGAGCTGCGACGTCGTAGGGGATCGCGAGCACGACGGGCACACGATAGGTGAGAGCGTGCTCGATCGCAATGATCGTGGTCGCTGCGGCATCCGCTCTTCCGACCGTGTACGTGCGTGCGCCGACGGCACTGGCGAGCGCGATCTGATCGACATCCCATGGGCGAGGACCGGAGGTCGGCTCGTCGCCGACCACGAGCACGAGTGGGATGTGCGCCTGCACCGACTCGGCGAGTGCGGTCAGTGTGTTCGTGAATCCGGCGCCATAGGTGCTGGTTGCTGCGGCGATCCGGCCTGACGCGCGGTGATGGGCGTCCGCGGCGACGACAGCGCCCTGCTCGTGGCGCACAGCGGTGAACTCCACGGGGGTTTGGCGCTCGAGAGCATCGAGGAAATATGCGTTGCCGTTGCCCATCACACCGAAGACGGCGTCGATGTGCTGAGCGAGAGTGAGCGCGACGTGGGCTGAGACAGTGGGCATGGGGATGCCTTTCGAGACGACGGATCGATTCCGTGTGTGTCTCGCTTCGCGCGACATCGCGGCGAATGCTTCGTGCCCCTTTTTCGGGCACCGGCTCACGTCGAGGGCGAGTCCGGACATCAGCGATTCTACCGGCACAATAGACGCATGACGGATGCTGCGATCGAACGCGAGACACTCACCTGGGACGGCTTCGGAGCAGCGACGCGAGAACTCGCGCGCAGCATCGTCGCCAGCGGATTCGAGCCGGAGGTCGTCGTCGCCATCGCCCGCGGCGGGTTGCTTCCCGCCGGAGCCATCGCCTACGGGCTGGGCGCGAAGAACTGCGGCGCGATCAACGTCGAGTTCTACACGGGCATCGGTACGGTTCTGGATGCTCCGGAGGTGCTGCCGCCCGAACTCGACATGGCCTACCTCGATGGGCGTTGCGTGCTGCTGGTCGACGACGTCGCTGACTCGGGGCGCACGCTGGCGCTGGCCGTGGAGTTGCTGCAGGCCAAGGGCGCCGAGGTGCGGTCTGTGACGATCTACACGAAGCCCTCGACCATCATCCAGCCCGATTACGCGTGGAAGGACACCGACCTGTGGATCAACTTCCCCTGGTCGTTCCAGGGCACGGTGCGCGAAGAAGACCTGGGGCTGCCGCCCACGGCGTGACTCCCGGTCAGTCGCGCAGCAGGCGAATCGCGTCTCGGGTTCTCTGCAGTGCATCCACCGTCTCAGCGTAACGACGCTTCGCGACGCCGACGAACAAGCAGTCGACGAGGGTGAGCTGGGCGATGCGGCTCACCATGGCCCCGGCGCGAAACGACGACTCGCGCACCTCGGTGAACAGGGCGTGGTCGGCCGCTCGGGCGAGCGGTGAGCCTTTCGCGGACGTCAGGGCGATGGTCGAGGCGCCGTTCTCTCCCGCCATGCGCAGAAACCGCACAGTCTCGCTGGTGGTGCCCGAGTGGGAGAATCCGATCGCGACGGTCGGGCCCGCATTCAGCACTGTTGCGGCGATCGCTTCGTGCGGGTCTGTGAGGACGTGAGCGTTGCGGCCGACGCGCAGGAGCTTGTGGGAGAGGTCCTCCGCGACGAACTGACTGGCACCGATGCCGTAGAGCAGAACTCGCTCGGCGCCGTCGATGTCCGAAATGGCGGCTTCGAGCACCTCGAAGTCGAGTTGGCCCACGGTCTCCTCGATGGCAAGCAGTTCCAGGGCCGCCAACTTCGATACCGCCTCACGTAGGGAGTCCTCGTCGGAGATCTCGGAGCCGTACGCGCCTTTCGCCGAGAACTGCGCTGCCTCTTTGCCGAGCTCGGTCGCGAGCGCCATGCGCAGGGGCGCGTAACCGCTGAACCCGATGGCGCGACAGAATCGGACGACCGAGGCAACCGAGGTGCTGCACTCCTGTGCGAGTTCGTTGATCGTCATGTCGATGACGGTCGACGGCTTCTCTCTCACGACCGCCGCGATCCGAGCCAGCGAAGGTGGCAGAGTCGAGGCGGCTGCTTCGATCGTCGACTGGATGCTCATCCGTGCTCCTCGGGGTAGGGATTACAGTATGTCGCGGGAGCGGGTTCAACCGCAGGTAAAATCTTTTCAGCAACTGTACGCTGGCTGTAGACTCTTTCCATACATTTTCATGCACAGTTCATGCAGAGTCGTCGACGCGAGAGTTGAGAGATGCCGATCGAGCACATTACGGCCGCCGTTGATCTCGGAAAGTCCCGTTGCCGTGTCGCGCTCATCACCACCGGCGGTCGCGAGACGTACACGGATGCCGGCACGCCGGGCCTCGCGTCTGTCGATGGTGTCTCGAGCGCGGCTGGGGTGATCCTGCCGCTGCTCGCAAGAGCTGAGCGCATCGACAGCATCGGCGTCGGTGCGGCAGGGGCGTGGAACGCCCCTGATGCCGCAGCCGCTCTTGCTCGTGCTCTCTCCGACGCGACCGGAGCGCGTGTCGCTGTCACATCCGATGTCGTCACGGCGCACGTCGGCGCGCTGGATGGTGCGGCCGGCACGCTGCTGATCGCCGGCACCGGCGCCGTGGCACTCGGAGTGGATGCCGGCGGACTGCGACTCGTTGACGGCTGGGGCCCCGACATCGGTGACTTCGGCAGCGGCTCGTGGATAGGCCGAGAAGGCGCCCGCGCCGTGCTGCGTGCCAGGGATGCGCTGGGCGCCGCGACCTCGCTGACCGACACCGTCCGCGCGCACATCGCGCCGCATCCTGATCCCATCGCGTGGCTTGCCGGCGACATCCCGACCGCTCGTCAATTGGCGACACTGGCTCCGCTCGTGCTGGATGCCGCAGCAGACGGCGACGCCGTCGCCAGGGAGGTCGTCGCCGAAGCAGTCCGGTTGCTCGCAGCCTCCGCGCTCGCCGCATCCGCTCGCGTCCTCGAGGTCGCGATCCACGGCGGACTCACCGACCACGCCTGGTTCCGCTCCCAGCTCGAGCGCTCCCTCACCGCAGCCGGCCGCACGATGGTGCACCCCGTCGGCGATGCCTTCGACGGTGCCGCGCTCCTCGCGCACCGCACAGACATGCCCCACGAAAGGTTCGTCCACCGTGCCGAATGATTCCGAATCCACCCGACTCACCGCGATGCTCGAGGTGCTGTCCAGCCTGGGGACCGAGGCATCCACGACCGAGCGCGGCGACCTCGACCTGCTCGAGACCGCAGAGCTCGTGCGACGGATGAACGCCGAGGATCAGAGTGTGCCGATCGCGGTCGCTGAGCGCGCTGACGAGATCGCGCGCGCTGTCGACGGCATCACAGAGCGATTCCGCCGCGGCGGGCGTCTCATCTACATCGGTGCAGGGACGGCCGGACGGGTGGGTGTGCTCGATGCCAGCGAATGCCCGCCGACGTTCGGCACGGACCCGTCGATGGTCGTCGGCCTCATCGCGGGCGGCGAGACCGCGATCCGCTCGGCCGTGGAGAACGCCGAGGACGATGCGGAGGCCGCCGAAGCGTCCCTGCGCGAGCTGGAGATCACCGGCCGTGACACGATCGTCGGGATCTCGGCATCAGGTCGCACCCCGTACGTGGTGGGAGGACTGAAGTACGCTCGCGGCGTCGGCGCTCTCACAGCCGCGATCGCATCGAATCCGCACTCCGACATCGGCGCCGTCGCTGAGATCGCGATCGAGGTCGTGACAGGTCCGGAGTTCATCTCCGGTTCCACTCGGCTGAAGGCGGGGACCGCCCAGAAGCTCGTCGTGAACATGCTCACGACGCTATCGATGATCAAACTCGGCAAGACCCACCGAGGCGTCATGGTCGACCTGCTCGCCACCAACGAGAAACTGCACGCGCGGTCGGTGCGCACCGTCTCACAGCTCGCCGGTGTCGGCGTCGATGAGGCATCCGCCGCACTGCGCACGGCAGACGGCTCAGTGAAGCTCGCGCTGCTCATCCTCGCCACCGGAGCGGATGCGGAGCGTGCGACGCATGCCCTGGCGGAGGCCGACGGCATCCTGCGCGAGGCGATCTCAGCGCTCAGCTGATCCGGATCTCGAACCCGTCGACGGCGGGCACGATCGCGATCTGCGTGAGGTCGGCGACGTGATGCGCCGGCGCGAACGATGGCGCATGCGGCCCGACGCCGATCACGGTCATCCCCGCATCGATACCGGCCCGGATGCCGGCTCCGGAGTCTTCGAAGACGACGCAGTCGGCCGGGTGGACGCCCAGAGCGGACGCTGCGAGCAGGAAACCCTCCGGATCCGGCTTGCTGTGGGACACCCGCTCGGCCGTGATCGCGAGTTCGGCGATCGGCAGCTGCGCGGCACCCATCCGCGCCGTCATGAGCGCGATGTCCGCTGAGGTGACGATCGCGTGGGGGACTCCTCCCAGTGCTCGAAGCAGGTCGGCAGCGCCGGGGATCGCGACAACGCCGTCGGTCTCAGCGCTCTCGCGCGCCAGCATCCGCTGATTCTCCTCGAGGTTGATCGCATGATCGCGCTCCGGCAGGAGGATGGCCATGCTCTGCCAGCCCTGACGGCCGTGCACGGTCCTCAGCACCGTGTCGCGGTCGAGCCCGTGCGGCTCGGCCCATTCCAGCCAGAGCCGCTCGACGACCGAGGTGGAGTCCACGAGCGTGCCGTCCATGTCGAGAAGGACAGCGCGTGCAGCGAGGGTCGTCGTCATGCCTTCAGGCTATCCCGGCACCGCGTACCGATCGTCCGTGGCTGCGCACGAGCTCCTCGCCGATCCTGCGCAGCTCGGATCGGACGGCCTCGCCCTCGACGACGTCCGCCTGTGAGCCCCATCCGGCCAACCATCGAGCGATATCGAGCGATATCGAGGGGAGTCGAAGCCGCGACGTCGACCAGCGCATGCCCGTCGTCCTCGCTGACGAGACGACAATGCCGCCCGAACTGGACACGCAAGACATCGACATGCTCTGATGCGACACGCACGAGGGCGTGCTCGCCGCTGCGGTGATCTTCGACTTCGTCGGCGATGCTGCGCCATACCTCGTCGAGATTCAGATCCGGAGGACGATCGAAGTGCTCATCGGTGGGCTCGAGCGACATGATGCGGTCGATGCGAAAGGTCCGTCGGCCGCGCGTAGTGCCGGCCACGAGGTACCAGCGTTCACCCTTGTCCACCACGCCCCAGGGCTCGACGACACGATCGGACGTCCCGTTCCTTCCGTTGTAGGTGAGGCGGACGCGACGCCGCGCGACGATCGCTTCACGGAGTCGTATCAGGTGCGGGTCAGGCGATGTGCGGTCGGCGCCCCATCGGCCGCGATCGCTCACCGTCGCTGCGGCGGCGGCTTCGGCGTCGGCTCGAAAGGTCGACGGCAACGCGGCGGTGAGCTTTCGCAGGGCTGAAGACGCCTCAGGATCAGCGGCGACGGCGGGACCGAGAAGCAGGAAGAGAGCCTGGACCTCTCCCGATTTCAGACCGGTCAGATTCGTCCTGGCGCCACCGAGCAAGGACCAGCCGCCGTGGCGACCGGGTTGGGGATACACCGGGATGCCGGCTGCCGACAGCGCCTCAAGATCGCGGCGGGCCGTGGCGACCGACACCTCCAGTTCGCTCGCCAGCTCTGCCGCAGTGACGCGCGCCCTGCCCTGCAGATACAGGAGTGCGGTGATCAGGCGGTCTGCGCGCATGTCTCGATACTCCCAAACAAAGTGGTCAGAAGGTGAGCACTTTGAAGAGAAGAGTGGAATCACCGACACGAAAGGACGCATCATGCTCCGAGGAATCGCAACGCTCAACTTCCACGCCACCGATATGGCCGCGGCCGAGCAGTGGTACACCGATCTGCTGGGGGTCGCGCCGTACTTCCGCCGGGAGCTGGAGGGCTCCTCCGCCTATCTCGAATGGCGTCTCGGCGACATGGAGACCGAGTTCGGGCTGATCGATGCCCGCTTCGCTCCGTCAACCCCCGAGACGGCAGGTGGCGCGATCGCGCACTGGGCCGTCGAGGACGTGCACGCCGCGTACGCCGATCTGCTCGATCGTGGCGCGACGTCGTACCAACCGCCCATCGAGCGCGGGCCAGGGTTCATCACGGCTTCCGTCGTCGATCCGTTCGGCAACATCCTCGGTGTGATGAAGAACACCCACTACGAGGAGATGTACGCCACGAACGATTGATGGCGAACGTCGGTGGCGGCGGGCAGTATGGGGGTCATGGATCCGCATTCGCTGCGCGCTGCGCGCATGCGCGCTCACCGGCTCACGGCGCCGACGCGTTCGGTGACGGATGCTGCGCGTCACATGCTCGCTGTCCAGGCTCAGGACTTCTGGGCGGGGCGATGGGCGCTCGCCGCGCGCACGACGGGTGCGCCCACCCTGCCGGGTGTCGATCGGCTGTTCAACACCGGTGCACTGGTGCGCGCCTGGACCCAGCGCGGCACGCTGCACATCGTCCCCGCGGAGGACCTCGCATGGATGCTGCGCGTCACGGGGGAGCGGCAGCTGCACATGGCAGCGCCCCGCTACCGGGAGCTCGGCCTCGGTGCAGACGAGCTCGCGACCTCCGAGCGCGTCATCCGCGGGGCGCTGAGCGGCGGCAACGGCCTGACTCGTCTCGAGCTGTTCGATGTGCTGCAGAGGGCCGGCATCGAGCCGGGTGGGCAGCGCGGACTCTTCGCGGTGCAGAACCTCGCCCTGCGCGGAATCATCTGCCAGGGGCCGGTCGTGCGCAGGGCAGGCGCCGTCTCGCGCGATCAGTTGTTCGTGCTCACGGAGGAGCACATCCCGGGATCGGCCACGCCGAACGATCCGGCCGTGGAGATGTTCGTCCGTTACATCGTCGGGCATGGTCCGGCCACCGCCCAGGATTTCGCGTGGTGGGCTGGTCTCACTCTCGGCTCTGCTCGATCTGCTGCATCAGCTGCCGACGAACGCATCCGTCAGATCGATGACGGGGTGTTCGTCGCAGATCCGATGCCGCGACGAAACGCGGCTGCGCCGGCCGTCATCGCTCTCGGATCCTTCGAGGAGTACTACATCTCGTATGCGGACCGCACCATCGCCTGCCCTCCGGAACTCCTGGCGGCGATCGGGCCGGGGAAGAACGGCATGGTGCGACCGATCATCCTCGCGGACGGCGTCGTGGTCGGAACCTGGCGGCACTCCACCGCAGTGGGACGGCACGAAGACGACCCCGTGCCTGAGCTGCTGACGGCCGGTGCGGCCGATGATGCCGACGTCGCCGCAGCACTCGACCGTTACGCCGCCTTCATCTCCGGCTGATCGCGCCGGCACTCGCTCCGCCGAGGTCGAGGCGCCTCACTCCGCTGCGTGGCGAGCGAGGAATGTGTAGACCTCGTTCTCATCGACTCCGGGAAATGCGCCGCGTGGGAGCGGCGAGAACATGTGCGTGTGCACACGCGCGCTCGGCCATGCCTTGGCGCTCCACCGTTCGGCGAGATCAGGGGCTGGACGACGACAGCACGCCTCGTCCGGGCATGTAGAGGCCGCGCGATCGGTCGTCTCCCGCCCGCGCCACCAGCGTGCGTCATCGAACGGGACGCCGACGGTCACCGAGAATTCGCCGTCGCTGGCAGCGCCCGTCTGCGTCGCACACCAGAAGGTGCCAGAGGGAGTGTCGGTGTACTGGTGGTGCTCCGTCGTGCGGTTCTGCTGGGTGAACGCCGCCCGCGCCTGGAACTTCCGGCACACCGGTTGGCCTTCGACCGCGCCGGTGACGTCCATGGGCAACGGGAGGTCGTCGTTCTCGTACACTCTGGTGATCGCGCCGGTCTCGTCGACGCGGAGGAAGTGCAGCTTCATTCCGAGATGCTCGGTCATCAGGTTCGTCATCCTCATACCAGCCGCTTCGTGCGTGACGCCGAACGCGTCACGGAAGTCCTCGACGGCGAGGTTCCGATCCTTCTTCGCCTGCTGAAGGAAGGCGACACCGGCGGTCTCCGGCACCAGGCAACTCGCCGCGAAATAGTTGATCTCCAGGCGCTGCTGCAGGAAGTCGGCGTAGTCTGTCGGGGGAGTATGCCCCAGGAGACGGTGCGCCATCGCCTGCAGCGCCATCGACCGCAGGCCGTGACCGCCGGGAATGGATGCCGGCGGCAGATAGATTCGACTGTTCTCCAGATCCGTCACCGAGCGGGTCGAATGCGGCAGGTCATTGACGTAGAGCAGCTCGAACCCGAGCTTCTGGGCCATGATGCTCACTGTGCGGTGCGTGAGGGCGCCACTGACGTGACCCGCGGCCTTCAGCTGCTTCTCGGCGAGCTTCTCGATGTCGCCGATGTAGTTGTGCTGCGCGCGCATGCGCAACCGCAGCTCGGTGTTCGCGCGCCGCGCCTCCTCGGGCGTCGCGATGGCCTCGCGCGCACGACGCTGAAGCTCGCGGTGAAGGCCGAGGATCGATTCGATCGTCTCATCCGGCATCCCCTTCGACACCCGCACCGGCGTGACCCCGAGCTGGCGGAAGACCGGACTCGCCTGCGCGTGCTCCAGCTCGATCTCCAACGCTGCGCGGCGGTTGGGCGGCTCTCCTGAGATGAGGTCGGAGACGTCGGTCGCAGTGGCCTGCGCGATCGCCTGCAGTAGCGAGAGCTTGGGTTCGCGCTTGCCGTTCTCGATCAGACTCAACTGGGATCCCGCGACGCCGACCTGCGCGCCGAGCTCGTCGAGCGTGAAGCCCTTCGCTACGCGATGGTGACGGATTCGATGACCGAGGGTGGTGAGATGTATGCCGGAGGCGCTCATTACTTGAGCATATCGAAAGAAACATAATTCTTACGAGCGGTCATGCGGGAAATCTGTGGTCTAAGTTGCACAGAATGGACATACACACCGACTCTTCGAGGGAGCAGACATGGTTATGGCCGAGACCTTCACACCCCGCGTTCCCGCCGTCTCCGCGGCGCGCAGCCTTGGTGCTGTCCCCGCCTATGACACGCCGGCGATGAAAGAGCTGGTCGCATGGGTCGAAGAGATCCGCGCTCTCACGCAGCCGGCATCCGTTCACTGGGTGGGCGGATCGCAGGCCGAGAACGACGCGCTGCTGCGCGGCCTCGTCGCCGAGGGCAAGCTCATCAAGCTCAACCCCGAGTGGCGCCCTGGGTCCTACCTCGCACGCTCGCACCCCAGCGACGTCGCGCGCACCGAAGCTCGCACCTTCATCGCGTCCGAGCAGGAGAAGGATGCCGGTCCCACGAACAATTGGGCCGACCCGGTCGAGATGCGCCAGACCATGACCGAGGTATTCGAGGGTTCGATGCGCGGACGCACGATGTACGTCGTACCGTTCTCGATGGGGGCCGTCGGAGGACCGCTCTCGCACATCGGCGTCCAGGTCACCGACAGTGCATACGCCGTGGCATCCATCGGCATCATGACGCGCGTCGGCGATGCTGTCACCAGGCAGATCGCCGAAGGCGCCCCGTGGGTCAAGACCGTGCACTCCGTCGGCGCACCGCTCGCACCCGGCGAGCAAGATGTCGAATGGCCCTGCAACGACGAGAAGTACATCGTGCACTTCCCCGATACGCTCGAGGTCTACTCGTACGGCTCCGGATACGGCGGCAACGCCATCCTCGCGAAGAAGTGCTTCGCGCTGCGCATCGCATCCGTCATCGCCCGTGACGAGGGCTGGCTCGCAGAGCACATGCTGCTCATCCGCGTGATCGACCCGAAGGGCAAGGCCTACCATGTCGCGGCCGCTTTCCCGTCGGCGTGCGGTAAGACGAATCTCGCGATGCTGCGCCCGACGATCCCCGGCTGGAAGGTCGAGACCCTCGGCGACGACATCGCGTGGATCCGACCGGGCGAGGACGGCCGCATGTGGGCCATCAACCCGGAGGCCGGGTTCTTCGGCGTGGCCCCTGGCACCGGTGAATCCACCAACGTCACGGCGGTCGAGACGCTGTGGGGCAACACGCTCTTCACCAACGTCGCCCTCCGCCCTGATGGCGACGTGTGGTGGGAAGGGCTGACCGACACGCCTCCGGCGCACCTGACCGACTGGGAGGGCAACGACTGGACGCCGGACTCCGGCCGGCCGGCCGCGCACCCCAACTCGCGCTTCACCGTCTCGGCTGCGCAGTGCCCGCAGATCTCGGATGATTGGGAGCAGGCCGTTCCGCTCGATGTCATCCTGTTCGGCGGGCGGCGTGCGACTAACGTCCCGCTCGTGGTCGAGGCCACCGATTGGACGCACGGCGTGTTCCTGGGCTCGACGATCTCGTCCGAGCGCACGGCAGCGGCCGAGGGCACGGTCGGCGAACTGCGCCGTGACCCGTTCGCTATGCTCCCGTTCTGCGGCTACAACATGGGCGACTACTTCGCGCACTGGCTCAAGGTCGGACGGTCCCTGCGCTTCGATCGTGCGCCGCGGATCTTCCAGGTCAACTGGTTCCGCCGAGGCGACGACGGCCGATTCCTGTGGCCGGGGTTCGGCGACAACTCGCGTGTGATCGACTGGATCATCCGCAGGGTCAGTGGTGAGGTCGGGGTGGCCGACAGTCCTATCGGGCGTCTCCCGCTGATCGACGACCTCAACCTCGACGGCCTCGACATCTCGCAGCAGGATCTCGACGAGCTCTTCGCCGTGGACGCGGATGCGTGGTCGAAGGAGGCCGATTCGACCGAAGAGTTCTTCGACACGTTCGGTGACACGCTTCCGGCAGCACTTCGTGCCGAGCTCGCCTCACTGAGGTACCGGCTCGCTCAGGCGAGCTAGCGCCGGAACCAGACCCGCGATGGCGGGATGACAGGGACAGACCCGTGGCTGAGTGGTCCCGTCATCCTGCCATCGCGTTTTTCGCTCGAGACCTCACGTTGTTGCCGAGACCCCGTGCTGTGGGCGTCCGCAACCTGGGGTCTCGCCAACAGGCGGGGGTCTCAGCGAGGTGCGGATCAGACCAGCAGCTGGTGGCGGGCGAGGTCGCGGTACAGCGGCACTCGCTCGATGAGTTCGGTGTGCGTGCCCTGCCCCACGACTTCGCCATTGTGCAGCACGACGATCAGGTCGCTGTCGACGACGGTGGACAGTCGGTGCGCGATCACGATGAGAGTGCGGTCGGCGGAGACGGCGTCGATCGCCTCGCGCATGCGCTGTTCGTTCAGGCCGTCAAGCGATGACGTCGATTCATCGAGCAGCAGGATCGGCGCCTCGGTGAGCAGCGCCCTGGCGATCGCGAGACGCTGGCGCTCGCCGCCGGAGAGCATCACGCCGTCCTCGCCGACAGGAGTCTGAAGCCCCAGCGTGCCGCGTTCGAGCACGTCGCCGAGGTTGACCGCGCGCAGTACCCGCTCGCAGTCGGCATCAGAGGCATCGGGCGAGGCGAGGCGCAGATTGTCCGCAAGCGTGCCCGCGAGTGTCGGGGCGTCCTGCTCCACGTAGCCGAAGCGTGAGCGCAGCTCGGCGCGCGGATAGGTGCGGATGTCGAGGCCGTCGAGGCGTATCGAGCCGCCGGTCGGATCGTAGAACCGCTCGATCAGTGCGAGGATCGTGCTCTTGCCTGCGCCGCTGGGGCCGACGAGGGCGACACGAGCGCCCCGTGGGACAGCGAATGAGACGCCGCGGAGAACGTCACCGTCGGCCGGCCGCTCGGCATCCGTCTCAGGCGCCTTGCGCTCGAGATGGGCGTCGACCAGCACTGTGCGGGCCTCGGTCGCCGCTGCTTCGCGCGCGGCGATCACGGCCTCGGGGTACCGGAATCGCACATCGTGGAACGAGAGTGCGGGCACAGACGCTTCGACAGGCACCGCGGCTGCTGCGACAGACGCGGCGATCGCGTCGTCCTCTTGATCCTCGGTCGGAAGATCCAGCACTTCCTGGATGCGACCGAGCGCCCCGAGAGCCTGATTCACAGAGGTGATCGCGCCGAATGTCGTCGCGAGCGGCATGATCAGCATGAACAGGAACAGCACGAAGGTGATGAGAGAAGCGATCGTGATCGCGCCCGCCGCGACACGGAACCCTCCTACACCGAGCACCGCGAGCAGCGACACCTGCAGGGCGATGCCGGAGATCGGCACGACCAGCGCCGAGACCTTGGCGATGCGAACGCCGAGGCCGTACGCTTCACCGGCAAGCGCTGAGACGGATGCCGTCTCTCGCTCTGTGGCGCCAGAGGCGCGAACGGTACGGATCGATCCGACCGCGCGCTCGACCGCAGAGGCCAGTTCGCCGACCTTGACCTGCTGCGCGCTGGATGCCGTGCGGATGCGGCCGCTCAGCATCACCACGACGGCGAGTGAGACTCCGACGACCACGACGATCAGCAGCAGCAGGATCGGATCGATCAGGAGCATCGCGATCAGCGCGCCGAGGAACAGCACGGCGCTTCCGACAGCATCGGCAAGGCCCTGAGTGAGCACGGCGTAGAGGAGCGTCGTGTCTGTGCCGACGCGCGAGACGAGGTCGCCGGTGCGGCGGGCGTCGAACTCGCGGATCGGCAGGTGGAGGATGCGGGCGATCAGCTGCCGACGGCTGGAGTGCACGACCGCCGTGCCGGTGCGCTGGAGCAGGTAGTGCTGATAACCGGAGATGACGGATGAGACCAGCACGAAACCGACCAGCAGCCACACCAGGAGCCCCAGGGTCTCGTTCGCCTGCACAGCCGCGATCACCTGGCCGACCAGCAGCGGTTGGACGAGAGACGTCGCCGCTCCGATCACGCTGAGGATCGCGACGATGATGAGCGTCTTCTTGTGCTCGAAGAGGAAGGGGAGCAGCTGGCGGAACGTGGCGCGCGGACCGTCTTCCGGCGCGCCGCGTCCGCGGCGGCGGGTGGGCGCCGTACGAGACATGTGTGACCTCGATCTGAAGAAAAGGGTTATCTACGACCGTACTTCCTGTGCGCAGCCTGTTTGGTCACGCCGAGCGCGCTCGCGATCGCCTGCCAGGAGTAACCGGCGTTGCGTGCACGACGCACCTGCGCCTCCTCCACGCGCGACAGGTCGCGACGGAGTTCGCTCAGCCGGTGCAGCTCGGAGAGTGGTTCGCCCTGAGGGTCGAGTGCCTGTGCAGTAAGTGGAACGCTCATGAACGTCAACTTAGCTTGACGCCCGAACCGTTGTCAACAATGGTTGACATTCATCAGGGGGAGGACGCCGGCTGTCCGACACAATGGTGGGATGCCATCGAAACTCGTACCGGGTGACCGCATCGCCGTCCTTTCCCCGTCCTTCGCGGCCCCTGCCGTCGCCCCTGCGCTGCACGAGCAGGCTCTGCGGAGGCTGACCGAACTCACCGGACTCATCCCCGTGGAGTACCAGACGACGCGTCAGCTCGGCGCGAGCCCGGAGGCACGCGCCGCCGATGTCAACGCCGCGTTCGCCGATCCCAGCATCCGCGCGATCCTGGCGACGATCGGTGGCGACGATCAGATCCTCGTCGTCCCGCATCTGGATCCCGCGCTGGCGCAGGCCGATCCCAAGCCGTTCCTGGGCCACAGCGACAACACCAACATCTTGAACTGGCTGTGGCAGCACGGCGTGCCCGGCTACTACGGCGGCTCGACCGCCGTGCATCTCGGACCCGGCCCTGCCGTCGACGACATCCACCTTCGGTCCCTCCGCGCGGCGCTGTTGGACGGCGGCGAGCTCGAGCTCACCGAGCCGGGGGAATCGGAGGACGTAGGCCGCCGCTGGGAGGACCCGCGCGCGCTCGCGGAGTACGGGGATCGCCGGCCGACTGAGCCATGGGCCTGGGCTGGACCTGCTCGTCGTGTCGAGGGCCGCACGTGGGGTGGTTGCCTCGAAGTCATCGACGGTGTGGCGTTCGCGGATCGCCTGCCCGCGGCATCCGACCTCGACGGCGCGATCCTGCTGCTCGAGACGAGCGAGGAGCGTCCGCCAGCGGGCTGGGTCGCCCGCTGGCTGCGTGGTCTGGGGGAGCGCGGAATACTCCAGGCCGCGGCGGGTGTGATCTTCGCGCGCCCACCCGTGAGCGATTTCGAGTTCCACCCGTCCGAGAGCGAGGCCCAGGCACTTCGCGACGCGCAGCGTGACGTCGTGATCGAGACGGTCGCCCGCTACAACCCGGATGCTGTCGTGTGCATCGGCGTTCCGTTCGGCCACACGCGTCCGCAGTGGATCGTGCCATACGGCGGACGGGTCGCATTGGACGGCGCAGCGCAGCAGGTGTTCGCGGACTACTGAGAGGTCAGCCCAGACTCACCCGTCCGCGCAGGTCGGAGATGGTCGCGACTCCGGCCAGCTGCATCGTGCGGATCGCCTCGGCGCGCATGATCTCCAGCATCCGGTCCACGCCGCGCTCGCCGCCGGCCATCAGGCCGTAGAGATACGCGCGGCCGACCATGCAGGCATCTGCGCCGAGTCCGACCGCCGCCAGCACATCGGCGCCGGAGAGGATGCCGGTGTCGAGGAAGACCTGTGCGCGGGAGTCGACGGCCTCGGCGACCTCCGGCAGCAGCCGCAGCGGCGTGGGGGCCCGGTCGAGCTGGCGCCCACCGTGGTTCGACACGACCAGGGCGTCGGCGCCGGCATCGACGACCGCCCTCGCATCCTCGACGGACTGGATGCCCTTCACGACGAGATTGCCCTTCCACTGCTCCCGCAGCCAGGCCAGATCGGTCATGTTCAGAGTGGGGTCGAACATCTTGGCGACGAGCTGTGCCACCGTGCCGTCGAACGAGCGCAGACTGGCGAATTCGATCGGTTCGGTGGTGAGGACATTGATCCACCAGGCCGGATGCAGCGCGAAGTCCCACATCGTCTTGAGGTTGAGCGAGGGCGGGATCGTCAGACCGTTGCGCGCGTCGCGCATGCGGTTGCCGGCTACCGGGGTGTCGACGGTCAGCACGAGCGTGTCGTAACCCGTGGCGCGGGCCTCCTCGATCAGCCGCTGCGTGCCCGCGCGATCCTTCCAGAGGTAGAGCTGGAACCAGTTGTCTCCTGGGGCTTCGCGCCGCAGTTCTCCCGGGGACGTGGTGCCCATGGTCGAAAGGGAGTACGGGACGCCCGCCCGCGCAGCGGCACGTGCCACGGCGATCTCGCCTTCGTGGTGCATCATCCGCGTGAAACCGGTGGGAGCGAGGATCAGCGGGAACGCCGCCGGTCTTCCGAGGATCGTCGTCGTGGTGTCCACCGCCCCGACATCGCGCAGCACGCGCGGCGAGAACTCGACACCTGCGAACGCCGCGCGTGCTCGTCGCACGCTGATCTCGTCCTCGGCGGCGCCGTGCACGTACTCGAAGACCGAACGCGGAGTGGTGCGTCGCGCGATCCTGGCGAGGTCTTTGACGCTGAGCGCCGATCGGAGTCGGCGTTCGACCGGATCCAGCACAGGGCGGCGGAAGCCGAGCAGAGGAGCGACAGCACTCCACGTGGGGACGCGTCGACGGACGCGGCGGCGCTCATCGGCGCTCATCGGCGCTCACTTCTGAATGCCTCCTGTGCCGAGGTACGCCTGGATGATGGCGTCGTCGGCGAGGAGGTCTGCTGCGGACCCGGAACGCACCACTTCACCGTTCTGCAGCACGTGCCCGTGGGAGGCGGCCTGCAATGCGCGGCGCGCGTTCTGCTCGACGAGCAGCACAGTGGCGCCGGATGCACGGATCTCCTCGATGACCGCGAACACCTCGTTGACGATCTTCGGCGCGAGGCCCATCGACGGCTCGTCCATCAGCACCAGACGCGGGCGAGCGAGCATGGCGCGGGCGATGGCGAGCATCTGCTGCTCGCCCCCTGAGAGGGAGCCGGCAGGCAGTGCTCGGCGCTCGCCGAGCACTGGGAACCGCTGGTACATCTCGTCGATCGCGGAGGATGCGCCACGGCCGAGGCTGCGGGCGCCCATCTGCAGGTTCTCCGCGATCGTCATCGTCGCCAGAACCTGGCGGCCCTCAGGAACCTGCACCAGGCCAAGGGGCACCAGCTTGTGCGAACGGGTGCGGGTGATGTCGCGCCCGTCGAACGTGATCGAACCAGAGGCGGGTCGCACCATGCCGGAGATCGCGTTGATGATCGACGACTTTCCGGCACCGTTCGCGCCGACGAGGGTGACGAGGGAACCCGCCTCGACGTCGAACGAGATGCCTCGCACCGCCTCCACTCGTCCGTACGAGACTCGGAGGTCCTTCACACTCAGCAGTGGATCGGGCATGTCACACCCTCCCTTCGGAATCCGGAGCATCCGCGCCGGCATCGGCCGGGACGTCGGCGCTCGGGCCGTCAGCGCTGCCGAGGTAGGCGTCGATCACGCGCTCATCGCCCGAGATCTCCTCGGGAGTGCCGTCGGCCAGCACCTCGCCGAAGTTCAGCACGATGATGTGGTCGCAGGTGCCGAGCACCATGCCCACGTTGTGCTCGATGAAGATGATCGTCAGCCCGTCCGCAGCCAGCGAGCGGATCAGCTCGGACAGCCCCTCCGCCTCCACGTGGTTCATCCCGGCGGCCGGCTCGTCGAGGATCAGCAGCGAAGGATCAGCGGCGAGGGCACGCGCGATCTCGAGCCGACGCTGGTCTCCGTATGAGAGCCCCTTCGCTGTGACATCCGCTTTGTCGAGCAGGCCGACCCGGCGGAGGCACCGCGCGGCATGCTCGAGGGCGAGGCGTTCGTCGCGTCTCGCCGACGGCAACCAGATCAGACGGCGCAGGAACGTCGGCTTCGCCACCAGGTGCGCACCGATGAGGACGTTCTCCAGAGCAGTGAGCCTGTTGAACAACTTGGAGTGCTGGAACGTGCGCGTGACACCCGCCGCGGCGATCTTATGCACCGGAGTGTCGCCGACCTTCGTGCCGAGGACGGTGGCCGAACCGCCGGACGGGGCGATCATGCCGCTGATCATGTTCACCAGCGTCGTCTTCCCCGCGCCGTTCGGACCGATGAGCCCCACGACGTCGCCGCTTCGCACGGTGAGGTCGACGCCGCGCACCGCATGCACTCCGCCGTACTCCTTCGACAGTCCCTTCAGCTCCGCCACGATCTCGCCCTTGGCAGGGTGCACGCGTCCGGTGGACGGCGCGTCAGAGTCGAGCGTCGCCATGTCGATGCGCTGCTTGCGACGCGGAATGATCGACGCGATGCCGCCCGGCAGATAGAGGATCACGATGAGCAGCAGCAGACCGGACAGGAACGGACGGATCCACCCTGCCTCGATGCCGATCGCGCGCTGGATCTCGGGCAGCAGCGTCTGGAACCCACTCCCGAGAATGGGGCCGAAGAAGTTCGCCGTTCCACCCACGACAGCGGTGACCAGGCCGTCGATCGCCGTCTCGAACGCGAAGTCCTCCGGTGCGATGAGGCGCACGTAATACGCCCACAGCACGCCGTACAGGCCTGCCAGCACCCCGGCGGTCAGGAAGGCCGTCAGACGGTGGCCGCCGACGTTGATGCCGATCGAACGTGCCGCGAGCTCGTCTTCACGGATCGCTTCGAGCGCACGACCGTAGCGCGAACGCGCCTGACGCCAGAACCAGTAGGTGACGATCGCCAACACGATCCATGCGATCGCGGGGTTGAGGATCTTGGGCACCGACATGCCCTGCGCGCCGCCGGTCCACTCCGAGTTCAGAATGAAGATGCGGATGGCCTCGGCGAAGCCCAGGGTCGCAATCGCGAGGAAGACGCCGCGCAATCTCATCGTCGGCAGACCGAGGATGAGCGCGGCGAGAGCGCCGACCGCCATGCCGACCGCGATCGAGAACAGCAACGTGGGCACCGGCCCCCACTCGGTGGGTGCGGGGGCGATGGATACGGCCGCGAACGCGGCGATGCCCGCGAAGCCGGCCTGGGCCAGGCTCAGTTGGCCCGCGATCAGCACGGCGTAGAACGAGAAGGCGAAGATGCCGTTGAGGGCGATGAAGACGAGAGTCGATTCGGTGAACACGGTCAGACCTCCCTGACCTTGCGCTTGCCGAACAGGCCCTGCGGACGGACCAGCAGGATCAGGAACAGCAGGGCGAAAGCGATGAGGTCGCGCCAGCTCGATCCGATGTACTGGATCGCGAAGACCTCGGCCACGCCGAGCAGCAGTCCGCCGACGAGCGCACCGGGCAGTGAGCCCATACCCCCGACGATGATCACGGCGAGGCCCTTCAGCTCGATCGCACCTCCCATGCCGAGTTGGGCGCTGTTCACGTTGAGAGCGAACAGCACACCGGCCACTGCACCGAGCGCCGTCGAGATGGCGAAGGTGAGAGCGGTGACGCGATCGACGTTGACACCGAGTACTCGAGCGGCGGTGGGGTTCTCCGCCACGGCACGCATCGAGCGCCCGAGCGCTGACCGGTTCACGAGCACGGTCAGCGCGATCATGAGTCCGAGGCAGATCACGAGGATGGCGATCTGCATGTAGCTCGCCGTGAGTCCGGCGACCTCCACACCGCCTTCCGGCACAGTGCCGGCGGGGAACCGACGGGTGTTGGGGCCGAACGCGGCCTGCAGCAGCGCTATCAACATGCCGCCGAGCGCGATCGAGGAGATCAGCCCGGCGAAGTGCGCATCCGGTCGGTCCTTCAGAGGGCGAAACGCGATCCGTTCGATGAGCAGGCCCATCACCGCACCGAAGAAGAACACCAGGATCAGGACCACGCCGATAGGCAGATCGAATGCCTCCGTGAGCCAGATACCGACGAACGCCGAGGCCGCGAAAGCGGCCGGGTGAGCCAGGTTCAATCGGTCGAGGATGCCGAAGACCAGCGTGAAGCCGATCGCGAAGAGGGCATAGATCGAACCGAGGAACAGGCCGTTGAGTAGTTGCTGCATGGCACGCTCCTTCAGGACGTGAAGGTCACGGCATCACGGTGAATGCGCCGTCCTTGACGATCTGCACCACGGCGGGGTGCTCAGCGTCGCGGTCGGCGTTGATCGTCAGTGATCCCAGTGGCGTGGCGAGGTCCTTGACCTCGGTGAGACCGGTCTGGATGTCAGTGCGCTCTGCCGAGCATCCGCTGCGCACAGCGTGGTCGATGATCATGAGGCCGGTGTACGCCTGCGTGGCGAACTGGTCGGGAGCCGAACCGAACTTCTCCTCGTATGCGGCCAGGAAGTCGGCGTTCTCCGGGCTGTCGGAGGCGGAGTTCCAGGCGGCCCCGACGATGACACCCTCGGCGGCGTCGCCTGCATCGGCCATCAGCTGCGGGTTGTTGAAGCCGTTGCCACCGATGATCGGCTGGTCGAGGCCGAGCTCGCGCGCCTGCGTGACGAGCGGGATCGCGGCTTCGATCAGTGCCGACACGACGATCGCATCCGCGTCCAGGGACTTGGCTGCGGTGAGAAGGCTGCGGAAGTCGGTGTCGCTGACCGAGAATGTCAGGGTGTCGAGCACCTCGATCCCCTCCTCCTCGAGCGAGGACGCCATGACCTCGTAGCCCGATTCGGTGAACGCGTCGTCGTTGCTGTACATCACGACGACCTTCTCCAGGTCGTTGGCCTCGACGGCGGCCTGGATGGTCTGCGGGATGACCTGTGCCTCGGTGAGGGAGTCGCGGAAGATGAAGTCGCCCTGCTCTGTGATGCCGGTGGCGGTGTTGGAGATCGCGAGCACGGGTACGCCGGCATCCTGCGCGACGGGCTGCGCCTGGAATGCGGTGTTGGACAGCGTGGGACCGATGATCGCGCTCGCGCCGTCTGCGGCGAACGTCTCGAAGACGCCGATCGCCTGACGCGGGTCGGTGCCGTCGTCTTCCACCTTGAGATCGTAGGTGACGCCGTCCTTCTCGTTCAATTGCTCGAGGGCGAGCTCGAGGCCCTTCTGCTGCGACTCGCCGTAGCTCGCAGCGCCACCTGTGAGGCTGAGCGCGGCACCGATGGAGACGGGCGACTCGATGACGCAGCTGTCACCCTCGCCGGATCCGGCCAGGGATCCGTCACCGCCTGCCTCGCCGCCGCTGGAGGCGCAGCCGGAGAGCACGAGGGCGGATGCGGACAGGATGACGGCGGAACGAAGCAGGTATCGCATGGGATTCTCCGATCGTGAGGCGTGGATGGTTAGGCCGCGGATCGGTTCCGTTCCGATGAATCGGCGGAGCGTCTCTGAAGTTGCAGCGCCTCAGCCTCTGTGATGGGCGCGCGTTACGGCGACGGGTCGAGTATAGGGAAGATGCAGCGCGTACTGGCGAGGTTGAGCCTCTATCGGCACGAGCGATGCGCGACCGTTATCCGATGGCGCTTCAGCGCCAGAGGAGCCCTATGCCCGCGTTCGCGAGGGTCAGCAGGCCGATCAACCAGAACACTGCGGGCGGGACGGCATCGCCGCGCTTCTGGCGGGCGGATCCGATGCCGAGCATCGCGCCGATGATGACCAGCACCACGAGCTTCACGCCGATCTTGACGTAATTCAGGTCATACGAGATGCCCCACGGAGCGGCGAGTGCCAGGCCGGCAAGGCCGGCGATCGCCAGGCCGTAGTCCATCAGCTTCGTGATCTGCCGCTTGCCTCCGAATGCCTGCGCGGCCCAGGCTCCGAACAGCACGGCGAAGCCGATGAGGTGGACGAATACGACGATCAGACGCAGAGTCTCCATGGCGACAGGTTAGGGCTGCGGGGCATCTTCCGCCAGGAAGGCGAGCCTCAGCCGCGGAGCTCGCGCAGCACGAGCGCTGTTCTCAATGCGGCGTCGGCGGCCTCGGCGCCCTTGTCTTCCTTCGACCCATCGAGCCCGGCACGATCGAGTCCCTGCTTCTCGTCGTCCACAGTCAGCACGCCGAAGCCGACCGGCTTGCCGGCATCCAGCGCGACTCTGGTGAGGCCGTCTGTCGTGGCCGCGGCCACGTACTCGAAGTGCGGGGTGCCACCACGGATGATGACCCCGAGCGCGACCACCGCATCCGCGCCCCCTGCGAACGCCGCCTGTGCCGCGACAGCCAGCTCGAACGACCCCGGCACGCGCACGAGCCGTTGCGTCGCATGGGCGGCATTGAGCACTCGCTCCGCGCCGGCGATCATCCCGTCCGTGATCACTTCGTGCCAGGTGCCGGCGATGATCACGACGTCGAGTCCTGTCGCGTCGATCTGTCCGGCCGTCGATGGAGCTCCTGCGCCGCTCATGCGTTGTCCTTCCCTTGTGCGAGCGCCTCGGCCAGCTCGGCCTCGCCGATGATGTGGCCCATGCGGTCCCGCTTGGTCTCGAGGTACTGGTGATTGTTCGGTCCGACTCCGACGATCAGCGGCACCTGCTCCGCGACGTCGAGTCCGAGTTCGCGGAGCTGCTTCACCTTGTCGGTGTTGTTGGTCAGCAGGCGCACCTTCGAAATCCCGAGATCACTGAGAATGCCGGCCGCCGCCGCGTACTCGCGGGCATCTGCCGGCAGCCCGAGGGCGAGATTGGCATCGACGGTGTCGAGGCCCTCTTCCTGCAGACTGTACGCGCGCAGCTTGTTGATGAGGCCGATGCCGCGCCCCTCGTGACCGCGCATGTAGATGACGACGCCGCCCTCCTTCTCGATCGCATCGAGGGCAGCATCGAGCTGCGGTCCGCACTCGCATTTGAGCGATCCGAACGCCTCGCCGGTGAGGCACTCGGAATGCACGCGCACCAGAGCTGTCTCGCCGAGTTCGCCGGACACGACCGCGATGTGGTCGGTGCCGGTCACGCGGTCCTTGTACGCGAGGAAGCGGAACGTGCCGTGATCGGTCGGAACCGTGGCATCCGCTCGAAGGCTCACTCGACGCTTGCCTGCGCGCGACGACACGACGGGGCCATCCTGAGGATCGATCTCGTTGAGGTGAGCGATGAGCTGCTCGATCGTGATCACGGGCACACCGTCACGTGCGCCGAGTTCCTTCAGTCCAGGCAGACGCATCATGCTGCCGTCCTCGGCGACGACCTCTGCGATCGCGCCGACGGGCTGAAGACCTGCCAGCTTCATCAGGTCGACTGCGGCTTCCGTGTGCCCTCCGCGCTCGCGGACACCGCCGTCGACGGCCCGCAGCGGCAGCACGTGCCCTGGCCGGATCACGCTGGTCGATGTCGATGTCGGGTCGGCCAGCACGTTGAGCGTGTGTGCGCGGTCCGATGCGCTGATTCCCGTCGTGACGCCCTCTGCCGCATCGACGCTGACCGTGTAGGCGGTGGAGCGTGCGTCCTCGTTCGATTCGACCATGGGCGGAAGGTTCAGGCTGTCGGCGAGGTCGGCCGGCATCGGCGCGCAGATGAAGCCGGATGACCAGCGCACTGTCCATGCGACCCATTCGGGGGTGGCGAGTTCGGCCGAGAGGATGACGTCTCCCTCATTCTCGCGGTTCTCATCGTCGGCGACGATGACCGGCCGGCCGGCGCGCAGAGAGGCGAGAGCTTCTTCTATAGTGGCAAGGCTCATCGCGAGCCTCCTTCCGAGACAGCCCGGAACGCGAGCAGGCGCTCGACATGACGGGCGAGGATGTCGGTTTCAAGGTTGACGCGATCACCGACGGAGCGGGATCCGAGTGTCGTCGCGACGAGAGTCTCCGGGATGAGCGAGATCTCGAACCAGGCGTGATCGGCCGCGGCGTCGCTGACGGCGCTGACGGTGAGAGAGGTTCCGTCCACGGCGATCGAGCCCTTGTCCACGACCAGAGGGGCGAGATCCGCAGGCAGGGAGATGCGCAGGACGCTCCACTCGGCGCCGGGCCGCACGTCGAGGACCTCGCCGGTGCCGTCGACGTGCCCCTGCACGATGTGTCCGCCGAGGCGCGCGCCGACGGGCATCGCCTTCTCGATGTTGACGCGGGTGCCGACGGACGCTGCGGCGAGTGCCGATACGTCGAGCGTCTGCTTCATCACGTCAGCGTCGAACGTGTCGAGCGTCGAACCGACGACAGTGAGGCACACGCCGGAGACGTCGATCGACTCGCCGTGCACGGGGTCGTGCGCTGCCTTCGGCGCCCGGACGGTCAGCCGCCACCCGTCGCCGGCGGGCGCGATCGCAGTGATCTCGCCGATCTCCTCGATGATTCCGGTGAACATCAGCGGACTCCTTCGTTGTGGTCGGACTCGTCGTCCTCGAACGTGGCGATGGCCAGCATGTCTGCGCCGAGCGGGACCCATTCCTCGACTGCGAGTCGACGCGCGGCTGAGATCGTCGGCACGCCGATCTCGGTGAGCGCCAGCCGGCCACCGCCCAGCAGCACGGGTGCGACATACGCGAGCACGCGATCGGCGAGGCCGGCGGCGATGAATGAGCTGGCGAGCGTGGGCCCGCCTTCGATGAAGGCGCTCTGGATGCCGCGCTCATGCAGATCGGCGACCACCGACTGCAGGTCGCCGGCGGCGTAGAACAGCGCCTGGTGCGGGTGCCGTCGCACCGCGGCGTCCGTCGGCGTCTCACGCGAGCCGATCACCACGGGGATCGGCTGGTGTTCGTAGAGCGTGTCGCCGTCGCGTGCGGTGAGCGCAGGATCATCCGCGAGAACGGTGCCGGTGCCGACGATGATCGCGTCGGCCGCTGCGCGCCGGCGGTGCACATCGGCGCGTGCTGCGGATCCGGTGATCCACTGGCTCGAGCCGTCGGCCGCTGCGGCGCGGCCATCCAGGCTCTGTGCCCACTTCACTGTGATGTGCGGGCGGCCGAGGCGCTGCGCCGTGAGCCAGTCCGAGATGAGGGCGCGGGCACCGTCTGCCTGCTCGCCTGCTTCGACCTCGACGCCGGCGCTTCGCAGGCGTTCGGCGCCACCACCCGAGGCCACACCGGGATCGTCGAGCGCGTAGATCACGCGCGAGATCCCGGCGTCGATGAGTGCGAGCGAGCAGGGACCGGTGCGACCGGTGTGGTTGCAGGGTTCAAGGGTGACGACAGCGGTCGCTCCCCGTGCGGCGTCGCCCTGGAGTTTCGACAGGGCATCGACCTCGGCGTGCGGAGTGCCGGCGCCGTGGTGCCATCCATCGGCGAGGATCTCACCTGCGGGGGAGAGGATGACGGCGCCCACCTGAGGATTGGCCCCTCGAGGACCGCGTGCGGCCAGCTCGAGCGCACGGGTCATCGCGCGGCGCTCCACCTCATGCACTGCCATCCGTCGTCCTTCTGCTCTTTCTCCGGGGATGACAGACGGCGCGCGTGCGCGCATCGTGCTGCCTCCCTTCCGGACTAGCGAGAAATCTCTCGCATCACCGTCGGTACCGGAATTCCACCGGATCGGCATCTCGGTTTCCCTCGACGCTCGCGGACTGTCACCGCCGGTTCGGATTCACACCGACCCCGGAGCACGTTGATGCTCAGTGTAGTCAACGTATGCACACGCATTTCATTCCGTGACCGTATGACGATTGCTGCGCGGGTCGGAGGGATCTACTTCAGAAGCCGCGAAAGCCGTCGGTCGGCGAGAGGCTTGCCGCCGGTCTGGCACGTGGGGCAGTATTCGAGCGACCTGTCCGCGAAGAACACGCTGCGCACCGTGTCACCGCAGACCGGGCACGGCTCTCCGCGTCGCGCGTGCACCTGCATCCCTCGTCGCTTGGCATCCTTGAGATCGGATGGTGGTTTGCCTGATGCTTCGGCCACGGCATCCGTCAGGGTCGTCCTCATCGCGGTGAAGAGACGATCGATCTCCGCTTCGTCGAGCGTTGCGGCGATGGCATACGGAGACATGCGTGCGGCGTGCAGGATCTCGTCGGAGTAGGCGTTGCCGATGCCCGCGATGACGGACTGATCGCGCAGCAGCCCTTTGATCTGCGTGCGACGGCCATCCAACAGCGCCGCGAATGCGGCTCGATCGAACGAGTCATCCAGCGGATCCGGTCCGAGTCGCGCGATGCCGGGCACGTCTTGAGGGTCTCGCACGACGTAGACGGCGAGCGACTTCTTCGTCCCCGCTTCGGTGAGATCGAATCCGCTGTCGTCGTTGAGGGCGACACGCAGCGCGATCGGCGACTTGCCCGGCTTGATGAGCGTCGTCGGCAGCATCTCGTACCAGCGCAGCCAACCGGCCTTTGCGAGGTGGAACACGAGGTGCAGGTCGTCGCCGCATGAGAGGACGATGAACTTGCCGTGACGAGTGGATGCCGTGATCTGCGCACCGTGCAGGGCGGTGTTGGGCGGATCGAAGGTCTTCAGGGCGGCGATCGCCCCGACGCTCGTCCGCGCGATCGTGCGGCCGACGGCGCGCTCGCCGAGGAACGCGACCAGCCCTTGCACCTCAGGCATCTCCGGCATGTCCTCATCCTGCCACTGGGATGCGACACGGGCCACCGGCATCGCGAGACGAACCGGTACGACCGATCAGCTTGAGGAGTCCGCTCCGGACAGGACGCTCCACTCGACCGGTGTGCGATCGTCAGTGGGCAGGAGCCCGGCGATCCAGCCGTCGTCGCGGCCACGAGGGCTGGTGAGGGCCTGTCGTTGGAGACCTTCGTAGCGGAATCCGAGTGCGCGCGCCGTGCGGGCGGATGCGACGTTCCCGGCGACGGCCTGCCAGCGGATGCGGGCGAGGTCCAGCTCAGCGAAGCCCCAATCGATCACCGCGCGAGCCGCTTCGACCATGAACCCCTGCCCGCGCGTGCCGGCTGTCGCCCAGAATCCGATCTCGGCCGACGCACCGGTGGCGTGGGGCGCGATGTTGTGCAGGCCGATCATTCCGACGAGCACCTCGTGATGGAACAGACCCCAGACGGTCTCTTCGCCGGACTCCCACCAACCGGTGACCAGCTTCACGAAGTCTTCGCCGTCTTCACGCGTGTACGGACTCGGAACCGTCGTCCAGCGCGGGATCTCCGGGTCCTGGCACGCGTCCGTGATCGCATCGACGTCATCGGTCGTCGGTGCGCGGAGAATAAGACGGTCGGTGCTCAGGATGACGGGTTCCATCCCGGAATCCTATGGCGAGGTCTCGGCCGGCGACGAGCAACCCCAGTGTCTGCGGGGCGGACTAAGCTCGTCAGGTGACTGTTCCGGGGATTCTGCGCGCCTTGGAAGAGGCGTCTCTTTACCATGACGCCCTCACCTGGGCGCAGACCGATGCTGATCTGGGGCTGGTCGACGGCCTCGATGCCCCGACGATCGCTGGGCTGCTCGACAAGCGCGCGGATACAGGACATCCGGCATCACTGCTCGTCATCGCGCCGACGGGTCGTCGGGCGGAATCGCTCGCTGCGGCGCTCGGTTCGTACGTTCCGGATGCTGAGATCCTCAGTTTTCCGGCATGGGAGACACTGCCGCACGAACGGCTGAGCCCCAGCCCGGACACGGTCGGGCGACGCCTGGACACACTTCGACGCGTCACGACCTGGTCCGGGGAACGGCCGCTCATCGTCGTCGCCTCGGTACGCGCAGCGCTGCAGCCGATCGCGGCGAATCTGGGCGACACCGCACCGTTGGGGCTCGCACTCGGTGGTCGAGGACTCGAACTCGACAGTGCGATCGAGCAACTCGTCGAGCGCGCGTACTCGCGTGTCGACATGGTCTCGCGTCGCGGTGAGTTCGCCGTGCGCGGCGGCATTCTCGATGTCTTCCCGCCGACATCCGAGCATCCGTACCGTGTCGAGTTCTTCGGCGATGAGATCGACCAGATCCGTGCCTTCTCGGTGGCCGACCAGCGCTCGCTCCCGGGCGATGTCGACCGTGTGGAGTTGCCGGCGACCCGCGAACTGCTGCTCACCGCCGATGTGCGAGAGCGTGCGCGCTCATTGATCTCCGGTTTCCCGGCGATCGCGGGGATGCTGGAGAAGATGGCCGAGGGCATTCCTGTCGAGGGGATGGAGTCGCTGCTGCCCGCAGTGTCCGGGCCGCTGAAGTCGCTCGCCGAGTACTTCCCCGAAGGCACCGCCGTCGCGCTCGTCGACCCTGAGCGCTCGACTGCTCGAGCGCAGAGTCTCGGCGAGACGAACCGCGAGTTCCTCGACGCGGCGTGGAGCGCCGCCACCTCTGGTGCCTCGGCGCCGATCGATCTCGGGGCCGGCGACTTCATCAGCGTGGCCAGGCTGCGCGAGATCGTGCGCGAGCGAGAAGGCGTCTGGTGGCGTTTCAGCCCATTCGCCAGTGACGATGACGACGCTGCGAACATCGACGCGTCGATCATCCCGTCCTTCCACGGCAACGTGGACGGCGCGATCGATTTCGTGGAGGGACGACTCGCCGACGGGTGGCGCCTCGTGATCGCGGCATCCGGTTCGGGTCTCGTCGACCGCGCCAGAGACGTGCTGTCCGATCGGGGGCTCGCGGCTCGCATCGTCGATTCGCTGACAGACGCACCCGAGGGCGGCATCGCGACGCTCGTCCTCGGCGCGCTCGAGGCGGGGTTCCAGGTGCCCGAGGCGAAGCTCGCCGTCCTCACCGACAACGAGTTCTACGGCCGCACCATCGGCGGTGACCAGCGCGTGGTGAAGAAGCTCGCATCGCGCCGTAAGAACGTCGTCGACCCGCTGCAGCTCAAGAACGGCGACTTCGTGGTGCACGCGACGCACGGCATCGCGAAGTTCATCGAGATGACGCAGCGCGAGGTGTCGACAGGCGGACGCAACGCCACCAAGACCACCCGCGACTATCTGGTGCTGGAGTACGCGCCATCCAAGCGCGGTTACCCTGGCGACAAGCTGTACGTCCCGACCGACCAGCTCGACCTGCTCTCGAAGTACGTCGGCGGCGAATCGCCCACGCTCTCGAAGATGGGCGGCAGCGACTGGTCAGCGGCCAAGGGCAAGGCCCGCCGCGCGGTGCGCGACATCGCCGTCGAGCTCGTGAAGCTCTACTCGGCGCGCATGTCGGCGAAGGGGCACGCGTTCGGACCGGACACACCATGGCAGCGCGAGCTGGAAGAGGCGTTCCCGTTCGCCGAGACGCCCGACCAGCTGCAGACGATCGACGAGATCAAGGCCGACATGGAGCGACCGATCCCGATGGACCGACTGCTCTCCGGCGACGTCGGGTTCGGCAAGACCGAGGTCGCCGTCCGCGCCGCGTTCAAGGCGATCCAGGACGGCAAGCAGGTCGCGATGCTCGTGCCGACGACGCTGCTGGTCAAGCAGCACTTCGAGACGTTCGCCGAGCGCTTCGCCGGGTTCCCGGTGAAGGTGCGCGCCCTGTCACGTTTCCAGACCGACAAGGACGCTCGCCTCACCCTCGAAGGACTGCTCGACGGCTCGGTCGACATGGTGATCGGCACGCACCGCATCCTCACGGATCAGATCATGTTCAAGGATCTCGGACTGCTCATCATCGATGAGGAGCAGCGCTTCGGCGTCGAGCACAAGGACAAGCTGAAGAAGCTGAAGACGAACGTCGACATCCTCGCGATGAGCGCGACGCCGATTCCGCGCACGCTCGAGATGGCTGTCACCGGCATCCGCGAGATGTCGACTCTCGCCACACCGCCCGAGGATCGGCATCCGATCCTCTCCTTCGTCGGTCCGCGCAGCGACAAGCAGATGGCCGCGGCGATCAGGCGCGAGATCCTGCGCGAGGGCCAGGTGTTCTTCGTGCACAACCGCGTGCAGTCGATCCAGCGGGTCGCCTCGGAGTTGGCCGAGCTCGTGCCTGAGGCGCGGATCGCCGTGGCCCACGGGCAGATGGGCGAGCACCTGCTCGAGCAGGTCGTCGACGACTTCTGGGAGCGCAAGTTCGACGTGCTCGTCTCCACGACGATCGTCGAGACGGGCCTGGACATCTCGAACGCGAACACCATCATCATCGACAAGGCCGACAAGTACGGCCTCAGCCAATTGCATCAGCTCCGTGGGCGCGTGGGACGAGGGCGTGAGCGGGCGTACGCGTACTTCCTCTACGACGACTCGAAGCCGCTGTCCGAGACCGCGGCTGATCGTCTGCAGACCATCGCAGTGAACAACGATCTCGGCAGCGGCATGCAGGTGGCGCTGAAGGACCTCGAGCTGCGCGGCGCAGGCAACATGCTCGGCGGAGAGCAGGCCGGTCACATCGCCGGCGTCGGGTTCGACCTCTACCTGCGGATGGTCGGCGAAGCAGTGGCGAACTTCCGCGGCGAGGACGTCGAGACCGGCAATGAACTCCGAATGGAGGTGCCGGTGGATGCGCGCATCCCCGAGACGTACATCGACAGCGAGCGACTGCGCCTCGAGGCCTACCAGAAGCTGTCTGCTGCGGCAGCCGCGACGGCGAAGGACGATGCCATCGACCTCGTGATCGAGGAGCTCACCGACCGCTACGGCACACCGCCGGAGGAGGTCGACGGTCTGTTCGCCATCGCGCGACTGCGTCGACGTGCAGCCACGGCCGGCCTCACGGATGTCGTCGTCATGGGGTCGAACCTGCGGATCGCTCCGGCGCGCCTTGAGGATTCGATGAAGGTGCGCCTGCAGCGGCTGTACCCGAAGGCCAAGCTGGTCGGTGGAGGAGAGGCTCTGCTCGTACCGCTGCCGGTGGATGCCGACATCCTCGGATGGGTGTCGCAGCTGCTCATCGCCCTGTTCCCTGAGCCGGTCAAGGCCGGGAGCTGATCCCCGGGAGCTTCAGTCCGCCGAGCCGAGGTAGAGCAGTGTGCCGTCGGGATCGCGCACCTGTGCGACGCGTTCGCCCCAGGGCATGTCGTCGGGGACCGCGATCGGTGTCGCTCCGGCATCCGTCGCTCGAGAGTACGCGCTGTCGACCTCATCGACGTACAGCCAGATCGCTACCGGGTCACCGCTCGACACCTCGGGTTCATGGCCGATCCCGATGGCGCCCCCGCCCACCGCGAGCGCCACGTAGACAGCTCGTCCCTCGTGCTCGTAGCGATAATCGACTGTGGCCGAGAACGCTCGCTCGTAGAACGTCACCAGTCGCGGCAGATCGGTCGTGCGCAGGATCGGGAACAGCTTCGTCACCGTCATGCCGAGACGGTACGCCCTCCATGAGACGCGGCGCAAGGGTGAGTGGGTTCGAGCGGGAAGGCCGATCGCACACGTTCCAGTAGGACTAGTCTGGCCGCATGTTGTACGAGCACCTCGGGGTTCGTCCCCGCATTCATGAGACCGCCGTCATCGCGCCCACCGCCGTCGTCTCCGGCGACGTGGAGATCGGACCGGACTGCCAAGTGCTGCACGGCGCCGTGATCACTGCGGAGGGCGGCCCGATCACCCTGGGTGAGAACGTCATCGTGATGGAGAACGCGATCGTGCGTGCCAGTTCCGCCAATCCTGTGCACGTCGGTGACCACGTGCTGATCGGCCCAGGGGCATCCGTGTCCGGTGCGGTGATCGGGAACGAGGTGTTCCTCGCAACAGGGACGCGCGTGTTCAACGGTGCGCACATCGGTGATCGCTCCGAGGTGCGCATCAATGCGGTCGTGCACCTGCGGACGACACTCCCGGAGGACACGGTCGTCCCGATCGGCTGGGTGGCAGTAGGCGATCCGTTGCTCGTGCTCTCGCCGGACAGGCACGAGGAGATCTGGGCAGCACAGCGGGAGCTCGACTTTCCCGGCTACGTGTTCGGGGTGGATCGCGACACCCCGGATGTCATGGTGCAGCTCACCGAGCGCTACGGCCGTTCGCTGGCGAGGCACGCCGACGACCGGCCGGCGTGAGTCGCGGCATCCGTTCGGACTGGTTCTTCGTCAACGGATGCACGACACGAGCACGGATGCACGTGAGATCGCCGTGATCTCTCGTGCATCTGTGAACGCATCGTGCAGGTGTGATGCGCCGCGGCTCAGATCACGCCCTGGGCGAGCATCGCCGTCGCGACCCGCTGGAAGCCGGCGATGTTGGCACCGGTCACGTAGTCGCCCGGCACCTCGTACTTCTCGGCGGCCTGGAACGCGGCGTCGTGGATGTCGGCCATGATCTCGCGCAGCTTGTTCTCGCTGTCACCGAAACTCCAGCGCTGGCGGGACGCGTTCTGGCTCATCTCCAGAGCGGACGTCGCGACACCACCGGCGTTGGCGGCCTTGCCAGGGGCGAACAGGACGCCGGCCTGCTGGAACGCGGCGACCGCATCCGGAACACAGGGCATGTTCGCGCCTTCGGAGACGGCACGCACGCCGTTCGCGATGAGCGCCTCGGCGTCGGCCAGGCTGACCTCGTTCTGCGTGGCGGAGGGCACCGCGATGTCGACCGGAACCTCCCAGACGCTCCCGTTCTCGACGAAACGCGCGCTGGAGCGGCGGTTGGCGTACTCGACGATGCGGCCGCGTTCGACCTCCTTGATCTGACGCAGCAGATCGAGGTCGATACCGGCGTCATCGACGATGTACCCGGAGGAGTCGGATGCCGTCACCGCAGTCGCACCGAGCTGTGTGGCCTTCTGGATCGCGTAGATCGCGACGTTGCCGGAGCCGGAGATGCCGACCCGCTTGCCGTCGAGAGATTCGTTGTGCACCGCGAGCATCTCCTGCGCGAAGAAGACCGCACCGTATCCGGTGGCCTCTGTTCGCACCTCTGCGCCACCCCAGCCGGTGCCCTTGCCGGTGAACATGCCGGACTCGTGACGGTTGGTGATCTTGCGGTACGAGCCGAACAGGTAGCCGATCTCGCGCCCCCCGACGCCGATGTCGCCCGCAGGGACGTCGGTGTGCTCGCCGAGGTGGCGGTACAGCTCGCTCATGAACGACTGGCAGAAGCGCATGACTTCGGCGTCGGAGCGACCGTGCGGATCGAAGTCGGACCCGCCCTTCGCGCCGCCGATGCCCTGACCGGTGAGCGCGTTCTTGAAGATCTGCTCGAAGCCGAGGAACTTGATGATCGACAGGTTCACCGAGGGGTGAAAGCGCAGCCCACCCTTGTACGGACCGAGAACAGACGAGAACTGGATGCGGTAGCCGCGATTGACCTGCATCCTCCCGGCGTCATCCACCCACGGAACACGGAACATGATCTGACGTTCCGGCTCGACGATGCGATCCAGGATGCCGGCCTCGACGTACTCCGGGTGCTGTTCGAGCACGGGCGAGATCGTTCCGAGCACTTCGTGCACAGCCTGCTGGAACTCGGGTTCGTGCGGGCTGCGGGCGAGCACCGTGTCGAACACGGGCTGGACGGTCGCGGTGAGCGGGTGGAATTCGGTGTGGGTTGCGGTCACGCGGGACGGCTTTCTGAAGAGTGTGGCTGAGGGGGCGATCGTGTCGCGCGAGAAGGCGTGCCGGGTCGGGCACGAGATTTCACCTTACCCCGGCTGTTTCCGTGGTGTGTGCCACGGGGCTGTCACCCGGTGTTCTGCAGGCCGGCGGCGACGCCGCTGACCGAGAGGAGCAGCAGACGGCGCTGTTCGTCGTCTGCTCCGGACCCTTCGACATGCTCAGGGACCGATGCTGCGGAGCGCAGCTCGCGCAGTGCACGCAGCTGCAGCAACGACAATGCATCCACGTACGGACTGCGCAGAGTCACGGCGCGCTGCAGGATCGGCTTGTTCTCGAGCAGGGCGCCTCCGCCGGTGAGGCGGATGACCCATTCCTTGGTCAACGTGAGCTCGTCGAGCACCAACTGCGCGAGATCGTCACGGTCGCCCAGAGCGAGGTATCGACGGGCGATGCGCTCATCGGTCTTGGCCAGGCTCATCGCCACGTTGTCGACCATGGTGCGAAGCAGTGGCCAATCGCGGTAGGCGTCCCGCAGGAGTGCTTCGTCGCCGACGCTCTCAAGAGCCGTTCCGAGTCCGAACCAGCCGGCGAGATTGATGCGCGCCTGCGTCCACGCGAAGACCCACGGGATGGCCCGGAGGTCTTCCAGCGATTCCACCGAGAGTCCGCGGCGCGCAGGACGGGAGCCCAGCGCGAGCAGCCCGATCTCCTCGAGAGGCGTGACCGTGGCGAACCATGGCGCGAACCCATCGGCCTTCACGAGGGCGAAGAACTTCTCTCGCGACGTCGCATCCATCACTCGCGCGACGTCGGCGAAGCGTGCCGCGGCGCCGCTCGTGCGCTGTTCGACGCTCGGCGACGACGCCAGCAGAGTCGCCGCCGCGACCTGATCGATGTGGCGCATCGCGATGGCCGGTTCGCCGTAGCGCGCGAAGATCGTCTCGCCCTGCTCAGTGAGCTTGAAGCGTCCGTCGACCGAGTGCGGCGGTTGCGCGAGGATCGCGGAGTTCGCCGGTCCGCCACCTCGTCCGAGAGCGCCGCCGCGGCCGTGGAAGAGCGTCAGCGCGATACCGGCATCCTTCGCCCAGAGGGCGATCTTCTCCTGCGCTTCGTACAGGGCGAGGTTCGCGGCCACAGGACCGACGTCCTTCGACGAGTCGGAGTATCCGAGCATGACCTCGAGGCGGTTGCCGGTGGCGGTCATACGAGAGCGGAACTCCGGATAGCCGACGACCTCCGCAAGGATCTCCGGTGCGGCCTGCAGGTCGGCGAACGTCTCGAACAGCGGTACGACATCCAGTACCGGCACGTCCTCACCGAGTGCATGACGGGCGAGGCGATGCACGTTCGCGAGGTCTTGGGCCGACTGCGTGAACGAGACGACGTAGCGGCCGGCCGCGCGGGGACCGTAAGTGCGCTGGATGTCGGCGACAGCGCGGAAGACGTCGAGCACCTCGAGTGTCTTCTCGCTCAGCTCCCCACCGGCGTCGAGCTCTGCCAGGGCCTCGCGGTGCACCTGAGAGTGCTGACGAACCTCGAGCTCGGTGAGATGGAAGCCGTAGGTCTCGACCTGCCAGATCAGATGCTGGACGCCGCCGAATGCGTGTCGATTCGCCCCTGATTCGGCCAGCGAGTCCTGCACAGCGCGAAGGTCGGCGAGCAGGTGCTCAGGGTCGCGGTATCCGCCGGCCTCGCTGAGGCGTGTCTGCGTGACACGGTGGGCGAGAGCGAGCAGCACGCGGCGGTGCGGCTCCTCCGGAGAGCGCGCGGCGATCTCGGCGGCGCGGGCCTCTTCGGTCTGGACGAACGACTCCCACAGCGCGACGACGGCGCTGCTGGGCGGAGTGCCTTCGGCGTCGAGCGTGAGGCCGCGCCCTATGCGGTCGATCGCGCGCTCGAGGCCGCGAAGCACGTGGTCGGATGCGATCTGCGCCGCCTCGCGGGTGACGGATGCCGTGACGAACGGGTTGCCGTCGCGGTCGCCGCCCACCCACGATCCGACACGCACGAAGGCCGGGACGACGGGAGCAGTCGCCCCTGAGTCCTCGCCGCGCAGGGCGTCGTCGATGCGGCGGTAGACATGCGGAACGGTGGTGAAGAGGGTCTCGTCGAACACCGACATGACCGTGCGCACCTCGTCGGTGGGCGAGGGCTTCTGCGCACGCAGCGGTGCTGTGCGCCAGAGCGTGTCGACCTCTTCGAGCATGCGCCGGTGTGCACGGTGCTGTTCGGCGCCGCCGTCGCTTGCTCCGTCGTGCTGCGTGAGCAGCTCGGAGAGCCGGCGGATGCTGGCGGAGACGGCGCGGCGTCGGGCCTCGGTGGGGTGAGCGGTGAACACCGGATGAAAGCGCAGATCCTTGAGGCGGCGCGTGGCCTCTTCGTCGCCGATCTCCCGGCGCAACTGCGCGTATGCGGTGGCGACGGTGTCCACGGCATCCTCGCGCCCTGGATGACCGGCTCGCTCACGCAGGATGCGTACGCGCTGGTGCTCTTCGGCGAGATTCACCAGGTGGAAATAGCAGGTGAATGCGCGCGCGACCTCATCGGCCCGCTCGACGGAGAACGAATCGGCGATCTCGCTGGCCCGCTCGAAGGCTTCGGCGCTCTCCTCCTCGTATGCCTGGATGGTGGCCAGCCGCAATCGCTCGACGTCTTCGAACAATCCGGTGCTGCCGCATTCGCGCAGCACCTGACCGAGCAGTGCGCCGAGCATGCGCACATCAGCGCGCATCTCGTCTGGGATCCCGCGTCCGGCTTCGAAACGACCGATGACGCGAATTGCCTCTGTGTTGGTGGGCTCAGGAGTCACCATTCGAGGTTAGCCGCGGGCGAGGAGCGCTCCTGACCACGTGACGGCCCGAGGCATCGTCGATCGCAGGCATAGCATGGGAGCGATGTCTGAATCCAGAAACCTCTTGCGCAGTCAGCAGTTCCCCGCAGTGCTTCTGCTCCTGGCCGCGGCGCTGGGACTGCTGCTGGCGAACCTGCCGACATTCGGCCCGATCGATGCGCTGCTCGGATTCCACATCGCCATCCCGGGGCTCGGAATCGACCTGTCCGTCGCGCACTGGATCTCGGACGGCCTCCTCGCGATCTTCTTCTTCGTCGTCGCCATGGAACTGCAGTACGAACTGACCCGTGGCGAGCTGAACTCCCTGCACAAGGCAGTGCAGCCCGCGATCGCCGCTGCCGGCGGCGTGATCGTCCCGATCGTCATCTACCTCATCATCGCCGGGGGAGAGCAGACCGCATCCGGCTGGCCGATCCCGACCGCGACCGACATCGCTTTCGCGCTCGGCGTGCTCGCCGTGTTCGGCAAGGGTCTGCCTGCGGCCGTGCGCGTCTTCCTTCTCGCGTTGGCCATCCTCGACGACATCATCGGAATCATCTTCATCGCGGTGCTCTTCGCTCACGACCTGAACTGGCTCTACCTGGTTATCGCACTGGTCGGCGTTGTCGTGTTCGGAGCGCTGGCGCGCCAGCTGCCGACCGAACGATCCTGGATCATCGTGTCCGCGATGATCATCGTCGGTGTGCTCGTGTGGGGTCTCGTCCTGCTGTCAGGGATTCACGCGACCATCGCCGGGGTGATGCTCGGTCTGGCGATGACGCAGTCGCCCGCGATGCAGACCCGGTACGTGCTCGAGCCGTGGGTGAACGGTGCGATCCTGCCGATCTTCGCGTTCACGGCCGCGTTCGTCGTCATTCCTGCCGTCTCGCCGTCTGAGCTGTCGCCGGCGTTCTTCGGCATCGCCGTCGCGCTGCCGGTGGGAAAGATCATCGGCATCATGGTCTTCGGCTGGATCGCGATTCGAATCGGATCGCGGGGGAGGAGACCGGCGTTGACGATCGTCGATCTTCTGGCCGCCGGGACACTGGGCGGCATCGGGTTCACGGTGTCCCTGCTCCTGGCAAACCTCGCCTTCCCGGACGACGCCGGCATCCGTGACCAGGCGATTCTGGGCGTGCTCGTCGGATCGCTGATCGCCGTGATCCTTTCCGGGATCATCGTCTCGTGGCGGGCTGCGTGGCACCGCCGAGCCGCTGTCGCGAGCGTCTGAGACACCACGTGGACACCGACTCGACGAGGAGCAGCATGACCGAACGCCCTGATCCGTTGCGCATGGCGGCCGAGACGATGCGCGCAGTGCGCGAGAGGTGCGCCTGGTCGCAGCAGATCACCCACCGCGACCTCGTGCCGTACCTGATCGAGGAGTCGCACGAGGTGATCGACGCCGTCGAGGACGGCACGCGCGCCGACCTTCGCGAAGAGCTCGGCGACCTGCTCTGGCAGGTGCTGTTCCATGCGGCGATCGCTGCCCAGGATCCCGACGATCCTTTCGACATCGATGACGTGGCCGAGACGTTGACCGAGAAGATGGTGCGCCGGCATCCGCACGTGTTCGGTGATGCGGTGGCGGACACACCGGAAGCGGTGCTGGTGCACTGGAACGCCGCGAAGGCTGCCGAGAAGCGCACCCGTACCAGTGTTCTGGACGGAGTGCCGCGAGGGATGCCGGCGCTCGCGCTCGCTCAGAAAGTGCTCGGTCGGGCGGCGCGGGTGAGGGCCGGCGACGACGTCGCGCTCGCCGCTCACGATGCCGCCGAGGTCGGGGCGGCACCGGAATCCGAGGAGGAGCTCGGCGACCTGCTGCTGATGCTCGCAGCCACGGCCCGAGAGAACGGCTGGGATGCCGAGCGCGCACTGCGCGAGCGTCTACGCCTGCTTGAGGACGACGTCCGCACGACTGAAGCCGGCTGAACACGCCCATCCGGTGGGAAACCGGGATGATCCGGCGTGTCGGTGGCGCGTCGCGCGCTGACACGCCGCCGACACGCCGAACGGTCTCTGTTTTCCCCACCGGTGCGCCATGGCGCGCATCGGCGACCGTGCCGATCTGGAAACCTGCAAGACCTGGAAAGATAGACGCGTGGCTACTGTGAACGCGCCGCGCGGCATGCGCGACATCCTCCCCGCCGACAAGGCCCGCCGTGAGCGTGTGCTCTCCGTCATCCGTGCGCGCTACCTGGCGCACGGGTTCGACGAGATCGAGACGCCGGCGCTCGAGGAGTACTCGCGTCTGCATTCGGGCATGGGCGGAGACAACGAGAAGCTCGCCTACAACGTGCTGCGTCGTGGTCTGGATGCCGAGGCGATCCGTGACGCGGCAGAAGATCCCGCCGCCCTCAGCGATCTCGGTCTGCGATACGACCTCACGGTTCCGCTCGCCCGATTCTTCGCGAGCAACCGGGGTCAGCTTCCCGGCGTCTTCCGCGCCATCCAGATCGGCCCTGTGTGGCGAGCGGAGCGACCGCAGAAGGGCCGCTATCGCCAGTTCGTGCAGTGCGACATCGACATCATGGGCGACGACTCCTCGCGTGCCGAGTCGGAACTCATGGTCGCCTCACTCGACGCGCTCGACGCACTCGGTCTCGACGGTGCGAGTGTGCGCATCAATGACCGTCGGGTGCTCGACTGGATGCTGGATTCATTCGGCTTCAGCGCCGACGAACGCCCCGGCGTGCTGATCACGATCGACAAGCTCGACAAGATCGGCCAGGACGGAATCGTCGCCGAACTCCGCGAGCGCGGTGCGACGGCGTCGGCGGTGGAGGCGTTCGACGCGTTCCTCCGGCGGCCGCAGACCATGGAGTTCCATCCGTTCGGCGAACGCCAGATTCGCAAGGCACTGCCGGAGCACGCCCCCGATGAGGTCGTCGCCCACCTCGTCGGCATCGGCGATGCTGTGGTGGCCGGACGCAGCACCTCGTCCCCTGAGCCTGTCGAAGGCGACATCCCGCTCGTGTTCGACCCGTTCCTGGTGCGCGGCATGGGCTACTACACCGGCACGATCTTCGAGCTCGCGCATCCGTCCGTGCCGTATTCGCTGGGCGGCGGCGGACGATACGACGGCATGATCGGCCGGTTCCTCGGCCAGCAGGTGCCCGCGGTGGGCTTCTCGCTCGGCTTCGAGCGCCTGGTCGATCTCGTCGACCTCGGAGCGGATGCCGATGCCGAAGCCGTCGTGCTCGTGCATGACGCGGACGTGCCGGTGTCGGAGCTCGTCGCCCACAAGGCCGCGCTCATCCGTTCCGGCTCGCGGGTGCGCCTGGAGCGAAGGGTGAAGAACTTCAAGGCGCTGCTCGAGCGCTCCGCCGCGGACGGCTACACCGCGTTCGCGACTCTCTCCGCCGGCGCCGAAGTCGGCTCACTGGAGATCAAACCGCTCGCCTGAGCGGTGCGCCGGCGTTCACGCCACGTTCATTCCCGCGCGGTGTGATGGTACGCATGGCCCGGGTGCGCATCTCGATCGCCGTGGCGACGGCGGTGGCTTCGGCGATCGTGCTGGGAGGACGTTCGCTGCTCGTCCATCAGGCCGCGATCGCACGGCGGCGCATCGGAAAGCCGCTCGGTGAGCAGTCTCTGGTCGCCGACCGGGTGTGGAAAAGGGCATTGGACGGTCGACCGATCGAACTGCTGCTGCTGGGAGACTCCCTTGCAGCCGGCCTCGGAGCAGAGCACCGCAAGGAGACGCTCGGCGGACGTATGGCCAAAGGCCTCGCGAAGCGGATGCAGACCCCGGTGCGGCTGCGCACCGCGGCGGTCGTCGGTTCGGAATCGTCCGCGCTCGCCGGTCAGCTCGATGCGCTTCCCGACGACTACCGCGCCGACGTCGCCGTGATCGTGGTCGGTGGCAACGACGTGACGCACACGGTCTCGCCGTCGGCAGCGGCCGAGCAATTGGAGCGGGCGATCATCCGGCTGCGCCACGCAGGCACCGTCGTCGTCGTCGGCACCTGCCCTGACCTCGGTACGCTCCAACCGGTGCCCCAGCCGTTGCGGGCTCTGCTGTCGCGGATGTCGCGCCGTCTCGCACTGGAGCAGACGAAGGTCGCGTGGCGCACTGGCGCCGTTCCCGTCGACCTGCGACAGGTGCTCGGCCCGACATTCCGCGACCTGTCGGACGAGATGTTCAGCCTCGACAGGTTCCATCCCAGTGCCGCGGGCTATCGCGCCACAGCCGATGCGCTGCTGCCGGCCGTGATCACGGCGCTCGAGTCGCGCGGGGAACTCACGCCTCTGACTGGCTCGCGCTGAACGATGCGGCCCATTCCTCCACGCGCGCGGCGCTCTCCTCCGGGCTGAGGTCCTCGATGCGGCTCATCAGCGACCAGCGGACGCCGAAGGGGTCGCGGATGCTCGCGAAGCGGTCTCCCGATACGAAGTCGGACGGCGCTTCCCGCACGGTCGCTCCCGCTGCCTCGGCGCGCGCGCAGACCGCGTCGACGTCGGGCACATACAGGCCGAGTGAATAGCAGTCGCTCTCACCCGTGGGCGGGGGAACGAGGTGGTAGTCCGGACTCGGTTCACCGAGCTGGAGCAGTCCGAATCCGAAATCGAGATCGGCATGGACGACGACTCCGCCCATCTCGGTGACGTCGATGACCGTCGCGCCGAAGACATCGCGATAGAAGTCGATCGCGCCGGCTGCCCCGGCGATCGCGAGGAAAGGGGTGAGGGAGGTCGCGTTGTTCGGGCGACCGTTCGTGGTGTGGGTGCCGGTGAGGCCTGAAGTCGTGTTCATGCCTTCACGCTACGGAGCACGTCCGGGCGGCGCTTGGAGATTCACGACATGATGTCGGATGCGGTGGCTATCGTCAGAGGATGATCGACGCTCAGCGGGGGATCCTGTACCCGGCGCGGATGCCGGAGTTCCACCGGCTGCCGCCGCCGACCCGGGCCGAAGAACTCGTCGAATGGTTCTGGATCCCCGAGTGGAGCATCGAACCCGGTCGCTCGTCGCGGCAGCATGTCGTCGCCTATCCCGCACTCAACCTCGTCATAGGACCCGGTGGCATCGAACTCGTCGGTGCCTCCACCAAGGCGACGCATCGCGATCTGGTCGGTCGAGGGTGGGCGGTGGGTGCGTTGCTCAAGCCGGCATCGGTTGTGGCACTCATCGGCGATCCGTCTGCGCTCCGTGACGATTCGATGCCTTTCGATGCTCCGGATCTGCTCGCAGCGGTGACGCAGGAGATGGTGTCCGGCGCTGAGACGCACCGCGAGCGTGCGGCACAGGTGTTCGCCGATTGGCTCGTCGAGAAGATCGGACAGGTGGCACCGGCCGCCCGGCAGGCGAACGAGATGGCGGCGCTCCTGATGGCCGATGCCACGATCACCCGCGCTGAGGATGCAGCGGCGCGCCTGTCGATGTCGCTGCGCACGCTGCAGCGCCTCGCACACCGTCATGTGGGGCTGCCTCCCGCCGCGATGATCCGTCGTCGACGATTGCAGGAGGCCGCGCAGCGGGTTCGCGAGCAGCCTGACATCGATCTGTCGACGCTCGCCGCCGACCTCGGCTATGCCGACCACTCTCATCTCACGAACGACTTCCGCACCGTGCTGGGCATAGCTCCGAGCACCTACCGGGCTTCCTGACTGCAGGTGTGCCGCGCGCTCACCGACGCAGGGCCCGCAGCCGCAGCATCCGGTACACCACCCCGATGATCACGACGCCTGTGCCGATCAGTGTCGCGAGGATCGGAAGGGTGTTCACCAGAACCAGGCACCCGAGCACGCCGAGCACCTGCAAGGCGCGCGGGTAGCGACGAGCCGAGCCGGACTGCCGGAACGCCGCGGCATTCGCGATCAGGTAGTACAGCAGCACACCGAACGATGAGAACCCGATCGCACCCCGCAGGTCAGCGAACAGCACGATGAGTACGACGATGAGCGCGATCGCGATCTCTGCACGATGGGGCACCTTCCAGCGCGGATGCACGGTGGCGAGGAACTTCGGCAGGTCGGATTCTCTCGCCATCGCGAGCGTCGTGCGGCCGATGCCGGTGAGGAGGGCCAACAGAGCGCCCAAGGATGCCGCAGCTGCCGCCACTCGTACGACGGGCGCGAGGGCCGACCACCCGGCTTGTTGCACGACCGCGGCGAGAGGCGCGGTGGTGGAGGCGGCATCCGCGCCGAGCGTGAGCAGCACGATGATGGCGACGAGCGCGTAGACGATGACCGCACCGGAGAGCGCGAGCACGATCGCCCTGGGAATCGTTCGTGCGGGGTCGATGACCTCTTCGCCCATCGTGGCGATGCGCGCGTAGCCGGCGAATGCGAAGAACAGCAGCCCCGCGCCCTGCAGGACGCCGTACGCAGTGAGGTCAGGAAGAGGAACAGGCGATGCCGTAGGTGCGGAGTCGAACCCTGCGGCGACAACGATGGCGAGCCCGATCAGCGACGATACGACGAGGATGCGGGTGAGGAGAGCCGTGCGCGTCACACCGAAGCAGTTCACGGTGGCGAGGGCCCCGACGGCGGCGATCGCGACGGGCACCTGCCAGCCCGTCGGCGCGGCGTACGCGGCGAAGGTCAGCGCCATCGCGGCGCAGCTCGCGATCTTGCCGATCACGAAGCACCAGCCTGCGATGAATCCCCACCACGGGCCGATCTCGGCGCGTGCGTACGCGTAGGTACCGCCGGAGACAGGATGCACGGCGGCCAGCTGTGCGGACGAGGTGGCATTGCAGAACGCGACGACCGCGGCGATCGCGAGCGCTACCAGCAGTCCGGAGCCTGCCACCTCGATCGCAGGCCCCCATACCGAGAAGACGCCGGCCCCGACCATTGATCCAAGGCCGATGGAGACGGCATCCGTGAGTGTCAGGCGACGTGCGAGTTCCACCCGGTCATCGTGGCACGCGATGGTGAACAGATGGGGTTCAGGGCAGGCGCGCCGCTGTGACGCGCCTCTTCTCACGGATGTAGACCTCGCGACGCACCTTCGCGACGATGTCGCCGTCGCGGTCGGTGATCACGGTATCGAACCACTCGAGGACCTTCGCGCCGTCTCGCGCGCGCTCGCGGAGCTCGGCTGTCTTCTCGGGCGAGACATGGAACTCCGCGGTGAGCACGCCGCGGCCCGGCTTGACGAACTCGATCTCGCCGCGGGTGTCCCACACGACGTAGTCGCGGCCGAGCTGGTGCATCACCAGCATGAAGAAGTACGGGTCGGTCATGGCCGACATCGAGCCGCCGAACGCCGTCTTGACGTAGTTGCGGGTGATCAGGTTCACGTGCAGTTCGACGGTCGCGTGCGTCCAGTCCGCGCTGAAACGACGGATGCGGATGCCGCTGAACAGGTTCGGAGCCCACAGGCTCATTCCCAGGGCGAGTCGACGAGGAGTGATGCGCATGACGTCAGTGTGGCGCAGCCTGCCACGTCCCACAAAGCAGGGTGGAGGGTTGCGACAAGTGTTCTAGTTGAACTAGAATTACCGTAATTGAGAAAGAGGGCCGGAGTGCTGATCAGAATCGATGCGGAGAGTTCACGGCCGTTGTTCGAGCAGGTCGCCTCATCCGTGCGGGGAGACATCCTCGCCGGACGCCTCGCGCCCGGAGATCGACTGCCCTCGGCCCGCGAAGTCGCGGAGGCGCTCGACATCAACCTGCACACAGTGCTGCGTGCCTACCAGCAACTGCGCGACGAGGCACTCATCGACCTTCGTCGGGGAAGGGGTGCCGTGGTGTCGGCTTCGGCCGCACCGCTCGCCGAACTGGCCAGCGATGTCGCAGCGCTCGTGCAGCGGGCGTCTTCGCTCGGAATCTCACCCACCACTCTCGCCGCCCTCGTCACGGAGATCGAATCATGAACACAGCCGTCACCACCGACTCCGACCTGCGACGCGCTCGTCGCGCGTTCGCGTGGGTCGGTCTCATCGTCCCGGTCGTGCTCGCGGTCGCAAGCGTCGCACTTCTGCTCGCGTGGTTGCCCGACCTGCCGGAGCAGATCATCACGCACTGGGGACCAGGCGGACCTGACGGCTTCGCGGGACCGATGCTCCTGATCTGGATGCAGGTCGCTCTGGGGCTCACGGTTCCGCTGCTCATGACCATTCCCGTCCTGCTCATGATGCGCAGCGCATGGGGTCCGGTCTGCCGCTTCCTCGCCGCGATGTCGCTCGGCACCGCAGGGTTGATCGCGGTCTCGTCCACCGGCGCGGCGGCGATGCAGCGCGAGTCGGTCGATGTCGGGTTCGGCATCGGAGCGGTCGTCTCCGTCGGATTCGCAGTCATGATCGTGCTCGGCCTGATCGGATGGTTCCTGCAGCCGAAGCTCACGACTCCGACGCCGTCGGATGCGGGCGGACCGGGCAGCCTTGAGCTCGCAGAGAGCGAGCGCGCCGCGTGGTTCGGTACCGCGGCAATGGGGCGTCCCGGTGTCATCACGCTTGTGGCATCGGTGCTCATCCTGATCGCGACGACGGCGTGGACGATGCTGCTGGATTCCGGGGCAGGGTGGATCCTTGCAATCGTCACCCTGCTGCTGATCGCTCTCATCGCGATGACTCTGGTCTTCCGCGTCCGCGTGAGCGCGGCGGGTCTGCGCGTGCGCTCCATCGTCGGTTGGCCCGGCTGGAACATCGCGGCATCAGAGATCACCGACGTCAAGGTCGTGCAGGTCAATCCGATGGCCGAGTTCGGTGGATGGGGTCTGCGCATCGCCGTCGACGGCCGCATGGGCATCGTCCTGCGCACCGGTGAAGCGTTGCAGGTCACACGCACGACCGGACGTGTTTTCGTCGTCACGATCGATGATGCCCGCACCGCGGCATCCGTCCTCATCACCGCCATGAAGGGAACTGAGTCATGACACGTATACGGCCCGCCGCAACGATCGCGTTCGTCCTGCTCGCCTGCGGGTTGGCGTGGATCGTCGCCCTGCCGATGTGGTTCGATCGCGGTCTGGCCAATCCGCTCTCCACGGCACTGATCTCCGTGATGATGTTCACGCCGGCGCTCGCCGTCGTGATCGTGATGCTCCTGATGCGACCGGTGCCGAAGGGGGAGCAGCTCCGCTTCCTCGGCATATGGCCGCTGCGCCCGGCTAAGCGGGTGGTCTGGATGATGGTGCTCGGGTTGTTCGCACCGATGCTCCTGGCGGCGCTCAGCGTCGTCGTGGCCGCGCTGTGCGGGTGGGTGACGCTGGACCTCGTCCATTTCTCGGGCTTCGCGGAGCAGCTCGAGGCTTCGCTGCCTGCCGGAGTGCCCGCTCCGCCTGTCCTCATCGTGATCCTCTCGCAGCTCGCGCTCATCCCGTTCGCCGCCGCCACGATCAACGCCGCGCTCGCGTTCGGCGAGGAGCTCGGTTGGCGAGGGTTCCTCGTACCGGCTCTGCGTCAGTACGGCACCTGGCCGACGCTGCTCATCAGCGGTGTGATCTGGGGACTCTGGCATGCCCCGGTGATCCTGCTCGGATACAACTTCGGACGAACGGATCTGACGGGAGTGCTCCTGATGACGGCAGGATGCGTCGCATGGGGTGTGCTGCTCGGCTGGCTGCGCCTGCGGTCGGCATCGCTTTGGCCCGCGGTGTTCGCGCACGGTGCGATGAACGCCGGAGGCGGGATGATCGTCTGGTTCCACGCGGGAGGGACGAGCATCGATCCCGCGCTCGCCGGGATACTGGGGGCCGCGGGCTGGATCACCTGCGCGATCGTCGTGGTGGTGCTGGTCCTGACCGGGCAGTTCCGTCGACAGCCCGAGCTGGACGGCTCTGTGGGACGGATGCTGTCCGCACCGCGCCACGAGGTCGGTTCGCAGTGACGCCTGCCGGCGCGACATCCGGCTATTGACGCCGCCGACGCGGAAGAGTTGGGTGGAGCCATGGCTGAATCGACCGCCGAGAACTGGCGCCGCGCAGACGAGTACCTCGCCGAGACCCTTGTCGGGCACGACTCCGCGCTGGAGGCGGCGCTCGCCGCGCAGCGCGCCGCCGGCCTCCCTGACATCGAGGTGGCCCCTGTCAGCGGCAAGCTTCTGAACCTCCTCGCCCGGATGAGCGGCGCACGCCGGGTGCTCGAGATCGGCACGCTGGGTGGCTACTCCACGATCTGGCTCGCAAGGGCGGTCGGTGAGGGGGGCACGGTGACGACGATCGAAGCCGAGCCTGCGAACGCGTCCATCGCCCGAACGAGCATCGATGCTGCAGGTGTGGGGGAGCGCGTCGCGATCCGGATCGGACGGGGCGCCGACGTGCTGCCGACTCTCGAGGGCTCAGAGCCGTTCGACCTCGTCTTCATCGACGCCGACAAAGAGTCGAACACCGTCTACCTCGATTGGGCGGCGCGGCTGGGACGCCCAGGAACGGTGATCGTGCTCGACAACATCGGCAGGGAGGGCGAGATCGTGCGCGACGACACGACGGACCCGCGAGTGATCGGTACGCGTGAGGGGCTCCGCATGCTCGGAGAGGATCCTCGCTTCGACGCGACGGCGTTGCAGACGGTCGGCATCAAGGGCTGGGACGGCGTCGCTCTTGCCGTCGTGGTCTGAACGAAAGATGTATTGACGCTTCATTCTGCGTGAATTCTTGCTCCTATGTGATTGCTACGCGCTCCTTTGAGCGCCGTTGTTTCTTGCGTGTGTCATCCGGTTAGCGTGACTTCTGATCACGAACGGGCGCTCCGGCGCCTGACGGAAGGACACCAACGATGGCGAATCTCGCAGCGGTCATGCCCGCTCTCGGATCGATCGACGTGCAGGAGGTACCGCTTCCCGATCCGCTCCCGGGCCAAGCGGTCGTCAGGATCGAAGCCGTCGGCATCTGCGGGTCGGACACGGCGTACTACCGCGTGGGATACATCGGGGATTGGAAGGTCGACGGCCCGATCATCCTCGGCCACGAGGCATCCGGCACAGTCGTCGCGACCGGTGAGGGCGTGACTCACGTCGCGGCCGGCGATCGCGTCGCCATCGAACCCGGAACGCCTTGCCGCAACTGCGAGGAGTGCCTCGCCGGGCGGTATCACTTGTGTCCGGACTTCATCTTCCTCGCGACTCCGCCCTATGACGGCGCGCTCGTGCAGAACCTCGCGATCGATGCACGCAATCTGTTCGCGATCCCCGATTCGATGTCGTTCGAGGCGGCCGCGCTGTGCGAACCGCTCTCCGTCGGCCTGTGGGCGTGCCGCCGCGCCGGGCTCGTCCCCGGAGACCGGGTGCGCGTGACAGGCGCCGGCCCCGTCGGAATCCTCGCGGCACAGGTCGCGCGCGCAGAAGGCGCTGCCGACGTCGTCGTCTCCGACATCTCGGACTTCCGTCTCGGCATGGCGGAACGGCTCGGCTTCCGCACGGAGAAAGTGGGCGAGGTGCCCGAAGGGCCAGGTCACGAGGACGCCGACGTGCTGCTCGAGTGCTCCGGTGCACCCGGTGCTCTCGCGCAGGGGCTCTGGCGACTGCGCAACGGCGGGCGCGCCGCAATGGTGGGTCTGCCGAAACAGGACGTCAGCCTCGCGCTTTCTCGTCTGAACGTCAAGGAGATCTCGATCGCCCTCGTCAACCGCTACGCCCACACCTGGCCGACCGCCATCGCTTTCGTCTCAAGCGGACGCGTCGACGTCGAGTCGCTCGTCACTCACCGATTCGATCTTTCCGAGACGGAAGCAGCCCTGACACTCGCCGCAGACGTGCCCGATTCCCTCAAGGCGGTCGTCTATCCGAACGGCATCCCCACTCGCTGATGTCCTCCACCACCATCACGCCCCCGGAGGCGCCGACCCGTGTGACTTCGAAGCGCAGCTCTCCCGCCTTCCGTCGTCGTCGTCGCCGCGGCTACGCGCTCTTCGCTCTGTTCGCCTTCCCCAACCTCGCCCTCATCGCGGTGTTCGCGTATTGGCCGATCATCGAGAACCTCTACCTCAGCCTCACCAGTTGGGACTTCATCTCGCCGGAACCGTTCTTCGTCGGTTTCTCGAACTACACCGCGCTGTTCGCCTCGGAGTCCTTCCAGAACGTGCTGTGGATCACCGTCGTGTGGGTGGTGGTCGTGGTCGGAGTGAGTCTGCTGCTCGGCGTCGCGCTGGCGGCATTGTTCTCGATGAAGCTGCCCGGCACCACAGCGGTCACCGGGATCGTCTTCGCGCCGCACGTGATCTCCGGTGCCGCGATCGCTGCGGTGTGGCTGTTCATCTTCGATCAGAACTACGGCCTTGCCAGAGTGGCGTTCAACATGTTCGGCCTGGATTCCCCGGCGTGGACGACGGACGCGAACTGGGCGCTTGCGGCACTGCTGATCGTGTCGATCTGGAAGGGTGTCGGCTTCGTCGCGATCGTCTACCTGGCCGCGATGCAAGGGCTTCCGTCTGAAGTGCTCGAGGCTGCGCGGATCGACGGCGCCAACAGATGGCAGACCTTCTCTCGGATCACGCTGCCACTGCTGTCTCCGACGACCTTCTTCCTGGTGATCACGCAGACGATCAGCGCATTCCAGGCGTTCGACATCATCGCGGTGATGACCGGCGGCGGCCCGGCATCCGCAACGACGACGCTGAGCTGGTTCATCTACGACCAGGCGTTCCAGCGCTCGAACGTGGGCTACTCGGCCGCGGCAGGCACCGTCATGTTCGTGATCCTCATGATCATCACCGCGTTGCAGTTCAAGTTCATCGAGAAGAAGGTGCATTACTGATGGCCGCGATCATGACTGCACTTCAGGACCGGCCGGCCACAGACGACACCGTGAGCACCGGAGGTGCCGCGTCCGGTGACCGCAAGCGGCACCGCCGCAGGGCGAGTTTCGCGCGAACCTGGTGGGGCTACCTGCTCCTGATCGCCGCAGGTCTCGCGTTCGTGCTGCCGCTGTACATCCTGGTCACCACAGCGTTCAAGACCAACGGCGAGATCTACACCTGGCCGACGAAGTGGCTGCCGTCGGAATTCACCTGGGACAACCTCGTCGCCGCGTGGGAGCTCGCGCCGTTCGACGCCTTCATCACGAACTCCGTGATCGTCACCGTGGTCGGCGCGACGGCGAAGATCGTGCTCGCCGTGTTCACGGCGTATGCGTTCGCGTACCTGCCGTTCCCGGGGAAGAACGTGCTGTTCCTCGTCATGCTCGGCGCGCTGATGGTTCCGGGGCACGTCACACTGCTGGTGAACTACATCACCATCGGGAACATGGGGCTGATCAACACCTACGCGGGACTCATCCTGCCCGGTGTGGCATCCGCGTTCGGAACGTTCCTTCTTCGTCAGCACTTCCTGTCGCTCCCGAAAGAGGTGTTCGAGGCCGCCGAGGTCGACGGAGCCGGGCATCTGCGCAAGCTCTTCTCGTTCGCGCTGCCGATGTCGATCCCCGCCGTCGCCACGGTCGGTCTGATCGCCGTCATCGACGAGTGGAACAACTTCGTGTGGCCGCTCATCATCACGAACTCGGTGAACATGCGCACCCTCCCCATCGGCCTCATGTATCTGAAGGCGAATGACGGCCTCACCTCGTGGGGTGTGCTGATGTCCGGCACCCTCGTGGTCGTGCTGCCGATGCTCATCGTGTTCCTCTTCGCTCAGCGCTTCATCGTCACCGGTCTCACCGGCGCCGCCGCCGGCAGCGGCCGCTGACTCTCCCTCCATCCCACCCTCCAGACCGTCACTCAAAAGGAGAATCATGCACTTGTTCGATCGGCCATCCTCGCCGCAGAGCAGACTCGCCTCTCTCAACATCACTCGCCGCCAGGCGCTCGCCGGAGGCCTGCTCCTGGCGAGCGCGCCGCTGCTGGCCGGCTGCTTCGGTGGCGGGGGCGGCTCAGGCACCGTCTACGGTCAGCCCAGCGGCGACACTCCCAAGCAGTACAAGGATCGCCAGCGCGTCGTGATGTGGAGCCCGTTCACGGCGCACAACGCCGAGATCCTGCAGGCGAACATCGACGCATTCAACGAGTCGCAGGAGGCCATCTTCTGCGAGGTCCAGATCTTCGAGGGATACGACAAGGTCGAGTCGAAGCTCGCCGCGAGCCTTCAGGCCAAGCAGGTCCCTGACCTGTCGGTGATGAGTGACGTCGTCTGGAACCGCTTCTACCTGAACGATGCTCTCGAGCCGCTCTCCGGATATTTCGACGACTCGTTCGGCACGGACTCCTTCCACGAGCAGTTCCTCAAGGAGGGCACGCTCAAGGACAAGATCTGGTGGGTGCCGTTCGGCCGTTCCACGCCGCTGTTCTACTTCAATCGCGACATCTTCGCGGAGGTGGGTCTGCCCGACCGTTCCCCGAAGACGTACTCCGAGTATCGCGAGTGGGGGAAGGCGCTCGCCGGTTACTCTCGCAACGGCACCAAGGTCGCCATGCGCGGCTACAGCGGCGCCGACGACTGGTACTTCCAGGGATCGTCCTGGGCGTTCGGCGGCGGCTATTCCGACGGCCTCGACATGACGTTCACGTCCGAAGGGACGATCAACGCGCTGGAGTTCGACCGCGCGTTCATCCACGACGACAAGTCCGGCTACCTCTCGGCTGACCCTGGTGGTGATTTCATCGCGGGCGCGACCGCATCGATCACGGAATCGACCGGCGCGCTCACCGGGATCGCGTCGTCCGCGGAGTTCGAGTTCGGCTGCGGCTTCCTCCCCAAGGAGGACGGCACCGGCGTCCCGACCGGTGGCGGAGGGCTGTCGATCCTCGGCTATGCCTCTGACGACCGCAAGAAGGCGGCCTGGGAGGTGCTGAAGTTCCTCTCGTCGGGGGATGCGGCCATCGAATGGACTCTCGGAACCGGGTACATGCCCACCACGAAGGCCGCGTTGGAATCAGACAAGGTCAAGGCCAAGGCCGACGAGAACCCCAACTACCGGGTTGCGATCGACCAGCTCGAGATCGCTCAGGGGCCGGATGTCGTTCGCAAATTCGTGCCGGAGGCAGTGCCGGAGATGAAGGGCGCGATCCAGGCGGTCTACTCCGGCAACGCCGATGCGGAGAAGACTCTCAAGACCGTGCAGGCCAACCTGGAACCGGCGCTCGAGAAGATCCGCGCGAAGTACGACGCGAAGGTGGGTGCATGATGAGCCTGCTCATCGTCGGGCACCGCGGTGCGATGGCCCATCTGCCCGAGAACAGCCTGGCCTCGTACGCGCTCGCCGAGGAGATCGGCGTCGACGAGATCGAACTCGATGTGCGCCTCAGCAAGGATGAGCAGCTGTTCCTGCTGCATGACGCGACGCTGGACCGCACTGCAGGTGACGACTCGGCGCGTGACCTCGGGCCGGCAGCGGAGCTCACGCTCGCTCAGCTGCAGGCGGCGACGCTGGACTCAGGCAGGGGAGTGGTCTCACTCGCCGAGATGTACGACGCGACGCACTCCTTCATCCAGCTCGAGATCAAGGATCCCGCCGTCGTCCCGTATCTCGCCCGTTTCTTCGAGGAGCGCCCCGATGATGCCGCACGCACCGTGCTCACGGGGTTCGACGCGGATGCCGTGCGACATGCCGCCGAGGCGATGCCGCACATCGGGCGACAGGTCATCGTCACGGAACTCGCCAAGGCTGAGGCGTTCGAGGGCGGCCTCTGGGCGCTCCTGGATCACGCGAAGGTGACGCGCTTCGCCAGCGGGTTCCCCGGGCTCACTCCCGAGTTGATCGAGCAGCTTCATGCTCGCGACATCGAGGTGCACGTGTGGCCGTTGCGCACTCTGGAGCAGGTGCGTGAAGCGCTCCGCCTCGGCGTCGACGGGGCGACCTCTGATGACCCGGCGCAGGCGATCGCATGGCGCGACAAGATCCTTTCGGAGGAGGGTGCGGCTGCCCGCTGAGCACAGCGAAAGGGGTGGGAACCGCATTCGCGGGACCCACCCCTTCTCGCGCGGGTTCAGTCGTCGTCATCGCCACCGGAGACGACCGACTCGACGCCGTCGATCTCTGACAGCTGCCCGACCAGCGCGGGGAACTCCGTGAGGTCTCCGGTGAAGCGCAGGGTCAACTCGCGCAGCTTGGTGTCCTCGTCGCTGCTGGCCTCTTCCAGCGCGGAGTGGTACCCCTGCCTGGCCGACATCTCCAGCACCTGCCGCAGCACGTTGTTGCCGCGGCGGTAACGGATCGTGAGGACGGGGTCGGGAACCTCAGGACTGATGAGCCGCCCGACGAACGTGAGCACACCGACGGTCAGCAGGTGCAGCACGGTAGCGGCGACAGCGATGATCGGCATCCCGGCGCCGCATGCCATGCCGATCGCGGCGGTCACCCAGATGGATGCAGCGGTCGTGAGGCCGCTCACCGCGCCCCTGCGCACGAAGATGACGCCGGCTCCGAGGAAGCCGACGCCGGACACGATCTGGGCGGCGATACGCGACGGATCGAGGATCACCTCCGCTCCGACGACATTGCTGAACCCGTACGCCGACACGAGCGTGAAGACGGCGGAGCCGAGGCCGACCAGGGTATGGGTGCGAAGGCCGGCGCTCTTGAGCTTGCGCTGTCGCTCGACACCGATGATCGCCGAGAGCAGGAAGGCGATGGCGAGCAGCGCGATCTCGGTCAGAGTGGTCTCGGAGTACAGCTCGATGAGCACGGGTGTTCCTTCAGCTGATCCGGATGAGAAGGCGATCGCGGCTGTGCTCGACGCGAATCCGCTCCAGCGAGTCGACGACGACGTGCGCGCAGCCCTCGAGCTGAGCGCGCGTGTCGGTGCCGAGCACACCGATCACGAGGCAGCCGGCCGCTGTCGCCGACGTCGCACCGGCCACCGTGTCCTCGAACGCGATCACGACGCCCGCATGACCGCGATCGGCGAGATGCCGCATGCCGAGGAGGAACGGTTCTGCCGCAGGTTTGCTCTCGGTGACATCCCCTCCGGTCACTCTGAACGCCGGTGCCGGCAGTTCGGTGGCCTGCAGGCGGGCGACGGCCACGGTCGGCGCCGCAGAGGTCACGACACCCCATCGCCCATCCGGCAGCGCATCGAGCAGTGCGCGCGCGCCAGGAAGAGACCTGAGCCTCTGCCCTGGTCGAGCCTCGATCTCGGCGAGCCGTGCTTCTGCCCGGGCCTGCTCGGCGACGGCGAGTCCGGATGCCCGCACGACCGCCTGCGCCGTCTTGCCATGCATGGTCGCGGTCGGTGCTGGGATGCCGTGCTCGGCTGCCCAGATCTGCCAGGCGCCCTCGACAGCGGGGATCGAGTCGACGATCGTGCCGTCCATGTCGAACAGGGCGCCGTCGATCTCGATCGGCTCTCCCCGTTGCAGAGAGGCAGCGAGAGGGGCGAGACGATTCATGCAGCATCCGTTCTTGTGTTGGCCGACGTTGATCGACGACATCACAAGGCTATGGCGAGTCGCTCTTAAGTCGTCGTATGGTGCTCTTATGAGCAAAACGCTTCCGCTGGATCAGCAGGTACTCCACGTCTACGTCGCGCTGCAGAACCTCGCCCACGGGCGCACGGTGAACGACATCGCCGACGAGATCGGCCGCTCGCGGTTCGCGACGGCGCGGATGGTTCGCAGGGCGCGTGAACTCGGTCTCGTCGAAGTGCGTGCGACGGTCGCCGATCCCGTCGATGTCGAGCTCTCGGCCCGACTGGCGCAGCGATTCGGTCTGCAGTCCGCTCTCGTCGTCGCGACGTACTCGACCCACGAGCTGAAGGTTCGTGAGGCGATCGCCTCCGTCACGGCTCGTGTGATCGTCGAGACCATCGAAGAGGACGACGTCGTCGGCTTCACTCCCGGACGCACCCTGGTGCTGGCGTCGCGAGCCATCACGCAGTTGCCGAGCGCAGACGTCGTCCAACTCACCGGCATCGGATGGCCGCGGCTCGAGGACGGTGTCGAGGTGATCTCCAATGTCGGCCGCGCTGCAGGCGGCGCGACGTATCCGCTCTACGCACCGATTCTGATCGAGCCCGAAGCGCGCGCGATCCTCAAACACCCGGCGATCCAGCACACGCTGAGTCGCTTCGACCACGTGACGAAAGCCTTCCTCACGATCGGCGGATGGCCCAGTGCCTCGCTTCTGGCCGACCAACTCATCGAGACCGGGGAGCTGGACGGCCTCGCCGAGAAAGGCGTGATCGCCGAGTACGGCACGTCGCTGCTGGATGCCGACGGTCGTACGGTCCCTGGCCTGGGAGATCGTTTCGTCGGCGTCTCGGAGGAGCAGCTGCGCGACATCGGTCTGAAGGTCGCGATCGGTGGCGGGGCGGGCAAGGAACGCGCAGTGAACGCCGTCCTGCGCTCTGGGATGGCGGATGTCATCATCACCGACGTGCGCTCGGCGCAGCTCGCGCTTCAGGACTGACCCGGCATGTGAACCGCGGATGCCGCGCACTAGACTGGCGATGGATCGACGACGCTCCACCACAACCCTTTCCCTGAGCAAGGAGCACATACGTGGCACTCATCGAGGCTGTAGGCGCACGCGAGATTCTGGATTCACGCGGCAACCCGACCGTCGAGGTGGAGGTGCTCCTCGACGACGGAATCGTCCAGCGTGCTGCCGTCCCCTCCGGCGCATCCACCGGCGCGTTCGAGGCGTACGAGCTGCGTGACGGCGACAAGAGCCGTTACGGCGGCAAGGGCGTGCTGAAGGCCGTCGACGCCATCATCGACGAGCTCGGCCCGGCACTCGAGGGCGTCGAGGCGAGCGAGCAGCGCATCGTCGATGAGATCCTCATCGAGACCGACGGCACCGACAACAAGCAGCGCACCGGCGCGAACGCCATCCTCGGCGTCAGCCTCGCCGTCGCCAAGGCGGCAGCCGACAGCGCCGACCTGCCGCTGTTCCGCTACCTCGGTGGCGCGAACGCCCACGTCCTGCCCGTCCCGCTGTTCAACGTCATCAACGGCGGCTCGCACGCCGACAACGGCATCGACATGCAGGAGTTCTTCCTCGCGCCGATCGGTGCGGAGACCTACAGTGAAGCGCTGCGCTGGGGAGTCGAGACCTACCACGTCCTCAAGGGCGAGCTCAAGGCTGCCGGCTACGCCACCGGCCTCGGCGATGAGGGTGGCTTCGCCCCCGACCTGCCCAGCAACCGTGAAGGTCTCGAGTTCCTGATCAAGGCCATCGAGAAGGCCGGCTTCACGCCCGGCACCGACATCGCTCTCGGCCTCGATGCGGCAGCCACCGAGTTCTTCAACGATGGCGTCTACCGCCTCGACAACAAGGACTGGGATGCGGAAGCACTCACCGAGTACTACGTCGGGCTTGTGAACGACTTCCCGATCATCACGATCGAGGATGGGCTCGCCGAGGACGACTGGGATGGCTGGAAGGCGCTCACCGACGTGCTCGGTTCGAAGGTGCAGCTCGTCGGCGACGACCTGTTCGTCACCAACCCGACGCGTCTCGCCGACGGCATCAAGCGCGGCGTCGCCAACTCGCTCCTCGTGAAGGTCAACCAGATCGGTACGCTGACCGAGACGTTCGACGCGGTCAGCCTCGCGCATCGTTCGGGCTACACGGCCATGTTGTCGCACCGCTCGGGCGAGACCGAGGACACCACGATCGCCGACCTGGTGGTCGCGACGAACTCCGGTCAGATCAAGGCTGGTGCGCCTGCTCGCAGCGAGCGCGTCGCGAAGTACAATCAGCTTCTGCGCATCGAAGAAGAGCTCGGCGACGCCGCGGTGTTCGCGGGTCGCTCGGCGTTCCCCCGTCTCCAGGGCTGAGCGCAGCTGAGACAGAATCACGGAAGGGGGAGTCATGGCGAGGCGTCCGACTCCCCCTTCCGCATCCCGTGCGACCGGGCGGCCCACCTCGGGTGCGGCGAAGACGGGCTCTCCTCGGTCCTCGCGAGCCGTCGCTCGAGAGGTCGACGTGCGGGAGTGGGCCTCCGGCATCCGCCTGTCCGGATTCATGGTCATCATGCTGTCGCTCGTCGTACTCGGAGCGTGGGTTCTGGTGCCGACACTCGGCACGTACATCGATCAGCGGCAGAAGATCGCCGCGCTCGAGGCGTCAGTGCAGGTGAGCGCCGAAGAGATCGAAGCGCTGGAGCAGGAGCAGCAACGCTGGGAGGACCCGGCGTTCATCACCACTCAGGCCCGCGAGCGCCTCTACTACGTGAAGCCTGGCGAGGTCGTCTACCTCGTGGACAACGACCTCGACCCTTCATCGATCCCGCAGGAGCAGGCACCGGTGAGTGACGAACTCGAGAAGACGCCTGCCGACTGGATGCCGCAGTTGCTGCGCGCGATCGCCGGAGCCGGACTCGCCCAGAACGCCGCCTCCGGTCGATGACCACCGACCTCAGACCCAGTCACTGAGGTATTCCACAGGGTGCACTCCCGTAGGCTGAAGGCGTGACGACACCGCCCTTCGCCCCGCCCACGTCTGCCGAGATCGACGTCGTGTCCGCGCAGCTGGGTCGTACGGCGCGCGGAGTCGTCGGCATCGCGGCACGGTGCATCTGCGGAAACCCGACCGTGGTGGCGACAAGTCCGCGCCTGCCCGACGGATCGCCGTTCCCGACGTTCTACTACCTGACGCATCCGGCGGCCACCGCTGCGATGTCGACGCTCGAGGCCACTCAGGTGATGCCCGATCTGGCGGCGCTCCTCGCTGAGGACGAGGACGCCGCGGCGGCGTACCAGGCAGCGCACGAGGCCTACATCTCGGATCGCGCCCGATTCGGTGACGTCCCCGAGATCGACGGCATCTCTGCGGGTGGCATGCCCACACGTGTGAAATGCCTGCACGCACTCGCGGGTCACGCCCTCGCAGCCGGACCCGGTGTCAATCCGATCGGCGACGCCGCGCTCGCTCGATCGTCGTGGTCGCCCGAGCGTTGCCAGTGCGAAGACCCGGGAGCCGCGACCGCATGAAGCTGAAGGCGATGCTGCGCAGCACCGTCGCGGTCGCGGCGGTGGCGGCATCCGTTCTGCTCACCGGTGCCACTGCCACACCGACGCCGACGCCGACGCCAGGCCCCGTTCCCGACGACCCGTCCGACCCGGTACGCGCATCCGAGTACTGGCTCGATGGAGCAGGTATCCGTGAGGCATGGAAGACGACGCGCGGCGAAGGCGTGACGATCGCGGTCATCGACACCGGCATCGGCAAGGTTCCGTCGGTCTTCGGCGACGCGGTCGTCGACGGCACTGACGTCTCGGGCAGCGGCTCGCCCGACGGACGTACGCCCGTCGGCGCCATCGACGGCGACCACGGCTCATGGGTGGCGTCGCTCGCCGCAGGTCGAGGCAAGGCCGACGGCACCGGAATGATCGGCGTGGCGCCCGAGGCGAAACTGCTCTCGGTATCGGTGGGCTTCGGCGCCGCGGCGGCGGTGCCATTCGTCGAGCAGGTGCCGGAGGCCATCCGGTGGTCGGTCGATCACGGCGCAGACATCATCAACATGTCGTTCACGACCAACACGCTCGACTGGGACGAGAGCTGGGACGACGCATTCCTTTACGCATTCGAGCACGACGTCGTGGTCGTGGTCGCAGCCGGAAACCGGGGCAGCGGAACCGACGTCATCGGCGCGCCGGCCACCATTCCCGGAGTGCTCACTGTCGGCGGCGTCGACCAGACCGGCACCGCCAGCATCGAAGCGTCGACGCAGGGCATCACGATCGGTATCTCGGCGCCGAGCGAAGGGCTGCGAGGCATCTCCGCCGACGGGAAGCTGGAGTGGTGGCGCGGCACGAGCGGTGCTGCGCCGATCGTCGCCGGAGCCGCCGCGCTGATCCGCTCGGCTCATCCCGAACTGGATGCCGCGAACGTGATCAACCGAATCATCGAGACCGCGCTTCCGGTTCAGGGCGTCTCCGAGTTGCCCGATCCGCTGTACGGCTACGGATTGCTGGACGCATCAGCCGCGGTGACGGCATCCGTTCCGCTCGTCGATGAGAACCCGATGGGCGATCTCGCGGAATGGGTGCGTCTCTACCGCCGTGCGGATGCCGAGCCTGCGCCTGAGCCCGAAGTCTCGCCTGTGCAGATCGAGCCGCTGCCCGCGGCGGACCCGCCGACCGAACCGGGCTCTCCGCTGCTTCCGAGCGCCGATTCGCTGCGCTACGGCACGCTTCCGCTCATCGCACTCACTGTGCCTGGTATTCTTATCGCGCTAGGCGTCACCGCTGCTGCCCGGCGCATCCGATCGGCGCGCAAGCAAAGCACGCCAGCCCCCTGACTAGGAGTTGTCCTTCTGTGCCTGAGAACAGCACTGTGCCCAAGATTCTGATCGTCGGCGGTGGCTACGCGGGCTTCTATACGGCCTGGAAGCTCGAGAAGCACCTCCGCAAGCACGAAGCCGACGTGACCATGGTCGACCCGCTGCCGTACATGACGTACCAGCCGTTCCTCCCCGAGGTCGCTGCCGGCTCGATCGAGGCGCGGCACGCCGTCGTCGCGCATCGACGTCACCTGAAGCGGACGCATGTCGTCACTGCAAAGGTGACCGGCATCGACCACGCGAACAAGGTCGCGACCATCACGCCTCCCGCCGGTGACCCGTACGAGTTCGAGTACGACCAGATCGTCGTCACGGCCGGAGCGGTGTCCCGCACCTTCCCGATCCCCGGCATCGCCGACAACGCGATCGGACTGAAGACGATCGAAGAAGCCGTCGCAGTGCGCGACAAGCTGATGTCGAACTTCGACAAGGCCGCTTCACTGCCCGCCGGGCCTGAGCGCGATCGCCTGCTCACCACTGTCGTCGTCGGCGGTGGCTTCGCCGGCATCGAGGTCTTCGCCGAGCTGCGATCGCTCGCGTCTTCGCTGCTGTCGAAGTACCCGCAGCTGCGCTTCGAGGACACCCACTTCCACCTCATCGAGGCGATGGGTCGCATCATGCCCGAGGTCTCGCTGAAGACGAGCGAGTGGGTGCTGAAGGATCTCGCCAAGCGTGGTGCCAACGTGCACCTCGACACGCAGGTGCAGGGTGCGGTCGACGGAAACGTCGCCATCTCCACCGGTGAGGTCATCCCGACCGACCTGATCGTCTGGACCGCCGGTGTCATGGCGAACCCGACCGTCGTGCGTGGCGGCGACCTTCCTATCGAAGAGCGTGGGCGCATCCAGACTCGTGCAGACCTGCGCGTCGGCTCCGCGGAGGAGTTCGTCGAAGGCGCCTGGGCTGCGGGTGACGTCTCAGCGGTCCCTGACCTCTCCGGAGGCGGAGTCGGCGGTTACTGCGTCCCGAACGCCCAGCACGCGGTGCGACAGGCGAAGCTTCTCGCGAAGAACCTGGTGGCCGTGATCCGTGGCGAGGGCACCAAGGACTACTTCCACAAGAACCTCGGCGCAGTCGCCGGCCTCGGCCTCTACAACGGCGTGTTCCAGTCCGGCAACCTCGCCCTCAAGGGCTTCGTCGCCTGGATCGCGCACCGCGGCTACCACGGGCTCGCGATGCCGACGTGGGAGCGCAAGTGGCGCGTGCTGTGGGACTGGTGGAACAACCTGTGGCTCGGCCGTGACCTCGTGAACCTGCAGACCGTGCAGAACCCCCGTTACGTCTTCGAGGAGTTCGCCGCGCGTCCGCGTCCTGCGGCGGATGCTGTGCCCGCTGCTGCTGCGAAGCCCGCTGAGGTCAAGGCTGAAGCGGCGCCGGCCGCTGCAACCAAGCCCGCCGCTGCGAAGAAGGCTCCGGCCAAGGCCGCTGTCGCGGACAACGCAGCAGATGACAAGGCCGAGAAGGCTGAACCTGCGAAGAAGCCGGCTGCGAAGAAGAGCACGACGAAGGCTCCCGCGAAGTAGAACCGCCGCTTGCTTCGCCACCGGCCCATGTCGCGCATCACGTCGCGATATGGGCCGGTTCTGTTCTCGCGATCTCTGCCCACATCGCTCGTTCTCAGAACCACGGACTCCGGCTGTGCCCCCACTGGGACTCGAACCCAGACTGAAGCGATTTTAAGTCGCCTGCCTCTGCCATTGGGCTATGGGGGCGTGCCATCACAGCCTAGCTTCGCGGATGTCTGCGAGACGACGTCGTAGGGTGGGGGAGTGCTCGACCTCACTGCCGACCTGAGCCCTGCTGACGTCCGCTCGCGCGACTGGGAAGACCCTGCGCGCTGGTGGCCACGGTTGACGGATGCGACCTCTCACCTTGCGGCGCCCGTCGCGGTGATCGACGTGGATGCGCTGCGTCACAACGCGATGGATCTGCTGGTTCGTGCCGGCGGCATACCGATCCGTGTCGCGTCCAAATCCGTGCGGGTGCGGGCGGTGCTCGACGCCGTGCTTCGCATCCCCGGTTATCGCGGCATCCTCTCCTTTTCCCTCGCCGAAGCGCTCTGGCTCGCAGAAACGCATCACGACATCGTGCTCGGGTATCCGACTGTCGATCGGGAAGGTCTTGAGAGGCTGGTTCACGATGAGGTCGCCGCATCCCGGATCACCCTCATGGTCGACGACATCGCTCATCTCGACCTGATCGACGCCATCGCATCGCCTGACCGGCGTGAGCCGATCCGGGTGGCCATCGACGCTGACGCCTCATGGCGCTCGGCGGCCCTCGGACACATCGGCGTGCGCCGTTCGCCGCTGTTCACGGCCGCCGAGGTGGCAGGCTTCGCTCGTGCGATCACACGTCGACGAGGTTTCCGTCTGGTCGGCCTGCAGATGTATGAGGCTCAGATCGCAGGCCAGGGAGACAACGGTTCTGATGCACCGTTGATCCGCATGGTGCAGGCCCGGTCACGGGCAGAGTTGCGCAACCGTCGCGCCGAGATCGCGAATGCTCTCACCGCAGTCGCACCGCTGGAGTTCCTCAATGGCGGAGGCACCGGCTCGTTGGAGTTCACCGGGAGTGATGAATCGGTCACCGAGGCATCTGCGGGCAGCGGCCTGCTCGGCGGGCATCTGTTCGACGGCTTCCGATCCTTCAGGCCTGCACCCGCCAGCGCGTTCGCGTTCGATGTCGTGCGGCGTCCGACCGATGACATCGCCACGGTGCTCGGCGGGGGCTGGATCGCATCGGGTCCCGCCGTGGCTTCGCGCCAACCTCTTGCGGTCTGGCCGCAGGGCCTGCGCACGATGCCGCGCGAAGCCGCCGGCGAGGTGCAGACGCCGTTGCAAGGTGCCGCGGCACGCACGCTCAGGATCGGCGACCGTGTCTGGTTCCGCCATGCGAAGAGCGGAGAACCGGCCGAACGTATCGCTGCGTACCACCTGGTCTCCGGCGGCGAGGTCATCGATGAACTGCCGACGTACCGCGGCGAAGGAAAGGCGTTCCTGTGACGCGCCCGGGCGGCACGTGGCAGAACTGGGCGCGCTCGGCGTCGGTCAAGCCGACCAGCGTGGAGCGTCCCCGCACCCCCGAGGGCGTGCAGCGCGCGGTGCAGGCGGCGGTCGCGCACAACCTTCAGGTCAAGGCCGTCGGCGCCGGTCACAGCTTCACCGGCATAGCGGTCGCCCCGGGGGTGCTTCTCGAGCTCGACGACATGCAGGGGCTGGTATCCGTCGACACGGACCGTGCACGCGTGACGCTGCTCGCGGGCACTCGGCTGCACCGCATCCCTCGTCTGCTCGCCCCGTACGGCCTCGCGATGGAGAATCTCGGTGATATCGACCGTCAGTCGATCTCCGGTGCGATCTCCTCCGGGACTCACGGAACGGGTGCGCGTTTCGGTGGACTCGCGGCGCAGGTGGTCGGCGCGACAATGGTCGCAGCCGACGGGGAGTTCCTCAGAGTGGACGACGACGAGAACGCGGAGTTGCTCCCGGCCGTCGCACTTGGACTCGGCGCGCTCGGAATCCTCGTCGATGTGACGCTGCAGTGCGTCCCCGCCTTCGTCATGCATGCCATCGACGAGCCTGCCCCGCTCGATGAGGTGGTGACCACACTCGAGGAGCGTGTCTCCGCATTCGATCATTTCGAGTTCTACTGGTTCCCGCACACAGAGGTCGCTCTCACGAAGCGACAGACCAGGTTGCCGGAATCGACGCCGCGCAAGCCGTTGCCGACGGCGGGCAGGTGGATCGATGAGACTCTGCTCTCCAACGGCGTGTACCGGATGGCGTGCGCCGCGGGACAGATCGTTCCGGCGATCACGCCCCCGTTCAGTCGCCTCGCCGTGAAGCTCACCGGCGACCGCGAGTACACCGACCGATCGCATCGGGTGCTCACGCAGAGCCGTAATGTGCGGTTCCGCGAGATGGAGTACGCGTTGCCGGCCGAGAACGTGATCCCCGCTTTCCAGGCGATCAGGGAGCTCATCGCCGAACGAAGCTGGAAGATCGAGTTCCCGGTCGAAGTGCGCTTCGCCGCAGCAGATGACCGCTGGCTGTCCACTGCGTATGGACGTGAGAGCGGGTACATCGCGGTGCACCGCTACTGGCGCGCCGACCCGACGGCGTACTTCGAGGCCGTCGAACGCATCTGCCTCGAACACGGAGGACGCCCGCATTGGGGAAAACTCCATACTCTGGACGCCGAGCAGCTGCGTGAGCGCTATCCCCGGTTCGACGATTTCGTAGCCTTGCGCGACCGGCTGGATCCCGATCGGCGGTTCGCGAATCGGTATCTTGACCGAGTGCTCGGAGAGTGACGCGTCGCCCAGTTCACGCGCAGGCACGGTGGCTAGTATGAATAAAACTCATGAAGGGGGTCATGTGCCATGGAATGGCTCATTCCAGTTCTGATTGTCGTCGCCGTGGTGGTGCTCATCGGCATCTACTTCTGGGCGACCTACAACTCCCTCGTGCAATTGAACGTCCGCGTCGACGAGGCGTGGAGCGGAATCACGGTGCAACTAAAGAGACGCGCCGACCTGATACCCAACCTCATCGAGACGGTCAAGGGATACGCGTCGCATGAGAAGGCCGTATTCGAGAACGTCACCCGTGCCCGCGCGGAGACTCTTTCCGCGACGAGTCCAGGTGAGGCCGGAATCGCTGAGGGTCACCTGCAACAGGCGCTGAAGAGCCTGTTCGCGGTCGCTGAGGCGTATCCGCAGCTCCAGGCCAGCCAGAACTTCCTTCAGGTGCAGCATGCGCTCGTCGACACCGAGGACAAGATCCAGGCTGCCCGCCGCTTCTACAACGGCGGCGTTCGCGAACTGAACACCAAGATCAAGGTCTTCCCGAACAACCTGTTCGCGCGTGGACTCGGCTTCACCGAGCGGGAGTTCTTCGAGGTCGCCGACAACGCGGCGATCTCAGAGCCGCCGCGAGTTCAGTTCTGACACCTCAGTCGCTCACCAGACGCTCAGCACGATGTCGTCGTCAGTGAACGCCACGTCGCCGCGCACACTCCAATTCGTCGATCGATACGTGAGCGTCTTCTTCGATCCGTCGAACGTGGTTCCGTCGACCGTGGCGACGAGCACCCCATGGTCAGCCTGGAACGCTGACGGGGTGAGAGTGATCACCGGCATCTTCTCGATGCGGTAGCGGATCTCGCTCATCGCAGAGAAGTCGGCCGCCCACGGGATCGTGATTCCGCAGGACGAGGGTGTTTCTGCTGCCGGCTGCGTGCATGTCACGAGGTACTCATCGAGCTGAGTCTGCGCGATGTCGACGGCCTCAGGGCGAAGGGTCGCGTCCACGTCGACCTCCTGCGTGCCACCGGGAAGCACCTGGATCTTCGCGCTGCCGTCGAGGAACTCTGCTGGCGTGGCGCTCGCGTCATACACGGCCGGCAGCAGCGGCGTCGTGCCGGGTGGCAGCACGGTGTCGGTGAGTCTGACCGGAACGGTGAGTTGCACCGATCCGAGCGCCGATGCCGCCTCCGGCACCCAGCGCCCGTCACGCTGAGACAGGGTCAGCGTGCTCTCGTGTCGGGCGCCCGCGAGATCGTACGACACCACGACGACCGCGGTGCGATCGTCTGTCGTCGAAGACTCGACTGCGCCGCCGCTGAGATGGCCGCTCGCGTCGGCGAACGCCGACGCGGACGTTGCAGGGAGGTCAACGCCTGTCGCTTCCACCGCGGTCAGGTCGCCGCCGGCCAGCGCCTGCAGATACGCCAGGGCCCCGTCTTCGGGGCTGCCACGCGGGATCAGAAACCACGCGAGCGCCGCTGCAACCAGCACGACCGCGGTCGCGCCGCCGACGATCCACCCCATGCGTCTTCTCACGATCGCTGCCTCACGCCGACTCCTGGCGGGTGTGAACGTGGCGACTCACACCCCCGCGTTCGACGTGCAGGGCACCTGCCACGGCATCTGCGGCGTCGCCCCAGCTGGAGACCGAGACGTTCTCCAGTCCCTGCCAGGTGGCGGCCAGCGCGAGTTCACGTGCGATCGGCTCGGCGTCTTCTGCGCGGGCCTGCGGCTCCCACCACGCCGACTGCACCTGGAGCGTCGACGACGCTCTGTCCGCTTTCAGGTCGACGCGCGCGACGATGCGGTCTCCGACCAGCACGGGCAGCGAGTAATAGCCATAGCGCCGCTTGTGCGCCGGTACGTAGATCTCGATGCGGTAGTCGAGGTCGAACGCCCGTAGCGCTCGATCTCGGAACCAGACCACAGGGTCGAACGGGGTGAGGATCGCCGCAGCCTCGATCCGGCGGGGGAGTACGGCATCACGGTGCAGCCACGCCGGCACCTGGCGACCGCCGCGTTCCCAGCCGCGAACTAGGACCGGCTGCAGATCACCGTTGTCGACGAGATCGTCGATCGCCGCGCGGACGGCCTTGCGATCCTTGATGCGGTAGTAGTCAGCCAGGTCGGACTCCGTCGCGACGCCGGAAGAGCGTGCTGCGCGGTGTATGAGCTCGAGTATGGCTTCTTCTCGGGGTACCACGCGCTCGCGCACCTGCGCCGGGATCACCTGCTCCTCCAGCGCATAGTGCCGCTCGAACCCGCGACGACCGCTGATCGCGACGTCTCCGGTGCGCCAGAGATGCTCGAGAGCGAGCTTCACGTCGTCCCAGTCCCACCATGTGCCGCGCTCGCGCGGCGCATCCGCGCGCAGTTGTGCGGGCCGCAGCGGGCCTTGAGCGCGCAGCTCGTCCTTCACCCAGGCGACCGTGCGCGTGTTCTGACTCAGCCACGACTGCGGATCCGACTCCCAGCGCCTGCGGAACGCCTCCATCCGGAATCGCCACAGCGACCAGTCCTCCACTGGCACGAAGGTCGCCTCGTGGGCGAGGTATTCCACGTAGTGCGTGGTGCGGGAGAGGAAGACGCGGTCCAGCAGTGCCGGCTCGTATGCGCCCAGTCGTGAGAACAGCGGCAGGTAATGACTGCGTGCGAACACGTTCACGGAATCGATCTGCAGCACGCCGAGACGCTCCATCGCGCGATGCACATGACGAGCAGAGACGGCAGCCGTCGGGCGACGCCGGGTGAAGCCCTGGGCGGCGAGGGCGACACGGCGAGCCTGCGCGGCACTGAGAGTCTCGGTCACGCCGTCAGCGTATCGTTCGCCTCCGACATGGGCGCTGCGCCCTCGCAGCATCCGCCCAGCCTCGCAACTAGACTGACCACATGACGGACGAGCAGCGCCCTCGCAAGCGCGATCTTCTGTGGGGTCGCATGCCGACTGACCGCACGGTCACGACCGAGGCCGACAACGCCGTGCCGCTGTCATTGCGCGTCGCGGCCGGCTACGCCTGGAGGCTGCTGCTGATCGCCGCAGCCGCCGGCGTCATCATCTGGCTGGTCATCCAGCTGAAGCTCCTGGTCATCCCGTTGCTGGTCGGCATCCTCATCACGGCTCTGCTGTGGCCGGCCTTCGAACTGATGCTGCGCAAGCGCTTCCCTCGATGGCTCGCGATCATGATCGCTCTTCTCGGCACTCTCGCGATCGTCACCGGCCTGCTCTGGCTCGTCGGGTGGCAGGTCGCGCAGCAGTGGCCTCAGGTGCAGTCAAGGACCATGGACGCCGTCGAGGAATTCCGGCAGTACCTCATCGACGGACCGCTGCACCTGTCCACCGACGAGATCCAGAACTACATCGATCAGGGCTTCGCCCTGATCCAGGAGCAGGCGCAGCTGCTGTGGTCGGGAGCCCTCGCGATCGGCTCCACCGCCGGCCATGTCGTCGTCGGCACCCTGCTCACGCTCTTCGTGCTCATCTGCCTGCTCGCCGACGGCGGCGGCATCTGGCGTTGGACGACGAAGCTCTTCCCGCGCGACGCGCGACCCGCTGTCGACGCGGCAGCGCGCAACGGTTGGCGCACGGTCGTCAGCTACGCCAAGACACAGCTGCTCGTGGCGACCATCGACTCCATCGGCATCGGCCTCGGAGCCTTCCTGCTCGGTGTTCCTCTGGCGATCCCCGTCGCGGTCCTCGTCTTCCTCGGTGCCTTCATCCCGATCGTCGGTGCGGTGGCCACCGGCGCAGTGGCAGTCTTCCTCGCGCTCGTCTACAACGACCCGTGGAACGCGTTCTGGATGCTCGTCGTCGTGATCGGCGTCCAGCAGCTCGAAGGCCACATCCTGCAGCCGATCCTGATGGGATCCGCCGTGAAGGTGCACCCCCTCGCCGTCGTGCTGGTGGTCGCCGGCGGGTCGATGGTCGCAGGCATCCCCGGCGCGCTGTTCGCTGTGCCGCTGGCGGCGTTCGTGAACGTCGTCGCCGTGACCCTCAGCAGCGGTTCATGGAAGACCGGCAGACAACCAGCCGGTGATCTGATCTGGAGTACAGTGCCGCGCGAGCGGCGTCGGAGGAATACATGAGTGCAGTCCCCAGTCTGGCCGAGTTCGAAGAAGCCGCACGGGGGCTGGAGCGAGTGATCTCGCACACGCCGACCCTGCCGTCGAGGGCACTGTCTGACATCCTCGGCGAGACCGTCGTGCTGAAGATGGAGAATCTCCAGCGCACCGGATCGTTCAAGATCCGCGGCGCCGCGTACCGGCTCTCGCGGCTCACGGCCGAGGACCGAGCGCGCGGAGTGGTCGCGGCATCCGCGGGCAACCACGCGCAGGGCGTCGCTCTCGCCGCTCAGGCGCTCGGGATTCCCGCGACCATCTTCATGCCTATCGGAGTGCCGGTGCCCAAGTTGCTCGCCACACGTGGGTACGGCGCTGAAGTCGTGCTCGAAGGCGAGACCGTGGCGACCTCGCTGCGACTCGCCGCCGAGTTCGCGGATCGCACCGGTGCGGTGATGATCCACCCCTTCGATCACCGCGACGTGGTGATCGGTCAGGGCACGCTGGGCCTCGAGCTGATCGAGGACGCGCCGGACGTCGACACGATCCTCGTCGGTATCGGCGGCGGAGGACTCATCGCAGGCGTTGCCGCCGCTGCGAAGGCTGCGGCGGCGAAGGCCGGACGCACGGTGCGCGTGATCGGGGTGCAGGCGGAGAACGCCGCCGCCATGCCGCCGTCGCTCGCCGAAGGCCATCCGGTCGAGATCGAGACGCTGCCGACCATCGCAGACGGCATCCTGGTCGCGAAGCCCGGCGCTGTACCCTTCGAGATCATCCAGGATCTCGTCGACGAGGTCGTGACCGTCACCGACGACGACATCGCGCGCGCGATCCTCGTACTGCTGGAGCAGGCGAAGGTCGTCGTCGAGCCGGCAGGCGCCGTCGGCGTCGCCGCGATCCTCGCAGGCAAGGTCTCCGGCACCGGAAAGACGATGGCAGTGCTGTCCGGTGGCAACATCGATCCGCTGCTTCTTCAGCGCGTCGTGTCGCATGGCCTGGCGGCATCCGGTCGCTATCTGACCATCCGCATCCCGCTGCCCGACCGACCCGGCCAGCTCGCCAGGGTCTCCGAACTCGTCTCCCAGGCCGGTGCGAACGTCATGGAGGTCATGCACACCCGCCACGGCCAGGGCCTGCAGATCAGCGAGGTGATCCTGCAGATGAGCATCGAGACCAGGGGAGCGGAGCACACCGATCTGACGCTCGACACGCTGCGTCAGGCCGGCTACGACCCGGTCGTCGTTCCGGACTAGCCGGCGTAGGTCTCGACGTTCGTGACCTCGACGGAGATCGACTTGCCGTTCGGGGCCTCGTAGCTGGTCTTCTCGCCGACCTTGAGGCCGAGGATCGCCTGGCCGAGGGGGCTGGCTTCGCTGTACACGTCCAGGTCGCTCCCGGATGCGGCGATCTCGCGGCTGCCGAGGAGGAAGACCTCTTCGCCACCGGCGACGAGCGCCGTGACGACGGTGCCTGGCTCGACGATGCCGCGGCTGGCGGGGGCCTCGCCGACCTTGGCGGTCTTCAGAAGCTGCTCGAGCGTGCGGATGCGCGCTTCCTGCTTGCCCTGCTCATCCTTCGCGGCGTGGTATCCGCCGTTCTCCTTGAGGTCGCCCTCTTCACGGGCGGCTTCGATGCGCTTCGCGATCTCGTCGCGGCCCGTTGTGGAGAGAGTCTCGAGCTCAGCGACGAGCCGATCGTAGGCGTCTTGAGTGAGGAAGGGTACCTGAGCGTCTGTGGACACAGCGTGCTCCTTTGTCGAACGCCCTTCAGGGCGGTGGGGATATGCCAAGACGCCCCGGCAAGTGGCCAGGGCGTCGGTTGTCTCAGGGGAGTCTATGCGACCCAGCAGGAGTTCACCAAACCTGTGGTCGCCTCGGCGACCGTCGGTACCGTCGCCGTCAGCTGCTGCATGTGGCTGTCTGTGGCGGGTATCTCGACGATCTTCCAACCCACGACGCCGAACTCCTCATCGAGCGCTTCCACAGCGCACGCGAGGTCTTCGCCCTGAGGCGCCGTGACCTGAAAACGCACGGTGACAGTGTGCTCGTCGACGAGCTCGTAGCTCAGATCATCGGCATCCACCGCGTTGACCGACTGCGAGACGGTCATCCACGACGCGATGACGATCACCACCAGGGCGATGACACCGCCGACGATCCATGACGTGCGCTTGCGGCGTCCGCGACCGTATCGTTCATCGAGCTCGAGTGCAGTCGTCACGGGTCGGGGCTTTCGGTCGTTAGGCTTGTGGTTCCAGGTTATGCGACCTGCGCATGAAAGGCGGACACATGCTCGTGCTGTTCGGGACAGAGACTCCGATTCCGACGCCGACGATGACCGTCGAGCCCGATTCCGTCACACCTGGTCCCGCTGGATTCCTCGTGATCGTGGTCGTCGTGATCGCCGTCGTGCTGCTCATCTGGGACATGAATCGTCGAATCCGACGGGTGCGCTACCGCGAAGAGGTGCGCGAAGAGCTCGACGCGGAAGAGGCAGCGGGTCGGGATGCGCAGGCTCAGGATGCCGGCACCGCCGTCGATGCGGACGAGGACGGCGAAGCACCTTCCGCGAAAGACGATCCGGGGCGCTGAGCCCTGCTCAGTGCATCGTCATCCCGCCGGTGACGTTGAGTGCCTGGCCGGTCATGTAGTTCGCCAGGTCGCTGGCGAGGAACAGCGCGACACCGGCGACATCCTGCGTCGTACCGGTTCGACCGAGAGGCACCTGAGAGCGGTCTTCGTCTGCGACCTCTTCGGCAGTCATACCGCGGATCGCGCCACCCTCGATGCGTTCTCGGTGCTTCATCGGCGTCTCGATGATGCCGGGGCAGATCGCATTGACCGTTATGCCGCGCGATGCGAGTTCGACGGCCATGGTCTTCGTCACGCCCAGCACCGCATGCTTGGAGGCGACGTAGGCAGTCATGCCGCGGTAGCCGTTCTTGCCTGCCTGCGATGAGATGAAGATGATCCGTCCGGTACGGTCCGTGGCGACGAGTCTGCGCGCGACGCCGCGGGCCACGAGGAACGAGCCTTTCGCGTTGACATCGAGGTTGCGATCCCAGTCGGCGCCGGTGGTCTCGATCGCGTAGCCCATCGTCGAAGTGCCGGCCGCCGTCACGACGACGTCGACAGTGCCGATGGCCCCGGTCACGGCATCCAGAACGCTCTCCACCGCGGTCTCGTCGCTGACGTCGAGCCGCACTGCCCACGCGCGCTCACCGGTTTGATTCAACCCTTCAGGCAGGCTCAGATCGGCGCTGACGACCGTCGCGCCCTCTGCGAGGAACGCGTCCACCACGCCGGCGCCGATGCCGCTGTCGCCACCGGTGACCAGGACGACTCGAGAAGCGAGTTCGTCGAACATCACACTCCTACGCGCTCGAACGCGTCGAGGCTGATGCCCTGTTCGAGAATGCGCTTCGACCACTCCCGCGCGCTGTGCAGACTGTGGTCACGGTAGTTTCCGCAGCTGATCGCGTCGACTCCAGGAACGTCGTCCCACGTGATGTCCTCGGCGATCGCCGTGAGCGCGACGCGGACGGCAGCGACCACAGCTGAGACGCTGGGCTCGCCCCACGTGATCAGGTGGAAGCCGGTGCGACAGCCGAACGGGGAGATGTCGATGATGCCTTCGAGATGGTCGCGCAGCAGGCTGGCGAGCACGTGCTCGATCGTGTGCAGACCGGCGGTGGGGATCTCGCCCTCGTTCGGCTGCACGAAGCGCACATCGAAGTTCGAGATCGCGTCGCCTCTGGGGCCGTGCTCCGTCTGGATCAGACGGACATACGGGGCGCGGACGGCAGTGTGATCGAGCGTGAAGCTCTCGACATCGGCCATGAGGATCTCCTTCGTCGTTCGGGGTGCCCGCCTTGCGGCTGCACCGCGAATCTATCTGCGGATGCCGGCGAGATCACATCCTGTTGCGAACTGTTGCCTATCAGCCTGGCAGACCCAGCGACGGCGAGTACGGCGCCATCGAGATGAGCAGGCACGCGGTCCAGTGGCACAGGAACGCGAGCACCGTGCAGAGGTGGAAGATCTCGTGGAATCCGAAATGGCCGGGCCACGGGTTGGGCTTCTTCATCGCGTAGACGACGGCGCCGCCGGTGTAGAGCAGCCCACCGACGACGACCAGCACCATCATGGCGGCATTCGCGTTCCACAGGTCGACCAGGTACATCATCGCCGCCCAGCCGAGCGCGAGGTAGAGAGCGACGTAGAGCCAGCGCGGCGCGTTGATCCAGAACACCCGGAACAGGATGCCCAGCAGCGCACCGCTCCACACCAGGATGAGCAGCAGAGTGCCCTTCTCCGGGACCAGGGCATTGACGGCCAGTGGAGTGTACGTGCCGGAGATCAGCAGCAGGATGTTCGCGTGATCGATGCGCTTGAGCACCAGTTTGGTCTTGGGGCTCCAGTCGATGCGGTGATACAGCGCGGAGTTGCCGAACAGCAGCAGGGAGCTCGCCATGAAGACGGCGGCGGCCCACTTCGCTGCGGCACCGTCCGCAAGCACGATGAGTACGACGCCGGCCACGATCGCTACCGGGAAGGTGCCGGCGTGCAGCCATCCGCGCCAGGTCGGCTTGACCTCGACAAGGGCGTCTGCGTGTGCGTCCTCCAGCAACGGGAGCTCGGGGACGGGGGCGGAGTCGGCGTCTGAAGTGCTCACGTGCTCACTCTAAGCCGCGGTTCGAGTCGACGATGTACTTGCAGCCGGACTGCGCGCTCACAGGACGGACGCGCCGTGGCGCGATAACGTGGGCAGGTGATTGCACGTTCGAGCGAGGGCAGGGGGCCGCTGTACCGGCTGTACGGCAAGAGGCTCCGGCGACAGTTGGATCCGGCATCCGTCCCGCATCACGTCGCGATGATGATCGACGGCAACCGGCGCTGGGCGCGTCAACTGGGTCTCGAATCCCCGGCGGACGGGCATCGCGCGGGTGCGGCCAAGATGCGCGAGTTCCTCGGTTGGTGCGACGACATCGGGGTGCGTGTCGTCTCGCTCTACCTGCTCTCCAGCGACAACCTGCGAAAACGCGACTCCAAGGAGATCGCCGACCTCATCGAGATCATCGCCGAACTCGCGGAGACCCTCGCCGAGAACGGTGACTGGCGGGTGAAGCACGTCGGCCGCTCCGACATCCTGCCCGAGGAGCTGGCACGTGTGCTGCGCGACGCGGAGGAGCGCACCACCGGTCACGCCGGGCTGCATGTGAACCTCGCAGTCGGCTACGGCGGGCGCAACGAGATCGTCGACGCCGTGCGCTCGATCATCGCCGAACACGACGCGTCCGGCGGCACGCTGGAGGATCTTGCGGCGCATCTCACCCCTGAGATGATCGGCGAGCATCTCTACACGGGCGGCCAGCCCGACCCGGACCTGGTCATCCGCACGAGCGGAGAGCAGCGGCTCAGCGACTTCCTCCTCTGGCAGAGTGCCCACAGCGAGTTCTACTTCGTCGAAGCCCTGGGCCCCGATCTGCGCCAGGTCGACTTCCTGCGAGCGATCCGCGACTACGTCGACCGTGATCGGCGCTTCGGTCGCTGATCGATCGCGGCGCTCGCTGACTGAGCCTGTCGCCGGCTCGCTGAGCCTGTCGCTCGCTGACTGAGCCTGTCGAAGCGCCGCTCGCGTGGGAGAATCGTCTGGTGAGCACTTTCGATGACTACCTCGCCACTTTCGACGGCGACCCCGGCTACCTGAACTGGGCAGCATTCGGGCCGATCTCGCCGACGGTGCGCGCCGAGGTGTTCGCAGACGCCGACCTGCTGGGCAGCGGCCGGCCCTCATCGCTGGCCCTCGTCAGCGAGCGCTTCGGCGAGGCACGTGACCTCGCCGCCGAACTGCTCGACGTCGACGCCGAAACGGTGACGTTGCAGCCCTCGGCGACTTACGGGCTCATGCACGCGTTCTACGGGCTCAAGGGAACGGTCATCGCGTCGTCGGCGGAGTTCCCGAGCATCGGCGTGACGCTCGAGCGCGCCGCGCAGGCGTCGGCGGGCGAACTCACCCCGCGCTGGATCGACCCTGAGCACACCTTCGTCACACCGGATGCCGTTGCGGAGGCTCTGGACGATGACGTGACCGCGCTCGCGGTCAGCCATGTCGACTTCCGTACCGGCTACCGAACCGACCTCGCTGCGCTGCGCGACGTGCTGGGTCCAGACCGCCTGCTGATCGTCGACGCCGTGCAGTCGTTCGGTGTCGTGGACGATGACTACTCCGTGGCCGATGTCGTGGCCGGGCACGGCTACAAGTGGCTGCGTGCCGCGCGGGGCACCGGCTTCACCTCGTTCTCCGCGAAGGCGCGAGAGCGCATCACACCCGTGCTGTCCGGCTTCGCCGGTGTCGAGGGCGGGCTTCCCGTTGACGAGCTGCCGCCGCCGGCAGCATCCGCTCGCGCCTTCGCCGTCGGCAACCCCGATCAACTCGCCGTCGCTCGTCTCGCGATCGGTCTGCGCGACGTGCGCGAGGCGGGCGTGGCGGCGATCGATGAGGCTATCGGCGAGCGTGTCGACCGCATCCTCGAAACAGCCGACCGTCACAGCATCGCGGTGCTGACGCCGCGGGCGAGGAACGAGCGCGCCGGCATCGTCACGCTCGCGCCAGATGAACCAGCCGCTCTGTCCGCGGCCCTCACGAACGCGGGCATCGTGGCCACCACGCGAGGTGCGACCGTGCGCCTCGCAGCGCATGCCGGCACGAGCGACGAGACGCTGCGCATGCTCGACGAGGCGATCGGCACGCTGGGCGTGTAACGGCGGTGGCGCGAAGTTCATCTGCGATTAACGTGCGGCGCGTGGCGTGTCGCACCGGCCACTCGCCGACCCGGTCGTACGTTCTAGGCATCGGGCACGGTGCCCGTTCGAGTCGGCCTTCCGGATCGCGACTCGTGGCCCCTGGTCGACTCGTGGCATAGCCGGGAATCAGTCCCGGGTCGGGAGTGGGTCGTGACCACACGTACAGCACAGCAGTCCACCCGTCAGTCCACGCGACGGACATCCTCAGGGAAGCCCGATCAGGACCTTCGCACCTACGTGCTCGACACTTCGGTGCTGCTGTCGGATCCGCAGGCGTTCTTCCGTTTCGCCGAACACTCGATCGTTCTCCCGGTCGTGGTGATCACCGAGCTGGAGGGCAAGCGTCACGATCCGGAGATCGGCTACTTCGCACGGCAGGCGCTGCGACACCTGGATGAGCTGCGCATCGAGCACGGGCGACTCGACTTCCCGGTGCCGATCGGGGAAGGCGGCACGTTGCGCGTCGAGCTGAACAACACCGACGGATCGGTGCTGCCCAGCGGCATCCGCCTAGGTGACAACGACAGCCGCATCCTCGCGGTGGCCATGCACCTGGCGGAGGACGGCCAGGACGTCACGATCGTCTCCAAGGATCTGCCGATGCGGGTCAAGGCGGCATCCCTCGGCATCTCCGCCGAGGAGTACCTCGCCGAGCAGGCAGTGGACTCCGGGTGGACGGGTATCGCGAACCTCGACCTCTCCGGCGACGAGATCAGTGACCTGTATGAGAGCGAGGTCGGCATCAGCGAAGAGGCTCGCGGTCTTCCGATCAACACCGGCCTCATCATCCACTCCGAGCGTGGATCGGCGCTCGGCCGGATCACCGGCGATGGTGAGTACCGGCTGGTGCGCGGCGACCGCGAGGCATTCGGGATGCATGGCCGTTCGGCCGAGCAGCGCATCGCGATCGACCTGCTGATGGATCCCGACATCGGCATCGTCTCACTCGGCGGCCGCGCCGGCACCGGCAAGTCGGCGCTCGCACTGTGCGCCGGACTGGAGGCAGTTCTCGAGCGGCAGCAGCAGAAGAAGATCATCGTGTTCCGCCCTTTGTTCGCCGTCGGCGGGCAAGAGCTCGGATACCTTCCCGGCGACCAGGGCGAGAAGATGGGCCCGTGGGGGCAGGCGGTGTTCGACACGCTCGGATCGGTGGTCTCCGGCAACGTCATGGAGGAGGTCGTGGAGCGCGGCATCCTCGAGGTGCTTCCGCTGACCCACATCCGCGGACGCTCGCTGCACGACGCGTTCGTGATCGTGGATGAGGCGCAGTCGCTGGAGCGCAACGTGCTGCTGACCGTGCTGAGCCGGATGGGTCAGAACTCCCGCGTCGTGCTCACCCACGACGTCGGTCAGCGCGACAACCTGCGCGTCGGCCGTCACGATGGCATCGCCTCGGTGATCGAGACCCTGAAGGGCCACGACCTGTTCGCACACGTGACGCTGATGCGCTCGGAGCGCTCGGCGATCGCCGCCCTCGTGACGGAGCTGCTGGAGGGCGGGGAGCTCAACTAGGCCGGGCCCGGGCCGGCTTGGTCGGCCGGCGGGCTGCCCTGTCCCGATCTGCTGACGATGTCTCGATCTGCTGACGAATTCGTCGAAGACATCCGCAGATCGGGACCGGGTCCGCAGATCGGGACCGGCCGGGCGGACAGATCACGGGCAGCGGACGTCAGGAATAGGCCTTGAGTCGGCGCAATGCGGCGATGATGGCGGCCTGCACAGTCGGCCAGTCATAGACGATCTGCGCGTAGTCGAAGCGCAGAGTCTCATAGCCGCGCGCAGAGGCGGCAGCATCCCGCACGAGGTCCTTGTGCCGCATGACCCCGTCGTGATTGACCTTGCCATCGGCCTCCAAGATGAGGCGTCCACCGATGACGAAATCGACCTTTCCGACATCATTGATGGCGACTTGGCAGTCGAGTCGGATGCCGAGAACGTGAAGGCGGAGCCGCAGAAGCGATTCGAGACCGCTGTCGGCGTCACGACGTGCGATATCGATGAGCCAACGAGCGGATGCCGGCATCGCGGCACGGAGACGCGCTCGCGCCGCTTTCGTCAGCAGTTTCAGCCGAAGCGCAGACTCGTATGCGGCGAAGAATGCCTCGTCGCCAGCGCAGCGCAGGAAGTGCAGCAGTGCGGTGACCAGCGGCGCACGGCCCAACGGCGGTCGTCCGCGATAGTAGTGCGACACGCACATGCAGCTGTCGTGCGGGTGGGGATGTCGGTCGGAGCCAAGCCATACGTGCGGCACCGTCACGGGCGTGAGCACCCAGATCTCGAACATCTGGAGCACGCTCGCGCACGTGAGGGCACCACCGTGTGCCGTCGCCGAACGGATGCCGTCGAGGATGGGCGGCACTGCGAACACGCCGTCGCGGATCCGCTGGATGTCTCCTCGTTGCACCGCTCGGGACAACGCGCGACGGGTGAAGCCGAGCTCCTGGAGGTGGGTGCCGCGGGCGAGACCGCCCAGCCGTCTGATCGTGTCGGGTGCTGAGAGCATGCGTAACAGGATGCTCCAGCGCGTGGCATCCGGACGGCCGAGATCCCGGCATCCGGGGATGGCCACCTGCCTGGAATGTCGGTGCAGGAAGACAAAGATGTCCCGATCTGCGGAGGGCGTCCCGATCTGCTGACTAATTCGTCGAGAACGTCAGCAAATCGGGACGGGGCCCGCAGATCGGGACAGATAGAACGGGATCGGACTGAGAACTCAGCCCGGGTGGGTCATGCTCAGCAGGTCGAGCTTCTCGTCGAGCTGGGCTTCTGTCAGCTCGCCGCGCTCGACGTAGCCGAGGTCGATGACGGCATCGCGCACCGTGATGCCCTGCGCGACGGCGTGCTTGGCGATCTTCGCCGCCGCCTCGTAGCCGATGAGCTTGTTCAGCGGCGTCACGATCGACGGGCTCATACCCGCGAACGCGGCGGCGCGTTCGGTGTTGGCGACCAGACCGTCGATCGTCTTGTCAGCGAGAACCCGCGAGGCGTTCGCGATCAGACGGATCGACTCGAGCAGAGCGGTGCCCATGACCGGGATCGCGACGTTCAGCTCGAAGGCACCGGATGCTCCGGCCCAGGCCACGGTCGCGTCGTTGCCGATCACCCGTGCGCAGACCATCAGCACGGCCTCGGGGACGACGGGGTTGACCTTGCCCGGCATGATCGACGATCCCGGCTGAAGGTCGGGGATGTGCAGTTCGCCGAGTCCCGTGTTGGGGCCGGAGCCCATCCATCGAAGGTCGTTGTTGATCTTGGTGAGAGACACGGCGATCGTGCGCAGTGCGCCTGAGGCCTCGACCAGACCGTCACGGTTGGCCTGGGCCTCGAAGTGATCCTTGGCCTCGGTGATCGGCAGTTCGGTCTCCTCCGCCAGCAGGGCGATGACCTTCTGGGGGAAGCCGAGCGGGGTGTTGATGCCGGTGCCGACGGCTGTGCCGCCCAGCGGCACCTCGGCGACGCGGGGGAGTGCGGACTGCACGCGCTCGATGCCCAGGCGGACCTGACGCGCGTAGCCGCCGAACTCCTGGCCGAGGGTGACGGGCGTCGCATCCATGAGGTGCGTGCGGCCGGACTTGACGGCGTCCTTCCACAATTCCGCCTTCGCCTCGAGGGCCACGGCGAGGTGGTCCAGCGACGGGATGAGCGTGTCGATGAGCGCCTGGGTCACAGCGATGTGCACCGAGGTGGGGAACACGTCGTTCGATGACTGCGACGCGTTGACGTGGTCGTTCGGGTGCACGGCTGAGCCGAGGATGCTGGAGGCGATGGACGCCAGCACCTCGTTCATGTTCATGTTCGACGAGGTTCCAGAGCCTGTCTGGTACGTGTCCACGGGGAACTCGCCGTCGTGCGCGCCGGAGGCTACGCGGTCGGCCGCCGAGGCGATCGCATCCGCGATGGCACCGTCGAGGGTGCCGAGTTCCTTGTTCGCGAGTGCAGCGGCCTTCTTGATACGCGCGAGCGCAGCGATCTGCGCCGATTCCAGGCCCTTGCCGGAGATCGGGAAGTTCTCCACCGCGCGCTGCGTCTGAGCACCGTACAGCGCGTTCACTGGCACGCGGACCTCGCCCATGGTGTCGTGCTCGATGCGGTAGCCCTGCGCCTCTGCGCCGCTGCGCTGGTGTGTATCGGTCACTGCGATCCCTCCTCGGTTGCGGGGATGTCGTCGATCCCCTTGGTGTCGGTTCCCACTGTGTCGATTCCCACAGAGATGGCGGGCACGGCAGTGCCCTCGGCAAGACGGTAGTTGGCGCCGACGATGCCGAGTCTGCCCTCGGCGACGGCGTCGCTGATCAGCTCGGACGATTGCAGCAGGTTCGCGACCGTGTTGCGCAGGTGCTCGCGTCCGACCTGCTCGGCGTCGATGTCGGCGGGAGATGTGCCGCCGTTCTCCGCCAGAACCTTCCGGGCTGCGGGGATGATCGGCGCGATCAGCTTCCAGATGTGCGGCGGCAGCGGCGTCGCGTCGATCGCGGTGCCGTCGATGGCTGCGCGCACGGCACCGCACTCGTCGTGGGCGAGCACGACGATCAGCGGGACTTTGAGGATCTCGACCGCGTACTCCAGGCTTCCGACGATCGACTCGCCGATCACCTGTCCGGCATTGCGGACCACGAACAGATCGCCGAGGCCGAGATCGAAGATGATCTCGGCGGCCAGGCGCGAGTCCGAGCAGCCGAACAGCGTGGCGACCGGGTTCTGCTGGTGGGCGAGATCGTGACGTCGCTCGACATCCTGGTTCGGATGGCGCGGCTCCCCGTTCACGAATCTGCGGTTGCCGTCGAGCATCTGCTGCCAGGCTGCTGTGGGGGTGAGCGTCGTCATGAGGCCTCCGCGATGGCGTTGATCTGAGGAACGAGGGACTCTGCGAGTTCGGCCGTCGAGTCGGCCGACCGTGAGCCGTAGAGCAGGACGTAGTCGTCGCCCGCCTGCGTGCCGATCGCATACGACACGTTGTCCTTCGTGTCGGTGCCCAGCGAGTAGACATCCCACTCGAGCCCGCCGATCTCGGTGGTGTCGGTGGCGGCGTTTCCGCTCAGCATCTGCGGCGCCCACGACGAGTCGTCGTCGAAGGCCTGCGCGATGCGGATGAAGCCCCGTTCGTCTTCAGCGGCCGGTGCCAGCGTGATGTTCCAGACGACGGTCGCGCCGCTCTGAAGCTCGGCGGCATTGACCCGCCAGAACCCGTCGAGCTCCGGGACGAGCGCGGGTCGGTCCATGGTCGATTCGACATCCTGCGCGATCGCGGCGACGTCGACCTTCGTCTCGGATGCCCGCTCGCCGCGAGGGACGGCGAAGATCACCACGGCGACAACGGCCAGGGTGATGAGAAGCGCGGCGATGAGGTTGCGGAAGTTCTGGCTCGCGCGGTAACTCTTGCTGAACTCGGCCTTGCGGGCCGCGGTCTCCTCCGGCGTCTCGGGGCGTCCGAGTTCGGCGACGATCGGAGCGCTCTTGCTCACGAGTCGTCCTCGCCGGACGGGACGGACGTCGCTGACGTGTCGGATGCTGCGGCACGAGCCTGCTCGAGTCGGCGCTTCGCGCCCAGCAGCCACTCCTCACAGCGGGCCGCGAGCGCCTCGCCGCGCTCCCACAGGGCCAGGGAGTGCTCGAGTGTCGGTGCGCCCTGTTCGAGTTCGGCGACCACGCGCACGAGTTCATCGCGCGCGGCCTCGAACGACAGGGTCTCGACAGGGGAGTCGGTCGGCGCAGTCACGGTTTCCATCCTACGTCCCGCACGCGCGTCACTCCGTTTCGGCGATCTCGCCCTCCGAACGGGCGGCGAGCGATCCGCGGTCGACCGTGATCGTCAGCGCGGCGCCGGCCGGAGCATCCGCCGCATCGCGCAGGATGACACCGCCGTCGAGGTGCGCGATCGCGTAGCCCCGAGCGAGCGTCGCCGCCGGCGAGAGGGCGCGCAGTGATGCACGCAGCTCCGTGGTCTTGCGCGCTGCTGTGTCGAGGCGCCGTGTGATCGTGTCGCGTCCGCGCGACACCTGCAGCCAGATCTCCTGCGCGCGTGCTTCGATGATCGGATCGGGGGAGCGCAGCACCGGACGCGAGCGCAGTTGTTCGAGCTGCTGGATGTCATGCGAGATGCGCTGCGTGAGCCGGGTGGTCGCGCGCGAGCGCAGCTGGCCGATCAGTGCGCGCTGCTCACCGACGTCGGGGACGACACGTTTCGCAGCATCCGTCGGCGTCGATGCGCGGAGGTCCGCGACGTCGTCGAGAAGCGGGTGGTCGTTCTCGTGTCCGATCGCGGAGACGATCGGGGTGGATGCCGCGGCCACCGCCCGTACGAGGCGCTCATCGCTGAAGCCGAGCAGGGTCTGCGGGTCGCCTCCTCCTCTGGCGATGATGATGACGTCGACCTCCGGGTCGGCGTCGAGCTTCGCCAGGGCAGCCAGCGTCTCAGGCACGCAGCGATCGCCCTGCACTGCGGCGTACTCGGTGCGGAAGCGCACCTGTGGCCAGCGCAGCTCTGAGTTGCGATGCACATCCTTCTCAGCGTCCGATCTCTCGCCCGTGATGAGACCGATCACGTGGGGCAGGAAAGGCAGCGACTTCTTGCGCGACGGATCGAACAGGCCCTCCTGGCGCAGCTGCGCTCGCAGCTTCTCGAGGCGTTCGAGCTGGTCGCCGAGGCCGACATGCTTCATGGACGACACGGTGAAGCTGAAATCGCCCGCCTTGACGAAGTAGTCGGCCTTCACCGCCGCGACGACGTGATCGCCGATGCCGAGATCGGCGGGGATGCGCCCACGAACGCTCGACCACAGGCGGATCGAGATCTGTGCATCGGATTGGGTGTCCTTCAGCCGGCCGAAGACATTGCCGCCGCGCACGTTCCACGAGGTGATCTCGCCCTCGACCCAGACGACGTTCCATCGGGCGATGAAATCGCGGATCGTGCCGTTCAGGCGCGCGACCGAGGTCGGAGCATCCGCCGTCGAGTCCCGCGGTGCCACGGCATCCGCCGGTGGCGCCTCGCCCTTCGCCGGTGTGGCTTCGAAGACCGTCATCTGGCCCCTTCCGTGCTTGCGCGTCTGAGCGTCCGTCCAGGCCCGTCATGACGGTTCGAAGGTAGGATCGGAGGGTGAGTCAGACCACGGTACATCTTCCCGTTCCCCGCATCCCACGATCGCGGGCGGCGCGGCTTCAGAATAACCCGGTGGACGGACACAAGCGGGTGCTCCTCGCCGCACCACGTGGCTATTGCGCCGGCGTCGACCGCGCTGTCGTCGCTGTCGAGAAGGCACTCGAGCGCTACGGCGCCCCTGTCTACGTGCGCAAGCAGATCGTGCACAACATCCACGTCGTCACGGAGCTCGAGGAGAAGGGCGCGATCTTCGTCGAAGAGGTCGACGAGGTGCCGACCGGCGCGCACGTCGTGTTCAGCGCGCACGGTGTCTCTCCCGCGGTCGTGAACGCGGCGTCCGATCGAGGACTGCAAGCGATCGATGCGACCTGCCCGCTGGTGACCAAGGTGCACAGAGAGGCCGTGCGCTTCGCCCGCGACGATTTCGAGATCCTGCTCATCGGCCACGAAGGGCATGAAGAGGTCGAGGGCACGGCGGGCGAGGCCCCCGAGCATGTCACGATCGTGAATTCTCCCGCGGAGGCGGACACCGTCCAGGTCAAGGACCCGTCGAAGGTCGTCTGGCTGTCGCAGACCACTCTCTCGGTCGACGAGACCATGGAGACCGTCAACCGGCTGCGACTGCGTTTCCCCGAGCTGCAGAATCCACCGTCCGACGACATCTGCTACGCGACCCAGAACCGTCAGGTGGCGATCAAGAAGGTCGCCGTCGATGCCGAACTGGTGATCGTCGTCGGGTCGTCGAACTCGTCGAACAGCGTGCGGCTCGTGGAGGTGGCCCTCGAGTACGGAGCGAAGGCTGCATACCGGGTCGACTACGCCGACGAGATCAAGCAGGAATGGCTTGACGGCGTCGCCACCGTCGGCGTGACGAGCGGAGCTTCCGTCCCGGAGGTCCTCGTGCGGGAAGTGCTCGAGACCCTTGCTGCCGCCGGTTACGGCGACGTCGAGGAGATCCGCACCGCCGAAGAGGATCTGATGTTCTCACTCCCCAAGGAGCTCCGCCAGGATTCCTCGGGACAGCGCGACGCCCGCGCGCTCGGTGGCCGCGCAGCTGCCGCGGCTGACACGACACGGTGAATCGACTGGAGCCGACTGTTTCTGCGATCGGTTCGAAGTCGGGCCGGTTAGCATGACGGGATGACCGATCAGCGGCCCCAGTACGGCGAGTATGCGACCCCGGACGAACAACGACGTCTGGCCGGCCTCCCGCCGCTGGATGCCGTGCCGGTTGCCGCCACGGTGATCGAACAACCGGCGCCTGCACGTCCCGCCCGATCGGTCGCCAAACCACGCCCGTGGGATCGGATCATCACGGTCGCATTGCTGGCCTACGGCCTCGTCAACGTCGTGATGACCGGATTGGCGTATCTCGATCTGCCGAACGTCATGAACGAGAGCATGAGGATCCTCGGCGTCGACGGTGAGTTCACCAACTTCGCGCAGGGCAGACTGTGGGGCACGACAGCCGCCGTTCTCCTCGTCGTGGGGTGGGCCATCACCGCCTGGCTCTCGCTCCGACGACTGCGCACCGGAAAGCTCACCTGGTGGGTTCCGCTCGTCGGCGCTGCCGCGACCATGCTGGTCGTGTCGATCTGCATCATGGTCCCGATGATGGGTGACCCGGCGTTCATCGCCCACGTAGACGGGATGGCGGGTCGTTGAGCGCGAGCGTTCTCGCCGTCTGCGTCGTGCACAAGCTGCGACCTGACGCCGGCCCAGTCGGCACGACCGCGATAGACAAGCGTCCGGTCTCCGGCTCCGTCCGTGTCGGCGCGTACGGGGTGTACGCCGATGTTCAGGCGGATCGCAGGAATCACGGCGGGCTCGACCAGGCGGTGTACGCGTATTCGCAGGACGATGCCGCGTACTGGGCCGATGCGCTCGGTCGGGATCTGCCGGCGGGCTGGTTCGGCGAGAACCTGCGCGTGGATGGCATGGACCTGGGCGCGGCCAAGGTCGGCGAGCGATGGCAGATCGGCGGCAAGGTGATCGTCGAGGTGACCACGTCGCGGCATCCGTGTCAGACATTCGCACGCTGGGTCGGCGGCGAGGATGAGCGCGGCTGGGTCAAGCGTTTCTCCCAGGTCGGCAGGCTCGGTGCCTATCTGCGCGTCGTCACGACGGGCCGCATCGAGGCCGGCGACGAGATCACCGTTCTGGAGCGTCCTGACGACGCGCCGACGATCCTCGAGGTGTATCGGGCCCGGTGAGGTCTCGCGTTCAGCTCATCCCCACACAGCGCGGGCTCCGGAGTCACCGCTCAGCACGACGATGACGGTCACTGCGACGCTCACCCCCACAGCGAGCACGCCGATCACGACTCCCACGACGCGAGCCAGCGAGGGGCGCTTCTCGACGACACCGGGCCGGCCGAACCGGTACCAGCTCCACTGAGCAGCGGCGACCGCGAAGAGGGCGATCGCCCAGGGCAGCAGCATCCTGCCCCACGCTTCATGACGCTCGACGGCCGGCATCGGGCCGACCACCGCCTTCAGGCTCTCACCGGCCGCGACCGTGATCGGCACGAGGATCAGCACCACGAGCGAGGCGAGCGGCGTGACGATGCCGAGGCGTCGCCGCGCGGTCGGCCAGAGCGTGCCCAGTACCAGTGCGAGTGCAGTGAGGGGCGCCAGGACCACGACCAGATGGACGATGAGCGGGTGCAGCGGGAGCCCGCCGATCTCGAGGGCTCCGGCCAAGGGCAGGGAGTTCATACTGGGAGAACGACAAGAACCCGCACCCGGTTCACCTGAACCTTCCGACCCTCCACCACGTGTTGTCAGGGGAGGTGCAGCAGATGCCACTCGATGAGGCCGAACGGCTCACCGCGCTCTATGACGCGCACGCAGGGCCGGTCTGGAGGTATGTGGTGCATCTCACGGGTGACCGCGCCGGCGCCGACGACATCGTGCAGGAGACGTTGCTGCGTGCTTGGCGAAGCCCGCGCATCCTCGAACAGGAGACGTCCACCACGCGGTCGTGGATGTTCACCGTTGCGCGGCACCTCGTGATCGATGAAGCGCGCAGTGCGCGAAAGCGCCACGAGTTCGCTGCGCCTGATGCGCCTGAGCGCGTGGTGGACGACGCCACAGATGCGTTGTTCGAGGCGATCCTCATCGAGGATGCACTGGCCGCCCTCACGCATGATCACCGTGTGGTCATCATGCGCGCGTACTTCGGCGGTTGCACTGTCGCCGAGATCGCGGCAGAACTCGATGTCCCAGAGGGAACAGTGAAGTCGCGCCTTCACTACGGCATCCGGTCGCTGCGACTCGCTCTGCAGGAGAAGGGAGTGACGCGATGAACGCGGATCACGCACAATTCGCCGAATGGGATGCGGCGTACGTGTTGGGTGCGCTGAATTCGGCGGACCGGCGCCTCTTCGAGGCACATCTCGAGGACTGCGAGGCGTGTGGTCGTTCGGTCGCCGAGCTGGCACCGGTGATCGGCCTGCTCGGACGCGTCGAGCGAGGGCATGCGGAGTCCTACCTCACGGAGACGCCCGCCGGGCCCGACCCGTCTCGACGCATCGAACTCGCCACGATCGCGACAGCGGATCGGGTGCGCCGCCTCCGCACGCGATGGTGGACGGGCGCGGCAGTCGCCGCAGCGGCTGCGGTGGTCGCGGTCGTGCTCGCCGTGTCTCTGCCGCTCGGACAGTCGCCGCAGGACGTCACCGTCGTCACGATGCAGGCCACATCGGATGTGCCGTTGGAAGCGAGCGCGGAACTCACAGAGGTCGGCTGGGGCACGCGCATCGATCTCGAATGCGTATACGGCGGATCCGGAGGGGGAGGCGACGGGTGGCCGTACGCGCTGTACGTGATCGGCAAAGACGGTGTTGAGGAGGCCGTTTCCAGCTGGCATGCGCGGCCAGGGACGACGGCTCGACTGAGCGCGGGTACGGCGCTGGACCTCGGAGGGATCGAGATGCTGGAGATCCGCGCCGTCGGATCGGGGCAGGTGCTCATGAGCGTCGAAGTCTCCGGTTGAACCCTTCTGACGCCGACGTCGTTTCCCCGGTGACCGCAGTTGCGATCGCAGAGGAAAGGACGATCCATGTTCAAGAAGATCGGCAGGGCCGCTGCGATGGCCGCCCTGCTCACGGTGGCATTGTCAGGCTGTGCAGGCGGCACGTCCGACCCGGATTCGCCGGCGGAGCCGAACGACGGGTACGGCATGGCAACCGAGGGAGCTCAGCTCATGGTTGCGGACTCCACGCTCGGCGAGATCGTGGTCGACGCCGAGGGGATGACCGTCTACATGTTCGACAGCGACACGCAGGGCGCAGGGGAGAGCACCTGTGAGGGGCAGTGCGCGACGAACTGGCCCGCGGTGACCACAGAAGGAGACCCGGTGGCGGGTGATGGAGTGACCGGTGAACTCGGCACGATCACCGGTGTCGACGGCTCCACCCAGGTCACGCTCAACGGCTGGCCCCTGTACTACTTCGCTGGTGACGCCGAGGCCGGAGACGTCTCGGGTCAGGCGGTGAACGACGTGTGGTGGGTGCTGTCACCGGATGGGGAGCGCATGGCGGAGTGAGGCGCTGGGCGCTTTCGGCTCATGCCTCCGAGACGTGCGCATCGGGTCCGGGATACACGGTGCCTTCGTGGCCGTCGTCCCACCGCACCAGATAGGGCGGGGAACCGTCGTCGCCATGGACCTCGAGGATCTCACCTTCGCGCCTGTGCGCCGTGTCCGTGCGCCCTTCGACGATCAACCGGTCACCGGATTTCGCGTGCATGACCATCACACCCTTCCCTCGTGGATCGGATGCTTCCACGATGCTCCTCGCGGCGCACAGTCGCAAGGACTTGCGCTGGACGGGCGTCCTCGCAAAGAGAATGCCTCGACCCGAAACCGGGTCGAGGCATTCTCACGCGAACGGAGTGTCAGCTCTTGGACTGGCCGTGTGAGCCGAGCTGGCGGGTCGACTCGACCACGCGAGCGGCCATCGCCGACTCGGCGACCTTGCCCCAGGCGCGGGGGTCGTACACCTTCTTGTTGCCGACCTCGCCGTCGACCTTCAGGACGCCGTCGTAGTTCTTGAACATGTAGTCGGCGATCGCACGCGTGTAGGCGTACTGCGTGTCGGTGTCGATGTTCATCTTGATGACGCCGTTGGCGACCGCGAGCGCGATCTCGTCATCGGTCGAGCCGGAGCCGCCGTGGAAGACGAGGTCGAGCGGCTTCGCGCCGGTGTTGTACTTCGCGGCGACCTGCTCCTGGATCTCGCCCAGCAGTTCCGGGCGCAGCTTCACGCCACCCGGCTTGTAGACGCCGTGGACGTTGCCGAAGGTGAGGGCGGCGATGTAGCGGCCCTGCTCACCGAGGCCGAGCGCCTGGACGGCCTGGTCGACATCCGCAAAGGTCGTGTAGAGGGCATCGTTCGAGCCCTCGTGCTGCACGCCGTCCTCCTCGCCGCCGACGACACCGATCTCGACCTCGAGGATCGCGTTGATGTTCTTCATGCGGGGGAGCAGGTCCTTCGCGATCTCGATGTTCTCAGCGAGGGGAACAGCCGATCCGTCCCACATGTGCGACTGGAAGATCGGGTTGCGCCCGGCCTTGACCTCTTCTTCAGAGGCGGCGATCAGAGGCTCGACGAAGCCGGCGAGGGCATCCTTCGGGCAGTGGTCGGTGTGCAGGGCCACCGTGACCGGGTAGTTCTTGGCGACCTCGGTGGCGTATCGCGCGAACGCGAGAGCGCCGGTGGCGCGCGCCTTGACCGTGTGGCCGGCGAAGTAGTCGGCGCCACCGGTGGTGACCTGGATGATGCCGTCGGAACCGGCCTCGGTCAGCCCCTGGAGGACGGAGTTGATGGTCTGCGAGCTGGAGACGTTGAACGCGGGATACGCGAAGCCACCGGCCTTCGCGCGGTCGAGCATTTCTGCGTACTGATCCGGAGTGGCGACGGGCATGAGGAACTCCTGCGATAGATGAAGCCGGGACAGCTTTCACTCTATCGGTGCAGGCGAGCGGATGCCGCGGGATCCGGCGCCCGCACCGACCCAGCACTCTTCACCATGGTTAAGAAACGCAATTCCTTCGAGTGAATTCGCGTGAAACACCAGCGGTTCCGAGCAGGCTGCTGGCTAGGCTGACCACATGGTGAGTCTGACGGCCGATATGAGCCCCTTGCGTCCTGATCGAAACCTCGCGCTGGAACTGGTTCGTGCGACCGAGGCCGCCTCGATCCGCGCAGTGCCGTTCATCGGCCGCGGCGACAAGGAAGCCGCGGACGGCGCGGCCGTCGACGCGATGCGCGCATTCCTCGGCACAGTGAACTTCCAGGGGCGAGTCGTCATCGGCGAAGGTGAGAAGGACAACGCCCCGATGCTGTTCAACGGCGAGACCGTCGGTGCCGGTCGCGGCCCGGAGTGCGACATCGCCGTGGATCCGATCGATGGCACCTCCCTCACCGCGGCTGGTCGTCAGAACGCGCTCTCTGTCATCGCGGTCTCCGATCGGGACACGATGCTGGACGCTTCGAGCGTCTTCTACATGGACAAGCTCGTCACAGGTCCCGCGGGTGTCGGCGTCGTCGACATCCGGCTGCCCATCGGTGAGAACATCCGTCTGCTCTCCAAAGCACTGGGTAAGCCGGTCGACGAGATCGTCGTCTCGGTGCTGAATCGTCCGCGTCACGAGAAGCTCATCGATGAGATCCGTGCGGCCGGTGCCGGTACGCGTCTGATGAGCGACGGCGATGTCGCCGGCGGCATCAACGCCGCCCGTCACGGTGCGCGCACCGACATGTGCGTCGGCGTCGGAGGCAGCCCGGAAGGCATTGTGACGGCATGCGCGATCAAGGCGCTCGGCGGGCACATCCAGGGGCGGCTGTGGCCGCGTGATGACGATGAGCGTCAGCGCGGCATCGACGCGGGGCTGCAGATGGACTACGTCTACGAAGCCGATGAGCTCGTGAAGGGCGACAACACGATCTTCGTCGCGACGGGTGTGACCGACGGTCAGCTGGTCGCCGGCGTTCGACGCGAGGGGAACTACGTCTACACGGAATCGGTCGTGCTGCGTGGCGCCTCAGGCACCCTCCGTCGCATCGCCTCGGAGCACCTCGTCTCCAAGTGGCTCTAAGGATCCAAGGGCTCGCTTCTCCTTTTCGCATTGCGCTGATCGTTACCGACCCGGTATGCCGCATGGAGCGTGTATCCGGTCTTACTCAGCCTTTGCTGGCACAATAGGTCCTGGGTTCGTCGCCGTCATATTCACGACGGCATCCAGGAGGGTGAGATGACCACGGAGCAGACGCGGGACGCGAAGTCACGGGCGACAGCTATGGTCACCACGAATACCGGTCGCATCCTTCGGATCACTCCAGAGGACGAAGCCGCCCGCGTCGCCGCGGCAGCAGCCGCGACAGTCCCCGCTGCCAACGTGGATCCTGCGCGGCGTGCCGATGTGCTCTTCCGCGTGCGCCGGCCCGAGGGCCACGAGCTCAGTTCGTGGTGGATGATCGGTGCCTTCGTCGTGACCTCCGGCCTGGTGATCGCCCTGCTCAGCTGGGTTCCCTACAGCGCCTAGCGTTCGTCCATGCGCTCGCGCACCGCGTCGAGGTCGGCCTGGAGTCCTTCGAGCTGTGCGCTCTCCATCTGTGCGGTGCGTTCGACCCGTGCGGTGCGTTCGACCGGTTCAGAACCCTCGATCAGTTCGGGTGCGGTGAACCTGCGGGGCGACGTCGTGATCGGCTGTGGCGCTGCCTCCAGTGCCGAGGCGTCGATTCCGGGGAACTGACGAGCCGTGACCAGCACGCGGGTCTCGAGGGAACCGGCGAAGCGGTTGTAGCTCTCCACCGTGCGCTCCAGTGCGCGCCTCATGTCATCGGCATGCCCGGCGAGAACCCCGAGCCGGTCGAAAAGCTGCGTGCCGAGGTTGAGCAGTGTTCGCGCCTCGGTGGAGACCTCCTGCTGCGTCCAGGTGAACGCGACCGTCTTCAACACGGCCCACAGGTTCACCGGGGAGGCCAGCGCGACACGCTTGCCGAAGGCGTAGTCGAGCAGCGTCGGGTCCTCGTCGATCGCGGCCGCGAGCAATGATTCGCTCGGCAGGAAGCAGATCACGAACTCCGGACTGGCGTCGAGCCCTGACCAGTACGCCTTCTTCGCGAGTGCGTCGATGTGCGCGCGGACGGCCTTGACATGCTTCTGCATGAACTGGCGGCGCTGCGCCTCCTGGGCATCGCCGCCCGTCAGCGCGCTCGCCTCTAGGTACGCGTCGAGCGGCACTTTCGCATCCACTGCGATCGAGGTTCCCCCCGCGAGGCGGATGACCATGTCCGGGCGACCCTGACCACGATCAGACGAGATGGTGGACTGCAGGTCGAAGTCGACGTGCCGGGTGAGACCCGCCGCTTCGACCACGCGGCGCAGTTGCGTCTCGCCCCACACTCCGCGGGTGGACGTTGAACGCAGCGCTCCCGCGAGGGACTCTGTCGTCGCGCGCAGCGCTTCGTCGGACTCCTGCGCTCGGCGCAGCTGCTCGGCGAGAGAGCCGAACTGCGCGTGCCGCTCCTGCTCGAGGGATGCCACCTTGCTCTGCATCTGCTGCAGCGACTCACGTACGGGAGCGAGGGCCGTCAGTACGGCGTTCTGCTGCTGCACTCGCTGCGCTTCGGCGCGCTGTTCGGTGCGGGCGTGCTCCACGGCGTCGCGATACAGATCGTACTGCCGGTCGCGATCATCGCGGGCGGCAGTGAGTTCGGCCTGCACGCGGGCGAGGTCTGTGACGCTGCCGGCGTGCTCGGCGGCATCGCGCGCCGCGCGGGCGAACCAGCCCACGGCGAGGCCGGCCGCAAGGGCGGTGACGGCGATGAGGGCGATCAGCGGAGCATCCATGTATTCAGCGTGCACCCGGCCACGGACATCGGCCGGATGCCGCTCCGCTCAGGGATCGGGCCGGATCAGCGGTTCGCGTACTCGTCGAGAATCGCGCGCATCTCGGGGAGTGCGAACTGCTCGGTGATGGCGACGGCCGAGAGCGGTCCGGCATCAGGATCGGCGCCTGCATCGAGCAGCATGCGCAGCAGGGTCTCGTTCTTTCGGAACACCGCGCAGGAGATCGCCGTCTGGCCCGAGGCGTTCAAGGCGTTCAGGTCGGCTCCGCGTCGCACGAGATCCGCCACCGTGTGCTCCTGCTCGGCATATGTCGCCACGATCAGCACGGTGTCACCGCGCGGATTGCGTACGTCGATCGGCACCCCGGCGTCGATCATCTCGCCCAGTGGGCCCGTGCGCCCCTCGCGTGCGAGGTCGAAGGTGCCCTCGATGACTTCGAGACTGACGGGGGAGTCGCCGGTGGGATTCGTCATGCACTCATTGTGCACTGTCAGACGCAGGTCTCAGAGGTCGGTCGAGCGAGCCCGGCTCAGGCGACAGCCGGCTCCAGCACGCGCACCGGGGCATCGACGACGCGCAGGCTCAGCGCGAGCGCGAGTTCGTCGACGTCATCCGCACCCGCGCGTGCGGCGGCGTCGATGATGATCTGGGCGCATGCCCTCGCATCCGCCAACGCGTCGTGGTGCGAGAACTCCGCGAATCCCGCGGCCGCCGCAGCCATGGGCAAGCGGTACGACTCGAGTTCGTAGGTCTTGCGCGCGACCTGGAGGCTGCAGAGCGAGCGATACGGCGGGCACTCGAGACCTGTGACCTCAGACGTGCTGCGCAGCACCTTCGTGTCGAAGCCGGCGTTGTGGGCGACGAGGGTGTCTGCGCCGGCGAACGAGCACAAGCGGTCGAACTGCTCAGGCCAGGTTGCGGCGCCGCGCACGTGTTCGGGATGGATGCCGTGGATCTTGATGTTCCAGTGCTGGAACTCGTCGTGCCCTGCCGGAGGACGGATCAGCCAGCCGGCGGTGGCGACGACCTCGCCGTCGCGAACGCGGACGAGTCCGACGGAGCATGCCGAGGCGGGACTGGAATTCGCCGTCTCGAAGTCGATTGCGGTGAAATCCAATGGCACCTGTCCACCTTCTCTCCGCCGCCCCGGGTCGTGTCGCAGACTCGCCGTAGGCTGGCACACATGAGCGATGCGCGGGCGACTTCCTTCGGCGCGGCGGCCGACCATTACGAGGCCGCGCGGCCGGATTATCCCTTCGAAGCAGTCGCATGGATGCTCGAGCACCTGCCGCGCGGATCGCGCCGAATCGTCGACGTCGGCGCGGGTACCGGCAAACTCTCGCGCGTACTCGTCGAGGCGCCAGACGCCGAGGTCGTCGCTGTCGATCCCGATCCCGCGATGCTCGCGAAGCTGCGCGAGGGGCTTCAGGGTGTGCCGACGTTCATCGGCACCGCAGAGCACCTGCCGCTGCCTGATGCGAGCGTCGACGCCGTGGTGCTCGGCCAGGCATGGCACTGGGTCGATCCGGTCGCGGCATCCGCTGAGATCGGTCGAGTCGTCCGCACCGGCGGCGCTCTCGGGCTGATCTGGAACATCCGCGACGAGCGCGAGGAGTGGGTTCGTCGCCTCACGGAGATCATGCACAGCAGCCCGGCGGAGAACATGGTGAATGGCCCGGGGTCAGCGGGGCCGCAGATCGCGGGCCCGTTCGGTCGGATCGAGGTCGAGCGCTGGGAGTGGGTGCGGCCGATGACCCGCGCGCAGGTGCACCGCATGGCCGATTCGCGCAGTCATCTCATCACGGCCTCCGATGCGGAGCGACACGGCATCCATGACGATATGGACACCCTGTTCGACACGATCGGCATGCACGGCGACGCGACGATCGACCTGCCCTATGTGACGACGGCTTTCCGAGCCGTGCGCGCCGACTGAGCCTGCCATTCGGGCCCCGTACGGTCGTACGCTGAGGAAATGAGACTCCTGCTCACCTCGGGAGGAGTGACGAACTCCAGCATCCGCGAGGCCCTGGTCGAGCTACTCGGCAAACCCATCGAGGCGTCATCAGCGCTGTACATCCCGACGGCTCAATACGGGCATCCGATGTGCACGCCGGATGTCACCCTTCGCTCGCTTGCAGGACCGCAGTCGATGACCGCCCTCGGCTGGGAGTCGGTCGGTCTTCTCGAGCTCACGGCGCTGCCATCGATGGAGGGGGAGCGATGGATCCCGTGGGTGGAATCGGTCGATGCCCTGCTCGTCGACGGCGGTGATGCGACCTATCTGGCGCATTGGATACGCCGATCGGGGCTGCTGGCTCTGTTCGCTCGTCTTGAGCGGACCGTGTGGGTGGGGCTCAGCGCGGGAAGCATGGTGATGACACCCCGCATCGGCGAGCAGTTCGAGCAGTGGAAGTCGCCAGAGCCGGGTGAGGGAGTGCTCGGCGTCGTGGACTTCTCGATCTTCCCCCACCTGGACTACCCGACGTTCCCCGAGAACAGCCTTGCGCATGCCGAGCAGTGGGCTGAGCGCATCGAAGCACCCGCATACGCGATCGACGACCAGAGCGCCGTTCGCGTCGTCGGCACGGACGTGGATGTGATCTCCGAAGGGCAGTGGAAGCGGCTGAAGTAGCGACCGCCGGTAGACTCGTGTCCCGTGGCTCTAACTATCGGGATCGTGGGCTTGCCCAACGTCGGCAAGTCGACTCTTTTCAACGCACTGACCAAGAACGACGTGCTCGCGGCGAACTATCCGTTCGCGACGATCGAGCCGAACGTCGGTGTGGTGAACCTCCCCGATTCGAGGCTCAACGTGCTCTCCGAGATCTTCGGCAGCGAGCGCATCCTCCCGGCAGCCGTGTCGTTCGTCGACATCGCCGGAATCGTGCGCGGCGCGAGTGAAGGCGAGGGGCTGGGCAACCAGTTCCTCGCGAACATCCGTGAGGCGGATGCCATCGCTCAGGTCGTTCGCGGCTTCGCCGATGACGACGTCGTGCACGTCGAGGGCGCGATCAACCCCAAGGGCGACCTGGAGACGATCAATGCCGAGCTCATGCTCGCCGACCTGCAGACCGTCGAGAAGGCGATCCCGCGAATCGAGAAGGAAGTGCGCGGCAAGAAGGCCGACCCCTCCGTTCTGGAAGCGGCGAATGCCGCGAAGGACGCTCTGGAACGCGGCATCCTGCTCTCGGTGAGCGGCCTCGACCTCGCCCCGATCAAAGAACTCGGTCTGCTCACCTCGAAGCCCGTCATCTTCGTCTTCAACGTCGACGAAGCGGTGCTGACGGATGCTGCGCGCAAGGCCGAGCTCGAGGCGCTGGTCGCGCCGGCCAAGGCGATCTTCCTCGACGCGAAGATCGAGTCGGAGCTCATCGATCTCGACCCGGAGGACGCCGCCGAACTGCTCGCCTCGACCGGCCAGGATGAGTCCGGTCTTGACCAGCTTGCTCGTATCGGTTTCGACACGCTGGGCCTGCAGACGTATCTGACCGCTGGTCCGAAGGAATCCCGAGCCTGGACGATTCCCAAGGGGTCGAAGGCGCCGCAGGCTGCGGGCGTCATCCACACCGACTTCGAGAAGGGCTTCATCAAAGCCGAGGTCATCTCGTTCGACGACCTCGTCGCTACGGGCTCAGTCGCGGAAGCGCGCGCGAAGGGCAAGGCCCGCCTCGAGGGCAAGGACTATGTCATGCAGGACGGCGACGTGGTGGAATTTAGATTCTCGAACTGAACCTTTGGCGCATGCCGCATTCCATCGGCGGCGTCCTTCTCTCCAATGAGCACTCAAAAAAAGGGGCTCTCGCGGAGGCTCGGAGCGCCGTGAGGTGGTGGAGTTTAGAATTAACGCCTGACGGTCTCTTTGTTGAACGGCGGTACACGGGTGGCCCCCAGCCGGTCGAAGCGTATTCATTTTCCTCTTGCGAGAAAACACTGGGCGATCATCGCTGCCACGGCGATGCTGGTGGTCGGCGGGTGCGCGATGTACCTGTCTTGGGGTGCGTGGGGCGTGTTTGTGGCCTGTAGTGCTCTGACGTTGGTGGGCTCGACGGCCCCTGCGTTGATGCTCCTTCCGCGGTCTGCGGTGACGAGAATGCTGGTCATGCAGGTGGCGTCTTGCGCGGTGTGGTTCATGCTCATCGGATGGGGGCTGGTCGCCCTGTTGTACCCCGCGTACACCGTCGGTTGGAGATTTCCGGGTAGAGGCGGCGGTGGCATGCGCGTGGAAGATGAGGCCGATGCATGGTGGATAGGTTGGTCCGTGCTCGGTATGGGGGTCGCCTGCGCGGCGTTGATCATCGCAGTTGAGATCATCCCTCGCATCCGCCGAGCACGAGTAGATCCGTGACTTCGAGAACGTCGTGGTCTACCGCCTGCTGTCCGTCGAGCGTGCAGCCTTGGTATCAGCTTGAGGTGACCTTGTAGACCCAGAGGTTGGTATGTGCGGCGACGTGGTCGAGTTCCGGTTTTCGAACTAAACCTTAGAGGGTGAAGCGTCCGCTGGAGGCTCGTGCTGCCGCCGTCGAGAGATTATGCGATCGTTGGTTAGCTTGGGGACTGGTCGACGACGGTGCCGTATCGTGACAACGTGGTGCACTACGAAAGATCGATGACCGGCTCGCAGAACTCGCGACTGATAATCATTCGGGGAAACTCGGGAAGCGGAAAGTCGCTCCTTGCCCAATCGATCAGGGCGGCGCGGCCGCGTGGAGTCGCGTTGCTGGGGCAGGATACGTTGCGCCGCGAGATCCTCCACGTTCGGGATCGTCCCCAAGCTCTCAGCGTGGCTTACATCGACTTATCGGCTCGCTTTGCTCTCGATAACGGCCTGGATGTCGTCGTTGAGGGGATCCTTCACTCGGAGATATACGGCGACATGCTCACCCAACTCCAGAGGGGTCATCGCGGTGTTACGCGCACGTTCGTTTACGAGCTCGGGTTGGAGGAAACTCTGCGGAGGCACCGCACGAAAACGCTCGCAGCTGAAGTGTCGGAAGAACAGGTCTCATCTTGGTATCGCGAGTCCGACAGGATTCCCGAACTGGGTGAGATCGTGTTTGACGCTGACGCCAGCGCGAGTGATGCGCTTGCTCAAGTGCTTGCTGAGGTCGGGTGGGGCGAAGCGGAATGACGATCGAGAGCATGGGTAGACGTTCGGTCAAGAAAGCCGTCGGGTACGTCGTCCGCCAAGGGAAGCTGCTCGTGTTTACACATGACGATTTCCCGATGGAGATCACCGGTGTGCAGGTGCCCGCTGGGTCGATCGCAGAGGGCGAGTCGCCTGCGGATGCCGTCGTGCGCGAGGTGGGAGAAGAGACCGGCCTCACCGCCAGGATCGTTCGCTCGCTCGGCGTCGAATCGTACGACATGTGGCCCGCAAAGCCCGAGGTTCACGAACGGCACTTCTTCCAACTCGAGCTGGTACATCCGGATGTTCCGGAGCGCTGGACGTGCGGCGAACAGGACTCGTCCGACGGAGGCGAACCCGTTAGCTGGACGTGCTGGTGGATGGCGCTGACGGATGCTCACGTTCTCTGCGCAGGCTTTGGCGCACGCCTCGGAAGCGTCGAAGCCGATGGTGATCTCTAAGGTTGGTATCTGTGGCAACGTGGTGGAGTTCCGCTTCAACGTCTAAAAACCCCGTAATTCCGGGGTTTTTCGGCCTTCAGCTCTTACCGAAAATCAGTATTTGAGTTCCGGTCTAACCTCTCAAATGGTTGAGAAGCCCAACCAGCGCGGGTTTCCTTGGCTCGTGACGGCTCTTTCACGAGGGTCGAGCTCAATCGACTGGAGCAAACGAAGGACCTCCGTGGTCCGCGCGCACGGCCACACCTGAACCGTTCTTGGGCAGCGTCATTGGCCGCGGACGGTGTCATGCCAAACTGAGGCGCTGATTCATTACTCGGTCTGTCTCAAAACGCGGACGCAGGGCCGGCGAGCGGTTCAGGCTGTCGGGTCATCGCTGGTTAATTCACGGGGGACGCGCCGTGCGAGCGCTCGTAGCGCCGACATCCAGCACAGGCTGTTCTCGTTCTCGTCGTTTGGGCGATGCGCAATGGGCAGTGATCGCCCCGTTGTTGCCGTCGAATGAGGAAGCGCGTGGTCACCTGTTCGGTTAGTGACGTGAGTGCGAAGTTGCTTAACCGTTGATTAAGTGATTAGCTCAACCGTATGGAAAGTAACTTCGAGGATCAGCATGACCCGGCAGACATGCTCGAGACGCTCAGCGCCGACCGTGGCCGAATCGGCGAACGGGTCACGGCCGAAACTTGGTGGGCTGCTCCTGCGCAGGGCTTGGGTGTGGCGCTTATCATCGCGGCCCCCGCGGCCGGACTGGCATGGGCGTGGCTGCCCTTTGTGCTCAGCGTGGGCGTGTTCGTCGGCGTTGAGGTGCTCTTTCGTAAGCGCAGTGGGTTCGGCATTACCCGACCGGCTGGTCCTCGCGGATGGTGGTTGCTGGTTCCGTTCTTCTTGATCATCTTCTTCTCGGTTGTGCTAAGCCTGGGACTCGCGCTGTTTGGTCTGACCGGATGGGTGGTTGCCGTCGCGGTGGCCGCGGGCGTCGCCACCGCGCTCGTCGTCGTACTCTATGACCGTGCGTACGCTGCAGAGGTGTGCCATGCGAGCTGAACCCCGCTTTAACGAGGCGATCCACGCGCCAACCCGGCTGCGTCTGTGTGCAATGCTGCGCCCGCTCGCCAATGCGGATTTCGCCGCGATTGCCGCGACGCTAGAGCTCAGTGAGGCAAACCTGTCAAAGACCGTGAAAAACCTCGTCGAAATTGGCTATCTCGTCACAAGTAAACAGGCCTCGCCTCAGCGAACGGACGCGCGCCAGACGACCACGGTCAAGCTCACCGCGCAGGGCCGCCGCGCCTTCGATGGGCACATCGCGGCGCTGCGGGCGATGGCGGGCGACTAGGGCGTGCGTCCCGTAGTGCTGCCCAGGTGCGTGTAGCTCGATAGGCGCTCCAGAGGGCTGGGGGCGCTTGAGCTCTGGTGTGCCTGAGTCGCGCCGGCGGCTACGGGACGACACCAGAGTCGCTCACTGAGCGGATCTGCTGCGGTGTCGATTCGGGCAGGAGCGACTCATCGATCACAGGTTGGTATCTGCGGCGACGTGGTCGAGTTCCGGTTCTCGAACTAAACCTTTGGCGTGTCAGCAGTGAAGCATCACGTGGACTTCTGACTCATCTTCGCATCGCGCGTCGACCTGGAGACCCGTACACTAGGACGGGTTCCGCCGGCGGCGGAGGTCGTCGTCGCGAGAGAATGGTCCGACCACAATGAAGCGCGTCGCAGGGGCCTCGGTAGTACTCCTCTCGTCGCTCGCCCTCCTCACTGGATGCGGGAGCTCGGCAGACCTAGGCCCGATTCCGCAGCAACTGGGCGGCGCGTCGTATGCGCTGTACTTCAGCGCGCAGAGCGCAGACATCGATGGAGCGCATCACCGCGGGAGGCTGGTCCTTGTCGATGCAGATGGCTCAGTGTCTGTGTTGCCCACATGGGGGATGGATCATGGTCGACCCGTCTGGACCGACGAAGGCCTGTTCTTTAGTGATTTGAAGAACGACTATCGCCTTGATGAGACCCGGCTGACCACCATCGCGAGCCCGAAGACGGACAGCCAGTACGCGATGCTCGCGACCTCGCCGTCGACTGTGTTGGGCCTCTATAATCTGGGGTTCTCAGATGCAGGTGGCTACACGAGCCAAGTGGTCGTCACAACTGGCGACACCAGTACGCTCAGCGAGGTCGAAGGCGGCTACTACACCACTGCGAACTGTGAAGGCACGGTCTATGGCATCGGTTTGGCAACTGGGCCGTACTCGTCGACGGGCGACCCTGACACCGAGCCGGTGATGCTCAACCAGCTCACAGACACCGCTGACGGTGACGAGGAGAACGTGGGGCTGAGCGCGCAGGCCCGCGACAACGCGCTCCCCGCTAGCGCGCCGTGCCAGGGCGGGACGATCTTCTACATCTCCGATTCCATCAGCGGAGGGCTCGATTCTCCGGTCAGGCCGGTCATCTCGATGTGGGATATCGCTTCCGGGGAGTATCGCGAGGTTGCGATGGATGCTGGCCCGGTAACAGAGCGACTCATGCGCAGCGACGGCATCGGATACCCGCAGGTGAGTGCGGATTCGATTCGAGACGGACGGCTCCAATGGTTCGGTGTGAGCAACTCCATCATGTCCACCGATCTGGCGACAGGTCGGACGGAGAAGCAGTTCGACGTAGCTGGGGTCACGGACGAAGTGCTCTCATCGCAGGCATCCTTTCAAGGCGATGAAGTCGTCGTGATGGTCGACAGCGACGGATCCAATCCGTATGAGATCGTTCGATACCACCGTGATTCCGGAGTCGTGTTGTCGCGGACCGTCGTCAACTTTGCGCCGGAGGACCTCGCGGCGGGGCTGTTCCTTCGAGGATTCGCTGTCCGGCCGTAGGGTTCTTTCCGCCGCCGGATGTCTGCTCATTTATCGTGAAGACACGCCAGAGGTTGTTATCTGCGGCGACGTGGTGGAGTTCCGCTTCAACGTGTAGTCGAGGTTCCGGTTCAGCGCAGATCCGCCGGAGCGAGGGAGCGATCATGACCGACTTCGTCGAGTATCGCCCACGCTCCGAGTCGTCTGTCCGTTTCAGGTCGGATCCGCAAGTGGCCATCCGGCGTGCAGCCCCGGGCGACACGCGTGGCCCCGCCGTTGTGAGGTCGGTGCGCGGCGGGAGCGTCGACGAGCACCTCGAGGCTTCCCAGCGCTTGATCGAGCGGCTTCCCGTGATTCTCGTCGCAGAGTCGGATGGTGAACTCGTCGGATGGTGCGGGGCTCAGAGGTCGTCGATCGAGCCAGATGCTGAACCGGAGTGGCTGATCGCCGGGATCACTGTTGTTCCCGAGCTGCGCCGTAGTGGCATCGCAGCGCTGCTGCTCGGCGGCGTCATGGGGGCTGTGCGCTCTGACGAGCCCGGCACGGCGATCTTCAGCGTCATCAACGCTCGCAACCTCGCCTCCATCGCCTTGCATGGTGGGCTGGGGTTCAGCGAGATCGCACGGCGTGCGGAGATCGCCCGCATAGAGTTCGCCGGCGGCGAAGGAGTCCTGCTGCGGTCCCGACCCGATGGGTCGGCGGCACGCGACTGATGCTGTCGGTCACCGACGCAGGTCGCGCCTGCCGCCGAACATCCGCTCCAACGGGATGCGGCCGTCTTGCCACGGTGTGAGGATCCAGACGACGAGATACGCGCCGATCCCCAGCACCGGTAGCAGGAACGACACGAGGATGAGCAGTCGGGCCACCCACACGTTGATTCCGAGTTTTTCGGCGAGGCCGCCTCCGATCCCAGCGATGAGGCGCCGGGGTCCACGTCGGAGACCTGTCTTGCGGATGGAGTCGAAGAACTTTGTCATGACATCGACCGTACGCATGATCGGCGACCGCCACAGCAGTGTTAGCCCCCGAGGTCATCGCGGAAACCCAGAACGCTCGCCGTCTCAGCGTTGTGGGCGGTCCTGGGGTGCATTCATTCGGCGTATCGGTTAACCTGATCGCGGTGGTATTCCACCGACTGCGCTTCCACGTGGCGATCCACGTGAATCATCGCGGAGAGGCCCGAGCAGATCAGGACATGTCCGGATGGGGTGCGGCGCACATTTGCGTCGACTTCATTGCGCCGATGCCATGCACCGGCGGACGAGAGGACAAAACATGTCATCGAAGGACGAGAAGAACCTGGCCCAGGTACTCGACAAGATCTCGAAGATGGACGAGCCGAGGCGTTCGGTCGTGCATCGCGCGCATGATGTCATCGTGGCTGCAGCACCCGACCTGAAGCCGCGGATCTGGTACGGAATGCCCGCGTACGCGAAGTCTGCGAGCACGCCTGCCCTCGTGACGCTGCGCAACGACGACCGGTTGAACCTCGCGCTCACCGAGAAGGCGGCTTTCCGGACTGCAGGCGGCGCTGACGGGAACTTGATGCCGGCCGCGTGGTACTTCGAGACCGTGGACGAGAGCACGGAGAAGCGCATCGCAGAGATCGTTCGCTCAGTGCTCGACTGAACGTCCCGCTCTGGGTCCCGGTTTCCGCGACGCTTGCGATCGCGGTCGCCGCGACCAGAATCGCCGATGAACCGCGAGGGTAGACGCCGACGGATCTGAGGGGTGAGCGACTGTTAGCATCCAGAGCATGCCGACCACAGCCGAATCGCTCGCGACGATCCGTGACGCCATCGAGCGATTGCGTGTCGCAGCGCGGCAGGACGGCGACGGACGGCGCGCCGACGCCGCCGACTGGCTCGACGGGGTGTTCGACGGCGTCGAGAACCAGAGGGAGCTGAAGTCCGCCATCAAAGAGTCCACACTTCTCTTTCGGGGCGGAATGGGGTCGTTCCAGGACGTGAGCACAGACGCGATGCACCAGGCCGTCGAGCAGTTGCGAAAGGCGTTTCGTTCACCGCGGTGACATGCGCTTCTCGCGATCCGCTCCGCCACGACCATAGGTACAGCACCGGGTGATCGTGAGGCGCCCAGCACACCTGGGCGCCCCGCATCTCAGTCCTGCGCCGCCGCGCGAATCTGGGGCTGGCGGACTCGCTGATCGGAGTGAAGAAGTTGATCAGGTTGCCCTCGGGGTCCCGAGCGAGGAGCGAGCGGTTCCCCCAGGGCATGACCGTCGGCTCATTCACGAACACTTCGATCACGTCCTGAAGCGCGCTGTAGGTCTCGTCGACATCGTCGACGAGGAAGTCCAAGGCGATGCTGCGGTTGGCACGAGCCTCGACGGCATTGTGTCCGAGCAACGGAAACGGTGGCAGAGCTGGCGATGGCCAGCGTGCCGGATGCCGTGCGAAGCTCGGCGAACATCGGGTGAAGCCGCTCGGCGGTGATCCCGGTGACTGCCTCGTAGAACGCGACGAGTCCGTCGACGTCGTCCGTGATGATGCGGGTGGCTGCCAGTTGCATTTCTTCTCCTCGTGTTGCGGACGTGGACCACGAATCTGGTCACGGAAGCGACGGTAGAAGAGATACCGGGCGAAACCTGCCCAGTATTTGAGTGATTATGGGTGTCATGGCCGACACGACAGCGCGAGCGTTGCGACTGCTCGGGCTCTTGCAGTCCGCCGAGTTGCGCACGGTCGCGGAGCTTGCAGAACGCCTCGGCGTCGATGAGCGGACCATTCGCAGAGATGTGACGCGACTGCACGATCTGGGAGTACCCGTTGAGGCGCTGCGCGGGCGCTACGGCGGTTATCGGCTCGCTCCCGGTCAGCGCGTGCTGCCACTGATGTTCAGCAATGAAGAAGTGGTCGCGGTCTTTCTCGGGCTCGCCCGTGCGCAGGCGGATTCGCACGCCCGGAGATCGCCGCGCAGACCGCGCTGGCGAAGATCAAACGAGCGCTACCGGTTGCTGACGCGAGGAGGATCGACGCGCTGCTCGGGGTGATGACGCGCACAACGCCGGCCGGAACGGTCGCTCCCGACCCTGGCGTGATGTTGACTCTCGCCGAGGCCGTCGGTCTTCGACGGTCGCTCGATCTCCGTTACCTCAGCGGGCAGGGAGTGCCTTCGAAGCGAACGATCCATCCGTACGGGCTGGTCGCGTACGCAGACCGGTGGTATCTCGTCGCGTTCGACACTGACAAACAGGAGGAGTGCACGTTCCGCGTAGACCGGATTCGGGCGGCTCGGGTCGTGCCTGGAGCTTTCGAGTCACCGCAGCAACCCGACGCGGCAGGCCGCCTCCTCGATCTCTTCGTCGAAGCGGACTACCGGTGGCGTGTGGTGTTGCGCATTCGAGAGACTGAGGAGGGCATCCGGGCACATCTGCCGCCCAGCGTGGCTCGACTCGAAATGCTGGACGGCATGCCGCACACGCACGAAGAGGGGCCTCCTTGGCACCGAGCCGAGATCCACGCAGAGAGGCTTGACTGGCTGCCGTCCATCATCGCGGCGCTCGACTGCGAGGTGGTGATCGATCACCCCGAGGAACTCCGCAGTCGGGTGAGAACGGCGGCGAAGCGGATGCTGCACGCGTCTGACGACCACCGATGAGCAGCGTCGGACGCGGGCTGGCCGCTGGCTTCAGCCTGCCGCCTTGCGAATGTGCGCGGCGATCGTCTTCTCGGTCTCCGGGGTCAACTTCAGCAGGGCGAATGACGTGACCCACAGATCGCCGTCGTCGAGCCGCGCGGATTCCTCGAACCCGAGGGTCGCGTAGCGCGTGGTGAATTTGGATGCCGCTTTGAAGAAGACCACGATCTTCCCATCCGCGTCGGCATAAGAGGGGAAGCCATACCAGGTCTTCGGAACCAGGTGCGGGGCGACCTCGGAGACGATCCGGTCGATGCCTTCTGCAAGCGCGCGATCGTCATCCGGCATCGCCGCGATCGCCTCGCGGACAGCCTTCTCGCCCGCAACGCGAGACTTTCCGGCCTTCTCCTGCGCGCGCAGTTCGGCGGCACGCTGCTTCACTGCGTCGCGTTCATCTTTCGACAGTCCGGCGGTCTTCTCAGCCATGTCAGGCCCCATTCTCGATTGCGATGCCGTGTGCACCTACGAACAAGTTACGGCGCCGGGCGTGCCCGCGCTTCTCGATTCCTGATCGATCGCAAAGGCTGTGGCCACAACGTCGGAACGGCATGGAGGCGGGCTGCGGACAGTATCGTGGATGTCAGTGACGAACGCGGCCCCCGCCGGCCGCCACACCAGCACCAGAGGGAAAGACCACAATGACGCAGCAGAGCATTCTTGAGCAGGACGGCCGTGCGGTTCCGTACATCGAGGAGGGCGAGGGTCCGGTTCCTCTGGTGCTGATCTCCGGCCGGGCGCTCAGCGGGGACGGGCTCGGAGTGGTCGCCCACTATCTCGCCGAGGAGGCCGGCTTCCACGTCGTGCGAATCGGACCCAGGGCCGACTCGGGCGGTCAGGATCGCGCGGCGACGCTGCATGAGCGCGTGGAGGATGCTCTGGCAGTGATCGACCACCTCGGGCTCGATCACACGTGGATCGGTGGTCATGCGTTCGGCGGCACCGCGGCACGCATCTTCGCTGCCGAGCACACCGACCGCGTCAACGGTCTGCTCCTGCTCGGCGTCGAGGACGACGCGATTCCGCTGGCCCCGGCGATCCCCGTGCTCATCGTGCAGGCCACGGACGACCAGGTCACCCCGTCTGCCGCTGCCGAGGCTCTGCAGTCCACTGCCCCAGAGCGCGCGAGCATCAAGACCGTCGACGGAGCCGATCACCTGTTCCCGGCGACGCACCCGATCGAGACCGCCGTCATCATCGAGGAGTACCTCGACTGGGATTGAGGATCGCATCCTCTCGCGTCCCGCCTATGGTTGAGGTGTGTCCCGAAACTCTCCTGCATCTCCGACCCCCGTTCCCGTCGACCTTCCCCTCGAGCGTCGTCTGGCGGTCGCTGTCGAGCGCTACGGCGAGCAGGCGGTCGTGTCGCGCGCCCTCTCACTGCTCGCCGGCAACAACGAAGGTGCGGACTTCCTGCTGTTCGTCGGCGGAGAGCACGCGCGTGGCATCATCGACGGCGCTCCGGTCCTGTACTGGCCCGAACTCTGGGGTGCGCGTGCGCTGCTGCACGTCTGGGATGAATCCGTCGTGGACGGATCCGCGCTATCGCTGCTGATCAGCACGCTCAGCAATCCCGCGTGGCGGGTGCGTGAGATGGGCGCCAGGCTCGCCGCCGCGCGCGAGCTCGATGCCGCATCCGAACTCGCCGATCTGCTCGGCGACGAGGTTCCCCGGGTGCGCACCGCCGCGGTCAGGGCATTGGGCGCCATCGGATCTGCCGGCGACATCGACCCCATCCGGGCCCTGCTCAAAGACCCGGAGGTCGAAGTTCGTCGCGGCGCGCAGCAGAGCCTCGACAAGCTGCGATCGCGGCTTCCGAAGAGCTGAGAGCGACTCACCGCTAATCCTGGCCGGTGGGACGTCTGCGGCCGGTCTTGGTCTCGGAGCGCCGGTTCTTCTCATCGAGTCGACGACGCTGCGAGCCGTATGTGGGCTTGGTGGAGCGACGGATGCTGGGCGGCATGACCGCTTCGCGGATGAGAGCAGCCAGGCGTTCCCTCGCCGCGACCCGGTTCTGCCGCTGAGAACGATGCTCGGCGGCACTGATCGTGACAACCGTGCCGGCGAGTCTCGAAGCGAGCTGAGCGATGACGCGCGCGCGTTGAACCTCGCTCAACGCGGTCGTCGCGGCGAGATCGAGACTGAGCTGCACGCGCGAGTCCGCAGTGTTGACGCCCTGCCCACCAGGTCCCGAAGAGCGCGAGAACTGCTCGATCAGTTCGCTCGCCGGGATGGTGAGTCCGCGGGGAGCTCCCGGTCCTGGAGGCACGCGCAGATCATCCACTCCACCAGTGTGCCCCAGCGAGGTGGGCGATGTCGGGCAGGCGATGGGAAGATTGTGTGATGACCGCTACCCTCGTGGCCCGTGGCGTCGCCGGAGGCTATGGCCACCGCACGCTCTTCGACGAACTCGATCTCACGGTCGCGCCCGGTGATGTCATCGGCGTCGTCGGCGCGAACGGCGCCGGCAAGTCCACGCTGCTGCGGCTGCTCGCCGGCATCGACGAGCCGCAGTCCGGCTCCATCACGCTGGCACCGGCCGATGCGTTCGTCGGATGGCTCCCGCAGGAGCACGAACGCGTCGCAGGCGAGAGCGTCATCGACTACATCGGACGACGCACCGGGTGCGCTGCGGCGACGCGAGACATGGATGTCGCGGCCGCTGCGCTCGGCGATCCATCACTCGCCGCAGACGGTGTCGATCCCGCTGATGCCTATTCGTCTGCGCTGGAACGGTGGCTCGCGAGCGGTGCCGCCGATCTGGACGAACGCGTTCCGGCCGTGCTCGCCGACCTCGGTCTCGTCTTCGAAGACGGACGTGCCGACGAGGTTCTGATGACGTCCCTCTCGGGTGGTCAAGCCGCGCGCGTCGGTCTGGCGGCGCTCCTCCTGTCGCGCTTCGACATCGCGCTGCTGGACGAACCCACGAACGACCTCGACCTCGACGGGCTGGAGAGGCTCGAAGCATTCGTTCGCGGACTGCGTGGCGGCGTCGTGCTCGTCAGCCACGACCGCGAGTTCCTCGCACGCAGCGTGACGCGTGTACTGGAACTCGACCTCGCGCAGAACTCCAACCGCGTCTACGGCGGCGGCTACGACTCGTATCTGGAGGAGCGCTCCACGATCCGCCGTCATGCGCGCGAGAAGTACGACGAGTTCGCCGACAAGAAGGCCGATCTCGTCTCCCGTGCCCGCGTGCAACGCGAGTGGTCGAGCCAGGGTGTGCGCAACGCGATGAAGAAGTCGCCCGACAACGACAAGATCAGACGCAAGGCGTCCGTCGAATCCAGTGAGAAGCAGGCGCAGAAGGTGCGCCAGATGGAGAGTCGGATCGCCCAACTTGATGAGGTGGAGGAGCCGCGAAAGGAATGGCAGCTCGAATTCACCATCGGGTCGGCGCCACGCTCCAGCTCCGTGGTCTCGACGCTCAGCAACGCCGTCCTCAAGCAGGGGTCGTTCACTCTGGGTCCGGTTTCGCTGCAGGTGAATGCGGGGGACCGCATCGGCATCACCGGCCCCAACGGTGCGGGAAAGTCGACACTGTTGCGCGCGCTGCTCGGGCAGCAGTCTCCGGATGAGGGCACGGCGAGCCTCGGAGCCAGCATCCGGATCGGGGAGATAGATCAGGCGCGCTCGTTGCTGACCGGCGCACGACCTCTTGCTGCGGCGTTCGAGGCGCTCGTGCCCGAGATGGCCTCCGGGGAAGTGCGCACGTTGCTGGCCAAGTTCGGGCTCAAAGCCGATCATGTCGATCGCCCCGTCGATGAACTCTCGCCTGGGGAGCGCACCCGGGCGGCGCTCGCGCTGCTGCAGGCGCGAGGAATCAACCTGCTCGTGCTCGACGAGCCGACCAATCACCTCGATCTGCCCGCGATCGAACAGCTGGAACAAGCACTCGATTCGTACCGCGGAACGTTGCTGCTGGTCACGCACGATCGACGGATGCTCGACACCGTGCACACCGATCGGCGCTGGCGCGTCGAGGCCGGCCAGGTCGTGGAGCTGTGAACGCTCAGCGACCCTGACGCTTCTTGTACGGCTTCGGCTGGCCCTTCACGACGGGGGCGCGGCCCTTGCCCTTGGATGCCTTCGCCTTGCCACCCGCCTTCGCCGGCTTCTTCGTTTCGGCGGGTGCTGTAGCGACCTGCTTCTGCGCATCGGGAAGCAGCAGCAGGCCGACGGCCGTCAGACGCGTCTCGCCATCGCGGGTGAAGAGGGGCTGGCCGACTTCTTCCTCGAGTTTGTCGATCGATGAATACAGCGAAGCGAGGGGGATGCCGAGAGTCTGAGCAGCTCGCGGGAAGTGCAGCTCCTCGGCGACGGCGACGAAACGTCGAAGCAGGGTGATGTTCACGGGAGCCTTCCTGGTCCGCGTGAATCGCGGCCGGTATTCAGCGTACGCGTGCCGGCTCCCGCGGCGCGGCGCCGTGCAGCAGAGTGTCGATGATGCGCGCCGCGAGAGAGTCGGCGTCGCCCGACTCATCCGAGTCCGCATGCAGTGACTCGCCCAACAGTGCGTAATAGACCCGCTGGGTCCAGTGCAGGTCGGCATCCTGATCGATCAGTCCCGCAGTCCTGGCCCGGGTGAGGACGGCGACGCAGCGTTCGCCGATCTCCTGGTGGAGTGCGGCCGCTTCGCTGCCTGGCTCGGCCGGGATCTGCAAGGAGAACGACCACGCGGCCTTGATCTCGAGCACATTGGCAGTGATCCGATGCAATGCGACAAGCGGCGGAGCGGTGTCGGGGCGACCGTCGTCCACGGCGGCAACGAGCTGGCGCGCAGAGGAGACGGCCAACGCATCGAGAAGTGCCTCGCGATGGGAGAACCGGCGGTGGATCGTCGTTCTGGCCACGCCGGCCGCGGTCGCGATCTGCGCCATCGATGCGCCGGGATTCCTGGACAGCACTCGTTCGGCCGCCTCGAGGATCGCGCGGACGCTGCGCTCCGCATCCGCGCGGAGTGGCCGAGTCGCCGGGGGATTCATGCACTCTCCGCTCTGTCGTCGTGAACTACGTCCAGTATGCGGCATTACACGATTATCTGCATCAAGACTGTTGCGGTTAGAGCAAGAAAAGGTACTCTCGGTATCAGAAATCGCGAGCAGAAGGAGCGCCCGGCATGAGGTCCACCCTTTTCCCCGCGGCAGGAGCCGCTGTCGCGATGCTGCTCGTCGGCACCTCGACGGCCGTCTCCGCGACCATCGCCGACTATCCGGTGCTGAGCGGGCAGGCGTTGCGCTATGCGTTCGCCGCTGTGATCCTTCTCTTCGTCGTGCGACTGCACGCGTCTTCCTCGCGTGCAGTCGACGGGACGCGATGTCGTCCTCCTGCTCGCCCTCGCCTCGACAGGGCTCGTCGGGTTCAACGTCTTCCTCGTCGAGGCCACCCGTCACGCGAGCCCCGCGATGATCGGAAGCGTGGTCGGGGCCGTTCCGATCGTGCTCGCTATCGCCGGGCCGATGATGCAACGAAGTCGTCCAGCGGCTCGGGTCATCGTCGCCGCCGCCGTCGTCGCCGCGGGAACAGTCGTCTCTGCCGGTCTTGGCGGCGCCAGCGCGTACGGCGTCGTGCTGTCGGTCGGCGCACTCGTCTGCGAGGTCGCGTTCTCGCTGCTTGCGCTGCCGCTCCTGCCCAAGCTGGGCGCACTGAGGGTCGCTGCCTATCCTGCGGCGTTGGCCGTGCCGATGCTGCTGATCGCGAGCCTGTTGGGGGAGGGTCCCGGCGCTCTATGGCTGCCCACGCTCCCAGAGGCAGCCGCCTTCATCTATCTGGGCGCGCTGGTCACCGCCGTGGCTTTCTTCCTCTGGTACGACGCGCTGCGGCGGCTGGGTCCTGATCGTGCCGGCCTCTTCGCCGGCCTGGTTCCGGTAGGCGCATTGCTCACGACGGCGGTACTCGGACTCGGCGAGGTGCGCCTTGCTCACATCGTCGGTGCACTGCTCGTCGCAGCCGGCGTCGTCATCGGGATGCAGCGGTCTGAGCAGAGAATGCCGGTCGGAGGTCCGCCGACGTCTCGATGAGCGGATTCAGCGCACCGTCAGCGCGGCAGCCGTCGCTGGTTCCACACCAGGCACGACGTCGAGGGGGACATCAAGGGCGAGCAGTGCGCGACTGAAGAAGTTGCGGGCTGCAGCGGCGAGCGTGATGTCGACGATCTGGCGGTCTGTGAAGCCGACGTCCCGTAGGGCTTGAGAATCCGCATCCGTCATCGAAGCAGCGTCCGCTGACAGCTGCTCTGCGAAACGAACGACCGCCCGCTCCTGCTCGCTGAATCCGGAATCGTCGTGGCGTGCGAATGCGCGAAGCCCGTCATCGTCGAGCACTCCGGCACGAAGAGCCTTGCGCCCATGGGCGAGAAGACAGTGAGATGAGCCGATGGCGCGCGCTGCACCCAGCGTCGCGGCTTCATAGACGCCGATGCCGATCGACGGGACGATGGCCTTGATCAGGCGCTCGAAGGCCTCGTGCGCATCCGGATTGATCGCCATGACCTGCGTATGCGAGAAGACGAAGCCGTCATCCTGCGTATCGCTGTCGTACATGGTCGCGGCGTGCCCGGTGACCTCTTCGGCGGAGGGCGGAATGACGATCATGATGCGTTCCTCTCCATCCGGCCGTCCTGGCCGGATGGACGCACGCTACTCCCTCGTACGTCGGGAGAGAAGGGGATCCGAGCCGGGGACGAAGAAGGGGTGGGATGCCACGGCATCCCACCCCTGTGATTCTCAGCGCCCGTCAGGCGGGCTGCGGGAGAATCGTGAAGCTCACGGCGCCCTCGTCATCGACACCGGCATCGAGCACCTTGTCGGTGAGCGCCTCCGCGGCATTCTCCTCGAGGAAGACGCGGCTGCCGACACCGTCGATCACGACGTCGGCGGGTTCCGGAGAAGGAACGACGTGAACAGCGAAACGTGATTCGCCGTTCGGGCCCTGTCCCTCCGCGGTCTGGATGCGAAGCCCCGCGTCTGCGCTGGCTTCCTCGCGGCCGACGATCGTGGTGACGACGGCATCTGCATTTTCGGTCAGGGTGAGCACAGCGCTCTCCTTCCGGTTGCGGACATGCTCCGGTCAGAACATGTCCGGGCCACGATTCCGCACATCGGGGGAGAGGTTCAACTTGAGCCAGGGTATTCGGAGGTTCCTCACATTTTCAGATCCGGGAAACGCTACCCTGGGCCCGTCGCGAACACGTTCCAAGCATCACCTGCCTCGCAAGGAGAACCCATGCAACTCGAGATCGTCGATTACCTCCGTTCTCATCCGGCCGGGGTTGTCGCCACAGTCGGCCAGGACGGGACGCCGCAGGCCGCATTCGTAGCGATCGCGGCGACCACGGACGGTGAGCTGGTCTTCGACGCGAAGCGCGGCTCGCGAAAGATCGCGAACCTTCGCTTCAACTCCCGCATCGCGATTGTCGTCGGCGGCACGGACGACACGACGCTTCAATGTGAGGGGATCGCCGACATTCCGGACGGAGCGGAGCGTGAGCACGCGGCGAGAGCGTATCTGGCTGCCTTCCCGCAATTTGCGGCTTCTCTTCGCGACAGCGAGATCGTCGTGGTTCGTGTGCGACCGACCTGGGTTCGCTTCGGCGATTACAGGACAGACCCGCCCTGCATCGCAGAGGCGGTGCTGTCAGGACCGTTCGACCGCCAACCGGGCCAGTAGTACGCGTTCTAAGTCTGCGCTCCGCCTTCTTCCCTCAGCCGGGGTTCGGTGCGTCTGTCCGGTCGAACCCCCGCCTTGTCTGCGTAGAACGTCCGGATCCGATCCATATCAGCGGCGACATCACCGGTCAGCTCGAACGTCGGTCCGAGGCCCGTCGTCATGGTCGTGCGATCGACGTAGCCCAGAGTCACCGGCATCCCGGTCTCTCTGGCGATCCGATAGAAGCCGGATTTCCAATATTTGTTGTCGCCGCGCGTCCCGTCCGGCGTCACGACGAGCGCGAACACCTCACCGGAATGAACCTGTGCGATCACGTCCGCGACGACGCGGCCCGGGTCGTCGCGATCGACGGCCACACCGCCGATCCGTCGCATGATCGGGCCGCGCCACCCGGAGAACAGGCTCTTCTTACCCAACCAGTGCGCATCGATGCCGAGTCGCCAGGCGATCGCGAGCATGAGGACGAAGTCCCAGTTCGAGGTGTGCGGCGCTCCGATGAGGATGGTCGGCCGCGTCGGCACGTCATCACCGTCGAGAGTCCACCGGCTGAGCTTCCAGAAGACTCGGGCGAGGAATCGTTTCACCTCACAACCGTAGGCCATTCATCGTCTGTCGATCAGCCGGGGAAGGAGCACCCACAGCGCAAGGACGACGACGGCGGCGACGATCAGGACGACGGTCGCCGTCGTGCGATCAACAGTGAAGTCCACGATGAGCGTCGTCACGCCGACACTCAGCAGTCCGATCACGACGAGATCGGCCTGGACCATGCGCGATGCGAATCGGACGAGGTCGGGCTTGCGGTGCCTTCCGAAGAGTGATCGATGCATCCCCACCGGTGCCAGCGCGAGCACGGTCGCGAGCGCGGCCAGACCGACGAGCACGATGTACACGGTGCGCTGCAGGTCGTCAAGCTCGGTGAATCGCGGCTGAAAGGCCACCGCGAGCAGAAAGCCAGAGAGCACCTGCGTGCCCGTCTGCATGACGCGCAGCTCCTGCATGAGCTCATCCCAGTTACGATCTGCGCGCTCGTCGCGTGTCTCATCACGACCGTCACGTTTCGCGTCGGCTTTCGCACTCGGGCCGGTGCTCGTGTCAGGAGAATCGTTCATAGTCCGAGTGTTGGCCACGCGTGCCCGAACTGTCCAGAGGCGGACACGACGCCACCGGGCGTGTTCCGGCGTAGCATGGAGCCATGAGTACCCGCGAGACCTCGGAATCGGCCCCGGCCGACGACACGCTTGCCGCACCCACGGGCTTGAACCTGCTGGGTGACGTGAGCGCCGGCGCATGCTGCGCCGGCGACTCCTGCTCCATCCCCGGGTAGTCCTCCCGGCCGGCGGTCAGTGACCGCCGTGGAACCCATCGCCCACATCATCCGCCGGCTTGCGGATGAACGAGCTCAATGCAACGGAACCCAGCGAGATGACCGCCGCGATCAGGAACGCCATGCGTGCTCCAGGAGCGCCGGCGGCCGCGGTCGAGAGCCCTTCGGCCTCACCCGCGTGCAGGATCGACGAGTAGGTCACCGTCAGCAGGGCGACGCCGGCAGCACCGGCAACCTGCTGGATCGTGTTCAGCACAGCGGAACCGTGCGAGTACAGGTGACGCTGCAGCGAACCGAGCGACGCGGAGAACAGCGGGGTGAACGACATCGCAAGGCCGACGGACATGAACGTCTGCGAGATCACCAGCAGCCACCACGGAGTCTGCTCGCCGACCGTCGCGTAGAAGAACAGCGCGGCCGACACCAGGATCGTGCCGGGAATCAGCAGCGTGCGCGTGCCGCGAGCGTCGTAGACGCGACCCATGATCGGTCCCAGCAGTCCCATCAGGATCGACCCCGGCAGCAGGATCAGGCCGGCCTGCAGCGCATCGAGCCCTGCGACATTCTGAAGGTACTGCGGCAGCAGCGTGAGCGTTCCGAACATCGACAAGGCCAGGATGCCCATGACGATGACGGCGATCGTGTAGTTGCCAGAGCGGAACACGCGCAGATCGAGCAGCGCGTCGTCGATGCGCTGCAACTTGAGCTGACGCCACACGAACAGGGCGAGCGCAATGCCGCCGACGACGAGAGATACCACTCCGATCATCGCGCCGTTCGACTCGCCCTCTCCGCCGAACTGGCTGAGGCCGTACACCACGCCGCCGAATCCGAAGGCGGAGAGCACGATCGACAGAACGTCGACCGGCGCGTCCTTCGTCTCGCCGAGGTTCGTCATCCACTTGGCACCCATGGCGAGCGCGACGAGCGCGATCGGCAGGATGATAGCGAACAGCCAACGCCAGCTCAGCGTCTCGAGCACTGCGCCTGCGAGGGTCGGACCGATCGCGGGAGCGAGCGAGATGACGAGGCCGACCCGGCCCATCATCCGGCCGCGCGACTGCGGCGGCACGACGTTCATCATGGTCGTCATGAGCAGCGGCATCATGATGCCCGTTCCACCGGCCTGGATGACACGGCCCACCAGCAGCACCGCGAAGCCTGGTGCGACGAGGCAGACCAGGGTTCCGAGGGAGAACGCCGTCATGGCCGCGATGAAGACCTGCCGAGTGGTGAAGCGCTGCAGCAGGAAGCCCGTCGTCGGGATCACGATCGCCATCGTGAGCATGAACGCGCTGGTCAGCCACTGGCCGAGCTCGGGCGGAATGCCGAGATCGGTGTTCAGGTGCGGAATCGCGATGCCCATCGTCGTCTCGTTCAAGATCGCGACGAAAGCGGCGACGAGCAGCAGCCAGATGACGCGCATATCAGAGCGCGCGATGAACGGTTCCGGCTTCACGGTGGGAACCGAACCGGTGGATATGGTGGCCAAAGCGTCTCCTCAGTGGATGGGGGTGGCGGAAGGCCTACGACGGAGCCGAAGATGCGGCATCCACTCGTGGACAACGAATCATGGTAACGCAGTCTTGCGTACGGGCATTCCCGGTCTGGGAGATTTTCTCGGGGATAGGCTGACCGCATGAGTATGGGCGGCGGACGTGGAGGCGGGGTCGGCTTCCGCGGCGTCGATGAGGCGGCCCAGAAACGCATGAACGCCGAGGCCCCGAGGATCGCCGGGCTGGGCCAGCGGGTCGTCGGATTGTTCCGGCCATACCTCTGGCGCATCATCTTCACCGGCATCCTCGTCGTCGTAGGAGCGGGCATCGCCGTAATCCCACCGCTGATCGTGCAACGCATCTTCGATGATGCGCTGTTCCCTGTGGACGGAGGCGGCCCGGAGATCGGCCTGCTCATCAGACTCGTCCTGATCATGGTCGCCCTGTTCCTGCTCTCCGCTGTGCTCGGCGTCGGTCAGACGTGGCTCACCTCGACGGTGGGCAACAGCGTCACCGGCGATCTGCGCGTTCGGTTGTTCGAACACCTGCAGGCGATGGAACTCGGATTCTTCACCCGCACCAAGACCGGCGTCATACAATCGCGCCTGCAGAACGATGTCGGGGGCGTCTCCGGGGTGCTCACGAACACCGTCACGAGCATTCTCGGCAACGTCGTCACGGTGATCGCGTCGCTCGTCGCGATGATCCTCATCGACTGGCGCCTCACACTCATCGCGGTCGTGCTGATGCCGTTCCTGATCATCGTGCAGCGCAAAGTGGGCCAGGTGCGCGCTCGCATCGCGGGGGAGACGCAGGAGTCGCTGAGCGAGCTCACCTCGATCACGCAGGAGACGCTGAGCGTCTCGGGCATGCTGCTGTCGAAGTCATTCAATCGTCAGCGCGCCGAGTCGCAGCGGTATCAGCACGAGAACCGCAACCAGGTGAAGCTGCAGGTGCGGCGCGCGATGAGCGGGCAGGGATTCTTCGCCGTCGTGCAGGTGCTGATGGCTTCGGTGCCCGCGGTCATCTACCTCGTCTCGGGGTATCTCATCGCCGGCGGCGAGGGTGCGATCACGGCGGGCACGGTCGTCGCTTTCACGACGGTGCAGGCCCGATTGCTGCAGCCGCTGATGGGTTTGATGCGTGTCTCGCTCGATCTGCAGACCTCGCAGGCGCTGTTCGCGCGCATCTTCGAGTACCTCGATCTCGTTCCGGAGATCGAGGATTCTGCTGACGCGACGTCGGTCGACGATGCGCCGGGCCCGCTCGGACGGGTCGAGTTCGATGAGGTCGTCTTCCGATATCCGGATGCGGCACCGGACGCACGCCCGACCCTGCAGGGCGTGTCTTTCGTCGCGGAGCCCGGACAGCACGTCGCGTTCGTCGGACCGTCCGGGGCGGGGAAGACGACGATCCTGTACCTCGCACCGAGGCTGTACGAGGCGAACGGCGGCACGGTGCTGTTCGCCGGTGCCGATGTGCGCACGCTGACGCAGGAGTCGATCATCGACAACGTCGGCATCGTGTCGCAGGAGACGTATCTCTTCCACGCGACGATCCGTGAGAACCTCATGTACGCCCGGCCGGATGCGTCAGAGGACGAGGTGATCGCAGCCTGCACGGCCGCGAACATCCACCACATCATCGCCGGATTCGAGCACGGTTACGACACGATCGTCGGAGAGCGCGGCTACCGGCTCTCCGGGGGCGAAAAGCAACGCATCGCGATCGCGAGGGTGCTGCTGAAGGATCCGCCGGTACTCCTACTCGACGAGGCGACGTCGGCGCTCGACACGGTGTCGGAGCGGGTCGTGCAGGAAGCGCTCGACGAGGCGGCTCGCGGCAGGACGACGATCTCCATCGCGCACCGGCTGTCGACCGTGATGGGTGCCGACGTCATCCACGTGCTCGAAGCGGGGCAGATCGTCGAGTCGGGCACGCATGGGGAACTGCTCGCTCAGGGCGGACTGTACGCAGAACTCGCTGCGCAGCAGGTCGCGGCATCCCGCGTGCTCGAGACGGAGAACATCGTCGAGGGCACGATCAGTGGCGGGGTCGCGGCGGCTTTCGCCAATCGGCGCGCCGATCGTGCACCGGACGATTCAGCCGGAGCCGATGCCGTCGCCGCTCTCACTTCGCCGGTGCCGCTTCTCGACGGCGCAGGCACGGATCAGCGGGTGTACCCGGCGGAAGGGTGAACTGGTCGCCGTTCAGTGAGCGGCCATGCCGCCGTCGACGAAGAGCGAGTGGCCGGTGACGTATGCGGAACCGGCGCCCGCGAGAAAGACCGCGGCACCGGCGAAGTCGCCGGGCAGGCCGTTGCGTCCGATCATCGTTCGGGCAGCAAGGGCGGCGATCTGCTCCGGTTGCTCCTGGAGGCGGGCGTTCAGCGGCGTGAGCACGAACCCGGGAACGAGCGTGTTGCTCGTGACGCCGTGCGGACCCCAGGCCTCGGCCTCCGACCGCATGAGCGACTCGACGGCCCCCTTCGATGCACCGTAGATGCCACTGCCTACGAACGCGCGGTGCGCCTGCTGCGAGCTGATGTGGATCAGACGTCCGTATCCGCGGGAGGCCATCCCTGGCGCGTAGCGCTGACCGAGCAGGAACGGCGCCAACGCGTTCACGGTCATCGTGGCATCCCAATCCGCCTCGGTGATCTCTGCGAAAGGCGGACGGATGTTGATGCCCGCCGAGTTCACGAGGATGTCCGGTTCGCCGAACGGCTCTACGGCGGCTTCAGCGACCGCGCGAATGCCATCGCGGGTGCCGAGGTCGCCGATGACGCCGGCTGCGCGGCATCCGGCATCCTCCAACGCGCCCACCGTCTCGTGAACCCGCGCGCTGCCACGGGCCACGATGACCACGGATGCTCCGGATCGCGCGAGTGCAGTCGCGATGCCGCGACCGATTCCGGAGCTGCCACCGGTCACCACCGCGGTGCGGCCTTCGAGGGAGAACAGGTCGGCGATGTAGTCGTTCACGGGTTCAGTCCTCCGGCGGTGTCGGTCGGTGCACTCACCATGCGAGGGCCGCGGCGAGCTGGGGATCAGGGTGCACTCCGGAGAATTCCGGCAGCGCGCGCAACTCGTTCAGGAACGCGGTCACCTCGGTGGCGTATGCCGGGTCCGGGTGGCTGCTGGCGATCTCGTGAAGCGGCGGCAGATCCATCGCAAGGATTAGATCGAGTCTGGCTGTGACTGCGTGTGCCGCTCCCGCCTCGTGCAGTACGTGGATGCCGCCGCGGAGAGCGGCGAGATAGTCCCGCAGCACAGGCAACTGCGACTTGCCCTGCGAGAGCGATGTGCCATCAGCGCGCAGTCGCCAATGCACGACCGTGTCGGGGATCACGTCGAAAGAGGATGCACGCGTGTACATCTGCTGCGCGACGATCTGATCCTCGTACGCGACGCCCTCTGGGAAGCGCAGATCGCTCCAGAAGCTCGTGCGGCTGATCTTCGACCAGGCGACGATGTTCGCCGACGCCCGAGGATGCTCGATGATCGTCGTGCGCAGTCGCTGGGGGTCGGTTGCGGCGGCAATCCACGGTTGCACGCGACCAGGTACGTAGAGGTCGCCGCGCAATCGGGAGCGGACGTACGCGCCTGCGACGAAATCACTTCCGGTCTGTGCGAGCGTGCCGGTGAGCCGGGCGAGCGCCGTGGGGGTGAGCTCGTCGTCGCCGTCGAGGAAGCCGAGGTACTCGGTGTCGACGAGACTCAGCCCGAAGTTGCGGGCGGCTCCGAGGCCGCGGGACGCTTCGTGTCGCACGAAGGTGAATCGAGGATCGGAGGCCGCGGAGGCCGCGAAGATGTCGCCGGTGGCATCAGCGGATCCGTCATCGATGAGGATGGCCCGCCATCGAGTCTCGGTCTGCACCAGCAGTGACGCGACAGCGGCAGGGGCGAACGCTTCGATGTCTCGCCCTGGGACGACCAATGTCACGATCGGGTCGGAGGCGCTCAGCACCCTTCGAGTCTATTGTCGGCGCAGAGCGTGAGGAGTCATGCGCCGGAGACCGCCTGCACCGCGGCAGCGACGAGGGCTGCCAGATGCTCGGGCGCCGCCTCCGGCAGAGCATCTCGCCCGAAGGTGAAGCGCACCGACGTCTGCGCCACCTCGGGCGCCACCCCGCACGCGAGCAGGACATGCGAGGGCTCGTCGCTTCCCGCCGCGCACGCTGAGCCGCTGGAGGAGATCACGCCTCGCCGCTCCAGTTCCAGCAGCACCGCCTCGCCACTCGTTCCCGCGAACGTGAAGCTCGCTGTGCCGGGGAGGCGCTCCACCGGATCTCCGGTCAAGCGCGAGCCGGGGACGGCCGACAGAACCCCGGCGATGAACCGCGACGTCTCCGCGCCGACGCGTGCGGACGTCTCCTCGCGGTCTGCCTCGGCCAATTCCAGCGCGACTGCCAATCCCACCGCTCCTGCGACATTCTCGGTACCGGAACGACGCCCGCGTTCCTGGCCGCCACCGTGGAGCAACGGCTCCAGCGGGACGCGCCCGCGCACGGCAAGCGCGCCGATGCCCTTCGGGGCGCCGAGCTTATGTCCGGCGATCGAGACCGCATCGACGCCGAGCCCGGCGAGCGGCACCCACCCTGCCGACTGCACCGCGTCGAGGTGCAGGGGCACGCCGGCGTCACGGGAGACGGCGCTGAGTGCCGCGACATCCTGCACCGTGCCGATCTCGTTGTTCGCATGCCCGAGCGAGATCAGTGCAGTGTCGTCGCGGACGGCCTCGGCCACGGCATCCGCGCCGACCCGACCCGCTTCGGTGACGGGCGCGTATGTCACCTCGATGTCGTGGAAGCGCCGCAGGAAGTCCGCGGACTCGAGGATCGACTCGTGCTCGATCGGTGTCGTCACCAGGTGACGACGACCACGCGCGAGTGCCGCGAGAACGATGCCCTTGACGGCGAGGTTGTTGGCCTCGGTGCCGCCGGCGGTGAAGATCACGTCACCCCTGCGCATTCCCAGCGCGCGGGCGACTCGTGCCCTGGCATCGCCCAACGCGCTCGCCGCGGCTTCTCCGGCGGTGTGGTGACTCGATGGATTGCCGAACACCCCCGTCAGGTAGGGGCGCATCGCGTCCAACACCTCCGGACGCACGGGAGATGTGGCGGCATGGTCGAGATACAGCATCAGGCGATGTCCTTCATCAGGCGATGCGCACGTCGAGTCCGAGATCCAGCGCACGCGCGGAGTGGGTGAGCGCACCGACCGAGATGACGTCGACGCCGGTCTTGGCGATGGCCCGCACGGTGTCGAGATTCACACCCCCGGATGCCTCGACCGTTGCCCGATCGCCGATCAGAGCGACGCCGGTATGCAGATCCTCGATCGAGAAGTTGTCGAGCAGCACGGTGTGCGCACCACCGGCGATTACGGCTTCGATCTGATCGAGACGGTCGACTTCTACGACGACGTGCGCAGTGTGCGGCAGGCTCGACAGAGCCTCGCGCAGGGCCGTCGCGAGATCAGCACCCGAGCGCTGCAGTACGGCCAGGTGGTTGTCCTTGGCCATCACGGCATCCGACAGCGAATAGCGATGGTTGCTGCCGCCGCCGGACACGACCGCGTGCCGTTCGAATGCGCGCAGCCCAGGCGTCGTCTTACGGGTGTCGGCGATGCGCGCGCCAGTGCCGTCGACCGCCTTCACATACTGCGCGGTCAGCGTCGCGATGCCGCTCATCCGCTGCGTGAAGTTGAGCGCGACGCGCTCGGCGGTGAGGATGCTGCGAGCAGAGCCGGACACCGACGCGAGCACGTCACCGGGACCGAACTCGTCGCCCTCGCCGACGTGCATGTCGATCGTGAGCGTCGGATCCGTCAAGGTGAACGCGGCGGCGAAGACGTCGCCGCCGCTGAAGACGCCGTGCTCGCGCGCTGTGAGATCTGCGGTCGCGGTGGCGTCGGCCGGAAGCAGCGTCGTGCTGGTGAGGTCGCCCCAGGGCGCGTCTTCTTCGAGAGCGGCCCCGACGATCCGGGTGAGGGTGGCTGCGGTGAGCATCAGGCTCCGATCAGGGCGGGGGCTGCGGTCAGATGGTGGGCGCCGACCGATTCGGTGCGGGAGAGCGCGGCGGATGCCGTGGCTTCGGCGAGCAGCAGGAGATTGGCGTCTTCGTGCTCGGCGAGAGTGGCAGGGGATGGGGTCGCGGCGCGCAACGCGCGGATCGTGTCGAGCGCCTCGCTGAGCCCGTGTTCGGTGCGCAGGAGGCCCACGTGATCCCACATGAGCTGCTGCAACTGCCTGCGACGTTTCGTCTCGCCTGCGGTTCGGTCATCGAGCGGAGCGAGCGTGGCAGGCGGAGACGACACGGGTTGAGTGAGCGGAACGAGTCGATGCCGCTCAATCGCTGCGGCGGCGCGAGCGCCGAACACCGCGCCCTCCAGCAGCGAGTTCGACGCAAGACGGTTCGCTCCGTGCACGCCTGTGCGAGCGACCTCGCCGACAGCGAAGAGACCGGGCAGCGACGAGTGTCCGTCGAGATCTGTGACGACACCGCCCATCAGATAGTGGGCGGCGGGCGTGACGGGGATGGGCTCGCGTGCCCAGTCGAACCCGCGCTCGCGCGTGACCCGGTCGATCGTGGGGAAGCGCGCTGCCAGGCGTTCAGCACCGAGCATCGTCGCGTCGAGCAGCACGGGGCCCTCCTGTGCCGCGGCCTGCCTCGCGATCGCGCGCGACACGACGTCGCGAGGAGCGAGCTCACCGTCGGGGTGCGTGTCGAACACGAACCGTCGTCCCTTGTCATCGAGCAACGTCGCGCCCTCACCGCGAACGGCTTCGGAGACGAGGAACGCGGGTCCGGCCGCGAGGACGGTCGGGTGGAACTGAACGAACTCCAGATCCGCCACTGCCGCCCCTGCTCTCAGCGCCGCGGCGATCCCGTCGCCGGTCGCGCCGAGTGGATTCGTCGTGTGGGCGTACAGCTTTCCCGCCCCGCCGGTCGCGAGGATCACGGCGTCCGCTCGAAGGTCCACGAGCGCACGTTCGCGCAGCATCCTGATGCCGCGAGCTCTGCCGCCCTCAACGATGAGATCGACGAGGAAGGCGTGCTCGACGATCTCGACCGAGGACTGCCGCAACTGCGATATCAGCGCGCGGGAGATCTCGGCTCCGGTGGCATCACCGCCGGCGTGCACGATGCGGGCGCGGCTGTGCGCGGCCTCACGACCGAGCAGCAGCGCGCCATCGGACGCACTGTCGAACGCGACACCTCGGGCGATCAGCTCCGCGATGCGGGCCGTGCCGTCCTGAACCAGCACGTCGACGGCTGCGGAATCAGAGAGTCCCGCCCCCGCGTCAAGGGTGTCGGCCGCGTGTCGGCCCGGAGAATCGCCAGAGCCGTAGACGCCCGCCACGCCCCCCTGAGCCAGGGGCGTGCAGCCGGCGCCGAGCGCACCCTTGGTCACCAGAGTCACTGCGTGCCCGGCCTCGGAGGCGTGCAGAGCGGCGGTGAGGCCGGCGATCCCGGAGCCGACGACGACGATGCTCGTGCCCAGGGCAGTGCTCATGCGCGGGGCTTCGCTGCCAGCATCCGCTCCAGCGCGACCCGTGCGGGAGCCGCCACGTCGCCTGCGACCTGGATGCGGTTCGGAGTGCGCCCTGCGACGAGTTCCTCGAGCACCCACGCGAGGTAGCCGGGGTGGATGCGGTACATGGTCGAGCAGGGGCAGACGACGGGATCCAGGCAGAAGATCTCGTGCTGCGGGTACTGGGCGGCGAGGCGCCTGACCAGGTTGATCTCGGTGCCGATCGCGAACGTCGTCGGCTCGGTGGCGCCGTCGATCGCGCGGCGGATGTAGTCGGTGGACCCGGCCTCATCCGCAGCGTCGACGACCTCCATCGGGCACTCGGGGTGCACGATCACCCGCACACCGGGGTGCTCTGCGCGGGCCTGGTCGATCTGCGCGACCGTGAACCGGCGGTGCACCGAGCAGAAGCCGTGCCAGAGGATGACGCGCGAGTCGACGAGCTGCTGCGAGGAAGACCCGCCGAACGGCTGCCTTGGGTTCCACATCGGCATCTGCTCCAGGCGCACGCCCATCGCCTTGGCCGTGTTGCGTCCGAGGTGCTGGTCCGGGAAGAACAGCACGCGATGCCCGCGCTCGAACGCCCATTCCAGCACGGTCTCGGCGTTCGACGACGTGCACACGATGCCGCCGTGGCGGCCGACGAAGCCTTTGATCGCGGCGGAGGAGTTCATGTACGTCACCGGGATCACCGGGACACGGCCCGTCTCATCCGCTGCGTCGAGCGGTCCGAGCACGTCGGCGAGCTGTTCCCAGCAGTCCTCGACCTGGTCGATGTCGGCCATATCGGCCATCGAGCACCCGGCGGCGAGATTGGGCAGGATCACCGACTGCTCCGGGCGGGAGAGCAGGTCGGCGGTCTCAGCCATGAAGTGCACGCCGCAGAAGACGATCGACTCTGCCTCCGGACGCTCGAGGGCGGCGTTCGCCAACTGGAACGAGTCACCCACGTAGTCGGCGTGCTGCACGACCTCCTCGCGCTGATAGAAATGCCCGAGCACCACGACCCGGTCGCCGAGCGTCGCCTTCGCCGCGCGGATGCGAGCGTCCAACTCGTCCTCATCGGCCTCGCGATACTCGACGGGCAGCTCGCCCTGACGAGGAGCGCCGGTGGGGATGACATCTCCCATCGAGGATCCGGGACCGTAGCCTTGGCGACTGTCGAAGGTCCACGGTCCCTCGGCGAGGTCGGTGCTGCAGGTCGCGTCAGTGGAGGCGCCGACGACGATCGCCTGGATCGCATGATCCACAGAAGGGTCGGTGAGCTGGGGGAACGGCAGGAGGGTCATCGGGTCCTCTTCTCCTCGACGGCGAGTGGGCCACGATCGGCCAGCTCGACGGCGTCGTTGTATCGGTACAGGCGGGCCGGGCGGTGATTTCCCGTGCGGAACTGGTCGGTCGGCAGCAGTGTGTCCGAGGTCTCGACCTGGCGGCGGAAATTCGCCGGGTCGAGGCGCTTGCCGAGAATCGCCTCGTAGGCCTCTCGCAGATCGGCGAGTGTGAAGGTCGGAGGCAGGAAGCCGTGTGCGACTCGGCTGTAGCCGACCTTGTTGCGCAGGCGCCAGAGCGCGTAGTCGATGATCTGCGTGTGATCGAACGCCAACGATGGCAACTCGGCGGCGTCGAACCACCGCACATTCTCCGGCGCCAGACCGGATGCCACGTGGGCTGCACTTTGCGCGTCGACCTCGTCGGAGCGCAGGAGCGCCCAGTAGACGATCGAGACGACGCGACTCGGCGAACGGTCGACGGCACCGAACGCATAGAGCTGCTCGAGGTAGCTGGGGGAGAGGCCGGTGGTCTCGTGCAGGGTGCGTGCCGCGGCGTCCTCAAGACTCTCGTCGGCTTCGAGCCAGCCGCCGGGCAAAGCCCAATCCCCCTGATGCGGGTCGCGAGTTCGCAGCACCAGTGGCAGAGCGAGCGACGGCATGCCGTCCCCTGGCGCACGCCGAAGCGTCAGGATCACCGTCGACACCGCCACACGGATATCGGGTTCCCGGGTTTTGGTCACCATGACTTTAACCTCCGAGAAATATCTTAGTGTCAGAATGACTCGAAGCGCAAAAGTGTGACGACGTCTCCGTCATCCCCGCCGAATCCGGCTGGCTCAGCCGTCGCCCGCGGAGAGTTTCGCCGACCGACGCACTCACGAACTGTCTGGCGGCCAGCGCCAGCGCGTCGCGATCGCTCGGGCCCTCGCACCGGGGGCGCGATTCATCGTGGCGGATGAACCGGTGTCGATGTTGGACGTTTCCATCCGCCTCGGCGTGCTGAATCTTCTCGCCGACCTGCAGCGTGAGGAGCAGCTGGGCGTGCTCTACATCACGCACGATCTCGCGACGGCCCGGCACTTCAGCGACGAGATCCTCGTGATGTATCGCGGCGACATCGTCGAGCGCGGGCCGGCGGATGACGTCATCCTCAACCCGCAGCACGAATACACGAAGACACTGCTCGCGGCCGCGCCCGAACCGGAGAACCTCGGCCGGTTGCGGGACGAGGTGCGGGCAGAGCTTGCACGCTAAGCTGTCTGGATAACTGAAGACAGGCCCCACGACCAGTGCGGGAGAGCCCCGGTGAATGCAGCCGGGCACCGAAGGAGCAAGCCTCCCCGCCAATCTCTCAGGTACCGCGTACCGCACAGGTCAGGCCACTCTGAAAAGCGATGCTCACGCATCCGCCGACGGTGAAAGCTCCTGTGCCGCGCACGAGGGGCGAAACTCTCAGGCCCATGACAGAGGGGGAGTTCTCGGATACCGTGCATTCCGTACGGCATCCTTCCGATCCATCCGGGAGAACTCCATGACCGAGGCCCGCTTCACCCCGCTGCGTGAGCGACATGAGTCGCTCGGCGCGTCCTTCACCGACTTCGGCGGGTGGCAGATGCCCGTGCGCTACACATCCGATCTCGCCGAGCACCACGCCGTGCGCCAGGCCGCAGGGCTGTTCGACATCTCGCACATGGCCGAGTTCCTCATCACGGGAGACTTCGCCGCCGATTTCCTGGACTACTCCCTCGCGGGGCGCCTTTCCACGATGGCGATCGGGAAGGCGAAGTACTCGCTCGTGCTCGCCGAAGACGGCGGCATCATCGACGACGTCATCGTGTACCGACTCGCGGAGGACCGGTTCCTGGTGATCGCGAACGCCGGTAATCGGGGCTTCGTCGACGCGGCCTTCGCCTCCCGAGTGAGATCCTTCCCCTCGCGGCTCGAGCGGGAGCTTCCTCCGCGCGCCGACGGTGAGGATCGCAGCTTCGCCGGCTTCCTCGGCGACCGAGGCGTCGATGTCGATGACGTCTCCGACACTTATGCGCTCCTGGCCGTTCAGGGCCCGGCATCCGAAGCGATCGCGGCGGCGACCGCCGGCATCACCGACGTCAGCATCGCCTGGGCGGATCAGAAGTACTACGCGTGGGCATCCGCGCACTTCAACGGCGAACCGCTGCTCATCGCGCGCACCGGGTACACGGGGGAGGACGGCTTCGAGCTGCTCGTCCGCAGTGAGGATGCCGCGGCGCTGTGGGACGCGGTTCTCTCGGCAGGCGAGACGCACGGCATCGTCCCCGCCGGTCTCGCGGCTCGTGACACGCTGCGCCTCGAAGCGGGGATGCCGCTGTACGGCCACGAGCTGTCAAGGGAGATCAAGCCCGCGCAGGCGGGTCTCGGTCGCGTCGTCGCATCCGACAAGGCCGACTTCATCGGCAAGGATGCCGTCGCACCCGCTGAGGACTCGCGCGTGCTCGTCGGACTCACTGCCGAGGGAAAGCGTGCTGGACGCGCAGGCTACTCCGTCGTCGCGGAAGACGGCACAGTGCTCGGCGAGATCACCAGCGGCGCCCTCAGCCCGACGCTCGGCCATCCGATCGCGATGGCCTACATGGATCCTGCTTCTGCGGAAGAGGGAACAGCCGTATTCCTGGATGTGCGGGGAACCAAGATCCCCGCGACCGTGACCGCACTGCCTTTCTACCGGAGGAAGAAATGACCGATCTGAACGCACTCGCATACACCGAAGAGCACGAGTGGCTCGACGTCGTCGACGGTGTCGCCACCATCGGCATCACCGACTACGCCGCTGAGAAGCTCGGTGACGTCGTCTTCGTCGAACTCCCTGCGGTCGGCACTGAGATCGCCGCAGGCGCGGTGGTCGGCGAGATCGAATCGACCAAGTCGGTTGGCGAGCTCTACGCTCCTGTCGCCGGAACCGTGGTCGAGATCAATGATGCAGCGGTCGATGACCCGTCACTCGTCAACGCCGCCCCGTTCGATGGCGGCTGGCTCCTCAAGGTGTCGATCGCTGACGGCGCTGCCGACGCGCTGCTCGACCGTGCCGCTTACGTCGCGCTCACGGAGGGTTGATTCCGCAGTGACCTCCTTCTCTGATCGTCATATCGGGACGACGGCCGAGACTCAGCGCCATATGCTGGATGCTCTCGGCATCGACACGTCCGATCCTTCCCAGTCGCTCGAGACGCTGATGCGCGGCGCGGTGCCGGCATCCATCTTCACCGACGCTTCGACCGACGCGGCGACGGGGGATGGGGTCATCCCGCCGGCAGCGACAGAGGCCGAGGCGCTCGCTGAGCTGCGCGCGTTCGCCTCCCGCAATCGCGTGAACCGATCGATGATCGGCCTCGGGTACTACGGCACGCTCACGCCCAGCGTGATCCAGCGCAACGTGTTGGAGAACCCGTCCTGGTACACGGCGTACACGCCGTACCAGCCGGAGATCTCGCAGGGCCGGCTGGAAGCCCTGATCAACTTCCAGACGATGGTCGCCGACCTCACCGGGCTGTCGACGGCGAACGCCTCGATGCTCGACGAGTCCACGGCGGTCGCCGAGGGGATGCTGCTGGCCAGGCGCGCCTCGAAGGCGAAGACGCAGGTCTTCGTCGTTGATGCCGGCGCGTTCCCGCAGACCAAGGCACTGCTCACCACGCGCGCAGCAGCGCTCGGCATCGAGCTGGTCGAGCGCGATCTCGCCGGAGGCGAGGCTGTGCCGGACGAGCTGTTCGGCGTGTTCGTGCAGTATCCCGCGGCATCCGGTCTCGTGTGGGACCCGAGTGCCGTGATCGACGCCGCGCACGTCGCCGGCGGTCTCGCCGTCGTAGCAGCCGATCTGCTCGCCTTGACGTTGATCTCGTCGCCCGGCTCGCTCGGGGCCGACGTCGCGGTCGGCACCACGCAGCGGTTCGGCGTGCCGATGGGGTTCGGCGGCCCGCACGCCGGTTACATGGCCGTGCGTCAGGGGTTGGAACGTCAGCTCCCCGGCCGCCTGGTCGGAGTCTCTGTGGATGCCGATGGCAAGCCGGCGTACCGACTCTCGCTCCAGACGCGCGAGCAGCACATCCGCCGCGAGAAGGCGACGAGCAACATCTGCACCGCGCAGGTGCTGCTCGCGGTCATGGCTGCGATGTATGCGGTCTATCACGGACCCGACGGTCTGCGTCAGATCGCCGGAGACGTCGCATCCAAGGCGGCCGTGCTGGGCGACTGGCTGACTGAACGCGATGTAGACATCGTGCACGAGACCTTCTTCGACACGCTCACGGTGCGTGTCGCGGATGCTGCCGGGATCGTGTCGCGCGCGCATGACGAGCACGGCATCCTCCTGCATCTCGTGGACGACGCCACATTGAGCATCGCGGTCGACGAGACGACGACGTTTGCTGAGCTGTCTGCGGTCAGCACTCTGTTCGGCGCTCCGGCACGCGTGATCGACCCGCGCGGCGACGGCACGCGTGCTCGCATACCGAACGGTCTCCACCGAACCGACGAGTACCTCACCCACCCCGTCTTCCACGTGCACCACAACGAGACGGCCATGATGCGGTATCTCAAGAGCCTCGCCGACCGCGACTACGCGCTGGACCGCGGCATGATCCCGCTCGGCTCCTGCACGATGAAGCTCAACGCCGCGACCGAGATGGCCTCGATCACATGGCCCGAGTTCGCGGGGATCCACCCGTTCGCCCCGGCATCCGACGTCGAGGGATATCTCGAGATGATCGACCAGCTGGAAAGCTGGCTCGCCGAGGTCACCGGCTATGACGCGGTGTCGCTGCAGCCGAACGCCGGCTCGCAGGGCGAGCTCGCGGGACTCCTCGCGATCCGCGGCTACCACCTCGCGAACGGCGACGATCACCGCACGGTATGCCTGATCCCGTCGTCAGCGCACGGCACGAACGCGGCATCAGCCGTGCTCGCCGGCATGAAGGTCGTCGTGGTCGCCTGCGATGAGCTCGGCAACGTCGATCTCGACGACCTGCGCGCGAAGATCGCAGCGCACGCCGACGAGATCGCCGCTCTCATGATCACGTATCCGTCCACGCACGGTGTGTACGAACAGGACGTCGTGGAGATCACGTCTGCCGTGCACGACGCGGGCGGTCAGGTGTACGTCGACGGTGCGAACCTCAATGCGCTGCTGGGCTATGCGCGCTTCGGCGACCTCGGCGGCGACGTCTCGCATCTGAACCTGCACAAGACGTTCGCGATCCCGCACGGCGGCGGCGGACCAGGCATCGGGCCGGTGGCGGCCAAGGCGCACCTCGCTCCGCATCTGCCCTCCCACCCGCTCGCGCAGCGCGCGGCGCACGCCGGCGGATACGAGTTCGCCGGGGGAGCCGTCTCGGCGGCACCGTACGGATCGGCCGGCATTCTTCCGATCTCCTGGTCGTATGTGCGGATGATGGGAGCTTCCGGACTGCGGGACGCGACTGCGGCCGCCGTGCTGTCGGCGAACTACATCGCCGCGCGCCTCGGTGAGCACTACCCGGTGCTGTACACGGGAGAGAACGACAGGGTGGCGCACGAATGCATCCTGGACCTGCGGCCGCTCAAGGAAGCCACCGGCATCACCGTCGACGACGTCGCCAAGCGTCTCATCGACTACGGATTCCACGCCCCCACCATGTCGTTCCCGGTACCGGGGACGCTCATGGTCGAGCCGACCGAGTCGGAGGATCTCGGCGAGATCGACCGGTTCATCGAGGCGATGATCATGATCAAGGGCGAAGCGGATGCCGTCGCAGCCGGTCGCTGGCCTGCGGAGGACAACCCGCTCGTGCATGCGCCGCACACCGCGGTCTCGCTGATCGCGGGGGAGTGGGACCACGCATACTCGCGCGAGGACGCGGCATACCCGGTGTCCGGTCTCGTCGCGGGTAAGTACTGGCCACCGGTACGCCGGATCGACCAGGCCTATGGCGACCGCAACCTGGTGTGCGCCTGCCCGCCCGTGGAAGCGTTCGCTTAGCAGATATCGATGTTTCATGAAGGTCACCACTCAGTAACGGTTGATTAACACACCGCGTCAATCAGAGTGCGTCCGGGTTATTCTCAACACATCTGCGACCCGAACACGGGTGCGCACTTCTACATGTCCACAGGAGGACAACGTGAAGCGAAACAGGATCGCCCTCGCGGGCGTGGGACTGCTTGCTGCCGCCACAATGGCGCTGGCAGGCTGCGCCGGCGGTAACAATTCCGGTGACGGCGGCGGCGCGGGTGGCGAGGCCGACCCGGACGCGATCATCACCACGAACGGCAGCGAGCCCGAGAAGCCGCTGATCCCGACCAACACCAACGAGGTCGGCGGCGGAAAGATTCTCGACGAGATCTTCGCCGGTCTCGTGTACTACGACGCCGAGGGCAAGCCGGTCAACGACATGGCCGAGGAGATCACCACTGATGACCCTCAGCACCTCACAGTGAAGCTCAAGGAGGACCAGACCTTCACCGACGGTGAAGAGGTCACCGCAGACAACTTCATCAAGGCATGGAATGAGGGTGCGAAGGCCTCCAACGCCCACGTCTCCAGCTACTTCTTCGAGGACATCGAGGGCTTCAGCTACGACGCGGATCAGGACCTCACCGGTCTCGAGCAGGTGGACGACTACACGTTCACGATCGCGCTCAACAAGCCCGCGTCCGACTTCGCACTGCGCCTGGGTTACTCCGCTTTCTACCCGCTTCCCGACGCCGCTTTCGAGGACATCGAGGCCTTCGGCGAGAACCCGATCGGCAACGGTCCGTACATGCTGGCCGAGGACGGTGCGTGGCAGCACGACGTCAAGATCGACCTCGTGCGCAACGACGAGTACCAGGGCGGTCGCCAGGCGAAGAACGGTGGTCTGACGATCAACTTCTACGCCACGGAAGAGGCGGCGTACGCTGACCTTCAGGGCAACCAGGTCGACGTGATCGACACGATCCCCACGAACTCGCTCGCGACATTCCAGGACGAGCTCGGCGACCGCGCGGTGAACCAGCCGTCCGCACTGTTCCAGTCGTTCACGATCGGTCAGTTCCTCCCGCACTTCGAAGGCGAGGAAGGCGTCCTGCGCCGCCAGGCGCTGTCGATGTCGATCAACCGCGAGGAGATCACGGACAAGATCTTCTCCGGCACGCGCACGCCCGCCTCAGACTTCACGTCACCGGTCATCGCCGGCTGGTCGGATGCTGTTCCCGGCGTCGAGAACCTCGAGTACAACCCCGAGAAGGCCAAGGAGCTGTGGGCTGAGGCCGACGCCATCTCCCCGTGGGAGGGCGAGTTCCAGATCGCGTACAACTCCGACGGTGGACACCAGGCATGGGTCGATGCTGCGACCAACAGCATCAAGAACAACCTCGGCATCGACGCTTCCGGCGTCGCGTACCCGACCCTCTCGGTCATCCGCGAGCAGATCAACGCCCGCACGATCGAGACGGCCGCACGTTCCGGTTGGCAGGCCGACTACCCGGGTCTGTACAACTTCCTGGGCCCGCTCTACGCGACCAACGCCGGCTCGAACGACGGTGACTACTCGAACCCCGAGTTCGACGAGATGCTCAAGGAGGGCATCAGCAACCCGGATCCGGATGCTCAGAACGCCACCTTCACCGAGGCGCAGTCGATCCTGCTCAACGATCTCCCCGCGATTCCGCTGTGGTACGAGAACGTGGTCGGCGGCTACAGCGAGAACGTGCAGGACGTGACGTTCGGCTGGAACTCGGTTCCGCTGTACTACGAGATCACGAAGTCGGGAGAGTAACACCGACGAACGGCGACGGTGAGGTGGTGACGCGCATGCGTCACCACCTCACCTGCTGCCGCCGTACCTCCTGCCCGCCTCCCGACGAAGGGACAGGGAATGCTCGGCTACATTCTCAGACGCATACTGCAGGTGATACCGGTCTTCTTCGGTGCCACTCTGCTCATCTACTTCCTGGTGTTCGCAATGCCAGGCGACCCGATCCTCGCACTGTTCGGGGATCGGACTCCTAACCCGGCGCTCGTGGACACCCTCCGCCAGCAGTACCACCTCGACGACCCGTTCCTGGTGCAGTACTGGTACTACATCACCGGTGTGTTCCAGGGCGACCTGGGCAACACGTTCTCCGGACGGCCCGTCTCGGTCGTCCTGGCGGAGACGCTGCCGGTGACCGGACGCCTCGCCATCATGGCGATCGGCATCGAGTTCGTGCTCGCGATCCTCATCGGCACGATCTCCGCCCTGCGCAAGGGCAAGGTCTTCGACAACGTCGCACTCCTGGTCGCTCTGGTCGCTCTGGCGATCCCGATCTTCGTGCTGTGCTTCCTCGCGCAGTACTTCCTCGCGATCCAATGGGGCTGGTTCAAGCCGACCGTAGGCGCCGACAACGACTGGGGCGGCCTGTGGCTGCCCGCGCTCGTGCTCGGCTTCAGCCTTTTCGCGGTCAGCATGCGGCTCATGCGCAGTTCGGTGATCGACACGCTCAATCAGGATTGGGTGCGCACGGCCTACAGCAAGGGACTCTCCCGAGGTCGGGTGATCCCCGTGCATGTGCTGCGCAACTCGCTCATCCCGGTCATCACCAACTCCGCCACCAATTTCGGCGTTCTGCTGGTGGGTGCGACCGTCACCGAAGGAATCTTCAATGTGCCTGGTGTCGGCAACACGCTCTACCAGGCAGCCCTGCTCGGAGAAGGCCCGACGGTCGTCTCCTTCGTCACCGTGTTCGTCATCCTCTACGTGCTGGTGAACCTCGTCATAGACCTGCTGTACGGTCTGCTCGACCCGAGGATTCGATATGCCTGATCCCACCAACCAGAGGCACTACGTCGCACCGGTGGAGACGGAGTCGATCTCGGTCGACGCCGTGCGCATCGCGGACAAGCCCAGCAACCTGTGGCGAGACGCCTGGAGAGATCTGCGGCGCAGGCCGTTGTTCTGGTTCTCGGTCGCCCTCGCGACGCTCTTCATCCTGATGGCGGCCTGGCCCGGCCTGTTCACGAACGTCGACCCTCGCTCGTGCGAGCTGGCGTTCAGCAACGAGGGTCCGGCACCTGGGCACCCTCTCGGATTCACGTTCCAGGGGTGCGACATCTACTCGCGGACGATCTGGGGAGCGCAGACCTCGCTCGCCGTCGGTCTGATCGCCACCGTGCTCGGAGCCGTGCTCGGACTCGTCATGGGGGCGCTGGCAGGGTTCTACGGCGGATGGCTGGACGCGGTGCTGTCCCGCGTCGGCGACATCTTCTTCGCCATCCCGTACATCCTCGCCGCTGTCGTCGTCATGACGGTCTTCTCCGACTCCCGTACGGTCTGGACGCTTGCCTTGGCCATCGGTGGATTCTCATGGGCGGCGACCGCCCGCGTCGTACGTGCCGAGGTGCTGCGCGTGCGCCAGGCCGACTTCGTGACCGCGTCCCGTTCGCTGGGTCAGTCGAAGTTCGGCACGCTCATCCGTCACGTGGTCCCCAACGCGATCGCGCCGCTTCTGGTGGTGTCGACGTTGGGCCTCGCTGCCGCGATCGTCGCGGAGGCGACACTGTCGTTCCTCGGTGTCGGACTCGGTGGCAACATCATGTCGTGGGGCAATGACATCAGTCAGGCGCAGGATGCTCTGCGCGTCGCCCCGATGGCACTCATCTATCCGTCGATCGCGCTCACGCTGGCCGTGCTCGCGTTCGTGACACTGGGAGAACTCATCAGAGACGCCATCGACCCGAGGGCGAGGGCCCGCCGATGACCGGTTTCGAACGCGAAGAAGTTCGTACGCCGTTGCTCAGCGTGCGCGACTTGACCGTGGCATTTCGTACCCATGAGGGAATGCGGGAAGTGCTGCACGGGGTCAGCTTCGACCTCTTCCCCGGCGAGACCGTCGCGATCGTCGGAGAGTCGGGGTCGGGAAAGTCGACGACCGCCAGCGCGATCGTCGACCTCCTGCCCGGCACAGGAACCGTGACCGGCGGTTCCATCACCCTGGACGGGCGAGAACTCACCACGCTGGGCGCCAACGCGATGGAGAGCGTACGCGGTCGTGAGATCGGCTTCGTGCCGCAGGACCCGATGTCCAATCTCAACCCGGTGTGGAGCGTCGGCTTCCAGGTGAAGGAGGCGATCCGCGCGAACAGCATCGCCCAGGGGCGCGCAGCGGTCAACGACCGCGCTGTCGAGGTTCTGCAGCAGGCGGGACTCGCGGATGCCGAGAGTCGCCTGCACCAGTTCCCCCACCAGTTCTCAGGCGGAATGCGACAGCGTGCTCTGATCGGTATCGGGCTGGCAGCCGACCCGTCGCTGCTCATCGCCGATGAGCCGACGTCCGCGCTCGACGTCACCGTCCAACGGGTGATCCTCGACCACATGGCGACGCTGACCAGGGACAAGGGCACGTCCGTGCTGCTGATCACGCACGATCTCGGGCTCGCTGCCGAGCGTGCCGAGAAGATCATCGTGATGAATCAGGGGGTCATCGTCGAGGCCGGGCCGAGCCGCCAGATCCTCGAGGACCCCCAGCACCCGTACACGCGGCGTCTGGTCGCCGCGGCGCCCAGCATCGCTTCGCAGCGGATTCAGGCAGTGGTCGAGGATCGCGGTATCGAGACCCTTGACGACCTCGCCGCGATCCCACCGACGGTGCGTGTGGAAGGCCTCACGAAGGACTACAAGATCCGGCAGGGGTCGTTCAAGAGCGTCGCGTTCCGTGCCGTCAACGAGGTGTCCTTCTCGATACCCCGAGGCAAGACGCTCGCTCTCGTGGGCGAATCCGGCTCGGGAAAATCCACCGTGGCGAAGATGCTCCTCAAGCTCGAGGAGCCGACGTCAGGCACGATCGAGATCGATGGGATCGATGTCTCGCGACTTTCGAATGCGCAGGCATTCGGGCTTCGCCGACGGATGCAGCCGGTCTTCCAGGATCCGTACGGATCATTGGATCCGCTCCGCAACATCGGAAACACGATCGCCGAGCCGCTGCTGATCCATGGCGTCGGCGACCGCGCGTCGCAACGGGAGCGTGTGGAGGAGCTTCTCGATCAGGTCGCGCTGCCGCGAGTGCTCGCCAGTCGCTACCCGAACGAGCTCTCCGGCGGACAGCGTCAACGGGTCGCCATCGCGAGGGCTCTCGCGCTCAAGCCCGACATCGTCGTGCTGGATGAAGCGGTCTCGGCGCTCGACGTGCTGGTTCAGGATCAGATCCTCAAGCTTCTGGCCGAACTGCAGTCCGAGCTCGATCTGACGTACCTCTTCATCACTCACGATCTGGCTGTCGTCCGGGTCTCCAGCGACCTCGTCTGCGTCATGGAACAGGGGCGCGTCGTCGAGCAGGGCACGGTCGATGAGATCTTCGCGAATCCGCAGCAGGAGTACACCGACAAACTGCTGCGCGCCATCCCGGGAGCGGAGATCGCACTCGGCGGCGGTGTCTGAGCATGGCTGACGCCCAGGACACGTCGAGGGGGAGGAGGAACGTGCGAACGTATCGGGCGTCCACCGGAACGGTCACGTTTGTCGTGGCGGCGATCGCTGCCGCATACGTCCTGGGCGATGCGGCAGTGCGCGCGGGGTGGCAGTCGATGATGCTCCTCGCGCCGTGGGTGCTGCTCGTTCTGTGGGCGCTCTACGTGATCGGGCCGGCCTCGATCATCCGCATGGACGACACCGGGGTACGTGTGCAGAACATGCTGCGCCGCACGGACTTCGGATGGAAGCGGCTACGGGACGTCGATCTGCGATGGCAGGTGGTGTTCACTCTCGACGACGGCACCGAAGTGACCTCATTCGGCGGGCCGGCCCGTGCACGATCTCGCAGAGTGACGGCATCCGTCGTCGGCGATGCCGGGCAATCGCCTGCGAGCGTACGCGTTCCGGCCGGCTACCGCGAGTTGACGGAGATCCGCGATCGATGGGAATCCGCTGATGATGCGGCGGCTGCGCCGATTCGTCGTTCCTGGGATGCTCCGGCCCTGCTCGCGCTGGCCATGATCGCCGCGTGGGCGGTCGTCGCCGTGCTCGTCGTGAGAGCTGGTTGAGCGACCTCTTCGACTGACCCAGGCGAGCATCTACGGCAGCCCGAACAGCGCAGGGAACGTCGCCGCTGCCCACGGGTAACCGACGAAAGCGGCGGCATCGATCAGGAAGTGCGCCACCAGGAACGGCAGCAGCCGACCGGTGCGGGCGAACAGCCAGCCGAACAGCAGGCCCATCGCGAGATTGCCGACGAAGGCACCGGGCCCCTGATAGAGGTGATAGCTCGCGCGCAGCACCGAGGTCGCGATGATGATCGGCCAGATGCCCCACCCGAGCTGTTTCAGCCGGAAGAACAGGTAGCCGAGCACCACGAACTCCTCCATGATCGACGCGCGAGCGGCGGACAGCAGCAGCACGGGCACGGTCCACCAGTGATCCTCGAGGCCGCCGGGAATCACCGTGACGAACAGTCCCAGCATCCGTCCGCCGAGGTAGAGCGCGAGCCCAGGAATGCCGATGGCCAGAACCAGCAGGATGCCGCGGCCGGTGTCACGGCCCACACGGGTGCCGTCGAGCCCGAGCCTGCTGAGGTGCGGACGAGAAGCCTGCCACAGGAGGAAGCACACCAGCAGCACCGGGACGATCGAGAAGGCGATGCCGAGCACCTGGTAGATGAGGTCGAAAGCCTCGCGGTCGCTGCGTGACGGGTTGAGGGTCGCCGTCTGTTCTGCGAGCGGCGTCGGATCGGTCACGCGGTAGGCGAACTGCACGATCGCGTACACAGCGGATTCGCCGAGACCGAGCGCCAGCACGATGGCGATCTCCCACCGGATCCGCGCGCGCGAGACGTCAGACGGGAGGGAGAGCGTCGGTCCCTGAGCTCGTCGAAGGGTCACAGCCTGATGCTACGGGAGCGCAGTTGAGCGCGCTCAGAGAGCGATCAGCCATCGTGCGATATCCTGGACCGTCGGCATCCCGGCATTTCCCCTCCCTTTTAGGAAACTTGCATGGCGCACGCCCTTCGCTCTGACCTCCGCAATGTCGCTATCGTCGCGCACGTCGACCACGGCAAGACCACGCTCGTGGACGCGATGCTTCGCCAGACGGGCTCGTTCGGCGAGCACGCGCACGTGGATGAACGCGCCATGGACTCGAATGACCTCGAGCGCGAAAAGGGCATCACGATCCTCGCGAAGAACACGGCGATCACCTACAAGGGTGTGCATGCGAACGGGCAGGACATCACGATCAACGTGATCGACACGCCCGGCCACGCTGACTTCGGTGGCGAGGTCGAGCGCGGTCTGTCGATGGTCGACGGCGTGGTGCTTCTCGTCGACGCATCAGAGGGGCCGCTTCCGCAGACTCGCTTCGTGCTGCGCAAGGCGCTTGAGGCGAAGCTGCCCGTCATCCTGCTCGTCAACAAGACCGACCGTCCGGACGCGCGCATCCCCGAGGTAGAAGAGGAGGCGCACGATCTGCTCCTTGGTCTGGCCTCCGACCTGGTCGACGACGTGCCGGACCTCGACGTCGACGCGCTGCTCGACGTGCCGGTCGTCTACGCCTCCGGGCGCGCGGGTGCTGCATCGCGCAACCGCCCCGAGAACGGCTCCCTTCCGGACAACGCCGATCTCGAGCCGCTGTTCGAGGCGATCCTCGAGCACATCCCCGCACCGTCGTACGATGACGAGGCCCCGCTGCAGGCCTGGGTCACGAACCTCGACTCCAGCCCGTTCCTCGGTCGCCTCGCGCTGCTGCGCGTCTTCAACGGCACCCTGAAGAAGGGCCAGACCGTGGCCTGGGTCCGTGCGGACGGCACGACCAGCAACGCGCGCATCACCGAACTGCTGAAGACGCGCGCCCTCGAGCGCTACCCGGCCGAGAGCGCAGCCCCCGGCGACATCGTCGCGATCGCCGGCTTCGAGGACATCACGATCGGTGAGACCATCGCCGACCCCGAAGATGTCCGTCCGCTGCCGCAGATCCACGTCGACGACCCCGCGATCTCGATGACCATCGGCACGAACACGTCGCCGTTGATGGGCAAGGTCAAGGGACACAAGCTCACCGCCCGCATGGTGAAGGACCGCCTCGACCGCGAGCTGATCGGTAACGTCTCGCTCAAGGTCGTCGACATCGGACGTCCGGATGCCTGGGAAGTCCAGGGCCGCGGCGAGCTCGCCCTCGCCATCCTGGTCGAGAACATGCGCCGCGAGGGCTTCGAGCTCACCGTCGGCAAGCCGCAGGTGGTCACGAAGAAGGTGGACGGCAAGACGCACGAGCCGTTCGAGCACCTCACGATCGATGCTCCGGAGGAGTACCTCGGCGCGATCACTCAGCTGCTGGCGGCCCGTAAGGGCCGCATGGACAACATGATCAACCACGGCACCGGCTGGGTGCGTATGGAGTTCATCGTGCCCTCGCGCGGTCTGATCGGATTCCGCACCGAGTTCCTCACCACGACCCGCGGCACCGGCATCGCCAACGCCATCTCGCACGGCTACGACGCCTGGGCCGGCCACATCTCCACGCGCCAGAACGGTTCGATCGTCGCCGACCGTCAGGGTGTCGTCACTCCGTTCGCCATGATCGCGCTTCAGGAGCGGATGTCGTTCTTCGTGCAGCCCACGCAAGAGGTCTACGAGGGCATGGTCATCGGTGAGAACTCCCGCGCCGATGACATGGACGTGAACATCACCAAGGAGAAGAAGCTCACGAACATGCGTGCGGCGAGCTCCGACACGTTCGAGTCGATGACCCCTCCTCGTCAGCTGACGCTCGAGGAGAGCCTCGAGTTCGCCCGTGACGACGAGTGCGTCGAGGTCACCCCTGAGGTCGTGCGCATCCGTAAGGTCAACCTCGATGCGAACGTCCGAGGTCGCGAGACCTCGCGCCTGAAGCGTCAGGACGCCAACGCCTAGCAGTTCGTCATCGAAGAGGGCCCCGCCATCGGAGAACCGGATTGGCGGGGCCCTCTTTCGCATGTCATAGAGCGACGTCATCGCGCAGGCGTCTGTACAGCGAGCGACGGTGAGGTCTAACGTGTCATGGGTGAGCCCACGGCGCGAGGAGAGCCACGTGATTCCGACCGATCTCGCAGGGGTCGAGCAGGAAGTCTCCACCGGAGTGCTGCCTGAGTGGGATCGGATCGACGAACTCGTGTCCGAGGCCCACGGTCGGTATGTCGGGGATCAGTCGGGAACTGTCGCCGATTACATCCCGATTCTCGGTGCAGCCGATCCCGCGTTGTTCGCAGTCTCCGTGGTCGACGTCGCCGGCGGCGTTCATGAGGCCGGTGACGCGCTGCATTCCTTCTCGATCCAATCGATCTCGAAGATGTTCGTATACGCACTCGCCATCCAGGAGCACGGCCATGAACGCGTGCGCGACATCGTCGGGGTCAACAACACCGGTCTGCCCTTCAACTCAGTGATGGCACTGGAACTCAACGGCGGGCATCCGATGAATCCGATGGTCAATGCCGGTGCCATCGCCACCACGGCTCTGATGCCTGGGGCCACGCCCACTGCCAAATGGGCGCGGATCCTCGCCGGGCTCTCGGCGTTCGCTGGGCGCGACCTCGCACTCGACGAAGAGGTCTACCGCTCCGAGTCCCAGACGAATCAGCGCAATGAGGGCCTCGGGAGCCTGCTCAGCAGCTACGGGCGGCTCGAAGGCGACTCCGATGCGATCGTCGACATCTACACACGTCAATGCGCACTGAACGTCTCCGCGCACGATCTGGCGGTGATGGGAGCGACGCTGGCTGACGGCGGAGTCAATCCCGTCACGGGGGAGCGCGTGGTGTCTGCGGAAGTCTGCCGAGACACGCTCGCGGTCGTTGCGGCGTCCGGGCTCTATGAGCGCTCGGGGGAATGGCTCTTCGAGATCGGCATCCCGGCGAAGTCCGGTGTCTCGGGCGGTATCGTCGCGGTCTCGCCCGGAAAGGGCGCGGCCGGCGCCTTCTCCCCGCTGCTCGACAGCGCCGGCAATTCGGTCCGCTCGCAGCTGGCGATCGGCTATCTCTCGCGGTCGCTCGGACTGAACATGTTCGCATCTGCGCCGCCCACTGGAGCTGTATCGGAAGGACGATCATGACCGACGTCGAATCGCCCAGCACAGGGCAGAAGACCTCGTGGCTGCCGATGATCTGCCTGTTCCTTGCCCAGGTGCTGATGTCGTTCAACGTCGCCGCGCTGCCGATCTCGCTCGGTGGGATGGTGGAGGACTTCGGTGTTCCGCCGACAGTCGCAAGCTCCACGATCGTCGTCTACGGCCTCTCGGTCGCCGCTCTGGTGATGACCGGTGCGAAACTCGGCCAACGGATCGGTTGGGTGGTCATCTTCCGCGTGGTCGTGGTGCTGTTCGCCGGCTCGGCGCTGATGATGATCTTCGCTCCGACAGTGGGGTGGGCGATCGCCGGCCAGGCGACGGCGGGCGCAGCGGCAGCGATCATCGTGCCGTCACTCGTCGCGCTCATCGCCGAGAACTATCGTGGCGCGCAGCAGGCCACGGCGATCGGCGCGCTGGGTTCGGCCCGCGCCATCTCCGGCGTCAGCGCGTTCCTGATCGGCGGCACCCTCGGAACACTCGTCGGCTGGCGGCCGATCTTCTACGTGGTGCTCGCGTTCGCGATCGCTGTGTTCGCACTGAGTTTCACCTTGCGCTCCGATCGCGGCAACGCCGCGATCAGGATCGACCTGATCGCGGCGCTGCTGATCGGCGCCGGGATCGTGATGCTGACGCTCGGCTTCAACAATCTCAACGGCTGGGGTGCTGTGGCCGCTACGGAGGCCGCGCCCTTCAGCGTCTTCGGATTGTCTCCGGCGCCGGTGCTGATCGTGCTCGGAATCGTGTGCGGACAGCTCTTCTTCATGTGGACCAGGCGGCGGATGGCCGATGGCAAGGTGCCGCTGATCGACTTGAGCGTCGTCGACTCGCCGCGCGAGCGGGCAGCGGTCTACGCCATGTTCATCGTGGTCGCCCTCGAGGCCTGTGTGAACTTCTCGATTCCGCTCTACATCCAGATCGTGCAGGGACGCACACCGTTCGACACATCGTTGGCGATGATGCCCTTCAACCTCACCGTCTTCGTCACCGCGACGTTGGTGGTGCGCTTCTACACGCGCTACCCGCCCCGGACGATCGGCGTGTTCGGCTTCATCCTGACCACGGTCGCCCTGATCTGGCTCTCCATCGTCGTGAACAACAACTGGGAGACGTTCCCGACGATTCTCGGTCTCTTCGTCTTCGGTGTCGGCCAGGGCGCACTGGTGACATTGGTCTTCAACGTGCTCGTGACCTCCGCGCTGTCCGAACTCGCCGGCGACGTCGGCTCCCTCAGAGGAACGACGCAGAATCTGGCCGGTGCGGTGGGAACCGCGGTGGCCGGCGCGCTGCTGGTGTCGCTGCTCGGACTGAGCGTGGGCCGGGCGGTGATCGAGCATCCGGACATCCCGCCGGCACTGGTCGAGCAGGTGAACATGGACAACGTCAACTTCGTCAGCAACGACGACCTGCGCTCAGTTCTCGAGCAGACGGATGCCACGCCGGAGCAGGTCGAGGCGGCGGTGGCGCTCAACGCGGATGCGCGCCTGGGAACTCTGAGGCTGGGGCTGCTCATACTCGCGGGGGTCAGCGCGCTGGCGATCCTGCCGGCGTCCCGCCTGCCGCGTTACAAGCCCGACGAGATCCCGGATCCGGCTCCTGCGTCCGCCGGCGAGTAGCGGCTCAGCGCAGTTCCGAGATGAGCACTGCGCTCGTGCCGGGCTCCAGAGCTTCGAACACGTGCGGAGCATCGCCCGCGTACGACAGGTAGTCACCGGGGGACAGCTGCACCGGAGATCCTGCTGGGCCGATCAGCGCAGAGCCCGTCATCACGATGACGTGCTCGGTCGTTCCGGTGTGGTGCGGCATCGAGCGACGCGGTTCTCCCGGCTCGGCGCGAATCACGTAAACGTCGCGGCGGGCGCCGGGCGGGCTCGCTGAGAGCAGTGTCGCGCTGTACGGGGCGGCCGCAGACGGGACGCCGGCGAGTTCGTGGGCGCGGATCAACGTGGGTGCGTTCGCGGGTTGATCGACGAGCACTGCGAAGGGGATGCTGAGCGCGTCGCCGAGGGCCCACAGCGTCTCGACGCTGGGGTTGCCCGTGCCGGTCTCCAACTGGGACACCGTCGCCTTGGAGACACCGGCACGACGTGCGAGTTCGGAGATGCTGATGCCCGCGGACTCGCGCTCGCGACGCAGCGCCCGGCCTATGCGCAATCTGAGTTCTTCCATGCGTTCAGTATGGCAAACGATCGTTCGCTTTGACGAGGAGGCCACGAGCGTTCACAATGGTCGTCAGGTGTTCACTGAAGCGAACGGGATGCATTCATGTCACAGCGGCGCGAGGTCTGGCGCGAGGGGCTCGGCGTCGCTGTCGCCACGAGCGCGTACGGTGTGTCGTTCGGCGCGCTCGCGGTGGCTTCGGGTCTCGACATCTGGCAGACCTGCGTCCTGAGCCTCGTGATGTTCACCGGCGGATCGCAGTTCGCATTCATCGGCGTGTTCGGTGCGGGCGGGATGGCGGCCCTGCCGTCGGCGGTCGCCTCAGCCGCTCTGCTCGGGGTGCGCAACCTCGCGTACGGCATGCGCATGTCGCCCACCATCGGCACCGGGTTCTGGCGACGCGCCGCCGCAGCGCAGATCACCATCGACGAGTCCACTGCCGTCGCGATCTCGCAGCCAACCCCCGCGTTGAGTCGGCTGGGATTCTGGGTCACCGGGCTCGGAGTCTTCATCGGCTGGAACATCACGACTCTGGTGGGTGCGCTGCTCGGCGATGTGCTGGGCGACCCCAAGTCATGGGGGCTGGATGCCGCGGCCGCTGCGGCCTTCCTCGCACTGCTCTGGCCGCGCCTGAAGCAGCGGCAGGCGATCGCCGTCGGCGTCGCGGCCGCGGTGATCGCCGCGTCCCTCACGCCGATCCTGATGCCCGGCCTGCCGGTGCTGGTGGCGGCCGTGGTCGCGATCGTCGTCGGCTGGTTCAACTGGCTGGGGCGTGACGACACCAGGTCGACCGGAGCGGCGAAGGAGTCGAGCACATGAGCGTCTGGAGCGCGGTACTTCTGGCGGCCTGCATCTGTGTGGCGGTGAAGGCGTTCGGCTATCTCATCCCGGCGCACTTCCTCGAGGCGCCGCGACCGGCACGGATATCCGATCTGCTGACGGTGGCACTGCTCGCCGCACTCGTGGCGGTGCAGACGTTCGGGAGCGGTCAGGCAGTCGTCGTCGATGCACGGATCCCCGCGGTGCTTGTCGCCGGCGGCCTGCTGTACCTGAGACAGTCGTTCCTGGTGGTCGTCGTGGCCGCGGCCGCCACGGCAGCGCTCCTGCGTCTGGTCGGCTGGGCCGTCTGACCCGCACAGGCATCCACGGCGCAGGCGCGTAAAGTGGGGGAGTGCCGAACTGGATCTCCCGAGGACTGTCCTGGCTTGCAGCCGCGCTCGTTGGCGTCGTGTACGGGACGGCCGGTACCATCGCGCACAGCCTCATGTGGGGTGTGCTGCCGGTCGGAATGATCGTGAGCGGCATCGCATGCGCCGCGCTGCTCATCGCAGTACGCGCGTTGACGCATGATCGCGGAGCGACGGTCGCCACGGCGCTCGGGATGCTGGGGATGGTGATGATCATCTCGGGGCCCGGGCCCGGCGGCTCCGTCATCGTGCCGAACACGCCGATCGGCCAGATCTGGATCTTCCTGGTCGCCGGTATCGCGCTGCTGGTGATCGCATGGCCGAACCTCAAGCGCCCGCCGAGGCAGACCACAGCCGACGGGCCGTAGACTGGAGGAGTGACGTATGTGATCGCCCTCCCGTGCGTCGATGTCAAGGATCGTGCCTGCATCGACGAGTGCCCCGTTGACTGCATCTACGAGGGCGAGCGATCGCTGTACATCCACCCCGACGAATGCGTGGACTGCGGTGCATGCGAGCCCGTCTGCCCTGTCGAGGCGATCTACTACGAGGACGACCTCCCCGAGGAATGGGCGGACTACTACAAGGCGAACGTCGAGTTCTTCGACGAGGTGGGCTCACCCGGAGGCGCGGCCAAGGTCGGCGTCATCAAGTACGACCACCCGATCATCGCCGCCCTGCCCCCGCAGGGAGAGTAAGCGGCTGTGGGCGTCCACGAGCTCGCCGACTACCCCTGGGATGCTGTGGTCCCGTACCGCGAGCGTGCGGCGCAGCATCCGGAGGGTCTTGTCGACCTCTCGATCGGGTCTCCTGTCGACCCGACGCCGGAGATCATCCGTCTGGCGCTCGCTGAAGCGACGGATGCGCATGCGTACCCCCAGACCGTCGGCACCCCCGCACTGCGCGAAGCGATCGTCGACTGGTATGCGCGGCGCCGCGGAGTGCCCGAACTGACGGTCGACAACGTGCTGCCCACGATCGGTTCGAAGGAGCTGGTGGCACTGCTGCCGACGCTGCTCGGCCTCGGGGAAGGGGACATCGTCGTGTTTCCGCGAGTGGCCTACCCGACCTATGAGGTCGGCGCTCGCGTCGCGGGCGCGACCCCCGTCGCGGAGGACGATCCCGCCCGGTGGCCCGAGGGTGCACGACTCATCTGGATCAACACCCCCGGAAACCCGGACGGCCGCACCTGGACCGTCGAAGAGCTCTCCGTCGCGGTCCGTCGTGCCAGGGAGCTGGGCGCAGTGCTGGCGAGCGACGAGTGCTACGCCGAACTCGGCTGGGACGGCCGGTGGGCCGAAGAACCAGTGCCATCGGTGCTCGATCCTCGTGTGACGCAGGGCTCGCGCAAGAGGCTGCTCAGCGTGTACTCGCTCAGCAAGCAGTCGAACCTCGCCGGTTATCGTGCGGCGTTCGTGGCCGGTTGTGCGCGCATCGTCGCCGACCTGCTCACAGCCCGGAAGCACCTCGGGCTCATGCCGCCGGCGCCTGTGCAGCAGGCCATGACGGTGGCGCTCGGAGATGATGCGCACGTCGCAGCTCAGAAAGAGCTCTACCGCGCGCGGCGCAACCTGCTCCGACCGGCGCTTGAGGCGGCAGGATTCCGGATCGACAGCTCGGAAGCGGGCCTGTATCTGTGGTCGACCGAGGGCAAGGATGCGTGGGAGTCGATGGGGCGCCTCGCGGATCTCGGGATATTGGCCGGACCGGGGCCCTTCTACGGCGCCGACTCCGACCAGCACGTGCGACTTTCACTGACGGCGCCACTTGAGCGGGTCGAAGCGGCGGCCGAGCGACTGCACGGTATCGCTGCTCGCGGAGCTTCTCTGTAGATTCCCACGGTGACGGGCCGCCATCTCTTGGCGGATGTCACAGTAGGCCGATCCGGCGACTAGGCTGTAAAGGCGATTCGGTCGAGATCCGGCCAGGCGCTCAGCGCCATGCATCGCCCTCGACGAATCAGACCGACAGGTCGAGCAAAGACGTACAAGGAGGACCGCGTGAGTGCAGCGGGAGATCAGCAGGCGAAGGCGACTCTCACGATCGGTGGAACCACAGCGGAATTCCCAGTACTTCGTGGCACGGCGGGCAACGACAGCATCGACTTCTCGACGCTGACGAAGCAGACCGGATACACCGGCCTCGACTACGGCTTCGTGAACACGGCATCCACCAAGTCCGAGATCACGTTCATCGACGGCGATCAGGGCATTCTGCGGTACCGCGGGTACCCGATCGAGCAGATCGCGAAGAACTGCAGCTACCTCGAGGTCGCCTGGCTGCTCATCTACGGTGAGCTTCCGACGGCTGACGAGCTGGCGAACTTCGACGATCGCATTCGTCGTCACACGCTCCTGCACGAGGACCTGAAGCACTTCTTCTCGGCGCTGCCGCACACGGCTCACCCGATGTCAGTGCTCTCGTCGGCTGTCGCCGCCCTCTCCACGTACTACGAAGGCCAGACCGACCCGAACAACCCCGAGCACGTCGAGCTGAACATGGTGCGCATGCTCGCCAAGCTTCCCGTGATCGCGGCGTACGCGCACAAGAAGAGTGTCGGGCAGGCCTTCCTCTACCCGGACAACTCGCTCAGCTTCGTCGACAACTTCCTCAAGCTGAACTTCGGCGTGAACTCCGAGCCCTACGAGATCAATCCGGTGATGTCCAAGGCTCTTGAGCTGCTGCTGATCCTGCACGAGGACCACGAGCAGAACGCGTCCACCTCGACTGTCCGCCTGGTCGGCTCGACCGGGGCGAACCAGTTCGCGTCGATCTCCGCCGGCATCCAGGCGCTCTCCGGCCCGCTGCACGGCGGTGCGAACGAGGCTGTTCTCACGATGCTCGGTCAGATCCGTGATTCGGGTCAGAGCGTCTCCCGATTCGTGGAGAGCGTGAAGAACAAGGAAGACGGCGTGAAGCTGATGGGCTTCGGGCACCGGGTCTACAAGAATTACGATCCGCGAGCCAAGCTCGTCAAAGAGGCAGCCGATGAGGTGCTCCGAGAGCTCGGCGTCACCGACCCGCTGCTCGACGTCGCCAAAGAGCTGGAAGAGCTCGCCCTCGCAGACGACTACTTCAAGGAGCGGCGCCTGTACCCGAACGTCGACTTCTACACCGGCGTGATCTACAAGGCCATGGGTTTCCCGACCCGGATGTTCACCGTGCTGTTCGCGATCGGCCGACTGCCGGGTTGGCTCGCCCAGTGGCGCGAGCTGAACCTCGACACGCAGACCAAGATCGGCCGCCCGCAGCAGTTGTACACCGGCTCTCCGGAGCGTCAGTTCCCGACTCGCTGAACCGGATGCGAAAAAGGCCCCGAATCCTCTGCGGAGGATATCGGGGCCTTCTGCGTATGCGGTGCGGCAGGTGCGCGTCCGGGCTCAGCGGCCCTGGAACCCGCCGCCCTGTGCACGGCGCGAGCCGCGCGTGTCGACGCGCTGGCCGACCTGCAGACCGCGGGAGCGCTGCCCCTGCTGTGCCTCGCCGCGCTGGCCCTGAGTTGCGGACTGTCCCTGGCCGCCCTGGCCCTGCGGGCGACGACGACGCCGCGCCGGCGAACCGGAGGCGGGGCCGCCGCTCGGCTGCGTCTGGCGGGGCTTCTTCGACTGCTGCTGCACCGGCTGCGGGGGAGCAGGACGCACATGCGCCGCGCGCTCGCCGACCAGTTCGGTCACGATGCCCGCATTGACGTCTTCGAGTGCTGCGTTGATCTGCGCCTTGCGCAGGAGATCCTTCACGTCGCGACGCTGTTCGGGCAGCACGACGGTGACGACGGTGCCTGCGGCGCCGGCGCGTGCGGTGCGACCGGAGCGGTGCAGGTACGCCTTGTGCTCCATGGGCGGGTCGACGTGGACGACGAGGTCGACGTTGTCGACGTGCACACCGCGGGCGGCGACGTCAGTGGCGACGAGCACGCGCACGCCACCGTCGGCCGGGTCGGCCGAGAACGCGCTGAGGTTGCGCTCACGAGCGTTCTGCGACAGGTTTCCGTGCAGATCGACTGCCGGGATGCCGGCTGCGGTGAGCTGCTTCGCGAGCTTCTTCGCCTGGTGCTTGGTGCGGGTGAACAGGATCCGACGGCCGGTACCGGAGGCGAGATCGCGGACGAGGCCGGTCTTGTGCTCGGTGGAGGTCGTGACGAGCACGCGGTGGGTCATCTCGCCGACGGGCACGCTGGCCTCATCGACCTCGTGGCTGATCGGGTTCGACAGGAAGCGGCGGGCGAGCGAATCGATGCCGCGGTCGAGTGTCGCGCTGAACAGAAGCCGCTGGCCGCCGGCGGGCGTCGCGGTGAGGATGCGGGTGACACCGGGCAGGAAGCCGAGGTCGGCCATGTGGTCGGCCTCATCGAGCACGGCGACCTCGACCGAGTCCAGGTTGACGACCTTCTGCTTCATGAGGTCTTCGAGGCGACCGGGGCACGCGACGACGATGTCGACGCCGCTGCGCAGCGCCTGTTCCTGCGGGCGCTGGCTCACGCCGCCGAAGACGGTGGTGACGCGCAGGCCGACGGACGCGGCGAGCGGCGCGACGACCGCGGCGATCTGAGTCGCGAGTTCGCGGGTCGGGGCCAGGATGAGGCCGCGGGGGTGGCCAGGACGGCTCTTGCGACCAGAGTCCGTCAGACGTGCGACGAGCGGAATGGCGAAGGCGATGGTCTTGCCGCTGCCGGTGCGGCCGCGACCGAGGAGGTCGCGTCCGGCGAGCGAGTCGGGGAGCGTGTCGCGCTGAATCGCGAACGCCTCGGTCTTGCCTTCGGCAGCAAGGACCGATGCGAGGGGCGCGGGCACGCCGAGTTCAAGGAAGGTAGGCATAGAAGTACTCCATGAGCGCGCGTCAGCGCGCTTGATTCGTGTGGTGGGCGACCGCGCACAGGAAGTGCGCAGAGGTTCGCCGTTCGAAACGCCAACTGGTGGAGGAGCTGTTGAGCTCGCTACGGTCTGGGTAGACCCCGTGACGACGACGCAGTTGTCTCAAATCGATCTGGACAACTGTTCAACCTTACCAGGGGTTGCATGCCTCAAGCTGAACGCACCCACGTCGGGCGCGTCGGATCAGGCGTGCAGTGCCTCATTCAGGGTCACGCCCACTCCGGCGCGCTGCTTCGCCTCAATGGCGCCGGTGACCGAGTTTCGCCAGAAAAGCAGCCCGTCCTTGCCGGAGAGCTCAGACGCCTTCACGATCCGCTTGCCGCCGTCGGCCGTGTTCGGGCCATCGACGAGGACCACCTTGGATCCGGCCGTCAGATAGACGCCGGCTTCGAGGATGCAGTCGTCGCCGAGTGCGATGCCGAGGCCGGCGTTCGCACCGAGAAGGGTGCGTTCACCGATCGAGACGCGCACGGTGCCGCCGCCCGAGAGCGTGCCCATGATCGACGCTCCGCCGCCGATGTCGCTGCCCTCGCCGACCACGACGCCCTGGGAGATACGCCCCTCCACCATGGATGCTCCCAGGGTGCCGGCGTTGAAGTTCACGAAGCCCTCATGCATCACGGTGGTTCCGGGCGAGAGGTGTGCTCCGAGGCGCACGCGGGACGCATCAGCGATCCGGACACCTGCCGGCTGGACGTAGTCGGTCAGGCGCGGGAACTTGTCCAGGCCCTGCACCTGGATGCTGTGGCGCTGCAGCAGCGGACGCAGCCGGGCCGCGTCGGCAGGGAGCATCGGTCCTGCGGTGGTCCATGCGACGTTCGGCAGATGCGCGAAGATGCCGTCCAGATTCAGTTCGTTCGGGCGCACGACGAGGTGCGACAGGGCGTGCAGGCGGAGGTACGCATCCGCAGTGGAGGTCGGGGCAGCATCGAGGTCGATCTGCAGCTGGACGAGTTCGATGCGCACGTTCCGTCTGTCATCGACGTCGGCCAGCGCTCCCCAGGTCGCGGCGGCGGCTGCGGCATCCGCGGCATCGATCTCACCGGTGGAGACTTCGGGGAACCAGGCATCCAGAACCGTGCCGTCTCCCGCGATCGTGGACAGCCCGACACCCCATACCGTGCGCTCGTTGCTCATGGCCTCAACGCTATCGAACTTCCGAAAGCAGATCGGTGCGAAGGCTACGCTGGAGGACATGCTGCTCGATCTGACCGCGTCCTCCGTAGATCTCACCCGTGCGATCTGCGACATCCCGAGCGTGTCCGGCGATGAGGTGACTCTCGCCGATGTGATCGAAGCATCCATCGCACCCCTCGAACACCTCGAGGTGATCAGGCACGGCAACACGATCGTCGCCCGCACGAACCTCGGACGCAGTCAGCGTGTCGTGATCGCCGGGCACATCGACACCGTGCCGATCAACGACAACCTGCCGACACGTGACCTCGACATCGACGGCGAACGACACCTCTGGGGGCGGGGCACTGTGGACATGAAGGGCGGCGTCGCCGTTCAGCTCAAGCTCGCCGCGGAGCTCACCGCTCCCGTGGTCGACATCACCTGGATGTGGTACGACAACGAAGAGGTCGCGGCGTCCCTCAACGGGCTGAACCTGCTCGCCGCCGATCGTCCCGATCTCTTCGCAGCCGACTTCGCGATCCTCGGTGAACCGTCCAACGGCCAGGTCGAGGGCGGCTGCAACGGCACCCTCCGAGCGATCGTGAGGACTCATGGCGTCCGCGCACACAGCGCGCGAGCGTGGATCGGCGAGAACGCGATCCATCGCGTCGCTCCCATCCTCTCTCGGCTCTCCGAGTACCGCGCCAAGGAGGTCACCGTGGAAGGCCTCGCCTATCGCGAGAGCCTCAGTGCCGTTCGCATCGCCGGCGGCGTCGCGGGCAATGTGATCCCCGACCTCTGCGAGGTGGAGATCAACTACCGGTTCGCGCCGAACAAGACGTCGGCGGATGCTGAGGCGCACGTGCGCGGGGTGCTCGAGGGCTTCGAGGTGGAGATCACCGATGCGGCAGACGGCGCACGGCCCGGTCTCGATGCGCCGATCGCGCAGCAGTTCGTCGCCGCCGTCGGCGCTGAGCCTCGCCCGAAGTACGGCTGGACTGACGTCGCGCGGTTCTCAGCTCTCGGTATCCCCGCCGTCAACTACGGACCTGGCGATCCCCACCTCGCTCACCACGACGAGGAGCGGGTGCCGCTCGCTCAGATCGACGCGGTGGAGCGCGGGCTCAGGGCGTGGCTCACCGCGCCCTGATCATCGCCGCGCGACGGTGGGCACGAATCCCGATCGTCGCGCGGATCGCGGTGATCTACGTCATCGGGCGACTCGTCACCACCGGGTTCCTGGCTCTGGCCGCAGAACTCTCCGGTGCGGGCTCGCGGTTCGGCGTTGACGCCACTGTCGGCCGCTTCATTCTCGGCTGGGACGCGCAGTGGTACTGGCTGGTCGCGTGGGAAGGGTACCCCTCGGTCCTCCCGCTGACGGAATCCGGTCAGGTCGCCGAGAATGCCTGGGCGTTCATGCCGGTCTACGCATACGCGGCGCAGGTGATCGGCATTCCGTTCGGGTCTTGGGGAGCGGGCGCGCTGCTGATCTCTCTCGTCGCCGGTTTCTTCGCGTGCACGATGCTCTACAAGATGCTGCACGTGCGCATCGGAAGCTCGGCGGCACTGTGGGCGGCGACGTTCTTCGCGTGGGGGCCGCTGGCGGCGCTGTTCCAGGTCGGCTACGCCGAGGTGCTCTTCGTGCTGCTGCTGCTGATCGCCCTCGACCTCGTCGCACGACGCCGTTTCGTCTGGCTCTATCCCGTCATCGCACTCATGGCGTTCACCCGGCCGGGTATTCTCGCCTTCGCGCTGTATCTCGGGCTGTACGGAATCTTCAGATGGGTGCGGCGACGCACTGATCCGCTGCCCGCACGCGACGTCGCCCACATCATCGCTCTCGGCGCACTCGCGACCGCGACCGGTTTCGCGTGGCAGGCGATCGCAGGCATAGCGACGGGAGACCCCGGCGCGTACCTCGCGACCGAGCTCAGCTGGCGTCGCAACTGGGGGATCGACGGCGGAGGGTTCATACCGTTCGACGGCTGGTGGCAGGCCGCGCAGTTCTGGTTCGCCCAGTGGGGGATGCCGGGATGGTGGGGACTGGTCGCACTTCTTCTGCTCGTGGGCGGGGGCGCCGCCGCACTGCTGTTCGCGCCCCAGGTGCGCAAGGTGGGAGTCGACATCCGGCTGTGGAGTGCGAGCTACCTGCTCTATCTGCTCGCGGTCTTCTTCCCCCAGTCGAGCACGTTCCGACTGCTGATGCCTCTCACTCCGCTGTGGGGTGCGGTCGCCGTGCCGAGGTCGAGGCTGTACCGCGTCGGCGTGCTGACGCTGTGCCTTCTCGGTCAGTGGGCGTGGATCTATCACATGTACGCGCTCGGGAACACGTACTGGCAGGTGCCGTGACCTGGCGTTCATGACGTATTCTTCCGCGGTGCGCACCGAGGCGGAAGCATACCGATAAACTTGATGCATACCACCGAGGGAAAAGGAGCCACGATGGCAGCGATGAAGCCGAGGACCGGAGACGGACCCATGGAGGCCGTGAAGGAGGGACGACTCATCATCGTGCGCGTTCCCCTCGAAGGTGGCGGCCGTCTGGTCGTCTCCGTGAACGATGCCGAAGCGAAGGAGCTTCACGACGTGCTGGCCGGCGTTGTGAGCTGACGATTTCACTTCGAAGGGGCGGCGGATCATTGATCCGCCGCCCCTTCGTCATGTGTCAGGTCGTCAGTCCCTGTGGATGCTGACGAGCTGCAGCAGCCCTTCGCCGGCCGTGGAGATCGCCGCGAGCACAGCCGGCGACTCCTGAGTCTCCTGCACGAGGGATCGGTAGGCGCTGGTGACCGCGTCACGCTGTACGGGGTCGGCGGCCTTTCCACCGGCCAGCACGCGCGGCACGAGCACGATGCCGCCGGTGCGGGCGAGCCGCAGTCCGTGTTCGACGTACTCGATGACGTTCTCTGCGTCGGCGTCGACCAGGACGATGTCGTATGAGGCCTCGTTCATCCGCGGCAGCACATCGGCCGCGCGACCGGTGATGAACCGTGCCTTGGTGGGCGCGATCTTGGCCTCGCTGAAGCTGCGGCGTGCAGCGGCGAGGTGCTCCGGTTCGTTGTCGATCGAGGTGAGCACGGCCTGCGGGGCACCGTGCAGCAGCCAGAGTCCGGAGACGCCGGCGCCGGTGCCGATCTCGACGATGGAACGGGCGTTGGAAGCTGCCGCGAGCACGGCCAGCTGCGCGCCGACGGCTGGACTGACCGGCGCAGCGCCAAGCTCGATCGCGTGGGTTCGCGCGCGCGCGATGGGCGCGGGTTCGATGATGGCCTCGCGGATGTAGCGTGCGTTCGCGTCGTTCTCGCTCATGACCTTGCTCCCATGGATTGCTGCTTCCCTCAGAGTATTCGCATGCCGTGTCAGTCCGAGGCAGGCGCGGCCGGTAGCCTGTGTACATGGATTTCGGGCTCACCTTCGAGAAGCTGCTGCTCATCGGTGTGATCGCAGCGGTCATCATCGGTCCTGAGCGCCTGCCGAAGGCCGCCGAGACGTTCGCAGGGTTCGTCCGTAAGGCGGGCGAGTACCTGCGCGACACCAAGAGCAGAATGCGCGATGAGATCGGCCCCGAGATCGACGACGTCGACTGGCGCAAGCTCGATCCGCGTCAGTACGACCCCCGCAGGATCATCCGCGACGCTCTGATGGACGATGCGCCGACGTCGAGCACGACCGCTTCTGCCGCCGCGACGGGCAGCACTGCGGCCGCGGCCCCCAGCGCAGCGGCCCCCGTGCTGGACCCACCGCGCTCGCCGCTGGTGCGCCCGGAGTTCACGCGAACCACGCCGCCACCGTTCGACCTCGAAGCGACCTGACTCAGATCTTCTGCTTGAGTAGGGCGATGTCCGCATCGCTCAGCAGCGCGCGTGGGACAGCCGTGACGACCGATGCGCCGCGAAGCTGCAGGATCGCCGCGTGGCGCCCGACACGGACGGCACGGAACGTGGCGTAGGCCATATCGGAGACGCCGTTCTTCGCGAACAGCTTGATCGTCTCGTCACCGAGACTCACGCCGACCGAGGACCCGGACGGCATCGCCGTCGTGATGGCCCGCCGCACCTGCGCTCGCGTGAACACGATCGACGCGACGGCGAACGCCGCGATCGCCACGAGCGTCCAAGTCAGCGTCGTCGTCTGCTCTTCGTCCACTCCGCTGACCATCGAGAGCACGATCGCGTTGAGCACGAACGCGGCGAGCAGCGCCGTGTACGCGATGAGCGCGAGTGGGCGGGTCAACGAGTAGATCGTCGCGTCGCCGGTCATGCCACGGAGAAGCTCCGGGTCGACGATCATCGAGCGGGGAGCGGAATCGCTGGTCACCTCACGAGTCTTTCACGACAGCGACGTCTCTTCACGAGAGCGACATGGGCAGCGACCTGTCGGCGAGTCCGCGGCCCTGATGGGCGAGTGCGTCGGCCAGCGCTCGGATGGCCCGCGCCGCGACATCCTCCGGCTCGCCGAGAACGACAGGCATGCCGCTGTCGCCACCTGTGCGCAGCGCAGGACTGAGCGGAATCGAGGCGAGCAGAGGCACGTCCGCGCCCGACTCTGCCCCCGCTGAGGCCTGCGAGAGAGCGGCCGCGACCTCCGCGCCTCCACCCGACCCGAAAAGGTCGACGACTGTGCCGTCGGGAAGCGTGAAAGCGGCCATGTTCTCGATGACGCCGATCACGCGCTGACCGGTCTGCCTGGCGACGAGACCACTGCGGATCGCGACGTCGGATGCCGCTGCCTGCGGTGTCGTGACGACGAGGACTTCTGCGTGGGGGAGGATCTGGCCGATCGAGATCGCGATGTCACCCGTCCCGGGCGGCATGTCGATGAGCAGCACATCGAGATCGCCGAAGAACACGTCGGTGAGGAACTGCTGCACGGTGCGATGCAGCATCGGCCCCCGCCAGGCCACGACGGCCTCTCCGTCTCGGAGGAACATGCCTATCGATATCGTCTTCACGCCGTGCGCGACCGGTGGCAGCATCAGATCGTCGATGCGAGTCGGCTGGGTTCCTGCCGGGATGCCGAGCAGCCCAGGGATCGAGAACCCGTGAACGTCGGCGTCGACCAGACCTACCGCGAGGCCTTGTTCTGCCATCGCGACCGCGAGATTCGCGGTGACGGTGGATTTGCCGACGCCGCCCTTACCGCTGGAGACGAGGATGACGCGGGTGAGCGACTCCGGGCCGAAGGGCATCTGCCGCGCCGGGCGGCCGTCACGCAGCTTCTCCGTGAGCGCCTTGCGCTCGGTCGGCGTCATCACTCCGAGATCGACGGTCACCTCTGAGATGCCGGCGACGGATGCCGCGGCGCGCCGCACATCGCTCTCTATGCGATCCGAGGCCGGGCATCCGACGATCGTCAGTGCGATGCCGACGTTCGCGTGTTCGCCGACGACGGTGATCTCGCGCAACATGTCCAGGTCGCCGATCGGGCGGCGCAGTTCAGGATCCGATACGGCGCCGACGGCCTGACGCACGCGGTCTTCGAGGGTCATGTCCGCGGCCTGGACGGGCCGGTCGTGTCGGTGCCGTTTCCGTTATCGCGGGTTTCGTCGTCGCCTCGCTCTTCGTCGAGGTCGGCCAGCATCGACTTGAGCTCCTGCCGCAGCACGTCGCGCGTCACCGCCTGCGCATTGCGCTCTTCTAGGGCCATGCGCAGCGCGACGATCTCGCGGGCGAGGTATTCCGTGTCGGCGAGGTTGCGCTCGGCCCGCTGACGGTCCTGCTCGATCTGCACCCTGTCACGGTCGTCCTGTCGGTTCTGCGCGAGCAGGATCAGGGGCGCGGCGTACGACGCCTGCAACGAGAGCATGAGCGTGAGGGCGGTGAATCCGAGCGCGGCCGCATCGAATCTCAGATGGTCGGGGGCCAGCGTGTTCCAGAGGATCCAGGCGACGCAGAACAGCGTGAGCATCAGCAGGAACGCGGGGGTTCCCATCGCCCGCGCGACCCACTCGGTGAACCGACCGAATCGATCGCGTGACGTGGGGCGTTGCCGCGTCGATCCACGTCCGAGCGGGGCATCGAGCGCGGAACGGTCGGCCTTGGCCATCATCGCGCACCTCCCTCGGGTACGGCATCGGCATCCTGGGTACGCCAGTCGTCGGGCAGCAGATAATCGAGCACGTCATCGATGCTCACCACACCGACGAGGCGACTCGCCGCGTCCACGACGGGCAGCGATACGAGGTCGTAACTGGCCAGCAGGCGGGCCGTGTCGATCGCGGACGCCGTCACCGAGATCGGCTCCATCGTCTCGTCGACGATCGCGCCGAGACGCTCGTGCGGCGGGTAGCGCAGCATCCGCTGGAAGTGCACGACCCCCAGCAGTCGACCGGTCGGAGTCTCGAACGGCGGGAGGGTGACGAACACCGCCGCGGCCAGCGCCGGGTGCAGCTCATGCCGGCGGATCAGGGCGAGAGCCTCCGCAACCGTCGCGTCCGCTGACAGGATGATGGGCTCGGTCGTCATCAGACCGCCGGCGGTGTCGGGGCCGTAACGCAGCAATGTGCGTACGTCTTCGGCTTCTTCCGGCTCCATGAGTCCGAGCAGCTGCTCGAGGCGCGTCTTCGGGAGCTGCGCAAGAAGGTCGGCGGCGTCGTCCGGTTCCATCTGATCGAGGATGTCTGCGGCGCGTTCGTCACCGAGACCGTCGAGGATGTGCACCTGCTCGTCCTCCGGCATCTCCTCGAGCGCATCGGCGAGGCGGTCGTCCGACAGCTCGCCGGCGACCTCGATCATGCGCTGCTGCGGCAGATCGAGCAGGGTCGTCGCCAGATCGGCGGCGTGCAATTCCGAATACGACGCGACGAGCTGCTCAGCGGATTGCGACTCTCCAGGAGCGCGTTTCTCCGCGACTTCGTTCCAAGCCGCGAACGTCGTCGGCCCCTTGGCGAACGGCGAGGCGCTGGTCTTCGGCTTGCGGAGGAAGAGCTGGCTGACGCTCCACTCGCCCAACCGGTTCGGCTCGATGGCGACATCTTCGATGACCGCTTTGCCGCTGCCGTCGGTGAACTCGACGCGGCGACCGAGAAGTTCGGCGAGCACCCGCACCTCGCCCGGTCGCGGTTGGAAGCGCCGCACGTTGATGAGACCGGTGGTGAGGACCTGCCCTGAGCGGATCGACGTGACCCTTCCGATGGACATGAACACGTGCCGCCGGCCCGGAATCTCGACCACGAGGCCGATGACGCGAGGAGAGCCGGTACTTCGGTAGACGATGACGACATCTCGGACCTTGCCGAGCCGGTCGCCCACGGGGTCGAAGACGGCGCACCCGGCCAGACGCGCGACGAAAACCCGTTGTGTGCTCACGCTTCCAGAGTAGTCTCCGCCCCGCTGATCGCGGGCTTGTGAGGGCCTCGCGTGGAACAATGGGCAGATGAGCATGTTTAGCCGTCCAGCCGCCGGTACAGCCGTGGGGGAGACCGTCGCGTCCGTCCGCGACTACGAGGCCGCCCAGAAGACGGTGTCGAAGCTGATCTCCGGTGAGGTTCCTGCACGGGACATCGCGATCGTCGGGCAGGGCGTGCGCACGATCGAGCGGATCACCGGCAGGCTCGGATACGCCGCGGCCGCCCGCTCCGGTGCCGTGAACGGCGTGCTCATCGGTCTTCTGCTGTCGGCGATCCTGGTGATCGGCAACCCCGATGCGCCCATCCAGCTCTTCGTCGGCTTCGTGTTCATCGGCGTAGCGCTCGGGATGATCATGAGTCTCATCACCTACGCGATCGTGCGTCGGCGCCGCGATTTCGCGAGCGTCACTCAGCTCGCGGCAGATCATTATGAAGTGACGGTGCTGCCCGCGTCACTGGCGAAGGCGCGCGAAGTCGTCGGCGATCAGCGCACGACCGTCGTCCGCCCTCCGACCAACCTCGATGAACCGCCAAGGTACGGTGAGCGCGTCGCACCGGGGTCGGATGCGTCCGCGCCCGGCGACGATTCAGAGGGCGAGCGCATCGGCGAGCACGTGATTCCTCCTCGTCCCGCGGACCCCTCGCCGGTCGCGTCCTCGTCAGCTGACTCCGCGCCGCGATATGGCGAGCGCGTGGATGCTTCGGCTCCCTCCGACTCGGTGCAGGAAGCACCCGAGACGGAGGACGCAGAAACAGAACCTGCGGCCGGCGAGACCGACGAGAACAGGGACGACAAGGCCTGAGCGTCGTCGCGGCATCGGCCCCAGGGAGAGAGCAGACATGAGTACACCTGACGCACCGCACACGGATCCGCAGCAGCGGGCTGATGCGCCCACGCCGGATCAGCCTGCGCACGCAGCGCCGGTGCCGCCGCCGTATGGTGCCCCTTACGGTGCTCCTGCCCAGCCGCCCTACGTGGTTCCGCAGCAGCCGACGTACACAGCGCCCCCTGCGCAAGGTGTTCCGGCACAGCCTCCCTATGGTGCTCCGGCGCAGCCGTATCCGGTCGCCCCGCAGTACGGCCCGCCCGGTGCTCCGCAGTACGGCGCTCCGCAGTACGGCGCTCCTGGGGCCTATGGTTATCCGCCACCCAAGCCGTCGACGGGCACGCTCTCGTGGGCTCTCGGCTTCCTGATCTTCATCAGCATCCCGTTCCTGAGCGGGATCGTGTCCGGAGTGGTGATGGCATCCGTCTACCGTTCCGTCTCGCGCAAGGGGGAGATCGCGCGGCAGAACGCGCGTTCGGCGGCGAACTGGGCGCTGACGTATCTGACAGTGTCGATCGCGCTGCTCCTCGTCCACATCATCGTGCTCGTCGCATTCGCGGGCGATGATGGCATGACGGGTTTCTTCCCTCTCGGCATCCCGATCACGCTGTACTTCGCTGTGTCGATCCTGCACGTGGTGCTGGTCATCGTCGGAACGGTGAAAGCGTCCAGCGGCAAGGTCCTGCGGGTACCGTTCGCCATCCCTTACATCCGGCCGTGAACTTCGACGTCGAGCTGCCGAACGGCACCGCGACCGTCTCGGCGCAGTGGGTCGAAGCAGCGGGCGGAACGGTCATCGTCGCACATGGCGCAGGTGCCGGGATGGAGCATCCCTTCCTGACCGGGTTCACTGACGCGTTGAATTCGTCCGGTTTCTCGACGTTGCGCTTCAACTTCCCGTATCGAGAGCAGGGCAGGCGGATGCCGGGGCCTGCCGCGCATGCGATCGCGACGTGGCGGGCCGCGGTGACGCATGCGCGCTCGCTCGTTCCCGGCACCGCTGTGTGGGCAGCAGGCAAATCGTACGGCGGGCGGATGGCGTCGATGGCGGTCGCTGAGGGAATGAGCGTGGACGGGCTGATCTACCTCGGATACCCGCTGCATCCGCCTGGAAGGCCCGAGAAGCCGCGCGGTGAGCACCTGCCGTCGATCGCGGTCCCTCAGTTGTTCATCGAGGGTTCGAGCGATCCGTTCATCCAGCCGCTGTCGCAGTTCGAGCAGGTCGTCGACACGTGCGCCGACGCTCGTGTGCATTGGATCGACGGCGGTGGGCATTCGTTCGAGGTGAAGGGAAACAAGCGCGCGCCCGAGGTGGTGGGCGCGTCGCTGGCCCCGGTGGTCGTGGAGTTCGCCACGGTCTGAGGTCTCGTAGCATGGCGTGATGTCCCTTGTGCTCGTCACCGGTGCCGCTCGCGCCAACAGCATCGCCTCCGGAATCGTCCCGCGCCTGGTCTCCGATGGATGGGAGGTGGCGACGAGCGATCTTTCCGACGCCGACTTCCCATGCGACCTCTCGACCCACGCAGGGCCGGGAGAACTGATCGACGACGTCACCCGCGATCGCGGCCCGATCAGCGCGCTCGTGCTCAGCCATGCCCACGATGTGAACTCCGGCATCCTGGACACGACAGCCGAGAGCTTCGATGCTCACGTCGCGGTGAACGCGCGTGCGAGTCTGCTGCTCATCGCGGCGTTCGCGCGGCAGATTCCCGCAGGCGGCGGCGCGGTGGTCGCGCTCACGAGCGATCACACCACTGGCAACCTTCCCTATGGTGCCTCGAAAGGGGCGCTGGACCGCCTCGTGATCTCGGCGGCACGCGAACTCGGGCCGCTCGGAATCTCGGCTAACGTCCTGAATCCCGGTCCGATCGACACCGGATGGATGGAGGAGGAGTTCGAGGCTGAGCTGATACCTGCACATCCACTCGGTCGCATCGGCACCCCGCGCGACATCGCAGCTGTCGTGTCGTTCCTTCTCTCGGATGAGGGCCGTTGGGTGTCCGGCCAGCTTCTGCACGCCGACGGCGGGTTCTCTGCGCGCTACTGAATCCGTCTCACTCCTATCGCGCTGATCGCGGATGTGCACGGCGAAACGACGGCACTAAGGAACCCACTCCGAAGACCAGTAATCAGTGACGAGGTTGAGAACGCTACCGGCTGGTCTCGCCGATACCCAGACCGTGCGAGGGTCGAGAAAGTCACCGGGGATGGCCAACTGCGGCGTCGCGCCCATCTCCTCGGCGAGGGCCTCCGGCGACTGTCCCGCCGGAGGACGAACTGTGAACGTCGTCGAGCAGCCACCACTCCCACAACCAGTGCTTTCGCCAAGGATCTCGGCGCCCTCAGGAAGCGGAAGCGCTGACGCGGGTGGGACGTCGCCCTCCGTGGCCATCATGTTGAGCCAGAGCAGCCGCCCTGCGTAGAGCAATGTGAGCACCACGATGACGACCACGACCAGAGTCCACAGCGTTCGCCGCCTCTTGACGGCACGACCGGTAATCGACGCGTGCGCGTCATTGATCGGCTGCAGGGGCTCGGACATCGGAATCCCTCTACTCGTCGATACGTGCAGCGGTGTCGAGGAATGCCGGATCCAGCGTCTTGGTCGCGCCCAGCACTTCGACTCCGAGCAGAACACCCGCGGCGTCGAAGTCGAGCACGACAGAGCCCGCGCTGCTCTCAACCTCCACGTTCCGAACTGATCGTCCCGGCTTATCCTGCGGAACGAGCGTGATGTAGGCGGCGTCTGCTTCGGCGTCGAACGTGGTGCGCATTGAGGAAGCCTACGGGTCACCGCGCCTGCCGTCGCCGCCGATCTGATCAGCGGACGATCATCGAGCCCGTCCAGCGGTACAGCACAGCCCGAAGAGTTGCGGCGATCTTGATCGGCACGATCTCGCCGAAGCGGTGCTCGTCACCCCTGACGAGGCGCTCCGCCAGATCAGGGCGCTGAATCCACAGGTACTCGCGCGCTACTTCCGCATGCGGTGAGTTGGAGATGATCTTGATCCTGTCGGCGTGCTCGACGAGCGGGAGCGAGTTCTCGATGTTCTGCCAGGTCGAGCGGCTGTCTGGCTCCAGCACGATGCGGCCCCGGAATCCCAGCGATTCGCGAGCATAGGTCTCCATCAGCGCAGCCTCTGGCTCAACACCTGCAACCGAGCCGCCACTCAGGACGAGAACGCTGTCTCTGGTTCGCGACAACGACCGGATGCCGGCACGCACACGGTAGCGGTTGATCATGTTCGCCCTCGAGCCGCGGTTGCGGAAGCCGAGCACCACGACGGCCTCGGCTCCGCCCGCATCCGTCTGCGTCCCCAGCATCCTGTAGCTCGATCGCCAGTGCGCGACTTCCGCCCACACCGCGAGCACCAGGTACACCGCGGCACCCGCACGGAGTAGTCGAGACAGCGTCCAGCGGGGAGGCATCAGCCCTTCTGCACCCGCGCGATCCACGCCTCGACATCATCCGCGGTGCGCGGGATGTCCGCCGAAAGGTTCACCGCACCATCCTCGGTCAGGAGGATGTCGTCCTCGATGCGCACACCGATGCCGCGCAGTTCCTCCGGCACGGTGAGGTCGTCGATCTGGAAGTACAGTCCGGGCTCGATCGTGAAGACCATCCCCGCCTCGAGCACACCGTCGTAGTACATCTCGCGACGTGCCTGCGCACAGTCGTGCACATCGATCCCGAGATGATGCGAGGTGCCGTGCACCATGTAGCGACGGTGCTGGCCACCGGCATCCGCATCGAGCGCCTCCTCGGCGCTGACCGGCAGCACGCCCCATTCCGCGACGCGCGTCGCGATGACCTTCATCGCGGCCTCGTGCACCTCGCGGAACTTCACGCCGGGGCGCGCCACTGCGAACGCCGCGTCCGCCGCCTCGAGCACCGTCTCGTAGACCTTCCGCTGCACGTCGGTGAAGCGTCCGTTCACCGGCAGCGTGCGCGTGATGTCGGCGGTGTAGAGGCTGTCGGCTTCGACGCCGGCATCCACGAGGATCAGGTCGCCGGGGACGACGGCTCCGTCGTTGCGCGTCCAGTGCAGGTAGCAGGCGTGCGGTCCGGATGCCGAGATCGTGTCGTACCCCTCACCGTTGCCGTCCTCGCGTGCGCGACGATGGAACACGCCCTCGACCACCCGCTCGCCACGGGCATGCTTCGCGGCCTCAGGCAGGGCGTGGACGATGTCGTCGAAACCACGGGCGGTGATGTCCACCGCGAGGCGCATCTCGGCGATCTCGTACTCGTCCTTCACCAGACGCAGCTCGGAGACGACGCGGTCGAGATCGGCATCGCCCAGAGCGACGTCGTCTTCGCCTGCCTCGAAAGCGGCGAGGTGGTCTGTCGCGACAGCCAGATCGGCGGCGACGCCGGCCAGCGACGGTCGAGGGCCGATCCAGAACTCGCCGACCGTGGCATCGGCATAGAACTCGGTGGTGGTGCGGTCCGCGCGCTCGCGGAAGTACAGGGTGACATCGTGCCCGGCATCCGTCGGATCGAAGACGAGCACGGAATCCGGCTCGGCGTCGGCGGCCCACCCGGTGAGGTGCGCGAACGCCGAGTGCGCACGGAACGGGTAGTCGGTGTCGTTGCTGCGCTGCTTGAGCGAGCCGGCCTCGATCACGAGGCGCTTGCCCGGGAACGACTCGGAGACCTTCGCGCGCCGCGCGGCCGCATACGCCGCTTGCGGTCGGGCGGCAGGCATCGATTCGGTTCGCTCGGCCCAGCCGGTGGAGATCGTGTCAAGGAATCCACGGGGGAAGGGCTGCTTGCGGTTCGTGACGGGGGTCTCGGCGATCGTGTCGCTCTCTCCGGTGCTCATTCACCCAGTCTCTCACTCCGACCTAGGCTGGGGAACATGACCGAGACCCGCATCCCCGTCACCCTCGTCGTCATCATCGACGTGATCCTGGTGGCGGTGTTCTGCACCATCGGTCGACTCAGTCATGCCGAGGGAGTGCTGAGCGACGTTCCCGGGCTCCTCAACACCATGTGGCCGTTCCTGGTCGCGGTCCTCGCCGCACACGCTGTCATGCTGATCCGCCGCACTCCCGCAGAACGGATGCTGCCTGGCACCGTCATCTGGGCCGTCACCGTCGTGGTCGGCTTGTCGCTTCGTGCACTCAGCGGGCAGGGCACCGCGCTCGCGTTCATGATCGTCGCGACACTGACGCTCGCGCTCTTGCTGATCGGCTGGCGCGCGGTGGTGGCGCTTGCGCGTCGGATGCGGCGACGGCGGGCCGCATAACTCCGGAGATTCTCGGCCGATCCGGCTCGATCGACTCCGCCGTGCGCGGTTTCGGGACGATTCTCCGGAGTTGCGCGGGCGAACGAGGCGCCCGCGTCAGCCGGTCGGCTCGAGCTGCACGACGAGTGCGCGGTGGTCACTGCCCGCCGCATCCAGCACGAGCGACCCCGCCGGATCCCAGTTCGGGCTGGCCATCACGTGGTCGATCGGTGCGCCGAGCAGCTCGGGGAACGATTCCGGCCATGTGCCGGTGAAGCCGGTCCCGGTGCGGGTGGCTGCATCACGGCAGTAGCCCATGTCGCCACCGTCCACTCCGAGCGACGCCATGTGGTCGATCGTCGCGTTGAAGTCACCGGCGAGGATGAAATCTCCCGCGGGGCACTGGTCGGCGATCCACTGCAGGTCGGACTGCCAACGCTGCATCGCCTCAACGCGCGGCGCGACCGCGTGCACGGCGACGATCGTCGGCCCGGAGCCGTTCACCGGCATCGCGACGGCGCTCGGCACGGAGCTCGTGTTGCTCGTGCCATCGGTCGAGGATCCGATCACCGAATAGTCGCCCAGTTCAGGCGAGATGAGAATCGTGGTCTCCCACGCCTGCGGCCCATTGGGAACATCACCGAACTGGACGTGGTGCACCCACATCGGATGCCCCTGCTCGCGCAGCATGACCGCGATGCGCTCGCCGACCGATTCGGCGGTCTCCGGCAGCGTGACGACGTCGACCTCCTGCGACAGGATCGCGTCGGCGATGGTCTCAGCGGAGACGGCCTCGCCGGCGGTGTTCCAGGTGAGCACCCGGACGCTGTCTTCGGTCTTCTGCGGAAGTTCACCGGTACCGAAGCCCCGAAGGACGCCGATCCCGCCGGTCGCCGCTGCTCCCAGCAGGGCGACGATGAGGATGGAGGCGGCGAATCCCCGCAGCGGCCTGGCGAACAGCAGAAGCAGTGAGAGCACTGCGATCGCGAGCAGGCCGGCCAGAACCGCGCCGCGCACGGCGACGAGCTGCGCGAACGGGAAGGTCTGTTCGAGATGGAAGAACTGCGGCCACACCATGATCGCCGTCGCGATCGCGAACAGCACCGTCAGCAGGATCCCCAGGAGTCGAAACATCTCCTCGAGCCTATGACCGCACGCTGTGAAACGTCTGGTTCGAACGCCCGCGCGTCGCACCCGTTCGCCGCGACGCCGGCCCGCACCATGGCGCCGCGATACGCTCAGAGGATGACGGATGACTCGGTGCAGGGCACCGGTGCGCACAGGTTCTCTGGACCCAACGACCTGCACCTGCACTCCAACCACTCGGACGGCACCGAGTCCCCGGCAGAGGTGGTCCGCCAGGCCCACGGTCACGGCATCCGCACCCTCGCCCTCACGGATCATGACCGCAGCACAGGGTGGAACGAGGCGGCACAGGCCTCGGCATCCCTCGGCATGACCTTTCTTCCCGGCATGGAGTTGTCGGCGAAGTACGAGTGGCGCAGTGTGCACGTCCTCGGGTACCTGTTCGACCCCGATGACAGTGCCCTGCGAGCCGAGACCGATCGGATCCGGGACGACCGCATCGGCCGGGCCGAGCGCATCGTGCGCAACATCGGCCGCGACTACGACCTCGTGTGGGATGACGTGCTCGCGCAGACCGTCGGCGATGCCACCGTCGGACGCCCGCACATCGCGGATGCACTCGTCGCACGCGGCATCGTCCGTGATCGCAGCGCGGCGTTCGATGGCATCCTGCATCCTCGGGAGGGGTATTACGAGCCGCACTACGCCCCCGATCCGCTCAGCGCAGTGAACCTGATCACGGGCGCAGGGGGAGTGGCCGTGATCGCGCACCCCGTGACCACCGGGCGTGATCGGATGATGCCGATCCCCTTCATCGAGCGACTCGTCGATGCAGGTCTCGGCGGCTTCGAGATCGATCACCGCGAGAACACCGAACAGGGCAAGAAGATCCTGCGGGAACTGGCGGCGAAGCACGATCTCATCGTGACCGGCTCCAGCGACTACCACGGTGCGGGCAAACCGAATTTGCCGGGTGAGAACACCACCTCCGACGCGATGGTCGCTCGCATCATCGAACGCGCGACGGGATCCGAACCGCGCTACGCCTGACGTACTGGCCGGAGACGGCTGTGGGGCGGATGCCGCAGCATCCGCCCCACAGTAGAAAGAACTTACGCGCCGGCCGGCGCGGCGCCACCCGAGCGGCGACGGCGACGCCGACGCTGCGGAGCAGACTTGCCGTCGTGGTGCTCGCCGCCCTTGCCGTCGTGCGTGCCCGCGCCTTCGGCGTCGCGGTCCACTGCGGGAGCGGCGTCCGATGACGAAGCGGTGCCCGACGCGGTGCCCTCGGCGAACGTCGAACCCACCTTGTCGTCCGAACCGCCGCGGCGACGGCGGCGACGACGTGTCGATCCTTCTCCCGAGCCCTGCTCGGCGGCGACATCCGCCGCTCGCTCTGGACGCGGCGCGCGCTGAGTCTTCACCGACTGCGTCTTGGGGGCCGTCGTCAGGCGGCCCTTGGTGCCCTCGGGGATGTTCAGATCCTCGAACAGGTGCGGGCTCGACGAGTACGTCTCGACCGGCTCCGGCTGCCCGAACTCGAGAGCGCGATTGATGAGGGCCCACTTGTGCAGGTCCTCCCAATCCACGAACGTGACTGCGATACCCGTCTTGCCTGCGCGGCCGGTGCGGCCCGCGCGGTGCAGGTACGTCTTGTCCTCATCAGGGATCGTGTGGTTGATCACGTGCGTGACGTCGTCGACGTCGATGCCGCGCGCGGCGACGTCGGTGGCGACGAGCACGTCGCGCTTGCCGGCCTTGAACGCCGCCATCGAGCGCTCGCGCTGCTCCTGGCCCATGTCGCCGTGAACGCCACCGACATTGAAGCCGCGGTCGCCGAGTTCGTCGACCAGTCGCTGGGCCGCGCGCTTGGTGCGGGTGAAGATCACGGTCTTTCCGCGGCCCTCGGCCTGGAGGATGCGGGCGATCACCTCGTCCTTGTCGAGCGAGTGCGCGCGGTACACCAGGTGCTTGATGTTCGCCTGCGTCAGCCCCTCATCGGGGTCGTTGGCGCGGATGTGGATCGGGTTCGACATGAACCGACGAGCCAATGCCACGATCGGCCCCGGCATGGTCGCCGAGAACAGCTGCGTGTGCCGGACGGCGGGAACCTTCTGGAAGATCTTCTCGATGTCGGCGAGGAAGCCGAGGTCGAGCATCTTGTCTGCCTCGTCGAGCACGACCTCTGTCGCGTTCGAGAGATCGAGCAGGCGCTGGCCGGCGAGGTCGATCAGACGACCTGGCGTGCCGACGACGATCTGTGCGCCCGCCTTCAGCTGGTCGATCTGGCCCTCATACGCCTTGCCGCCGTAGATGGCGACGACGCTGGTGGAGCGGTTGCTGGTGAGTAGATCGATGTCCTCGTACACCTGCACCGCGAGCTCGCGCGTCGGAACGACGATGAGTGCCTTGACGCCGGGTTCCGGGTTCTTGCCGAGGCGCTGCACGACAGGGACGCCGAAACCGAAGGTCTTGCCCGTACCCGTCTTCGCCTGGCCGATGATGTCCTGGCCGGGAAGGCCGAGGGGGATGGTCTGCTCTTGAATCGGGAAGGCATCGACGATGCCCTTGGCGGCGATTGCGTCCACGATGTCCTGGTCGACACCGAGATCAGCGAAAGTTGTCACTTGTTTTGTTGCCTGTCCGGCGGGCCTTCGGGAAGGAAGCGAGCGCCACGTAACGGATCCACGCCGTCTCTTGTGCCACAGGCGCGGGGCCCTGCTCCAATGGCAGGACCCCTTCAGCCTACCCGAGCAGAGCGAAACGGCCGGAAGACCGTGTTCTCGCGACCGCGCGGGTAGTCTGAATCCGTGGTGAAGTGGTTCTGGCAACGCGATGCCCCGAGGCGCACGCTCACACTCCGAACTCGCGGAGATGTCGGCGGAGCGATGCGGGTCGACTTCGCCGAGCTCGCCCCGGAGCTGAACCGGTTCCTCGGGCAGGCCGCCTATCTGCAGCTCGGTTACTTCGAGACGCTGACCCGATTGATCAGGGCGACTCCAGAGCTCGAAGAGAAGGCCGCGATCACGCGGGCGGCGGGTGCCGCGCTCAGCAAGCACCGCGGCATCGTCGATGTCATCCGAGGACTGGGAGAGGACTCGACGGAGCTGATGCTGCCGTTCCGCGAGCATCTCGACGCCTTCCGTCGCAAGACGATCGGCGTTCGACCGCGCGAGACGCTGCTGGCCGTCTACATCACGGCCGGGATGCTGGACGACTTCTATCTCGCGCTGGCCTCGAGCTACGGCGAGACTGGACGCCGCATCGCGGACATCCTCCGAGAGGACGACGACACCGGAGAGATCGTCGAGATCCTCAAGCGCACCATCGAGTCCGACGACGAGTGGCGTTCGCTGCTGTCGATGTGGGCGCGCAGGCTCGTCGGCGACACCGTGCTCGTGGCCCGTCAAGCGCTTCGGCCGGAGCGCCTGGCTGAGGACGAGGACCGCGTGGAACCCGTCTACACCGAACTCATGGGTGCGCACGCGCGTCGCATGGACGCGATGGGCCTCGCCGCCTAGACCGCCGCAGCGGTGATCTCGCATCGTCGAGACCATTTGTCACCCTCGGGTTGACAACCTCGCTGGTGCACGCGACACTGGGGGCATGGAAAGTAACCCCGGGGGTGACAATAGGGGCGTCGACGCTCGTGACGCCGCCGGCTGGGACACCGTGCTCGCGCACCGAGTCGCGGATCAGGCGGAACTCGAGATCGTCCGCTCGCGCTTCATCGAGAGCGGCCTGACACCCGAAGACGTGCAGGCCGTGCTGTCCGACGGGGGAGACGCCCTGTACGCGGCAGCGCGGTCGGGAGACGTCGACTGGTGGGATCCGTTCGGCGGTGCCCTCGCAGTGGCACTGCTTGCGGCCGAGGTCGGAGCCATGTCAGCGCACCTGAACGGGCGCGCATCCGGGATCCGCTCGCTCGCGGTCGACGGGCTCATGGACGATTTCAGCGCCGTCGCCGTCGCCTCGGCCCTCGGCGTCTCGCGCCAGAAGGTCTATGACATCGCCAAAGGCGGCCTGCGGCCGCCGTACATCGACACAGTCCCCTGGAGGGCGCCATGAAGAACATCCAAGAGATCGTGGATCTGCCGGATGCTGCGGAGCAGCTGCTCGTGCATCCACTTGACCTCGTCGAGGCACGCAAGCCGTTCGTCGTCTCCTGGTGGCTGTCGCAGCTTTCGACGCCGACGGTCCTCTTCCTCCTCGCCGCAGTGCTGTGGACGGTGAGCAACAACTACATCACCCCGGTGCTGATCCCCGTGGGCATCGGTGTAGGAGCGACCTACCTCGCCCGCCTCCTCGCGCGCGAAGCGTGGGCGTATGTTCCCCGCCGTCGACAGGACACCTCGAGACAGGTGCCGAGGCGCTGGTCCGTTCTCGGTGCAGCGATCTCGACCGTCGCGCTTCTGGTCGGGCTGGTACTGCTCGCGTTCTGGATCATCGGCAACGGGGTGGGCATCAGTGTCGTCGGTTACATCCTCGGCACCGGCGCAGGCATCGTCATGCTGATCGCTGCGGGACTGGTGTGGACGCTGCTCGTCCCCGGCCGACCGAGTGCGTCACTGGGCGGCCCGCTCGCGCAGTGCGCACGGCTCGTTGCCGTCCTCGGCGCCGTCGTCATCGGATACCTGCTGATCACCACGCGATATGACATGGCGACTCTGAGCCTCTCGGACGTCCTCACCGGCGCGATCGTCATCGTCGTCATCCAGGTCGTCTGGTGGCTCTTCGCGCTCCGCAAGAGCGCTGCGCCCGCGCCATCGGTCGTCACCGACTAGCTTCGCCCGCCGGCACGTGCCGGCTCCGCCACATCCCCCCGTTCGATCCGGAGACCCTCCGGGGCTTCGTCCTGCCCGAAAGAAGGCATCATGTCCGCCATACAGCTTCGCAGCATCCGCAAGACGTTCGATCGCCACCGTGCCGTCGACGATGTGAGCATCCGCATAGAGGAGGGCGAGATCTTCGGGGTCCTCGGCCCGAACGGGGCGGGAAAGACGACGACCGTTGAATGCCTCACCGGGATGATCCGTCCCGACAGCGGTCACATCCGGGTGCTCGGGTTGGACCCCGTGACCGATGCAGCCGAACTTCGGCGCATCGTCGGTTACCAACTCCAGGCGAGCGAGCTGCCCGATGCGATGCGCGTCGGTGAGGCGATGAGGCTGTTCGCATCCTTCTATCCCGAGCCGGCGGACGTCGACGACTTGATGGACACCGTCGGTCTGTCCGAACACCGCAACCGGGCGTTCAGCACGCTGTCTGGCGGGCAGAAGCAGCGGCTGTCGATCGCTCTCGCTCTTGTCGGCGGCCCGCGCGTCGCGGTGCTCGATGAGCTGACGACCGGGCTCGACCCGCAGGGGCGACGTGACATCTGGGAGCTGATCAGGAAGGTCAGAGCCGGCGGCGTGACGATCGTGCTCGTCACGCACTTCCTGGACGAGGCCGCGGCGCTCTGCGATCGACTCACGGTCATCGACCGCGGACGCGACATCGCGACCGGCACACCGTCCGAGCTCATCAATCGCCTTCCACGGTCGGCCGGTGAGCCGCGCCCCACCCTCGAAGACGCCTACCTGGCGATCATCGACGACAACAAGCTGCATCGCGCAGCATCTTGAATCCCACTGCATCCTGAAAGGACCAGCAATGAACGCTCTCACCGCACTGATCCGAAGCGAAGCCACTCTCCTGATGCGCAATCCGACGGCGGTCTTCATGGCCTTGCTGTTCCCCACCGCGCTTCTGCTCCTGCAGGGGCTCGTCATCCCCGGGACCGACGAGACCTTCGGTGGAGACGATCCCGCGTTCGCGGATCTTCGCGCGATCGATCTGTTCATCCCGATCGCGCTGACGGTCGCGCTGGGGAGCGTCACGCTCACGAACTTCCCGTCCGCGATCGGCGGCTATCGGGAGAAGGGAGTTCTCAGGCGGCTCGCGACGACCCCGGTCGGCCCGCAGCGGATACTCATCGCCCAGGTGGTCATCAGCAGCCTGTCGCTGCTTCTCGGCGGCGCGATCGCCGTCATCGCAGCCATGCTGCTTCTGAACGCTCAGGCACCGCAGTCGGTGCTGCTGGTCATCGGGATCTTCTTGCTCGCCGCTGTTCAGATGCTGAGTCTCGGTTCGCTCATCGCAGCGCGAGCTGCGAACGCCCAGCGGGCCAACGGCATCGGAATGCTCATCTTCTTCGCCTGCCTGCTCACCGCCGGTGTCTGGACGCCCGGCCCCACGATGCCCGAGGCGCTGCGCCTGATCTCCGGGTTCACGCCACTCGGCGCCGCATCGCAGTCTCTGACGGCGGCGTGGTACGGGCAACCGATGACAGTGGTCCCGATCATCGTGATGGTGGCATGGACCGTTCCGCTGCTCATCCTCGCCGTGCGCACCTTCCGGTGGAGGTGACGACGCGAGTTCTGCGACGGCGCGGCTTCAGATTCCGAGCGCGACCTTCTTCTCGGCATCGGCGCGGTGTCGCGATGCGGTGATCGCGTATCCGGCCACGGCGGAGAGAACGACGCCGCCGCCTATGCTCGCCAGCCACAGCCAGCCGTTGTCCTCACCGACGCCCGACCACTGCATCAGCGTGTACACAACGGCAGCGACCGCCGCCGAGATCGCGGGCACCACCGCGACGCCGCGCAGTGTGCGGTGCGGCAGCACATAGTGCACGGCGATGCCCAGCGCGCACGCGGCGATGAGTGCGAGGAGGATGTACATCGCGGGTCAGGCGACGAAACCGACGCGACGCGACTCTTCCGTGCCCAACTCGATGTAGGCGAGGTTCGCCGTCGGGACGATGTAGGAGTTCCCCTTCACATCGGTGAAACCGACCTGCGCGGCGCTCTGTTCGAGGGCGGCGGTCACCTGCGCACGGACATCGTCCGCGGTGGTGGACGTCTCGAAGTTCAGTTCGCGGCCGGTGTTGATGATGCCGATGCGGATTTCCACGCGTGCTCCTTGAAGTTTCGGGGACTGCGCCCAACTCTACCCCGGCCAGACATACCGGGAGCGGCCGTGGCGACCGGTTTCGCCCTGGGCGCACACGCGTCGTATCCATCTGTCGGTGTCGGCGTTCGGCAGTGTCCGGGCCGGGGGATAGCGTGGATGCCATGACAGATGATGCCGGGCAGCGCGCAGTCGTGGAGGCGGCCGTCGGAGCATCCGGAGTCATCATCGGGGCACCGGGCACAGGCAAGACGCAGACTCTGATCGACCGGGTGGCTGCGCTCCTCGGCGCGCACGCGCTCGCACCGGAAGAAGTGCTCGTGCTGACCCCCAACCGTCAGGCCGCGACCGTGCTGCGCGATCGGATCGGCGTGCGCATAGGTCAGGCGACACCCGGTCCGCTGGCTCGCTCCCTCGGATCGTTCGCGTTCCAGCTGGTCCGGGGTGCGATGGTCCACGCGGCGGGCGAGCCGCCGGCGCTCCTCACCGGCGCGGATCAAGACCGCATCATCGCCGATCTGCTCGCCGGAGACCTCGAAGACGAGGCGTCGGGCCATCCGTCGCGCTGGCCCGAATCGCTGAGTGCCGGGGTGCGCGCGTCCAAGGGATTCCGATCCGAGCTGCGCGCATTCCTCGCGGAATGCACTGAGCTCGGAGTGCAACCGCACGAATTGCAGGCATCGCAGCGGCCGGTATGGCGCGCAGCCGGCACCTTCATCGACGAGTACCGTGCGGTGCTCGCAGGCATGCGCACCGCCTACCGCGACGCGGCGGACCTGCTGAGTGAGGCGGCCGCGATCCTTCGTGATGCGGATGCTGCGGTGCTCAGGCCGCTCGCCCCGCTTCGTGTCGTCCTGATCGATGACGCGCAGGAGATCACCCGGGGCGGTCTGACCATGGTGCGCGCGCTTCGTGCCAGAGGGATCGCCGTCCTCGCCTTCGGAGATCCTGACATCTCGTCCGGCGCCTTCCGTGGGGCGAGCCCTCAACTGTTCCACGAACTGTCCGGGGTCCTCGAGCGCGTGTTCGTGCTGGAGACCCCGCATCGGCAGCGGCCCGCGCTCACCGATCTGACCCGCACCGTCACACAGGCGATCGGTGTCGCAGGTCGCGTCGAACACCGCCGTGCGCCCGGCCCCGCGGCCGAGATCCAGGAGTCCGCGACGTCGGATGCGCCCGTGCAGGCCTTCCTCGCCCCGTCGCCGTACGAGGAGGCCGACCGGATCGCCGGCACGCTCCGCGACTGGCATCTCTCTCACGGCATCCCGTGGGGCGACATGGCTGTGATCGCACATGACACCAGACAGGTCACGTCGCTCGAGACCGAGCTCGCCGCGCGCGAGGTGCCGACACGGGCTGCCGGCGTGCAGCGGCCGCTCGGCAGCGAGAGCGTCGTGCGTGACATCGTCGGAATCGTCCGCCTCGCGCTCACGCCGGTCGCGGATCGTGAAGCGGAGCTGCTCGTCGACGCCCTGCGCTCGCCGTTCGGCGGCATGGATGCCGTCGGCCTCCGTCGCCTGCGCGCGCGTCTGCGTCATGTCGAACTCGCCGACGGCGGGTCGACGCCGGCATCCGAACTGCTGCGCCAGGCCATGGCCTTTCCCGCGCACTTCACGTTCGTCGACGCCCCGGAGGCCAGAGTCGCTTCGCGTTTCGCCACGACGCTCGCAGAGACGGCCGCAGCGGCAGAAGCGGGGGCGACGATCCACGAGCTGCTCTGGCGCATCTGGGATGACGCGCGTGCGCTGGACGGCTCCAAACTGCAGCAGTACTGGCGTTCGGTGTCCGAGCAGCCCGGCGGCGGAGAGACCGCACGAGCCCTCGACGCACTCGTCGCGCTGTTCGACGCGGCGAAGCGGTTCGTCGAGCGCACCCCGAACGAGCACCCGCAGGTTTTCGTGCGAGACATCCTCGACAGTGAGGTGCCGGAAGACACGCTCTCCACCCCTGAACGACCAGGACTCGTGACGCTGCTGACGCCTGCCACGGCGCTGGGCACGCAGTTCGACGCCGTCATCATCGCCGGGGTGCAAGACGGCGTCTGGCCGAACGTGCGGCTTCGCGGAGGCCTGCTGGAGACGTGGCGTCTTGGCGATGCCGTCGTCGCCGCGCGCACCGGGGAGCCGGAGACGGCCCCCGGAATTCTCGACCGACGTCGCGACGCCCTCCATGACGAGCTGCGCCTCTTCGTGAGGGCACTCTCTCGCGCGCGCTCGCGCATCGTCGTCACCGCGGTGGATGACGATGCAACCGGACCCAGCCCGTTCTTCGGATTCCTGCCGGAACCGCCACCCGCACACGCGCACCCGGCAGCCGAGCATCCGCTCACCCTGCGCGGCCTCGTCGCTCGTCACCGTCGCACACTCACGAGCTCCACCGACTCCCGCACCCGCGCGGATGCCGCAGGCCAGCTTGCGGTGCTGGCGCGTGAAGGGGTCCCGGGCGCCGACCCAGGGGAGTGGTACGGCATCGCCGCCCCGTCGACGACGGCCCCATTGCACGACCTGTCCAACCGAGCGGCGCGCGTCTCGCCCTCGAAGATGGAGTCGTTCGAGGAATGCGAGCTGAACTGGGCGATCTCAGCGCTCGGTGGTGACACGGTACTCCCTCCGTCAGCAGGGATGGGCACGATCATCCATGAGGCGATGGAGACGGTCCCGGATGGGGACCTCGAGAAGCTGCGCGCGGTGGTGGCGGAGCACTGGCCTGAGCTCGATTTCGAGACCGAGTGGATCGGACGCAAGGAGCGGCGCCGCGCCGACCTCTACATCGAACGTCTGCACTCGTACCTCGGTGAGGTCGCGAGCGATCGCGGACGGGTGCTCGCGAGTGAGGTGGAGTTCCGCTTCGCCGTCGATGTCGCCCCTGCGAAGAACGTGTCCGACGCGGAGAATGACCGGGTGACTGTGCCTGCTGTGCACGTGGGCGACGATGTCAACGGACCCCATCGCGCCATGGTGCATGGCTTCATCGACCGGGTCGAGGCATACCCCAGCGGTGCAGGAGAGCATGCGGCCGCGCGCGGGCGCGGCTGGACCGACATGGCTGAAGGACTGAACGGAGAGCGCGTCGTCGTCGTCGATCTGAAGACGGGGAAGAACGAGCCGACGACGGACGCCAAATGCGAAGAGCACGCGCAGCTGGCCGCTTATCAGATCGCTGTGGAACAGGGCTTGATCGCCGGCGCGGACGCCGGCGCGCTCGCCGGTGCGCGACTTCTGCTGGTCGCCAACACGCTTTCCGGCAGCGACTACCGCGTCGCGCATCAGCACACTCTCGCAGGAGACGCGCGTACGCGTTTTCTCCACCGGCTCTCCGATGCGGCCAGGGGGATGTCGGGAGACAGCTTCACCGCTCACGTCGAGGCGCACTGCGCCGATGTGCAGTGGCGTGTGCATCCGTGCCGAATCCACACAGTGCCGGCGGTCAGCGCATGACGTCGTGGAACGAGCAGGGGCCGCAACTCTCGGCGCTCGATGTCGCGGCGGCCCTCGGTCAGCCACCACCCACCGTCGCACAGCAGCGCGTCATCGAGGCGCCGCCCACGCCTGCCCTCGTCATCGCCGGCGCAGGCAGCGGGAAGACCGAGACCATGTCCGGCCGTGTCGTGTGGCTCGTCGCGAACGGCCATGTGCGTCGCGATGAGATCCTCGGGCTGACCTTCACCCGTAAGGCAGCGGGCGAGCTGTCCGAACGCATCGCCGCGCGGCTCGCAGTGATCGACGAGTACAGCCAGCGCGGGCTGCTGCCACATGTTCCGGAGATCGTCGCCTCTGGGCTGCTGAATCGGGTCGCGGAAGCATCGACCGGCGCGCAGCGAGTGCTGGTGCGCACGCACGTGCTGGGCGAGCTCGCCCAGCGGTTCGGCACCGGATGGGATCCGACATCGCCGCGGACGTCAGAAGATCTCATGATCCGTCCCCGCGTCTCGACGTACAACGCGTTCGCCGACTCGATCGTGCGCGAACACGCAGCGCGGATCGGCCGCGACCCCGACGTCGCGATGCTCAGTCAGGCCGCGTCCTGGATGCTGGCGCGCGAGGTCGTGCTGCGTGCAGATATGCCGGAGCTGGAGGGCATCGAGTACGCCGTCGGCACGGTCGTGGATGCGGTGCAGCGCCTCGCAGGTGACGCACTCGATCACCGCGCCGATCTGGCGCGGGCGGAGCGGATCGCCCTCGAATACGCGGCCGCCTTCGAGCCGTACCGCAGCAACACCGACATCGCCAAGGCCGCCGACAACCTGCTCTCCCTGCCGACCCTCGCATCGCTCGTGCGCACGTACATCGCCGAGAAGCATCGCCGAGGCGTGCTCGACTTCGCGGACCAGGTGAGCGGTGCCTATGACATCGTCGAAGCATCGCCCGACGTTCGCTCCGACCTGCGCGAGCAGCACCGCGTGGTTCTGCTGGACGAGTATCAGGACACTTCTGTGATCCAGACGCAGTTCCTCGCCGAAGTGTTCCGAGACTCGGCCGTGATGGCGGTCGGCGACCCTCACCAGTCGATCTACGGCTGGCGCGGCGCGAGCGCCGACAACCTGTACGCGTTCTCACGCACTTTCGCCGCAGACGCGCCGTCGCAGAATTTCTCTCTCATGACGAGCTGGCGCAACGACAGCGCGATCCTCGGTGTGGCGAACCGGGTGCTCGAGCCGCTTCGACGCCCAGGCCTCGACGTCCCCCCGCTGGAGTCCCGGCCCGGGGCAGGGAGGGGTGCCGTCGGCGTCCGGTATCCGCTCACGGTGCACGAAGAGGCAGCGGAGGTGGCGGAGTGGTTCGCCGATCGGCGCCGCGCGCATGCGGCGGCGGCGGATGCCGCGTCGACGCCTCACGCGGGGGCGATCCTGTTCCGATCCAAGCGCCACATGCAGACTTTCGCAGAGGCTCTCGCAGCGAGGGGCATCCCGCACCGGATCCTCGGCCTCGGCGGTCTGCTGACCACGCCGGAGGTCGTCGACGTCGTCTCCGCACTTCGGGTGATCCACGATCCGAACGCGGGCTCCGCGCTCATCCGACTGCTCGTGGGGCCACGGTTCGGCGTCGGTCTCGCCGACATGGGCGCCCTGTACGACCTCGCCTCCGAATTGTCCAAGCGCGACAGCGGACTGCTGCCGCTCCCAGACGAGCTGCGCGCCCGCATCCGCTCCTCACGCGGCGCCGACGAGGCCGTGTCGATCATCGACGCTGTCGATGTCGTGCGCGGTCTCCGCGACGACTATCGGCTCATCGAAGGCATCACCGCTGAGGGGCGGATGCGGATACGTGCGGCCGGTGAGATGCTCGAGCGACTGAGGCGTGCATCCGGTCAGCCCATTCCCGAGCTCATCCGCCTGATCGAGGTCGAGCTCCGTCTCGACATCGAGCTCGCGGCCAATGAGACTCGCGGGCCAGCGCGCGTCGCCGCGACGCAGCTGCGTGCGTTCGCCGACGAAGTGCGGGCGTTCCTCTCGGCCGACGATCGCGGCACGATCGGGTCGCTGCTCGCCTGGCTCGACAAGGCCGAGAGCACGGATGAGCTGATGCCCAGGCCGGAGCCCCCTGAACCAGGGGTGGTCCAATTGCTCACGATCCACGGATCCAAGGGGCTCGAGTGGGATGCGGTCGCAGTGGTGCGTCTCGTGGAGGGCGAGCTTCCCTCCCGGCCCACTGACACGTCGGGCTGGTTCGGATTCGGTGTGCTGCCGTTCGCGCTACGAGGAGACACAGCCGCGCTGCCGCACTTCATGTGGGAACCGCCTGCGAGTGACGACTCCGATCCGGTGAAGCGGGTCAAAGCAGGGGTGGCCTCGCTGACCAGCAGGAGTAAGGCCGCACCCGGGGCACTCACGGTGTTCAAGGACGCCTACCGCGACTACCAGCAGCAGGAGGAACGCCGCCTGGCGTACGTGGCCGTCACTCGCGCGCGCACCGATCTGCTCCTGACCGGCGCACACTGGGCGGGGCAGAAGAGTCCTCGTGAGGCGAGCCCCTACCTGCGTGAGGCGATCGAGGTGCTGGGTCTCGACCCGATCGAGGCAGTCGACGATGACGAGAACCCATACGCGGAGGAGGGGAAGACCAGTGTGTGGCCGCTCGACCCGCTGGGCGGTCGGCGCACGGTGGTCGAATCATCCGCCGGACTCGTCCGCTCCGTCGATGACGAGCCCGCCCCTACGCCGCAGCTCGAGCGACTGCTCGCCGAGCGCGCCGAACGTCAGCGCGGCATCCGTGCAGCCCCGCCGACTCGCGTACCCGCGTCTAGGTTCAAGGACTATGTGACCGACTTCGACGGCACGGTGCGAGCGCTCGGCAGGCCGATGCCGGAGCGGCCCTACCGGCAGACCCGCCTCGGCACGCTGTTCCACGCCTGGGTCGAACATCGCTCAGGTCTCGTCGGAGCCGGTACGGGCCCGGAGAACGCACTGTGGGACTCTGATGAAGAACAGCCCGATCCATGGAGCGTCTCTGCCGCCGATGAGGCCGACCTCGAGCGCCTGCGCGAGATCTTCGAGCGGAGCGAGTGGGCCACCCTGCGGCCCATCGCGGTCGAGATCGAGATCGACTTCGCGCTCGGAGCCGTCACGGAAGCACACGCTGCCGCCGGCGACTCGGGCGAAGGGCATATCGTCATCTGCAAGTTGGACGCCGTGTACCGCCGAGAGGATCGCGACGGACGCATCGAGATCGTCGACTGGAAGACCGGCAAGGCACCGCGCAACGCCGCAGAGCGCGAAGAGCGGATGCTGCAGCTCGCCCTGTATCGCCTCGCCTACCACCGTCGATTCGGTGTGCCACTCGACGAGATCGACGTCGCGCTCTACTATGTCGCGGATGATCTCGTCATCCGCGGTGACCGGGTCTACTCGGAGGAGGAACTCGTCCAGCGCTGGAGTGCAGCGCGCGCTGCACGTTGAGCCTCGTCCGCGGGATCGGCTCCGTCGGAATCGTGGTCTGATGCGTTGACCGGCTCAGAGTTCGGGGCATGGGCATCCCGCGGCAGCAGGTCCGACTTCTCTATCTCGCTGAGATCGGCGGTCGGATCGCCCACGAACTCAGCGTCGTCGCGCGCTCCGGCGTCCGAATCGTCACGTCCATCCGCCCCGGCGTCGTCCTCGCCCGGCAGCAGATCATGCGGGTTGTACGCGTCCGTCTCCATCGCCGTGTTGACTCTCGTCGCCGCCGTCTCCGGCACTCTCCCGAGTGCATCCAGGGCGGAGTCGACGCCGTCGCCGTGCTGAGCGATGACGGAGAGATCGTCGTGGCGAAGGCCCTCGGCCAGAGCCTCGAGCAGCCCGGCCGCGTCATCCATGATGTCTGTGCGATGCATCGCGTCTCCATGCACGAGCCAACGGGCGAACTCCAGTTCGGCCAGCAGTCGCGCTCGCAAAGCCAGGGCGCCGTCGGGTGTGCGATCGGATGCCTGCGCGTATGCCGCGTGCACATCGCCTGCGGCATCCGTGGCAGAGGAGAGCCAGGCGAGATCCACCGCGGGATCCCCGAGCGAAAGGCCGTGCCAGTGCACGACGCCGACGACCTGCGGACCGAGCTCGTCGTCGTCGTCGAACAGGAAGGACGTCGCCTGCACCCCACCGAGCGTCACCGCCGACTCGAAGCGCCACAGCTCGTCGTCGTCGACTGCCTCACGCCAACGCACGGTGAGTCGCGCGGGAACGCGGCCGGTCGCCGCCGCACGATCGACGAGCTGACGGATCTCCTCCCGTGCTTCCTCTGCGCTTCGTGCGGCGAGCCCGGCGCTGCGCACGACGGATGCCGGCAGTGCGTGCACCGCCGCGATCGACGTCCCCATCGATTCGGCCGCTCCGCGGCCTGCTGGAACGTGTCCGGCCTCGATCTGGAATCCCGGGAGCAGTTCCGTCACGAGCGCACGGCCGTCGGAGAGACGCGTCTCGCCGACGTACTCGGGTGCTCGGAAGGGCAGCATGGCGCGTGCCCCGGCGGTCAATGCCCGCAGAGCGAGCGATTCCGCAGCGAGCTCACGAGCGGTGTCGTCGTCGTCGCCGACGCGGATGGCGAGTTCGCGTCCGTCGGCGAGAGTGACGACCGCGGAATCGAACCGACCGTCGCCGTCGGCTGTCAGAGTTCGTGCGCCGACGACCTCCGCCCCGGACAGTGCGGCTGTGACCGCCGCCGCTAGAGTAAAGGGAGACCGTGCCATGCCCCCAGGTTAGGTCCGCTCGGGTGCGGTTGTGCCTACGCCACGCCTGCGAGAGAGGGAGTCGATGACTGTCCGCCGTGCCTTGTTCGACCGCGCCGCACATCTGCGCGATGAGCCGGGGATACTCGAGGCGCTGCGCGCATCCGGTGATGTCCGTGTGATCGTGGCGCGTGAAGGCCGCGTGCGCATCGCCGACGGCGCGCTGGTCACCGTCGCCGCGGACGAAGTGGCAGACGCGCAATGGGCTCTGCTCGGAAGGCACAGTGACACCGGCCCCCTGCTTCTCGCAGTGGAGGCCGTGTCGACGGACTCGATCGATGCGGCACCGGCGGAGACCTGGCTGGGGCTGCGTGACGCCGGTGGTCTGCTCGACCCCGAGAACACCGAGCTCCTCGTCGAGTCGATCGCCCTCGCGGGTTGGTTGAGCGATGCGCGCTTCTGCGCGAGATGCGGATCTGAGACCGAGCTGCGCCAGGGCGGCTGGTCGCGCAGATGCCACGTCTGCGAGCTCGACATCTTTCCCCGGACCGACCCCGCGGTGATCGTCGCGGTCGAGAGCGATGACGGCGAGAAGCTGCTGCTCGGCGCGAACGCGAACTGGCATGGCCGGATGTACTCCTGCTTCGCGGGGTTCGTCGAGGCGGGCGAATCGCTCGAACTCACGGTGCATCGGGAGATCGAGGAGGAGGCCGGGGTGCGGTTGGACTCGGTCCGCTACGTCGGGTCGCAGCCCTGGCCGTACCCGCGTTCCCTCATGGTCGGGTTCCGGGCGACGGCATCGAACGAACGCCGCGCGCGCCCCGATGGCGAGGAGATCATCGACGTGCGCTGGTTCACGCGTGAGGAGATCGGCAGCGCGCTCGATGGTGACGGCCCTGTCGGTCTGCCGGGCCCGGCGTCCATCGCGAGAGCCCTCATTCAGGGCTGGTACGAGGATCGGGCGTGAGCGCGCTCGATCACCTCGACGAACGACAGCGGGAAGCGGCGTCAGTGCTGCGGGGCCCCGTCGCAGTCCTCGCCGGTGCGGGCACCGGCAAGACCCGTGTCATCACGCATCGCATCGCGCACGGCGTCGACACCGGCGCGTACTCGCCCAGTCGCGTCATGGCCGTCACGTTCACGGCCAAGGCCGCAGGTGAGCTTCGTGGGCGTCTGCGCGCCCTCGGCATCGAAGGGGTGGTGGCCCGCACCTTCCACGCCGCCGCGCTCGCGCAACTGAACTTCTTCTGGCCGACTCTGGCCGGCTCTCCGGCGCCGAGCATCATCGACAACAAGGTGCGGGTGCTCGGCCAGGCTGCCGAGCAGCTGCGGTTGCGCCCCGATACGGCGACGCTGCGCGACGTCGCCAGCGAGATCGAATGGCGCAAGGTCTCCATGCTCTCGATAGAGCAGCACGCCGCTCTGGGACGTTCGGTGGGGAGGATCAACACGGAGCAGCTCGCGGCACTGCAACAGGGCTACGAGGTTCTCAAGGACGAACGTCGACAGCTCGACTTCGAAGACGTGCTGCTCGCATGCGCGGGGATGCTGGAGGCGGAGCCGCGCGTCGCTGCATCCGTTCATGAGCAGTACCGGCACTTCACGGTCGACGAATACCAGGACGTCTCCCCACTGCAGAACCGTCTGCTGGAGCTGTGGCTCGGCGACCGGCGCGACATCTGCGTGGTCGGCGATGCCAGCCAGACGATCTACTCGTTCGCCGGTGCCGACCAGAAGTACCTCCTCGAGTTCGGCCGCCGCTATCCAGACGCCACTGTCGTGCGTCTGGAGACCAACTACCGCTCTCAGCCGCCGATCCTCGCCGCCGCGAACGCTCTCATGAACGGACGGGCGGGCGCGCTCGAACTCGTCGCCGCGCGCGAGTCGCTCACCGCCGAGACTCCGACCGTCACCGCGTACAGCACCGAGACGGAGGAGGCGGCCGGCATCGCCGCGTCGATCGCGGCTCGGATCGCTGCCGGAGCTTCGCCATCCGAGATCGCGGTGCTGTACCGGGCCCACTCGCAGTCGGGCGTGATCCAGCAGGCTCTCGGCGAGGCCGGCATCGCGTCACGCGTGCTCGGCGGCAAGAGATTCTTCGATATGCCGGAAGTCCGCCAGGCCGTGCTCGCATTGCGAGGCGCATCCGTCGCACCGACCGAACGCGGCTTTCTCTCGAACGTGCAGAAGGTGCTGCGCGAGCTCGGCCTCAGCGACGATCCGCCCCACGCGGGCGGTGCCCAGCGCGACGGCTGGGAGGCGCGGCGCGCCATCCTGCGCCTCGCGGAGGAGGCGCCGAGCGAGACCACGCTCCGCTCGTTCAGCGAGACGCTGATGGCGAGAGCGAAAGACCAGCATGAGCCGACGATCGAGTCCGTGACACTGTCGACCCTGCACGCTGCCAAGGGTCTCGAATGGCCGCACGTGCATCTCGCAGGGTGGACGGAAGGTGCGCTGCCTATCTCATACGCGACCGGCTTCGATGCGATCGACGAAGAACGGCGTCTCGCCTACGTCGGCATCACGCGCGCCGCTCGAACTCTTGCTCTGTCGTGGTCTCATGCTGCGGGGCGCGGGGACCGGCAGCCTTCACGATTCCTTCAGGAGATCGGAACGACTGCTCGCGGCACCGGCATTCTGCGTGAAAGCGCACCGAACCCCACACGCGGCGGCCGTCGGGGCTGATCCGCACCGACTTCACAGCGCTCGAGCGCCCCGGATCGGCGAGTACGCGCGCGGCGAGGGCTGCCGCCTCCGCCGTGCGCGCGGCCGTGATCCGTCCGGACACCGCGCCGACCAGCTGCGCATGCAGCATCGGCCACGCCGGGTCGCGATCGCGCTCGTGACCGTCGCGGCAGGACAGACACGGCGTTCTGCCCGGAACGACAAGCGGACCGATGCTCGTGCTGCCCACTTCGAAGGAGATCGGCAGGTGCGCGACATCGTCACGCAGATGATCGGCGAACTGCCGAGCGGATGCGACGCCCTCGACAAGCACGACCGCCACCGAACCCGTCGTGCCGCGCTCGGTCACGCTCAAGCCTTCGTCAGCGAGAGCGATCTCGGTTCGGGCCGCGATCCGGGAATCGCTCATGTTGAGGCTCTCGATCCACACCGGGGGCAGCGGCGGCTCGTCCACACGCAGTACGGGCTTCAGCGCTGAGAGCAATTCGCGAGCTGCCTCACGCGGAGCACCGGCGCTGTGCGCGATCACGTCGAACGCACTCGGTCGGAATCCGTCTCGCAGCGACTGCAGCAGCTTGTCCACCCAGGGCGCTGATACCTCGACCCGTACGATTCCCTCCAATCCGAACTGCACGGTGTCCACGTCACGCCACAGCAGCGGATAGGCAGGGTCGAGACGCGTCAGCGTCGGCGGCGTGATCGGCGACATGCCCCGATTCTGCCCACGTCGCGCACCCCATGGGACGGCACAACCGGTATCAGTGGACAAGTCCGTGTCTGCCGTCGATGTGCAGTACGAGTAGGCACGGCGTCTGCGGCCGCCAGTGTCACTCAGGGCCGCCAGAAGTGCCTGGCGCGGCTCAGACCGGAGTCTCGCCGCCCTGGTTCTTCCCGTCGCCCGGCTCGTCGTCGCTCGAATCAGCGTCGCCCGGCTCTTCGTCGCTCGATTCGGCGTCGTTCGAATCAGCGTCGTCGGGCTTCTCTTCCGAGAAGTCGTCGCCCGCCAGCAGACGGGTCAACGCCTCGTCGAACTCGTCCGCCACCGGGGCCTCGCCTCGGGCGCGGGCCTGCAGGCGCTCGATCAGTGCGGTCGGATCGTCGATGTCGTCCGCCGTCGGCTGCAGGTCGGGGTAGTCCCACAGCGAATCGCGAGCGGCGATGCCGACAGCATCCGTCACCTTCTGCCACATCGCGGACGCCTCCCGCATCCGACGCGGTCGAAGCTTGAGACCGACGAGTGCACCGAGTGCGTCTTCCGCCGGACCGCCGACTGCGCGGCGACGACGGGCGGCCTCAGCCAGTCGCACACTGTCGGGCAGCCGTGAGGTGGCTTCGGCTGTGACGACATCCACCCAACCGTCGATCATGGCGATGATGTTCTCCAGGCGGGAGAGTGCCTCTCGTTGCGCCTCGGTCTGCGCGGGGAGCAGTGCTCCGCCCTCGATGGCCGCTCGCAGCTCTTCCGGGTTCGACGGGTCGAGACGGCTTGCGACGTCTTCGAGCGCCTCGACGTCCACGGTCACGCCGCGGGCGAAGTCGGTGATCTGCGACATCACGTGCAGGTGCAACCATTTCGCATGCCGGTAGAGGCGTGCGTACGCCAACTCGCGGGTGGCGAGGTACAGCGTGATCTGGTCCTCGGGAATCTCGAGTCCCTCGCCGAAGGCGGTGATGTTCTGAGGGACCAGCGCGGCTGTGCCCGCCGGGAGCACCGGGATGCCGACGTCGCCGCCCGAGACGACCTCGAGCGAGAGGTTTCCGAGTACCTGCCCGAACTGCGCCGCGAACACGGACGAGCCGAGTCCGCGCATGAGCTGACCCGCACCCTGGATGGCCTCACGCATGTCGTCAGGCACCTGAGTGTCGAGTGCGCTGGTGAGCGCGTCCGCGATGCTCGTGGAGACGGGGCCGGCGATCTCCTTCCACACTGGCAGCGTCTTCTCGACCCACTCACCGCGTGTCATCGCCTGCGGGTTCTCAGCGAGCTCAGAGATCGTCGTCGCCTCGCCCAGCCACAGATTCGCAAGTGCGAAGGCGTCGACGAGGGAGTGTCGCGAGCCGTCGGTGATGCTCTGGCCCTCGCGGTTCGCGATGTGCAGAGCCTGACGCAGAGTGTTCTCCCAGGGGTCTCCACCGAATGCACCCTGCAGCTGTCGCATGAGCCCGGCCATCATCGCCGGATCGATCTCGAAGCCCTCCGCGCCGCCGAGCGCGTTCTGCAGAGCACTCAGATCGAAATCGCCTCCGCCCGCGCCGGACATCATCTTCCGCAGGAACTCTTGGAAGTCCTCGGGGTTCGGATCGTTGTCTGCCATGTCGGTCGCCTCTCAGCACGTCGCTAGCCGTGACATCTACGCTAGTTGCAGGATTCTGCGCGCGACCCCGACGCGGGCAGATCGCTGTACGCCGGTCGCGAACGACGGAGGATCCACTTGGCACACACGCGCACACCCAGGGTCGGCCTGGGCGTCTGGGCGCTCGTCATCGCGCTCGTGGCTCTCGTCGTGCTCACCTTCCTGCCCACGCCGTATGTGATCCAGCGCCCCGGTCCCGTCTACGACACGCTCGGCACCGCAGCGGGTGAGGACGGCGAGGACGTACCCCTCATCGCCATCGAGGGCGCCGAGACCTTCGAGACCACCGGCAGCCTCAACCTGCTGACGGTGCAGGTCGTCGGAAACAGGGAGCGCACGCCGTCCTGGTTCGAGCTGGCGCTCGCCTGGATGAACTCGTCTCGAGCGGTCGTGCCGATCGACGCCGTGTTCCCCGAAGGAGTGACGAGCGAGGATCGAGACGAGCGCAATGCGGCGCTGATGGTCGACTCGCAGCACGAGGCCACGGCCGCGGCGCTCAACGAGCTGGGCTACGACACCGGCGCCGAGGTCAAGGTCGTCGACGCCGTCGAAGGTTCACCGGCGGCAGGAGTGCTCGAAGAGAACGACGTAATCACCGAGATCGACGGCGTGAAGGTCACCAGTGCCGCAGAACTGCGCGAGGCGATCCAGGAAGGCGAGGGCACGCCCGTCGAACTCACAGTGATCCGCGACGGCGACCAGCAGATGGGTGTCGAGATCACTCCCGAGCTCGACACCACTGACGGCGTGGACACGTGGCTCATCGGCATCACCCTGACGACCGAGTACGACTTCCCGATCGATGTGACGATCCAACTCGACAACGTCGGCGGCCCGAGTGCCGGGATGATGTTCGCGCTCGGCATCGTCGACGAACTCACGCCAGGGGCGATGACCGGCGGGAACGACATCGCCGGCACCGGCACGATCGACGCCGCGGGCACGGTCGGTCCGATCGGCGGCATCCGGCAGAAGCTGTACGGGGCGGTGGACGCGGGCGCTGACTACTTCCTCGCTCCTGAGTCCAATTGCGACGAGGTGGTGGGGCACGTCCCTGATGGGTTGCAGGTGATCAGCACGGCGACGCTCGAAGAGTCCATCGATGCGCTCGAGGTGATCGCGAACGACGGCGACGTCGACGCCTTGCCCACGTGCGCGGCTGCCGCGGAATGACATTGCGCTGAGAGCGGACCGTGACCTCGCCGTCACACCGGGCACAGCCTGCGCACACTCGCCGTGCATAGGATGGAGGGGTGACCACGACCTCGGCGCCGAATCCGGCCACGCCCCGCACCTCACGACGAATCATCACGATATCGCTGGTGATCATCGCAGCGATCATCGCTGCGTTCTTCGTCTTCGCCGCGCTCTACACGGACTTCCTCTGGTTCGACCAGTTGCAGTTCGCGAACGTCCTCACCACGCAGTGGCTCGCCACCGCGGTGATGTTCGTCGTGGGCTTCCTGGGGATGGCGGTGCCACTGTTCATCGTGATTCAGTTGGCGTACCGGCTTCGCCCGGTCTACGTGCGGCTGAGCTCGCAGCTGGACCGGTACCAGGAGGTCATCGAGCCGCTGCGCCGTCTGGCGATGTGGGGCATGCCGATCTTCTTCGGCCTGTTCGCAGGCTTCGCCGCCGCCGGAAACTGGGAGACCGTCTGGCTCTGGTTCAACGGTGGCGCCACGGGTCAGATCGACCCCGAATTCGGCATGGACACCGGCTTCTACCTCTTCGCGATGCCGTTCTACTCGATCCTTCTCGCGTTCGTGTCGGCTGTCATCCTGTTGTGCCTGATCGTCACCGCGCTCGTGTCGTACCTGTACGGCTCGGTGCGCATCGGCCAGGGCGAACTGCGCATCTCGAAGGCCGCCCGGATCCAGCTCGCCGTGCTCGCCGGTCTCTACCTTCTGGTTCAGGCCGCGAGTCTCTGGCTCGATCGGTACCGGACCCTCGTCACCGAGGAAGACCGCATCACCGGTGCCGCCTACACCGGCGTCAATGCCACGATTCCCGGCATGGCGATCCTCGCGATCCTCGCCGCTCTCGTCGCGATCCTCTTCTTCGTCACGGCCGTCATCGGTCGCTGGCGCTTCCCGCTCGTCGCGACCGGACTGCTGATCGTGGCGTCTCTCGTCGTCGGGATCGGATACCCGTGGGTCGTGACCACCTTCCAGGTGCGACCCAACCAGAACAGCTTCCAAGCCGAGTACTACCAGCGCAACATCGACGGCACCAAGCAGGCGTACGACATCGCCAACCTCGAGGTCACGCCGTTCAAGGCCGTCACCGATGCCGAGGCCGGACAGCTCCGTGAAGATGCCGAGACCACCGCGTCGATCCGCATCCTCGACCCGAGCATCATCAGCCCGACAGTGCAGCAGCTCGAGCAGTTCCGTGGCTACTACCAGTTCAAGGAGACGCTCGACGTCGACCGATACGAGATCGACGGTCAGACGCAGGACACGGTCGTCGCCGTTCGCGAGCTCGATGTGAACCGCCTCGGCGACAGCAACAACTGGAACAACCGCACGGCTGTCTACACCCACGGCTACGGCCTGGTGGTGGCCGCAGGCAACCAGCGCACCAGCGAAGGGGAGCCGGTGTTCCTCGAGCGCGGCATCCCGACGTCAGGCTTCCTGACGGAGAGCGAGCAGTTCGAGCCGCGCGTCTACTTCGGCGAGGACTCGCCGCTGTACTCGATCGTCGGAGCGCCCGAGGGCACCGATCCTGTCGAGATCGACTACCCGCGCGGTGAGGACGGCGCCAACGAGACGAAGACCACGTTCACCGGCGAAGGCGGACCGGCCATCGGCAACACCTTCAACAAGCTGCTGTATGCGCTCAAGTTCCAGGAGGCCGAGATCCTGTTCTCCGACCTGGTGAACGCCGACTCCCAGATCCTCTACGATCGCAACCCGGTCGACCGCGTGCAGAAGGCAGCCCCGTATCTCGAGCTCGACAGCGACGCCTACCCGAGCGTCGTCGACGGTCGAGTCGTCTGGATCGTCGATGGCTACACGACCAGCTCGACCTACCCGTACTCGACCAGTGTGAGTCTGTCCGACGCGATCGCCGATTCGAACACGGCCGCGCCGAACTTCGCCATCGACGACATCAACTACATCCGCAACTCGGTGAAGGCCACCGTCGACGCCTACGACGGCTCGGTGACTCTCTACGCGTGGGACGACGAGGATCCGATCCTCAAGGCGTGGCAGAACGTCTACCCGTCCACGGTCGAGCCGATCAGCGAGATGTCAGCCGATCTGATGAGTCACGTGCGCTACCCGACGGACCTCTTCAAGGTGCAGCGCGAGGTCCTGGGTGTCTACCACGTCGACACTGCGGGTTCCTTCGCTCAGCAGGACAACCGCTGGCAGACGCCGAACGACCCGCGAAACGACAACCAGCTGCAGCCGCCGTACTACCTGTCGATGCAGATGCCCGGCCAGGATTCACCGCGGTTCTCGATGTTCTCGACGTTCATCCCCTCGTCCGCGCAGGGGACGACCAGCCGTAACGTGCTGATGGGGTACCTGGCTGTCGATTCGGATGCCGGATCCACAGCGGGCGAGAAGGCAGAAGGATACGGTCAGCTCAACCTGCTGGAGATCGACGCCGACACCACGGTGCCGGGCCCAGGCCAGGTGCAGAACACGTTCAACTCCGACCCGGCCGTCGTGCAGCAGCTGAACCTGCTGCAGCAGGGCGAGTCGCAGGTGAAGTACGGCAACCTGCTGACGCTGCCCGTCGGCGGCGGTCTGCTCTACGTGCAGCCGGTGTACGTGCAGTCGTCGGAGGGCACCCAGCTGCCGTTGCTGCAGAAGGTGCTCGTCACCTTCGGTGACAGCGTTGCGTTCGAAGACACGCTCACAGCGGCGCTCGACGTGATCTTCGGCGGAGACTCCGGCGCGAGCGGTGGAGACGAAGAGGTGGAGCCCGTCGACCCGGGTGACGGCACGACTCCGCCCGATGAGGGCACGACAGAGCCGCCGAGCGATGAGGATGCCCGCGCTGCTGCTCTCGCTGAAGCTCAGCAGGCCCTGAGCGACCGTGAGGCGGCGCTCAAGGACGGCGACCTCACCGCGTTCGCCGAGGCCGACGAGCGACTCACGGCCGCGATCACAGAGCTTCTGGCTCTGGAGACGGCCGAGTAGGACCGACACGACGAAACGGGCGTCCCGCGAGGGGCGCCCGTTCTCGTACCCCCGAGCGCGCTCTCCGGCGGGGCATGGGGCGCATGATCCCAGACCCGACAGATGGTGTCCACCTCTCCCGAAGGTCCTCGTTTCTTGCAAGACTCGGCGCATGGTGTTCATCGGTTTCCATGCTTCGCACGAGCAGATCGCACCGAGCGTGCTCCTCGACGCCGTCGTCGGGGCTGAGCGTGCCGGATTCGACGGCGCGATGTGCTCGGATCACCTCGCGCCATGGACTCCGACCCAAGGCCACTCGGGTTTCGCGCTGAGCTGGATCGCCGCTGCGCTCGCCCGCACCCGCTTCTCGATCGGGATGGTCAATGCGCCGGGGCAGCGCTATCACCCGGTGATGATCGCTCAGGCATTCTCCACTCTGGAGGAGATGTTCCCCGGACGCTTCTGGGCCGCGATGGGCAGTGGCGAGGCGATCAACGAGCACGTGACGGGTGACGGCTGGCCCGCCAAACACATCCGCAACGAGCGGCTGCGTGAGAGCGTCGACGTGATCCGTCGCCTGATGGACGGTGAAGAGGTCGACCACGACGGTCTGGTGCGTGTTCACCGCGCCAGAGTATGGAGCCTGCCGGTGGAGCCGCCCCCGATGTTCGCGACCGCCGTGAGCGCCGAGACCGCGGCCTGGGCCGCATCCTGGGCGCAGGGTCTTGCGACGGTCGCCCAGGAACCCGCAGCGCTGCGTCGAGTCGTCGACGGTTACCGCGACGCGGGAGGCACTGGCCCCTGCATCCTGCAGGTGCACGTCAGCCTGGCGGAGAGCGACGACGAGGCGTTCGCCATCGCCCTCGACCAATGGCGCAACGGTCTGCTGTCGCCCCCGGTCACGTGGGACCTCGAGCAGCCGGAGGACTTCGAGGCAGCAGTGGCCGGCCTCGACGAGGAGCAGCTGCGAAAAGCCGTCCTGGTCGACCACGACGCTTCCTCGTTGGCCGGCCGCATCGCGGATCTGGTGGACATCGGATTCGACCGTGTGTACCTGCACCACGTCGGCACCGAGCAATCGCGGTTCCTGGACGTCTCCGCATCCGAGCTGATCCCTGCGTTGAAGGAGCGACTGTGAAGATCACCGATACGAGCGACCTCTGGTGGAAGACCGCAGTCGTCTATTGCCTCGATGTCGAGACGTACCTCGATTCGAACGGCGACGGTGTCGGCGACCTGCAAGGACTCGCCCAGCGGATCGATTACCTCTCGCAGCTGGGCGTCACCTGCCTGTGGCTGATGCCGTTCTATCCGACGCCGGATCGCGACGACGGTTATGACGTCAGCGATTTCTACGGCATCGATTCGCGTCTGGGCAGCCACGGCGATCTCGTCGAGGTGATCCGCACCGCCCGTGATCGCGGGATGAGGGTGATCGTCGACCTGGTCATCAATCACACATCCGACCGTCATCCGTGGTTCCTCGCGGCCAAGCGCAGCGTCAACTCTCCTTTCAGGGACTACTACGTCTGGCGCGATGATGCCCCTCCGAAGGGCCAGAAGAACGCGGTCTTCCCCGGTCAGGCGAATGGAATCTGGGGCAAGGACGAGAAGTCGGGGCAGTGGTACCAGCACAGTTTCTACGAGCACCAGCCTGACCTGAACATCGCTAATCCGCGGGTGCGTGATGAGATCGCAAAAGTCATCGGGTTCTGGTTGCAGCTGGGCATCTCGGGCTTCCGTGTCGACGCGGTGCCGTTCTTCCTCGAGATCCCTGAGGGCGTCGGCATCCCCGAGCCGCACGATCTGCTGCGTGACATCCGGCGGTTCCTGCAGCGTCGTTCAAGCGAGGCGATCCTGCTCGGCGAAGTGAATCTGCCGTATGAGAAGCAGGTGGAGTACTTCGGTGGCGACGACGGTGATGAGCTGACCATGCAGTTCGATTTCGTCGGGATGCAGGCGATGTACCTGTCGTTCGCGCGCAAGAATCCAGCACCTCTGATCGCTGCGCTGCGTGCCAGACCCGTGCTCGGATCAGAGGTGCAGTGGGCGAACTTCCTGCGCAACCACGATGAGCTGACTCTTGACAAGCTCAGCGACAGCGAACGGGAAGAGGTGTTCGATGCGTTCGCGCCGGACGAACGACAGCGCGTGTTCGGTCGAGGGATCACGCGGCGCCTTCCTCCGATGCTCGACGGCGATCCGCGCAGGATCCGTATGGCCTACAGCCTGCTCTTCACTCTGCCTGGCACTCCGGTGCTGTTCTACGGTGAAGAGATCGGCATGGGGGAGAACGTCGAGGTCTCCGGCCGCGAAGCCGTGCGGACTCCGATGCAGTGGTCGGCGGACCGCAACGGAGGATTCTCGGATGCCGCGCAAAGCAGACTCGTGGCACGGCCGCCGTCGGACGGATACGCGCCAGAGCACGTCAACGTCGCCGCACAGCTGGAGGACCAAGAATCGCTGCTGTATTTCATCCGCGCCCTCACATCGCGGTACCGCACTTCACCGGAACTGGGGTGGGGCAGTATCGAGATGATCGACCAGCCCGCCGAATCACTTCTCGCGCACTCGCTTTCCGCTGACGTCGGCCGTGTCATCGCGCTGCACAATTTCGCGGAGGTGCCGGTGACCACCACTTTCCGCGTGTTAGATGAGCCGGAGGGTGCGACCCTCCTCGACCTCCTCGAGCCGTCGCATACAGCGCTCGGTCCCGACGGGACGATCGAACTGGAGGTCCCGGCCTACGGCTATCGCTGGCTTCGGGTATCGCGGCCAGGGGATGGTCGTGTGACATGAGCGGCGTTGCTGCTGCACGACCCTGCCGAGTCGGACGCGGCTGAAAAGGATAAGGCCCCGAGATCGTGAAGATCTCGGGGCCTTTCTTGTTGCGGGGACAGGATTTGAACCTGCGACCTCCGGGTTATGAGCCCGGCGAGCTACCGAACTGCTCCACCCCGCGGCACGTCTACTAGCCTAACACGGGATTCGGCGCTGGTTAACCACCGGCAAACTGCGCGAGGATGGAGACATGTCCGAGACCGCCGCATTCACCGTCGCCGTCTGCCAGTTCCGCCCCACGGCGTCACGCGAAGACAATCGCGCCCGAATCGCGCAACTGACGGCGGATGCTGCGGCCAGAGGAGCGCGCCTTGTCGTGTTCCCCGAGTACTCCAGCTACTTCGTCGATCCGATGGACGCGACGCTGATCGAGAACTCGGAGTCGCTCGACGGAGAATTCGTCCGTGCGCTGCAGGCGACGGCATCCGCTCACGGCGTCACGATCATCGCCGGGCTCGTGGAGGCGGCAGGGGAGCGGGTGCGCAACACGCTTGTCGCAGTGGATGCCGATGGCGTCCGCGCCACCTACCGGAAGCAGCACCTGTACGACGCGTTCGGACAGACCGAATCCGACTGGATCGAGGCCGGCGAGCTGGGTGCTCCCGAGACGCTCGAGATCGGCGGCCTGGGCATCGCGATGATGACCTGCTACGACCTGCGCTTCCCCGAGGTCGCCCGCACGCTCGTGGATGCCGGCGCCGACGTCATCGTCGTTCCTGCGGAGTGGGTGCGCGGCCCGCTCAAGGAGCACCACTGGACCACTCTGCTTGCGGCACGCGCGATAGAGAACACGGTCTACGTCGTCGCCGCCGATCATCCGACGCCGATCGGTGTCGGGCACTCGCAGATCATCGATCCGCAGGGGGTCGTGCTCGCAGGTGTGGGCACGGGAGAGGGGCTCGCCGTGGCCGAGCTCACGAAGGATGCCGTCACGCGTGTGCGCGAGGTGAATCCCGTACTGCGGCTTCGCCGATACGGCGTCACCCCGCGCTGAGCCCGCCCTGCCCCGCGGTGCCCGCCCGCCCGCGTCAGTGCTCGCCCGCCCGCCGCGGCGTCCGCCGATGGGAGCTTTTCGCATCCCAGTGCCCGGTGTCACGTGCGAAAAGCTCCCATCGACCGCGCCTAGGGCCCCGGTTCAGCGGGGGCGAGCGTGAACGGTGCGCGTGAGGAGACCCAGGAACGCGCTGCGGCCGCTCGTCAGGTCGAGTTCGGTCAGGCGGATCACGATCCAACCGAGCTCTTCCAACCGGCGCTGACGCTGGATGTCGATGCGCCACTGATCACGGTCGGTGCGATGCCCGTCGCCCTCGTATTCCATCGCGATCTTCAGTTCGGGGTACGCCAGGTCCACGGTCGCCACGAGCCCGCCGGCGTCATGCACGGCGTGTTGCACGATGGGCTCAGGCAAGCCAGCGCCGATGATCGCGAGTCGTGTCTGCGTCTCTTTCGGAGAGTCGACTCCAGCTCTCGCGAATTCGAGCGCGTCGCGCATCTTCCGCACCCCGGGGAACGCGCCGAGCGCTTCGATCTGCGTTCGGACGCTGTCGACCGAGCAGAACGGACGCACCATACGCAGACCGGGGTATCGCTGCGATGGGGTGATGATCGCGTCCAGCATCACGATGATCTGCTCGACATTCAGCCGAGGCGCGAGAAGGGCGACCGTTGACACCGGATCCATCGTCTTCAGGCCGCCGACCGAGTACGTGTGCCCGCGGTCCGCGGCGACTCGGCGACCGCTCACGCCCTGCGCACGTGGCGGCGCGGCATCTGTCGGAACCGCCACCTGCAGCAGTTCGATCGCCGTCCAATGCCAGGGCAGCGGAAGTCCCCACACCCTCGCGGCTGACACTCCGCAGTACCGATGCCCTTCGCGCATTCGCGGGGCGAAGCTCTCGGCGCTCTGGAGGAAGGTCGCCGGAATCTCCACAGCACGGATGCCGAGGAACGGGCGATGCAGATCGGCGGCATTCGCTCGACCTCTGCCGACGCCTGCTGCCGCGGCATCCGACACGTGGAAGACGCTGCCAAGGCGACGGGGTAGGGGCGTTCGGTGGCGCATACGGCCATACTCGCCGCGAGACGAGCCGCTGGATGCCGCGGGAGCGAGTTCGGGGGAGAACCACGCTGTCACCGCATCTGTGCAGACCGAGTCATGGGAGTTTTTCGCATCGCCGAGCGCCAGACAACGTGCGAGAAGCTCCCATCGATCTCAGCCGAGCGCGAACGGAGCCCAGGGGGAACGGAGCGAGCGCGAACGGACCCCATGGTGAACGGAGCGAGCGCGAACGGAGCCGACTGCGAACGGAGCGAGGGCGAACGGAGCGAACAGGCCGCAGCCTCAGAACTGCGCAGCGGCCAAGCGCGCCGCAGCCTCCTCAAGCACCTCAACGCGCTTGCAGGCGGCGAAGCGCACCAGGCCGGAGTAGGCGCCGCGGTGCTCCGCGCTCACGAACGCATCCAAGGGGATCGCGACGACGCCCGCCCTGTCCGGCAACGCACGGCAGAAGGCGGCAGCATCCGCTCCGCCCAGAGCCGATGCGTCCGCCACCGTGAAGTATCCACCCTGTGGCGGGATGACCTCGAATCCCGCGTCGCGCAGCCCGGCGCCGAGAATCGTGTGCTTGCGGGCCATGGTGGCCGAGGCATCCGCGAAGAATGCGTCAGGCATCCGCAGACCAACGGCGATCGCCGGTTGAAACGCCGATCCGTTCACGTACGTGAGGTACTGCTTGACGGTCAGCACAGCGGTGATGAGATCGGCAGGGCCGTGAATCCAGCCGATCTTCCAACCGGTGGCCGAGAACGTCTTGCCCCCTGAGGAGATCGTCAGTGTGCGTTCGGCCGCGCCTGGCAGCGTCGCGATCGGTACGTGGGGAGCGGTGAACGTCAGGTGCTCGTACACCTCATCGGTGACGATGACCGCATCATGCCGGTGGGCGAGGCGGACCACTTCGGCCTTGACCTCCGGAGAGAACACGACCCCGGTCGGGTTGTGCGGATCGTTCACGAGAATGATCCGCGTGCGATCGGTGACGGATGCTGCGAGCACCTCGAGATCCGGCTGGAAATCGGGCAGACGCAGAGGAACGGTGCGCAGCCGCGCACCGGCGAGAGCCACCGCCGCCGCATACGAGTCGTAGTACGGCTCGAAAACGACGACCTCGTCATCGGGCGAGTCGATCAACGCGAGCAGGGTCGCCGTGAGCGCTTCCGTCGCGCCGGCGGTCACGATCACCTCGGTCGCAGGGTCGACCGAAAGCCCGTAGAACCGGTGCTGGTGTTCGCTGATCGCATCGAGCAGGTCGGCGTACCCGCGCCCGGGCGGGTACTGGTTCATCCCTTGCAAGATCGCCTCGCGCGCAGCCTCGAGCACCTCGACAGGGCCGTCCTCATCGGGGAAGCCCTGGCCGAGGTTGATGGCGCCCGTTCTCATCGCAGCCGCAGACATCTCTGCGAAGATGGTGGGCGCGACCGCACCGTCAGGCGAAAGCAGGCCTGCCCCTGCAGCAGTGCGCCGCCAGGCGCCGGGAATAGCACTCATGCAAACCAGGCTAAGGCCATAGCCGACACTCACCGCGACCATAACGAACGCACAGCTACGAGCGGCACTCTGAACTTGTTGAAGGAGCAGACCATGAACGAAGACAAGAACACCAACGAGTCCGCGTCGCCCGAGCAGCCTGCGCCGCAGGGGCCGGTCGGCACCGGAGCCGGCCACGACATGCCCGCGTCGTTCGCGTCGCATCATCAGGCGCCGACTCCCTCGTCCCCCCAGGAACCGCAGCGCACCTCGCCGCAGGGCGCCGCATTCGGCATCCCAGCACCGACGTACCCTGTGCACAGCACAGACGAGACCCGGCCGGTCTTCAGCGAGAACGGCGCAGGCGCAGCACATGGCGCAGGCGCAGCACACGATGCCGGCACCCACGGTCCCACCGCACCCGTCACGCCGATCGAGACGAAGTCCAAAGAGAAGAAGCCGTTCGGCGCAGGCAAGGTCACGGCACTCATCGTCGCGGCGTCCCTCGTCGGCGGCGCTGCGGGTCTCGGCGGCAGCTACCTCGGCAACAACCTCTGGGAGCAGCCGACCGGTACCACGGCGGCAGGCACCGACACGATCACGGTGAACAACCCCGGCTCGGTGAACGAGACCACGGCGATCGCGACCACGGTGCTGCCGTCTGTCGTGACGATCGAGGTCGCCGCCCAGGACGGGTCCGGCAGCGGCTCTGGTGTCGTCCTCAGTAAGGACGGCTACGTGCTGACGAACACCCACGTGGTCACGCTCGGTGGTGCCGCCGCTGATCCCGCGATCAGGGTGACAGCATCCGACGGCCGTATCTACGACGCCACGATCGTGGGCACCGACCCGATCTACGATCTCGCGGTCATCAAGCTCGAGGGGGCGGAAGACCTGACTCCGATCGACTTCGCGGACTCGTCCGACATCAACGTCGGCTCCACCGCTGTCGCCGTGGGAGCACCGCTCGGTCTGTCGAACTCGGTGACCACCGGCATCGTGAGTGCGCTCAACCGCAGCATCCAGATCGCGTCGTCCGCCCTGCCGGACTCGGCGGACCAGGACAGCCAGGAGGACGGGGGCGAGTCCGAGCAGGAGGGCGGGCCCTTCCAGTTCGACCTTCCCGGCACCGAGACCCAGGGCGCAACGGAGTCGATCTCGATCGCAGTGATCCAGACGGATGCAGCGATCAACCCCGGAAACTCCGGCGGTGCGCTCGTAGACAGCGAGGGCAAGCTCATCGGCATCAACGTCGCCATCGCGACTGCGGGCAGTTCGGAGGAGTCGGGCTCGATCGGCGTAGGCTTCGCGATCCCGTCGAACGTGGCAAAGCGCATCTCCGAGGAGATCATCGAAGACGGCGCGGCGACGCACGGTCTGCTCGGTGCTTCTGTGAGCAACGCCTCCACGGTCGAAGGTGCCGAGGTCGCCGGTGCGTACATCGCCGATGCTCCCGTCGACGGCGGCGCGGCGGAAGCCGCCGGCCTGCGCGAGGGTGACATCGTCACCGCCTTCAACGGCGCACCCATCGCGAGCGCGACCGACCTCACCGCACAGGTTCGTGCGGCGGCCGCCGGCAGCGACGCGACACTCACGTACGTCCGCGACGGCAAGTCGTACGACATCGAAGTGACACTGGGAGAGCTCAGCCTCTGACCGAACTCCCGAGCCGGCATGCGTTGCCGGGCTCACAGAGAAGGACGCCACCCCGCGATAGGCTCGCGGGGTGGCGTCCTTCTCTTTCGGCTCCGGCAATGCGGCCAAGCTCATGCGCATCCCGTTGTATGCCGCCGGAGGAATAGGCACGTTGTTGCTGCCTCGTGGGCGCCGTTGGGTGTTCGGCTGCGGCGCGGGGATCGGCGACGGTGCACTGGCGCTCTGGCGGGTCGCGACGGCCGAGGGGCACGACGCCGTGTGGCTGACCTCGTCTGCTCGTGAGCGAGCGGATGCTGCGGCACTCGGCATCCCCACGATCTCGAAGTCGTCGCCGCGCGGCTGGTGGACTACTGCGCGAGCCGAGGTGCTCGTCGTGACGCACGGCCTCGGTGATGTGAACCGCTACGCCGTCTCCGGTGGATTCATCGTGCAACTGTGGCACGGTATTCCGCTCAAGCGGATCGGACTCGATTCGCCCGCGACCACGCAGGTGCCGAACATTCCTGGGGCGGCGCTTCTGCGCCGTCTGGTCGGCTTGATGTACCGCCGTGCCGCTCAGCGCATCAGGGTGCTGCCTGCGGCGTCGGATCGTTCGCGCGGGCGCCTCGAATCCGCATTCGCACTGGGAGATGCGCGCGTGGTCGTCACCGGCGAACCGCGCGTCGACGTGCTGTCCGCCGGTACCGAGGAAGGGCGGCGGCAGGTGGCATCCGCTCTGCTCGTCGATGCGACAGGCGCCCTGCCCGCTGGGGCCCGCACGCTTCTGTACGCACCGACGTGGCGTGACGGTGCCGATGACGTCGCCGTGCCGACCGCGGCACAGTGGGTCGGCATCATCGCTCTGCTCGAGAGTCAGAACGCAGTGCTCTTCGTGCGCTCGCATCCGCTCGGAGCCGGTGCCTACCAGCCGCCGCTTCCCAGTGGCCGGGTGCGGATGCTGGGAAGCGATCTGATCACCGACATCACCCCTGCGCTGCCGGGTGTCGACGCCCTCATCACCGACTACTCGTCATTGGCGTACGACGTCGGGCTTCTGGGAATGCCGGTGCTGTACCTCGCGCCTGACGCAGAAGAATACGCCCGCACGCGTGGGTTCTACGGAAGATACGAAGACGTCGCAGGCGATGACGCCGCGCACGACTGGCCTGCTCTTCTCCGCCAGCTCGAGACGCTGCTCACGGACGACGATGTGTTCACCGCGCGCTCGGCGCGCTCCAGTACGCTCAGCGCACAGGTGCACGAATACCGCGACGGACACAACACCCGTCGTGTGTACAAGGCAATCCGCACGCGGGGGATCCCCGCGCCGAAGGGAGCACGATGACGACTGCCCGTATCGACGAGCAGGCGGAGACGCTGATCATCGCAGGCACCGGTCCCAAGCCGGGCTCGGCGACCCTCGAGGGGGCTCGGGCGCGTGTGTCGGGGAAGGTGACAGGCGGGGGCAAGACCTGGAAGGCGGTCGTTCCGCTTCGCAGCATCCGTTGGACGGGGGACGCTCTGCCATTGCCTTCTGGGTCCTATGCCCTGAACATCGATGGCGTCGAACTCGACGACATCGAGATAGGCCCCGCCCTTCTCGCGAGCATGCGCATCGCGCTGCATGGCGGCCACGTCGAGATCACAGCGCCGCTCGCACCGATCTATGAGACGAGCGAGGGTCAGTCGACTCTTGAGGAGCGCTACGTCTCGCAGTCCGGCGGTGACGAGAATGCCGTGTTCTTCGAGAGCTTCTACGGCCAGAGTGTCGGCTGCAATCCGCGCGCGATCGACCGCGAGCTCGCGACCAGGGCACCGAGCGTCACCAGATACTGGAGTGTGGTCGACCTGTCGATCGCCGTTCCCGACGGTGCGATCGCGGTGATCGAGGGCAGCCCGGAGTGGTGGCGGGCCCGAGGGGCCGCACGGCTGCTCGTCGTGAACGACTGGATGCGTCGGCGCTTCGCACGCAAAAGCGGGCAGAAGGTGCTGCAGACCTGGCACGGGACGCCGCTGAAGCGCCTCGCACTGCACCGCCGCGGGTTCGATCCGCGACGCATGGCCGCAGTGGTGAAGGAATCGCGTCGGTGGGACGTCCTGCTCGCGCAGAACACCTATTCCGAGCGCATTCTGAAGAAGGCCTACGCGTTCTTCGGTAAGCCGATCTGGACCGACGGTTATCCGCGTAACGATGTGCTCATCACGGATGACGGATCGGCGACGCGCAAAGCGCTGGGCATCGGCGCCGATGAACGGGTGCTGCTGTACGCCCCGACCTGGCGCGATGACCGCAGTGAGATCGTCGACTTCGTCGATCCGCAGCTGCTCGCAGAGCAGACGGATGCCGTGGTGCTGGTCCGCGGTCACTCGCGCACACTGCGTCCTGGACGCGACCACTCGGGTGCGAGAGTGATCGATGTCACCGGGTACCCGGATACCGCGCGACTGCTGCTCGTCGCTGATGCGCTCATCACCGACTACTCCTCGGTGATGTTCGACTACAGCGTTACCGGCAAGCCGATGTACTTCATGGTTCCCGACCTGGATCACTACCGTGGAGAGCTCCGCGGGTTCTACTTCGATCTCGCCGAGCGCGCGCCCGGTCCGCTGGTGACGACGCAGGACGAGCTCGCCGACGCTCTGATGGATGACACGCTGCCCGGTTTCTTCGCCGAGCGCTATGGCGCGTGGCGGAAGCAGTTCAACGGTCGCGACGACGGCCGCGCCGCGGAGCGCGTCGTGTCCCGACTGCTGGATCTCGGATTCGTCGACGCGTGACGCACTGCGCCTAGGGAAGCGGCGTGTTCTGCGTGCCGAGGCGCGAGGCGTCGACCGTCCCGCGCGCTCCACGCAGCACACCGACGAGGAAACCGGCGCCCCAAGCCAGATGCATCGTCGGCAGTACGGCGAGAGTCCAGATCCGCTCGCGCGCTGACCTGCCGTCTCCCGGCTGAAGGGCCATCGCGATCACGAGAAGAACGTAGGCGATGAGCGGCAGATAGACGACGGATGCCACGGCAGAAGCGATGCCCGCCAGCACCCCGGTCAGCTGCAGCGCAGCCACGATCAGCGCGAGAGCGACGTTCAGCACCAGCGCAGGCGGCGCGAAGAACCGAACGCCGTTGCTGCGCCCGTACCGCCGCACGAGCTCGCCGCGCCAGGCTCCCGTGGCACGGAACTGACGCGCAAGACGCCACCAGCTCTCGCGCGGCCAGTAGGTCACTGAAAGCTGCGGATCGAGCCAGACCTTGTACCCCGCCTGCCTGATGCGCAGGTTGAGTTCCCAATCCTCCCCGCGACGGATCGACTCGTCGAAGTAGCCCACCTCTTCGAGCACGGAGCGGCGCATGACGCCCAGGTATGCGGACTCGGCCTCACCCTCGTGGGTTGTGCCGTGGTAGGCGCCGCCACCGAGCCCGATCGGGGAGTTGTACGCCCTGGCCACTGACTTCTGGAAGGGCGTTCGGCCGTCGGCGCGCATGACGCCTCCGACATTGGCGGCTCCGGTGCGCCGCAGCGTCGCGAGCGCGCGTTGCGCATAGCCGGGAGACAGTTCGGAGTGCGCGTCCACGCGCACGATGGTCGGGTAGCGGCTGGCGCGGATCGCGGCGTTGAGGCCGACGGGGATGTGGGCGTCGGGGTTGTCGACCAGACGGATGCGGTCGTCGTCCGCTGCGAGACGCCGGGCGAGCTCGGTGGTCCCGTCTGTCGAAGGGCCGAGTGCGAGGACGAGCTCAGCAGGCCCATCCAGCTGCTGCTCCAGCACCGAGGCGATGGCGTGCTCGAGATAGGCGCGCTCGTTCAGCACGGGCATCACGAACGACACTCCGTCTGCAGGCGTTGCCGAATCGTTCTCTACCACCCCCCGATCATGTCACGGTGAAACGGGGGCGCCTGCGTACTCTTGTCATGTGGGTGCTGTAAAAGATGTCAAGAAGGCGTATCGCATGCTGCGCAAGGCGATGCGTTCGCGCTCGGCGGTGCAGCGCGTCAGGCGCACCCTCGAGACGCTTCCTCCGCATCCCGAGGGGCACTACAAGATCGCCGTGTACTTCGCCGATGGCGCGGTCAACATGTATCAGATGCGCCAGTGGTACCGGCCGCTCGCCGAGCTCGAGAAGCTCTGGCCGGTGGTCGTGCTCGCCCGCAACGCGATCGGCGCAGAGAAGCTGATCGCGGAGGATGCACCACCTGTCGCCTTCGTCCCGACGGTGCGAGACCTCGAGCAGTTCATCCGCGATCAGGACATCCGCATCGTTCTGTACGTGAACCAGAACACTCGCAACTTCCAGATGTTCCGCTACGGTCGCCGCTGGCACGTTTTCATCAATCACGGCGAGTCCGACAAGATGTACATGACCACCAACCAGTACAAGGCGTACGACTACGCGCTCGTGGCCGGTCAGGCAGCGCGTGACCGGTTGTCTCGCACGCTCTGGGACTTCGACATCGACCGCCGTACCATCGAGATCGGCCGCCCGCAGGCCGATCACTTCTCGGGCACGTTGCCGTACACACCTGACGAGCGCGCTGTCGTGTTGTACGCGCCGACGTGGGAGGGCGATCGCCCCAGCGCGCATTACGGGTCGATCGTCACGCACGGTGAAGCCCTCGTGAATGCGCTGCTCGCCACCGGAACGCATCGTTTGATCTATCGCCCCCACCCGCGCAGCGGCGTGGTGGATGACGAGTACGGCGCCGCCCATCGACGTATCATCGCTGCGATCGCAGCGGCGAACAGTGCGGATCCCGGCGCGACACACGTCTACGACGATGGTCCGGAGCTCGGCTGGCAGCTCGCAGCCGCCGATGTCGCCATCGTCGACATCTCGGCGATGGTCTACGACCGTCTCGCCGCGGGGAAGCCGCTCATGATCACCCGCCCGGTCGACGAGCAGGCGTCGGTCGACACGAGCGGATATCTCTCCGACTGCGAGTGGCTGACGGCGGATGCCGCGGCAGATGTCGTACGCGAGATCGCGCGCGTCCGCGGCGACTCCGACGCCGTCAAACGGCTGCACATGTGGGTGCAGCACTACTTCGGGGACACGACGCCCGGCGTCGCCACTGCGAAATTCCACGCTGCGATCGAGCAGCTGATGGGCGAGTGGGACGAGTGGCGCATTCGCGAGATGGGCGCGATCAAGCCCGACGAGGACGACGACGACGAAGAAGACAAGGACGAGGAGCTCCACGGCTGAGCCGTGATCGGTGCCGCTCCGTAGACTGACCGGCATGCACTTCCCACAGGCCGAAACCGTGGCATCCCGATTCGAGGTGCTCGACGAGTCCGCATCGACGAATGCGGCATTGCGTGTGCTCTCCTCCGACTCGTTGGCGTGGCCGCACCTGTCGGTGCTCCTCACCGACAATCAGACCGCGGGTAGGGGGCGACTGGATCGCTCGTGGGTGGCACCGGCCGGCTCTGCCCTGGCGATCTCGGTTCTGCTGCGCGAGCTGCCGACCTCTCCCGAGCTGACCGGCTGGATTCCGCTCATCGCCGGAGTGGCGATGTCGCACGCCGTCGCCGCTCAGCTCCCGGAGCACGAGGTCGGCGTGAAGTGGCCGAACGATGTTCTGGTGGAGGGGCGGAAGATCTGCGGCATCCTCGCCGAATCGACCGGAACCGCCGTGATCGTCGGGGCCGGTGTCAACACCGCGATGACGCAGCAGCAGCTCCCGGTGGCCACGGCCACGTCGTTCGCGGTGCTCGGCGAGGAGGCCGATGCCGATCTGCTCGTCGCCGCGTACGTACGACGGCTGGACGATCTCGTGTCGTCCCTCGCGACATGGGGGGACGCTGTGCGCAGCGGCGTGCATGCCGCCGTCTCCGCGCAGTGCGCCAGTCTCGGACGAGAGGTCGACGTCTCGCTGCCGGACGGCGAGGTGCTGCACGGCACTGCACTTCGTCTCGAACCAGACGGCCGGCTCTGCGTCGTCAGCGAGGGTGCGGAACACCTGATCGCCGCAGGCGATGTGGTCCACGCGCGATTGACGTGAGTGGCTGCCGGACGCGCTGAGCGGGCGCCAGGGGGACACGCCGCCTCTTGGCGGACGATGTCCGAGGTGCCGGGCACAATGGAGGTGTGACCCAGCCCGTGACACTCGGAGGCCGGCCGATGATGCCGCCGCCAGGCTCACCAGCCGAAGAGCTCCTCATCGCGCGTTTTCGTGGGCACGCCCGCGCGCTGTTCTGGTCGGCGCTGCTGCTCATCGCTGTTTCGGGAGGCACCGCCTTCTTCTATGGGAATCTGCCCCCTGAATTCGAGAACTGGATGCTTCTCGCCGCAGCTGGGGCACTGGTGCTGTTCGGCGTGCTGATTCCCTTCATGATCTGGGCTTCTCGGAGCTACGCCGTCACGACCAGGCGCGTGATCGTGCGCGAGGGGATCGGCGCGCGCAAGAGCCGAGAGATGTCCCACGTGCGCGGGTACACCATCGCAGTCCGCCGCGGCATGGTGCAGCGCATGTGGGGCGCGGGGACCATCACGCTCTCGAACGGGGTCGACACGCCCCTGCGGCTCGTGAACGTACCCAACGTCACACTCATACACGAGGCTCTCGCCGATCAGATCGAGGTGAACCAGATCCTGGCTCACCGAGACGCGCAGTCGATGTCCGAGTCCGACACCGATCGTTGACTGCGCCGCAGGCGAGTCGCAACGTTCACGCCATGAGCGAGAATGGATGCAACGAACGGAGATCTCTATGGCGTTGCGTGTGGGCGTGATCGGTGGCGGACAGCTGGCGCGGATGATGATCGCTCCGGCGGTCGAACTCGGACTCGAACTTCGAGTGCTCGCCGAGGAGGAGGGCATGTCGGCACGCCTGGCGGCGACGGCGGTGGGGGATTACCGCGACCTCGACACCGTGCGCGCGTTCGCGAAAGACGTCGACGTCGTGACTTTCGACCACGAGCACGTGCCGCAGGAGGTCTTGCGAGCGCTCGTCGAGGACGGCGTCGCCGTGCACCCGGGGCCGGATGCTCTGCAGTTCGCACAGGACAAGCTGGTGATGCGTAGACGTCTCACCGAACTCGGGGTGCCGCAGCCGGACTGGGCCGCTGTTCGCAACGTCGACGAGCTGCAGGCGTTCTTGGACGACCACGGCGGCAGGGCTGTCGTGAAGACTCCGCGCGGCGGCTACGACGGCAAGGGCGTGCGTGTCGTGCGCAGTGCGGCGGACGCATCGGACTGGTTCGACGCCGTCGCAGCCGAATCAGCGTCCGGTGGCGACGCGCTGCTCGTCGAAGAACTGGTCTCATTCGTCCGTGAGCTCGCCCAGCAGGTCGCACGCCGTCCGAGCGGACAGATGGTCTCGTACCCGGTCGTCGAAACCGTGCAGCGCGACGGGGTCTGCGCCGAGGTGCTCGCCCCGGCGCCGGGCGCGAGCGATCGGCTGTCGCGCGTGGCGGAGGAGATCGGACTACAGATCGCAGAGGGCCTCGCTGTGACCGGGATGCTGGCGGTCGAGCTGTTCGAGACCGACGACGACCGCATCCTCGTCAACGAGCTCGCGATGCGCCCGCACAACAGCGGCCACTGGAGCCAGGACGGCGCCGTCACAGGCCAGTTCGAGCAGCACCTGCGCGCCGTCGCCGATCTCCCGCTCGGCGACGTGTCGCCACGCGCCCCATGGTCGGCGATGGTGAACATCCTCGGTGGTCCGGCTGAAGGCACGTTCGAAGACCGCTTCGATGCGGCGATGACCGAGCAGCCCGCGGCGAAGATCCACACCTACGGCAAAGCGGCACGCCCAGGTCGCAAGGTCGGGCACGTGAATGTCGCAGGGGATGACCTCGACGACGTGGTCTACATCGCGCGCGCTGCTGCGGCGCACTTCGCCTGAGGAGCCACGCTCGGCTGTCCGGTTGAGAACCGCGACTCCGGCTGAGCAGGAGGTCGAAGGGCGCGCCGTTCAGCAGAACTCAGGGGAGCAGAAAGTACCCTGGTGTGGTGACTGAGCCACTGCACTCTTCCGCCGCGCCTGTCGTCGGCGTCGTGATGGGATCCGACTCCGACTGGCGCGTGATGAGCGATGCCTCGCAGGCCCTCACCGAATTCGGTGTCGCCCACGAGGTCGAGGTGGTCTCAGCGCACCGCACGCCCGACAAGATGATGCAGTACGCGCGGGAAGCTCGAGGCAGGGGCATCCGCGTCATCATCGCCGGTGCTGGGGGAGCAGCGCACCTGCCCGGCATGCTCGCATCGATGACTCCGCTCCCCGTTGTCGGAGTGCCGGTGCCACTCGCCTACCTCGACGGGATGGACTCGCTGCTCTCGATCGTGCAGATGCCGGCAGGCATCCCGGTCGCCACCGTGTCCATCGGCGGCGCTCGCAACGCGGGCATCCTCGCCACACGCATTCTCGGTGCGTCGGATCCCGCGACAGCCGATCGACTCGAGGAGTATGCCAGGACGCTCGAGTCCCAGGTCGCTGAGAAGAACGAACGGCTGAAGGACTCCCTGTGACGATCGCCGCTCCGAGCGCGGTGAAGCGGAGCGGACGCCGGGTGATCGAGACCCGCCCGCTGCGTAACCCTGATGCGGCTGATCCCGCCTTCATGGGCCGCCGCGGCTGGTGGCTCATCCTGATGAACGTGCTGGTTCCCGGTTCCGCTCAGGTTCTCGCAGGCGGCAATCGTCGGCTGGGCCGCATCGGCCTGGGCGCGACGTTGCTCAGCTGGTTCCTCGTCGTGGTCGCGGTCGGCTCTGCGCTGTTCCTGCGTCCCGTGCTCATCTCCGTGGTGACGAACTGGTTCGCGTTGACATTGCTCCAGGTCCTGTTCGTGGCGTATGCGCTGCTGTGGATCGTGTTGACCTTCGATACGCTGCGCCTCGTGCGCCTGGTCAAGGTTCCCCCGATCTCTCGCCTGGCGATTCCTGTCGTAGCGCTGATCATCGTGGGGCTGCTCGGCGGTGGCGCCGGCTACGCGGCCACTGTCGCAGGCTCCAGCAAGGGCGCGATCGATGACATCTTCGGCCAGAGCGGACCGAGCGTCGAGCCCAGCGAGGGCTACTACAACATCCTGCTGCTCGGCGCAGACAGTGGCGATGGGCGTGACTCGATGCGGTTCGACAGCCTCTCGGTGGTGTCGGTCAACGCCACAACCGGCGCGACGACGATATTCGGGATTCCGCGCGAGCTGCCCAACGCGCCGTTCAGCGAGGGCAGCCCGATGCAAGCGTTGTATCCGAATGGGTTCGAGGGGCACTCGTCGTCGACGTGCGGGTGGAACGGCTGGATGAACCACATCCGCTATGCGGCCGAGGTCTGTCGCGATGACGAGGGTGCCGAGCTGTATCCGGATGCCGCCGCGCATGGCTCCGCGCCGGGCATCGAGGCGACGAAGGATGCTGCGGAGGGGATCCTCGGCATCGAGATCCCGTATTACATCTTCATCGATATGAACGGCTTCGCCGCGATGATCGATGCACTCGGCGGGATCGACATCAACGTCACGGAGCGGCTGCCGAAGGGCGGACCTCCTGAGGGCTGGACCGGCAGCGACGTCAACGAGTGGGCGATCGGGTGGATCGAGCCCGGACAGCAGCACATGAACGGCGACACAGCGCAGTGGTATGCCCGCTCGCGGTACACGACCAGCGACTGGGATCGCATGGAGCGCCAGCGGCAGCTCCAGATCGCGATCCTCGATCAGTTCACCCCCGAGAACGTGCTCACCAGGTTCAACGACATCGCCTCTGCGGGAACGGTGCTCGTCGACACCGACCTGCCCAAGGACAAACTGTCGGAGTTCTTCGATCTGATGCTGAAGGCCAAGGAGCAGACGGTCACGTCGATCGAGCTCGTGCCGGAGACCGGCGTCGACGAGTTCGAGCCCGACTACGCGTTCGTCCGCGATCTGGCGCAGCAGACGCTGCATCCGCCGACCGAGACGCCGGCGCCCACGCCCTGACCGGCCACCGGACGGACTGCATGCGAAGCGGCTCACTGCCCATCACGCACGAGTGGGTGATGGGCAGCGGGCCCGCCGGTCTGCACCGGCTGACACCGGACGACGACGGTCGGAGGGGGAGGGACCGCCGCCGCCCGGCGAGTAGATCACCGCGAGATGCGGTGACCTGGTCTACGACCGCCTGCGGCGCGCCACCCCTGTCGCCACGAGCAGTCCCCCGGCTGCAAGGGCGACAAGGCCGCCACCGATCATCAACGGCGGCACTGCGCCGCCGGTGACTGCGAGCGCGAGTTCGCCGCTCTGCGACGCCTCGGACCCCGCGGGCGCACCCGCCGGGTCGACGTCGCAGCCCGCAGCAGCGTCATGCGCGTGCGCCACCGTGATCACCGCGGTGTACGAGCGCGTGCCGCTGAATGCGATGGAGTAGTTGCCCTCCCCATCGGCGGGTGGACTGAACGACAGCTCCATCGCGCCTTCGGCGCTCGCGACATTGCCCGAGTACTTCGCGTCCGCCGCTTTCGCGCCGGAGACCCCGACAGACACGTTCTCGCCTGGCTGGAAGTAGCCGGGCTCGAACACGACGGTCGATTCTCCACAGACGTCGACGACAGGCGTATCGACGAGCACACTCGGAGGCTCGGCGTACGAGTCTCCCGGTGCAGCAGAGGCGGCAGCCGGTACGGCGAGCATCAGCGCGCCGGCGGTCAGGCTGATTGCAGCCAGTTTCTTCAGCATGATTCTCCCCCAGAGAGATACACGCGGAATCGCATCCGAACACACCCCTGCGTTCGACTGCGTGGACTCTTCCTGCCCCCACGGCAGGAATGCAGAGTCCAATATTCCCCAGTGCAGTTGACACTAGCTCATGGTCGAACGATTTGTCACTAGTCGCAGGTGAATTCCGCGCGTGCCGTCTCAGGGGTGTCGATCATGGGGGTGTGCTGCAATCTGGTCAGGCGATCGCCGGCCCCTGTGCCGATGAAGGAGACAGTGACGGTGGTCGACTCGCCTGGCGCGAGGAGCACGTCATGCTGCACGACGTTGCGGGAGCCGAGAAGGGCGGTCTGGACGCCTTCCTCCTCACCATCACGGTCGACCGCTTGCACTGTGGCGCCCTCCGGGCCGTAGATCGCGATCAGCGTGCGCACGCTGCCGGCTTCGACCCCGAAGACCCCGTTCCCGGTCACATAGGCGGGCAGGGTCTCGGCGGCGTCTGCGGGCGCACCGTTCGTCCACGTCACTCGCACCTGGGTGGTCGGCTCACCTCGACACACACCGACCGCGGTGCTGATCGCGGCGTCCGTGTAGAAGTTCATCTTTCCGCCGGTCGTGTCGTTGAAGAGCACGCCAACGTACGGTCCTCGCGGACCGTCCACGGGGAGCGTTCCGCCGAGTGTCGATGCCGCGAGCAGTTCTTCCTCTTCGGGGTGGGCGCTCCAGATCCGGATGCGGTCCTCGTCTGAGGATGCTGCGATCGCCCCGATCAGCTGTTGAGGCTGCCCGCTGCTGAGCGCGGCGGCGAAGAGGGCATTCGCGGCTTCCGCGAACACGACGTCCTGCTGCAGGGGGTCCGCGTACGTCGCATAGATCTCGGACAGCAGGATCGGCAGGATGGTGTCGGCGGTAGCCGTGAACGGACCGAAGGTCAGGTCGCCGGTGGCATCGATCAGGTGCTCGGCGACGACGGCGTCGACCGCGACGACGCCGTCGACACTCTGTCCGAACTGCTGCTCCCAGCGCTGGGCGATCATCGCCCCGGCCTCGGTGAAGTCGGGGATGCTCGTGATGTTCTGGATGTGACGACCTGGGCCGTCTCCGAAGAGCGCGATCGTCGAGTCGCTCAGAGGCAGTGGCTCTGCCAGCGCAGGGAAGTCGCCGGTGAAGGCCTGCTTGACGATGCTGATCGAGCCCTCGTCGGCGCGAAGCAGCGCAAGGGATCCCACGATGCCACCGTCGGATCGCAGTTCGGCGCTGTTCTGCATCGCGAGGACGTACGTGCGAGGCTCGTCGGCGCCGAGCATCGGAGGCAACAGGACGGCGGCGCCGTGGAGAGCGCCGACGACCGTTGCGGCTTCCGTCACGACGTCACGCATCTCGCGGACAGCATCCGCCAACGGGGGGAGCGCGGCGTCGGCATCGATCTGCTGCGCCTGTGTCTCGGCAGCGCTGAGCGTCGCGCTGGCGGCAGCGAGCGGCGCCTCCACGCCGGCGAGGGGAGCCAGATCGATCGTCGAACCCGTGAAGCCGAAACTCGCGAGGTCGATGTCGCCTGCGATCTCGAGTACAGGAGTGACGGCATCCGACGCGATGTCGTCCGCGACCTCGGCGACTTCACGCACGGCGGTGAAGTTCGCACCCAACCATGGGACGAACTCGAATCCGCGCCAGACAGGATCAGAGGTGAGATCGCGGGCCGAAGCGGCGTGCTGGGCAACGCGCGGAGCGATCAGCGCGGCACGCTCGAGGTCGCCGTCTGCGATCGAGGTGCGCATCTGAGAGGCCGAGTTCGCGACGCTCTGCAGTTCGCTCACTGCGCTGACGCCTCGGATGACCACCCACCCGGTCGCGAGCACGAGGAAGGCGACAAGCGCGCCGATGACCCATCGGATCCACCGACGCTGCACTGGAAGTCGACCGTCGCTCACCCCAGCATTCAAGCATGGACCGGCGTCACTCACGGGTTTTATCGCAGCCGAGGTTACTCTTTGGATATGGGTGCCAAGTTGCGTGTCGTTCTCGACCAGATCACGCAGATCGTCGACGCGGATCAGGCAGCCGCAGCTCTTGACCTGGCCACCGGCCTGATCGCCACCACGCCGACCGACTGCACCGTCGAGGCCATTGTTCCGGCCGGGGGAGCGGCAGATCTGCCGGGGCTCGCAGGAACGCGCGTGCTGCCGCTGGCGCGGCGCGAGCTCGCGGGATCGTGGCAGTTGGGGATCGTTCCTGGCGTGGGCGGAGGCCTCATTCACGCGCCGACGCTGATGGCGCCGCTGGTGAAGCACGATCGCCTGCACGACGATGACCAGGTCGCGGTCACCGTATGGGATCTGCGTGCGTGGGAAGCGCCGGAGCTGTTGTCGAAAGGCGCCGTCGCCTGGCAACGAGGGATGCTGCGTCGCGCGGCCAGGCACGCGGATGTCGTGGTCGTCCCGTCACACGCGATGGCGGAGCGGATCATGTCGTTCGCGAAGCTCGGGGATCGCGTGCGCGTGATCGCCGGCGCAGCGCCTGAAGGATTCGCAGTCCCGGTCGACGCCACCGAGCGGAGCGCCACTCTTACCCTGCCGGAGCGTTACGTCGTGCTCACCGGCTCGGCGAAGAGTCTCGAGCACGGTTTCCGGGCCGCTGCAGCAGCCGATGTCGATGCTGTCGTGGTGGATGCCGCCGAAGGCGCGGAGCCGCAGCTCGCTGAGGTCGCATCCGCGGTCGGCCTGCCCGAGCGCAGAGCGCACATTCGAGGCAAGCTCGGCCTGGAGGATCGTGCGGCTCTGCTTGCCGGGGCGACTGCTTTCGTGGCGACGAGTGACCTTTCCGCCTGGCCGTGGCGTGCGATGGAGGCGATGTCGTTGAGCATTCCGCTCCTGGCGGTCGACAGCGGTGTGCACCGCGATGTCATCGCCGAGGGTGGTGCGCTGGTCGCGTCGGGGGAGCTGTCTGACGCGCTGACGGATGCCGTGGGAACCGGTGGGAAACGCCTCGGCGTGCTGGCGGGGGACAGGGCGCGCGCATTCTCGTGGGCGAGTTCGGCCGAGCGCGTGTGGTCGCTGCACGCAGATCTCTGATCACTCCGCTCGGAGGATCCGTGAGGCTGGCGAAGGGCTGCGAATTCGCGCGACACGCCGCATTCTTAGGTGGATTCTCTAGCCTCAGTGGCATCATCTCGTAACTTCCGCCACACTAGTCACATGTCTCGACCTGCCCCACGCTCTCGAAACGTGCTCAATATCGCGCGATTCCTCACCGTCCTCGTTGCTGTGACGGCTGTCGTGGTCGGCACTGTCGCGCCGGTGGCTGTGGCCACGGCATCCGCCTCGCAGAGTACGACCGCCAGCCTCGCGCGCAGCGCCGGCGACCCGGCACAGACGGGAATCGTCAAGACTTCACTCGCCGGCTTCAGCGCGGGAAACATCATCAGCGATGCAGTGTTCACCAATAAGAGCACCATGACCGAGGCGCAGATCCAGAGCTTCTTCAACGGCAAGGTCTCGCGATGCCAGTCGGGCTACACCTGTCTGAAGGACTTCAAGATCACTTCGGTGACTCGCCCGGCAGACGCATACTGCAGCGGCTACAAGGGAGCCGCCAACGAATCCGCAGCGCGGATCATCTACCGCGTCTCCCAGTCGTGCAACATCAACCCGCAGGTGCTGATCGTCATGCTCCAGAAGGAGCAGGGACTCATCAGCCACACGTGGCCGAGCCCGTGGCGCTACGACAGCGCGTTGGGGCAGGGCTGTCCCGACACCGCCCCGTGCGACCCGAACTTCGTCGGCTTCTTCCACCAGATCTACGGCGCAGCGCGCCAGATGCAGATCTACATGGAGGGCAAGTGGTTCCAGTGGTACGCGCCGGGTAAGACGTGGGGCATCCTGTACCACCCGAATGCGTCGTGCGGCCGTGGGAACGTCTACGTCGCGAACAAGGCGACTGCAGCCCTCTACTACTACACGCCTTACCAGCCGAACGCGGCTGCCCTTCGTGCCGGATACGGCGAAGGTAACAGCTGTTCGAGCTACGGCAACCGCAACTTCTACAACTACTTCACTGACTGGTTCGGGTCGACGCAGACCGTCAAGGTGCCACCGGCACCGCCGGTCTTGAGTTCGGTCAACACGTCGAAGTTCCTCGTGACGCTCGACAGCGCGGGTACAGTGTGGGGCTACCCGTACGCGAAGAATGTTTGGGGTGCGCGAGTGCAGCTGGCGTCGGGGCTCGCCGGCGTGACCGATGTCATCGACCTCGGCGACTTCAACGGCGACGGCACACGGGATTTCATCGCCTTCGACAAGAACAAACAAGCGTCACTGATGCGCAGCGACGGGCAGAAGTCCCTCGGAGCGCGAGAGCCGCTTCCCGGCGACTGGTCCGGGGTAACAGCTGTGCTCCCCGCCGGCGATTTCGACGGTGACGGGGTCGTCGACGTGTTCACGACAAGCGCGAAGGGCGAGTTGTATCTGAGGGCCGGGAACGGTTTCGGAGGATTCCGCACACCGGTCCGTGTCGGCAGCGGCTGGCACAACATGAGCCAGATCAGCGGCGGCACCGACATGAATGGGGACGGCAGGCCCGACCTCATCGCCCGGGATGCCAGCGGAAACCTCTACCTGTACCCGAGCGATGGACGCGGTGGTTGGGGTGTGAAGGTCGCGATGGGACACGGCTGGTCCGTGATGACGAGCATCTTCGGTGTCGGTGACTTCGACGGCGACGGCAAGTCCGACCTGCTGGCCCACGGTGCCGATGGCAAGCTCGTGCTGTACCGCGGGATCGGCGGCGGAAAGGTGACCAGCGCCGGGGCGGTCGGCAGTGGCTGGGCGGTCATGTCGGGCAAGTCGGCCGTCGGCGCCGCGATCAGCGCACCGCGCCCGTTCCCGGGCGGCTACGGCGACATCGATGGAGTGGCAGGCAACGATATCGTCGCGGTCACGAAGTCCGGTGAGGCATACATCTACGGAGGTAACGGGAGCGGCAAATGGGGACCCCGCTCGACGCTCGCAACAGGATGGGGCAAAAACGACAAGGTGTTCTCGCTGGGAGACTTCAACCGCGATGGGTATCCGGATCTGGGCAGGATCGATGCAGCCGGAGGATTCCTCTTCTACGCGGGGAAGTCGGGAGGGGGCTTCGGCGCACCGGTGCAGATCGGTCATGGCTGGGGGAGTTTCACCCGAGCGATCGGTGGCATCGACTACGACGGCGACCGAATCACGGATGTCGTTGTCACGACCAAGGACGGCCTGATGCTCCTGTATCGAGGCAATGGCCGCGGCGGGTGGATGCCTGGGGGAGGAGCGCAGATCAGCCATGGCTGGACGATCGCGGAAGACGTGTTCCACGCTGGGGACTTCGATGGCGACGGCCGCGGCGAGCTGATCGCGCGACTGACCGACGGCACTCTCCGCATGTACCCGATGACCGGCAAGGGCTCTTTCGCTGCGGCCTCCCAGATCGGTCACGGGTGGGGCGTTTTCGATGCTGTGCTCAGCCCCGGCGATTTCACGAGCGACGGCAAGAGCGACATCCTGGCGGTGGAGTCCGACGGATCGATGTACCTTTACCGCGGCGTGGGCGCCGGCAGGATGCAGGCGCGGGAGAAGATCGGCAACGGTTGGACGGTCATGGCCACGATCGGCTGAACGCGAAGTGCGTTTCGCGTCGCGCGTCTAGACTCTTCAGTCTGGACACTCAGATAGGAGTCTCGTTGCCTCGTTCGTCCGACGCTGCTTCGCGCCCGCGGATGCTCATACTCGCTTTCTCGCAGCTGGAGCGGGACCCTCGCGTCAAACGTCAGCTCCTGACACTCCAGGACAAGTACGACATCACCGTTGTCGGCCGCGGCGACCCGCACGTTGACGGCGTTACAGTGCTCTCCCTGCCGACGTCGGACGATACGTGGCTGCTCGCGCGAAAGCTCCAGTACGCCGTGCGACAAGTTGCGTTCCGGTTGCGCCGCTACAGCATCTCTTACTGGCGCCTCCCTCACATCCGCTGGTCGTGGAAGCAATTGTCCAACCAAAAATGGGACGTGATCCTCGCCAACGACGTCGATCCGGTGCCCCTGGCCAATCGACTGGCTCCGACGTACGGTGTCGTCGTGGACTTGCATGAGTTCGCGCCGCGACAATATGACAACCGCCCGGATTGGATGCGCGCCGTCGCCCCTTACTACGAGTGGCTCGTCAGAGAACATGTGACTAGGACTGCAGCGACTGTGACCGTCAGCGACGGGATCGCGGCGGCATACCGAGAATACGGCCTCGATCCGACGATCGTGCGCAGTGCCGCGATGTTCGCCCCGCTCACGCCCGAACCCGTCAGCGATCCGATTCGCCTGGTGCACAGCGGCGGTGCAGCACGGTCTCGTCTGCTCGAGACCATGGTCGAGGCAACGGTCCGCACCTCGACGAACGTCACACTTGACCTCTACCTGGTCGCCGACCATGACCGCGCCTACGTGCGAGAACTGGCGCGGATGGCGGACGGCAGCGATCGTGTCCGCATCAACGACGCCGTATCGTTCGAGGAGCTGGTCCCGACGCTGCATCGTTTCGACGTGGGGCTTTGCATGATCCCGCCGACGACCTTCAACCACATGTGGTGCCTGCCGAACAAGTTCTTCGACTTCCTGCAGGCGAGGCTCGGCATCATCACGGGTCCGTCCCCCGAAATGGCGGGAATCGTCGAGCATGAGGGCTTCGGTCTGGTGACAGAGGACTTCAGCGTCGAATCCCTGACCCGCGCGCTGGACGGCCTAGAGGCGTCTCAGGTCTCGGAGTGGAAGCATGCGACGGATGCGGCTGCATCGCGGTATTCGGGAGAGCAGGAGCTCGCTCGTCTCGCTGACGTCATCGGTGCGGTATTCGGACGGCCGTGAGAGGTAGTCCGGTGCCGGAGGTGCGACTCGACCCGGTCAGATGCCTCGCACGGGGGATGTGGATATGTGTCCAATAGACTGGATACTTCTGCGGCGAGCCGATTCGCCGATCACGAATGAGTGGGCCTGTGACTGATACCCGAGATCTTTTCGCCGCTGTCCCGCGCTCCGAGTTCGACACCCCTGGAAAGAGCCGCGGGCTGATCGATGTCGTGCGCTGGCGATACCTGCTGAACCTGCTCGTACGCACCGGTGTGACGACTCGCTACCGCAACTCCGTGCTGGGTTGGACATGGTCATATGTCCGGCCGGCAGCGCAGTTCTTGGTGTTCTGGATCGTCCTCGGCGTATTCATGAACCTCGACCGCGACGTTCCCAACTACGCGGTTTACCTCTTCTCCGGCATCGTCGTCATCAATCTCTTCTCTGAAGGATTCAAGAACGCCACGACGTCGATCGTGGGCAATGCGCCCTTAGTGCGAAAGGTGTTCCTCCCGAGGCAGCTGTTCGCCGTGTCCGCGGTCATCGTCTCGTTCGTGCACTTCCTTCCGCAGGTCGGACTGCTGCTGCTCGTGTGCCTGCTCATGGGGTGGATCACACACGTCTCGATTCTCGGTGTGCTGGCGATCTTCGCCGCGATGGTGATCGTGATGCTCTTCTCGCTCGGAGTCGGGTTGTTCTTCGGGGCGATCAACGTTCGTTACCGCGACGCGGAGAACATCGTCGAGCTGATGTTGCTCCTCGCCACATGGGCGTCTCCCGTGCTCTACTCCTGGACGATGGTGCAGGAAGCCGTTGTCGACCGACTGCAGTGGCCCCAGTGGCTGGTCGAGGTCTATCTGCTCAACCCGATCACCCACGGTGTGGAGCTCTTCCACTATGCATTCTGGCGACCCGCCACCGAGGGCCTGGTATCCGCCGCTGGCTACGGCGGCGATCAGATGATGGCGATCCCGCCGGGACTGGCATGGAACACGCTCTGGACGTTCTTGATCGCACTCGGCACGCTGCTGCTGGGGCAGTTGATTTTCCGTCGCCTCGAAGGAAGGTTCGCACAAGACCTATGAGCGATCAGGCGGCGATCAAGCCGAGCATCATCATCGACGGTGTGAAGAAGCGATTCACACTCAATCACGCGTTCTCGCTGAAGGACACCGTCGTCTCCTGGATCAAACGACGCCAGCTCACTAGCCAGTTCGAGGCGCTCAAAGGTGTGGACCTGGTCATCGGCGAGGGAGAGTCCGTCGCGGTCCTCGGTCTGAATGGATCAGGCAAGTCCACGCTGCTCAAGCTCGTCTCCGGTGTGATGGAACCCGATGAGGGAGAGGTCCTCACTCGTGGGCGTGTCGCTGGACTCATCGAAGTCGGCGCAGGGTTCCATCCCGAGCTCTCGGGCCGCGAGAACGTGTTCCTCAATGCTGCGATACTCGGCATGAAGAGACATGAGATCGAAGCGCGGTACGACGAGATCGTCGCGTTCAGCGAGATCGAGCAGTTCATCGACCAAGAGGTGAAGCACTACTCGTCGGGTATGTTCATGCGTCTCGCCTTCTCGGTGGCCATTCACGTTGAGCTCGACGTGCTGCTCGTCGACGAGATCCTTTCGGTCGGCGACGCGCCGTTCCGTGAGAAGTGCCGCCTCAAGTTCGAAGAACTCATCGCACGGGGCAAGACGCTCGTCGTCGTGAGCCACGACATGGAGATGGTCAGGGAGCTGTGCTCCAGGGGCGTGGTGATCAACAAAGGCGAGGTCATCTACGACGGTGAGATCGAGGGTGCGATCACTCTGGTGGACAAATGATCCTTGATTGGCTCGGGCAGATACCGGTGCTGCTGATCGCGCTGCTCGTCGTCTTCGTTCCTGGGCTCGTCGCGATGTTCGGAGCGGGGCTGCGCGGGCTCGCGCTGTTCGCGACCGCACCGCTGTTCACAGTGGCCGCCACTGCGGTGATCGCAGTGGCATTCGGCCTAGTCGGCATCGGTTGGTCGCCGCTGAGCTGGGGAATCGCTGCGCTCCTTCTCGTCGCAGTGACATGGGCCATCAGTTGGGGATTAGGCCGCAGGATCCAGTGGTCGTCGTCGTCCGACCGCCGGTGGATTCTCCCGGTCGCCCTCGCCCTCGGCGTCGTGATCGCAATCTGGAGACTCGTCGGATACATCTCGGACCCTTCCGGCATCTCTCAGACGAACGACGCGGTGTTCCACATGAACGCCATCCGTTTCATCCTCGAGACCTCGGACGCATCGTCGATGCACGTCAATGCAGTCATCGGTGGACAGAGCTTCTATCCCGCCGCATGGCATGGGGTGGTATCGCTGATCGTGATGATCACTGGGGCTGAGATCCCGGTGACCGCGAACATCGTTTCCGTTGTGATCGGCGCGTTCATCTGGCCGCTCGGCATTGCGTGGCTCGCTCGAACGCTCACCGGATCTGACAGCGTGGCCGGGTACACGGCAGTCCTTTCCAGCGCGCTGCAGACGTTCCCGTTGCTGATGTTCCAATGGGGCGTGCTGTTCCCGAACGCGCTGTCCATCGCGCTCATCCCGGCAGGTATCGCTCTTGTCATGTCGTTGCCGCGCTGGAGCGTCGGCGCAAAGCCTTGGCAGGCGGTAGTTCGCGGCGCACTTCTCATTCTCGTGACGATGGGAGCGCTGCTTCTCTCGCAACCGGCGGCGATCCTCCCTTGGGCAGCGATCAGCGTGATGTGGCTGACCTTCAGGCTCGGTGGCCTAGCGGTGTCGATCGGCCGTGGGTGGGCTACCGCGTTGGGCTTGACCGCCTGGTTCGTTCTCGTCGGAGCGTGGCTTTTTCTCGCCAACGGCACGAGTGGCTCACATTGGCCACCGTTCCGGGGCAAGCTCGAAGTCGTCCTCGACGTGCTCCTCAACGGGCACGTGCTCGTCCCGTTCGCCTTCGGGATCAGCGTGCTGATGCTCATCGGGCTTGTGATCGCCGTGCGCGACAGCAGGTTGCGATGGTTCGCTTTCGCATGGCTCGGGATCTCGTTGTTGTACGTCATGGTCGCGGCAATCGGGAATCCGTTCGTCCGGGACCAGATCCTCGGCGTATGGTACGCCGATCCATATCGCATCGCCGCGCTCGCGCCGATCGTCGTGATTCCGCTCGCGGCGATAGGCGTGGACGGGCTCGCGCGCGCGATCGCTCGCTTGATGCGTCGACGGCCGGATACAACGGCCGCCCGTCTGTTGGCGTTGGGCGGAACGACCGTCTTCATGATTGTTCTCGTGCTGCTCCGCCCCGTGGCGATGCCCGCCGTGCTGGAGGGCACGTACGACCGGGAGTCGCGATATCTCGCGATGGCGGACGCCTACCTGAACCCGGATGAGCGCGCGCTGCTCGAGTCATTGGATGGCCTGGTCGATGCTGACGCTCGCATCATCGGCAACCCGTCGACGGGAACTGCATTCGGCTACTTCCTCAGCGGACTCGACGTCTATCCCCGCACCTGGTCTCCGCCGACGAGCGACGCCTGGACCATCCTCGCTGCTGAACTCCGGGATGTCGCAGAAGACCCTGAGATCTGCGATGCCCTCGCCGCGTACGGCGACCCGGAGTACGTACTCGACTTCGGCATAGGCGAACAAGCCCCTGGACGATACGAGATGCCAGGCATGACCGAGTTCGCCGGGCAGGACGGCTTCGAGTTCGTCGCGCAGGAGGGTGAGGTCTCACTCTGGAGGATCACGGCGTGCGCTCAGTGACCTCGCGGTCCCGATCGATAGGATCTCAATCGATGCGTCCGGTCGATCGATCCGTTCTCGTCGTCATTCCGGCGCTGAACGAAGAGGATTCCGTCGCGGACGTGGTCCGCGACGTCCAGAGCGCTATCCCGACGGCGCTGTGCCTCGTCGTCGACGATGGTTCATCTGACCGGACAGGAGAACGTGCACGCGCTGCCGGTGCGAGCGTGCTCAGGATGCCGTACAACCTCGGTGTCGGCGGCGCCATGCGCGCCGGATTCCGGTTCGCTCGCGACAACGGCCACACGATCGTGGTGCAGGTGGACGCTGACGGACAACACGACCCGGGCGCGATCAGCGCGCTCGTAGCCGGACTCACCGACGCGGATCTGATGATCGGCGCACGATTCGCGGGCGTGGGTGACTACGGAGTGCGGGGACCTCGGCGAATGGCGATGCGCGCATTGGCATCGGTGATGAGCCGCACGGCTCGCACACCTCTCACGGACGTAACCAGCGGCTTCAAAGCTGCCGGCCCGCGCGCGGTCGCACTGTTCGCTGACAATTTTCCTGCCGAGTATCTCGGTGACACGATCGAAGCCTTGGTCATCGCCGCACGGGCAGGACTGACGATTCGCCAGCTTCCCGTGGCCATGCGCAAGCGTCAGGCCGGCACGCCCTCGCACCACCCGTTGAAGGCTGCGGTCTATCTGACACGAGCGTGCGCAGCATTCGCTTTGGCCATGATGCGTCCGCGCGCGCACGTGGAGGATCATTCATGAGTCTGACCACCTATGTTTTCGGCATCATCGTCGCGATTCTCGCCTTGGTGGCGATCATCGAGCTGATGCGGCGTGGCACGCTCCGAGAGCGCCACGCAGTGTGGTGGTTCATCGGAGGTATTCTCGCACTCGTCATCGCCGTATTCCCGCAGACACTGACCTGGGCAGCCAGAACACTCGGCGTCGCGGTGCCAGTCAACCTCGTCTTCTTTCTCGCGATCACCCTGCTCTTCCTCGTAAGTCTGCAGTACGGAGCTGAACTCACCAGAACCGAGGAGAAGATGCGAGCGCTTGCGGAACGCACCGCCTTCCTTGAACTCCGCATAGAAGAGCTGGAGAGGCATCAGCGCCTCACCGAGGAGCGGGCAGCCTCAGATCGCATCGCAGACGAGCGGGGTGAGGAACAGGAGTGAGTCGCCCCACCCGCATCCTCATCGTCTCTCGACTTTTCCCGCCAGAGGTAAGTGCCGGCGCGTTTCGCCTTGGTGCGCTCGCTCGCTCGCTCGTCCGCCATCGTGCTGCAGTGCGTGTGCTCACCACGACGCCGCCGGCTCACGCGCCGAGCACTCCAGACCCGCGGGGTGTCGACATCCGTCGCTGGCCGGTTCTGCGCGATGCCGGCGGAAACGTTCGCGGCTATGTGCAGTACGCCAGCTACGACGTTCCGCTGCTATTTCGACTCCTGTTCTCGCGGTTCGATGTGGTGGTGGCGGAGTCGCCCCCGACCACCGGGTTGATGGCACTGATCGTGGGGCGGCTGAAGCGGCGTCCCGTCGTCTACTACGCAGCCGACGTCTGGACGGACGGAGTGATCTCGATGGGCGCGGCGAGAATGGTTGTGACGCTCATGCGCGCCATGGAACGTGTGGTTCTGCGTCGATCATCCGCTGTGATCTCGGTTTCCGCAGAGGTGACGGAGCGCCTGATCGCGCTCGACGCCGAGGAGGCGAAGATCACGACGGTCGGCAACGGCATCGACACCGAAATCTTCACTCCAGAGGTGGCGCCGGCATCCGATGGCCGTTATTTCGTCTACACGGGAACGATGTCGGAGTGGCAGAGGCCAGAGGTGTTCGTGCGTGCGTTCGCTCAGATCGCGGAAGAGCACTCCGATGTTCGGCTGCGCTTCTTCGGGCAGGGTTCGGTCGAATCAGATCTGCGAAGCCTGGCGAATGAGCTCATCCCTGGCCGCGTCGAGTTCGGTGGGGTGATCAGTCCGACAGAATCGGCATCGTGGATTCGGGGCGCGGTCGCTTCGCTCGTGAGCATCGTCCCAGGGATAGGCTACGACTTCGCCAAGCCCACCAAGACCTATGCAGCAGCTGCGATGGGGACGCCGGTTCTGTTCGCAGGCCCAAAGACCGGGGCTGATCTCGTCCGTGACGCCCGGCTCGGCCGTGCAGTCGATTTCACACCTGAGGCGGTTGCAGCCGGTATGTGCGAGCTGTTGGACGAGGCCGGAGATGGCACCCGAGACAAGCTGCGGCAAACGCGCACGCAGTGGGCGCGCGACAATGTTTCGCTCAACGCTGTCGCTGATCGGGTTACGGCAGCGATCTCCCAGGTGGTGCCGACGCTTGTGGGTAAGCTTGACTCGGCTTCTGAGAACAGGCCGCACAGCAGTGAAAGGCCATCAACGTGACTCATTCCACATCGGTGCGCATCGTTGAATCAGCAGATGTATCCGCCGACGCATCCATCGGTGAAGGCTCATCGATCTGGCACCTCGCGCAGGTGCGCGAGGGCGTATCGATGGGTGAGAACTGCATCATCGGGCGCGGCGCCTACATCGGCACCGGGGTTGTCATGGGTGACAACTGCAAGGTGCAGAACTACGCGCTCGTGTATGAACCGGCGAAGCTCGCCGATGGCGTGTTCGTCGGACCTGCCGTCGTGCTCACGAACGATACCTACCCGAGAGCGATCAACTCGGACGGCACGATCAAGAGCGCGCATGACTGGGAACCGGTCGGTGTGACGATCGAACGCGGAGCGGCCATCGGTGCGCGAGCGACCTGTGTGGCCCCCGTGACCATCGGCGCCTGGGCGATGGTCGCAGCCGGTGCCGTCGTCGTCAAGGACGTCCCGGCCTACGCCCTGGTTGCCGGTGTGCCCGCTCGACGCATCGCGTGGGTGGGTGAGTCCGGCGTCCCCCTCGACGCGGGAGTCGACGAGAACACCTGGGTGTGCCCCGCGACGGGCGCGCACTACATCGAGACTGATGGAAATCTGATCAAGGAGATCGTGTGAGCGAGTTCATTTCCCCGGCTAAGCCGATCATTGGTGATGAGGAGCGTGCGGCGGTCGATCGTGTCATGCGTAGCGGTATGGTCGCGCAGGGGCCTGAGGTTTTGGCGTTCGAGTCGGAGTTCTCGGCGCATTTCGTTCCTGGGCGCCCTTCGGTTGCGGTGAATTCCGGTACGGCGGGGTTGCATCTCGGTTTGCTTGCTGCGGGTGTGGGGGCGGGGGATGAGGTCATTGTGCCGTCGTTCACGTTCGCGGCGACGGGGAACTCTGTCGCGTTGACGGGTGCGACGCCGGTGTTCGTGGATATCGAGCCGGACACGTTCTCGCTGGACCCTGAGGCGGTCGCGGCGGCGATCACGCCGAAGACCAAGGGCATCCTTCCCGTGCATCTGTATGGTCACCCGGCGCGTATGCGTGAGCTGGAGGCTCTGGCTGCGGCGCGTGGTGTGGCGTTGTATGAGGATGCGGCGCAGGCGCATGGTGCGGCGTTGGATGGGCGTGCGGTGGGGTCGTTCGGTGAGTTCGCGATGTTCAGTCTGTATCCGACGAAGAACATGACCAGTGGTGAGGGCGGGATGGTCACGACGGCGACGGAGGAGATCGCCCGTCGGGTGCGGTTGCTGCGCAATCAGGGCATGGAGAAGCACTACGAGAACGAGATCATCGGGTTCAATGCCCGTATGACGGATATTCATGCCGCGATCGGTCGTGTGCAGCTGACGAAGGTCGACGCGTGGACGCGGACCCGTCAGGCCAATGCGGCGTTCTTGGATGCGAATCTGCAGGGTGTGGTCACGCCCCCGGTCGCGGAGGGGGCGGTGCATGTGTATCACCAGTACACGGTTCGTGTGCCGGAGGACCGGGACGGGTTCGTCAAGGCGCTCAAGGATGAGCACAATGTGGGTGCGGGCGTGTATTATCCGATTCCGAACCACCGTCTGCCGTCGCTGGCGCCGTACGCGCCGGGTCTGGACCTGCCGGAGACGGAGCGTGCGGCCCGTGAGGTGGCGTCGCTCCCGGTGCACCCGTCGCTGTCCCAGGATGATCTCGAGCGTATCGTCGCCGCGGTGAACGCTGTTGCGAAGGCGGGTGCGTGATGGTGTTGCGTGCGGGCCTACTCG
>Ga0247738_10000012_pt1 | contig 237020 bp, 214 predicted proteins | sample UWRJL013104B2_FD_180936 | JGI IMG/M metagenome (GOLD analysis project Ga0247738, IMG submission 180936) | Plant litter microbial communities from Arlington Agricultural Research Station in Wisconsin, United States - UWRJ-L013-104B-2 | ecosystem: Environmental > Terrestrial > Plant litter >...
TTTATCTACTTATTTAAATCGACATGTAAAAATCACTAACGATGCAAATTGCCTGGCAGTCTCAGAGGCAACCGATGGAGCTGGTAAGGGTTATGATCTGGTGTTTGCTGGCATCCTTGGCACCGGGTGCGGTGCAGGTGTGGCATTTAAAGGGCAGCCGCTCGTTGGTCCAAATGGTGTTTCCGGTGAGTGGGGCCACAATTCATTGCCATGGACGCACGATGCTGAGTTGAATGCGCGACCCTGTTATTGCGGTAAATCCGGTTGCCAGGAAACTTTTTTATCTGGCACAGGCTTGTGTAAATCCTATGAAATGCTCACGGGTGTTAAGTTGAATGGCGATGAGATTGCGCAACTCGCCACCAAAGAAGAGCACAACGCGCGTAAAGTGTTAGATGCTTACTTCGATCAACTTGCGCGCGGTTTGGCGGCCGTTATTAATATTATGGACCCGGATATTATTGTGCTTGGCGGCGGCGTGTCTAACATTCCCGAAATTTATACCGCAGTGCCTCAGCTATTAAGTAACTATGTGTTTGGTTTTGAATGTGACACTCCTATAGTGCAAGCACTTCATGGCGATTCGAGTGGAGTGCGCGGTGCAGCTTGGTTGAATCCGCTTTAATCTCGCGCTTATTGATGAAGCAACTTCAATACTCCCTTTGATGATAATTTCACCGTTCACCCTGAACGGAAATATTAATTAACTGATTTTTGTAATTCCTATGCGCAGACTTCTATTTTCCGTTCTTGTTTTTGCGCTTTCGTCTTTCACCATCGCAGAACAACTAGCGCCCGCCAAACGAATCGTTTCAATTAATTTATGCCTGGATGCATTACTTATCAAGTTGGTTGAGTCAGCGCGGGTTGATTCACTATATTATCTATCGGCGAATCCACAATTTTCGTCGGTGGCTGAGCAAGCTAAAGCCTACAATTTAAATCATGGTCTTGCTGAAGATATAGTTCCGCGCAACCCGGATTTAATATTAGCGGGAGAATATTCGTCACTCGAACTGCGAGTGTTCTTAAAGCAACTGGGCTTTCGTGTAGAAGTTTTACCACTGCCACGAGGCCTTGATGACATCTCTACCCATATTCGTCGCTTCGGTGTACTGGTTGATCGCTCTGCGGAAGCCGAAATAATGGCGCGGGCTATGGAACAAAAATTAGTGCAGCTGGATGCACTTCAGAAAGCGTTATCACCCATTTCAGGATTTTGGTATTCGTCAAATGGCGTTGTGGTTGGTGCGGAAACGCTGGAAAATGAATTAATGACGCGTGCAGGATTTCATAATCTTGCGCTCGATAAAAATATTGTGGGATTTAAACAAATTGATTTGGAAGAACTTATTCTGGCCCAACCCAAAGTATTGATTATTGAAACGTCGGATGTTCAGGCTTTCTCGCTTGCGCAAGAATATATCCAACACCCTGCGTTGCGTAGCAATGATGTAAAAATAATTCGTTTGCCTTCAACACTTTCCTGCATTGCACCTGTTGCGGTAGATGCTATTGAAAACCTTATACAGCAGCGCAAGCGCTTGTCCAATTAACGCAAGGAATTATTGTGCTAAAAATATCCTTTCCCCTGCTTATTTTAATGCTTGCTATTTCAGTCTTTGCCAGCTTTATTTTTTCATTGTCCATGGGCAATGCTTCCATTTCACTGATACAAGCAGTTAAGGATTTATTGAATTCAACCGCGTCTTTACATCAAACCGTAGTTTGGGAAATTCGTTTACCGCGTGTGACACTTGCCGTATTAGTTGGCGCTACCTTGGGCGTTGCAGGCGCAGCCATGCAGGGATTTTTGCGCAACCCGCTCGCTGAGCCTGGTATTCTTGGTGTATCTAGCGGTGCGGCCTTGGGCGCGGTTATTGTCTTGTATTTCGGTTTATCGGCTGCCGCTTGGTATTGGTTACCTTGCGCTGCAATTTTGGGTGCATTGATTGCACTTGTGTTGGTTTATTTGCTGGCAGGTTTTCGGAGCAGCGTACTTTCACTCATTTTGGCTGGCGTAGCAATTAATGCCATAGCAGGGGGGATGATCGCAGTTGCATTAAATTTCGCTCCGAGTTTATATGCGATGCAAGAAATTGTTTTCTGGCTGATGGGCTCACTTGCGAATCGCAATATCCAACATGTCTATATTGCGGCCCCCTTTATTGCGGTGGGGTGGATTTTATTATTTAGTCGTTATCGCTTTTTAAATGCGTTGAGTTTGGGTGAGGAAACTGCAACATCCTTAGGTTTTAATCCGCAACGCGAAAGCACTTTATTATTGATAGGACTCGCGCTATGTGTGGGTGCAGCGGTCGCTGTTAGCGGAAGTATAGGTTTTGTGGGATTAGTAGTGCCGCACTTGATGCGTCCATTGGTTGGATACAGACCAAGCCGTTTACTTCTGGCGAGTGCGTTTGGTGGCGCGCTTTTGGTTTTAGGTGCGGATATTTTAGTTCGCCAGTTAGATGTAGCGCGCGAATTAAAATTAGGCGTAGTCACATCATTATTAGGCGGTCCATTCTTTTTAATGTTAATTTTAAAAACGCGCTCGCGTTGGGTTTAATGTTTATGCATTTACTAAACGCCAAAAACCTATCGTTAAATCTCGGCAACACAGCGGTTGTCGAACAAATGAATATTCATGTGGATGCTGGCGAATTCGTAGGGTTAATTGGCCCAAACGGCGCAGGTAAAAGTTCCTTATTACGAATGCTCTCAGGTTTAGTAAAACCTAAAAATGGCGAGATATATTTAACTCATCAAGACACCAGCACACCTATCAATAACATATCTCCACAAGCACGCGCCCGTTTTATGGCGTATTTAGCGCAACATGAATCTCCAGCTTGGCCCTTGAGTGTAAAAAATTTGGTTGCACTGGGGCGTTCTCCCTGGAATTCTTCAGTGCGAACTAATGAGCAAGATGAAATCGCTATTACAAATGCGTTGAGTATGACGGATGTGAATTCCCTGGCTGAACGGCCGGTTACTGAATTATCCGGTGGTGAGTTGCAGCGTGTTCTGCTGGCAAGAATATTCGCAGGTAATCCAACATTAATTATTGCAGATGAGCCTATAGTGGCATTGGATGTGTACCATCAATTGCACATTATGGAATTACTACAAGCTCACGCGCAGCAGGGCGGGGCAGTTATCGCAGCCCTGCACGACTTAAGTTTAGCGTCGCGTTTTTGTTCGCGGCTGGTGTTAATGGATCATGGAAAACTGGTAGCAGAAGGTGATCCCGTCAAGGTGCTAACGCCTGATAATTTGGCGCAGGTCTATGGTATTAATGCGCATGTGGATTGTCGTGAGGACGGTGTGATTATTATTCCCGTAAAACGAGTTATGCAATCATGAAAGCAAAGGTTCTGCGACACTTAATTAATGTGTGGCCGCCACTATTTTTTAATTCTATTCGTGCGACGCGTATAAGCGATGACTATAGCGAAATAGACGTTACTTTAAAGTTGCGATGGTATAACCGCAATAATGTGCGTACACAGTTTGGCGGAAATCTTTTTGCCATGACTGATCCCTGGTACATGATAATGATTATGGAAAATCTCGGGCGCGATTATTTTGTGTGGGACAAGAAAGCTAGCATCGAATTTATCGCACCAGGCCGTAGCGCGGTTACCGCAAAATTTATTCTTACCGAAGAAAAGCTCGCAGAAATTCGCACCGCTACTGTAAATGGTGAAAAATATCTTCCAGAGTTTATTGTGGATATTTATAACACCAACCAGGAATTAGTGGCGCGAGTGCACCGTACTGTATACATCAAACGTAAACCAGCTAGACGATAATCAAACTGTCAGCACGATTTCCTCTTGACTCAACTCCTGCAACCCCATAACCTGCGCGCCGAGGTGTTTGACGTGCCAATTGTTATTTACGCTTTTAATTTGAATGAGTATTCGATTAAAGGTTTAACGACAGATTCAACTGCGCAAGGGTCAAATTAAATGGGAAGTTTGGTGAGCAACAACTCGTTGTAATGCCAACACTGCCCCCGCAACGGTAAGTGCGCCTGTGTTTTCAGGCCATAAGTCCGATACCAGCCTCAACACTTTTATTCACGATGTCGCGGAGGGCAACATCGGTGGAAATTCTGTGTCAACGAGATTTTTAAATGATCTCGCGCATTATTCCCGCTTTCCCCTCCCTCATTTTTTTAGATTGAGGAAACCCTATGTCTACCGAATCCTTCGCCTTAACAAGCCTCAGCGTTGCTATTTTATCGGCCAGTATGGCCACAAATGTTTTTGCCGCTGATGAAAAACTTGAAACTGTTTATGTCAGTGCAACACGAAGTGAAACTGCACAAATGCCCGTAGCTACGCAAATAAATATTATCGACTCAGAAGAAATTCGTAAGAGTGGTGCAAAATTAATATCAGAAGTATTGCGCACGCAAGCAGGTATTCAGTTAACAGATTCTGATGGCAGCGGTGCACGAAATGTCACGGCCTCAATGCGTGGCTTATCTGGTTCTAATAATGTGCTGGTATTGGTAGACGGAAGAAAACTTAACAACCCCAGTCTTGCAGCGCCTGCGTTAAATACAGTCTCACTCAAAGATGTAGAACGCATCGAAATTGTACAGGGTAGCGCTGGCGTTCTTTATGGTGATCAGGCTCTGGGCGGTGTGATCAATGTGGTTACTCGTCATGCGTCTGCAGGCGAAATAATTGGTTTCGTAAGCGCAACTGGCGGTAGTGGAAATCTGGAAGATTATTCAGCAAATGTTAGCCAGGGTTTTGAAAATGGATTGGCTTACACTGTCTCCGGACAAAAACGCAGTGCAGATAATTTTCGCGATAATAATGAATCATCCCAAGAAAATGTATTGGCTAACCTGCGTTACAAATTTTCAAAGGGTTTCGTCTTTGTTGAAAGCCAGAAGATTGAAGACGAATTAAATCTTGCCGGTTATTTATTGGATTCCGAAGCTGTTATTAATCCGCGTAAAGCTCAAACTCCTGCTGACTATAGCAATCAGGACACCGACTTGGCGCGCGCCGGCGGCGAAATTGATGTTATTGAAAATTGGAAACTCCTTGCTGAGTATTCGGATCGTGATGAAGACACGTCTTCTTACTACGGGTACGGTGAGCCGACCCTTGGAAATATGCGTGTAAAAAATATTACGCCACGGATTATTGGCAATATAGCAACTGATAGCGGTCCTGCAGTGGTCACTTTGGGTTACGACAATGTTGCAGCGCGCTACGAAATTGTTGATTGGGGAACCGATATTGAGCAGGATATTGATGCCTATTACGCGCAACTGATTTATCCATTCACTAAAGATTTTGCAGTGACGCTAGGTGCGCGTCAATCTTCTGTAGACGATCAAAATCACGCAATGAAAACGAGTCATAGTGATGACCTAACTGCTAAGGAATTGGGTGTAAGCTACCAAATAGATTCAGGATGGAAAACCTTTGCTCGTATTGCTGAAGGCTTTAGATTTGCAAATGCCGATGAAAATGGCTTGGTTTTACCAGGAGTAGATTTTCTTAAGCCACAAACCAGTCGAACGGGAGAAGCAGGTTTTGCGTGGGACAGTAAAGAATTCTCTTCGCAAATCACTTTCTATAAGATTAGGCTTGATGATGAGCTTATGTACGATGCCGTAATTCCTAACCTGAATTCATACAGCACCTTTGGCGCAAATATTAATCTTGATCAGTCAGAGCGTAAGGGTTGGGTGTTTAACAGTGAGTTGACGCTAAGCTCGCAAATCGCATTTCGTGCAAATTACACCTATACGGATGCAGAACTTACCTCAGGAAGCTTTATTGGAAACCAGGTTCCCTATGTTGCAAAAAATATAGGCAATATCGCGACAATATTTTCATTTACCCCCGACTTGATACTAACTGTGGATGCTACTTACACCGGCTCACGTTATCGCTCAGGGGACCAATTTAATGCCCATGAAAAAACCGATCCGACAACTATACTAAATGCCAATATATTGTGGCAGATTCAGGGCGTAGAATTGAATGCAAGAGTGAGAAATATCACCAATGAAGCATACGCAGGTCTTCAAGGTTATTCTCCTACCGTGGGTAATTATCAATATCCGCAGCCGGGAAGAAATTACGACCTGAGTATCACCTACCGTTTTTAATCATGACTTATAAAAGGGTGAATTTTTTCACCCATTCTCTGAGGAATTTTTATGACTGATGAAAAAGCACAGCGCCATCAGGAAAGAATGCAGCAGCGCAAAGAAATTGTGGATGCAAAAATTGCACGCGCTACCGACGATCGGGGTGTAGTGATTGTATTAACAGGTGATGGCAAAGGTAAAAGTAGTTCCGGTTTTGGGACTGCGCTACGTTGTCTTGGTCACGGTTATAAAGTTGCGATTGTGCAGTTTATAAAAGGCACTTGGGAGTGTGGTGAAAAGAACTTTTTAACAGAAAGCATCTTTCGCGGTGAAAATGCCAAGCTGGAATATTTTGTTATGGGCACCGGGTTTACCTGGGAAACCCAAAATGCTGAATTGGATAAGCAAGCCGCAGAGCAAGTTTGGGCCGAGTGCGAACATATTTTTAAGGATCCGGAAATTCATTTGGTGCTATTGGATGAGCTGACCTACATGCTCAATTACAAATATCTCGATAAAGACAAGGTTGTTGAAACAATTAAAAATCGACCTATTAACCAAAATGTCATTATCACCGGTCGCGGTGCGAAAAAATATTTAGAGGATTTGGCGGATACGTTTAGCGAAGTCAAAGCCATTAAGCATGCATTTAACGATGGAGTAAAAGCTCAAAAAGGGATTGAGTGGTAAATTTTTTCAGATCTAAATCGAAGCCCCTATCCAACGAAGCACAGGCTTTGCATTTTCGTAGTCACCTATCTCGATATAGGTATGCGAACTATAGTCTATGCGCAATTGTTGAAACAGCGGGCTTGCGATGGGAATTCCAAGTATGTCGGCAATAACTATTCGAATAGTTCCGCCGTGGCACAGAATAAGTGTATGTTCGCACGTCTGTTGTGTTTGAATCGTGCTCCAGGCGTTGCACACGCGATTGCAAAAATTTTGAAGATTCTCACCATTGGGTGGACATTGGGTCAGTGGCGATTGCCAGAATGTTTCAAGGGATGGCCATTCATTTTTAAGCAAATTAAAATCTTTTCCATCCCAATCGCCAAAATCGCATTCTTGCAAATCGGCATTCATTTCAATGGGTAATAAATGGTGTCTGGAAAATTCTTCGGCAACGATTGAACAGCGTTTTAATGGTGAGCTAATAATGTAATCAATCGCATTTTCATGGTGTAAGTAATCGAGATTGGCTAGAAGATCCTGCTGCGCATGGGTATTCATCTCGACATCTGTTTTTCCATAGAGTGCGGCTGGACCTTTAACTTTGCCGTGACGAATAAAACTGAAACGACGATTGTTCATAATTAACTTCAGTTAATGTTATTTGAGTGTGAGCGGTAAGCCTGCCACCATGAAAGTAACCTTATCGGCTAACTGCGCTATTTGCTGGTTTAAACGACCGGCCTCGTCGACAAATTGCCGGGTAATCTCACCGAGCGGGATGACACCCAAGCCTACTTCATTCGCCACAAAAATAATATGAGCTTTAGCATCCAAAATGCTACCTGCAAGCGACGAAAATAATAACGAAAAATCCTGGTTGGGATTTTCGTAGACTTGGTTGTTAAGCCATATTGTCAAACAATCTACCAGGATTGTCTGTTCTTTTTGCGCTTCAATTCTTAGCAATTGTGGAAGGGTTAATGGGCACTCATGCAATGTCCAGTGTGTTGGGCGCCGCGCTTTATGATGGCTAATTCGTTCATCCATTTCTTTATCAATAGCGGTGGCAGTCGCAACGTAAGAAACTTTGCCCTTATCTTGGCTGGCCAGCTCTTCCGCAAACCGTGATTTTCCCGAACGGGCTCCACCAATAATAAGTGATAGGCTCATATTAAATGCTCTGCCCAATGAATAATAAATAAATACACAATTCTGTTATTTGCTGACTTGCACCCAGGCAATCCCCGGTTATTCCACCAAGCTGTTTATTAAAATAATATTGGAACAGGCAACGAAGAACGATTAGTAATAATAGAAGCAAAAGCAGAATCTTTAATTGAAGCAGGAATACAATGGGTAGACACGTGCCTACCAGGATAAACATATCAAGGCGCGATTGTGCTTTAGCTTGTGGTTTAGCTTTCTCTGTTTGCGGATCACTAACCACATTCATGGTAAATAATAAAGAACATGCAAGAGTGCGAGATAGCGCGTAGGCAATAGGTATTGCAATTAGCAGGTTTTGAATTTCCTGTAATAAAATAAACTTGCCGACAAGCGCCATCAATAGAGCGCAAGCACCATAAGTACCTATACGGCTGTCCTTCATAATGCTCAATTTTTTCTCGCGGGTAAAAGCTCCGCCTAAACCATCTGCGGTGTCAGCTAAACCGTCTTCATGAAATGCACCGGTTAATAGAAGGCTTGCGATTATGCAGACCCAAATACTTATAGTTACCGAAAAAACTTGATGACTTAGGTAAAAAAATCCCACAACCAGCAAACCTAATAACCATCCCACAATTGTGAAATAACGGCTGGCATGATTAAGATTTTCAGGGCTGTAACTCACCCATCCCGGCATAGGAATACGGCTGAGATAACCAAGCGCCAATAGGAATAAATTAGCTTCGCGGCTTACGGCTCGCAAAATCATAGCGCAATGCCAGCGTTAGAAAAGCTGGCCATGTCGTTATAAAAGCTTTCAGCTGCTTTTAGCAGTGGAATAGCTAAGGCCGCGCCCGTTCCTTCACCCAAACGTAAGCCTAAATGCAACAAAGGTTTAGCGTTTAGCGTGTGCAGTAAAAGTTGGTGACCTTTTTCATGTGACTGATGTGCAAATATCATATAGGCGCGAACATGTGGATTAAATTGGACTGCAAGGAGCGCGGCGGCAGATGCAATAAAGCCATCGACCAGAATTATCTTTCCCGCTTGGGCTGTTGCAAGCATGGCACCACACATTTGCCCAATTTCAAACCCTCCCAATTCACTCAATAATTCCAGCGGAGAAGGTGATGAGTCAGATAATCGCGTCAAAGCATGCGTAATCAAATGAATTTTTTTTGCATACTGCTCATCGGTAATGCCTGTACCTTTACCGGTACACTCGGCTACGGGAGCATTTATGATAGCCGCAAGTAAAGCGGCGGCAGAGCTGGAGTTACCAATTCCCATTTCACCGAAAGCTAACGTATTAAAACCCTGGCTAATAAATTTCTCGGCGAGTGATGCGCCTAAATGTAGACTTTGTTCAGCCTCTTTAATGCTCATTGCAGGTTCGCGTGAAAAATTTTTGGTACCTGCGGCAATGCGTTGACTGATTAGTGCTTCTGGTTTTGGTGCGATTTCGTATTTTATTCCAGCATCCACTACCAAAAGCGGCAAGTTTTGCATACGACAGAAACAATTAATTGCTGCGCCTCCCTTGAGAAAATTCAGCACCATTTGTTGCGTAACAATACTGTCAGCGATGCTCACCCCCTCTTCTGCGATGCCATGGTCTGCGGCAAAAACAATCATGGCGGGATTGATAGATATTTTTTTGGAATTTTGTATTAAGGCTATTTGAGTGGCGACATCTTCCAATTCACCTAGAGCGCCAAGCGGCTTGGTTTTTTGATTAATGGTTTGCTCAATGGAAGCTATGTTGCTTCTGTTGAGCGATTTTATATCCCACAAGCGTTGCATATTTTTTTTCCGTTATCATAATAGGGTGCGAGTTTAAGCATCGCAAATTTTTTAAGTATTCAGCGCTATACAGAATCGCGCAGGTAAAGTGTAGTGAGTTTAACGAATTATTCGGACCGCGTAAAAAATATGTCAATGACAATTATGATTCAGGGCACAACATCGGATGCAGGTAAAACCACCCTGGTTGCTGCGCTCTGTCGAATTTTAAAAAATCGCGGTATATCGGTTGCGCCGTTCAAGCCACAGAATATGGCTTTAAATTCTGCAGTGACGGAAGACGGTGGTGAAATAGGTCGCGCTCAGGCATTGCAAGCGCAGGCTGCGGGGTTGAAACCTCATACAGATATGAATCCGATATTGATTAAACCTACCAGTGATACCCAAGCACAAATTATTATTCACGGTAAAGTCATACGCGATATGGATGCTGCGGCATATCACGATTACAAATCATATGCCATGAAATCAGTATTGGAGTCATATAGACGCTTACAAATTCAATACGATGTAATTGTTGTTGAAGGTGCGGGTAGCCCGGCGGAAATTAATTTACGTGACCGCGACATTGCTAACATGGGGTTTGCTGAAAGGGTAAACTGCCCGGTTATTATTATCGCGGATATTGATCGCGGTGGCGTATTCGCGCATCTTATAGGCACCCTCGATTTGTTAAGTGCATCCGAGCAGAAACGCGTGATAGGTTTTGTGATAAACCGTTTTCGTGGCGATTTAAGTTTATTGCAATCGGGTTTGGATTGGCTGGAACGAAAAACTGGCAAGCCAGTATTGGGAGTTATTCCCTACATTCAGGGCTTACGTTTGGATGCCGAAGACGCGCTCGAAAAACATACAGCGAAAAATCATAGCGCGAAAATTCGGGTTGCAGTTTTAGTTTTACCGCGCATTTCTAACCACAATGATTTCGATGCGTTGCGTTTTAACCCTGATGTTGATTTTATCTGGGTCGGTCCAGAGCAAGCTATCCCTTCATGCGACTTGATTATTATCCCTGGCAGTAAAAATGTTTGTGCAGATTTGCAATTTTTACGAGAGCAGGGTTGGGATAAAAGTATTGCCAAACATTTACGCTATGGTGGAAAACTTATAGGTATTTGCGGCGGATTTCAAATGTTGGGGGACATTATTTCTGATCCAGATGCAATTGAAAGTTCAATCGGCGAGGTTAATGGATTGAGTTATTTTGAAATGAAGACTCGACTCCTTCCTGAAAAAATCCTCCGTCAACAACAAGGTGTATTGTGGGACAAAACCACGGCCGCCAGTGGCTATGAAATTCATTGTGGTATAAGCGAAGGTGAGGCATTAAAGAATCCTGCAATTTATTTCAATTCCGGATTGCCCGATGGTGCTATCAGTGACGACGGTCAAATACTTGGCACTTACCTACATGGATTGTTTGATATGCCGGATGCATCGAGAATGCTATTGCAATGGTGCGGTGTTGAAAATCCACAGGCAGATGATTTGAATGAATTTCGCGAGAGATCCTTAGAGAATCTGGCTAACGAAGTTGAGCGAGTTATGAAATTAGATTGGCTGCAATAGACGCTTTTAAAAACCTGTTTCGCATCCGTGCGCACCACTTAATTGAAGTAATCAACAGTAGAAGTCTGGCTAACTGCAATGGGTAAACTGTTTGTTATTTATTAAGCGTAACCACCATCAAACTACCTTCAAACTTCTTGGGCTCTAGTGCGTACCACATCATTAAATCCGTTGGCCAGCGCTTTTCGCATTTATCGATAAGTGCCAGGAACGGGCTGCGGCCTGGGTCAGCTAAAACAACTTTTTTAACACCCGCTTGGGCTGCGCGCTTGAGCATTGCGAACCATTCGTCGGCGAGTTCGTCCCAAAAGCAAATGTCACCACCAACAATGATGTCAAAGTTTTCCAAATCCTTTTTTTTCATATCTTTCATTGCGCAGGTTAATTTTGAAATTTTTACATCGTTAAAATCAGCCTGTGCATCAAGAAACGCAAATACATCTTCGTCAACATCCATGCCAGTGACTTTACAGCCTTTACTGGCAAAGAAAATAGACGTTGGTCCCCAGCCGCAACCTACATCTAATACACGCATTTTTTTGGCAGGCGAGTTCTGCGTGAAATAGTCCATCAATAAATAACTGGAATCCCAGTGTCGGTCACCATGAACGCTAGGCGTTACTTGCTTTTTGATCCGCTTTATTTGGGAGTGTTTATCTGTAAATAGCCATATACCGTAAGCACCAAGCATATTTTTTTCAGGGGGAGCAATAAGTTCAGGCACAATAAATCCTTCGCTGAGATAAAGTTGGTAAAGTTAAAGTAATGCAATATTTATGCAAAGCTTTAATAGATATCCGGAACGAACATTTCGGCAGGCACTGGGCGCCGAGTGTAATCTTTATGGTATTCGCGTTCCGGTAAATCAATCATAGGGCGCTTGATTTTTTCGTAGGGCATTTGATTGAGCAAATGATGAATGCAATTTAGTCGTGCTTTTTTCTTATCGATTGCTTCAACGACCCACCATGGTGCTTCATCAATGTGGGTTCGCTCCATCATTATCTCTTTTGCTTTTGTGTAAAGCTCCCAACGCCTGCGCGATTCCAAATCCATTGGGCTTAATTTCCACTGTTTTAATGGATCGTGAATTCTACCGAGAAAGCGCAAGTTTTGTTCCTCGTCTGAAATGGAAAACCAATATTTAATAACTTGAATTCCTGAACGCACCAGCATGCGCTCAAAGTCGGGAACCGAGCGAAAAAACTCTTCGTATTGTTGATCGTTACAGAAGCCCATAACGCGTTCAACACCAGCGCGGTTATACCAACTGCGGTCGAATAATACTATCTCACCGGCGGCGGGTAGGTGCGATACATAACGTTGAAAGTACCACTGGGTTCGCTCTCGTTCATTGGGTGCAGGCAGTGCAGCAACACGACAAATGCGCGGGTTAAGGCGTTGGGTGATACGTTTGATTACACCACCCTTGCCAGCAGCATCGCGGCCTTCAAAAATCACCACAACTTTATGGCCGGTACTGGCGACCCAATCTTGTAATTTTACTAGCTCGCCTTGCAAACGAAATAGTTCGCGAAAATAAAGCCGGCGATATTCTCTGCTTTCTTCAGAATAATATTCTGAATTTTCACCCGATTCATCAAGCGATTCTACAGCGCCAATTCGGTCAAAAATACGATCTTCAAATTCCAGCTCAAGCTCTTCATCGTAGCTATCGAGAAAATCATTATGAACTCGTTGGACGAGTTCAGCATCTATAAGGCTCATAATAAAAACCGTTCAGCTTAAGTGACGCCTAAAGTTTATTTATTAATTGTTACAGTTTGACGCTGCTGAATAGTGGCCCTAACCCTAACCCTCTCCGGTGGGAGAGGGGACTAGATAGGTGCTAAATTTGCATTTCCTCTGCTCTTTCTTCCAAAGCAGAGGAATTTAGAAACGAACAAAATTCGAGGTACGTGCTTTTAATCCCTCTTCTCTTGGGAGAGGGCTGGGGGCAGGGTGCTTTTCAAAGACAAAAAAAATGCACAGCCCATTTCCACAAGCTGTGCATTTTTTGAGTCACGAAATTTTAAAAACTTACGCTTTAAGTGGTTTGTACTTCATACGTTTAGGTTGAGCATCCGCACCTTTACGCTTCACTAAATCTTCATGATATTCCGTGTAGTTGCCTTCAAAGAATTGAATATCGGATTCACCTTCGTACGCAAGGATATGCGTGGCAATACGGTCAAGGAACCAGCGATCATGCGAGATCACCAACACGCAACCGGGGAAGGCGAGGATTGCATCTTCAAGCGCGCGCAGGGTTTCAATATCCAAATCATTTGACGGTTCATCGAGTAATAAAACGTTTGCGCCTTGCTTCAGTGTATTCGCCAAATGCAAACGGCCACGCTCACCACCAGACAATTCGCCCACGCGTTTTTGTTGATCGCCACCTTTGAAATTGAAGCGGCCTAAATAGGAGCGCGAGCTAACTTCATAGTTGCCGATTTTCAAAATATCCGCGCCGCCAGATACGGCTTCCCACACAGAATGTTTGTCGTCGAGATTTTCTCGGCTTTGTTCAACGTAAGCGACTTTTACAGTGTCGCCGATGGTGATGGTGCCGCTATCGGGTTTCTCAGTTCCGGAAATCATGCGAAAGAGGGTAGATTTACCCGCGCCGTTTCCGCCGACAATCCCGACCACTGCGCCTTTCGGAATGCTGAGGGACAAATTGTCGATTAACAACCGGTCGCCGTAACCTTTACTCACGTTTTCCAACACAATCACTTTATCGCCCAAGCGCTCGCCTGGCGGAATATAGATTTCGTTAGTTTCGTTACGAGCCTGGAATTCTTGCGATTGCAGTTCATCGAAGCGAGCGATACGCGCCTTGCTCTTTGCCTGACGGCCTTTAGGGTTTTGACGCACCCACTCCAATTCGGTTTTAAGTGCTTTTTGATGCGCTGCTTCAGAACGCGCTTCTTGTTCTAAACGTGCATCTTTCTGTTCCAGCCAACTGGTGTAGTTGCCTTCATAGGGAATTCCGTGACCGCGATCGAGTTCCAGAATCCAACCGGCCGCGTTATCGAGGAAGTAGCGGTCGTGGGTAATGGCCACTACGGTGCCGCTGAAGTTGTGGAGGAATTGCTCGAGCCAATAAACGGATTCGGCGTCCAGGTGGTTGGTTGGTTCGTCGAGCAATAACATATCGGGGCGCGACAACAGTAAACGACAGAGCGCGACACGGCGACGCTCACCGCCGGAAAGCACAGTTACGTCGGCATCCCATGGCGGTAGGCGCAGAGCATCGGCTGCTACATCCAAGGTGTGTTGCAGGTTGTGCGCGTCCCACGCTTGGATAACGTCTTCACATTTTGCTTGCTTCTTTGCAAGTGCATCGAAGTCTGCATCCGGCTCAGCGTAGTCAGCATAAATTTGGTCAAGTTCGGCTAAGGCATCCACAGCTTCACGCACGCCGTCCTGCACATTACCCAACACATCTTTGGTGGGATCGAGTTGAGGCTCTTGCGGCAAGTAGCCAATTTTAATGCCGGGCATGGGGCGAGCTTCGCCGTTAAAATCCTTATCAACGCCCGCCATAATACGCAGCAAGGTCGACTTACCCGAACCATTCAGGCCGAGCACACCAATTTTGGCGCCGGGGAAAAAGGAGAGGGAGATGTCTTTTAAAATTTCACGCTTGGGCGGCACAATTTTGCCAAGCCTATGCATGCTGAATACGAATTGAGCCATGAGCTAAACCTCTGCAGCGGGGGATTTGGTTGAGAGTATTTTAAGTAGATGTGTATTTTAGTAGGTGCGTACTATAAAGAAAGCGCCAGCTATTAGAAAGGCGAGAGCGCTGAAAGAATTGGTTTATCCGCTTGATGTAGATAAAAGAAGAAGCGGGCGATTTTTCGAACAATTTTTGGTGGAAATAGCTGTCATGGATGTAGTGTTATGTGTAACTCATCGCATCTGGTTTAGACCATATCGGAAGACCTCCAAGTATCTTAGCTAAAGTTTACCTTGCCCAAGCTCATGATAGATGGACTCACATTGTCGTAGCTGCTAAGGTCTTTTGAAAAAAATCGCTTGTTAATGCAAGTAGATTTTTATTCAGCGTAGTACGTCGTTAATAATCCAACACACCCATTAGTAAATCTATGAAAAAAATACTGGCCAGTTTATGTTTTATTTTTAGCATTCATGTTGTAGCTGAACCTGTGCTGCAATTATTTCCATTAAGCGATGTACGGCTTACATCGAGCCCGTTTCTGGATGCACAAACCACGGACTTACATTATTTGCTGGCGTTAGAGCCAGACAAGTTGCTAGCACCTTTTTTGCGCGAAGCTGGTTTGCCACTAAAAACAGAAAGTTATGGAAATTGGGAGTCTTCAGGGTTGGATGGCCATTTGGGTGGACATTATTTAACTGCGCTCGCGCTCATGTACGCCTCAACAAGTGATAAAGAAGTTTTAAAGCGATTAAATTATTTCGTAGCGGAATTAAAAAGATGCCAACAAAATGGCAATGGCTACCTCGGTGGAATTCCTGGCGGTAAAGAAGCCTTTGATCAAATTGCGCAAGGTAAATTGCAAGCGGATAATTTTTCGGTGAACGGAAAATGGGTGCCCTGGTATAACTTACACAAAACATTTTCAGGGTTGCGCGATGCTTATCACTACGCAGGCAATGAAGACGCCAAGCAACTATTAATTAACCTATCTGATTGGACGATAACTCTCACTAATCATTTAACCGACGAACAAATGCAAACCATGTTGCGCAGTGAGCATGGCGGTATGAATGAGGTTCTGGCGGATGTCTATGTTCTTACTAACGATAAAAAATACCTGACACTCGCACAGCGCTTTTCGCACACCGCTATTTTGAATCCACTCGTTGCCCAGCAAGATAAGCTCACCGGTTTACATGCAAACACGCAAATTCCAAAAGTTATTGGTTTTAAACGAATTGGTGATTTAACAGGGAATGAAAGTTGGAAGAATGCTGCACACTTTTTCTGGCAAACAGTGCGCGATCATAGAACAGTTGCTATTGGTGGCAATAGCGTAAAAGAACACTTTCATGATGACAAAAATTTTTCCAGCATGATTGATGAAGTGGAAGGGCCAGAAACTTGCAACACCTACAACATGCTCAAGTTAACAGAGATGTTGTATTTAACCGATCCAAAAGTAAATTACGCCGATTATTACGAGCGCGCACTTTACAATCATATTCTATCATCGCAACGCCCTGAAACCGGTGGCTTTGTTTATTTCACGCCCATGCGCCCAAATCACTATCGCGTTTATTCGCAGGTGGAGAAAGCTATGTGGTGCTGTGTGGGGTCAGGTATTGAAAGCCATGCGAAGTATGGGGAATTTATTTATGCACGTAAGGATGATCAACTTTATGTCAATTTATTTATTCCGTCCGTTCTTAACTGGCGTGAAAAAAATATTCAGATAACTCAAAGTACAATCTTTCCTGATGAAGAGAAAACGCAAATCACGGTCAACTCCAGTAAAAAATTTGCACTAAATATTCGCTACCCGCAATGGGTCGGAGCAGGTGAGTTACAAGTTCGTGTTAATAAAAAACTGATAAAAATTGATGCCAAACCAGGCGAATACATCAAATTGAATCGCCGTTGGCGTAAAGGCGACAAAATTGAGGTTTTGTTGCCTATGAAAACCCAGCTTGAGCAAATGCCGGATCAGTCTAATTATTTTGCGTTGCTACATGGCCCTATAGTACTTGCCGCGAAAACACATCCCTTTGAAGGCGAAAAATTAAATTACCTTGCCGATGATTCACGTATGGGGCACATAGCGCATGGTCAAGTTTGTCCACTGGAGGCGTCTCCTCTTTTTGTTAGTAATACCACAGAATTTATAAGCAGTATTAAACCGGTTGCGGGTAAGTCTTTAACATTCACCGCTAGCGATGTTTTAAAAGGTAAGGATTCTGACAAAATTGAATTTATTCCATTTTTTCGTCTACACGATTCACGTTATATGATTTATTGGCCCTATTCCACACCGGAGAACTTAGTTAAATTGCAGGAAGCAACAGCGCAAAAAGAAGCTGAAAAATTAAAGCTCGATGCAATTACCATTGATCAGGTCGCACCAGGTGAGCAACAACCGGAATCGGACCACTTCTTTAAAGCAGAAGGTGCAGACACCGGATTAAACAAAGGTTTGCGGTGGCGTCATGCGAGCAAGTGGATGAGTTATGAATTGACGGATAAAAAGCTTGAGGCAAAAATATTACGCTTGAGTTTTTCAACTACGGATGCTGGCCGTCAATTTGATTTATTTATTAATGGGAAATTGATTGAACATATCACAATCACCGCAAATGCTTCACAGGAGATTTATTCGCGGGACTTTGTAATTCCAGCGTCAATCAGTAAAAATTCTAAAGGCAAGCTCACTGTAAAATTTGTTGCAAGTAAGGGTTCTATTGCAGGCGGTTTATACGATTTACGTTTACTTCGTTAAAAATTGATTCGATTCTCCCTAAATAAGACGCCGTGATTTTAAAAATATTAATCGCGGTGCCTCTTTCAAAACACTCACGCTTTTAAACAGTGTATTTTCGGCATTTTAAATACGCTGTTTAAAAAGTCATTTGACTCATTTCGTAACCTTAATCGTCACTTTAAATCACAACCAATCAGATAATTGCACGCCTGTGTGTAAATGATTGAAAGCTCTTAGTCTCTTGATTAGGATGTTTTAGGCGACCTTTAGGCGCTAGTTGCCGAATTTTGCGCAATTGAGACGATGAATGGATGCATCAATATTATAAAAATATGAAGCAACGCCTTTTTCAATCAACTTGCCATGAAGGAATTTCAGTTTTTCGAGGTAGCCAGTTTGCCTGCCAAATTGGGATTGTTGCATGTGCATCTGCACGCGGTATCAATAAGAGAGATTATAAATATGAAAAGCTTCTTTAGTAAAAGTGATCGGATCATGCGCCGTGCCATTGGCCTCATAGCATTTTTTTGTGCGGCTACATTGTGTGTAACTGAAGTTTACGCTCAAACGAGTGGGGGCATAACAGTTCGCGCTCGCGGTGTAACCGGGACTGAGCACATCAACCTGAAAGTTGGCGGTGTTACGGTTGCGAATTGGACCTTAACAACCAGCCTTAAAGACTACGTATACAGCGGAACTGCAGCAGGCGATATTCAAGTCCAATACGACAATGATGCAACCGGCCGCGATGCAATTATTGATTACATCTACGTAAATAAGGAAACTCGCCAAGCGGAAAATATGAGTTATAACACAGGTGTTTATGGAAATGGGCGGTGTGGTGGAGGGTCTTACTCGGAAACCATGCACTGCAGTGGCGTTATAGGTTTTGGTTACACCTACGATTGCTTCAGTGGCAACTGCAACAGTTCATCAAGCAGCAGTAGCAGTAGTAGCGGAAGTACATGTAAAGGCTATGTAGGCATCACCTTTGATGATGGCCCCAGTTCAAATACAAACACGTTAATTAATCAGTTAAAGGCTAACTCCCTCGTGCCCGTAACCTGGTTCAACAAAGGCCAGAATGTAGCAAATAATGGATCGCTTGTTGCCTTGGAACGCACTGTGGGGATTGTTCAAAACCACAGTTATACGCACCCGCATTTAACCTCACTCAACTATCAACAAATCTACAATGAGCTGAACCAAACCAATCAGGCTATTCAGAACGCCGGTTCGCCAAAACCAACAGTCCTGCGCCCTCCTTATGGCGAGTCGAATGCAAATGTTCAGCAGGCAGCGCAAGCGCTTGGGCTGCGTTTAGTGACTTGGGATATTGATTCAAAAGACTGGAATGGTGCGAGCACGTCCGCCATCGTAAGTGCAGCTAATCAGCTTCAAAATGGCCAAATTATTTTGATGCATGACGGCTATGCGAACACCAATAATGCGATTGCGCAGATTGCCGCGAGCCTAAAATCCAAAGGTTTGTGCCCTGGCAAAATCGATCCGAGCACAGGTCGTGCGGTCGCTCCATAACCAGAAAATCGTCATTTGGCGCTGAAAAAAGGGCAGATTATCTGCCCTTTTTTTATATATGGAATCTACCATTTTCGTAGCTCTTATAACGAAGCTTTTTGTGATAATGTTTTATTGACACTTTAGTTTTAAAAAATCAAAAGTCATTGAAAATATTAGAATTTTTGACGCGTATATTTTCGACATTCAATCCAACTGATTTTTTCTCTAATAAAAACAATTCCGTGCATGATTTAAAGTGTGACGTAACAATCTATAAAAGTGTGTCGTATTTATCATTATGTAACCGGAATATGTAACTTTTGGTGCCATTGACTATAAGTTTCTCTTTCTTTTTCAAAGTCTGTTGAAAATAAAATTTTCCTTCACTAGGATGAAATTGTGTCGCGTAAAACACATTTTCGCGATTGTCGTTAGCGGTCCTTATCTAGCCTGATGAGAGTAGCTCGTTCTAAAGTGTGAGGGATTTTGTAGTGAGCGATATGGCGGCAATCAGAAAACTAAACCAGCCAGAAAATAGAGATACGTTTTATACGCCTGATTTGTCGGTGAGCGTAATGTGCCTCTGTAACGGCGTGTATAAATCAACCAATGAGATAATAATTATGAAAAGTTCGTTAATTAATCTGTGCAAAAAAGTTGGTCAAGTTTCATTAGCAGTTGCCGCAGTAACTTGCGCAACATCTGCTAGCGCCCAACAAGTTTTAACAAGCAATTTGACGGGTACAAATAACGGGTTTTACTTCTCGTTTTGGAAGGACTCTGGTAGTGCTTCTATGACCCTTCAAAATGGTGGTCGTTATCAGTCTCAATGGACTAACAACACTAATAACTGGGTAGGCGGAAAAGGTTGGAAGCCAGGTAACAGCTCAAGAACTATTAACTACACCGGTTATTACGGTGGCAGCAATAGTCAAAATACCTACGTTGCACTCTATGGTTGGACCAGAAGCCCGTTGATTGAATACTACGTAATTGAAAGTTACGGTTCATACAACCCATCAAGCTGTTCTGGTGGTACTGATTACGGCAGCTTTGTTAGCGATGGCGCTACCTATAACGTTCGTCGTTGCTTGCGTCAAAACCAACCATCAATCGATGGCAACACTACTTTTTATCAATATTTCAGCGTGAGAAATCCGAAGAAAGGTTTCGGTAACATCTCTGGTACTGTGACATTCGCTAACCATGCTAATTTCTGGGCCAGCAAAGGTTTGAGCTTGGGTCAACATGATTATCAAATTCTGGCGACTGAAGGCTACCAAAGTAGCGGTAATTCAGACTTGAGCATTAGCGAAGGCTCTTCTGGTGGTGGTAGCTCGAGCTCGGGTTCAAGCTCAAGCAGCGGCGGTTCAGGTAGCAAAACAGTTGTAGTACGTGCGAGAGGTGCTGCTGGTGGTGAGAGCATTACTCTTAAAGTGAACGGTACTGCAGTTCAAACCTGGACTTTATCAACCACTATGACCAACTACACGGCGAGCACCAGCTTAAGTGGTGGTTCACTTGTTGAATACACTAACGACGGCGGCTCACGCGATGTGCAAGTTGACTACATCAGTGTGAATGGTTCAGTTCGTCAATCAGAAGCTCAAAGCTACAACACTGGTGTTTACCAAAACAACGCATGTGGTGGTGGTAGCGGTATGAGTGAGTGGATGCACTGTAACGGCGCTATTGGTTACGGCAACCTGTAATATCAGTGTGGTTTGATTTAAAAAGAAAAGGGGCGTGGTCTTGCCCCTTTTTTTATTCAAGCACTGAAAGTATGAAGAAAAAGAACGAGAACAAAAACAGAAAAATAGAAATGAAAAACGAATAAAGAAGGAAATAAAAGAGAAGAGAGAGTAAAAGAAGCTCGCCCTAATAGAAAATAAAAGCGTTGGAAAAAACAAAGCGTTTAATAAAAATATGTGAGAGGCATGCGACTATGGCAATCAACCAATCGGGCAAAAGTTTATTATTTGCCGGCATCATAGGCGCTATTTTATTTTGGGGAGCTGGCTACTTGTTAGCCGGCGACTCCGATAAAGACCAGACGATTTTATCGCTGGAAGATCAAATTAAAGATTTGGAAGCGTCATTGGCGCAAAAGGATGAAAATTTAAAAAGCTTGAGAGTGTTGGCTTTGCGTCAACAGAACAAAGCCAGTTTCGTCACCGTTAATACGGTATCGGAGATTTGTGCCCAAGCAACACAAAACAATAATGTACCCGTCCTGCAAAACGACAATGTGCAAGCCTCAACAGATAATGATTTTAATGGCACTCAAGTACTGAGAGATTTAGGAACTAAATCAGAAAGTGATCCCCGATCTTTTTCTGACAAAGTCTCTGATTTGATGGCCGGAAATCCCACCGGAGAAAAAGTCGCGGTTGTGAGTAAAAGTATTGTTGATATGGCAGACAATCGTGAAATTGTGCCGGACTATATGCTGCAATCTATGTACAGCACCCAAACTGATCCCGACTTGAAACGAGTTATTGCGCAGGTATTATCGAACAGAGGCAATAATTCCTTAATCGACAACCAAATTACCGAAGCTCAAACACAGTTGAAAAGCGAGAACCCAATTGATCGCCAACAAGCGCTCACCAATCTCGCTAAAACTCGCAGCATGAGCGCAGCGAATGCTATAACGCCGCTGTTGAATGATCCTAATATTGATGTGAAATTGAATGCGCTTTTAGCGTTGCGTGCGACAGGAAATCAAACTCATGTAGCCTACGTTGAAGGTTTGGCGAATGACCCCGACCCAGCGGTAAGCACATTGGCGAGGGAAGTTATTGGTGATCTACGAAACTTGAGTGACAGTGCTCGAACCATGTTATCGGTTGCAGATATTGCAGCAGACTTACCCATGACACAAATTCCATAGTGCTCATCTAACCAGAAGGTCGTCTTATTTAAAATGGCGACCTTTTTATTATTTTTTTCCCTCCAAGATTACCGCGCGCTTCTCTCATGTTGCCCGCTTTTTTTGCGAGCTTCAAGATCCTTCGCACTAAAATTTTTCTACATCTCATGTGAATCAACTAGTTATTTTGCCGCTGTTTACCAGCTCGTAGAGGCTAATTTGCGTTGATCTTTTCAATTTGTATTATATATCGTAATATACGTTTTTAAGGACCCCCCATTTGTAAGCCCATAAAAGCCTCGCGTAAACGATAAGTTGTTGCTCAACGCTATCGATACCAGTACTGACGAGGCATAAATTAAGAAAGTGAGAGACACTCCATGAATAAAATATGCATTGCTTTTATGTGTTGTTTAATTTTTACATCTTGTGCGAAAAATGCTCCCCAAGATCTGACCAGCCCGGATAAGCATTTACAAGTTCACGTCAGTAATATCAACGGCGTTTTCCAATATAGTGTTACGCGCGATACCAAGACCGTTTTAAAAAGCTCTGCGCTCGGGCTTGAACTGAGCGATGCTGATTTCACGAAATCAGTCAGTATAAAAAATACGTCCGCGATTCAAACCATCAATGATAGTTACGAGATGATGGTTGGTAAAAAACACAAGATTGCTTACCAGGCCAATGAACAAACTTACACCCTTAAAAATGCGGCTGGCCAACAATTAGATGTGGTATTTCGTGTTTCGAATGATGGTGTAGCTTTTCGTTATCGTGTTGCTAACCCTGAAAAGAAGTTGATTGCCTTTAAAAATGAAACCACAAGTTTTACATTTCCGGAGTCTACCAAAGCCTGGATGCAACCTATGGCGGTTGCACAAACTGGATGGAGCAATACTAATCCATCTTATGAAGAACATTACCTTATGGATATTCCCGTAGGTACCGCCTCGCCATCTGCTGCAGGCTGGGTATTTCCCGCGTTATTTAACACGGATGGCACTTGGGTGCTGGTGACAGAAGTTAATTTAGATGGCAGTTTTCATGGGTCCCGATTGCAACAGCAATCCGAAAAAGGTGAATACAAAATTGGTTTGCCAATGGCGGCTGAAGTGTTTACCGGTGGAAATTTATTAGCTGAAACTACCTCCGATTTGATCTCTCCATGGCGCGTTTTGACGATAGGTAATTTATCCACGGTGATGGAATCCACTCTCGGCACTGATCTGGCGGATAAAGCTATTTCGTTCGATAAAAAATTAATTCAGCCTGGTCATGCCTCCTGGAGTTGGGCAATTTTAAAAGATGACTACACGATCTTCGATGTGCAGAAAAAATTTGTAGATTATGCGGTGGATATGCATTGGGATTACACGTTAGTAGATGCCGATTGGGATAAGAAAATTGGCTACGAGAAAATGAAAGAATTAGTCGATTATGCAGCCACGAAAAATATTGGAATTATTTTGTGGTACAACTCCGCTGGCGATTGGAATACCGCGCCGTTCACCCCCAGAAGTCAATTGCTAACACATGAGCAGCGTGTAGCTGAATTCAAACGTTTACGTGAGATGGGTGTTAAAGGATTAAAGATAGATTTCTTCGGTGGTGATGGCAGATCAATGATTGCTTATTACATTGATATTTTAAAAGATGCAGCCGCAGAAGGCTTACTAGTTAATTTCCACGGCGCAACCTTACCGCGTGGTTGGCAACGCACTTATCCTAATTTAATGACCATGGAATCCATTAAAGGGTTTGAGTTCACCACCTTTTCCCAAGGCGATGAGGATGCTGTGCCAGCACATGCCGCTATGGCGCCTTTTGCCCGAAATTTATTTGACCCCATGGATTTCACGCCAATGGTGTTTGGCGATATTCCAAATATCAAACGTGTAACTCGCAATGGTTTTGAAGTTGCGCAAGCCGTTTTATTTATTTCCGGCATCCAGCATTTTGCTGAAATTCCTGAAGGAATGGCGACAGCGCCTGAGTATGTAAAAAACTTTCTACAAGATTTGCCGCGCAATTGGGATGATGTGAAATTTATTGATGGTATTCCGGGCAAGTATCTCGTCCTTGCCCGTAAATCCGGCGACACTTGGTACGTAGCGGGCCTTAACGCTGAAACAACTGAGAAAAAGCTGACGCTGGATCTAAGTGTTGTTGGCGAGCGCAAAGGTATTTTGATTACAGACGGCGAAACCGAGCGTGAATTTACACAAAGTGATATAGCGAGCGAGAAAGCAGTAGCTATAACCATAAAATCCCATGGTGGATTTGTGGCAGTTTTTAAATAATTTTATCGATGCAGAGTGATATTTAATCAATAAAGCGGGATAGCTCATCATCCATAACAATACCTAGTGTTTACATGCGGAAATTGCAGTAAACATCAGGCATTTTTAAGCTGGGTAGAATGCCTAAAGTACCTCTAAGCTCCTCCATCAAAAATTCTGCGCACTAAATCCGGCTTGTAACAGCCAAGTTGATTAAGCGTTGCAATCAAAATTATTCAATCATTTTTCCCCTCTTAAACAGTATATTAATTGAGCTGAAGAAAAGCAGTTTTGTGCGACAGTTGGCGTATTTATTAAATGCTAAAGGTTAATTCTGCGACTTGTTGACAGCGCTGTCATTAGTGGATAGAGTTAGCACATCGAGTGACTAATTCGGTGGTAACGCAGGATTAGTCATGCGGGAAGTCTCTCACCGTCGATGTCTGGTTGATGCATCGACGTCTCCCTCTTGCCCTCTACATTGTAGAGGGCTTTTTTTTGCCTTAAAGTTCATTTCGTGAGCTTAATTCTCTCTTAATTTCGAACATAACGATGGGTTTCATTTTGCAACCCTAGGTTATTTCTGTCATAGCTGGCATAATCACGGCCCCTTATTTTTGGGCTTATTCATACTTTTTGAAGCTCCATTTCACCTATGTATGGGTAGGCCATTTGCAGATGCGCACCTTATCTATATCAGAGGATTAATATGCAAGCTCAGCCTTTCCAAAAACCGCAAACAAGGCCACGCAATCCGAATTTTTCATCTGGCCCGTGCAGCAAACGTCCAGGCTACAGCTTGGACCAATTGGACATTTCCACACTGGGTCGCTCGCATCGTTCAACAATCGGTAAAGCGGCGTTGCAACGCGCTTGTGAAGATACCGCTGAGCTATTAGGTTTACCTGAAGGTTACCGTGTAGGCGTAGTTCCTGGTTCTGATACTGGCGCAGTAGAAATGGCCATGTGGTCTCTTCTTGGTCAGCGCGGTGTTGATATTCTGCAATGGGAATCTTTTGGAAATGGCTGGTTGAGCGACGCTACCAAAGAATTGAAACTGAGTGTAAATGCGCACAGTGCGGACTACGGTTTGTTGCCGGATTTGACCAAAGTAAATTTCGACAATGACGTTATCTTTACCTGGAACGGCACCACCTCTGGAGTAAAAGTTCCCAACGGCGATTGGATTCCAGCAGATCGCAAAGGTTTAACTATTTGCGACGCAACCTCAGCCGTATTTGCTATGGAAATGCCTTGGGAAAAATTGGATGTAATTACGTTCAGCTGGCAAAAAGTGCTCGGCGGTGAAGGTGCTCACGGGATGTTGATTCTCAGCCCGCGCGCGGTTGAACGTTTGGAAACCTATAAACCAAGCTGGCCCATGCCGAAATTATTCCGCATGACGAGCGGCGGTAAAGTGACTGAAGGTTTATTTAAAGGCGATACCATTAATACACCTTCTATGTTGGCAGTTGCCGATTACCTTGATGCTCTAGATTGGGTACGCTCAATCGGTGGTGTTAAAGAAACTATTGCTCGCTCAAATGCAAATCTCGCTGTGCTGGAAAAATTTGTTTCAGCAAATGATTGGATAAGCTTCTTGCCACAAGCGCCGGAAACTCGTTCAAATACGTCGGTTTGTTTCGTGTTAAAAGCAAACGGTGATCAAGTTAAAAGCATGATCAAGTTGCTGGACAAAGAAGGTGTTGCTTACGACATCGGCGCTTATCGCGATGCTCCAGCCGGTTTGCGTATTTGGTGTGGTGCCACTGTAGATGCAGCTGATTTAGAGGCTCTATTGCCTTGGTTGAGCTGGGCATATCAAGAAGCCACTAAGGGATAATTGCCAGGCAAATCCTGAAGGGCTGTGTTAATCACAGCCCTTTTTTATTCATCAATTACTGTTATCCATTGGCACAGGTATTTGTTATTAGCTTTTGGTAAATTTGCTTATATTGTCAATCATTTTGTAAGGGAGTCGTCATCCTCTCGCAGTGGGGATTCAGCTGTTAAATATCCAAATCAAGAGCTGGATTCCCGCTACGCGAGAATGACGATGAATCATTTAAGAGCTTATGATTATGCCAGCTTATTCGGCACATCGAAGAAGGAAAAAATTATGTTCAAAATAAAAACCTACAACACTATTTCCATAAAAGGCTTGAGCCGTTTTGGTCGCGAGAAATATGAAGTCGCTAGCGATATAGGCGCTCCCGATGCCTACATTTTGCGTAGCCACAAATTGCAAGGCGAACCTCTTCCTCCCAGCGTGAAAGCAGTTGCTCGCGCCGGTGCCGGTACCAATAATGTGCCTGTTGCCGAATACACCAAATCAGGTGTGGTTGTGTTCAATTCACCCGGCGCAAATGCCAATGCTGTAAAAGAACTAGTGCTTGCCGGTATGTTGTTGGGTTCGCGTGGCATTTTGTCGGGAATGGCTTATGTGAATGGTTTGACGTACATGACCGATGCGGACGAAATGTCCAAGTTGTTGGAGAAAGAGAAATCCAATTTTGCTGGCCTTGAGTTACAGGGAAAAACCTTGGGTATCGTTGGCTTGGGCGCAATTGGTTCAATGATCGCGGATGCAGCCCTCGCACTGGGTATGAATGTAGTTGGTTTTGACCCTGCGCTGTCAGTAGAGGCCGCGTGGCGTTTGCCAAATCAGGTTGCCAAGATGGAAAACCTGCAATCGCTTTTAGCGCGGGCTGATTACGTGACTCTGCACGTACCGGCGATCGATGCTACCAAGCATATGATCAACGCCGATACCTTAAAGGTAATGAAGAAAGGTGCGGTGCTGCTGAACTTTGCGCGCGAAGCCATCGTTGATGCTCATGCCGTTGTTGCGAGTTTGGACTCGGGCCATCTCGGCAAATACATCTGTGATTTTCCGGAGCCCATCCTCTTAAATCGTACCGATGTTTACGCAATGCCACATATAGGCGCCAGCACTGAAGAAGCCGAAGAAAATTGCGCGATTATGGCCGCTGACCAGTTGATGGATTTTCTCGAAAACGGCAATATCAAAAACTCGGTGAATTTCCCGGCGGTATCTATGGACCGTAATCCAGGCACTGGCGCTCGCATTACGTTTTCTAACGGGAACGTTGCCGGTGTTCTAGGTCATGTGTTGTCCTTGTTGGCCGAAAAAAATGTAAACGTAGTCGATATGGTTAACAAAAGCCGTGGCGATCTTGCCTACAATATTATTGATGTACAGCAGGCGCCCTCGGCGGAAGTGCTCAGTGCGATTGCAAAGGTTGAGCATGTCATAGCGGTACGTGTTATTTAATATCAAGTCGCTAGTAACCTGGTGACTGGTTACTAGCGACTTTTTCTATGTATAAAATTGTTTTCTTTGTCCCCGAACTCCAGCTCGAACACGTCAAAACTGCAGTATTTAACGCAGGCGCGGGCCATATCGGTCAATATGATCAATGTTGCTGGCAAGTCGCTGGAACGGGCCAGTTTCGTCCCCTTGAAGGCAGTAATCCGTTCATCGGTGAAGTTGGCAAACTTGAACAAGTTGCCGAATATCGCGTTGAGATAGTGTGTGAAGATTCTCTGGTAAAAGCCGCCATTAACGCCTTGCGGTCAGCTCACCCTTACGAGGAACCGGCAATAGATATTTGGCGCCTGGAGGATTTCAATCTATGAATCGCTTGCTCTGGCAAGGCGTCAGTGAGGCATTAGCCTACGCGGGTGATCCTCATTCCTTTGTTGGTGATTTTCCAAAACAAGCGGCAGTATTGGTGCTGCTCACCGACGAGGTTTCACCACAGGTTATTTATACTCTGCGATCCAAACATCTTAATCAGCATGCAGGCGAAGTGTGTTTTCCGGGGGGCAAATGGGAACCGCAAGATAACTCTTTGCTGGCAACCGCATTGCGGGAAACACACGAGGAAATTGGTGTATCTCCAGGCATGGTCGATATCCTTGGCGTCCTACCGGCGCGATCAACTCGTGCCGGCGCTATGGTTCAACCCTTCATCGGTAAAATTCCGGCGGATTGTCGCTTTAACCTTAATCACCATGAACTCGAAGAGTTGTTCAGTGTTCCCCTTGCTACCTTCCGCCAAGGCTTGCAGGTCAGAACGGATATTTTTGAGCACAACGGTCAACGCATGCGCGTCCCCGCATACCTGTATAGAAACTTTGAAATTTGGGGCTTCACAGCCGGTGTGACCGCTGAATTGTTGGGCTTGTTATATTCGCTGCCAACACACGCGGGTTAAAATCCTGGCCAGTTAGTCCCACATGCTCCATAGTCTTTGATAAATCAGGCCAGTCATTTGACATGGACTGATCCTCTGCCAATATGACTGCACGCCTTTATAAATTGAACCCTCATAAGTGCTCGGATTTTTTATAAACGTACGAATTGAAGCGGGCTAGATAGTTTCACTCGTCTTAATTGATGTCCATTACTGATGGGATTAGTCCCAATACTCTAAGGTAATTAAGGATGAACAATTTCAAAGTACCTCTACGCGATATTGAGTTTGCCCTGTTTGAGGTTATGCATTTCGAAGAACACTGCGCAGAATATTGCCCCAGCCTGGACCGTAGTCTGACTCTCGCACTATTGGAGGAGGGAGCTCGTTTCAGTGAGCAGGTATTAGCTCCGCTGAGTGCTGTAGGCGATAGCGAAGGTTGTCATTTCGAAAATGGACAAGTTCGTACCCCGACTGGATTCAAAACTGCGTATTCCCAATATTGCGATGCTGGCTGGCCTTCGCTCACCCGTTCTACAAATTTTGGCGGCCAGGGCTTATTGCAATCGCTGGGATACGTAATGAATGAGATGAGTGCTTCGGCGAATTACGCCTGGACTATGTACCCCGGTCTCTCTCAGGGCGCCATGCATACCATTGAATCACATGGGTCTGACATTCAAAAACGAACCTACCTCCCGGCACTAATTTCAGGGCGTTGGACGGGAACCATGTGTTTGACCGAGGCGCATTGTGGTACTGACCTTGGCTTACTAAAAACTAAAGCTTTACCTTTGGGTGATGGACGCTACCAACTTACGGGTACCAAGATTTTTATTTCATCTGGCGACCATGACCTCGCTGATAATATTGTCCATATAGTGCTTGCCCGCCTGCCTGATGCACCGCCCGGCACACGCGGAATTTCGCTTTTTATCGTTCCTAAAATAACGGTTAAACCCGATGGTTCTTTAGGGGAAGTTAATAAGGTTAGCTGCGGTTCAATCGAACATAAGATGGGCATTCACGGCAACGCGACCTGTGTTTTGAATTTTGACGGCGCTGTGGGCACTTTATTAGATGAGCCTAATAAAGGTCTCCAGCTCATGTTTACATTTATGAATCTGGCGCGGCTCGGTACTGGTCTGCAAGGTCTTGCACATGCAGAATCAGGGTTTCAAAAAGCCTTGCAATACAGTCAACAGCGTTTGCAGGGGCGTTCTTTGTCGGGAGCTAAATCGCCTTCAACTCACGCTGATCCGATTATTGTGCATCCCGATGTACGTCGAATGTTGATGACTCAAAAAGCATACTCTGAAGGCATGCGCATGATGGCGTATTTTGCTGCCAAGCGCTTTGACATAGCAGAGCATGCGCAATCCGCCGTTAAACGCCAGGCAGCCCAGGACATGTTGAGCTTGCTAACACCTATAGCAAAAGGTTTCATGACAGAGATCGGTTTTGAATCTGCAAATTTGGCCTTGCAATGTTTTGGTGGGCACGGGTACATCAAAGAGTGGGGCGTTGAGCAAATTGTACGCGACTGCCGAATTGCTTCACTGTATGAGGGAACAACCGGTGTGCAAGCGCTGGATTTATTAGGCCGCAAAATTTTGCTATCCAACGGTAGTTTGTTGGAGGGGTTTGCAGAATGCGTGCGAAATTATTGTAGCGGGGCAGCAGACATTCCAGAATTGTCGCTCTACGTCAAAACTTTGGCTAGACTACATGCTGAGTGGTTAGGAATAACGGCCCGAATTGGTGAGCGTGCCTTGGTGAACCCTGACGAAGTAGGTGCAGCTTCAGTAGATTACCTAATGTACTGCGGTTATTTTTTTATGGGATATATGTGGGCGAGAGCGGCCAAAACTGCTTTAGCAGCACTCGCGGCTGATACTCAAGAGCAAAGTTTTTATCGTGCAAAATTGGATACCGCGCGTTTTTATTTTGAGCGAATATTACCGAGAACCTTATCATTAACTGCTAGCATGGGTTCAGGTGCCGATAATTTGATGCATTTAGACGCCAATCATTTTTCATTTTCGTAATTTGCAATCGCAAATCATCTTCAAAAAATAGTTAATAAGAAAGAACCAGGAGTTAACAATGCCGTTGAATTACAACCGTACAATTCCCGATGTGTTTGCAGAATCCTGTCAGGAATTTTCGGCCAGTCCTGCATTTACCTGCATGGATCACACGATAAATTTCCGTGATTTGGATAACCTCAGTGGAAAATTTGCGGCTTATCTACAACAACATACCAATTTAAAACCCGGTGATCGTATTGCAATTCAATTGCCGAATATTTTGCAATATCCCATCGCCGTTTTTGGAGCCATGCGTGCAGGTATGGTGGTTGTGAATACCAATCCACTTTACACCGCGCATGAAATCAAACATCAACTCAACGACTCAGGTGCAAAGGCACTCGTGGTTCTGGCAAATATTGCCAAGAATGCCTCGACTGTGATTAAAGAAACATCAGTCGAGCACGTCATTGTTACTGAGCTTGGTGATATTCATCCTCCATTGAAACGATTATTGATTAATTGCATCGTAAAATATGTAAAAAAATTGGTGCCCAAATTTTCTTTTGATCACTACATAAAATTTAATGACGCATTAACCAGGGGAACCAAACCTTGGCAAGCGGTACCTATAGACTCGGAAGATGTTGCAGTGTTGCAATATACGGGAGGAACAACGGGTGTTGCCAAAGGTGCCATGTTATCTCATCGTAATCTGGTTGCGAATATGGAGCAATTAAATGCACATATGATTGATGCATTTCGTAAAAACCAGGAAACCTATATAGCGCCTTTACCGCTCTACCATATTTATTCATTTACCTTGCATTGCACATCGGCAGTTGCTTTGGGAAATCATAATATTTTGATTCCAAACCCGCGCGATATTCCTGCGTTTGTTGAAACTTTAAAAAAATATCCTTTTACACTCTTCGTGGGTTTGAATACTTTATTTAATGCGTTGCTGCGGAATCCGGAATTTCACACGCTTGACTTTAGCAAGTTACACCTCACGTCATCGGGTGGTATGGCGCTGGTTGCGGAAACCGCTAACAAGTGGAAGGCTTTAACAAACGCTCCTATCACTGAAGGTTATGGTTTAACAGAAACCTCACCTGTTGTGTGTAGTAATCAAATAAATGTATTGCAATACGGTACAGTCGGTCATGCATTACCTGAAACCGAATGTAAGGTTGTGGATGAAAATGGTAAGTCTTTACCTGCTGGCGAAGCAGGTGAGTTATGCATTCGCGGCCCACAAGTAATGAAGGGTTATTGGCAGCGCCCTGACGCAACTGCCGAAGTTATTGATAGTGAGGGCTGGTTTAAAAGCGGTGATATGGCCGTTATTTCCGCAGACGGTTTTATTAAAATTGTTGATCGTAAAAAAGATATGATTAACGTGTCAGGTTTCAAAGTTTATCCCAATGAAGTTGAGGATGTATTGAGCAGTCATCCGGATATTATTGAAGCCGCGGTCATAGGTATCCCTGATAAAGAAGGCAGCGAAATTGTAAAAGCCTTTGTGGTTTCTTCAAAGCCAGAACTTGACGTAAAAACGGTGCGAGATTTTGCTAAAACAAAACTAACGGCATATAAGGTTCCGCATCAAGTTGAGTTTTGCAAAGAGTTGCCTAAAACCAACGTTGGTAAGGTATTGCGTCGAGAGCTGCGCGATAAAGAAATTGCGAAAGCAAATTCATAAAAGAGAAATGCACATGAAAAATTGTAGTTTCTATTTATGAAACGAGCGTTGATTTTGTCTGGCGGCGGTGCACGCGCCGCCTATCAGGTAGGTGTGTTACAAGCGCTAGCGGAAATTCTTCCAGACGAAAGCCCAAATCCTTTTCCCATTATTTGCGGCACATCCGCTGGTGCAATTAACGCACTGGCGCTTGCCGCGCATCAGGGTAATTTTAAAGAGTCTGTTCATTCACTCGCGTCTATGTGGCGTAATCTGACAGTCGGTGATGTTTATCTGCACTCTTGGTGGGATATTTTTAAAGGCTTGGGTGTTCTTGGGTTATCGCTATTTAATCAAGGCATCGGCAGAAAAAAACCATTGTCGCTTCTCGACAATTCTCCGTTGTGGGATTTGCTCGGTTCTCGCATTCCGTTTCACAATATTAATCAGTCTATAGCGAGTGGAAAATTACTGGCAGTTTCTGTGTCCGCTATGGGATATACCTCTGGCCACACGGTAAGTTTTTTTCAAGGGCATGAAACCATAAGTGGGTGGAACCGCTATAGACGTGCCGGTGTATCAACCCACTTGCGCTTGGAACATTTGTTAGCATCATCAGCCATTCCCACCATTTTTCCGGCGGTTAGAATTGATCGCGAATATTTTGGCGATGGCGCATTGCGGCAATTAGCACCTATCAGTCCTGCACTTCATTTAGGCGCTGAATCGTTATTTGTCATAGGTGTGAGCGGCAATAGATCATCCGCAAAACCTAACAAACGGCTACCCGCTAAACACTCACCCTCAATGGGTCAAATTGTCGGGCACTTATTAAATAGCGCATTTGTAGATTCCCTGGAAGGGGATCTTGAGCATATGGAACTTATTAATAGATTGATAAAATTAATTCCAGAAGAACAGAAACAATCTTCAGGATTACATTTGCGCGCTGTTGAAAATATGGTGATCTCTCCTTCCAGTCCTCTCGATGTCATCGCCGGCAGAAATGTTCGCTACCTGCCCGAAAGCTTGCGATTTTTCTTGCGCGCGATAGGTGCCACCGCAAAAGGCGGCGGTGCAACTGCAGCAAGTTATTTGTTATTCTCAACTGAATTCATTTCTGAATTAATGGCGTTGGGTCATCAGGATGCGCTAGCAGAAACCGAGGCAATTAAACGTTTTTTTACAATTGAGTAAGAAGATTGTGCATTGAACAAAATAAACTGGTGGGCATCAGAAAGTAATTGAAGTGCGAAATAAGCTGATTGCCGGATCAGAATTGAAAAAGCCGCCGTAAAAAAACGGCGGCTTTTTCAATTCTACTTATGTTCTACCAGTACTCAGGCTCTTCTGCGAAACAACGGCAAGGGTTGATCTACGGATGCTTGATAGTACTCATTGAAATCTTCCAATGATTTTAAGGCAGTTTCCAAGTCAATATCCGGGTTGGCAAATGCGAAGGCATTTACTCCGCAGCGGCGCAAATAACACAACTGGTCGCGAATAAAGTTGCCCACTGCCCGCAACTCGCCTTTGTACGCGTATCGCTCACGCAATAGACGGGCAGTAGAAAATGAACGTCCATCCATAAAGCCGGGGAAGTTAACGCCAATGACCGGAAAGCTGTTGGCTTCGTCACCAATTGCATCGGCGGTTTCGTCGCTATCGAGCCAAATACCAATATCTTTACGCGCTTGTAACTGCGGTTTCTGGGCAACCCAAACGCTCAATGGAACAATTATCTGGCCGGCAGGTACAATAACCTCAGACGCTTCACCTTCAGGTTTGGCAAGCAGGGTCCAGGTGTCTTCCACTATGTGGCCGTCTTTAATTAGCTTTGGCATAGACTTTCTCTTTAAAAGGAGCTGCACCAATACGACGGTAAGTGTCGATGAACAGCTCTTCGTCAGTACGATTTTCTACGTAGACATCAACAAGTTTTTGGATGACTTGAGGCATTACTTCAGCACCAAATGATGGCCCGAGTACATCACCCAATGACGCATCATTGGCGGCGTTTCCGCCAAGTTGAATCTGATAAAACTCTTTACCAGCTTTATCTACTCCCAAGATACCAATGTGACCCACATGATGGTGACCACAGGCGTTCATACAGCCGGAGATATTAAGGTCGATATCGCCCAGATCGTAAACATAATCCAAATCGTCAAATTGACGTTGAATTGCTTCTGCAATCGGAATTGACTTGGCATTGGCAAGCGAGCAGAAATCACCGCCGGGGCAGCAAATAATATCGGTGATCGTACCAATATTGGGGGTGGCAAAGCCGGCGGTCTTACAGCTTTGCCACAGTGCGAATAAATCTGACTTTTTCACATCGGCCAGTACAATATTTTGCTCATGGGTTGTGCGTGCTTCGCCAAAGCTAAACTCATCAGCGAGATTGGCGATAACTTCCAACTGTGAATCGGTAATATCACCAGGTGCAACGCCAGTTGGCTTCAATGAGAGCGTCACCGCTGCATAGCCTGGAACGCGGTGCCCACGCACATTGCGTTGTAACCACTTGCTAAAGGCAATGCTATTAGCGGCTTTATCGGCGACTTCTGTTTGAGCTTTGGCGTCATCTATATTTTCATAGGGTGGTTTAGTAAAGAAGCTTTTCGCACGTTCGATTTCAGCGCGAGTCAGTTTGCTGTAGCTATTTTTTGTCTGTTCCCATTCCGCTTCTACTTTTTGAGCAAAAACCTCTGGAGTTAAAGCACGTACCAGAATCTTGATGCGAGCTTTGTACTTGTTGTCGCGACGACCAGACAAGTTGTAAACGCGAAGAATAGCTTCGAGGTAGGGGAGTAGATCTTCTTCTGGCAAGTATTCGCGAATGACGCTACCAATCACGGGCGTGCGGCCTAAACCTCCGCCCACGTAGACTCTAAAGCCTATCTCACCGGAATCCTTAAGGATAATTTGCAAACCTATATCGTGCACCTGTACGGCAGCGCGGTCTTTTTCCGAACCGGTTACTGCAATTTTGAATTTACGTGGCAGGAACGCAAATTCGGGATGGAAGCTTGACCATTGGCGAATAATTTCGCAGTAGGGGCGTGGATCAACGATTTCATCTTCCGCTACGCCTGCAAATTGGTCGGAGGTAGTATTGCGAATGCAGTTACCGCTGGATTGGGTGCCATGCATGCCAACGTCGGCCAATTCCGACAAAATATCCGGAACTTCGGTTAAATCCGGCCAGTTAAATTGAATATTTTGGCGAGTACTGACGTGGCAGTAACCCTTGTCATAGTGGCGGGCAACATGCGCTAACTTGCGGATTTGCTTGCTGTTTAGCATGCCGTAAGGCACGTTGATACGCAGCATGGGGGCCAAGCGTTGTACGTAGAGGCCGTTTTGCAGACGTAATGGCAAAAACTGTTCGGGGGGGAGTTCGCCTGCTAAAAAGCGCTCTGTTTGACCGCGAAACTGCGCAACACGTTGGCGCAGAATGCTGTTGTCGTACTCATCGTAAATGTACATAAATCTCAGTACCAATTTTCAGCATAAATTGAGGGGCGCAGAATACACCAAATGCCGGTCAATCGCGAGGCGAGGTAAAACTCTTTTAGACTAAATTAAGAACGTTTAATTATAGATTCTGGTAACTCGCTGGTATTATGGCGGCCATATTTCCGGGGTTGATTATGTCCAGAGCGTTTGATGATTTAGCAGTACTGCCAACCTGTTTGGAAGACATTTCAATTCTGCAATGTGACCCCGAATTTTTGCTGATTCACAAACCGACCCGGTTATTGAGTGTGCCAGGGCGTCATCCAAAAAATCGCGATTCTGTTATCGCCCGGCTTGTGGTTAATTTCCCCACAGCCGCCATTGTGCATCGCCTGGATTTTGATACATCGGGCATTATGGTGATTCCGCTCAATAAAAAATCCCTATCTGATATCAGCAAGCAATTTCAAAACCGCACCACTCGTAAAATCTACACTGCGGTTGTGGATGGGCTAATCGATCAAGACAGTGGCGTAATAGACTTGCCTATAGCTCCAGACATGGTAAACCGACCCAAGTACAAAATTTGTGCGGAGACAGGCCGGCAATCTGTCACAGAATTTACCGTAGTATCTCGAGATGAGATTGCACAGACTAGCCGCGTTCTTTTACACCCCATTACCGGGCGTTCACATCAGCTGCGGTTGCATATGAAAGCTATAGGTCACGCCATTTTAGGTTGTGAGTTTTATGCAGATGAAGTTGCGCTCAAAAAGTCGTCACGATTATTGCTACATGCGACTGAGTTGGAGTTTGAGCATCCCTTAATAAATGAAAGGGTTGTAGGTTATTGTGAGCCAGGGTTTTGACATGTGTATAATCCGCGCAAAATGAAATTGAAATTTTTAACTTTATAGGTAATTGAGTCATGCAAGAACATACATCGTCCCCATACATAAAGCTGCGGTTTTTCCCTGCATTAATATTTTCGTCGCGGTGGCTACAGTTGCCGTTGTATTTAGGATTAATTATTGCGCAATGCGTTTACGTATTTTTATTTTGTAAGGAGCTTATCCATCTTATTGCAGGTGCCGCGTCTTTGACTGAGCAGACTATTATGCTGAGTGTCTTGGGTCTGATTGATGTGGTGATGATTTCAAACCTTCTGGTAATGGTTATCGTTGGTGGTTATGAAACCTTTGTATCCCGTTTAAATTTGCAGGGACATCCTGATCAGCCAGAATGGCTTGGGCATGTGAATGCAACCGTTTTAAAAGTTAAATTGGCGATGGCAATTATTGGTATTTCTTCCATCCATTTATTAAAAACATTTATTGAGGCAGGCACTTTAGGAATGCCAGGCTCTAAATATACGGAAGTGGGTATTATGTGGCAGACAATTATCCATATGGCTTTTATAGCGTCCGCAATAGGCATTGCTTACACTGATTTATTGATGCAACGTGTTACCAGAAACGGTAAACCTGAACATTAAAAAATAGTGTTAGAAATAAAAAACGGCAGCCTAGGCTGCCGTTTTTGTTTTTAAAATTTATTACTAGTGTTTAGCTGCGGCGCTAATACCTATGCCGGTTTGTGAACGTACAAATTGCGCATCAAATGCTGCTTCTTCTGCTTTTGCTTTGGCGGATTTATCCAGAATGGAAAATAACCAGATACCGATAAACGCAATAAACACGGAGAAAATTGCAGGGTTTTTAAGCGGGAAAATAGCTTTTTCGTGGTGGAATACATCAACCCAGACTGTTGGGCCTAGCACCACTAATATTAATGCGCTCGCTAATCCCAAGGCTCCACCTAAAACAGCTCCGCGAGTAGTGAGTTTGCGCCAATACATGGAGAGCAACAGAATAGGGAAGTTTGCGCTTGCTGCAACGCAAAATGCCAAGCCAACCATAAATGCGACGTTTTGATTTTCAAATACTATTCCCAATAACACCGCGATTACACCTAAACATATAGTGGCAATTCGGGATGCGCGCATTTCTTTTTTCTCGTCGCGTACACCTTTTAATACCAGAGTTGAGTACAAGTCGTGAGAAATTGCGCTGGAGCCCGCAAGTGTTAAACCTGACACCACCGCAAGGATGGTTGCGAAAGCAACCGCAGAAATAAAGCCTAATAATAAATCCCCGCCTAATGCATGGGAGAGATGAATTGCTACCATATTAGTACCGCCAAGTAGCTTTCCGTCAGGCGCGAAATAATTGGGATTATTGATCAGCAACACGATTGCACCAAAACCAATAATGAACGTAAGAATGTAGAAGTAGCCAATAAAACCTGTGGCGTAAAATACGGAGCGGCGCGCCTGTACAGCATCGCGAACGGTGAAGAAACGCATAAGAATATGCGGCAAACCAGCCGTACCGAACATTAATGCCATGCCAAGGGATATAGCGGAGATAGCAGAGATAGCATCAGGTTTTTGCGCCAGCGGTGCCATAATCGCTGTGCCTTTTGCATGAAGTTTTACCGATTCGCTAAACATGGTTTCAAAGCTAAAACCAAACTGACTCATTACCAGAAATGCCATAAGACTTGCACCGGAAAGCAAAAGCACAGCTTTGATAACTTGCACCCAGGTTGTTGCGAGCATACCGCCGAAGGTGACGTACAGAGTCATTAAAATGCCAACGCCAATAACGGCTGTTTCATATTGCAAACCAAATAGATATTCAATAATTTTTCCTGCACCGACAAGTTGTGCAATCAGGTAAAAAATAACCGTAACCAATGAACCGCTCGCCGCAAGAATACGAATAGGCTTTTGTTGTAAGCGGAATGAAGCAACATCCGCAAACGTATATTTTCCGAGGTTGCGTAACGGCTCAGCGATTAATAATAAAACCAATGGCCAGCCAACCAAAAAACCGATTGCGTAAATTAATCCGTCAAAACCGGATAGGTAAACTAAGCCCGCAATCCCCAAGAAGGACGCTGCAGACATATAATCACCCGCAATCGCCAATCCATTTTGGAATCCGGTGATACCGCCACCCGCCGCATAAAAATCTGCGGTTGTTTTAGTGCGGCGGGCAGCCCAATAAGTGATGCCCAATGTGACGACGACAAATGCCAAAAACATGGCAATCGCCGTTATATTGATTGGAGGTTTGGGTGCAGAGTCAGCCCAAACAGCGGCCGCAAAAAAACTTAATGACACTACCAGAAGTGTTTTTATTTTCATTTTAAGTTTCCTGCTTTCTGTGCAATGGTGCGCGTCAGCGGTTCAATAACACGGTTCGCATAAGTGACATAGATACCCGTGATAACCATGCAATAGATAATGATGCCGAGCCCTAATGCAATTCCTATGGAGGTAACACCATCACCTATTGGTGTACCAAGAAATGCCGGATAAAACGCAATTGTGAGTATGAGCGCAAAATAAGCCACAATCACGGCAATTGAGAGCGGCCATACAATTCTTTTCCGCGCTCGCGTGAGCGCAATATATTCTGGTAAGGCTCTAATTTGTTCGGGATGGCTCATAGGTTTTTCCTTTGTTATATAAAGTTATGGAGTTGATTGTCAGTATTTGAGAAAAAGCATTTACCTTTTTTTTGAACTCGATGCTATTGTTCATAGCTATTATTACTTATTGTTGGTATTTATCTTTGCTTTCTAATTATCACGGCGATGAATCGCGCGGTATTTTTTAGGTTTACTTAACTATATATTCACTCAGCAGCTCAGGAAGATAGAGTATGTTTAATTTCAGTGATCACTTGCAAGAACTGCGCTCCACTGTGGTTGGCTTGGTACTTATCCTTGCTGCCACTATTATTGGCTTTGTTTGGGTTAGCGTCGGTATTTATTTTTGGTTGAGCTCAATGCTGGGAAACGTTTGGGGTCCGTTAGTTCTGGGACTAATTTATTTTGTACCGATCATTATATTCGCATTGTCAAAAGCTTTTGCTCGGCCTGAAGCTACTCGTGCACCACCTCGCGAACAAGATTTAACACTCCAGGCGTTTTCCAAAACATTTGAAAATCTTTCGAATCGTTCGCCGATGGTAATCATTGCGGCAGCTGCGGTTGCGGGTTTCTTGGCGACCCGCTTCCCTTCATTGCTGACTTTATTTAATCAATTATTGGCAGCGAGTTCGGAGGCGGTTAAAGCGCAATCAGAATCTGTCGCGTCAAACTCATCCAATATCGATGCAAGGCATAATAGTTAAATTTTGATTCGCGCGGATTCTAGCAAGCTCAGGTGAAGCTTCCAATACAAAGAATGTAAAGCCTCACAAGGAATGGGGAAAGTGAGTGGGGAAACTAAAGCAGCCATGATCTGCACTGGTGATGGGAGTTTGGCTGGGTTGTTAAATAATTAGCGAGTGCGCTAAATGTTCATGCTGAAAATATGTGGATTAAATCCAGCCTTTTTGGCGTGCAATGCGAGCCGCATCCACCCGATTGGCTGCATTTAATTTGGCGATAGCTTCTGATAAATAATTGCGCACTGTGCCTTCGGAAAGAAAAAGTGTATTCGCAATTTCCGCCGTAGTTTTTCCTTCGCTCGCAAGTCGTAGGGCGCGACGCTCTTTGTCACTCAAGGGATCTGTTTCGCCCAGCGCCATCATCGCCAATTCGCCATCAATCACGCGTTTGCCATCAACAATTCTATATATGGCTTGGATAAGTTGTTCTGAAGGCGCATCTTTCAAAAGAAAACCGGACACGCCCATATCAATGGCACGGCGAATGTAGCCCGAGCGGCCGAAGGTCGTGATGACGATAATTTTTGTAGGCGATTGTTGCTGTATCAAATATTGTGCTAGCTCCAAACCTGAGCGACCGGGCATTTCAATATCGGTGAGCAGAATGTCATAGGAATTTTGCTTGAGTAATAACCACGCCTTGTCGCCATCCTCCGCTTGAGTTACATAGAAATTAGGCTCCATGCTCAGTAGTGCTGCAAGCGCTCCACGCACCATTGCCTGATCTTCTGCTAACAAAATTTTCATTTAATTTGCCTGTATCAATTCATGGGCGGGAAGGGTGATATCGAATCGCGCACCATTGGATATTTGTGCGCTGATATCGCCGGCCAAGGCGTGTAACCGCTCCTGAATTCCGTTGAGGCCGTTGCCGGGGGTGATGGACTTGATGCACCCGTTATCACGCATACTAATAACCACACTTTCACCGTCTAACTGAAATGAAATCTGACAGTGGTTACCATTACTGTGACGCAAAATGTTAGTGGTTAGTTCGGTAAGCGCAAGAATTAAGGCAGTTTCAGCACGTGGCGAGAGCGACGGAATTTCGCCATCCAGTTCTACAGAGAAACCACTTTGGCGCAGTTTTTCGCATAGCTGAATAACTTCACCAGAAAGTCCTCGATGTTTATAGCCGGATACGGTTTGGCGTACAAGACTTAGACTTTCCCGCGCGATTTTATGGAGATCAGAAAGGTGTTCGCTAACATCATCAATTTTATCCTGCTTTAACAATTTTTCAGCAAGTTCTGCTTTCAGTGCGATAGATGAAAGTGTGTGTCCGAGAATATCGTGCAGGTCGCGGGCAATGCGTTCACGTTCAGCGATAACGGCCAATTGTTGAATTTCCTGGCGGCTTTGAATCCAGTTTGCCTTATGAGAAAAACGCATTCTCTCAATATGACCCCACAGGCTGATTGAAAGTAGGCCAGTCACAGCGGGTAGGGTAAACATAGGAACCGGATAGTCGAAATGGAATTGCACGCCAATAATCATCAAAAAGTAAGTGAAAAGTAAAATCAGGTAAGTGCGCGTTGAGTAGTTGTAGCCAATAAGAAAGCCAATGTAGGGAAAAAAATTGCTGGAGCCGGGCGACACGGGAATAACCACCCAAAAGAGCACGGTAATGGCCAGAATCGGTTTCCATACATGCTTAGGGGTAGCGCGTGCCCCCCATAAATACAGACAAACAAATACACAATAGGCCCCAAACAGAAAAGCCAATATATCTACAGGCGCTTTCATGTAGTAGACGGGTACAAAATAGTACAGACTGAAAATCAGCCAAATCCAGGGCTTTTCCAGAAATAGAGGAGCTCGGCAGGTAGTACCAGGGGTGATATTTTGGTTCATAGCGATGCCCAGGTGTATTTGGTTAACGGCTTTTTAATTACGCCATTATAGATGCATATGCTCATGAAATTTCGATATTCCCCGTCATTTAAGTTTGCCTCAGGTGCGATTCCTAACCAAAGCTGGCCGTGCAAATTGGTCTGCTAACAGCTTAAGTACTGTGGGTACAAAAGATAACTTACATTTGTCAGCAGCTGGCAACCTTGTTTTCGACGATAAATTTATTCATCACGTAAGTATTTGTATGTGTTTTAGTAAATTAAAATCCGTATGTTTCGCTAGTTTTAGAGATCCTGATATTGATAAAGGATCCTCAGGTGATAGCCGCCAGTTTGAAAAGATTGTATAAGCACGTTTTTGATTAACCTCTGCAACTGCAGATATCAAATTTTAGAATTGAAAATTAAATATTTTTTGCTGCGTTTTTAGCAAAACTTAAGCGTTGTGATTGATGTTGTATTAATAATTTTATCTACCTCCATACTTAATTTTCGTTTTGTGAGATCTTACAAAGGCATGCAAGATTTTATAACGGAATAAGTCTAGGTGCTGAAATCCAAACACTGGTTAGTACTGTGTTTTAAAATACGCGAGCTGAGTTCTTTTTTGCCCAGCTGACATCTGTTAGGCTCACTGGTTCGCAATGAAATCTCAAGAATTATCACTATGAAAGTTGATATAAAACTGCCAGGCCTGTTCGGGCTTGGCTTGCTTTGGGTTATTTTTATAATCCTGGGTTATGCCATTAGCTGGCGAATGGGATTGCAATGGTTGTTGCAGGCTTCACTGTTGTGGACCTGGGTTTGGTATTTAACCTGGTCGCGATCTGATTTAAATCGTACCTCACCTGATTCACCTCTACTAGATAATTTGGGCTGGGCTAACCGGCTTACGCTATTGCGCGGTTATTTAATCGCACTGACTGGCGGTTTTTTATTTCAGCCAGACATTCATGGTTTAGTGAGTTGGTTTCCGGGTTTGCTTTACGGTGTCGCCGCAATTCTGGATCGTGTAGACGGTTTTGTTGCACGCAAAAGTAAACAGACAACTTTGTTAGGCGCTGAGCTGGATACATTATTTGATGCGATGGGATTGTTAATTGCACCGCTGTTAGCGGTAGGCATGGGAAAAATTCATTGGAGCTATTTATCGCTGAGTTTCGCTTTCTATATTTTTAATTGGGGACTCCATTGGCGTCGCAAGCACGGCTTGACGATTTATCCACTTATGCCAAGCCAGCTGCGTCGCGTGCTGGCAGGTTTTCAAATGGGTTTTGTTGCGCTCGCACTATTACCTTGCTTTACAGCTGAAAAAACCTTGGTGTGTGGTTTTGCTTTTTTAATACCGGTTCTACTTGGGTTTATTGTTGATTGGTTGGTTGTGAGTGGTTGTATTAATGTGGAATCAATTAGAGCGAAAGTTTTTTTCTCGCGCTTGTTAAAAGTCAGTCGAAATATTTTTCAACCTTGCTTGAGAATTTTTATTTTTCTGGGTTCACTTTTTATGTTGTATCAAACAGATATATTTTCGTCTTCCCCGGGAACAGAAGTTTTTTTGATACTAAATTTTGTGCTTGGTGTAAGTTTGGTTCTGTTGGGGTCAGCTGGACGCGTTGGTGCTTTAATTGTATTGCTTCTGCTAGCAGGTTCAGCTGCACCGGTAACTGGGTTAAGCATCGCTTTATTGTGTAGCAGTGCCTGGTTATTACTGCTTGGCACTGGACGTTTTAGTTTGTGGCAATGGGACGATGTTTGGGTTAACCGTCAGGATGGTGCGAGTGCTTAAATCGAGAGCAGCTAGAATTTTGGTCTGGACTCTGGCCTTATTGTTAATTGGATGGACCTTGGTACATTTACCACTTTCCACCATCAAGCAGAGCGTTTTGTCGCTTAGTTTGCTGCAGTGGTTTACATGGATAGGAATCAACGCAATTATTATTATTTTAGGCACGAAGCGCTGGCACAGCTTGATCGTAATGCTAAAAGGGAAAATAAATTTTGCGGATATTCTATTCATTCGCCAGGCTGGGCAGTCAATAAGTTTTGTTACACCTGGCCCGCAATTTGGTGGTGAGCCGTTACAGGTTTATTGGTTGTGTCGCAGTGGATTTCTGTTGGAAAAAGCACTTTTATCAATCGGCCTCGACCGATGTTATGAGCTGTTGGTAAATTTCACCGTATTGCTATTGTGTGTACTTTTTCTAGTATTCCTGAGTGATGCTCCGTTTATTAGTTCTCCTGCTATTACTGCAACAAACATTTTTATTGGCGTATGTTACGCGTTACCTGCATCTGCAATCGTAATAGCAACCCTATGGTTGATAAAGCATCGTCTTAACTGGGTTTCAAATCGTCTTAAGCGATTGTTGTCTGCATGGATCGAGCACAGATTTATAAAAAAAATCAAAGAGTCTTGGTGCTTGATAAGTAGTGAGTTAAGCGTTGTATTACGCACGCAGAAACTAGCTTTAGCCAATGCTACGTTTATTTCTTTTTTAGCTTGGGTCGCGTTAATGGGAGAGCTCGCGCTTCTTTTGCAATTTTTGAATGTTGATTTTGATGTAGCTGCTTTTTTATTAATCTTGGTAGCCATGCGGCTTGCCTTATTGTTGCCCATACCTGGTGGCGTCGGCACGCTTGAAGCTTCCGTATTTTGGTCCTTTCATTACCTAAATCTTCCTGACACTGCCGCGATTGGCCTAATAGCGCTCATGCGTTTGCGCGACATAATCATTTTGCTATTTGGATTTTATTGTTTGCGTAGGGTAAATAATAAATCTGCAACGAGTGAAACCGCCTCATCTTATCAGCCAGATATTTAAGTACGAATAAACTGGTGCGTTAATTGCTTTTGATTCTAATTTACACTCGCGGTTAGTGATTTATATCGGACTGCATTTTTCGGTCCTATGAATATAAGCAGACGCCAAATTTTAATGGAGCATTCACCATGATTAAAAAGGGCTTTCAGTGGGTGCTGATCGCGGGGTTATGTGCATGTTCGAGTGTAAACAAAAAAGCTGATGTTGCGTCTTCTAACGCTGCTCCTCCAATTCCTTTCGGTCCTATTACAGAAGCAGTGAATTTAATTGAAAACAATAAATATCCCGAAGCAAAAGCTTATTTAGAAAATTACGTAAATGCCATGCCCGCTAATTGGTCCCATAGAGTAGCGGATGAAAAGCAAGTGCGCGTATTTTTTTGGGATCAGGAACAATTAGCAGAATGTGGTTTGTTCGAAATTTCTGCAGCTGGTAATAAGAAGATGGAGCCTGAATTAGATAGCTCTTACTCGAAAGCTTATTATTTATTAGCTTTTCTTGCGCTTGAATCCAGAAGTAATCCCTACAACAATGCGCTCTTAAATTTGGACAAAGGGTTAAGGTTGGAGCCGGATCAACCCACTTTGCTTTATGAAAAAGCCAATCTTTACTATCGTCTCAAGCGGCATGAACAAGCGGTAAAACTTTATACGCAGTTGGCCCACACCAAAAATTGTTTGCCCGATCCGCAACGCGCTCGAGCATTTCGTGGGTTGGGTGAAACTTTGACAGCCATAGGAAAATATGACGATGCTGAGATGGCACTTTATCAATCGCTAAAATTTGACCCCGATAATAAAAAGGCTATCAATGAATTGGATTATATCGACCAGATTCGCAACCTCAATCGTATCAAAGAATTGCATGCAAACAATTCAACTCAATAAAATCTGCAGTTAAGAATAAACAACACTTTCCTGCTAGTGTTGTTTATTAAGCATTCGGTACAATATTATTCTGAAATTCCAACAGAAACTTATTGGCTCTGCATGACATATTAAGATTGCTTAAATTCCTTTTGATACGCTGCCCAGCAGGTAGCGTTTTCCCAAAGCTTAACGGTTAGTGATGCATTCCCTAGTGGACGAATCTTCGAGCTTATCTGTTCATTAATAATGCGGCTGAAATGTTCAATGCTAGGATTCAAACACGCAAACTCTGCTTTCTCATTAAGCACGCTATCGCGAAAGTACGCGACGGTTGTATCGAGTGCCGCTTCTATATCAACAATATCTACCAGATAACCATGCTGATCCAGCTGGTCGCCGTCAATGCGAATCTCGGCAACATAATGATGCGAATGTGGGAAGTTTTCACTGCCCCAATCTCCTCCAGTCAAAAAATGACTGGCAATAAAATCGCGGGTAACGGCAACTGAATACATGGGAAGTCCTGCAATGGGTTAAAAATTTTTGGGATTTTAAAATAATTCTTCAAGCTTTTGTCAAATTAGTGGTAATGAAAAGAATTAGAGATGAAAATAAATTATCGATAAAAATGGATTATAGATAAAAATGAATTAGATGTAAGTGAAAACCGCTTGCAAGATTTCGCCAGGATTTTGATCCAAATTTTTATAGAGACTTGCTGCATCAGTGAGTGCTACGCAGTGAGTGACAAGTTTTTCAGGTTTGCGTTCACGAATTAACTGCCAGACAAGATCAAAGCGGCGCGACTTATCCCAGCGGCCACTTAAGGCAGGTGAAATATTACTGACCTGGCTGGTACTAATTTTTAGCTGGTTGCGATGCGCATTCCCGCCGAGTGAAATTGCTGCCGATTTATTTCCGTACCAACTGCCAATGACGATTCGGCTGCTAAAACCGCTCAATTCAATGGCAAGATTAAGTGCTTCCGGTATTCCGCTCACTTCAAAAATAAGGTCGGCTCCGCTACTTGCAGCCGTTGTTAATTGCTGCTGTAAATCTTTAATCTCAGCTGACGAAAAAGGGTCTGCAATATGGGTTGTACCCAACGTCAGTGCGCGCTGGCGACGATACTCATTACCATCAATCGCACACAATTGTGTGAGTGGGTGTTTTGCCAAAAGGCTTGAGAGCAGCAAACCAACAATCCCCTGTCCGAGCACAACGACTTTTTCGCCCAATTTGGGTTCGCCATCGTGGACCAGATTTACAGCCGTTTCCATATTGGCAAAAAACACTGCTGCTGCCGCGCAAATGTCGTCAGGTACAGGAATCAGGTTCGCGGGCGTTGCAATAAAATGGCTAGCGTGGGGTTGAAAAGCAAATACGCGTTTGCCCAGCCATTCAATATCGACCTCAGCGGTAATCTGAATGACGCGTCCGACAGTGGCGTAGCCGTATTGGAGTGGGTAAGTGGTGGATTCCTGAAGGGCTTCAAGGTTCGCATCCAGTGCCATATCCACTGGAATTTGCCCGCGATAAACCAGCAGCTCGGTTCCCGCGCTAACGGCGGAGAGTTCACTTTGAACCAGAACTTGGCCCGATTTTAGTGGTGGTAGTAATTGCGAGCGTAGCTCAAGTTTGTAGGCTTCCGTGAACCATAATTGCTGGGCGCTGAATTGGTTCATGCCACGGCCTTACCGTACTGTAAATTGCCCCAGAGAATGACATCTTTACCCAAAGGCGCACTGTGTAATGGGGAGATCTCTGGAAGTTGGCACTTCTCGCGACCTCCCAAATCGCTTACCGCTTTATACCCGCCAACCAGATGCGGCACCAGCGTAACCACGACGGCATCGGCTAATTGTGCTTTTAAAAATGCGGTAATTATGCTGGCTCCACCCTCCACCATTAGGCTAGTGATGCCTCTAGTTCGTAGTAGACGAAGCGCGCGCTCCAAACACACGCGGCCTTCGGAATTGCTTTGAAGGGCAGTGATTTCCAAACCTTCGATCAGTGCGCCTTCGTTTTCGTTGGCGAGACTTTCACCTTCGAGAGTAGTGAGCACCCAACAGCGTTTGTCGGGTAATTGGCAAAGGCGAGCCGTAGCGGGAATGCGTAATTTGCTGTCCAGCACAATTGGTTGCGGATTTAATCCCGTCCAGTGACGAACATTAAGTTGCGGGTCATCACTGAGAACTGTGCCTATCCCCACTAAAATGCCATCGTGAATGCTGCGCAGTTGATGGGTAAGCTGCAGGGACTCGATGCTGCTGAGTGCAAGCGGTTCGCCTGAACGAATGGCAATACTGCCATCAAGACTTTGGGCGTAACACAGGGTTACGAAAGGCCTATCGCTTAAGTGAAAAGTTTTTTTGCTGGCGCCGAGCCAATGTTCAATTTGCTGATTGGGGTTCATGAGCTTTGCTGCTAAACACAGGAGCTAGGGGAGTGACCGTAGATTTGGTTAAAAACAAATGGTCCATTCGTTTTGCTTTGGTGAGCAGATATCCGGCGCTCTCGGCGTTAACTGCGATTTCAAGCGGGACACGCGCAACAACTTTCACGCCTTCTGTTTGCAGCGCTGCGATCTTGGCGGGATTGTTTGTCATTAATCGCACGGACATCACACCCAAATCATCGAGAATACGAGCCGCCAATGAATAATCGCGCTCGTCTGCACCGTGGCCCAGCATGAGGTTAGCGTCGACTGTGTCGTAGCCTTCATCCTGCAAATTATAAGCGCGCAATTTCTCCAGCAGGCCTATGCCGCGGCCCTCTTGACGCAAATAAACCACAACGCCCAAGCCTTCTTTAGCGACCAGTGCGAGTGATCGATCAAGCTGCTCACCACAATCGCAACGCAGAGAGCCCATCACATCGCCAGTAAAACATTCTGAATGAACACGCACCAACACTTCTTCGGCGTTCGCCAAATCCCCTCTACAAAAAGCAAGATGCTCTTTGCTGTCGATATTATTGGTGTAAAAAGTTAATTGAAAATCACCATATTTCGTGGGGATTCGCGCGGCAGTCATGCGGGTAACAAATGGCTCGGACATAGTAAAAAACTTGTGGCTAGGCTATTGAAAATAACAAAATTTTGTTGATCTTAAGGTGCGCTTATCCATTAAGCAAGGCACATTTCAAATTCGTCTCATATAGCGATTAGCAGTGAATTTTATGGTGTTTAAACAACAGGTTACTGATTCTTATCACTCAAATATGTTGATATTTATGCATTTAATTTTATGGTAAAGCGCGCTAGAAAGTGTGACAATTTTTGAATTGAAACCCGACCCTGTATTACTACGATTACCCAATGCATGAACCTTCTCGTAACCACACCTGTTTATTTTCTGGTTCCCGGCGATATCAATAATCTCACAGGAGGTTATGCCTATGATCGCCGTTTGTTAGCAGAGTTGCATAAGCTTGGCTTAATTGTTCAGTTGGTCGCGTTGGCTGAGTCATTTCCGCATCCTGATATCCATGCTTTGCGCGATGCAAATTTTATACTCTCTACTTTGCCTGACAATTCAGTGGTGATCGTAGACGGCCTCGCCTTTGGTGTTATGGATAAAGTTGCGCGAACGCATGCACAACGGTTGAAATTTATTGCGTTATGCCATCATCCCCTCGCACTTGAAGTTGGGCTCAGTGCGCAGGAGCAGCAAGGTTTGCACTTGTCAGAACAGCTTGCGCTGGCAAATACCAGAGCAGTGTTAGTTACGAGCAAAAATACTGCCCGTATACTTGTGCAAGAATTTTCTGTGCCCTTCGCTAAAATCAGGATTGCTTTACCGGGCACGGATAAGCGAGTGTTTGCACCTTGTGAGGGGAAGCCGCCTGTTCTACTCACCGTTGCAACACTTACGCGTCGCAAAGCTCATGATGTTTTAATTGATGCGCTTGCCCAATTAATAGATTTGCCGTGGCAAGCGCGTTTTGTAGGTGGTAAGGAGTTTGATGCTGAATGGACACATTATTTACGAAACAAAGTAGCTTCCTATGGGCTCGAAAAGCGAATTTTATTTTTAGGTAATTGTGAAGATATTGCCAGCGAATATCACAATGCCGACATTTTTGTATTGCCATCCCTATTTGAAGGTTATGGTATGGCATTCGCTGAAGCTTTGTCTTTTGGCTTACCTATTATTGCCGCACACACTGGTGCCGTGCCAGATTTGGTTCCTTCCAGTGCGGGAATATTAGTTCCACCTGCGGATGTAAATGCGTTAGTCCGTAGCCTGGCGCAACTTTTAACTGATACAACAAAACGCAAACAACTTCAGCTCGGAGCACAAAGTGCGGCGCAAGATTTGCCAAACTGGGTGGATGCCGCCCAAGTCGTTTTTCAATTAATTCAAGAAGTAAGTCTTTAACTTAAAGTGAGTACAGAATGACAGGTTTCCCAATTGCATGGCTCGATTTACGTGAGCCAGCAGATCTTAAAGCGCGTGACAAGTCGTTAGCAATTCAAACTCTGCAATGGCTTCAAAACAATAATCCCAACCAAGGCAAAATCCTCGTGGATTTGGGTTCTGGAACAGGTTCGAGTTTACGTGCGCTCGCCGGTTTGAGTTCAGCCGATATTGTGTGGCGCTTGGTGGACAATGACGGCGATCTTTTAGACGAAGCACTACGGCGTCATGGAAAAAATTTAATTATTGAAGACTATGAGGCTGATTTAAATATTGTAAATGAACTTCCGCTAAGTGGTTCGCAGCTCGTTACTGCATCGGCATTATTTGATTTAGCATCGCGCGAGTTTGTTGATAGATTAAAAAATCGCATCACCAAACAAAACACCGCACTTTATGCCGCCCTAAATTATGACGGTACAACAGAATGGATTCCTGCGCATCCGCTGGATAAGAAAGTTCTTGATGCGTTTAATCAAGATCAAACTCGCGATAAAGGCCTTGGGCCAGCCTTGGGGCCAGAAGCAACGCACTATTTACAAGCCGTTTTCCAATCTGCTGGCTACGAAGTTTTTATCGCAAACAGCCCTTGGGAATTATCCCCTCAAGATCATGCACTTGTGAGTGAGCTTATTCAAGGAATTGTAAATGCGGTAATGGAAAACATCGAATCAGCGGAGCTTAATACGTGGAGAGAGTTTCGTCTTGCTCATGTTCGGGATGGTAGTTGCAAAGTAGGGCATTTGGATTTGCTCGCATTGCCAGTAAAAAAATAGTAGATCGGGTCAAATTAAAAAATGGGCAAGGCGTAGGCGAGAAAAATCAATTGCGTTAAAAAAATATTATTTGCACCAGCTATTACTAATCCAAAATTGAGCGAGTAATAGTATTGCTATCAATCTGTTTTTGAAAAAGTCTCTATCAAACGCGGGCGCAATTCGTCCATCCTCCATACTGGCGCGTTGTCTGCGGGAAGCATGCCTTCTGTCCAATTCCAATCGCTGATTTGTTCCAACAATTTTGGATCGCGAGCAATTAAATGAATAGGTACATCGCGATTGTCATCATCGCCAGTGACCAATGGCGCTGGTTGATGATCGCCTAAAGCGATAATGACTAGATTGTCATCTCCATAGGTAACTGCATAAGACACCAACCCAGCCAACGCATATTCAATAGCTTTGCGAAATTGTGTGCGAATGCGACCCGTGTCCTGCCATACATATTCCGGGCTATCACCAGCTGTTGCCTGACTGTTAAAAATGCTTCCATCGCCCACAGAATTCCAATCGATTAAAGTCGGTGTAGGGGTCCATGGTGCGTGCGATGAAATCAAGGCTATTTCAGCCATAACAGGAGCGTGACCCGGTTTGCGTTCCAAATGTTGGAACGCTGACAAGGTGTATTGGTCTGGCATAGTCACCCAATTAAACGGTAGACCTTTGTAACCTAAATTATTCGCCGTATAAATTTGTTGGTAACCAAAATAATCACCCTCCGGCCAAGCTTTGGTAATCGCTGGCATAACCGCAACTGTTCGCCAACCGGCATTGCCAAATAAACGATTGAGGCTTGGGCGCTTACTCATTATCAAGCTGTTATAACGCGCTTGACTGTTAATCCACAATCCTGACAGAGTGGTGCCGTGTGCAAGCCAGCTCAAACCGCCGAGCGTGGATGAAGAGAGAAAAGCGCTGCGAGAACCTATTCCGCTTGCTGCTAAATCCTCGCTTCCTTTTTGCAATAGCGGGCGAACCTGTTGCGCGAACTCCGATTGGTCCACTACGGCGCGACCATAGGATTCAATAAAAACGATGAGAACATCTTTACCTTTTAACTTATTGAATAAATTGTTGGCAGGTGTATTGACTACCACGTGGTCAACTTCAAGCTCTTGCTTGAAGATTTTGAGTTCGGCGTAACTATGGTAGGTGGAAGTAATATGGTCGGCGAGTTGGTCGTAAAAACTTCTTGCTGCACCCGGTACCTCGGTTATTGTCATTGCCAACCACACAATAATTCCCGTCACTAAAAGCGCTACCGATTTTCGCGTTGCTAAACACAACAACTTTTGTGTTCTGCGCACCAGCCAAAAACAAAAAGCGATTATTATTGCGACCACGGCAATCAATAGGAGCCCTACCAGTACTGCTCGCACATAGCCTAGTGCGCCTGTAAGTAGATTCATTCCATTGGTAATAAAGAAGGTGTCCAATACGGGATTAAAAGGGCGAGCGAAAATTTTGAAAACCGCCATGTCAGCTATTTTTAAAATAATTCCCACCGCTAATATTGTCGCGATAAGAATCCGGAAACTATTTCCAGCCCGTCCTGGCAGTAGCAGTCCCAAACCCAATATTAAAAGCTCGATCGGCAGCGCAACAAATAGGCGCCATTTAAAATCGCTCAAGTTATTGGGGGCAATCAATACAGCCGCTATTAATAGAAGAGCAAACAGGTTCAGTAAATGCGACGTGCGACGGTGAGTGTTCATTGGTTTGCCAATTATGAAGAGGTCGCGAATTATAACTGCGCTGCATGGGGCGTCTAGATGCAGAAAAAGAAATTGAGCTCACACCCATGAAATGATTCATAAGCAACAGCGTTGTTGTCAAAACCACTACCGTAACAAGTTGGGCTGCGCATAGTGTTTGAACAATCACAACGGAAAGCATTGTTTGAGTGGTCAGGTGAATTTATTAGCGAGAATGGAAAAATGTCAGCTAAAGAATGATTTCTGTGGCACGACAGGGCTTATTTGTATTAATCGTCTATAAGTTATACTGCCCCCAATGATTTCCGTTTAACTGCCACGGGTCAAGGTAGTTAGTGATGGTTCTTAATTCCGCAAGATAATAAGCAGGATACATAATGCAGAAGTTTTTGATCGGCCTACTCAGTTTTTTAATAGGCGCTAACGCCTTTGCGGTCGATAAATCTGATACCAATATTATTTTCCTGGTAGGGGATGGCATGGGAGCTGCCTATACCACTGCTTATCGTCTTTATCAGGATGATTCTTCGACCGCTGAAGTTGATCGCACTGTCTTTGATGAAATGTTGGTGGGTATGGCCTCGACTTATCCGGATGATCACTCGTTGGTAACTGACTCGGCCGCTTCAGCAACTGCTTTGGCTTGCGGTGTTAAAACATTTAATGGTGCGATTGGTGTGGATTCGCAGCATCGCCCTGTCGACAGTATGCTGGATAAAGCAAAGCAATTGGGCTATTTAACGGGTATTGCCGTTACGTCCCAGGTAAATCACGCTACGCCAGCAGCATTTGTCGCCCATGCAGATAGTCGGCAAAGTTACGATAAAATTGCGGATCAGTATCTGGATTTGCGTATTAATGGCAAACCTAAAGTGGATTTAATTTTAGGCGGTGGTCTGGATTATTTTATTCGCAAAGATCGCAATCTGATTAAAGAATTTCGTACCTTGGGTTATAGCCACGAATCAGATATTAAAAACCTTTCCAAAATAAAACAGCTACCAGCAATTGGTTTATTCGCAAGTAAGGGCATGGAGCCCGCGCTTGAAAGTTCTAATCCACTGCGTCTTTCACAAATGACGGAGAAAGCACTGCAGCTCCTGCAAGGGGCAAGTAAAAACTCTCAACCTACGCCATTTTTTCTATTACTCGAAGCCAGCCAAATTGATTGGTGCGGTCATGCCAATGATATCGCCTGCGCTATGGGAGAAATGCATGATATGGCTGTGACTATGAAAATTATTAAGCAGTTTATTGATAAAAATCCCAACACTATTTTTGTAGCAACTGCTGACCATTCAACTGGCGGTTTGTCTCTTGGTGCAAAAAACCAGTATCAATGGAACGCTAAAATTGTAAAAAATATTAAAGCAACCGCACCGCAAATTTCACGTCAATTATTGGCTAATAAAAACAATTGGCGATCAGTATGGCAAACTTTGACGCAAATTAAACTGACCGACGATGAACAAAAAGCATTGGATTCATTCATCAATCAAGCGGAGGAAAATACAAGTGTTATCAATATTAGCCAGATAACTACGCAAGTGTTGACCTACATCGATAAATACACAGCGACCGGGTGGACTACTAAAGGTCACACTGGTGAAGACGTCCAGATTTTCAGCTACGGAAAAGATAAACAAAATTTTGCTGGTGTTGTGGATAATACGGATATCGCAAAAAGATTGATGGGTTACTTGAACCCTTAGGGTTCGTCGAGTTTTTGCTAATCAAGCACTTAAAAATCAGGCCACCTAAATCATTATATTTTTAGGTGCGTTTCTCCCGTCTCATGTTTTCAATTTTGCCTATGAATGCTCTACATAAAACGTTGCTAAAAATATTGGCTAAAAAGCGCTTTACAAGCTAATAAGGCGAGGCTATATTTGAATCATTGTGATATCTAAAAGATATCATTTTTCGTTAACCAAAGGAGAAATCTAATGAACCAAGAAGTTGATGCGTCTACCGACTCGGGGTACCTATTTCTAGTTGTACTGTTTGTGGCGCAGTTGGGCTCCATTGTTGGCGCCATATTCCTTTCGCCTTTACTTAAAGTCGCGGCCATAGTTGTCGGAATTATTGTATTTGTATGTTGGTGGGGATTTTATTTGGTTAATCCTAATCAGGGTAAGGTACTACAGCTTTTTGGGCGCTATGTTGGCACAGACCGCAAGACCGGCCTGCGCTGGGCTAATCCTTTTTATAGTAAGCAAGCCGTGAGTTTACGAGTACGTAACTTTGAAAGTGGTCGACTTAAAGTGAATGATGCAAATGGAAACCCCATTGAAATTGCCGCGATTATTGTATGGAGGGTGGTGGATACCGCAGAGGCAGTGTTTGAAGTCGATAACTATGAGAATTATGTAACCATTCAAAGCGAATCGGCATTGCGAAATTTGGCCACGAGCTATCCCTACGAACATGATAAAGAGGACGAGCGTCTTTCACTGCGTAGTGATTCCAATGCAATAGCGAAAAAGCTCCTGGCGGAAGTGCAAGATCGATTACAAAAGGCTGGCGTAGAAGTGATGGAGACGCGTTTAAGTCATTTGGCTTATTCACCCGAAATTGCACAGGCTATGTTGCAGCGTCAACAGGCAAGTGCTGTGTTGGCCGCACGTAGAATTATTGTGCAAGGGGCAGTAGGTATGGTTGCTGATGCGCTTGAACAATTGCAAGAGCAGGGCACTGTTGAACTTGATGCTGAGCGTAAAGCAGCAATGGTAAGTAATTTGCTCGTTGTGTTGTGTGGTGACAATGTAAAGCCTGTAATTAATGCCGGGTCCATTTATTAAAAATTAAATTAACTGTTCGCTATATAAAAGCAGCAGTTAATAATTTTGATCATTCGAGAAAAAACTGTGTCTAAAAAAGCTTATCCACTACGCATCAACGAACAGGTTCTTGCAGCCTTGCAGCGCTGGGCGGACGATGATTTACGCAGCCTAAACGCGCAGATTGAGTATGTTTTGCGTGATGCTCTGGTTCGAAGTGGGCGAGTGAAGTTAGTGCAGAAAGTAGTAACTGATGTAGAGCCAATGGATGGTAATTTTGAAGATGATGGAGATGAAAACCTTTCACAATAATGGATTTAATTATGCGCTGGGAATATAAAACAATCGGGGTAAAACGAACTTTTTTAACCGGTTCAATTAATGCTGAAGCCTTTCAAACGCAGTTAAATGAGCTGGGGCGAGACGGTTGGGAACTGGTCACTGTGAATCAGGATCCGTTTTTTAGGGTTGTTGCTGTATTAAAACGTTCTCGTTAAAAATAAAAAACGCAGCTTTGGCTGCGTTTTCAATGCTACTTTAATCTTAGAACTATTTATAAAAAATACTCCGGATGTTTTTGTGGGATAACTTTTAAAACATTATAAACATCTTTTAAATGAACGCTCATGGCTTTAGCAGCTTTTTCAGGCACACCCGATTTGATGGCTTTTATAATGGCCGTGTGTTGAGCCAGTATACGTTTAAATTGATCCTGTTCTTGCAGGCTTAAGCAGCGTACGCGATCCATGTGGGCCTTTTCGGCTTCGATAATTTGTGCAACTCGTGAGAATCTGGTGTGGTTTGCCAGTACCTTGTGAAAGTGGTCATCCAGTTTTTGAAATGCAAGCGGATCATTATCATCTGCGGCCGCTTTTTGCTCCAGGATAATTTTCCCGGCTTCATTAATAATGTCTTCAGTTACATTCTCGGCAAGAAAAGATACCACAGACACTTCGATAGCTTCGCGAATAAAACGCGCTTCCAGAATCTTATCCATACTAAATTTGGTCACGTAGGTGCCGCGTTGCGGTAATACCTCTACAAAACCAATATTCGCCAATTGAATTAAAGCTTCTCTAACAGGTGTGCGGCTTACACCAAATTGCGCAGCGATGGATGTTTCTGAAATCATCTGGCCCGGTAATAATTCCATAGTGATTATCGCATCGCGAACAAGACCAAATATTTGAATAGCGGTGGGGCGATCAAAGGATAAACCCGTAGCATCTGATCGCAATTTAATGACTGCTTGTCTGGCCATGCTTTTTCTCCATGAGTATTAGCGCAAACGCGCTGTTATGTGCCTTGATAAGTGGCAAGAATATATTTTCGTCCGCATCTACGCTGCCAGAGCAGATTTGATGCTAATGGTTTAAATTTGAAATGTATAGGCTTACGAAAGCTGTAAATGAGAGTGTTTTTCATAAACATTTTGCAATGCACTATAGATTTACGAAGGCCCTATCGGCGTAAAAAATAAAAATTTTGTGATGTAGTAAAGCTTAAATTAGTACCTGATATACCACGCATGCGCGTTTAGAGGCGTTTTTGCTGAGTAGTTAACCGAAAAAGTGTGATGGCGCGTTAAGCTTGGTAAACAAATTAGAAAAAATTTAAAACCTCAACTACTATAAAAGTGAACACCTAGTGTTTACATTATCTCTCCGGACAATGTTTTATAGCCCCGATCTTCGGGGCTTTTTTATTTGCATCACGTTTATCTATTTATACTGACCCAAAATTACCTGCAAAGGATGTGGAAGCCTAACCTTATCTATTCGTTTTATTTGGCTGCGACAAGAATAACCAGTTGCAGTTAATTTACCTGTGTTTGCCGGGTTGTTAATAACATCACTCCACGATAGTTGATAAATCTTTTTTGATGTTTCCACATTCACCGCTTCATGGCCAAAGGTACCAGACATTCCGCAACAACCGGTTTCAATGACTTTAAGGGTTTGACCAAGCTGTGAAAAAACGGTCTGCCAATCTTTCACCGAGCTTACAGCGTTAGTTTTTTCGGTGCAGTGCGCAAGCAATAAATAATCTCCGGCCTGGAATTTTTCTTTATTGTTTGCCAGTAACTCTTTTTGCGCTGCCAACCATTCCTGTACCAAATACACCTTGGGTGCATTAGTACCGAGAACTTTTTGATACTCACCACGGTAGGTTAATGTCATTGCTGGATCTAAACCCAGGAGCGGAATGCCAGACGAGGCTAAACCATTTAATAAAGTGGCATTAGCATCCGCTGCTTTGGTGAACGCTTTTAAAAATCCGTGAACCTGCAAAGGTTTTCCATTGGGCTTAAAGGGTGCAACAAGTGGAATGACTCCTAATGTTTGCAAAGCTTTTAAAGAATCTAAAACAACCGGTGTTTCAAAATAACTTGTAAATGCGTCCTGCACAAAAATAACTGCTTTTGATTTTTGCTCAGGACTTAGGTTCGCAATATTTTCCAGTGTTGCCCATTGGATTCCTAATTTGTTCAACTCTGTCTGTAGATTAATGCCTGATAATAATGGGCTATCGACCATACCCGCTACTTTCGCCATAAACGTGTGCATGAATGCGGGTTTCATGATCGCGTTGTAAAGCCATGGTACTCGCGCCAGTGTCGGAATCATAAATTCCAATCCACCGACAAAATAATCTTTTAATGGTCGCAAGTAGCGGCCGTAATATAGCTCAAGAAATTTGCTGCGAAATTCCGGTACATCCACTTTAATAGGGCATTGACCTGCGCAAGATTTACACGCGAGGCAACCCATCATGGCTTCATGAACTTCATGGGAAAAATCGTATTCACCTTTACGCTTACTCAGCGTATTACTGATACGTGCAGGTAGCGAAAACAAAAAACTACTTTGTTTTATTTTTTTGCTTTCGTCCAAGGCGCTAAAGCCGCGATCACTCATTTGTTTTAGCCATTCACGCATCAGCGATGCCCGGCCTTTAGGTGAATGAATACGGTTGCGCGTTCCTTTCCAGGACGGACACATGGCATCATTCGGGTTCCAGTTGTAGCAAAGTCCGTTGCCGTTACAATGCATGCCTTCACTGTAAGCCTCCCAGACCTTGATCGGAATTTTGCGATCCGTTTGGCCGCGAGTTGGAACCTCATCGATTTTTAATAATTCAATTGTGCTCGCAGGCGTAGCGATCTTGCCAGGATTCAACTGATTGAATGGATCAAACGCTGATTTAATACGCTGCAATTGCGGATAGAGTTCGCCAAAAAATTTTGGTGCATATTCCGAGCGTACCCCTTTGCCATGTTCGCCCCATAGCAAGCCATTATATTTTTGAGTGAGTTCTGCAACTTTATCGCTAATTACGCGCACCAGTTTTTCTTGCACCGGATCTTTCATGTCTATGGCGGGGCGCACGTGTAACACGCCTGCATCCACGTGACCAAACATACCGTAGGCTAAATTATTTTCATCCAGTAATTGACGGAATTCCAAAATAAAATCGGCGAGGTTTTCAGGTGGTACAGCAGTGTCTTCCACAAATGGAATAGGGCGCGCTTCACCGGCTGCACCACCTAGCAGACCCACGGCTTTTTTACGCATCCCCCAAATTTTATTGACAGACTCATTACCCCAAGCCGTGGAATAGCTGATGCGAACATCGTTGCCATTTTTTGCATCTTCATCCAATTGGTCAGTGAAATTTTTAACGGCAGCATTTAATTCCGCTTCATCATGTGCTGTGTATTCAACCAAATTGATACCCTGAATTTTTTCGCCATTCACAGGCTCAGGGAAAAATTCCGCCACACTGTGCCATACGATATCTTTCATGGCGAGATTCAGCACTTTTGAATCCACTGTTTCAATGGATGTCGGCTCAGCCTTCATGAGTTGGGTTGCATCGCGAAGTGCTGCATTGAAATCGCGATAGTTAACGTTGATCAATGCACTGAATTTTGGGGTGGGCAATAAATTAATTTTGGCTTCAACAATAAAACCCAATGTGCCTTCGCTACCGCACAAAATATTGTTGAGATTAAATTGACCTTGTTCATCGCGAATGTGCGCTAGATCATAACCGGTGAGACAGCGATTCAGCGGTGGAAATTTTGCTTTGATTAAATCCGCATGTTCACGCTGAATTGAATTTATCAGCGTGTGAATTTTTCCAACTTGATCGTTGCGTGCGCTGATTTCTTCCAGTTCATTATCGCTGATTGCACTTGAGGTCCACTCAGTGCCGTCGAGCAAAATTGTTTTGAGTTCTAATACGTGATCACGAGTTTTGCCATAACGGCAAGAGCCTTGGCCTGATGCATCGGTATTGATCATGCCGCCAATAGTCGCACGATTGCTGGTAGAAAGTTCGGGCGCAAAAAATAGTCCGTACGGCTTAATAGCGGCGTTCAGTTGATCCTTCACGACACCGCATTGCACCCTTGCCCAGCATTCCTGTGCATTTATTTCCAAAATCGCGTTCATGTATTTTGACGTATCGACTACAAGTCCATCGGTTAAAGATTGGCCATTGGTTCCGGTACCGCCGCCACGCGGGCTGAGCACTATAGAAGTAAATTCCGGCAATTGACTGAGTCGTACAACCAGACTCAAATCTGCGCTGTTTTTGGGGTAAATCACACCTTGGGGTAAAACCTGATAGATGGAGTTATCGGTCGCCAATACGGTCCGCATAGCGTAATCAGGGTTCAAATCACCGCTAAAGCCGCTGGAGGCCAAACGCTCAATAAAAGACATATAGAGCGCCTGGACAGGAGAGGTTTGGTCAATGCGTGGAATCATAGAAAGTTCATCAAGCAAGAAATCGATCAAAGCAGATTGGAGGCCATGAGCCGCAGGTCATTCTACCTGTTTGTATACCGGTAGACCATGAATTCCAGGCTTGATTCCGCGTATGCTCATTACCGGATATGTCTGCAAGAGGTGCTTGTTATCTGCAAAAAACCGGGCTCACGGCTCAATCGATGATAATTATGATGGTATTCCATGGCGAGGTTCTACGATAAATAAACTGACGTAACCGCTAAAGATTTATTGCCATATGGATGATAGAAAAATCCCCGCACTGAGCGGGGATTTCGTCGATTGATCTTTGAAGCAATTAATGTCTTCCACGATCGTGATGATGTTTTGGGCCATGGCCATGGTCACGACGGTGGTGATGTGGTCGAGGTGGTTCGTGATCATGAACCTGTACATAAGCAGGTTCATATTCCTGACTTCTCACGAAATAAACCCGACGTCCACAGGAATGGTAATCATGACAATGCTTATCCCAATGTTTTGCGTGGCCTGGTGGCACATGTAAATAAATAGGTGCTTCATGCTCGTAACGTCTATCGACCACAACTACACGTGGTCTTTCGTAGACTACCGCTGGACGAGGAGCATTGCCAAGTTGTACTTGTCCGTAGATACCGGGCCTAACTTCGCCAGAGAGAATTACGTTGAGGTCGAGATCGGCAGCCAAAGCGGCAGGTGCGGTGTGAATTGCAATCAATCCGGTTAAAAAAAGAAAATGCTTGCGCATAATTTATACTCCGATAAGTTCTGCTGAACTGGTTATGACTTATTATCTGACTTGGCGATGAACGCAAAATGAATAGGGATATTCCAATTTTGCTCAGTGTGTTTTTCGTCACATCCCCAGGATTTTTTATTGAGTTAACTACTGCAAATGATTTTTGGAGTATTGCCAGACTATTATCACCCACATCAACAGTATGCAAATATTCCCCACCATAAACGCTTGCAGTCTTCGAATCACATTGTTTGAAGTAATGTGTATCCAGGAGTGTACGGCGCGTGAAGCAACAAAAAACCAACTTAGAACAATCATCAGTGGCGTATCCAAATGAAGAACTAGTGCAAGTATTGCTGCGCAGTAAAATAGAGTAGGCATTTCAAATAAATTGCTGTAATTGCGTGATGCCTGCTGCATTTTTGCTGGTATGTCCGATGAGTTGTAGAGCCGAAATACGCTAAGCTTGACCTCACCTTTTCGCACTGCCTGTATTCGTAATTTAAGTAGATAAACTGCAACCGAAAATGTCAGTAAAATCATGGCAAACATGGAGTAAATCATTACTATTTCCTCTACCTATTTAAATGTTTGGATAAAATTTTGATTTCAGCCGACGAGTCATTTTAAGTCTTAACGGATAACGCACCTGTGAGATTAGCTGTCTTTCTGTATAATGCCTCCGTTTTAAGGCTGCCAAGCGCGGCAGCCTTCAGCTAAAAATCTTTACCATCAAAAGGTTCACTTCATGATTATCAAACCAAAAGTTCGCGGTTTCATCTGTACCAATGCGCATCCGCAAGGTGCAGCGGCTAATGTTCAAGAACAAATTGCTTTCACAAAAGCCAAAGGGCCTGTTGCCGGTGCACCTAAAAAGGTATTGGTGTTAGGTTGCTCGACAGGTTTTGGTTTGGCGTCACGTATCACTGCTGCGTTTGGTGGCGGCGCAGATACGCTTGGTGTGTGTTTTGAAAAAGAACCCACGGAAAGTAAAACGGCTACGGCGGGTTATTACAATACGTCCGCTTTTCATGATGCTGCCAAAGCTGCAGGTTTGTACGCACATACTATTAATGGCGATGCTTTTTCCGATGAGATAAAGGCAAAAGTAATCGCTGAACTAAAAAATAGTATAGGTAAAGTGGATCTGGTGATTTATAGCCTGGCTTCTCCGCGTCGCACAGATCCTAAAACCGGTGAAGTTTATAATTCGGTTCTCAAACCAATTGGTAAATCTTACGTCTCTAAAAATTTAAATACTGATACTCTGAAAATCGCGGATGTATCCATTGAACCCGCTTCTGCCGAAGAAATCGCCAACACGGTAAAAGTGATGGGTGGTGAAGATTGGGAAATGTGGATTGATGCATTAAAAGGGGCGGACTTACTTTCAGATAATTTCCAAACAGTTGCTTACACCTATCTCGGCGACAAACTTACCTGGCCAATTTACGGCAAAGCGACTATAGGTAAGGCGAAAGAGGATTTGGACCGCGCGGCAAAAGAATTAAGTGCAAAGCATGGTGGTAAGGCCCGTGTTGCAGTGCTGAAAGCGGTTGTCACTCAAGCTAGTTCTGCCATTCCTGTGATGCCATTATATTTAGCGATTTTATTTAAAGTAATGAAAGAACAAGGCACTCACGAAGGATGTATTGAACAAATCCAACGTTTATTTAAAGAATGTTTATATTCGTCAAATCCGCGTTTGGATGATGCAGGTCGTTATCGTGTTGATGAATTGGAGTTAGATCCATCTGTGCAATCAAAAGTGGAAAAAATTTGGGATCAGGTTACTGAAGAAAATCTTTTTGAACTCACCGATTTCGCGGGCTATAAAGCGGAGTTTTTACGATTGTTTGGTTTTGGCATAAGTTCAGTCGATTATGATGCAGAAACAAGTCCTTTAGTAAAAACAAATTTCTAATTTTATCGAACCTAAAGCCCCTTTTTAGGGGCTTTTTTTATTTATGGAGATCGAAAATGCGTAAACGTATTGCCATTGATATGGATGAAACTATCTGTGACACCATGACACGGCATATAGAATGGTATAACAAGGAATTCAAGCAAGATTTAAAAAAAGTTGATTTGATGGGGAAAAAAATCTATACCCATGTTCCAGCGGAGCATTTGGCGCGAGTGCGTTCCTATCCCGATCATGCCGAGTTTTTCATGGATTTGGAACCTCTTGATGATGCAATTAATGCTATCAAAGAATTGAGTCAGAAATTTGATATTTATATTGCGACAGCAGCAATGGAGCACCCAACGTCGTTCACTGCAAAATACAATTGGTTAGTGGAACATCTTCCTTTTATATCGCCAATGAATTTTATTTTTTGCGGTGACAAAGGCATAGTGAATGCGGATTATCTGATTGACGACAGTTCACGCCATTTCAGATTTTTCTCGGGGCAGGGGGTGCTGTTTACTGCTCCGCACAATATTAATGAAGCGACTAAAGTGCGCGTGGATAACTGGCAGGATGTAAAAACATATTTTGCTGATAAGATTTGAAAGCTACTTCATCCCAGTCCCGCCTTAAAGCGGGGCGCGTAGCTGAGAGCTAACAGATTGATGTAGCTAAGCCTGGGAGTACAGCTTCTCCCCTTCCAAAGGGGAGATTGAGTGGGGGTACTTAGATTGTTACAAATTTTTAAAAAATCGATCAGCCCGGGGGATGTAAAAGTTATCGTAATTGAATGACATAATGACTGAGCGGGATCTACCCACAAATTCACTTCGCGGCACAAAACCAATCACACGTGAGTCAGCACTTAAGTCACGATTATCACCTAACATCAGGTAATGATCTGCTGGAATAAGAACACTTGGAAAATTGGCAAAAGCATGATCTTCCAAATTGTTTATTCTCACTAAGTGACTAGTGTTAAATAGATGTTCGAGCCGATCGGTATTGCTAATCGTTTTTTCATAGACAACAGCATAACCATTAATAATGAGTTGATTGTTGATCATAGCAACAGTATCGCCAGGAACACCTATAACGCGTTTAACCAGCCGCTTATCTGATACTTTTGAATCAAACACAGCGATATCACCACGCTGAGGGTCTGAGAGTTTTACGAGTGATATGTGTGTGAAAGGTATGCGTAAATCGTAGGCTAATTTGTTAACCGCAATTCGATCACCTTCAAGAATGGTCGGTTTCATAGACGCAGTAGGCACTGTGTTCCAATCAGCGCAAGCGCTTCTGAAGATAAACATGAGGCCAATAAATATAAAAAAAGATTTATTTTCACGCCACAAGTTGCGCAACTTCTGCTTCATATATTCTCCATGAAATTATTCGCCTACAAGCTGTTACAATAATCGATCCGTGATAAAAGACATATCGTCATCACTAAAGTTCACTTACCTTTTCTTGATTTCTATGTCGTTATTAAATGTTCTGGTGCGCAACGGTTCAGGGGTTCTAGTGACTCTACTGATTGTCCTTATCACTATGATAATTATGATCCCGGTGTTGTTGTTAGCTGTTCTCAAACTGCTCTTACCGTTTTCTGCCTGGCGGGTTTTTTGTAATCGCTGGCTTGATTGGTTGGCGAGCCATTGGATGGATGCAAATGCGCGGCATCAGGCGCTGTTGTTGCCTACACAATTAAACGTCGAACTACCGGCTGGCTTACGTGTTGATGATTGGTACATGATGATTTCCAACCATCAGTCCTGGGTAGATGTTCTGGTGCTGTTACGAATTTTTAATCGTCGTATTCCTTATTTGAAGTTTTTTCTAAAGCAAACTCTCATATGGGTACCGCTATTGGGGTTGGCGTGGTGGGCATTGGAATATCCTTTTATGCGTCGCTACAGCAAAGCCGAAATTGCAAGAGATCCCTCATTGAAAGGTAAAGACGTAGAGGAAACTCGCAAGGCTTGTGAAAAATATCGCTACAATCCGGTGACGATTATTAACTTTCTTGAAGGTACCCGTTTTACGCCTGAGAAGCATGCACAACAAGATTCTATTTACACTTATTTATTAATGCCAAAGGCGGGTGGCCTTTCGTTTACACTGGCGGCAATGAATGGGCAGTTACATAGTCTTTTGGATGTGACTATTTATTATCCCCAAGGACGCCCCACTTATTGGCAATATGTGTGCGGCTGGGTAAAGGAAGTTCGCGTTCATGTTCGTCAGCTGCCTATTCCGTCGGAGATGTTGGGCGACTATATAGAAGACCCTGAATTTCGACTTCGCTTTCAGGCATGGGTGAACCAAATCTGGGGAGAAAAAGATGTACTCTTGGAACAGATGCACACAAGCCAATAAAAAGCGCAGAAAGTTTTGCTCGTTCAAGGTATGCTAAGCCCATATCTTATTGATAGTGCGATTGTTTTTAGGAGACTGTCATGTTGTATTCACTAAAAGATTTATTTGCCAAGTTAGGTTTACCCAATTCTGACAGCGAAATAGAAGCGTTTATCGAGCGCTATCGCCCTTTGCCACAGGCTGAACCCTTGGCGAGCGCAAGTTTTTGGACTGCTGAGCAAGCGGCTTTTTTACGTGAGGCTCGCCAGCCTTACTCAGATTGGGAAGAGGTCGTTGATGAACTCAATTGCCTGTTACGCGACTAATCAGCGATTGTTGTAAAAAACGCGCCTACAGTGGCGCGTTTTTTTTGATCTCGTAGAAATGCAACTTTGGTTTAAAGGCTGCTTTGGTTTAAAGACTGCTCCGGTTTAAACGCTACGTTGGTCAAACGCAATTTTGGATTCAAACACAACTTTGGATTCAAACACAACTTTGGAATAGGTACGCATAGCCTTTTAAATACGCTAGAATGCCGCCCAATTATGGCAGCCCTGATTTTAGTCTGCCCCCTCAAACCTCCATAAAGTATTTAACGCCTGTGACTGACTTAAGCCATATCCGTAATTTTTCCATCATCGCCCACATTGACCACGGTAAATCCACCATAGCAGACCGCTTTATCCAGATGTGCGGCGGCTTGAGTGATCGTGAAATGGAAGCGCAAGTGCTTGATTCCATGGACTTGGAGCGCGAGCGCGGAATTACTATTAAGGCACATAGCGTCACGCTTTATTACACGGCGCGCGATGGGAAAACCTACCAGCTCAACTTTATCGACACTCCAGGGCACGTTGATTTCACCTATGAAGTATCACGTTCTCTAGCCGCCTGTGAGGGTGCGCTTTTAGTGGTTGATGCAGGTCAAGGTGTTGAAGCCCAGTCGGTTGCCAACTGCTACACGGCTATCGAACAAGGCTTAGAGGTTATTCCTGTCCTCAACAAAATGGATTTACCGCAAGCCGAGCCAGATCGTGTTGCGCAGGAAATCGAAGATATTATTGGTATAGATGCCACTGAAGCGGTTCGCTGTTCTGCCAAGTCGGGTATGGGTATGGAGGACGTACTTGAAGAGTTGGTACGGCTGGTTCCAGCGCCTGTCGGTGATGTTGATGCTCCGCTACAAGCGTTGATTATTGATTCCTGGTTCGATAATTATCTAGGTGTTGTTTCACTTGTTCGCGTAAAACAGGGTACTTTGCGTCTTAAAGATAAAATTATTGCAAAGACACTTGGCAAAACCCAAATGGTGGATGGTGTTGGCGTATTCAGCCCCAAGCTCACACAACTTAAAGAATTGAAAGCGGGTGAGGTAGGGTTCGTGGTTGCGGGTATCAAAGATATTCACGGCGCACCTGTGGGCGATACGATCACCCACGCCTCCACTCCCGATGTTGAAGCACTCGCCGGATTCCAAAAAATCAAACCGCAAGTTTATGCGGGTATGTTCCCTATAAGCTCAGACGACTTCGAAGATTTCCGTGATGCCTTGGCAAAGCTGACCCTAAACGATGCATCACTGTTCTATGAGCCCGAAAGTTCGGATGCATTAGGCTTTGGTTTCCGTGTTGGTTTCCTCGGCATGCTGCACATGGAAATCATCCAGGAACGTCTCGAGCGCGAATATGATCTGGATTTGATCACTACCGCTCCGACAGTAGTTTATGAAATCGTAAAACGTGGTGGTGAGGTTATCTTTGTTGATAACCCGTCCAAGCTACCAGACCCGGGATCAATTGAGGAAATGCGTGAGCCTATTGTGGAAGCCAATATTCTGGTGCCACAAGAACATTTAGGTAATGTCATTACTCTCTGTATCGAAAAACGTGGTGTGCAAAAAGATTTGCAATTCACCGGCTCCCAGGTTCGGGTACGTTATGAGTTGCCAATGAATGAAGTGGTTACCGATTTCTTTGATCGTTTGAAATCTGTAAGTCGTGGTTATGCTTCATTGGATTACAGCTTTATCCGTTTTGAACCAGCCAATTTGGTGCGTTTGGATGTCCTTATCAACAGCGAAAAAGTGGATGCTTTGGCGATTATTGTGCATCGCGATAAGGCGCAGCGAATGGGCCATGCCTTGACCGATAAGATGAAAGAGTTAATTCCTCGTCAAATGTATGACGTGGCGATTCAGGCAGCTATTGGCGGCCAAATTGTAGCGCGCTCCACCGTAAAAGCATTGCGTAAAGACGTAACGGCAAAATGTTATGGCGGCGATGCCAGCCGTAAGAAAAAGCTGTTAGAGAAACAAAAAGCCGGTAAAAAGCGTATGAAACAAGTAGGTAGCGTAGAGATTCCGCAGGCAGCCTTCTTCGCAGTATTAAAAATCGACTCCTAGATAATCGTGATTCGCGGAATTAGGAAAAAACCTGGTTCCGCGAATAGTGTCTTCATTCAAACAAACATAAGACAGGTCATCATCATTCATGAGCAGTATTAATCTTCCGTTAATTCTTACCCTTGCGGTACTGGTCACCGGCGTTATCTGGTTGATAGACATACTGTTTCTGGCGAGCGCACGTAAAGCCAGAGTTGCAGCTGTTGAGAAGCAATTTCAACCCGTAGAAATTGCTAATGAAAATAAAAAGACAGCTTATGAAACCGCAAAAGCAACAGCTGCTAAAGAGCCGCTTTCAGTTGAATATGCCAAGTCATTTTTCCCGGTTTTATTTATAGTCTTTTTTCTGCGTTCATTTCTGGTTGAACCCTTTCAGATTCCTTCAGGGTCGATGATCCCAACGCTCCAGGTGGGTGACTTTATTCTGGTGAATAAGTTTGCCTATGGTTTGCGCGTACCTGTGCTTAATAAAACCTTTATTCCTGTAGGAAAACCCAAGCGTGGTGATGTCATGGTGTTCTTCCCGCCACATCAACCTAAAACCTATTTCATCAAGCGGGTCATAGGATTGCCTGGAGATAAAGTTCGTTACAGCAATAATGTGCTTTACTTAAATGGCGTTGAGGTGAAGCAGGAGTTTATCAAAAAAGCTTATCCGGAAATGGCATCATTCTGCATGGCGGTGCGCCAGCAACTGACTGTGGTCAACGAGGTGCTGGATGGCGTTCCACACAAGATGCAAAAGTGCGATCAACCTGGCGCCCTAAGTGCCGGGGACCGGACTTGGATTGTCGCAGAAGGCCATTATTTTATGATGGGCGATAACCGGGATAACAGCGGCGATAGTCGCGATTGGGGTACGGTTTCGGAAGACGCTATTGTAGGCAAAGCTTTTGCTGTGTGGATGCACTGGGAAGAATTTTTCAGTATTCCAAGTTTTGATAATGTAGGTGTTGTTAAATAATCATTTAATAAATTAACAGGTGCCATTATGAAGCGAATTGAAAAAACAAAAAAATTTCCGCAGAAAAGTTTACAAAGCCAACAGGGCCTCACACTGATTAGTTGGATCTTTGTATTAATTATTGTTGCGTTTTGCGGGATTTTTGCATTTCGTGTGGTTCCTATGTATTCAGAAAATGTATACGTTCAGAATGCACTAAAATCATTGGCTGAACCTGGCACGAAAGTCAGTGAAATGTCTGATTCAGAAATTAGAAAGAAGCTAAGTAATTTTTACTCTGTCAATAATGTTCGTAGTGAAGGTGCTCAAGATATTGTCATTGAGCGCAAATCGAATTCAGTAATCGTTAAGATAGATTACGAAGCGCGCGCTAATTTATTTTATAATATTGATATAGTCATGAGTTTCCAAAACCATCTGGATGGTGACCAACCAAATTTATGTTGCAAGCCTGCGGCGGACGCTCGTGCAACAAAGTATTAAATTCCAGCGTTTACAGCAACGTTTAGGTTATGAATTTGAGGCGCCAGCTTTGCTGCAGTTGGCGCTGACCCATCGCAGTCACGGTGCAAACAATAACGAACGGCTGGAGTTTTTAGGCGATTCAATTTTGAATCTGGTTATTGGCGATGCCCTTTTCAAACGTTTTGCGGATGTACGTGAAGGTCAATTGAGCCGTTTACGCTCTCAATTAGTTAAAGGTGAAACCTTGGCTGAAATCGCCCGTGAATTTGAATTAGGTGACTGTTTAATTCTGGGTGAAGGAGAAATGAAATCGGGGGGCCGCCAGCGCGATTCCATTTTAGCGGATACAGTTGAAGCTATCATTGGTGCAATTTACACCGAAACTGATTTTGAGGTGTGCCGTAAGCAGGTGTTAAGCTGGTACGCAGGTCGCCTGGCCGAATTACATGTTGATACTGCGGCTAAAGATGCAAAGTCCCGGTTGCAGGAATATTTACAAAGCCTTCGTAAACCATTACCTGAGTACGATGTTGTAGCAGCAGATGGTGAATCCCACGCCCAAATTTTTACGATTGAATGTCGTGTTGTTTTATTGAAGCATGCTGTTCGTGCCCAGGCAACTAATCGTCGTGAAGCGGAAAAGCTTGCTGCTACAGAAGTTTTGCGGTTGTTAAATATTTAATCTTTATTGTCGTGCTCGCGTAGCTGATTGAGCTTCTCACGAGTTTAACGAATCAATTCTACGTTTTAAAATTCGGTTTTATTATTCAAGCTTTTCTATTCAGGTTTTCATATGTCAGATGTTTCTGATTCGCAAAATACTCGCTGCGGTTATGTGGCTATTGTTGGCCGCCCAAATGTGGGTAAATCAACGTTACTAAATCATATTCTCGGTCAAAAAATCAGCATCACCTCCCGCAAGCCGCAAACAACCCGCAATAATGTGCTTGGTATCAAAACGGAAGGCAATGTGCAAATTATGTTTGTGGATACACCGGGGATGCATCTGGGGCAACAAAAAGCCATCAATCGCTACATGAATCGCGCTGCTAACACTGCCATGAAGGATGTAGATGTTGTGGTTTTTTTAGTAGATCGTTTTATCTGGACTGAAGAGGATGAAGCTGTTGCAGAAAAACTGCAGTATGCAAATTGCCCGATTATTTTGGCAGTGAATAAAATTGACCAGATTGATGACAAGGAAACTTTATTGCCACACCTTGAGCAATTGTCGCAAAAATTAAAAATTGCCGAAATTATTCCTCTCTCTGCTTTAAAAAATATTAATCTGGATCGTTTGGAATCGCTAATTGTGGATCGCATACCACTGGGCGTGCATATGTATCCTGAGGATCAAATCACCGATCGTAGTTCGCGGTTTATGGCGGCCGAAATTGTGCGTGAAAAAATTACGCGTCAGCTGGGCGACGAATTGCCCTATGAAATGGCAGTGGAAATTGAGGAGTTTAAGCAGGAGGGTAATTTGCTGAACATCTCTGCGTTGATTCTGGTTGAGCGAGATGGTCAAAAACGCATATTGATTGGTGATAAAGGTGAACGTATTAAATTAATCGGTACTGATGCGCGTAAGGATATGGAAAAATTGTTTGACATGAAAATCATGCTAAAACTGTGGGTAAAAGTAAAATCCGGTTGGTCTGACGATGAACGTGCATTGCGCAGTTTGGGGTACAATGATTTGGATTTGTAAGCCCTGATATTTATATCGGGCACAGTAAGTTAATAAAATATTTTTAGTCAATGTGATTTAGTAAAATGCTTATTGAACTTCAGCCAGCATATGTATTGCACACGCGGCCTTATCGCGATACCAGTATGTTGGTTGACTTTATCACTCCCCAGTTTGGTCGTATAACGGCAGTCGCGCGAGGTGTGCGTTCACGTAAATCACCTAAGCGGAATTTGTTGAACCCTTTCACACGACTACTTATTTCTTTTCAAGGGAAAGCCGATTTAAAGTTGCTCACGCATTTTGAAGCTGAGGGCGCGCACTTTTCATTAGTGGCTAAGCACTTATTCAGTGGATTCTATCTCAACGAATTATTAGTTCGCTTATTACCTGAACTTGATTCCCATCCGGCCGCATATGATCTTTATGAAAAAAGTCTGCAGGCTTTGACTGCTCAGAAAGATCTCGAGCCGGTTCTGCGTGAGTTCGAATTACAGTTATTAGTGGAATTGGGTTACGGAATTGATTTTACATCCGATTCTCAATCGGGTGGGTTTATATCAAAGGAATTAAATTATTGTCTCGATACCCAAGCTGGTTTTTACCCGGCGCTCAGTGAAACCCCACTTAATAGACAATTTTCCGGACGACATATTTATGCCATATCCCAAGGCGAATTGTCAGATTCAGACGTTAAGCAAACAGCCAAGCGAATTACCCGTGAATTATTAAAACCACTACTGGGTAATAAGCCCCTAATGAGCCGGGAATTATTTAGTTAACACCAAATACTTCATTCAGATTGCGATTCTCGCCCCAAGCCATTACGTCATCAATAGCTTTGTTCAAAGAAGGAATAGCTCCTTTGGCATCTTTAAATTCTTTTGCTTGCAAAAGCTTGTCTATAAAACCGCTAATACTTTTTAGTCGCGGTACTCCGCAATAACAGCTACTTCCGTAAAGACGATGAATCAATTCGTGTAGCAGTACGTCATTACCCTCTTCTATTGCATCATTGATTTGCGCTTTTTCACAGGTTAATCCCTCGAGCATCATCTTTAACATATCGCGGGCAAGTAATGGCTTGTTGTTCGCTAACTTTAAACACAGATTAACATCGACGGACGCATTCACGTTTTTATTCTCGTACGATGGCAATCGTTCTTTTTCCACCGCGACAGCGCGCTCTGGTGCTACAACAACTTCTTTTTTCCCGCTGAGTGATGTCCAACGATTAATGATGTGTGCCAGCTGGCTCTCACTGACGGGTTTGCTAATGCAATCGTCCATGCCGGAAATTAATAGCTCAGCTTTTTGTTCTGTCAGTGAGTGAGCTGTCAGCGCAATAATCGGAGTCCGCCGGGTATCTTTTTCGAGTTCTCGAATGTGTTTTGTGGTTTGAAAACCGTCCATTCCGGGCATTTGAATATCCATAAAAATGACATCAAATTGCTGCGTTTTGCAGGCGTCTATTGCTTGCAAGCCATTGCTGGCCTGAACAACCAGCATGTTTAATCCTCGCAATAGCTCTGAGGCTAGTTGCAAATTAGCCGGGTTATCGTCAACTAATAATACTGTAGCGGTAGGATTTTCCGTTGAGTTTTCTACAATATTTTTGGTTGCAGTTTCGGTGAGGTTGACATCCAGATTGGCGCAAAGTGTTTTTAACAATGCGTCATAGCCAATAGGTTTGTTAATGAAATGTGTATTTGCGTTATTACCATTGCTGCGCAATAGGCGCTGATGTGCTGCCGTGCAACATGCGATGACTTTACAGTCAAATTCATTTATTAACTGCTCGCTGATATTATTCAGTAACGCTGGTTGTATTTTTCGTTCATCAGCAGCTATGTCCAATAACAATACATTGATTGGGTTGGTTCTGCGGGCTTTCCTTACGGTTGGGAAAATATCGTGAAATTCAGCGATGACATCCTGATGCATTTGCCATTCGTTTAACAGTGATTGCAACTGCTCCATCGATGCGGGGTTCGTGCTGCAGATGAGCGCGCGATAAGGTTTTAAATTAGGTAGCGTTTCTTCCGCAACATGTTTGTTGTCGATTCCAAGGCGCGCGGTAAACCAGAAAGTTGATCCTTGCTCAAGTTGGCTTTCAACGCCGATTTCCCCATTCATTCGTTCAACCAAACCTTTGCAGATAGCGAGCCCCAAACCAGTTCCACCTTGCTCGCGTGAAGTTGATGAATCCGTTTGGGAAAAAGGTTTAAACAAATTGCTTTGTTGTGCACTCGTCAAACCTTTGCCTTGATCACTCACACTAATTTTAAGCATGAGTTGAGTTTCTTGTTGAGCTAATGCATTGACGCGAACAACTATATTCCCATGATCACTAAACTTAATCGCGTTGCTGATGAGGTTTGAAAGTATTTGTTTGAAGCGCAGGGAATCACCCAGAAGGTGTGCGGGGATCTCAGGTGCAATTTGGGAAATTAACTGGATATTTTTTTCATGTGCATCCGGGGCCAAAATGGTAAGCGCTTCATCAACGGTCTGACGTAAGGGCAGGGGTGCATATTCCAGAGTTAATTTGCCCGCTTCTATTTTGGAAAAATCGAGAATGCCGCTGATTACCGTCAACAAGCCCTGGGCAGAATCGCGAATAGTATTCAAGTATTCTTCTTGTTGTTCGTCGACATCGGTTTTTAATACAAGGCCGATAAAGCCTAAAATTCCATTTAGGGGGGTACGAATTTCATGACTGGTGTTGGCCAAAAATTCAGACTTGATTCGGCTGGCTTCAATGGCCTCTTTGCGCGCTATATCCAACTCAATATTTTTGATCTCAATGGTTTCCATTGTTTCAATCAAATCCTGGGTGGACTGTTCGATGTGTTTTTGCAGATCGTGTTGTGCTGTTTCCAAGGATTCTGCCATCTCATTAGTTGCATTCGCGAGATCAACAAATTCACGACTTTTTTGCGGATTAACGCGAGCTTGCAATTTTCCTTGAGCAAGGCGATTAATGACTTCTTTAATGTGGTTGAGCGGTTCCGTGATATTTGTAAATAAGCGCAGTGCTAAAAATCCTGCCATGAGCAAGCAGCCTAGCGAAATAACTACCGTAATTAAAATGGTTTGATAGTGAATAACTACGTAAGGCGAGGCCAGCATTTCGACTTCGACCCAGCCGACTGGATTGGTTCCATCTTTATTGGCGATAGGGTGTGAAAATAAAATTGTTCTGCGTGTTTCATGACGACTAGGAGCAAGCCGATTAGGAACCAAGCCTGAATCATTGGCGGTTAAAAATTCTGGCCCACTGTGAAATGATTCGCCCTTATCCAATTGCACATGCAATGCGCGCACGTAAGGGTCTTCCAAAGATCCATCCAACAAGGTTTGTAGTGTGGCTTTATCGTTATTAATAACGAATGGATAGACCAAATGCGCCGTTTTGCGAGTCATAGCGCTGCCTCGCATGTCGACAAATTTGGAGAGTTCGTAAAGGCAAAAAGAAACCAGAGACACCGTTAGCAAAAGGGTAACCGCCAATGCTGGCGCAAAAATCATTTGCAACAGATTGTGTTTAAAACTTTTTGAAGCGCTGGACATGCAATAGATCCTTAAGAGTACGCATTGGGCGTTAGAGGATTTCGATAGCGTCGTCACGTAAGGTACGTGCGCGTGCACACGACTATCCTAATAATTTGTGACTAAAACAATCGGCTAATAAGTAGTGCTGCCCAACTCATTGGGCGTTAGAATAGCCGCCCTTTGTAGCACTGTACAATCGAGAATTTTCCTATGCATTTCCCCACCATCGAAGAGTTTGTTGGCAACACACCCTTGGTACGCTTACAGCGTTTACCGGGTGAGACCAGCAATATCATTTTGGTGAAGTTGGAAGGTAATAACCCTGCGGGCTCGGTTAAAGATCGCCCGGCCATGTCGATGATTCAACAGGCAGAGGCGCGCGGAGATATTAGTACGGGTGACACATTGATTGAGGCGACCAGCGGAAATACGGGCATCGCACTAGCCATGGCTGCAGCGATCAAGGGCTACAAGATGATCCTGATTATGCCGGACAACAGCACGGCAGAGCGTAAGGCAGCAATGACTGCTTATGGTGCGCAGTTGATTGAGGTTTCAAAAGAGCAAAGTATGGAAGGTGCTCGAGATCTAGCCTTGAAAATGCAAGCTGACGGTAAGGGAAAAGTATTGGATCAATTCGGTAATAGCGATAATCCGCTTGCGCACTACCGAACTACTGGCCCAGAGATTTGGCAGCAGAGCGGTGGCCTTATCACACATTTCATAAGCTCCATGGGTACCACGGGTACCATCATGGGAACATCGCGCTACCTGAAAGAAAAAAATCCTGCGATCAAAATTATAGGGCTGCAGCCAGATGAAGGCGCCAGTATTCCTGGAATTCGCCGCTGGCCAGAAGCCTACCTACCCAAAATATACGACAAGAGCCGCGTTGATGAAATTGTGGGTATGTCGCAACAGGAAGCCGAGCACACCATGCGTGAGCTTGCCCGCAAAGAAGGTATTTTCTGCGGGGTATCTTCGGGAGGTGCAGTTGCCGCGGCTCTGCGTTTAAGTCAGCAAGTGGAAAATGCGGTAATTGTTGCGATTGTTTGTGATCGCGGCGACAGGTATTTATCGTCAGGTTTGTTTAATAGTTAATTTAGGGATTCATTGGATTGTTAACAATAACTAAATCAGGAGTATGTATGTGGGCTAAACATGTCTTATTGGTAATACTTGTAATGTTGGTTCAGGGATGTGGCGGTGGAGGGTCCAAAACGCCGAATAATGGTGGAGCGTCATCTATATCTTCCAGTAGTTCAAGTTTTTTCAATGCTAGCTCCAATATATCTACTAGCCAGTCGAGCCTATCCAGTTGGGGCGCCTACAGTAGTATGCCTGCAGACTTCCCAACAGGTACGGTTGAGGCATTACCCATTCTCGACCTGAATACCGAGGGCGGAGCGGCTATTACATCAAGGGAAACTTATATCAACGGAAGTTTTACCTTGAGCAACGCAGGCGCAATCGATGCGTCAGGAACTCTTGAGGTGAGAGGCCGTGGCAATTCAACATGGGATTGGCTGAAAAAACCTTACAGATTGAAGCTAACAACATCGACATCTTTATTGGGCATGCCCAAAAGTAAGAACTGGGTACTTTTAGCAAATTACGCCGATAAAACCATGGTTAGAAATGATGTTGCTTTTATGTTTAGCAGAACTCTTGGGTTTGAATGGACGCCGAGGGCGCAATATGTTGAGCTGAAACTTAATGGCGCATACCAAGGTGTTTATCAATTGGTTGAACATATTCGGATTGATAAAGATCGCGTAAATATCGATGAGTTGAAAGTCACTGATGTAGGTAGCGATACAATTTCCGGCGGTTATTTAATGGAGATTGATTTTCGCCATGGACTGAAATATTGCGAAACCGAGTTTTATGACCCTGTCTGTCAGAACGGTGTAAATACCTCTCGTAATATCGATTTCTGCATAGATTCAACTCACAACATGGCGCCCGCATGTTTGGCGAATCCTGAAACCTTGCACGATCCTCTTTGGGTGAATCAACGCAATTACATTCAAACGTATTACGCTGAAGCAGAGGCGGCGCTATTTGGCGATAATTTTAAAGATCCTGTGATTGGATACGCTGCCTATTTTGATGTGGACTCAGTAGTGAATTACTACATTCAAAATGAATTATTCAGAAATGTCGATGGTGCTGTCGCAAGCTTTTATATGTATAAAAAGCGTGGTGGAAAATTATTTTTTGGGCCCGTATGGGACTTTGATTTGTCGATGGGCAACGCGGGTTACAACAATGCTAGTTACATCGCAGGGTGGCATATCCGCAACGCAAGCTGGTTCACCCAATTCTTTAAAGACCCCGCTTTCGAGGCAAAAGTAAAAGTGCGTTGGAAGGAGTTACGTGAATCCGGCGCAATTGAATACATCTTCCAATACGCGCAAGCACGCGCTCTATGGTTAGATGAGCAACAAAAGAAAAATTATCAAATGTGGTCCGTTACCGAGGTTGTGGAGTGGGTTCAACACGGTACCCATGGTGGAACTGGATCATATGACGCTGAAGTCAATGAGTTACTTCGATGGCAGCGTCAGCGCGCCTATTGGATGGATGCGCAGCTAAGCCGGTAGTGCTGGTAGTGAATAGACCCTGCGACGCAGGGCGATGTTTTGTTTAAAGAGATGTTGAATGTCCAATCGTAGTGGTAACAATGGTTCCAAAAATAATGGCGGCTCTAAAAAACCGCCATCCTCAAAGCCGTTAAAGTTGGGTCAAAAGCCCCGCACGGGCAAATCCACGGATAAGCCATTCGCATTTGAAACTGATGATAGCCCTCGGTTAAATCGCCCACGCACAGAAAAGCAAGCGCAGCCCATGGATGATATGCGCTTGGGTGAATTTGTTATCGACCGCATGAGTCACGATGGTCGCGGTATCGCCCAGTGGAATGGCAAAACTCTGTTTGTGGATGGCGCGCTAACGGGCGAACGCGTTAGTGCGCGTTTGGTCCGTGACCATGCACGTTACGCTGAAGCTCGGTTGGATAAATTGCTGGAATCATCGCCCGATCGAGTACAGGCAATTTGTGCTCACTACGCTGAGTGCGGCGGTTGCCAATTGCAGCACCTAAGCCCAGCGCAACAAATTGCTCTTAAACAAGAAGCCGTTTTACAACAGCTTGAGCTTTGGGGTGGTGCAAAACCTAAACACATATTGCCCCCGATTGTTTCGTCTACCACGGGTTATCGTCGCTGCGCACGGCTTGGTGTGAATTACGATCAGGGCGAAGTAGCTCTTGGATTTCGTAAACGCAACAGCAAGCATTTGGTACAGATTGATCTGTGTAGCGTTTTGGTTCCTGAGCTTAATCGATTGCTAGCTCCGTTGAAGCAGTGGTTGATAGAGCTAAGGGCTGCAGAATCAGTTACCCATATAGAGCTAATCAGCACTGAAACCAAAGTTGCGATAGTGATCCGACATACTCAGGCGCTGGCAGAGGCCGACCTGAATAGCTTGAGAATACTTGCCGAAACCTATGGCATTAGAGTCTGGCTACAATCAAGAGAAGGCAGCCAGCTGCAAGATTTGGAGGGGCGCGATGTTGATCCTCGCCTGGCCTATTCACTGGCGGGTTTTGAGTTGGATCTGGATTTTCATCCGCACGATTTCATTCAGGTAAATCCTTCCGTGAATGCTCAAATGGTCGAGCAAGCTTTGCGGTTGCTAGCACTTAGAGGCGATGAGAGAGTATTGGATCTATTTTGCGGTATTGGCAACTTCACTTTGCCGCTCGGGCGCAAATGTGCGGAGGTCATTGGAATCGAAGCAGTGGATTCCATGGTTGAGCGAGGTCGCGAAAACGCTGTCAAATTAGGGATTAGCAACGTGCAATTTATGGCTGCAAACTTGCTAACCATGACGGAACATAGACTCAATCAAACGTGCGGCAAAGTTGATGCGGTACTGCTTGATCCTCCTCGCGATGGGGCAAAGGAGATCGTCGCTAAATTGTCGCAACTTTCACCCTCCCGAATTGTCTACGTTAGCTGCAATCCGGCGACCCTCGCCCGTGATGCGAAAGTCCTGCTCACGGCAGGTTATCAACTAGACTCGGTGGGGGTGTTGGACATGTTTCCTCACACTGCGCACGTAGAATCCATGGCGCTATTTACTCGTCGTTAGGGTGATATTTACCCTCATCATGTTGTCAGGAATGCAGTGATCAATGTTTTCATCGTCAAACAGTAATTGCCAAACAATAGCAGTGTGGAGCGAATAAATGGTTAAAGTTCGCCAGGATCACCCTGTGGCCGCCGATGGCCAAGTGGATATTGAGGCTTGGATTGACCGCCTCAATAGTCATCACACGCAAACCGAAGCTAGCCGAACTGAATTAATTCGCGCCGCACAAGTTAGCCTGTCGCTCGTAGATATACATACCGAAGACGATCACAACTGGGGTGAAGAGTTTAGTTGCTTCCACATCGGTTTGGAGATGGCAGAAATTCTTGCAGACTTGCAATTGGACCAGGATGCACTGGTTGCGGCCATTTTGTATCGTGCTGTGCGCGAGAATAAAATCACGCTTACGGAAGTTCAAACCGGTTTTGGCGATACAGTCGCCAAGCTGGTGAAAGGTGTATTGCGCATGGCGGCCATCAGCTACCAGCGCAATGAAAATGAAGACCGTGTACTGGGTAACCAGGCAGAAGTTCAAGCTGAAAAAATCCGCAAAATGCTGGTGGCCATGGTTGATGACGTGCGCGTTGCGCTTATCAAACTCGCTGAACGTACTTGTGCGATCCGTGCGGTAAAAACGGCAAGTGCGCAACGTCGTCGTCAGGTTGCTCGCGAAGTGTCCGACATCTATGCTCCACTTGCCCATCGCCTTGGTATAGGTCATATCAAATGGGAGTTGGAAGATCTTTCTTTCCGATACTTAGAGCCAGACGCATATAAGCAAATCGCCGCACTACTGGATGAACGCCGTCTCGCCCGCCAGGAATACATCGACAAGATGCTCAACCTCATTCGCGGCGAATTGCAAAGCGCAAAGATCGACGGTGAAGTTTCTGGTCGGGCCAAACATATCTACAGTATCTGGCGCAAAATGAAGCGCAAAGATATTCCTTTTTCACAGGTCTACGATATTCGTGCTGTGCGTGTACTCGTGCCCACGGTGCGTGACTGTTACGCGGTATTGGGGATTGTGCACAGTTTATGGCGAAATATTCCTCACGAATTTGATGACTACATAGCCTCGCCCAAAGAAAATGGTTATCGCTCACTGCATACCGCCGTGTGGGGTCCAGATAATAAAGTACTTGAAGTGCAGATTCGCACGTTTGAAATGCACGAGGAATCAGAGCTCGGTGTTTGCGCTCACTGGCGCTACAAGGGTACGGATACGGACGCAGCGCAAGACAGCTACGAGCAGAAAATTGCCTGGTTGCGCCAGGTTCTCGAATGGCATGAAGAACTGGGCAGTGACGGTTTGCAGTTGCAAGATGACTTGCGGGCGGTGAACCAGGATCGTCTTTATGTTTTTACACCCGATGGCCACGTAGTTGATTTACCTCGCACCGCGACGCCGTTAGATTTCGCTTATCGTATTCACACTGACGTTGGCCATCACTGCCGCGGTGCAAAAGTTAACAGCCGCATAGTGCCACTTAACTATCAATTAAATAACGCAGACCAGGTTGAGATTCTTACTGGCAAGCGTGAAGCGCCGAGCCGCGATTGGTTGAACCCTGCACTGGGTTACGTGAATACTGCACGTGCACGCGCAAAAATCCAACATTGGTTTAAACAGCAAGCGCGCGACCAAAATATTTCTGAAGGTCAAACATTGTTAGACCGTGAATTCCGTCGCTTGGCGCTGTTGGATCTGGACTTTGAAAGTCTTGCCAAAAAATTACGCTTCAATTCGCTCGACGATTTGTATTGTGCTGTAGGTGCAAGTGATATTGGCGTTGGTCAAGTATTAAATGCCGCGCAAAAACAGTTGGATGAGGCGGATCCACAACAACCACTTATTCCATTCAAGGCAAAATCACCCAGTAAGAAAAAAGATTCTGATTTTTACATTGAAGGTGTGGGTAATTTGCTGACGCAAATTGCAAATTGCTGTAATCCGGTGCCGGGAGATGCGATTACAGGTTACATAACCTTAGGTAAAGGCGTTTCAATTCATCGCCAGGATTGCAGCAATATATTGCAGTTACAAGCCGATGAACCACAGCGCATTATTAAAGTAGAGTGGGGCAATACGCCGCAAAGTTCTTACTCGGTAGATATTATTATCGAAGCCTATGATCGCTACGGATTGTTGCGTGACATTACCACTCTATTGGATAACGAGCGTATCAATATCAGCGCGCTACAAACATTATCGGATAAACGCAAGAACACCGTCGACATGCATGTGACTGCAGAAATTCGTAGCTTTGATGAGTTGAGCCGCATCCTGACCAAGTTGAACCAGCTACCTAATATTGCGTCTGCACGGCGAAAACATTAATTTAAAATTACATTTATTTAGCTTTATTTAGAGATTTATTTGCATGTCAGATTACAGTGTGTTGAGTAAAAAAAATCGTTTGAGGTTAGGTATAGCGGTAGTTGTCATTATTCATATAGGTTTTTTTTACGGTTTTTGGCATGTTAAAGCCAGGCAGATCGGCAACAAAGTTGTAGGGCTGGATATCTATGGCGACACCACAACAGACGGTTTTTCTTATTACCAGGCTTTACCAGATTCCAATTGTTTGGATGTTGTGCACGAACAGCTTGCTAAACCTCCCATGACATTATCAGCTGTATCAACTACGTCAACTGAGCCAACGTCATCCGAGGAAGACGTTGTTGTTGCTCCATTACCCATACAGCCGGCGCATGCTCCCACATGCAAACAGCCAAGTCCTTTGCCAGAGGGTTATCAAAAGTTAGGTGAGAGCGGCTTTGTCGGCTTGGAAGTTAATATTGATAAAACCGGAAGAATTGTGCGCGGTGAAATTGATCGCAGAAGTGGCTTTCCTGAATTGGATAAGGCAGCGCTAAAACAAGTTGTCGAAACCTGGGCTTTTGAACCCTGCAAGAAAGGTGATGAAGCTGTAGCCTGTAAACAATATATTAAGTTTAGATGGAAAGAGGCTAAATAATTTTTAAATATTCTTGGGTGATGTCTAGAAATTGAAAGGTCGCTCTGAATAGGTTTTGCGTCTTATTCAATTTGCCATCCCGCTTGCAGGCTTTGCCAGATTTCGTCGAACTGTTGCTGCTCGTATTCACGTAATACATTAAATTGCTCTTCGGTGAGGTTAGCTTTAGCGGTCAGCAAATAACTATCTTTATAATCATGCAATGCCTCATGCATCTTATCTGCAAGGAATTTTTTTTCCTCAGGTGATGCCCCGGCTATATCATTAGCAGAGTTCTGCAATAAATTCGAAAATGCTTGCTTTTGCTCAAGCTTGCTTAGTAGTAGCGTGTTTTTCTTTTGCTCACTCAATGCAATTTTGTCGCCGAGACGATCGTAAAAGCTATTCATTTGGAACTGCTCATACGCAGAGTCTTTCAGCAGCTCGTATTTTTTAACTTCTTCGGGTTTTAACAATTGCGCAATTTGTTGGTCTATTTGGCTAACCAACTCCTGTTGCTTTTCAATGTTTAACTTAATGTCTGCTTCGCTGGTAAAATATCCGACGCTGCTACTTCCCAAAACACGCTCCCGGTCCATAAGCAATTCGCGCATTTTTTCCTGATCCTGTTTGGATAATGTGAGAGTCTTAAAAAGGATTGAATATTTTTGGTCAAGTGTACGTATTAGATTTTCTTTTTGTAGATTGCTAAATTCATCGCTTTTATTAAGATCACTTTTGTTTGGGCGACTAACATGTGCAGGAGCGGTTGGATTGGTGCCAGGTTTGACTGTCATTTGCCCATGCGGGTTGACCAAGCGAGTATTGGTTGCAGCATTTTTTACCGCCAGATCGTAATCTTCCTGAAGTTTTTCGTAGCTTGTTTTTTGAAGTGCATAGTTCGCCTCCAGATTACGATAATCCAGATAAAGTGATGCGTAGCCAAAAGCCACTAGTACTAATACCGCTGCGAGAACCGCACTAACTATTTTCACATTACCTCCATCATGCCGAAAATCATTATTATGGAATTGAGGTAATTGCACCGAGAACAAATGCCGTATTTAGACTAACAATGATTATTTTAATAAGTGCTGCAGAGATTTTGCTCCGCAGCATAACGGCTACATTCTATCCATGACCTCTATACCAAGCAAATCCAGTCCTTGCGCGATGGTGCGCGCGACCAAATGGCACAGGCGTAAACGGCTGTCACGAATTTCGGGCTCAATTCCATCCTTCAAAATTGGACATGCTTCGTAGAAGGTCATGTAAAGGCTTGCTATCTCATACAGATAAGTACACAGCAAATGCGGCAAAGCCTCTCGTGCAACTTGATCCAACACCTCGCTAAATTGTAGTAATTTAATGGCAAGTGTTTTTTCCTGTTCCGTATTAATGACAAGTGTATTTTGCAAAGATTCTGGTGCAATACCTGCCTTACGAAAAATACTCTGTACGCGAGTGAATGCATACTGCATGTAAGGTGCAGTGTTGCCCTCAAAACTTAGCATGCTCTCCCAACTGAAAATATAATCGTTGGTGCGAGTTTTACTAAGATCGGAATATTTTACCGAGCCTATTCCTACCTTGCGCGCGATTTCAGAAATTTCATTATCTTTTAATTCGGTATTGCGTTCGCGCACCAGGTTATTGGCGCGCTCGACAGCTTCAGTCAACAATTCTGCCAACTTCACAGTGCCGCCGCTGCGAGTCTTAAACGGTTTTCCGTCATTGCCCATCATGGTGCCGAAAGCGAGATGCTCAAGACTAACATCATCGGCTACAAATTTTGCTTTACGGGCAATGGTAAAAACCTGTTGCATATGCAGCGATTGACGCGCATCAATAAAATACATGATTCGATTTGCTTTAACCGCGTCGCTGACACGGTAGCGTATTGCTGCCAAGTCCGTGGTGGCATACAAATATCCACCGTCTTGTTTCTGTATAATTACCGGTGAGGGTTTTCCATCTTTATCGGCTAACTCTTGCAAAAAAACAACCTGTGCACCTTCGCTTTCTACGGCTAAGCGTTGATCTTGTAAATCTTGGACTACTTTTGCAAGGTCGCGGTTGTACGAGCTTTCGCCTCGTACAGTGTTTCTTTCGTGCTCAAATACATCATCATTTTCGCGTAGAGTGACATTAAGTTTTTCATAAATCTCTCTGCAATGGCTTAAAGAAACCTCTTTGAAAAAATTCCATTTTTCTAGAATTTCTGTATCGCCAGATTGCAATCGCACAACATAGTTACGTGCTTTTTCAGCAAAAGCGACGTCATCATCAAAGTGCTTTTTAGCTTGCTGATAAAAAACTTCTAAATCTTTTAAACTCATTTCATTGTTGGAGCTTAATTGCTCTTCAAGCTCCGCTATCAACATTCCAAATTGCGTACCCCAATCACCTACGTGATTTTGGCGAATGACATTGTGGCCTTGAAAATGAAGTAGTCGCGCTAATGCATCGCCAATAATGGTCGAACGCAAGTGGCCGACATGCATTTCTTTGGCGAGGTTAGGGCCGGAATAATCAATCACCACCGTTTGCGGTGCGCTGACTTTTGCGATATTTAAACGAGCATCGGTTTGTGCGTTGGCAATTTGCTCACCGAGCCAAACTGTATTTAAATCTATATTGATAAAACCAGGGCCGGCGATTTCGAGTTTATCGGCAATGCCTTTTAATTCTGGTTCAAGTGCGGCCACTATCTTACCCGCCAATTCCCGTGGGTTGGTGCCCATAGCTTTCGCCGCGCCCATGGCACAGTTAGCTTGGTAGTCGCCAAAACCTGCTTTTTTGCCAGGTGCAATAAGTGCCGGAAGGTCTGCGGGAACGCCGCAAGCTTGCATAGCGTTGAGGACTTTTTGGTTCAGTAATTCGCGAATATTCATAAGGTTTTCAAAGTAATGGCTAGCTAATGTCGTATCTAAATTTAATGACGCATCCTGAGCTTATAATCAACATGCAAAGAGGCGCGAATTGTACCCTATACTTGTGCCAAGCCATAATCTGCCATGCTTAAATAGCTGTACCGCAAATCGCTATACCTTAAGAGGGAAGGAAACATGATAACTGTCATTACAAGTTCAAGCCCCCAAGTTCTCGTAACGCAGGATGAACGTATTTTACGGATACAATTTAATCGACCTGATCGTAAAAACGCATTGTCTCTGGCCATGTATGCAGCGCTTGCGGACATCATCCAAACGGCAAGCAGTGAAAGTAGCGTGCGTGTTTTAGTGCTGAGCGGTGTAAATGAATGTTTTACCAGTGGTAACGATTTACTGGATTTTATGAATGATCCCGACATTCGCGAAAATCACCCCGTAGTTCGCTTTATGGTGGCGTTACAAAACTGTTCGAAACCTGTCGTTGCTGTGGTGCAAGGCCATGCTGTAGGAATTGGTACTACGCTTTTGCTCCATTGTGATTTGGTGTATGCCGCACAAGACGCGCGCTTGCAACTACCTTTTGTTAATTTGGGATTGTGCCCCGAATATGCGAGCAGCTATTTGGTCCCGCGATTAGTGGGGCAACAAAAAGCGGCCGAATTATTATTGTTGGGTGAACCTTTCAATGGCATAGACGCGGAAAAAATGGGTTTTGTAAATGCAGCTCTGCCGACTAACGAATTAATAGCTTTTGCTGAGACAAAAATTCAGCGTCTTGCTAGCCAGCCACCCGCAGCGGTTCGTCGTGCAAAATTATTATTAAAGAAAACGCATCAACAAGGTGTAGAAGCTGCATTGGCTGCCGAATTTATAGGCTTTGCCGAAGGTTTAAATTCTGAAGAATGCAAAGAATCCATAACTGCATTTTTTGAAAAACGTGCACCGGATTTTTCGAAATTTGAGTAAAGAGCTGTGCTAGGAATAAATCTTTCGACTTCTACGCGTTTATAAAAATCCTTCGACAAGCTCAGGATGAACGGAGCACCACTCCTAAGTTTGAATGGATTGCCGTTCGCCCTGAGCTTGTCGAAGGGTAATATCCATTTTCTCGGTTGGCGTTAACGAATCCTTTAAATAATTGCGAGTATGTGTATGAATTCTCCTTTCAATTTTCAAAACAAAAATGTTCTTGTTGTCGGTGGCACTAGCGGTATCAATCGCGGTATTGCGGAGCGCTTCGCCAAATCTGGCGCTCGTGTTGCGGTAGTAAGTCGATCGCAAGAAAAAGTTGATGACACCATTAATTCTTTAAAAAAACATGGCGCTGCAGATGCGAAAGGTTTTTCCGCTGATGTACGCGAGCCTGAGGCTATAAAAAATGGTATAGCTGCATTGCATAATGCATGGGGTAATTTTGATATTGTTGTGTCAGGCGCAGCGGGAAATTTTCCGGCGCTCGCAACGGGAATGTCTGCAAACGGTTTCCGTTCAGTGGTTGAAATTGATTTGCTGGGCACGTTCAATGTCATGCAAGCCGTGTATCCCTTTTTAACCAAACCTGGTGCATCAATTATTAATATCTCCGCACCCCAGTCGATCATTCCAATGGTTGGTCAATCGCATGTGTGTTCTGCAAAAGCCGGTGTAGATATGATTACACGCACCCTTTGCCTGGAGTGGGGAGGCGTGGGTATTCGGATTAATTCGATTATTCCCGGTCCTATCGACAATACCGAAGGAATGAAACGTTTAGCGCCCAACGAAAAAATTCGCGACTTGGTTACTCAATCAGTTCCTTTGCAACGAATGGGCTCAACAGATGATATTGCTAATGCCTGTTTGTTTTTAGCATCAGATTTCGCAAGTTATATTAGCGGAGCTGTCATTCCAGTAGACGGTGGTTGGGCTCAGGGAGGTGCCGCTTTGGTTGGTGCTAGCTTAGCCAAAATGTTAAATGGCAAATAAAAAGCTCAATCACTGCATTGTCATAAGTCTCTTAAACATTAACGAGTAAAACTGGCTCGCAAATAATTTTCGTTAATACAGAGTTTGCAATAAAACATTCTTCATGAGCTTGATGGTGTATGTGTTCAAACTCTTCCGGTGTCGGAATTTTTTCGCCTGAGAAAGTGACCGTCGGTTTAAGTATCGCTTGGGCTAGAAATAATTTTCCGTTTTCATTTTTATTCATTGTTCCTGAAGCCTCGTCAACATAAGTGTCTACGCAAAATCCTCTTTTAGCGGCGAGGCTTAAAAACCATAACATATGGCAATTAGCTAAAGCTGCAATCAACATTTCTTCTGGATCAACCGCCGCAGGATCGGAGTAGGGTGGTGGCACCACATCAGGAGAAGACGATGCGGGTATTTCCAATCCACCATCAAATCGAATTAGATGTTTGCGGCTATAGCGATTGTCTAAAAATTTCTGATCTCCGCGCTGCCAAATAATTTCTGCTGTGCTTTTACTCATTGTAAACTCCAATTAAAGAGATAAATTAGTAAAGTTTATTTCTATTTTGATGCAAATAGACTCCTTAAAAAGCACCTGAGCCATATTGTAGATTGTTTGGCTGATATTGGTATTCCATACAAATAACTTAAAATTACTACGAAAATTTATGAGTGAGAATTATGGCGATACCTATCACCTCAAGTATGAAAGGCACCTTTGCTCTATCCCAGTGTAAAAATATAAAAACTAACGATACCGGATTGAGTAACAAGCAACCAAATCCCCATAACATACTTGTTTTAAATGCTTCAATCAAAAGCCATACTGCACCTATTAGCAATGATGCAGTACCGAGCAATAGAATTATGTTCATATTTTTCCATTATATATTTTATAGTTGGGTTAACGATTTAACACTTGGCTGAACAACTATCTATAAGCATCCAAGCTTGTTCCTTCAATTTCACATACATATTGAATCGATTGAATTTTAGCAAGATGACGTAAATATGGCCCTAAATTTTTAAACATTAGCGGTGGCTTTGCAAATTCGTCTGCCCAATGGGCCAGCATAAATAGGAAGAAATCACACGCCGATAAATTATTGCCTACCAGATACTCCTTTCCCTCTAATACTTCATCCAAAAATGCAAACATCTCAATTATCCGAGCTTCCTGCGCAGCAATGATTCCCGCAGCACCCTTCGAATCTGAAGTATGTTTGCTGGGGTAAAAATACATCATAAGCTCAGGCTGCAATGTCGAATTCAAATAAAAAAACCACTGCAAAAATTCTGGTCGAAGCGGATCACCAATTTTAGGTGCGAGATTTGACTGGGGATGTTGATCACATAGATGCAAACAAATAGCAGCGCTTTCAAAAATAACCAATTCGCCATCTATAAGTGTCGGAATTCTACCAGTAGGATTTAATGCTAAATAGTCAGAGGATTTGTGCGCATTGGTCTTTCTATCCACTAATATCAACTCGTGTTCAACACCGAGTTCTCTCAATACTAAATGCGGGGCCCAACTGGCGTTGCGTGGATAGTAGAAAAGTTTGTACATCTAAAGCTCCATTTTGAATTTCTTACATGTAATCTGGAAATCGTCATACCCGCAGGGTATCCAGAGACTTTTAATACAAATCTTGCTAGCTTAATGTGGGAGTCGTCATTCTCAGCTAGGCGCCCCCGCTCGCGGGAATCCAGCTCTTGCTTGATATATGAAAGCCGGATTACTCGCTTGGCTCGCCCTTTGGGTCAACCTTTGGTTGTTCAAAGCACTTTGTGCTTTAGTCCCGCCTACGCGAGGATGACGACCAAATATTTTTCGTTTTTTCAGTTAATTTATTTACGCAATTAGATATGGTTATTTTCCGATAATAAAAAGAAGATTTTTTGTTCATTTATTCACTAGCCTTGTAAAGGCATGCACTTAGTTTTCTTGCAAAATAATATGTTTTTGATCGCAATATTGCTTGAACGTTTAAATTTTTTACGTCGTATACTGAAAGGCAAGGCTTATCAATTTCACATACAAAACAAAATTTTGGTGTTAATGGGACTATGACACTTTCAGTTGGATTATCAGATACGATAAACTCTAGGTCTTTACTTTCACTAATGTACCATTTAAGCCAATTATTTCGCGCAACGTTGCCATCTATTGCCATTTCCATGACTTGCCCGCGTTTAAAATGTATAGGGATAGTTCCGTCAGCCTCGGCATATATTCCATGCTTCAACTCGATATCTAGTTTCTGTGCGTTAGTTAAGATATTGGCAGAAACTCCTTTAGGATTATCTTTTAAAAGTTCATCATATTTTCTTATATTTGATCGAAAATACCATAGTGAGTAGAACTCGCTAAGTATTTTATGTCCGTGAGCAGGTATAGATTTTAATGGTGATTTTAATATTTGTTCTGCCAGAGATTGATATTGATCTTCAATTTTTTTGCCATAGCCTTTTTCTGATCGTTGGTCCCATACTCTATCTGCACAAAACATTTTGTTTCTAGGATGGGCATGAAATATTTTGCGCTCATTCAATCTGTAAACCTGAACCATTCCAGAAGATCCACAAAATCTTTCTATGGACTTATTCGGGAAGATATGTTGGTTTTTGACAATTCCATTGATCAATGAGCGTCTCCGCTATTTTTATAGATTAGTTTTTGTCCTTATAAATTAGCTATGATATTTTCACGGTTTAAAAATAAACCCGCCAGCGGCGGGTTTATTTTTCATCCATCACTGATTAAACAAAAACTCCATCAGTGCTTTTTGGGCGTGTAAGCGGTTTTCTGCTTCTTCCCAAACGATTGCGTTTGGGTCGTCCATTATTTCGGCGCTGACTTCTTTGCCTCTGTAAGCAGGTAGGCAGTGCATGAAGAGGACGTCTGGATTTGCGTGACTTAAAAGTTCACGATTGACTTGATAGCCACTGAAAATTTTCTCGCGTTGTTTTCGTTCGTCTTCTTGGCCCATAGATGCCCAAGTGTCGGTTACCACCAAGTCTGCATTTTTTACAGCTTCTTGTGGACTTTGGGTTAACACGACGCGATTTTTATATTTCTCGATCATGTGCTCCCAAGGTTCAAAACCTTTAGGTGTTGCGATGCGCAATTGGAAATCACACAACTCGGCGGCCTGCATGTAGCTTTGGCACATGTTGTTGCCATCGCCAACCCAGGCTACTGTTTTGCCAGCAAGCGTGCCGCGTTGTTCAACGAAGGTTTGGATGTCGGCAAGTAATTGGCAGGGGTGATGATCGTCGGTCAAGCCATTCACCACCGGCACGCGCGAATATTCTGCAAAGCGTTCAACGGTTGCGTGAGCAAAGGTTCGGATCATTACCATATCGACCATGCTCGCGATGCAGCGTGCAGAGTCTTCTACGGGTTCGCCGCGACCTAATTGTGAATCTTTTGTGGAGAGAAAAATCGCGTGGCCACCGGCTTGCGCCATGGCAGACTCGAAAGAGACGCGCGTTCGGGTGGATGATTTTTCAAAAATCATCGCCAGCACTTTGTCTTTAAAAATTTCTGTGGCTACGCCTTTGCGCTGTAAAGCTTTTAGCTCTATAGCGCGCTTGATGATGTGGTTTAGCTCGTCGCGGTTAACGTCTTCGAGGGTTAAAAAATGTCTCGGTGCCTTTGGGGGAACCATAATGCTCTTCTCTTTATAGAGCAGCTGGAAAAGTGTTAAAGCTGCTCTTTGTTGCTGCGGGTTATGACGGCAAAAAGCCGTCTCCCGCTTTAAAACTCAGTTACTAATTCAACCACTTTGGTAACCAGTTCATTGGCTTCTTCATCCGTCAGGATGAAGGTTGGTAGCAAACGAATGGTGTTAACTGAGGTTACGTTAATCAAAATACCTTTCGCGCGAGCTTTATCCATTAGCTCGGCAGCAGGTGCGTTCAGTTCAATACCAATCATTAAACCTTTACCGCGGATATCAACCACTTTGGGGTGACCTGCAAGTTTGGTTTTAAAGTCGGCTAATAATTTTTCCCCAAGCTGTTTCGCTCTGGGAATAAGGTTTTCTGCAATCAGTGTTTCAACTACCGCAACACCGGCGCGGGTTGCAAGTGGGTTACCACCAAAAGTAGTGCCGTGATTTCCTTGTTGCAACACATCTGCAGCTTTACCACGTGCGAGGCAGGCGCCGATGGGCACGCCGTTGCCAAGACCTTTAGCGGTAGTGACTACATCCGGCAATATTCCGTTGTGTTGATAAGCGAAAAAGGTGCCGGTACGGCCGTTACCTGTCTGGATTTCATCCAGCATGAGCAGCCAGCCGTTAGCATCCGCGATTTTGCGCAATTGGTTTAAATAATCTGGCGCGGGTACCCGCACGCCGCCTTCGCCTTGTACGGGTTCAACCAGAATAGCGACTATATTGCTGTGCTCTTTGGCCGCAGCTTCTACGGCAGCTACATCGTTAAAAGGTACTCTGATAAAGCCTTCTACTAATGGCTCAAAACCTACCTGAATTTTCGGGTTGCCGGTAGCACTCAAGGTAGCGAGAGTTCTGCCGTGGAAGCTATTGTTGGTTACTATGATGGCGGGATTTTTTTTGCCGCTATCATTCGCAAATTTACGCGCGATTTTGATCGCTGCTTCGTTAGCTTCCGCGCCTGAGTTGGAAAAGAAAACTTTGTCCATACCGGATTGCTGGATCAGCAAATCGGCCAAGCGTTGTTGGGTTGGAATGTTGTAATAGTTGGAGCAATGAATAAGCGTGCTGATTTGTTCAGTCAGCGCCTTGGTTACTGCAGGGTGTGAATAGCCAAGGCCACATACGGCAATACCGCTAATAGCATCCAGATATGAGTTGCCCTTGTCGTCCCACACTCGGCTACCTTCGCCCTTGGTCAGGGTGAGAGTTCTGGTGCCGTAAGTGTTCATCAGGGTAGTCATCATCTTCTCCAAAAACTAAAATCAAAAGTGCTCGTCTAAAACATAAAAAATAAAACACCAAAGCCATTAAGTTGACTCAGTGTTAAAAGATGCAGGGAATTAACCACAGCGCTAAAAACAAAAAACAGTTCTGCAAGTTGCACAACACTGTTTGAGAGAATCGTAGATTTTGCGCCTATTACATCATCTATATGTAAAGCCACAAAATGAGCTGCAATAGTATAAGCAAATGGCTTTATTGGCAAATTTAGGGTGCCAAAACCGCCTTTTTACAGGACTTCTGGTATTGCTGTACGACTTCAGAAAACAATAACGCAATAAAAATAACACTAAGTTTTTTTCGTTTTTTAGGTGTGCCAGGAGATAAAAATAGTATGAGCTCGCATTAGCGATAAGGTAGGATCACCTCCATATTTTGATGTTTAGAGTTTATCCATGAAAAAAATCGCACCTTTATTTAGCCTATGTGGCGTTTTTGCGCTGACAGCTCACGCGCAAACGGGAATAGACACCTTGGTCGTAACAGGGACGCGCAATACTGATTCCGCAGTAGGACTAAATGTTTTAAGTGCGGATCAACAATTACCGGGCGCACGAGCAGATGTTGCTGAATTATTGCAGGGCATAAATGGCTTGCAAGCTGATAGTCGTTCAAATTACGCGCAGGATACTCGCATCACCTTACGTGGTTTCGGCGCTCGTTCGGCATTTGGCGTACGCGGGTTGGAATTGCAGATCGATGGGATACCACTTTCCATGCCGGATGGCCAGGGTCAATTTTCTGGAGCGGTACTGGATGGGGTAGGGCAAATCAATGTTTTAACCGGACCGGTTGCCGCTCTATATGGAAATGGAGCGGGTGGGGTGATCAATTTGCGCAGCTATGCGCCGCAGAAAAATTATTTATCAGCAGATACGGCGACGGGCGAGGATAGGTTTGCACGCCACCATATTCTCGGTGAGTTTAGCGAAGCTGAATTAGCTGTGCGTGTGCAAGCCAGTAAATTTACAGCGGACGGAAATCGCCCGCACGCGGAAGCTGAGCGGAAACAATTTGGCGCCCAGGTTTATTACACGCTCGATAATGGTGTGCAGGCGCAATATAGATTCGATAAAGAAGAATCACCACTCTTGCAAGATCCGTTGGGCCTCTCGCAAGGTCAATGGCAAGCTGATCCTTATCAAATTAATACCAGTGCCGAGTTATTTAACACGCGCAAATCAATATCGCATTTGCAAAATGCATTTAGTTTGCGGCAAGAGCAGGGTGATCAGCGTTGGCAAGTTGCGGTGTGGCAGGGCGACCGTCAAATCCGGCAGTTTCTTGCATTTAGCGGCGACGCGCTTTCAAATTCCGGCGGTATTGTGGATTTGAATCGGCAATTTGGTGGCGGTAACGGCAACTACACATGGGATATCAATTTCTACGACCAAGCGTTGAGTTTTACCCTGGGCGGCGAATGGTCTTCTATGAACGACACACGCAAAGGTTATGTTAACGAAAATGGTACTCAAGGTGACCTGCGACGTGACGAACTTGGCGAAGCTGATAATCGCGATGGATATTTTTTATTGCAATGGCAAGCGAGTGATTATTGGCATTTCCTAGTAGGTGCACGGGCCTCACATTTGCAATTATCCGTTGAGGATTATTTTATTATTCCCACCAAAAACGCGGATGACAGTGGCGAAAAAACATTTAACCGTAATACTGCTACTATCGCAACGCGCTACAACATTGATGAACATTTTTCATTCCACGCAGCAGTCGGTAGCGGTTTTGAAACCCCAACACTTACTGAAATGGCCTACACCAATAACGATAAAGGTTTCAATAATAGCCTTGATACAGCCAGCAACCATCAACAAGAAATTGGGTTCGATTATAAACACGAAAAAATAAACATTGCTCTCACAGCGTTCAATATAAAAACTCGCGATGAATTGATGGTTGACCAATCCAATAATGGGCGTACAACTTATTTGAACGCAGCAGAAACCAAACGAAAAGGAATTGAGTTGAACAGTGACTTTACGTTCAACACTGCGCTAGATGCTCGAATCGCATTAAATTACACCGATGCAACCTACACTCAAGGCCAGTTTTCAACCCTCGAATTACCGGGCGTTGCAAAACAAAATCACTACGCTCAAATCAACTGGTCTCCGTTTTCCAATGCGTTATTGCGTGTAGGGCTGAGTGTTGTTCATCGCAGCGAGGTTGCGAGTAGTGATACCAACCAAATTAAAGCGCCTTCGTACACCACAGCTGACGTTGCGATGTCGGGCGAATTCAATTGGTCAGGTGCTGTGCAAACTCAATGGTGGGTAAAATCTTCAAATATTACTGATGAAAATTACGTGGGTTCAGTTATTGTCAACCAGACAAATGGGCGCGCGTTTGAATCAGCAAGTGGGCGCAATTTGTCTGCGGGCGCAAGGATTAATTATTCGTTTTAAAGGCATTGAAATCATTATGAGTAATACGCCGCAGCTTCATGAAAAATTTCGATACTCAGTAAATTACGTCGGGAACGAACGTGAACCGGTTTTAATTATCGATGAGTTTTTAGCAGACGCAAAGTCCTTGGTGGATTTTACACAAAAATCCAGTTTTAATTCGGCAGACACCTACTACCCCGGGCTGCGTGCACCTGCACCAAATTTGTATCTTGAGATTTTGAGTCATTATCTACACGATATAGTGGCTGAGACTTTTGGATTGCGTGATGAAAATGTTAAGAGCGCTAAGGCCGATTTTTCACTTGTCACTACTTCACCGAAAAATCTGAAACACATACAAACTATACCGCATTTTGACTCAACAAAAAAATCTGAGCTAGCTGCAGTACACTATTTATGTGATGGTGATAAAGGTGGTACTTCACTATATCGGCATCGTGCAACGGGATTCGAATATGTAGATGGAAAACGTATTTATGATTATGAAGAAAGTGTTCGGCGTGAAATTGAAAAATCATCATATGTGCCTGCTTATATTAACGGCAGCAATGACCGTTTTGAACGTATAGCCTCCTATGAGGCCGTATTTAATCGTTTCATTATGTATCGTTGTACCAGCCTACACTCTGGAAATATCGCGTCGGATTTCGATTTCGATAAGAATCCGCGAACAGGTCGTTTAACGCTTAATACTTTTATTTTTTGTCATGAGTAATTTTTTAGAGAGCCTGCCGCGCTATCCGCTGAGTGAATTACGCGATGAGTTTTTTCTGGCAATCGCCGAAGGTACGCTGCTTTTAGAAGCGGAACCCGGTGCCGGTAAATCTACACTGGCACCTTTGTGGATGCTTAATCGTATTGAAGACAATAAAAAAATAATTCTCGTTCAGCCGCGCGTGTTGGCAGTGCAAGCGCTAGCGCAGCGGTTAGCAGAATTGGTTGGGGACGACGTAGGGCAAACTGTTGGTTATCAAATTCCCTACGATAATCGTATAAGCAGTAATTCGCGTATTTGGGTAATGACCCCCGGAATTTTATTGCAGCACTTATTGCAAGATCCTGCATTAGAAAATGTTGGCTGCGTTATTCTCGACGAAATACATGAGCGATCAGTCAACCAGGACACTGCATGGGCATGGTTGCAGGAAGTGCAAATATTGCGCGATGACCTGCAGTTGATTTTGATGAGCGCAACTCCAGATCCGCAATTACAGCAAAAAATTAAGCAGCGGTTATTTGCACCGGGCCGTTGCTTTCCAGTGACAACCCAATTTCTTCCTGCGAAAACAACTACTCCCTACGGTGAAAAAATTGAAGAGCATGTATTGCGTGCGCTGTCTTCGCATCGCGAATTTGAACAATCAACTACGCTGATTTTTTTGCCGGGTTGGAGTGAAATTGAAAAATGCGCGCAAGCTATTAAAACGCGTTTTCCTGAGCAAGCGGTTTATCGCTTACACAGCAAGGTTCCTCCTCCCGAACAAAAACGTGCGATCAATCCTGCAGCCGGAAAACGAATAATTCTCGCCACTAATATTGCCGAAACTTCATTAACGATTGCAGATGTAACCTTGGTTATAGATTCAGGTTTAGTGCGCCGTCCCGATTATGAACAGCGCACCGGTTTAACACGGTTACGTTTGGTTCGCATAAGCCAAGCAAGTGCAGATCAACGTCGCGGTCGTGCTGGTCGAGTACAGGCTGGTCATTGCATTCGCCTTTGGTCGCCAGATCAACCGCTTGCAGCAGCAGATCTACCTGAAATTCGCGCTACAGATTATTTGCCGCTTGCATTGCGATTAGCTCACTGGGGAACTGCAGCAAACCTGTTGTCTTGGTTGGAAGCGCCCAATTCATTGACCTTAACGTTTGCACAACAGCAATTGCAGAAAATGCAATTATTGGATGATGAAAACAACATAACTGTGACCGGCAAAAAAGTTAGTGATTTAGGAACTCATCCGCGCATTGCTGCATTTTTATTGACTCAACAAAACACCATAAACGAAGCAGAAATTTTGCTGGCTTTGGCGTTACATTTTGATTTAACTGATGCATCTAACATGGATGATTTGTTAAGCGCTGCCGCTCACGAATTGCAACGCAATCGTCAATGGCAACAGCTACAAAAACGCTGGTTACAGAAATTAAAAATCACCGTTAAAAATGAAGCTGCGATTGACGTTAAAGCTCTTGCGCGTGTGTTTAGCGATCGCATCGGATATTTGCAAGAATCAGGGCGCTACCGTTTAAATTCAGGTATCAGTGTAGATTCACAATCGCAGCTAGCGTCGCAATGGGTGGTGTTTCCTATTATCAACCCCATTCCCAAAGGACACACAGGTATTGGCTTCACCTTGAAGTTGTCTTCAGAAGAGCAGCGCGTTTTTAGCCAAGAGACAACCCAGTTAATATTTAAAAATGGCAACTGGCAAATTCATGCGCAATGGCGGATGGGAGGCGTAGTAGTCAATGACGAATTTTCTGCATGCCCACCACAAAATGTCCCGACGCTGTTGATAGAAGTAATAGGCGACGCAATCCGTGAAAAAGGTTTAGCTCATTTGCAGTGGAGCCGTACCGCTGAACTTTTGCTACAGCGTGCGCGTTTTATTCAACAGCAAAGGTTGCTGGAATTACCAGATCTCAGCGATGAAGCGCTAATAAATTCGCTGGATCAATGGTTGCAACCTTTCCTAAATGAGCGAACTCAACTTGAGCAACTACCATGGCAGGCGGCTTTGGAATTTTATCTTGGTTATGAAAATTGTAGTGCGATTGCACTTTATCTGCCCGAAAAAATAATACTACCCAGTGGGCGCTCCATCATTGTTGAGTTTTCTGCCGAAGGTATGCCCCAGGTTGCGGCCAAGCTTCAGGAGTTTTTTGGTTGTGAGCAGTTGCAATTAGCGGGTGGAAAACTACCTTTAAAAATTCATTTGTTGTCCCCCAATGGTAGCCCGCTTGCTATCACCACTAATCTGCAAACTTTTTGGCAGCAAGCCTATTCTGAAGTGCGAAAGGAAATGCGTGGTAAATATCCGCGCCATCCTTGGCCAGAAAATCCTCTCGAACATGAAGCCACAGCCTTAACGAAGCGTAAACTCGCCCTTCAGGAAAAGTCGAATCCTAGTGTTAAATAATGATATGCGCGCCAAGCAGGTCATAACTAATTCACTAGAGTGAATTTCTCACAATGGTGATAGACAATTTTTTACAGAATGAAAGCAACCCTTCATTTAAAATATTTCACTATGAACATTTTTTAGCTTGTTCCACATATAAGACGACAACAGTTTAGGGCGATTAGATATTGGACGCGTTTTTTTTGAAAGCAGAAGATGGTTCGGTTGGAAATTTCATTAATTTATGAATCTATGTAAGGGAAAAACTATGATCAAGTATATTGCATTGGTAGCTCTGCTTTGTCTCTCCTCAAGTAAAACGTTCGCTTCGTTCATCTACGCAGATGATTTTGTTGTTGGAGCGGACACGACCCGTCTCATTGATAATGTCACCCTGAGCTGGCTGAGTGGTACAGGTAATGTATCATCGAGTTCAGTACATGATTCCGCTGTGCTTGATCATCAACATTTTGGTGGACCAATCGATGCGGCAACTTATGACACCGTCCCCGGAATTTCGCATGAAGTTTTAGGAAGCCCCAACTCGTATACCTATGGGGCGCTTCAAGTAGACTTTGATGCACCTGTTCGATCGTTTGGCATGAAAGTGGAAAATCTTAGTGGTGACGGCTTTGGGGTATATGTTTTTGATACTGATGGAAGCTTCGTAGAGAGACTCAGCGCTTATGTTGATCAGTCACGCGACAGCTTAAATCATCCATATTTCGATGGAAGTTTCCGTTGGGATTTTGGTTATGATGTGGGCTTGATCAAATTAGGCAGTGCCGCCTCAGCAGGCTACGTATATGCGTTAGATGTTACACACGTACCTGAACCTTCTTCCCTTATTTTGTTAGGTATTGGGCTTTTATGTGTAGTGAAAGTTCGCCGTTCAATTAATTCGTCTGCAAAACAACACGTTGCTTAAGTGTTCTTATGAACCGCCAACCTGACAACTAATTTCAGTTTGGTGGTTCACATGATTCTAATTGAAACCTGCTAATTTTCTGCTTCGTTTCTTCTTTTCCGCCAGATAATTGCAGCTGGTTTGATCATTACCATAGATAGAACAGGAGCCAATGGAAATTGCACTAAAAAATTCACTTGTGTCTACAATGGCAGTCCCTTGGTCATGATTATAACCTACAAAAATTTGGCGATATTCCTATTCTGATGCCCGCAAAAAAAATGCGTGTCGAATATCCATGTCCCTTGGCCTGAAAATTCTTGGGCGTGAAGCAATACTTTGATCAAACTAAAACTTGCTATACAGGAAAAGTCATCTTAAATTGTTAAATGATGATATAAAACAACTTCACTTCAATCAAAGTGATTCTTATCACAAAGAGCGTGGATGGTTTTTCACGGCTTTTATTTTTTGAAGGAGTAAGATGCGCCTAATTAAATGTTAATTTCGATCGATATTTAAGAAAAGGCTAACTTAGAACGATTACAGAGTGGACGACTTCTAAAAATAAGCAGACCATTGTTCGGTTAGAACTTTATTAACCCAGATAAGGAAAACTTTATGATTAAACACATTGCAGTGATAGCTCTCCTCTGTTTATCTTCAAGTAATACGTTTGCCTCTTATATTTATGCCAATGATTTCAGCGTCGGTTCCGACACAACTCAATTGACTGATAACGTTACCTTGCAGTGGTTAAGCAGTGAAGACGGCCTTTCGGGTAGTTCAGTGAGTGACTCATGGTTGCCGAACAAACATTTTGGTGGCGCCTCTAGTGCGGCTACTTGGGACTCTGGTATGTCGCAATACGTAAACCTTATGTATGGGTCGACTAATCCTTACGCATCTTACAGAGCGCTTCAGTTAGACTTCATCGCCCCCGTTCGATCCTTTGGTATGAAAGTTGAGAGCGATAGTGGAGATAGTTTTGGCGTCTATGTCTTTGATACAAATGGAAACTTTGTAGAGGCGTTAAGGGCATACCAATCCACGGCATTCTTGCAACCGGATACCCAGGAGGGGCGTTACCATAATGGGAGTTTCCACTGGGATTTTGACTACGATGTAGGGCAGATCAAAGTTGGTAGCACGTCGGCGGCGGGCTATGTGTACGCGTTGGATGTTACTCAAGTCCCTGAACCATCTTCAATTATTTTGCTGGGCCTAGGACTTTTGGGTATTTTAAAATCTCGACGTTCGTTTAATTCCTCTTCTCCAAAGCAGAAAGCTGTCTGATACCTCTTTAGAACATCAACCTGAGATCAGCTTTCAGGTTGATTGTTTCTATAATCTAATCGTAACCCGCAAATTTTTCTTTCGATCTTTCTTTTTATAATCAGTCAGTCGCAGTGGATGTGTTTGTCACTGTAATCCACTATTTCGTTTTCTCATGTAATATAAGGTTTTCCGCGACCGTATAATGCTGGAGCGTAACTGAGAAACTGGAAATCTTATGAATAAACTCGAAAACGGTTATGTCACCGGGAATATGCGTTGGTTATTGCAGCTTGAAGGTTTGGCGATTTTTCTATTTGCGTTAATGGCCTATCAATTTCTGGGTTTTGCCTGGGGCTTTTTTATTTTAATATTCTTGTTGCCGGATCTATCACTGATCGCCTATTTTCACAGTCCAAATGTCGGTGCAGTTGTCTATAATATTGCCCACTCCTATATCTTGCCGTTGATGTTATTCGCTTACGGTTTTTTCGTATCATCTTCAGATGCAGACAAAGTCGCTATCGTATGGATTGCACATATAGGTTTTGATCGCGCTTTAGGTTTTGGACTTAAATATCCTCGCGGTTTTCGCTACACTCACATGGGTAAGTTAGGGCACAACAAAGAATTCGAATAATATGTGGTGTGTTCGTATGACTAAATGCATTAACTGTTTGCGCAAATAGATTTTGTAAATCAATTTATACAGTGAGCGGATATTATGAGCATTACCCGTATCAATCATTTCGAAGCAAAACCTGGCCATGAAGCAGATTTGCATGAGTTTATGAATTCTGTTATTGCGGAAATACGTTGTGTTGACGGCTGTATAAGTTGCAAACTTTTAAACGGTGTTGAAGATAAAGCGCAGCTAGCAGTCATTGAAGAATGGGAATCGATTGAACATCACAAAGCTGCTGCGAGTATGATTCCAAAGGAGCAAATTGAAAAAGCCATGGCCTTTTTCGCTAAACCGCCTTTTGGAGTTTCTTACACAACAGAGTAAGACTGAAAATGAAAATAACACCGCAGTATTCCAATTTTGCAAAAGCTACCTCGCGTTTCTGTGGTCATCCTGGTATTTTTGTGTTAGCCGTATCTTCGATTTTATGTTGGATTATTACAGGCCCGCTATTTCATTTTAGTGACACCTGGCAACTCGTCATTAATACTGCGACCACCATAGTCACCTTCCTCATGGTATTTTTAATTCAAACTACGCAAAATCGTGATACCGAAGCAATTCAGATGAAATTAGATGAACTTATTCGCGCAACACAAGGCGCGCATAATGTTTTGTTAGATGTCGAAGATATGGACGACGTACAAATGGAAGAAATTCGTCTTCGCTATCAGCTCCTTGCCAAATTAGCGCGTGAAAGTATTGCAACGGGCTCGGTTGACACTGACACGCCAGATTTTACGTCGCGCACAGAAAAATAGGGAATTCGTTTGGATAAATCAACTCTATTAAATGCTGAAATTAGTGAAATTTATCGCCGTGAGTCTCGCCGTGTGCTGGCTACGCTTATTCGATTGCTGCGAGATTTTGATTTAGCCGAAGAAGCTTTGCATGATGCGTTTATGGCGGCGCTTGCTCAGTGGCCTGATGCGGGTATTCCTAATAATCCGCGCGCCTGGTTGGTATCTGCAGGTCGATTTAAAGCGATTGATCATTTGCGCAGACGTGCATTATTTAATAAATCGCTCTCAGGTATTGCTGATGGGCTCGAACAAGCTGTTAGCGATAGTGACGATTGGTTAAATGAGGCAATTGAAGATGACCAGTTAAAATTAATTTTTACATGTTGTCATCCCGGAATTTCGCAAGAGGCACAACTTGCATTAACGCTGCGCGAAGTATGCGGTTTAACGACCGAAGAAATCGCACGCGCATTTTTAGCAACTCCCTCGACCGTCGCCCAGCGCATCGTGCGAGCAAAAAATAAAATTCGCGATGCCTCCATTCCCTATGAAGTACCTGCGCAGCATGAATTGCCTGAGCGCCTCAGCTCTGTGCTCAAAGTTATTTATTTGTTATTTAATGAAGGATATTCAGCGTCTTCAGGTGAATCTATCACTCGCCAGCATCTCGCCCGTGAAGCCATTCGATTGGGGCAACTATTAAACCAACTGCTTCCGCAGGCTGAAGTGTTGGGCTTACTAGGATTAATGTTGGTACAAGACGCCCGCAGTGCAGCTCGCGTTGATAGCCATGGCGATTTAATTACGTTGGAGCAACAGGATCGGAGTTTATGGGATCACGGCGAAATTGCGAAAGCCTCACAGCTTATTCGACAGGCGTTGCGCATGGGTGGTTTTGGTGTTTATTCCGTGCAGGCTGCGATTGCAGCTGTTCACGCGGAGGCGCCCAGTTATGCAAAAACCGATTGGGCCGAGATTCTGGGCCTGTATGATTTACTCATGCGCATTAATCCTTCCCCTATCGTTGCGCTAAATCGGGCGGTTGCCTTGGCCATGCATCAAGGTGCGGAGGCTGGTTTGCGCGAAATTGAAGCCATTGGTACACAGGGAGATTTGCAGGATTACCATTTATTCCACGCGGTCCGCGCTGATTTTTGTCGACAGTTGGGGTTTATGGCGCAGGCGAAGTCAGCGTATGAGCGCGCATTGTTACTCACTCAACAAGAACCTGAGCAGCGTTTCTTGAGGGAAAAAATTGCCCAACTCAGCAGTTGTTAACCCAATTACAAAAAAAATAAAAATATTTCCAATTCTCTGTCGATTTTCATATCTCCTGTACGACTAATAGTACCTCGATAAATTTTATTGAGAGGCAGCTAAAGCCATACAACCTGTTAACGATATTTAAAATGCAACAAATTACGCCATTTCACGATTAGGCTGAAATTCCGTTGCCGTTAGTTGCAAGGATAACCATGAGTTTTCATGACAAGTTGTTCAAACAATTAAGCCAGTAGTGCGTGACCCAATTTGTTAAATCGAGGTGCATGATGAACTCAATTTCGCAAGGATAAAATTATTATTTCTGATTTACATCACGCTTATGAAACTAATTATTTAGGAGGTTACGATGAAATATAAAGGTAGCTGCCATTGCGGCAATATAAAGTTTGAAGCTGAGGGCGAGATAAAAGATGCGTTGGCGTGCAATTGTTCTATATGTATACGTAAAGGATCACTTCTGTGGTTTATTCCTGCCTCACAAGTAACTTTGTTAACGCCTCGCGAAAATATTACAACCTATACATTCAATAAGCACATCATCAAACATCAATTCTGCGGTGTTTGTGGTGTGCAACCCTTTGGTGAAGCTGTAGATCCAACAGGGGTTCCAACCTTTGCTATTAATATTCGTTGTATCGAAAATATAGATCCATTAGCAGTACCGGTTCATTACTACGATGGCAAATCACACTAAAACTGGAGGTAATATCATGACTCAATATGTAGATGGTTTTTTGCTACCCATTGCCGCTGACAAACTCGACGATTATAAGAAGCTGGCGAATAAAGCTGGAGAGATCTGGATAGAGCATGGGGCTCTGGCCTATTGGGAAACCGTGAGTGACGATTTGGGTGGAGACGAAACCCGCTCGTTTAAAATTTGCGCTGATGCAAAGGAAAATGAAGTAGTGATATTCGCGTGGGTAGTTTACCCGTCGCGTGAGGTTCGCGATCGGGTCATGGCAGCCGTTATGGAAGATCCACGGTTACGTGAAAATACAGAAATGCCCTTTGACATGAATCGCATGGCGCATGGTGGGTTTAAACCACTTGTGGTTGTTGAAAAAAAATAACGTAAATTTTCTTAATAATAGAGACATTAAATTATGGCGAAGCAAATATTTGTTAATCTTTCTGTGAAAGATTTAAATAAGTCAAAAGCTTTTTTTGGGGCCTTGGGTTATAGCTTTAATCCGCAGTTTACTAATGACGATGCGGCTTGCATGGTTATCAGTGACACAATTTACACAATGTTGCTAACCGAACCTTTCTTTAAAAAATTCACTGAGAAGGATCTTGTGGATGCAAAAAAAGCAACGGAAGTTTTGGTATGTCTGTCGGCCGATAGTCGTACCGAGGTCGATGACATAGTTAGAAAAGCTGTTGCCGGTGGTGGTCGAATTTACAATGAGCCGCAGGACCACGGTTTTATGTACTGTCACGGCTTTGAAGATCTGGATGGTCACCAATGGGAGTTCGCCTACATGGAACCCAGCCATGTTCAATAATGTTGCAAATGTAAGCATTGTTCAAACGATGCTTCAGCAATTTTTCTTAAACCGGAGAGTGAATAATGAAGTATTTATGTCTTGTTTATTATGAAGAAAAAACAATTAATGCTATGTCGCAGTCAGAGTGGAAATCATTGAACGAAGAGTGCGTTGCCTGCGGGGAGGATCTACGTGGTGGCGGTTACATGATTGGCGGTAACGCTCTGCACTCGGTAACCACCGCTACCAGTGTTCGCGTTCGTGACGGTAAGCCCCTTATTACCGACGGTCCCTTTGCAGAAACAAAAGAGCAGTTGGCAGGATTTTATTTAATTGATGCTCGCGATTTAAATGAAGCGATTCAAATAGCAAGTAAAATTCCTCCTGCGCGTTTGGGTTGTATTGAAATCAGGCCCGTTCGCGAATTAGAACCGTCAAAAGATGAGCGCTTGCAACCGCAATTTGCATAGTAAATTTAAATCCAGGAGTGAATCATATGCAAAGCCCGCGATTTCTAGAACTACCTCCGTTACTTATTGCTGGTATGCGTGAAATTTTAAGTGATCAAAGCCCACAAACAATTCCGATTTTATGGAAAAATTTCGCACCTTATATTGATAATATTCCTTGTCAGGTTGGGCAGGCAGCATATGGTTTGTGCGTGAAAAGTAGTGGTAGCAGTAATGCGAATTTTTATTATATGGCCGGTTGTGAAGTTAGCGAGTTTGTAAACTTGCCGGCAGAGTTAAGTCCTTTCATAGTGTCCGCACACAAATATGCAGTCTTCTCTCATGACACTCATGTTTCAAAAATCAGAGAAACTATTGATTACATTTTTGATACATGGCTGCCAGAATCTGGCAAGCAACATAATGCGCAAGCAATACAATTTTTCGAGCGTTATGCTGAAGACTTTGATCCGAATGTTGGTATTGGCCGCACTGAAATTTGGTTGCCAATCTTTTAGATTGATATTCAGCAACGGTTAATATTTTAACTAACCAAGCATTTTTCTTGCACAAAGCTTCCATAATCTTTGCACGCTTGCTTACTGCTATTTATAGCAAAAAGCGCATAATGAATACATCTGCAAATATTTTTTTGCAGAATTTTTCTCAGCAATTATTGTGGAGTCTAATTATGAAAAAGTTTAAGAAGATAGTAGTTGCGGTAGCGGCAAGTAGTATTCTTAGTGTGGCCGCGTTTGCTATCGCTGATGAATCCAAAGAACTTGAAGAGCCCGGATTTCATCACCATTTCAAAACAGATGATGGCGATGTACATCCAGTGCATGGGCAAAGAGGGCATGGAATGAGGGAGCACGGGCGTCTACCTCTTCACTTGCTAAATTTAACTGATTCGCAAAAGCAGACGTTGGAAACTTCACGTGCTGAACGGCGCCCAGCTATGAGGGAAACCCATGAAAAATTACGTGCAGCCCGTGAGGCCCTTGCTAAGGCAGGAGATCAAAATGCCGATGATGCAACACTTAATAGGATTGCAAGTGATCTTGCAGCTATTATCGCGCAGCAAGAAGTTGCCCGCATTAAAATGCACAGGGAATTTCTGAATATTTTAACGCCAGAGCAAAAGGAAAAAATGGCAGCGTTTGAGGCCAAACATAAAGGTTCTACACGTTGGAAGGATAGAGAAAAGAATAGGCAGAAACATACGTCGTCAAAAAGTGTAACAAATAGCTAAGGGCGTTTTTTCTTCCACCTATTTTTGATCAATGAAGAACACAATCATTACATTTCATTATTGAAAATAGGTGGATTGCCTGCATACCCAGAAGAAACTTTGCTTTTAGCAGATTTGCGAATCCAGCCTATACTTTTAGCATCATATGGGAAGAAGGATTCGATCGTGCTAAAAAAAATGATTGTGAAATTAACCTTGTGCTCTATATGTTTGCCTGTTAGTGCAGGCGACAATCAAGCTTACGAATGGGCGAATGCCCTAACGCTAGAGTCCATTAGTAACTTTCAGGGGGGCAATAAAAGCGGAACTCGCAATCTTGCTAACCTTGATATAAGTTTGACAGTAGATACGCAATCCGCAGGTTGGTGGAGTGAAGGAACTTTGTTTGCCTATGTCCTGGGCACCTATGGTAAACCGCCATCAGAATTAACAGGTGAGCTTCAAACTCTTTCGAACATAGAAGCATACGATAATATAAGCCTTTATGAATTTTGGTATCAGCACAGTTTTATGAGCGGTGCGGTGAAATTATTGGTTGGACTACACGATTATAATTCCACATTTTATTCACTCGAATCCGCGGGTTTGTTTACGTTATCGTCATTGGGGATAGGGCCGGACGCAGCGCAAGCGGGCACTTCAATATTTCCCACTACATCGGCGGCTGTTCATTTTACGCTCTCATACAATAGTCAATATTTTTTATTGGCAGCCTACGATGGCATTCCTGGCGATCCTGCGCATCCTCGTGGAACTCATATTGTTTTAAAAAAAGCTGATGGAATTCTCACCGCTGCTGAATGGGGGTTTTTCGACGAAAAAAATTATAAATTTGGTCTAGGAGCATGGCAAACATCTGCTGAAGTCGAAAGCCCGGTTGATGGAAAATTGGTAGACGACAATAGGGGTTTTTATTTGATTGGTGAAAAGTACTTCAATGAAAAGCTGGCGACTTTTTTTCAATATGGTCGTGCGGATGATGAAAAAAATCAGATAGGTATTTATAGCGGCGTAGGAGTTACCTACAGCGAGCTCTGGGTGGCAGATGACTCTGTAGGTATAGGTTATGCGCAGGCAAAAAATGGCTCAGCTTTTTTGCGTACCAATCCTGATTTTCTGTCGGCTGAAAACATTATCGAATTGACCTATGCGAGACCGCTGATGGAGAAACTACATTTTCAAACAAGCTTATATTACGTGAAGGATCCTTCAATGAACCCTTCTTTAGATAATTCGGTGGCGCTCGGAGTCCGTCTGTACATTGACTTATAAAATTCACAGACAACATTATAGGTAATACTGGAATTTATTGAACCCGGCAGAAATGCAAAACTCTAAATATGCAAATATTGTGGAACTTACAAGAATAAAGAGCTTTTGAAGAAAAATGCCCATTTTTGTAATTTTCTTTTCCCGAAAAGATCATTTATCGCTGAATTGAAACTTATAGCCTGCACCGTAAACCGAAGAAATAATTTCTTTCGGTGTCAGCGGTAATAGTTTTTTTCGCAGTTTGGTAATATGCGAATCCATAGTTCGGTCGCTCACCACTCGGTGATCGCTGTATGCATTTTTCATAAGCTCTTCGCGCGAGATGATGGTGTTAGGTCGCGCTGATAGCGTCTTTAATAGGCGATACTCAATTAAGGTTAACTCAACTTTGTTATCGCCATACATTGCCGTTAAAGATTCTTTAATAAGTTGAAAATTTTGCGAGGGTTGCTCAGGATTAATACGTTTCATAATCGCTTTAACGCGAGCTACCAATTCACGCGGGCTAAAAGGTTTACAAATATAATCATCAGCACCTAACTCAAAACCCAGCAGGCGATCTGTTTCTTCAATTCGAGCCGACATAATAATAACGGGTGTATTGGTATTGCTGCGGATTTCCTGGCACAAGCTTAGTCCATTCATTCGCCCGGATTTGCTGGGAAGCATTACATCCAATAAAATTAAATCCCAGGAATTATTTTGGATTTTTTCAAGGCCACCGTCAGCGTCATGTATTAATGTGCAGTTAAATCCTTCACTGCTGAGGTAATCGCGCACTATTGTGCCCAAATCAATTTCATCTTCAACAATTAAAATATTCATAGGCTATCCTTTTGGCAGGGAAGGTTAATAGTTACTCTTAATCCGCCCAGTGCACTATTGCTGATGGTGATTTTTCCATCATGAGCTGTAACAATATTTTTACAAATCGATAATCCCAATCCTGCTCCGCCAGTGCTTCTGTGGCGCGACGAATCTGCACGATATAAACGCTCGAACAATTTTTCATGGTGCTCATCAGCAACACCGGGGGCGGTATCTTCAATACAAATAATGGCTTGTTGCTGTTCAATCCTGAGCGATACCTCAGTTATTCCTGGTGCATTGGTATATTGCAGGCTATTTTTTAATAAATTGACAAATAATTGTTGAAGTCTATTTTGGTCGCCAAAAATAATGACCGGCGTACTGAGTAACGAAAGCCGTAAATCAATATTTTGGGTTAGAAATTGCTGCTGCATAGCGCTAACAGATTCTTGCAATAAAGCCGCTAAATCCAGACTATTCTTGCGGTAGGTCATACCTCCAAGGTCTGTTAGTGAAAGTTCGTATAAATCATTTACCAAATGTTTCAGTCTTTGGCTGTGATTGATCAAACGCGTAATCGTTTCGCGATTTAATGGTCTGACACCATCTTCCATTGCTTCGAGTTCTGCTTGCAACACCGCAAGAGGCGTGCGTAATTCGTGGGAAATATCTGCAACCCATTGCCGTCTGGTTTGTTCGCTTTGCTCCAATATTTCGCCCAGGTTATTGAGATGATTAGAAAGCTCGGTAAGTTCATCGCGACCTTTCAGGGATATTTTTTCACGGTAATTACCCTGGCTAAAAAAATTAACCTGCCGCACTAAATAGTGAATACGTTGTGTCAACAAATGTGCCAGCGGAAATGCAGCCAGGCTTGCGATAATAAGTGCGACCACGATCACCAGCGATAGCTTGTGTTCCTGACCTTGTGCAAAATCTGCATCTTGTAAATCGCGAACAGCGGGATTAAAAGGGATGCCGAGATAACCTACGGTTTTATCATCGCTCATCAATGGAATCAAAAAAGCTTCGTCCAAAGGTCGGCTTTTGCCTGCAACCAGATTTTTTCTCTCATCCAGTAGAAAAATAAACTGCAGGGCGCTCATAGGCGGCATGCGTCTTAGCTCGCGCCAATCTCTGGGTACATGGTTTTCTTGTGATGATCGCGTATTCGGTAAATGCGATTCCGGTAATGGTTCAGTAGATCTCTCTCTAATTTCGCGACGACGTTCACCCGGAACATCCGGCGCTGCACGACGGTCAATAGAATTTTGCCTGAGCATGGCTCGCATATGTTCGCGCGTTTCGGTTTCCAGAATCGTGGCTACGTACGTATTCCAATCCTCAATCCAATGCCAGTTTTTATTCTCATGAAACTTAGTGACGAGATCTTTAATAAGCGGCTGTGCAAAACGTGTTTCTTTTTGCTCGATGTAAGACCAAAAATCCTGTTTAAAATTATATTTTATAAACAGGTAGAGACCAGTTGTGAGCAAACTACACACAATTAGCATCATGATAAAAAATTGCATTCTTAACTTGAACATATAAGGTCTAACCTTCATATCCTAATAAAGTCAGTCTAGTAAACCTGAAGCCTACTAATCAAATCATAGGAAATTACATCAATGTTGCGCCAGGATTTCAATGCGCGCCGAGAATAAGTCAGCCGCAAGTGTGGAGTTGTTTTTTGTAGTATTGGTTGGATAAGCTTAAGAGTTTTAAGTTTCCTTCGTATTTACCATGAGGGTGAGTTTGCCTGGTAACTAGGGTAGAATACGAGCACTTGAGTCTATTACCAGGTTTATTTGAGCTGCTTTTTAGCTATTTATTGTCGCAGCTTATTTATTATCCTTCTTTACCGTTTTGTTTCTATTTTTTGTTTTAGGGGTGCTTTATGGACGTTCTAGAAAATATCAAACAGCAAATTGCTGAAAATCCAGTTATTCTTTTTATGAAAGGCTCACCCAACGCACCGCAATGCGGTTTCTCAATGCGCACTTCGCAGGCCGTTATGGCGTGCGGTCAGCGCTTCGCTTATGTGGACGTGTTGAGTAATCCCGAGATTCGCGCAGAGCTTCCTAAATATGCAAATTGGCCAACTTTCCCGCAATTATGGGTGAAGGGTGAGTTGATTGGCGGTTGCGATATAGTCACTGAGATGCATGAAAAAGGCGAATTGAAGCCTTTGATTGATTCCGCTGTTAGCGCTAGTTAATTCTGTTGTCGCTATAGAAGAGCCAGTTATGCTGGCTCTTTTTATTTGTAATAAGACTAATTAGTGGGCTAATACCGCAATTAATATCGCGAGCAGACCCAGACCACTTACAACACATAACCCGATTCCCAACCAACGTTTTTCGCGCAAGCGTTTTTGATCGGTGCCCTGTTGTAAGTCGTGGGCCTCCCACATGATGTTGCGAGATTTCTGCAGTTTTGTCTTAATGCGTTCAAGCGCAACCATATCTTTAAGAAGTTGTTCGTTTTCGCTTTTGTCAGTTGTGCTTCCAGTATTCATTCTCTGCTGAAGGCTCGCTAACTGTTTGTCGATTTGCGCGACCTTTTGGTCAATGTTCAGGGAAATTTCTTGAATATTCATTTATTAAATGGGTCCACTGACAGCGTTTGGTTTTTAAGAGTAGCAGAAGACCTCCTGCATTTCCGCAAGCGCTAAGTGCCTAAATTTATGATCTAGCAGCCTGATACTTGGCTGCTATAATCCCGCGGGCTCTCAACTAACATCAGGAAACGTAGTGGATAAACGTAGCATACCCAAATTTCATCCCTCCTTTTACGGTCCACGTTATTGGCCAACCTGGCTAGGGTTAGGCTTTTTCTACCTTCTTAGTATTTTGCCAGTGACAATAAGCTTGGCATTTGGTCGGCTTATAGGAGATTTATTTTATTACGCGGCGCGATCACGTCGACATATTGCAGAAGTTAACGTTGCCCACTGTTTCCCACATCTGTCCGCAGCTGAGCAAAATCAACTGGTCCGTAAAATCATGCATTCAACAGGTAAAGCAGTTGTTGAGGCGGCTATAGGTTTATGGGGACCGGCATATCAAATGAAAAATCGATACACCATTAGTGGCCTAGAGCATATTGAGGCTGCCAAGGCTGCCGGCCAAGGTGTTTTACTGATTGGATGCCACTTCACCACAATTGATCTCGTCGGCCGAGTTTTGTGTAACCATTTTGATTTCGATGTGCTTTATCGCAAAGATAAGAACCCGTTGATGGCTTACATGATTGCCAGTGCGCGTGGACGTTTTGCCCAAAGCGCTATTGTTCGGGCAGATACACGCCAACTTATCAAAAATTTACGCGACGCCCATATAGTTTGGTATGCGCCGGATCAGGATTACGGAGCTAAATACAGTGTGTTCGCTCCCTTTTTTGGCGTGCAGGCTGCAACCATAGTGGGAACATCGCGCATTGCAAAAATGGGCAAGGCGATTGTGATTCCAATCGTGCACTATAGGGATGAAAACAATCACTACCATATTGAAATAGATGCACCGCTGGAAAATTATCCAACTGGGGATGATGTGGTGGATGCCACACGCATCAATCAATTATTTGAAGTCGCTATCGCTAAACATCCCGATCAATATCTGTGGGTTCATCGTCGCTTCAAAACACGGCCTCCCGGTGAGCCCGATTTTTATGCCAGAAAAAAATCCTGATCAGATTTCGGACTGCGTAAACAATCTGTCATCGGTTGGAAAAAAATGGCAAAAGAGCGACTAGAATATGGTATAAGGCGCGCCATGTTTGAGGCGCAACCTTGAGGAGAGAACACTGATGTTGAGAATGTTTAAAATTCAAGGCCAATTGTTGCGTGAAGAAGCCGTCAACACCGATGAGCTTAAAACATCCATGGCCAATGCCATCTGGATTGACGCTCATGAGCCAACGGAAGAAGAGCGTGAAGGTTTAAATATCTTTTTGCGTGCGGAATTGCCCGAGTCTGACGATGTAGAGGAGATTGAATTCTCTGCGCGTTATTTTCAGGACAATGAAGGTATCCACGTACATTCCCTGTTCTTATCTCCCGGAGAAGGCGGTCGTCACAACACCGTGACCGTTGCATTTCTGTTGCAAGACAAACGGTTGATTACAGTACGTGAGGGTGATCTTGCTGATTTCCGTTTATTGAGAATGCGCGCCCGTCGTGGGCAAGTTCCTATCAAGTCTCCGCAAGACTTACTAATTACCATGTTCGAGCAAAAAGTCGAGAATCTGGCGGATGCCTTGGAGGATATCCATCGCAAGCTGGAGGAAGTGAGCCATTTAGTGTTGGAAGATAAAGACTCTGAATTGGAAGATGCGATCGATAAGCTGGCAAAGTTGGAAGATAGTAACGGAAAAATTCGCCTGTGCCTGATGGACACCCAGCGCTCCATTTCCTTTATGCAACGCTACATCCGCGACAACAATGAATTGAACGAAACCGCTCGCGAAATCAAGCGCGACGTAGATACTCTGATGGCGCATACCGCATTTCTGTTCGACAAAATCAACTTTTTGATGGATTCAACTCAAGGCTTTATTAACATCGAACAAAACCAGATCATTAAAACATTTTCGGTCGCGGCAGTCATTTTCCTGCCGCCTACGGTAGTGGCGAGTTTTTATGGGATGAACTTTCACATTATGCCAAACGTCGAATGGGCACACGGTTGGGTATTGGCTCTGCTTATTATGTTGCTATCAGGCTTGCTGCCTTATTGGTATTTTAAAAGCAAGGACTTGTTGTAATGCATGCCGACGTTGAAAAGCCCGATTATGATCGGGCTTTTTTATGCCTACTCCTCAACCCATTCCCATCGCAATGGCTGGCCGAAATCATCCAGTATTACTTTTTTCTTGGGGCGAGGCTTGTAATGTTTGAGCGGAGCATGTGGTTTACGGCGCGCCTCTATGGCTGCCACCACCTCGGGGAGAGGGGTACGGTCCTCATGGCTGGTACCTTCGAAAATACTGATTAACGGCGATTGTGAATAGGGGCGCCCACTTAGGCCTTGCGGCACCTTGTCGACATTTCCGCCTTCATGCAAAAAAGCGTCTATTTGCGCCTGTAGCTCTGCATGCAATTCGCGTCTGGTTTTAGTAGGCTTCATTGAGGTCTAATCTATCGGATGCTGGTGAAAAATAACGGCCATCTGGCAGCATACCAGCGCAAGCATTGGGTCGGCAATCGCTGGAATAATGAAATCCCTACTGCTTTTCTCGCTTCTCGAGTGCGCTTTGGGTAAACTGCCGCTCTTTTTGCGACGATGTAAATTATCCTCCGCTACCCTTGTTTATATGGGCTTCCGCTTATTTTGCAATTTTTTTTTCAATTCGTTGTAGTTAGGTTGATATGACTCAGGCCAGCTTAAAAATCACCGAGATTTTTTATTCGCTACAAGGTGAATCCACGACTGTGGGTTTACCAACGGTGTTTGTACGCCTGACTGGTTGCCCCTTGCGTTGCGGTTATTGCGATTCTGAATATGCATTCTACGGTGGTGAGCGGTTGTCGCTGGATACGATTCTCGCAAAAGTGGCCAGCTACAATCCGCGGTACATTTGTGTGACAGGCGGCGAACCTTTAGCACAGCGTGAATGCCTGACTCTGCTTACATTATTATGCGATGCAGGTTACCGCGTGTCCCTCGAAACCAGCGGTGCCTTGCCGATAGATGCTGTTGATTTACGTGTTGTAAAAGTCATGGATTTAAAAACTCCTGGCTCAGGTGAAGTAGGGCGTAACCGCTGGGAAAATATTCCGCTGCTTTCTTCGCAGGATCAAATTAAATTTGTGATATGTAATCGTGAAGATTACGAATGGGCGCGTTTCAAACTCGATGAATTTCAGCTCGCGCAAAAAGTATCAGATGTACTTTTCTCTCCCAGCTTCGGCCAAATTCAACCGCTCGAATTGGCGGAGTGGATTCTTGCAGACAATTTACATGTTCGCTTTCAATTGCAGTTGCATAAACTTCTTTGGAAGGATACTCCCGGTCATTAATTTTATTCGCTTTTAATTTTTTAATTCTTTTTGTTAGTTATTTGAATTTCAGGTAATACTCATGTCGCAAAAAAAAGCTGTGATACTTATATCCGGTGGTTTGGATTCCACTACAGCACTCGCCATAGCACGCAGTGAAGGCTACGACTGCTACACCATGAGTTTTGATTACGGCCAGCGTCACCGTGTGGAATTATTTGCCGCCGAGCGTACAGCCAAAGCAATGGGCGCTATTGCGCACAAGGTTATTAATCTGGATTTGCGGAGCATTGGTGGTTCGGCACTTACTGACGATTCAATTGCTGTACCTGAACACGAAACACCGGGAATTCCGGTGACTTATGTTCCCGCTCGCAATACGGTGTTTCTCTCCATTGCATTAGGCTGGGCAGAAGTCTTAGGTGCGGAAGATATTTTTATCGGTGTAAATGCAGTGGATTTTTCCGGCTATCCGGATTGTCGTCCGGACTATATTGCTGCATTTGAAAAAATGGCAAATCTTGCAACGCGTGCTGGCGCAGAAGGTGGGCAGTTAAAAATTCGCACACCTTTAATTGATTTAACGAAAGCAGATATCGTGAAACTAGGTTTACATTTAGGTGTTGATTACAGTTTGACGGTGTCTTGTTACCAGGCAAATGACAAAGGCGAAGCCTGCGGAAAATGCGATAGTTGTCGTCTGCGGAAAATGGGTTTTGAACAAGCTGGCGTTCCAGATCCCACTCTGTATGTTGCGTAAAACACATCACCACTCCATTTTTAATTAACTCAATGATCAATCGGAGATTTGTAAAACGTTACGCTGACACCGAAAATAGGTGTTGTTAAGAATTTCATTAATCTTTCGTTGTTCATCTCGTGTCGCTGGAATTCTGTTGTGCTTGAAGTTTTCTGCGTGAGTCGCCCAGCCTTGCTCTAAAAAATGCCGGACCAAGCGACAAGCTGTGTTTGTTAGCGAATTATTTCGCTGTGATCTCTTTAGTCACCTGCTTACCAACTTGTATTTTTAATAAGCAATTGCGATTTTTTCATTTGTGATTATGGGAGTTGGTGCAAAAAAGGCTTGTCTTTTCGAGGTAAAACATTATTATACGCGCCTCTTAATTAGGTCTGCCTGATTAAGGCTTTTGGGTCGTTAGCTCAGTCGGTAGAGCAGTTGGCTTTTAACCAATTGGTCGCAGGTTCGAATCCCGCACGACCCACCATATTTAGTCTTAAATATGCGTGTTTTAAATATTTAAGACCCTCGCTTTGGGTCGTTAGCTCAGTCGGTAGAGCAGTTGGCTTTTAACCAATTGGTCGCAGGTTCGAATCCCGCACGACCCACCATATTCAGTGTGTAAAACACATGAAACCTTAAAAGAGGATGCTTACTGGCATCCTCTTTTTTGTTGGTCTGGAATATCGTTTTTAGCCTGCTTTACAGCACTTAAACCATAAACTCGGGTATTTTGCTGTGCTAGAATCACCCCTCATTTTATGTCTGCTTGTGGTAATGAGGACGAGTATATGACTACCGAATTATTGAATGTTGCGGTGCGTGATAGTGCGGCGCAAGATTTGGTCAAAGAGCATTTGGCGCGTGCTTGGAGTGCTCCCCAATATACTCCTGAACAAGAAGCTGACTACAAAGACCGCATCAAGGCGTTGCTTAAACAACACAATGCCGTTTTAGTCGCTCACTATTACACCGATCCCTTAATTCAAGCCTTGGCTGAAGAAACCGGAGGTTGCGTTTCTGATTCTCTAGAAATGGCGCGCTTCGGTAAAAACCATCCTGCAGATACGCTAATTGTTGCTGGCGTTAAGTTTATGGGTGAGACAGCCAAGATCCTTACGCCTGAAAAGCGTGTGCTTATGCCCACTCTGGAAGCGACTTGTTCTTTAGATCTGGGTTGTCCCATCGATGAGTTCTCTGCGTTTTGCGATCAACATCCGGATCGTACGGTTGTGGTTTATGCAAACACCTCGGCAGCGGTTAAGGCTCGTGCAGATTGGGTGGTTACCTCAAGTATTGCGTTGGATGTTGTGGACTATCTGGATCGCCAGGGCAAGAAAATCCTGTGGGCGCCCGATAAACATTTGGGTGGCTACGTCCAACAGAAAACCGGTGCGGATGTTTTACTATGGGACGGTGCTTGTATTGTCCACGAAGAATTTAAGGCTAAAGGCGTTGAGGATTTGAAAACCCTTTATCCCGATGCTGCGGTTCTCGTTCATCCCGAATCCCCGAAGGCGGTTGTTGATCTGGCTGACGTTGTTGGCTCCACATCTCAACTGATTAAGGCCTCACAAACCTTACCCAATCGCGAATTTATCGTAGCGACGGATCAAGGTATTTTCTACAAGATGCAACAACGCAGTCCGGACAAGGTATTCCATATTGCTCCCACCGCGGGAAGCGGAGCAACTTGCCGCTCTTGTGCGAATTGTCCGTGGATGGCGATGAACGTACTGGATAATCTGGCAAATGTTTTTGATCGCCACGATAACGAAATATTTGTGGATAGCGATTTGGCGCGACGCGCTATGATCCCCTTGCAACGCATGCTTGATTTCAGAAAGTAACCTCGCTCTTATCTTTAGTCGGCTCGCTCTTATCTTGTCGGAAAGATACGCTATGAGTTTTACTTGTCTCATAGCGTTTCACTCAGTACCATTGCGCCTTCACATTTTTCACACAAGCCAGCGACATAGCTGACGGAGTTTTTTGATGATCCAAGGTAGTATGGTTGCCCTAGTAACACCAATGAATGCGGATAACTCACTCGATTGGGCGAGCTTGCATAAGTTGGTTGACTGGCATCTGGAGCAGGGTACTCACGCCATAGTTGCGGTGGGAACCACTGGCGAATCAGCCACCTTGAGCGTTGAAGAACATTTAGCGGTTGTTAAAAAAATTGTTGATCAGGTTAATGGCCGCATTCCTGTTATTGCCGGTACAGGTGCGAATTCTACCTCCGAAGCTGTTGAGTTAACTCAAGCGGCAAAAGATGCGGGTGTAGATGCTTGTCTGCTAGTTACTCCTTATTACAACAAGCCCACCCAAGAAGGTTTGTTTTTGCATCACCAACACATTGCTCGCGCCGTGGCCATTCCCCAAATTCTGTATAACGTTCCCGGTCGTACCGGCGTGGATATGAAAACAGAGACTGCACTTCGAATTGCGAAAGTGCAGAATATTATCGGTATTAAAGAAGCCACTGGCGATTTGGTTCGTGCGAAAGAGTTGATCGAGCAAGCCCCTAAAGGATTCGTGATTATTTCCGGGGATGACGCTACGGCTGTTGAATTAATTCTGCTTGGTGGAAAAGGCGATATCTCTGTAACAGCAAATGTTGCACCGCGCGATATTGCGACCATGTGCGAATTGGCGCTCGTTGGCAAGGCGCAAGAAGCGCGAGCAATTAATCAGCGTTTGCTAGCTTTACATGATGCAATGTTTGTAGAGTCAAATCCTATTCCTGTGAAATGGGCTGTTGAACAATTGGGTCTTATTCAATCGGGTATTCGTTTACCTTTAACGCGCTTGTCCGAGCATTATCAGTCGCAGGTTGCAGCAGCATTAAAAGCAGCAAAATAAATTAACACTCCTGTCGTCGGCTTAATTTGTTATGACGGCTGATGAACAGGAGTGATATTTACATAACAATAAAGTTTTTCGATCGGCATCGGTTTGGTACTAGCACAAAAACAAAAACGATTTAATTATCGTAAAAGGTATATAAAAACCTAACCAAACAGAGAGCGCCCATGAGCACATTCACAAAAATAAATGCCAATATTGGCAGGTATCGCTGGACCATATGTCTGCTGATTTTTTTCGCTACGACGATTAACTACCTCGATCGACAAGTTCTCAGTTATCTCGCCCCTGATCTTTCCAAAGAATTTGGTTGGACCAACAGTGACTATGGAAATATCACTGCTGCATTTACCTTTTTCTATGCGATCTCCATGCTATTTGCCGGCCGTGTTATTGATAAGCTCGGTACTAAGACCGGTTATATCATTGCTATTGTGATTTGGTCTTTGGGCGCAATCATGCACGCCTACTCCATTCAGGTTGGCGAATCCTTCAACAGTCTTACAGCGCTGGCGGGCATGGTTGCTGTTCCAGTTTCTATTGCAGGTTTCATTATTTCGCGCGCGGTTTTAGCGCTGGGTGAAGCGGGTAACTTTCCGGCAGCCATTCGCGCAACGGCAGAATACTTTCCAAAAAAAGAACGCTCATTCGCCACGGGTATTTTTAACTCCGGCGCAACTGTAGGTGCGATTTTAGCGCCCTTAACCGTACCCTGGATTGCATCTCAATGGGGTTGGCAGTCGACATTTATTATTGTTGGTGTAATCGGCTTCTTGTGGATTGGTTTTTGGCAAGTTTTCTATGCCCCACCACATAAGCAAAAGCGTTTATCAAAAGCTGAATTTGACTACATCAACAGCGATGTTGATGCACAGGATGTAGTGACATCTGATGCGGCGGCAGAACCGAAAACCTCCTGGTTTCAACTACTCGGCTATCGTCAAACCTGGGCGTTCGCAGTCGGTAAGTTTTTGACTGACGGAGTGTGGTGGTTCTTTTTATTTTGGCTGCCCACTTATCTTAGTGCGCAATATGGCATGTCAGTTTCCGGTACTGCACTGCCACTTATGGTGCTCTATGGAATGACGATGATTGGTAGCGTTACCGGTGGTTGGTTCCCTACTTACTTTGTAAACCGAGGTTACAGCCCGTTCGCTGCCCGCAGACGTGCAATGTTTATTATTGCGCTTTTCCCGTTGGTCGTTCTTCTTGCGCAACCACTCGGATATATAAGCTATTGGGTTCCAGTGCTCCTGATCGGAATTGGTGCCTCTGCTCATCAAGCATGGTCTTGCAATATCTTTACGACTGTTTCGGACATGTTTCCGAAAAAATCCGTTGCGTCGATTGTAGGCATAGGCGGATTCGCGGGTGGTATGGGCGGGGTGGTGCTGACAAAGTTGGGGGGGTGGTTGTTTGATTACTATGGTGCCTTGGGCGATATTTACACCGGATATTCCATTATGTTTGGTATCTGCGCCCTCGCTTACCTGCTTGCCCTAGGTGTAATGACACTTCTAGTCCCCAGGCATAAGCCGATTACCGATTTGTAGATTTTCTATGCAGATCACTCGTCTAATAGCCGTATTTAAAGCGGCTTCGACGCATCAAATAGCCCAAGCTGGCTGGCGTGTACGCATGCCAGCTTGGTAATATAGCGGCCGAACTTTATAGGGGAGGCCGTGTCTAGAAGCAGGCCTGTCTAGTCCGTATGTTAAAACATAAGAGTCAGATGTCTGGCAAAGAAGTATTCGGTTTATCCTCAAGAGAGATTTCATGAATTTAATGACTGCAAAAGCCAGGCAACTCGCTGTATCAAAACTCGCTTTGTCGAAAATAGTAAGTTACGGATTTTTGGTTTGTTTGAGTGTTTCACTTTCAGGCTGCGGAATGTTCTTTGGTGATGAAGGTGTTTTTCGCAACCGCGAAAATGACTACCTGAAAGCAGATAGCCTGCCGCCCTTGGTTTTACCTGCAGGCACTAATAAAGAAGCATTAACCGAGTTATATCCGATACCGCCTATCAGTGCGGCGGATTTCGGTTATGACGCAACTGCATCTGAATACGACGTTCCTCGACCTATGCCATTGTCTGCCAACATGCTGCAGGACAACGTGAAGATCCAGCGCGTGGGTGAAAATTCCTGGATTTTGGTAAACGCAGCACCAGGCGAGCTTTGGCCCAGGATTCGTAATTTCCTGAACACTAATAGCTTGAACGTGACACGCGCTGATTTCAAACAAGGCATTATTGAAACGGATTGGTTGCAATTTAAAACTGATGTGGATGTCTACCACAAGTATCGTTTACAAATTGATCAGGGGATCCAGCCTGAAACCAGTGAAATTCATATCACTCAAATCAATGCATCGGGTAGCACCAAGCCGACCACAGAACCGGATTGGCCTGCAAAATCCATGAAGCCAGAGCGCGAAAAGTTTTTAATGGACGAACTCGCTGCAAATTTGGCTAGTGATGAAACCCAGAGCGGTACGTCCTTGTTGGCGCAAGGTATAGGTTCCAATGCGTCTGCAAAAGCTGCTTTAGGGATGTACAAAAACGAACCAATTATGACGTTAAAGCTTGATAAAACACGCACTATGGCCACGATTGCCTACGCATCTAAACGCGATGGTTTCCAGTTGTTTGAGTCTGATTCAAGTTCGGGTTTGTTCTACGTATTTTATCAAGATCCGGAAGATGCCAAACCGGGTTGGGTTAAACGTTTTTTCCGTATTGGCTTAAATCCGAAACCAGTCACCACACCTTACAGCTTGGAAAAAGTCGCTGCCAATATGTTGCAGGGCGAGGCTTTTGAATCCGCACCTTATTCAACGCGTGATGATGAGAAAAACCTTAAAAATGCTCCTGGTTATCTTTTCGTAGTGACCGGAAAACCTGGTGATTATCTGATTCGTGTGCGCGATCCTTACGGTAAACGTTTGAAGCCTCGTGAAGCACGTGAGTTGATTACAAAACTTCGTAAGAACCTCATATAAGTGCCCGATCTCTATGCTTCGCTGGATCTTTTCGCTCCCGAGACACCCTTGCGTTTTGCTTCATTGGGGAGCGGAAGTCGAGGTAATGCCACACTCGTAGAATGGGGGAATGGCGCGCTTCTTATAGATTGCGGATTTAGCATTAAAGATACCGAGTTGCGCCTGGCGCGACTTGGTAAAAACCCGCGCGATTTAACCGCCATCCTTGTTACGCATGAACATTCAGATCACATCAAAGGCGTTGCGCCTTTGGCACGGCGTTACCAGCTACCGGTCTATATGACACCTGGTACCTGGCAGAGTAAAAATTTGGGCGAGTTACCAAGCTTAAACCTCATCCAATCCTATGCTCCCTTTCAATTAGATGGAATGTCAGTCACGCCAGTGGCGGTGCCTCATGATGCGCGTGAGCCAGCCCAATTTGTTTTCGAATATGCTGGTCTGCGCTTGGGAATATTGACGGATTTAGGTAGTATTACACCCCACGTTGAAGCGGCTTACCAAGCCTGCGATGCAATCTTGCTTGAGGCCAATCATGACCCCTTTATGCTGGCGTCCGGGCCTTATCCTCCGTCACTGAAACAACGTGTTGGCGGTCAGTGGGGACATCTTAGTAATCAACAAGCGGCGGGATTTTTACAGCGTATCGACACCCTGCGTTTGCAGCATCTGGTAGTGGCTCATATCAGCCAGAAAAACAATTCACTGGAGGTTGCACGCGCAACACTTGGCCCCGTAACTCAATCAGTAAAACAAGTAACTTATGCCTGTCAGGACCAAGGTTTTGACTGGCTCACAGTGGTTTAAATTCATACAAGCCCAGTTATTTGATAGCCAGGTTTACGGATTTCACCGCTGATTAAGCATTATCCCAATAGTCGACTAGAATTAATTTCAACTTAAGTGAGTAGAACAATGGAAAAGCGCGAAGAGCTCTATGCGGGCAAAGCTAAATCTGTTTATAAAACTGATGATCCAGATCGCGTGATCATGGTTTTCCGTAACGACACCTCTGCATTCGATGGAAAACGCATCGAGCAGCTGGATCGCAAGGGCATGGTCAATAACAAATTCAACGCTTTTATTATGGGTAAATTGCAGGCGGCCGGCATTCCAACTCATTTTGAAAAATTGCTGTCGGACAACGAAGTGCTAGTGAAAAAGATGGCCATGATTCCAGTCGAATGTGTGGTTCGAAATCTCGCTGCCGGGTCACTGGTTCGTCGCCTTGGTGTGCAAGAAGGCCTGGAGTTGAATCCACCGACGTTTGAATTGTTTTTGAAAAATGATGCGCTGGGCGATCCCATGGTGAATGAATCCCACGTTCAATCATTTGGCTGGGCAACTCCGGAACAACTCACACGCATGAAAGAATTAACGTTCAAAATTAATGCAGTGCTAAAAGAATTATTTGCCAGCGGAAATATGTTGTTGGTGGATTTCAAAGTTGAATTTGGTTTGTTCAAAGGTGAAGTCATCCTGGGCGATGAGTTTTCTCCCGACGGTTGTCGTCTGTGGGATAAAGACACGCGCGAAAAACTGGATAAAGATCGTTTTCGCCAGAATTTAGGCAATGTTGTAGAGTCTTATGAAATTGTTGGTAATCGCTTGGGTTTAACGTTTTAATTTTTAGTATTTATGTAAGAAACCACTAGGGGCAGCGTAACTGCTCCTAGATCTCTCAATAAAAGGCCATAACAATTCAGGAGATCACCGTGATAGAACGACGTTTATTTGATCGAACCAGTACTTCTGTGCGAGTGGAAATGAGCAACCCCAGCTTTGGAACTATTGTGGGTTTTGCAAAAGATGTTTCAGATGGTGGTGCACAAGTGCAAATTGAAAATCAACCATGCCCGCCGTTGGGCACTGAAGTTATGGTGATGTTTAAAAAATCCATAGGTCCGATTAATGCAGAACCTGTACGTATGAAAGTGATGCATCAATTTAGAAATACGATTGGTTTAATGTTCGTACGTTAATTTGCGTGGTCTATTTAATCGTGGACCTTTAAATGTGTAAGAAAAACTAACGCAGGATATTTTAGGGATGGCAAAAAATAAACATACTTTTTATTTTTTGCGATCCTAACCTTTTGGTGCTGTGTTATTTGCACTGCTCAGGCAAAGTCAATTTTAAATCCTCTTTATTAAAATTTGCAGCGAGTTGCTTTAAGTCGCCACATGCCAGTTTCGCGTTTTCGGAAACATCCAGTTCGCGCAACGCCAGCATGCCAAGCAATGGTTCAGCAGTCGTTAAGTTATTTTTACGTAGGATAAGCACTTCTAATTTACTAAAGTTTTTTAATGTAGAAACAGACTGTAAGTTGTTTTCAGATAGATTAAGTTGTTCCAAGTGATAAAATTTTTCCAAGCCTGCAATCGAGTTAATGCCAGCGTGGCTGCAATTAAGTTGTTTTAAATCCTCTGCTTTGGTAATTTTTTTATCATTTATTGTTTGCTCTACGCAGTCAGATAGATGTGTATCTGTAATGGCGAAGTCTGTAAAAACTGGCAAAGGCGTGTAAACAATATTATTGTTTAAGCTGACAGAGTAGGTTTTGCAACCTACAATAAAAGTCACCATCAATAAACCGCAGATGTTTCGGAAACTGTGTAAGAAGCTGCGTAAATAGATAAACGATTTGCTGGACATAGTAGATTCGCCTTGATTGTGTGTGCGCCATGATCATCGATATAAATTAAATGCATTTTGGCAGCCTCCGCAGGTAATGCCAACTGCTTTATAAACTGAATAGTGAGCTTACCCAGAACCTTTTTAAAGAAAGATAAGTCTATATAAACTTCATCTAAAATTACGTTAGAAAACTTGCTATAGGAAATTTGATCTCTGTTAATTAACAGGATTGGTAAATCGTTCAAAAGTTGCGTTGATAATTACGAGGTGAAAAAGCTGTATGAAAAAATTAATTGTATTTTTATCCGCCCTTGCTTTAGTTGGTTGTACAACTACAGATTCACAAACAGGTGAAAAAAGAGCTAATAAGACCGGCACTGGTGCTGGCATAGGTGCAATCGCCGGTGCGGTATTAGGCGCAGCCGCATCCAGTAAAAGCGATCGTGGTCGCGGTGCAGCCACAGGCGCATTATTGGGTGCGGCGGTAGGTGGTGGCGTTGGCCATTACATGGATAAGCAAGAAAAAGAGTTACGTGAAAAGTTAAAAGATAGTGGAGTGCAAGTGGATCGCCAGGGCGATAATTTAAATTTGATTATGCCTGGCAATATCACTTTCGCCGTAAATAAATCCGATATTCGCTCCGATTTTTATTCGGTGCTAAATTCAGTTGCGCAAGCATTAAAAGATTACGACCAAACCAATGTGCGCATCAGTGGTTATACGGATTCAACAGGTCCAATATCTCTTAACCAACGGCTGAGTGAAGATCGCGCTAACAGTGTGCGCAGTTATTTGCAGGCACAAGGCGTTGCGTCTCAGCGAATTGATTCCACGGGATATGGCCCAGCCAATCCAATTGCAAGTAATGCGAGTGATGAAGGTCGTCAGGCGAATCGTCGTGTAGAAATTAAATTAATTCCGATTCAACCTCAGTCATAAGGAATACTGCATTGCGTCTTGCAATGCGAATTGAAACTGTTGATAATGCGCGCCTCTTACCAAGAGCGCGCATGTAAATGCATCGCTGTAAGCTGTAATGGTAATCTAGCCGGTCCCCTCGCAATGATGACCTGTAAACCCCGCCAGGCCCGGAAGGGAGCAACGGTAGCAGTTAGTTATGTGCCGGGGTGTGGCTGGTTAGGTTGCCTCCATCTCAAGATTTTCTCTCTATATTTCCTGCTAAATTTCAATCAGCAAAAGCTACGGCTAGCGATCTTTCGCGTGTCTATTTTGCCTTGTAAGGCTATAATCGCGGCCACTTAGCGATATCCCATTCGTTCTTTCCAGGGTTAGCAATTGGCATGAGTTATCAAGTTCTCGCGCGCAAATGGCGTCCACGTATTTTCCGTGAAATGGTTGGTCAGGAACACGTATTGCAAGCGTTGATTAATGCGCTTGATCACAATCGTTTGCATCATGCCTATCTTTTCACTGGAACTCGCGGTGTAGGTAAAACCACTATCGCCCGTATTCTTGCCAAATGCCTGAACTGTGAGACGGGCGTTAGTTCTGAGCCCTGTGGTACTTGTTCTGCCTGTCGCGAAATTGCTGAAGGCCGTTTTGTGGATTTAATCGAGGTAGACGCGGCCTCGCGCACTAAAGTAGAAGACACCCGCGAATTACTTGAAAATGTTCAATACGCACCAACGCGTGGCCGCTACAAAGTCTATTTGATTGACGAAGTTCATATGCTGTCCAACAGCAGTTTTAACGCTTTGTTAAAAACCTTGGAAGAGCCGCCACCGCATGTGAAGTTTTTGCTCGCTACTACTGATCCGCAAAAGCTTCCCATGACAATTTTGTCACGCTGCTTGCAATTTAATCTCAAAAACATGACACCCGAGCGCATCGTCAATCACCTTAAGTTTGTGCTTGAGCAAGAGGTTATTCCTTATGAGGAAAGTGCGCTTTGGCTTTTAGGGCGTGCTGCCGACGGCAGTATGCGCGATGCACTGAGCCTTACAGATCAATCGATTTCCTACGGCTCTGGCAAAATCACCCAAGCTGAAGTTGCGGCAATGCTCGGCACTTTGGATCAGGCCTCGGTGTATGAAATTCTGACCGCGCTGGCGTCATTGGACGGTAAATCGGTGTTGGGCGCGGTGCACAACATGGCGGAACAGGCACCGGATTACACCAATGCTTTGGCAGAAATGCTGTCAATGTTGCATCGCATTGCCATTGCCCAAGCTCTGCCTGAGGCTGTTGACAATACTCATGGGGATAAAGAGCGCATCATGCAGCTAGCGCAGCAAATGCCTACGGAAGATGTACAGCTCTTTTACCAGACAGCACTTTTAGGCCGTCGTGATTTACCTTTAGCACCTGATGCTCGTGCCGGTTTTGAAATGGTGCTTTTACGCATGCTCGCCTTTAAACCGCAAGGCGTTATGGATGTTCCTACGCAGACGCTGCCACATACCAAACCAGCATCTCTGACTCCTCAGCAAACTGTCACCCAGCCACAAGTCGCTTCGGTGCCACAGATAGCTCCAATGTCTCAAGTTAATGTTGAGGCGCCAAAACCTGCTTTACATTCTCAGCCGGCTGTCGCTGCAGTTACAGATCCTACTCGCTCGGTTTCGCCTCCATCGACTACGCCAGTTGTGAAGACACCACCACCTTTCGACGGGCCTTTTGATAATGCGCCAGATATAAGCGGTGATGAATACGATGAGTATGCCGCTGCTCCAGCCTATCTTGAGGCAGGTGATTATGGCCCGGGTCGGGGCGAGGTGCCTGAACCAAAAAAGTTTGAAACGCCTGAAACCCAGGCGCACTTAAAACAAACTTTTAGCGAGACAATAACAACAGCTATTCCTGAAAAGACTCAGCCTAAAGTGCCAGAAGTAAACCAACAAATGGTTGCAGCGGAACCGCTTACCCAAACTCCTGCACGCAAAGTCCCTTATGATCAAGCGCAACCGAAGGACTGGCCTGAAATTTATTTGGGCTTGGGGGTGACAGGTATCTTGCAAAGTACAATTGCCAATTGCCAATTAATTGCACGGTCGGGCAATGAATTTCAATTTATTGTCGATGAAAATAACAGTACGCTTTACGATGCAGCCCATCAACAGCGGCTGTCCGACTTGCTAAGCAATTATTTTATCGAACGTATTCACGCTAAAATTAATGTAGGCAAAGTTACCGCTGAAACGCCCGCGCTGCTTGCCAAACGCTATCAGCAAGAACGTTACGCCAATGCGGTTGAAGCAATAAAAACTGACCCCATCGTGTTACAACTCATTGAACATTTCGGCGCTACTTTGCGCGAAGAATCCATACAAGCAATTTAGAAAAGAGGCAGCTATGAATATCGGCGACTTGATGAAGCAAGCACAGCAAATGCAAGCCAATATGCAAAAAATGCAAGAAGATCTTGCACAACTTGAAGTAAAAGGTGAGGCGGGTGCGGGTTTGATTTCTGTGGTAATGAATGGTCGTCACGATGTAAAACACGTCAGCATTGACGACAGTTTGATGAAAGAAGATAAAGAAATGCTGGAAGATTTACTCGCTGCAGCTGTTAACGATGCTGTACGAAAAGTTGAAACCCAAAATCGTGAGCGTATGGCGAAAATGACATCCGGTATGGGGTTGCCTGCTGATTTTAAAATGCCATTTTGATAGTGAGCTACACTTGTTGTGTTGTCAGCATTTACATTTTTGAGAAATAGATAATTAATGTTCAGCCCTTTAATTGATGAACTTATGTCTTCATTGCGATGTTTACCTGGTGTCGGCCCTAAATCTGCCCAACGCATGGCGTTGTATCTGCTAGAGCGTGATCGTGAAGGTGCAGAACGCTTAGCCCAGAGTTTACACAACGCGGTAGAGGGTGTGGGGCGCTGTAAACGTTGTCGTACCCTAACCGAGCAACCGCTCTGTGGAATTTGCAATAATAGTCGCCGCGACAATTCCATCATTTGTGTGGTTGAAACGCCTGCCGATGTATTAGCGATTGAACAATCCGGTACTTATCAAGGAAAATATTTTGTGTTGCTCGGCCATTTGTCTCCTATTGATGGCATTGGTCCTGAAGATATAGGTGTGGATCAGTTAATTAATTTATTGCAGCCTGATCAGCAAGGTGAAATCTCCATTAAGGAAATTATTCTGGCTACCAACCCGACTGTTGAAGGTGAAGCAACTGCTTATTACATAAGTGAGCGTGCAAAAAATCTAAATGTCATAGTATCTCGTATCGCACACGGGGTTCCTCTGGGTGGTGAACTTGAGTTTATCGACGGCGGAACCTTGGCTCACGCATTTTCCAGTCGCAGAAGCTTCTAATATATGATTATCTCGACTGATCCGATCTGGATCGCGCAAGACCATGAGCTTGCAGAATTGTGTGAGCGTTTACGTGGCCAAGCAGCTATAGCTGTCGACACAGAGTTTATGCGCACAGATACTTTCTATCCAATCGCAGGTTTAATTCAACTGGGTGATGGAAAGACTAGTTTCCTTGTTGACCCCCTAAGCATCACTGATTTTTCTCCGCTACGTGAATTAATGCTGGATGAAAAAGTTGTTAAAGTTTTGCATTCCTGTTCTGAGGATATCGAAGTTTTTTCGTCGCTGCTTGGCGAAGTTCCTTCCCCGATATTTGATACACAAATCGCTGCAGCTTTTGCAGGATTTGGTTTTTCTCTTGGCTATGCCGGGCTGGTAAAAGCGGTATTGAATATCGACGTTCCCAAAGACGAAACACGTTCCAATTGGTTACAGCGCCCGCTTAGTGAATCGCAAATAAAATACGCTGCGCTCGATGTTGCGCACATGTTAATTGTGTATGGAAAGCTGCTGCAAATTTTAAAAGCCAGCGAGCGTTATACCTGGGTAAAAAGTGATTGTGCAGATGTTGTTGCCGCAGCGCGCAAACCTGACGATTTTAAAGAAGCTTATCAAAAGATAGGTTTTGCCTGGAAATTGCGCCCATCCGAATTGGCGATCTTGCGAGAATTATGTGTGTGGCGCGAACTTGAATCACGTGCGCGCAACATTCCGCGTAATCGCCTCATAAAGGAACCCTCGTTATTCGAAATGGCGCGTAAGCAGCCAAAAGATGCTGCGCATTTACAACGAATTGAAGATATCCCCTCGCGAACCTTGCGCAATGACACTGAAACCCTACTCGGGATAATACAATCGGCCGCAACAGTTGATGTAGAGAAATTTCCAGCACGGATGGATGCACCGCTTGCGCCAACTGAAGCGCCCTTAATGAAGGCTTTAAAAAAATATGTTCGTGATACAGCAGAAAATTTGCAGCTTCCACCAGAAATATTAATTCGCAAAAAGGAATACGAAGCTATAGTTCGTTCAGGTATGAAAGGCGGTGTTCTCACCCTGCCTGAACGTTTGCTCGGCTGGCGTTATGAGGTGATCGGTAAAGGTTTAGTAGCTGTGGCCGAAAACCCGGTGTTAGACGGCACTGAATCAATCTAATTTATTTACAAACAAGATTAGTCTATGAAAATTATTTGCCAGATTTACCGCAGCCCTAAAGAAGAAGGTATGTATCTCTACGTAAAAAAAGAAGAAGGCTTAACCAGAGTACCTGAAGAGTTGTTAGCACTGTTTGGTAAACCCCAGGCCGCCATGGTGATTCTATTGACTCCGGACAAGAAACTGGCACGTGTGAGCGTAGAGAAGGTTGCGGAAAATCTTGGCAGCCAAGGATATTATTTGCAAATGCCACCACGCAATGAGCAAGATCCCGAGATGCAAGATATACGCGCAAAAAATTCCAAACTCTCCGGTTGATGGAGTATGGATAGTTACGAAAATTTTTATCATTGGTTTAATTGTCGGTCAATCGCGAATAAGCTTAATTAGACACAGGTTTAAAAATGCCAGTACACGTTTTTTGGCGTGCAAAAAAATTACATGAGATGTCACCATCGGAATTTGAATCCCTTTGCGATGGCTGCGGAAAATGTTGCCTGCATAAATTGGAAGACGAAGACAGCGGTGATGTGTTCTACACTAAAGTTGCTTGCCGTTTTCTTGATCATGATACATGTAAATGCCAGGTTTATGATGAGCGGCAAAAACATATTCCGGATTGTATAACCCTGACTCCTGTATCTGTTAAAGATACCTACTGGTTACCGGAAACCTGTGCTTATCGTTTAATCGATGAAGGTATTCCGTTGTTTGACTGGCATCCCTTAATTTCAGGCGATCCAGACTCTGTGCATAAAGCGGGTATGTCAGTTGCGGGTCAGGTTTTGCATGAAAGCTCTGTTAATCCAGATGATTTTGAAGATCATATTGTGCGTTGGGTCTAGGGAGACGATGCAGTGAATGAGTTAACCACAATTCAATACGCGTGGATTATTTATTTTGCCGGAAGCCTCGGTTGTACTATTGCGGCTTGGCGGATATTTTTATGGGCCTGGCGCTTTGTTCGTTACGCTGTTGTGATTACGGTAATGACAATTCTTTTTACGCCTTACGCTATAGATCCCAAAACCATGGCAATGGCGCCTGCAATTTATACGCTGGTGTTTGAAGGCATGAGCCACGGGAAAGTGGCGATTATGCCGGTGATAAAATTAATGCTAGGTATTTGGTTGATCGCCATCATTTTGTTAACGGTATTTGTGGTGCTGACTCGCCAGCAGACCTACAAAAATTTCAAAAGTAACGATTCGGAGTCACCGGTAAAAGCTAAATCGCGCAGGCTTGAACATCACGCCGGAAGGCGTCATGAGACTCCGGTTCGCAAGCGTGGTTTAAGCCGGGATGAGTACGAAGCTCGGGAGGCATTGTTAAGGGGCGAATTGCCACGAGCAGAAACGCTCGGTGGTGAAATGCCAATGCGAGCTGTGCGAGATTAAAATTCGGTTCGCAAAGTAAATAGAGCGAGCATCATAAAAAGCCAGCATTCGCTGGCTTTTCTATTTTGAATCTAACGAAAATGGCAAATTGGAATTTAAGTGCTATAAATGAATGAAGCTATTGGTCACATAACTCATTTTTGAGCTATGTTCCAGCAAAAATTCAGTTTGGCTGACAAAAGGCCTTATATGCAAAATCGCATTACCAATCCTGCACTTTTTTTCCTGTTGTTAATCTGGGCTTGTACGGCGCACAGCCAAACACATGATAATTCAAAAAGTACTGCTTCTGCGGTGATCGCATCTGAAGCGACAGAGTCTGCAAAAAAAGCAGTGGTAGAAACTCAGTCCACAAAAATACTACCCTCTGATGTGCGTGTGCTCATTGACGTGTCGGGCAGCATGAAAAAAACTGACCCACAGAATTTACGTAAACCTGCAGTGGATTTGATTGTGCGTTTGTTACCCGATAAAAGCCGTGCAGGTATTTGGACATTCGGCAACGACGTAAATATGTTGATGCCGTATAAGGTTGTGGATGCGGATTGGCGGAAACAGGCAGCTCCCAAAGCTAATCAAATTAATTCCATTGCCATGTTTACTAATATTGGCAAAGCGTTGGAAGAAGTGAGTTTTGATAAAAAATCGCTGAGTGCGGATTATAAAACCCACATAGTGTTACTAACAGATGGTGTGGTTGATATAGGGAAGGATGCAGTCGGCAATAACAAAGAACGGCAACGTATTCTCAATGACATTTTACCCGGACTGAAAACAGCGGGTTATATTGTGCACACAATAGCGCTGTCACCTGATGCTGATATGGATTTACTGAAAAAATTATCAATTGCGAGTGATGGTGTATTTACAACGGCAGTGTCTGCCGAGCAATTGATGAGTGTTTTTTTAAAAATATTTGATCAGGCTGTACCTGCTGAGCGTGTACCTTTAGAAAACAACGGTTTTTTAGTAGATGCGAGCATTAAAGAATTTACCGCATTGATTTTCCGCAAACCAGGTGAAGATAGAAGTATTCTTGAATCACCGGAAACAAAAGAATATTCCGCTACTAATCCGAATGATGGGGTGAATTGGTACCGCACAGATAAATACGATTTGATAACCGTGACTGCCCCAAAACCTGGTCAATGGAAAATAAAAACAGATATCGCACCGGAAAGTCGAATCACCGTAGTGAGTGACTTACAGTTGGTGGTCGAACCACTGAAAAATAACTTACACAGTAATGACTCGCTCGCGGTAACTTATTCTTTCCAGGAGTCAGGAAAAACTGTCACCAATAAAGATTTCCTGGGGTTGATTGAAGCCAATGCCATAGTGGCCAAAAATAATACCGAAGAAAATGTAAGCCTATCATTCGCGACGGGGGCACCTGCGGACGGATTCTTCCATCAAACTCTCAATAGTTTTCCAACGTTGGGCGATTACGAAATTCATATCTTTGTAGATGGAAAGACCTTTAAACGTGAGTTTAAACATAGCGTGAGTGTTCGCGATAGCCTTATGGTGTTGGAAAAAAATAGTGCAGTCTCTGATGACGGTAAATTGACCTATTCTTACAAAATTTCTACTGACAATAAGATTGTTGATGTAAATAAAACTCAGGTTAAGGTGAGCATAAAAAATTCAACTAAAGCTGATCTTGAAAAGGTATTAAATTTAATTGATGGAAATCATTGGGAGTTCTCTTTTGCTCCTATTCAGGCTGGAGATTATTCAATTGATATTCATGCGTTGGGCGAACAATTCGACGGGGATAAATTGGACGAAACCCTGCATGCCGACAATTTTACCTATGTAGAGAAAAAAGTTGTGCAGGTTTCATCATCTGCAGCCGCCGCTGAAACCAAAGAGGAAGTAAAATCTACGGAGGAGAAACCTGAGGAAAAGCCTGAAGAGGAATCCAATAATATGCTTCTTTATATAGGCATAGGTATTGGGAACTTACTTCTTCTAGTGATTGGATTCTTTGCTTACAGAATGATTATGGGTGGTAAAGCAAAAGATGAATTTGCTGAGTTTGAGAAAACCTTGTCGGTGGCTTCAGGTGCAGAAAAAAGCAGCGACGGAAACGCCGCGAAAAAAGCAGAAAAAAAATCAACTGGAAGAACTGAAATAGATTTATCAGATGAAGACCCGGCAAATATTCCTATGAATGATGACAACTTGGACCTGGACAAATTATTTCAGTTGGATAATATGGATGTCCCTAAAAATCCCGACGATAAATAATGCTGCAAGGGCCGGTAGATGTAAAAGATCTTAGCGTTGAGCTTATTGATGAGCTGCACTTACCGCTCGTAAATCACTTTTATTCGTTGTGTCGCTATCGTGTGAAGTGTGGGCGCTTGGATAAGGTGTATAGCGTTTATTTTGGCGGCGAAATCATTGCTGCTGCACGCTTCTTGTTGCATAAATCAGGTCACTTTTTATTGCGTAACCTTTGTGTCGCCCCTGCAATGCGCAAACAAGGCGTGGCAACTTATCTTTTAACTAAAGCCCTTCATGACTTGCGCTTAGCTGCGGGTTCGAGTAATTGCTACTGTTTTGCCTTGCCGCACCTTAAAAAATTTTACTTATCCCTCGACTTTAAGCTGTTTTCTCCTGAAGAAATAGCGTCCCATCAAGTTCCGGCAGATATTGCCGACACGCATTCGCGCAATTGCGCGCGCAATCGGGGTTGGATTTTGATGGGATTTATAATAGCTTAAGCGTTAACTCTGGCAATTGGGAATACAGACGCATTCAAATTATGTATCGGTTCCCAAACATTATTTTTTAAGATTTTTTTATCTTTCAGTCTTATGTCCATCAATGCAGGAGAAAGCTATGAATATTAATATTGGCATCAATGAAAAAGATCGTCAGGAAATAGCACAAGGCTTATCAAAATTATTAGCAGATACATATACACTTTATTTAAAAACCCATAACTTCCACTGGAACGTTACCGGCCCCATGTTTCAAACATTGCACCTGATGTTTGAGACACAATATACCGAGCTTGCACTCGCGGTGGATGTTATTGCTGAGCGTATTCGTTCTTTAGGTGTATACGCACCGGGCACCTATAAACAATTTGCAGAACTCAGCAGTATTAAAGAAGAGGATGGTATTCCCAAGGCGCAGGATATGATTCGTTTACTAGTGGAGGGACAAGAAGCAGTGGTTCGCACCGCGCGTTCATTATATGCATCCGTTGAAAAAGCTAATGATGAAGCAACTGCAGATTTGCTCACCCAACGCATTCAGTTGCATGAAAAAACTGCATGGATGCTGCGTAGTTTACTTGAATAACTAAATGTATAAATAAAAAAATGCCGCTCAATTAAAAAACTGAGCGGCATTTTTTATTTATGGTTGTGTTTAAAAATTGATGCCCTGGTTAAGTGGCAATGAGATTATGCGAGTGGCAACTGGATATTAAAGCAGGTACCAAACTTTTCGTCTGATGTAACTGACATTTGTCCATCGTGGTGATCGGTAATAATAAAATAAGAATAAGATAGGCGATGCTCAACGGGGCAGGCGGGCTCCCTGTCTGATATGGAAAAGAAGGGTTGAAAAATATCCTCCTGTTCCAGAGGGCTTAATGCTCTTCCATTGTGCTGAATTTTAATCCACAGGGAATCATAAAACTCACTGATTTCAATATTAATAGCAGGATTGGTTTGAGACCGAGTGTTCAATGAATGAAACGCTGCGCGTAACAAGCGAATAAATACCTGTTGTAACTCTGATTGAAAGCACGGAATTTGTGGAAGGCTATCGTGATAGTGGCGCGTCACATTAATGGAGCTGAATCTTAAACCCGATAAATCAGTAAACAGCTTGCCTGCAAGTTCAATACTTTGATCCATTAAGCCTGTGACATCGGCAGGCGCTTTTTCATCGTTGTGGCTATTTGCTAAATCCAACAGGTTTTGGATAATGGATGACGCTTGTTGTCCGCTGAAGCATGCGTTTTTCAAGGTGGCCAATAATTCAGCTTTGATGGTGTTAATACTCTCAGAGTTTAGTTTTTCCTGAGCATCTAATAAACTGGATAAGATAAATTGCAAAGGTGAGTTAATGTCGTAGGCCATTGCCGATGCCAGTTCACCCATGGCCGACATTTTGTCGCGCTCGGAAACTTTATTCTCTGCTTTCATTTGTTTGGTGATGTCATCCACCAAAATTATTACCCCTGTGTCATCTTTATCGGTTAAAGGGTAAAGCGTAATATCAAAATAATATTGGTCGCGCTGGCTGTGTTTAATTGTCATGGTAGTTTTGCTTTGCAAAACCGCTTTAACCTGCGCGGGTGTCAAGGTAATGGCAGGGTAGGCTTCCCAGAGGTTCTTTCCAATTACAGTAGCAATTGGGCGTCCGGTTGCGGTTTCTGCAACACGGTTCCATTGGATAATCTCCATATTTTGGTTGAGGCCGATGAGCATCAATGGCATGGACTCAACAATATTGGTAATGTATTGCTCTCGGTTTTTTAAAATTTCTGTGGTCTCGATCAAAGACTCTGTTCTTCTTGCTACGCGGTCTTCGAGCGTGGCTTTAATATCGGTGAGTTCGCGATTTATACGTCGCGCACGGCTGTTAGCAACTAATAAAAATATAGCCACAATCAGCAAAGTAATGATCAATAAGCTCAGGGCACTATTGGCGATCCATTGCCATTTGGTAGAACCGTCGGGGTTTCTATAGATATCGAATATGCCAGCGTAAGCATGAATACTGACCGTACAGAGTGCGAAAGCGGAGAACCATTTTTGCAAAAATGTTTTACTGGGCATTGGAAGGGGGAACCTCATCCGCGTTTATTCTGTATTAAAGAGTTAATTGTATTACATCTATGAACTTTACAGCTATGAACTTCGGTGAAAATGACCGCTCTATACAAAACGTAGTTGACACGATTACTCGGCCCAGGTTGTTGGTGGATGTCCAGCGGACGCAATCAATTGCCTCGATGTTCATTTATAGGGTTCGCTAAACATTTGACATTAATAATACGCAAACAAGCCAAATACCTGCTGAATGGTCGTTTATGGTCTGATTGGGTGTATGTGGCGGCTGAAAAACTGCGAGGCAACAACTGGAGAAAATTATTCCGGACATAATTTGTACTATTAAGTTGTACTATGTAAATAAATATTTTTAGAGTTAATGTGATTGCCGTTATGCAAAATAAAACTTTATTGATTGCAGCTATTGCTTTTGTATTCGGCTTTATTGTCAGCGAATACCGCATGCGTTTTTTTGCTCAAGACTCCTCACAAAATGTGAGCCCACCGCAACTCAACATTCGCTCGCAAGCGCCTGTGGTGGGTATCGGAAGTGAGCGTGAAGTAAATGAACATATTGCTATTAGCAGGGAAGTCTTTCCCCTCGAGCAAGTTAGTGTGAGCGACATTGATGAAACTCCAAAAAATACTTTTTCGTGGTCGCGAGTTGATCAACTTATTGCAAATGGTTATTTCCAGGAAGCTATAAAACTGCTAGAGACGCGAATGGGAAATAAGCAGGACGCCCCGCGCGCATGGTTGTATTTGGCATCGATTTATAAGAAGCAATCACAAGCTATTAATGCGGTAGATGCATTGTTTCGCTATGTGAAGCTGGAATTGGATGATCAAAAAATTAATAAGACATTAAGGGATATCAGAAATTATTTGATTCAAATAAAAGCAACGCCATTACTATTTAATGAGGACTATTTCTGGTTGATGGCACAGTTCGAGGAGCTTTTAAAATATAATGCTAACGACGGTGAATTGCATTTAATCCTGGCGTCATTACTTGTGCAACTTAACGACGATTATCAAGCCCAGTACCACGCGCTCATGGCCGCAAATGACCCAAATGTACAAAAACGTGCTGAAGCAATACTCGCAAAATTGAATGGTGATAATGTGCCTGGCGAATCAAGCATTGCGCTGACGCGGTATGGTAATCAATATCTTGTTAACGTGAGTATTGAAGGTTATCCGGCGCGCTTGCTTCTCGACACGGGTGCATCGCTCAGCGGTTTATCAAGTAGCTATACTGCGAAATATCCCGGCATGCTCAAATCCACCAAACCCATTCGTTTAAATACGGCTAGCGGCACCCAGGACAGTGTCTTGTTTACCGTAACCAATATTAATATGGGAAATTTAATGTTTAACCAACATATCCTCGCACAGCTACCCATGGATAATTCACACGGATTTGATGGTTTATTGGGCGTGGATATTTTGGGTCGCTTTGATTTTGTGATAGACCAGGATGCAGCGGTCTTGCGCTTGAGAGCAAGAAAAGCGAATGCAGATTAGCCGCAGGGTTAGCCTTAGATTAAGGTGTGGTGAGAGGTAATTTCAAGGTAAAGGTTGATCCTTCACCTAATGTACTCTCCACGGTCAGCGAACCCCCGTGCGCTTCCGCAAGTTGTCGTGCAATGTACAATCCCATACCTAAGCCTGAACATATTTTTTTGTTTTCACCGCGTTCAAATTTTTCGAAAATAAGCTGTTGTTCTTTTGCGTTGATACCCATTCCATGATCACGAACATCTACCACTGCAAACTTGTCTTGCGTTGTGAGTGTCAACTCAACGGGCTGATTTCCCCCGTAACGCATGGCGTTGGTGAGCAAGTTAATAATAATTTGCTCAATACGAAATTCATCCCAAATGCCTGTAATTTTTTCATCGATAGTTGCTATAAAATGAGTGTCAGCCGTTTTCGCTTGTAAGGATAAATCTTCAATCACTCTGCGTAACAAGAGCGATAAATTGGTTTCAGAAGGCCGCACAGATAAGGTGTTGTTTTTAATTTGCGACACATCATTCATGTCGTTTATCAGCCGAACCATGCTTTGGATCTGACGCGCATCGCGTGCAACCATTTCTTTCAATTTTTCTTGCGTAAATGCATTCATATTGCCTTTTTCCAATTGGATGTGGCGAACTTGTGCTTCAACGTGCAAGGTATTTAAAGGGGTGCGCAGTTCGTGGCCGACTAATGACATAAAGTCATCGCGCATTTTTACTGCGCGCTCTAGTTCAATTTGGGCTGCACGTAATTCGTTGCGGCTTTTCTCCAGTTCTTCAACTTGTCGTTTAACTTGAGCCCGTTGTTGGTAAAGCGATACAAATACATTAACTTTGCTCTTAACAGCCGCGACATCCAGTGGTTTGTACAAAAAATCCACCGCACCTGTTTCATAGCCTTTAAATATATAATTAAGTTCGCGCCCGCTTGCGCTTACAAAGACAATAGGCGTATGACGGGTTCGCTCTGTGCCGCGCATTAATTCTGCCAACTCAAAACCATTCATTTCCGGCATCATTACATCCAGTATCGCTAATGCAAATTCATGGTCCAGCAATAATGCCAAGGCTTCCTCGCCAGAAGTTGCCTGATAAATTTCACGATCTTCACCTTCAATTATTTTTGAAAGTGCGCGTAAATTTTCAGGAAGGTCATCTACTATGAGTAATTTGGTCGTATTGGTAGTCATGGTTATTCTCTTCGTCGATTACTCTAAGTTTCTCAGTTCCAGGTTTCTTAGTAACGGGTGTATCTGATCTAATGTGAGTACGAAATCCGGATTGCAAAGGGCTATGGCTGCTCGCGGCATAATAGGAACTTCTGCGTCATCGGGATCTTGTACAATGCATAATCCTCCCGCTGCTTTAATATTTGCAAGTCCGGCAGCACCATCGTGATTTGCACCGGTTAATATCACTCCTGCAAGTGCGTTGCCATAAGCATCTGCTGCGGATTGCATAAGTATATCTATGGAGGGCCGCGCATAAGATTCCGGGTCTTCAGTGCTTAGTGAAAAGCTGAAATTTTTTTCCACAGATAAATGGTAACCTGAACCTGCAATGTAAATTACGCCGGGTTTAATCCATTCTTTATCTTGCGCTTGTCGCACAGTCATAGACACGTGATGTCGAAAAACTTCCGCCAATTTACTATCCCGATTATGCGGAAGATGCAGCACAATCATAATGGGCAACCGATAATTTGCTGGCAGCGGTTTAAGTATTTGCAATAGCGCATTGATGCCACCGGCTGACGCACCTATGACTACGGCCTGAATCGCTGTTTTATGTTCGTTCGACATATAAGTTCAAATATTCCGCATTAAGCTTTGCGAAATAACCGCTGCGGTTTTACCAGCGGTTCAAATAAATTTGCGTACCCGGAAAAATCCAGACTCTCTTTACTACCCAAACCTAAAAAACCTCTGTGACATAATGACTCATGAAAAAGCCCCAGGGCGCGCTCTTGCAAATCGTGGTTAAAATAAATCATGACGTTGCGACAGCTAATCAAATGAGTTTCTGCAAATACGCTATCGGTAGCAAGGCTATGATCGGCGAAGCTGATATTTTCGCAAAGAGACCGATCAAACAGCGCGCTTTCATACGCAGCAGTGTAGTAGTCCGAAAAAGCCGCTTTACCGCCAGCCTGCTGATAATTGTGGGTGTAATTACGTACACGATCCAGAGAAAAAATTCCTTTGCGTGCGCGTTCAAGTGAAACCGGGTTTATATCAGTTGCGTAAATGATGCTGCGTTCTAACAAACCTTCTTCCTTTAACAAAATTGCCATGGAATAAAGTTCTTCGCCGGTGCTACAACCTGCAATCCAAACTTTTAACGAAGGATAAGTTTTTAGAAAAGGAACAACTTCTTCTCGCAGCGCTAAAAAATAGGTTGGATCACGAAACATCTCAGTAGTTGGGATGGTTATATATTGAAGTAGCTCCATAAACGCGTCCGGCTCGTGTAAAACGCGTGCCTGAAGTTCAGAAATAGATGTATATTTTAATTGTTTTATCGCATGCAAAATTCGGCGCTTTTGCGAAGCGCCGGAATAATTGCGGAAGTCATAACTGTATTTGAGATAAATCGCTTCAATTAACAATTTTATTTCAATGTCAGTATTGGCAGAATTGGGCATTAAATACGTTCCAAACTTGGCATCCAGACACGCAGCAAAGAATAAAGCCTATCAATGTCTATTGGCTTCGCCAGATAGTCGGAAGCACCAGCGTTCAAGCACTGTTCCTGATCGTCTTTCATCGCTTTGGCAGTTACAGCGATGATAGGAAGTTTTTGGAATCGCTCGTCAGCACGAATGCGACGCGTAGCTTCAAGGCCATCCATACCCGGCATCATGATATCCATAAGTACCAGATCAATGTCCGGTGTTTCATCAAGTTTGCTGATAGCTTCGAAGCCATTGCGACCAACTACAATGACAGCGCCTTTTTGTTCAAGTGCGCCAGTTAATGCAAAAATATTTCGCATATCGTCGTCCACGAGTAGAATTTTTCTGCCTTCAAGTGCACGGTCTCGGCCACGTACAGTTTTAAGCATGGACTGACGTTCAGTGGATAATTTTGATTCAACTTTGTGAAGGAAAAGCGTAACTTCATCGAGTAGACGTTCAGGAGAGCGTGCACCTTTGATGATAATCGAGCGCGAATATTTCAACAGGTTATTTTCTTCATCGCGCGTGAGATTGCGTCCCGTATAAACAATTACCGGTGGAAAGCTGCAAATATCTTCTACAGACATGCGTTGTAAAAGTTCGTGGCCTTGCATATCGGGTAATTTCAAATCGATGATCATGCAGTCAAAAATAGTTTTATTGAGATGGGCTATTGCCTCCTCTCCAGATTCAACAGCAGTTATTTCGACATCGTCATCACCAATGAGTTGAGTAACACTTTTGCGCTGAAGTTCATCGTCTTCTACGAGCAGTACTTTCTTCACTTTTTGAGTTAATTTCGATTCAAGCTTATCAAATACGTCCTGTAAACGTTCGCGCGTAGTCGGTTTCACAATGTAACCGACAGCGCCTAATTGTAGAGCCGCTTCAGCACGATCTGATGCTGACACAATATGCACGGGAATATGGCGAGTAAGTGGATTGGATTTCAGTTTTTGCAAAACACTCAAACCGGACGTATCGGGTAGACCTATATCCAGCAAAATTGCATCAGGTACATATTCGCCAGCCATGGATACGCCCTCGGCGGCGGTACTTGCAACCAGACATTGGTATTTAACTTCGTGCGCAAGCGCATAAAGAATTTTCGCAAAATCTGTATCGTCTTCAACGATTAATACAGTGCGGCCTCGCGAAAGGTCAGTGTAGCGATCATCTGGAAATTCTACGACGGGTGTTGTTGGTGTTGCAGGTGAAACTATGGGTATGTGCGTGACCACAGGAGCAACTTCCAGCTCAGGTGCTGATGCGTCCGGCATAGTCAGCGGCAAGCGCAAGCTAAAGGTACTGCCTTTGCCTGGTTCGCTCACAACACTAATTGAACCACCCAGAAGCTGCGCTAAGTCGCGAGAAATAGACAGCCCTAATCCGGTGCCACCGTAACGTCGGCTAATACTGCCATCCGCTTGCTGAAAGGCTTCGAAAATTATTTTTTGTTGGTCTGGCGCTATACCAATACCCGAATCCGTTACAGAAAAAATAATTGCCTTATTTGCATCTTTAGTGATGCTAAGTTTAATTTCACCTTTATCGGTAAATTTGAGCGCGTTTGAAAGAAGATTTTTTAAAATTTGTTCAAGGCGCTGTTGGTCGGTATTAATTGTTTTGGTGATATCAACATCCACATGGCTAATAAATTCCAATTTTTTTTGTTCAGCCAAAGGTTTGAATGTCATCTGCAGAGAATCGCCTAATCGTTTCAGCGAAACATCTTCAGGTACGAGTTCAAGCTTACCTGCTTCGACCTTGGAAATATCCAGAATATCGTTAATTAAATTCAGTAGATCATTACCGGCAGAGTAAATACTTTTTGCAAACTGTATTTGCTCATCGTTGAGATTGCCCTTGGAATTTTCGGCCAAAAGCTTGGCAAGGATCATGGAGCTGTTTAGTGGTGTGCGTAGTTCGTGCGACATGTTCGCGAGGAACTCGGATTTGTATTTGCTGGCGCGCTGTAGTTCTTGCGCGCGCGCTTCGAGCTCAATCTGCACAGCATTGAGAGTTGTATTTTTCTGGTCGAGCGCAGAGGCTTGGTCCACCAGTTTTTCATTAATTTGTTCGAGCTCCGCCTTTTGGCTCTCTAACAAGATTTGCGATTCTTCCAGCGCTCGCGATTGCTCTTCCAACTCTTCGTTGGAGGTTCGCAACTCTTCCTGTTGAACTTGTAACTCTTCATTAAGCTGCTGCGTTTCTTCAAACGCATTTTGCAGACGTATGCGCGACAAAGCTGCTTCAAGAGTACTACCGATGTTGGTGGCAATAAGTGAAATAAATTCCACGTCGCGCTTATGTGGTTGCTTTAAGAACCCGAGTTCGATAACCCCTTTGGTTTGCCCTTCATAGCGAAGCGGTGCCAGAATAATATGGCGGGGAGACATTTCGCCGAGACCCGAATTAATTTTCAAATAATGATCGGGAATGTCCTTAAGTTGGAGCATGCGGTTTGATGCCACGGTTTGGCCAACCAGGCTTTCGCTAGCGTTGTACACTTGCGCAGCTTCCGCGTTTTCTTTTTTAGCGCCAAAGCTGGCTACCCGTTGTAATTGCCCGTCCCTTTCATTGCGAACGTAGAGTGCTGACACAGACACGTCCAGATAACTTGCCAGAAAATCCAGGGTCACTTCACCAATTGAGTTCAGGGAATTTTGCCCTAGCGTGAGTTCGCCGAGCTGAACTTGGCCATCGCGTTGCCAGGCTTGTTCCTCTAAAAGCTCCGCGTGTTTCTGACGCTCCTGCAAAGTTGCGCCGTAACTATTTGAGAGCTTGAGTAGTTCACGGCGACCCACATAACTCAATATGCCAGTTAGCGCAAAAGTGATAAGCAAATAAATTGAAACGCTGGTGAGAGTAATTTTTTCTGCGGCTTGGTTGCGAGAAGTAAGAAGCGCATTTTCAGTGGTTTGCAGAGCATCCAATTCGGCACGTATCGCATTGAACTCTGCAGCTCCCCGACTACGCACCAGCGCAGCGTAATCCTGATTGTTGCGGCGTAACTCAATCGCGCGTTGGGCATACTCATCCCAATCGGCCTGCATGATTGCAAGTTTCTTTAGCCGATCAATTTGCATCGGATTGTCAGCGGTGATTTCCATTAGGGCTGCGAGATCTACACTGAAGGTGGATTTAGCAGCTTGGTAGGGCGCCAGAAATGATTCTTCACCGGTGATTAGATAACCGCGTAACCCGGTTTGCATATCCACAGTCAACTTGGCCACCTCATTGGCTTTACCAATAACCGTTTCAGTATGAGTGACCCATTTCAATGCGTTGAGCAGGTACATAATTAACGCGACAAACAGCGCAGCACTAATAAGCCCAACCACTAGCGGCGCCACTATATTTTTTAGCAGGATCTTGCGAAATTCGTGTTCATTAAGGGCGAGCAGATTATTCATCGGTATCCCAATATTTATATGTTTATGAATGGCAGGGAGCCAGTCAAAAGCTGACTAGGCTAAATTGAGCGCTTTTAAGTGACTGTGCGCTAGCGCACTTAACACGGCCGACTACCCGAAATCGGGTAAACTCCCAACTATTTAGACTGTTATCAAAATCATTGCAGCCATCGCGAAGCTACTAGTCATCAGGAAATTGAAAATCATCAGTCCGAAGCTTTACTATGCGCACCTGATTTTAAAAGGCGGTTGGCATGGCGATTGAGTGGCAAGATTATAAACAACTAATGGCGAATGTGATGGCGAAAGATCATCATCGTTTGCAACGTCGCCTGGCGGAGCTTGAAAAACTTGCTCGTGCAAAAAAACCTTATGAAGATTCGCTAGAGAAGTGGAAAGCGAATGTTGAGCGTTCGCAAGCTGCTGTTGTGGCGCGCCAGCAACTAATTCCAGCGCAGATTGAATTTCCCGAGCTACCTGTTTGTGAGAAGCGCGAGGAAATTGCGGAGATAATTGCAAATAATCAGGTTGTCGTATTAGCAGGTGAGACAGGTTCCGGCAAAACCACACAAATTCCTAAAATCTGCTTAAGTATAGGCCGTGGTACGCGCGGTTTAATTGGCCATACTCAACCGCGCAGAATTGCTGCAAATACAGTCGCAAATCGTATTGCTGAAGAATTAAAAACAAAACTGGGCGAAAAGGTGGGTTATCAGGTCCGATTTAGCGATCAATCCAGCGAGCAAACCTTAATTAAGGTCATGACGGACGGGATTCTACTGGCTGAAATCCAAAATGATCCTTATTTAAATAAATACGATACGCTCATTATTGATGAAGCCCACGAGCGCAGTTTGAATATTGATTTTTTGCTTGGCTATTTAAAACAATTATTGTCGCGTCGCCCCGATCTAAAATTAATTATTACCTCCGCAACCATTGATCTCCAAAAATTTTCGGCCCATTTTAATAATGCTCCCGTCATCGAAGTTTCTGGCCGTACCTATCCGGTAGATGTTTGGTATCGACCATTATTTGAATCATCGGGTAAAGGCGAAGAATCGGAAGATGATGAACAGGATATTTACAGCGCAATGGTAGAAGCCGTTCATGAAATTGAATTGCATGAAAAAACCGGCGGTTCGCGCGGTGGTGACATCTTAATTTTTCTCAGTGGTGAGCGCGAAATTCGCGAGGCGGCAGAAGCTTTGCGTAAAGCCCAATTTGCGCATATGGAAGTTGTACCTTTTTATGCACGCCTGAGTTTGGCCGAGCAGCAGCGAGTGTTTGCACCACATACCGGGCGACGTATTGTATTGGCAACCAACGTTGCCGAAACGTCCATTACGGTTCCCGGAATTCGTTACGTCATTGATCCTGGTTTTGCGCGTATATCTCGTTATTCCTATCGCACCAAGGTTCAGCGCCTACCGATTGAGCCTGTGTCCCAGGCGAGCGCCAATCAGCGTAAAGGTCGCTGCGGTCGCATTGCTGAAGGTATTTGCATTCGCTTATACAGTGAAGAAGATTTTAACAATCGCCCCGCTTTTACCGATGCAGAAATTTTACGCACAAATCTCGCCGCCGTTATCTTGCAAATGTTGCAGCTGCGCATGGGCGACATCCATAAATTTCCTTTTATTGACGCGCCCGATCATCGTTTAATTAGCGACGGTTATAAGCTACTTGAAGAACTTCAAGCGGTTGATAGTAAAAAGCAGCTTACACCTGTAGGTACGCAACTCAGTAAGCTCCCGCTTGACCCACGTCTTGCACGCATGCTGTTAGCTGCACAGGAGCAATCCTGTGTGCGTGAGTTGTTAATTATTGCTAGTGCATTGTCCGTGCAGGACCCTCGCGATAGACCAAGCGAAAAACAACAAGCTGCAGATCAGATGCATCGCCGTTTTTGGTCAGAGCATTCAGATTTTCTGGGCTATGTAAATGTGTGGGACTATTTTGAAACTCAGCGTCAGGAACTTTCGCAAAATCAATTACGCAAGCTGTGTAAAAAAGAATTTTTAAATTATCTGCGTTTGCGTGAATGGCGGGACATCCATCATCAGTTATGCGTTGCGATTAAAGATTTAGGTTTTAAAATAAATTCTGAACCTGCGAATTATGAGGCTGTTCATAAAGCATTATTAAGTGGTTTGCTGGGCAATTTGGGTTTCAATCATGAGGAGCGCGAATACCTCGGAGCACGAAATCGCAAGTTCAGTATTTTCCCTGGATCGTCACTTATTAAAAAAACGCCAAAATGGATTATGGCAGCGGAGCTGATTGAAACTTCAAAACTATTTGCTCATACCGTTGCGAAAATAGAACCTGAGTGGGCTTTGGCAGCTGCAGAACATTTGGTAAAACGTCAATATTTTGAGCCGCATTACAACAGCCACAGTGGCCAAGTAATGGCGTACGAAAAAGTGAGTTTGTACGGCTTAACGCTCATTGAAAAAAAATCAGTTCCCTATGCGCACGTAGACCCTACAGTTGCTCGTGAAGTTTTTATTCGCTTCGCATTTGTTGAGGGGCAATATGCGCAGAATCCAAGATGGAAGAATTTGCAACAGAAAGGAAAAGTAAATGATTTTTTTACACACCAACAAGATTTATTAAAAGAGTTGGACGACCTTGAAGCCAAGTCTCGCCGTCGCGATATTTTGGCAGATGAACAGGTAATGTTTGAGTTCTATAACGAGGTCATACCCGAGCACATCGTTAATTTGGCGGCCTTTGAAAGTTGGCGCAAAAAAGCTGAGCAAGAAAATCCTGAGATTTTGTACATTAGCCGTGAAACTTTAATGCGTCATGGGGCTTTGGATATTACTCATGCTCAGTTTCCCAATGAGTTGGAGTGGCGCGGAATGGTATTTCCTCTTACTTATCATTTCGAACCTAATCACCCGGATGATGGCGTTAGTATTCATGTGCCCATGAGTGTATTACACCAATTGCCGGAGTACCGTCTCGAATGGCTGGTGCCAGGTATGTTGCGCGATAAGTGTATTAATTTAGTGAAAAGTTTACCCAAATCCTTACGCAAACATTTTGTTCCTGTGCCAGACGTTGTAGACAAAGCATTGGCAGCCATGGCGCCGGACAACAAACCTTTAACTGATTCTCTAGGGTTGCAATTAAAAAGACAAACTGGTGTTGAAGTAAATAATGATGCTTGGCTGGAAACACAAGTGGATAATTATTATCGCTTCAATATTAAAGTAGTGGACGACAAAGGAAAAGTGATTGCCAGTGGTCGTGATCTTTTACCTTTGCGTGAAAAATACCGCGCCCAGGTGCAACAAAATATTCAATCAGCAGCCACTAATGTTGAACGTGAAAATATTACGCAATGGGATTTCGATGGATTACCACATGCGATTCAGTTACAGCGCAATGGAATTGGTATTCGTGCTTATCCTGCTCTGGTCGATAAAAATAACTCAGTCGCGCTACAAGTTCTTGATAATCCGCAACAGGCATTGGACTTGACGCAACGGGGTCTCGCGCGCCTTATTTTTCTACAACTTAATCAAACTGTGAAATATTTACAAAAGGAGTTATTAAAAGGGCAAGATATTGCATTATCGCTCGCCGGTATTGGTTTGCGGGATCAGGTTGCAGACGACATTATTCTCGCCGCCATTAAGCAGCTTGTGCTCAATGACGTGTTGGCACTGCCTCGTTCTAAAGATGCGTTTGAAGCCGCCATCGTATTTATTAAGGATAAATTAGTAGCAACTGCAGAAGAGCTTTGCACTCATCTTTTAGCAAGTTTGAAATTATTAGTAGATGTTAAAAAAGCCATTAAACAACAAAAAAACGCATTAGCTATCGCGTACACGCTAAGTGATATTCAAGAGCAGCTTAAAGAATTGTTTTATGTAGGATTGGTGTACAAAACTCCTGAGGACTGGTTACGTCAATATCCGCGCTATTTACGAGCCATCCAAATGCGTTTGGAGAAAGCTGCGCTCAATCCACAAAAAGATAAATTAACAGTAATGGAGATTCAGCCTTACTGGCAGCGCTTGCAGGAATTTATCGCCAAAGAAGGTGCTTTCGTAATGGCACAAAATCCTGCTCTGATGGAGTACAGGTGGTGGATAGAGGAACTGCGGGTTTCACTCTTTGCTCAAACCTTGAAAACACAAATACCTGTATCGCCAAAGCGGTTGGATAAACAATGGGAATTGGTGGTGGCGGGATAATTTTTTAACTCGAAATACATCTAACTAAACCACCACGAATCCATTGTTGTAAATATTGCGCAGTTTGCAAAGGAACGTGCTCCTCATCAAACCACTCGCACAAGCCCTCGCAAACATCGGCAAAGTTTTTTGACGTTAAGAAAGCGTTGAGAACCCAAGCTTCGGCTTTGTCGAGCAGGCGATAGGTGACTTGCAAATTTTCTCGCCACATTAGCCACGTTTGTATTTCCGGATTAATTGCGGTTGTAATTGTGGTTTCATTTTTAATTATGCTAGCCCATTGTTCAGGGGCATTGCTTAGAAAGTTTAAGAGTTGCAAGGATGGATGAAACTGCAGCTGAAGTGTCATCCAACTTTCTGGAGCAATCGCCTTTAAATCATCAAGTGTAATGACAGAACTATCTGCGGCATCAAAAGCACTAATTTGTGCCCATTCAAATTCTGCCAGCTCTACTGGTTGAATTTTTTCTTTACAATCATCGTTATTACGTAAAAATACGGAAAGTTTCTCACCAAGCCAGCGTAGCGAATGGTGCTGTGAAGGGTGGGCTTCGATAAATTCACTCGCTAATTTCTCGAAACTTTCGTCACCTAGATAAAATTTTAACGCAGGATAGTCATTGCTTAGCGCATCAATTAATCGCAAGCGATAAGCATTGTAATAAATCCCCAAGCGTTCTTGCCGCGAAAAAGCTGATGTTTCCAATGTTAGATAATCAGCATCCGGGTTTTTATCCAGCAAAAAATCTTGCAGCGCTGTTTGTAATTCAGCCAGTGTTTTACTACCTCTGGAATTCATTTACGCGTCAACCAATAATCAATGGAAATTTTTCCAGCGCCTGCTATTGCAAGCCAAAGAAATATTGCGAGATAAGCCGTTTCAGAAAAACCCAGTAGCGTATCAAGTGAATCTACCTGGCCCCACAATGCGCTTTTAATGGCGACTATCATGATCACGCCAAGCACGCCGCTGGAAATACGGGTAAACAATCCTAATGGTAAAAAAATCCCACATAAAAATTCCGCAGCAGATGTGAATGGCGTTAAAATGTGAGGAAAGGGAATGCCCCAACCGATAAAATTTTCAGTGACCTGTTCAAGATTTTGTAACTTGCCCAATCCCGCAGTTAAAAAAATTTCCCCCAACACAATCCGTGCGAATAATGGCCCGAGCCATTGAATATAAGATGCCACACGTTCTGGCCAACCTAATGTAACATTCAAAAAATTAGCGTATAAATTCTTCATGAAAATTTCTTCCATTTTTAAGCGTAGACGAGATGTTGTTTGGATTCTGCCAAAGTACGCGCAGAAACATCGCGGGCTTTTTGTAATTCATCTAATAATGTATCTAGCGGTGGAATGTCATCGTCACGCTCAATCATTGTGCTAACGGGGCCGAATCGTCGTAAACTTTCTGCATATAAATTCCAAACAGATTCAATAATCTCGTGATCATGGGTATCAATGCTGTAATCGCCTTTATTTAGATGTCCCGCTAGATGAATTTGTTGAATTCGCGCTGCTGGCAGAGCCTCTAAATAGGTAAGTGGATCGAAGCTATGGTTGTGTGCGCTCACATGAATGTTATTTATATCCAGCAAAATTAAACAATCAGCTTGTTTAGCAACTGCGCTTAAAAACTCCCACTCTGAAATGGTGGAGTGCTGATAAGAGAGATAACTTGAAACATTTTCTAGTAAAATTCGCTGACCGAGAAAATCCTGTACTTTGTTAATACGCGTTGTTAAATGCTGTAAAGCTTCTTCGGTGTAGGGAAGTGGCATCAAGTCGTGAAGATTAATGCCTTGAGTACCAGTCCAACATAAGTGATCGGAAATCCATTTTGGTTTTACTCGCTGTGCCAATGTTTTTAAGTTGTTTAAATAGGTTTTATTCAGTGGGTCAACGCTACCAATTGAAAGTGAGACTCCGTGCATAACCACTGGATAACGCTCGCAAATTTTATCCAAATAATAAAGCGGTTTACCCCCAGCGATCATGTAGTTTTCGCTCAGGATTTCCAACCAATCTACAGGTTGATCCTTGTCGATAAAATCCAGGTAATGCTCACTGCGTAAGCCTAATCCGAAACCCAGGTTTGGATGCTGCAAATTTTCAATTGTCATAGCATTCCCAATGTCATACAAAATCAGCTAGTAAAAAGGCTGCGAAGCGACACAGCTTGCACAGCCTCTGGCTCAGCTCGCCAAATTACTTGGCATCTTTAGTTTCTGTACCACCTTTGGCTGCACATTCTTTTGCAGATGTTTCTTTAGTAAAGCCCTTACCTTTACAGCTATTTTGTCCTTTGCATGCATTAGTTGCCGTTTTGCACGCTGAATGGCCTTTACATGCATTGGCACCACTGCATTTTACGGCGCCTTCACTTGAAGCTGGTTTTTCATCCGCAAAGGCAGCTCCTGATGTAAATAAAGAAGCAGCAGCAAACACGAGTGCAGAAGTAGTCATTTTTTTCATTTCAGTAGATCTCCATTAAAAATAGGTATTAGATAGTTGTAGTAGGTTGAGGTAGCTGTGAGGTTTCCCTCAACTCTTATACTAGATGTACAACGTTGAGCTTTGTTACAAGGATAGGAATAATTTTTTGTAGTTAATTAATTTCATCAATGAGACAGAATGTATATTTATCTGATCATTGGAGTTTCACCCGATAATATGGGCGTATAAGGGAAATAAAATGAACAAAAAACAAGCAATTTAGAGCCTATTCGTGTCGTATTTTAAATGGCAATTGATAACGCCTGCACTTATTTCAAAATAACTCTTTGTGTTATAGCTGTTTTATTGCGAGAATCCGCCCGCTCTTTAGCAATGTAATACAACTGCAATATAGTCAAAACATAATGCGCGCCAGAAAGCTACAAATGCTTAGACGCCGCTTCAGTAGTTTTTTATGTATGACACACTATTAAAACCCTAGGGGATAACCTCATGAAAAAAGCTTTATTACCTTTATTAATCGCTTCTCTTTTACCAGCAGCTGCATTTGCAGATGTAACAGTCTATGGTAAGGCTAATGTTTCAATTCAGTCTGCCGATGAAGCTGACGAAGATCAATTGGAAGTAGTTAGCAATGCATCTCGCATTGGTGTGAAGGGCAGTGAAGAAATCAACTCTGACCTCAAAGCAATCTATCAGTTTGAGTATCAGACAGAAGTTGATGATGGTGCTGGTGGAAACCCGAGCCAAACTTTTACTCAACGTAATATTTTCGTAGGCTTGCAAGGCTCAGTAGGTACTATTATTGCTGGTAAATTTGACACCCCGACTAAAAACGCTCAAGAAAAAATTGACCTGTTTAATGACTTGGAAGGTGATATTAACTATGTAGTTAATGGCGAGACTCGAGCAAGCAATATAGTTCAATATACTACTCCTGCCGCGTGGGGCGCATTCGCTATAAATGTAGCTGCTGTAGCTGCTGAAAACGCTGAGAATGATGATGGCACTGCTATTTCTTTAACTTACACAACTCCAAGTTTGTACTTAGCAGTTGCAGGAGAGCAAGACGTAAGTTTTCAAGAAGCTGATATAGTTCGTTTGGTTGGTCGCTATACTGTTGGTGCATTCCAATTAGGCGCTTTGTATGAAAAAGCTAGCGATGATACAGATGAAGATGTTGACGGACTTGTAGTTTCTGCGAAATTTAATGCAACAGACAATTTTGCGTTAAAAGCACAATATGGCAATATGTCGCTAGATGATGACTTCGTAGACGCCGATAGAGATCAGCTAAGTGTAGGCTTTGATTATTCTCTTTCTAAAAGTACCACTTTATTTGGCTACTACACTCAAGAGAAATATGAAGAAGATTCTGAAGAGTTGCAGGATGACCAGTGGATTGGCGTTGGTATTGATTTGAAATTCTAATCAAAGCGCTACCTAAAAAGGGGAACATTTTGTTCCCCTTTTTTTATTTCTCAGTTTCGTGGAGTTAAAAATGAAATTGCAACATGTTTTAACATGCTTATTTTTTTTGAGTACTGCGGTCTACGCACAGGATGATAAAAACTGTGAGGCTGCTGTTGATGCGGCTGCATCCATGAATATGAATCAACCGGAATGCGACTACAGCGATAAAGGACTTAACGGTTATTTGCAAAAAGCATTCAAAAAAAGTGAAGAGGGTGCGACTTTAGAAACAGGCAATCATAAAGAAGCCGCTAACAGCAATAATATTCCGGAAGCTGAAAGAAAAACTGAAAAAAATAAACCGGAAAAAATTAGCACAAAAAACTTTCTGTTGAATGCTGACTTAATTCAGTGGGCTGACACTTCTGCTGCGCGCGCGCAATTGCTTTCTAAGGCAATGGAAAAATGTGGAACAGGTTTTACTATTGCGGGAGAGACTTATCGCCCGTTAGCTGGAGACAGGTTAAAACTTACGATGCGATTTGAATGTGTTAATGATTAAACACGAAATTAGAAGCGATGAGTTTAGTCTTTTTATGGGGTTATAGTATTTGTGAGCAGAACCTTTTGAAATCCTTAAAGCGCGGGCGCCGAATACTCTTCATGCAAGTAAAAGCATGAAATTTGAACATGCTTATCTTTACTTTCAATAAGTTTCTCCTCGGGTATTAACTTTCATCAGTTACAATTGTCACTTATGGTATTGTCTGATGCTTTTATAATGGTCGGGCTTCGTCATCAAGCTCTCTTTTATTGGCTTGGTTCAATCGCTGTTGTTGCTGTCGTGAATTTTGGGTAAAGTGCCCACTAGTCTACAAAACCCCTTCTGATAATAACTTTGCATTTTGGTGCATCAATGAGCGCAATGAAAACGTCTCTCTTAAAAAATCTTCTCATAAACGTCTCGCTAGCATCCACTTTGCTGATTGCGAATTATGCTCTTGCTGTTGATGATCCGGTAACTTCCGAAGCGCCAGTTCCTGTTACCGACTCGTCAATTTCACCGGCTAAATCGCCTGTTGATCCGTGGGAAAAATTTAATCGCAAAATGTTTAGCTTTAATGAAGGTGCGGATAAATATTTTTTAAAGCCTTTGACTACAGTTTATATGCATATCACACCGAAATTTTTCCGCCGTGGTGTAGACAATGCTTTATCTAACGTTATGGAAGTTCCGAGCGCTTTGAACGGAGTTTTGCAAGGGAATTTCCGCAGTGCTGCGCATGACACTGGCCGTTTATTGGTAAATTCAACCTTGGGATTAGCGGGGATTCTGGATGTGGCCCAGTACATGAATTTAAGGCGAACGGATAAGGAAGATTTTGGGCAAACGCTTGCGGTGTGGGGGGTTGGTTCGGGACCTTATGTCGTATTACCACTTCTAGGACCTAGTAATGTGCGTGATACAACTGCAACACCTGTGGATTGGTATACGGATCCTAAAGCTTATATCGAAGATGTCCCGACCCGAAACGCGGTGAGAGCATTATCTATTCTGAACACCCGTGAGAGTTTGATGCCGCTTGAGAAAAATATCACTGGCGATAAGTATGTATTTTTTAGGGAAGCGTATCTACAACACCGAAATTTTGTCATTAATAACGGCAAGGTGGAGGATAGCTTTGGTGAGGAGGAAGACGGTGAATAAGACTCGGGCTTCTAGTCCGAGTCTCGGATAAACCATACCTTGAATTACTTAAGTACTTCGATAATTTCCAGCCCCAGCAGATAGCCTTTTTCTTGATCACCATCCACTCTCGCCACTTTTGCTCTCGCATGCAGAGTTGGGTTGTGTCCGTGACCTGAAGATATCTCAACAACCAACTCGGTGCCGAACGCTATATTGGTCCGAGTTTCTACTTGCATTCCCCCACCACTCAAATCGCGGCATAAACCTTCAATCACACCGTCATCATGAGAGAGTTTTGCACTTAGGGGAGCACTGATTTTCATGCGGATAAAGTCACGCTTTTCACTAAAGCCTCTATCAATAGAACTCATATTTGTCCTCGTATAAAGTGTTGTCTGACATGGGCGAAGGAAATTGTTTGGGTGTCGGCGGTCAGGTTGAGTGTAGCACAGGCCATTGAAAAACATGTTTTCGATCATAAGGTGGCGTCTCATCTAACGAATTGAAATATGAGTTAATAATTCTGTTCAGCTTAGATATAACTACACTTTGATAATATAAATTATGCGATTAATGACTTGCGGGATAAGTGCTGGAAGAGTAGTGTTATGCGCCTCTAAAAGCTGGCCCCTTTAACCATAGATGAGACATACTCCAGATGACAGATAAGCGCAAAAAGCTTCTCATCATCGATGACGATTCCCTCGTTCGGCGCAGTATTGCTGCTTATCTTGTTGATAGCGGGTTTGAAGTCTACGAAGCTAATGAAGCAAATAAGCTATGCAACGCTATCAAAGAATTTCAACCTGATTTGGTTATCACTGATTTACGTATGCCGGGTGCTGATGGTCTGCATGTACTCAAACAGATTAAACAAGCCCAGCCTGAATTGCCGGTAATTATTATCTCCGGTGCTGGCAGTGTAGCGGATGTAGTGCAGGCGTTACGATTAGGCGCGAGTGATTATCTCGTTAAACCTGTTTTGGATATCGAAGTGCTTGTTCACGCTATTAACAAAGCGCTCGAGATTAAGGGCTTGCTAATTGAAAACCAGCGCTATCGAGAACAGTTGGAGTCTGCTAACCATGAATTGCGCGAAAGTTTGCGAGTATTAGAGCGCGATCAAATTGCAGGAAAACAGGTTCAAAAACGTTTGATGCCCAACCGCCTTGTAACTCGCGATAACTACGAAGTTTCCCACTACATAGCCCCCTCATTATTTCTTAGCGGCGATTTTGTTGATTACGCCCACGTTAAAAAACGTTACCTCGCTTTTTATCTCGCCGATGTATCAGGTCATGGTTCCTCATCTGCTTTTGTGACCATCTGGCTAAAACACCTTGTGAGCCGCATGGTGCGTGAAGAAGGTTTGTTCGGTGATGAGGAGTCTTTCGCTACTGGTTCAAACATATTGCTGCAGACAGTGAATCGCGAAATTAAAGAAACACGTTTGAATCATCACTTAACTTTTTTTGTTGGCGCCATCGATACGCACACACAAGTGATGAATTATTCTGTGGCAGGCCATTTACCTATGCCAATTTTAAAAACAGCGACTGAATGCCATTACCTTGACGGTATTGGTAAGCCTGTAGGAATTTTCAAAGATGTGACATGGAAAGTGTATCAGTTGAAGTTGCCAGAGGTATTCACACTCTCGTGTTTTTCTGACGGGGTGTTGGAAATTTTGCCAGCTGACACTATTCAAGATAAAGAAGCGGATTTATTGCAAAAAGTTGCCCAATCTACTGGCAGCCTTGAATCCATCTGCAATACTTTACATGTTAAGGATGATGGCGAAACACCAGACGATATCGCCATCCTTACGATTGCCAGAGGTAAGTAAAATGCGTCCCGGTCAGATATTAGTTGCAGACCATGATGGAGTTTACATCATTAAGATGACCGGAGATGTGCGCCTCACTCTCTGCATATCCTTCGATCAATTTATTGACAGCATGCTGGCATCACCAAATTTTTCATCAGTTTTATTCGACTTGTCTGAAGCAGAAGCAGTGGATAGTACTACTCTTGGGCTAATGGCAAAAATATCACTGTTGGCGCAGGAAAAGCGCAATGTTGTCCCTGTAATACTTGCCACTAATAGCAGTATCAAGCGAATTCTGGATACCATGGGATTTGCGGACATCTTTAAAATAGTTAGCAAACTGAATGTTGACATTGAACCTGACAACTGTTTAAAAACAATTGAATGCGATGAACACGAAGTAAAAGAAAAAGTACTGGAAGCGCATAAAATTTTGATGGGACTTAACGAAAAAAATCACGAGACCTTTAAAAATCTTGTCACTATGTTGGAAAATTCCTAGTCCTTTTGCGCTTCGCGCTAGTCTAAGCCTACTTCCCGCCCCAACAATTTTTATAAAAGTATTTTGCTTTTCGCAATTGCTTTTGCGCGTACAAATTCCGCGTGAGATACATAAATTAAGTCAGCCACTTTGCGAATGATGTACTCTTCATATTTATTCAATTGTGCATCTGCTAGAGCCAATTCCCACATAGAGACTAATAAATCAAATTTTTCCTGGGGGGTGCAATGTTGATGAACCAAACTGGTAAATTGGTGAAGGGATGTGGCTTCGGCGCTTTCATCTTTTGCTAAATCGATAAGCTCGGTGAGTTGAGTGTCAGTAATTGCAAATTTCTGTTTAAGATGATGTTGTAGTGAAAGCATTTCACGTTCATCAAATACATGGTCCGCCATGGCGACTTCAACTAACAAAGCTGCAACGGCTAAGTGCTTTTGTGAATGGGATAGCGGTGCGGAAGCGCCACCTGAAGGTTGCAGGTGGCGTTCAAAAAACGCAGAGATTTTACTTAACAAAATAACTCTACTCTCGGTTAAAGCGGATATTAAAGAGCGAGTTCTTTAAGAAGTTTTTCAAGGCTTAGTTGATCTTTCACAAAACCACGAATACCTTCAGCCAACTTATCGTTCGCCATTTGATTTTGATTCATACCAAAACGGAAGCTTGGCTCAGTTTCAATAACTTTCGCGATTTTTTCGCCAGTATTTGATGGAGAGAGTACGCGCTCTAACTTACCTTGGTCTTGTTCCAATTCTTGTAACAAGTTAGGGCTAATGGTCAAGCGATCACAGCCAGCGAGGGCTTCGATTTCGCCGATGTTACGGAAGCTCGCACCCATAACAACAGTCTTGTAATCATTTTGCTTATAGTAGTTGTAGATGCGACGCACAGAGACCACGCCTGGATCTTCCTCTGCGGTGTATTCTTTTTTGTCGGTATTGGTTTTGTACCAATCCAAAATACGGCCTACAAATGGAGAAATCAAAAACACACCTGCGTCTGCGCAAGCAGCTGCTTGCTCAAAGCCAAACAACAAAGTCAGGTTAGTGTTGATACCTTCTTTTTCCAACACTTCTGCAGCGCGGATGCCTTCCCAAGTGGAAGCGAGTTTAATCAAAACACGTGATTTATCTGCGCCGTTTTTAGCGTAGAGATCAATTAAATGGTGAGCTTTAGCGATGCTGGCTTTGGTATCGAAAGATAGGCGTGCATCTACTTCCGTAGAAATACGGCCAGGAACCAGTTTCAAAATTTCCAAACCAAGACCTACAGCGAGGTTGTCGCTGGCAGCACTCAATTGTTCAGCACTATTACTAATGCTTTTAGCGGCCTTAATAGATGAGGCTACAAGATCCTGGTATTGCGGCATTTGCGCGGCTTTGTATACCAGAGAGGGGTTAGTGGTTGCGTCGATGGGCTTGTATAAACGGATTGCTTCAATATCGCCAGTATCGGCAACTACATCGGTAAACTGCTTCAGTTGTTCAAGTTTGCTGGTCACAATAGTTTTCCTATAACGGAGTTAAAGTTGATATATCTAATTTGCCGTAGGGATATTATAGTCTTTTTGACTCTTAGCCGAAAGACATCTTTTTTATAAAGCTGTGTCTTAATAAAGGATTTACCACAATACCGCGCTTAGCCAGCCAATTCATTGGTAAATGGTATCCCATTTAAAGCTTTTAGCGCTGATCTAATTACCTCAATTCCCGCATTTGGTTTGTGTGCTTGTTCAGAAATAATTCGTCTGAATCGACGTGCTCCGGGTAACCCCTGGTACAAACCTAAAATATGGCGCGTGATGTAGTTTAACCGCACACCTTTCGCGAGTTGCTCATCTGCATAGGTAATAAAACCTTCAATTACCTCTTCTCGGCTGACAATCGGCTTATCAATGCCATATATTTTTTGGTCAACCTCCGCGAGAAGATAGGGGTTGTGGTAAATCTCGCGCCCAAGCATCACACCATCGACTTCTTTAAGAAGATGTAGCGATTGTTCAAGAGTAGTAATGCCACCATTAATAATAATTTCAAGTTCCGGGTAGTCTTTTTTAAGCTGGGCTACCTTGTCGTACTGTAAAGGTGGAATCTCACGATTCTCTTTTGGGCTTAAACCTTTCAACCAGGCTTTGCGGGCGTGGACAATAAATGTATTACAGCCGGTATCCGCTACTGTGCGCACAAAATCCAGCATACCCTCATAATCTTCCATGTGGTCGATGCCAATACGGTGTTTAATCGTTATCGGAATCTTCACCGCCTTTTGCATAGCGACAATACATTCAGCAACAAGTTTAGGTTCGGCCATTAAGCACGCGCCAATCATATTGCTTTGGACGCGATCACTTGGACAACCACAATTGAGATTGACTTCATCGTAGCCCCAATCTTCGGCGATTTTTGCACATTCGGCTAAGGCTTTGGGATCGCTTCCCCCTAATTGAAGCGCTAGGGGATGTTCGCTGGCGTTGAAGTCCAAAAAGCGTTTACGGTCACCGTGAATGAGTGCGCCGGTGGTCACCATCTCGCTATAAAGCACGGCCTCTTTAGTAAGGAGGCGCCAAAAACTGCGGCAATGGGTATCAGACCATTCCATCATGGGGGCGGCGGTAAAGCGGCGATTTAAGGTTTTTTTAAGCATGGGTTAAATGGCGAGTTCTTGTGTCGGACGATGTTAATGGGCGTCAGTTTATACTGCGTTGAGCCTGAACCAAAGTTACATTTTTCAATTCGAACCGCCTGTCGGTAATAAGAGACCAACATAGAAAAATATTGGTCTTTTTTTATTTTCGCTTATGATGCAAAGAAATCTTGAAATCATGGATACATTTTATGTCTTTGACCCACATAGATGCACAAGGTAAAGCCAGCATGGTGGACGTGAGCGAAAAGCCAGCCACCGTGCGTGAAGCACGTGCGTTTGCGCGTGTACGTATGCAACCGGAAACGCTCGCGCAAATTAGTGCAAATAGTTTAAAAAAAGGTGATGTGCTCGCAGTCGCGCGCATTGCTGGAATTCAAGCTGCGAAAAAATGCGCTGATCTAATTCCGCTTTGCCATCCATTAATGTTGAGCAAAGTGAGTGTGGATTTTGAAATTAATGAGTCTGAAAATTCGGTAGATATTTTTACGCTCTGTAAATTAACAGGGCAGACCGGCGTCGAAATGGAAGCGCTCACAGCGGCTAGTGTTGCAGCACTGACCATTTACGATATGTGCAAGGCAATTGATATGGAAATGGTCATCGGCAATATTTGTCTGCTTGAGAAATCAGGTGGGCGTCGTGGCCATTACCAGCGAGCGGAGTAAGCGGTGGTTACTATTTTATTTTTTGCGCAATTACGCGAGCAACTGGGCTGTGAAAAAACACAGGCAGAAATAAAATTACCTATCAGTGTTTCCGAATTACGTGACGTTTTAGTCAATAAACACCCAGATTGGAAACAGTTCTTAGGCAACGAGAAATTATTATTTTCGGTCAATAAAGTGTTAGTCAAAGCGTCGCACCATGTTAACAACGATGACGAAGTCGCATTTTTTCCACCTGTGACCGGAGGTTAGTATGATCTCCATTCAACACGAAGATTTTGATGTAGGTGCAGAATATAAAGCACTCACAGCTCAAGACACTGCAGCAGGTGCTGTTGTTACATTTGTTGGGCGCGTGCGAGATATGAATTTATCCCGCGACGTTCTCGGGTTACATTTGGAACACTACCCCGGTATGACGGAAAAATCCTTGCAGGCGATTGTTGATGAAGCGAAAGCTCGCTGGAAGATTTTACGCTATACAATAATTCATCGCGTCGGTGACTTGCAGCTTGGTGACAATATTGTGTTTGTAGGAGTTACCAGTGCGCATCGCGACGATGCGTTTCACGCAGCGGAATTTCTGATTGATTACTTAAAAACCCGCGCTCCCTTCTGGAAGAAAGAATTAACCGCCCAAGGTAGTGTTTGGATTGAGTCGCAATTAAAGGACGAGCAGGCTGCCAAACGGTGGGAATAAATTTAAAAGTAGCCGATTAAACTATCCCTGGTCAGGGTCGGCGATATGAGAAGGTTTGGTTACCTAAGATACAGAATAACCCTGAAACGTGACGTTACACTGGTGATCTAACAGGCTGATTAATAAGCTGGTTATCACGGAGTAACTATGACGGCTGATGTAACGGAAATTAAGATTTCTGCCAAAAAAATAAAATCCATCCTGCGCGACGCTGAAAAAACCGCTAAAGCTGTTAACTTGGTTTACGTGCAGGATACTCAGCCAGGTATTAACCGGGTAAAAAAAGGCGATGCTTTTATTTACGTTTCCGGCAAAAAGCAATTGCGTGATAAAACGACCCTTGAACGTATTCAGAAGTTGGTGATTCCACCCGCTTGGGAGGATGTATGGATATGCAAATTCGACAACGGTCATCTGCAAGTAACTGGTATTGATGCAAAAAAGCGTAAGCAATATAAGTATCATTCACACTGGAACGCGTTGCGTAATCAAACCAAGTTTTATTGCTTACACGATTTCGGTAAAAGTCTTCCCAACATCCGTAAGCAACTCGTACAGGATTTATCTTTGCCGGGGATGCCAGCAGAAAAGGTGCTGGCTACAGTTGTTTCCTTGATGGAACAGACCAGCATTCGGATTGGCAACAGCGCCTACGAAAAATTGTATGGCTCCTTTGGGTTGACAACTTTGAAAAATCGTCACGTAAAAATTACGTCGGATCAAATTCAATTTCAGTTTGTTGGTAAAAAAGGTATAGCGCATAAGATAGGTGTGAGGAATAAGCGCTTGGCAAAGATAGTAAAACAATGCCGCGACATTCCAGGCAAGGAACTCTTTCAATATTACGATGAGGAAGGTAATCATAAGAGTATTGATTCAGGCATGGTCAACAGCTATCTAAAAACAATTACCGGTGAGGCCTTCACTGCGAAGGACTTCAGAACCTGGGCGGGCACAGTGCAGGCACTTATCGAATTTAAGCAGGTCGGGCAGGGTGAGACTCAGTCAGATATAAAAAATAACATTATCACCGTGCTCGATCGGGTTGCTCAACATTTAGGCAACACGCGAACAGTGTGTAAAAAGTACTACGTACATCCCGCTATAATATCGCTCTACGAAAATGCAAAGCTAAGCCGATACCTGGAAAAGTTAGGGGAACCGGTCAGCGATCATAAAAATAATCATGTGATACAAGGGCTCACTCCCGAAGAAAAACTGCTCATGCACATTCTTGAAAAAGAAAACATAGTCTGCATATAAAAAGAGCATAATAAATAGAATTTGTCGCTAAAAATTGCATTTTTGGTGTGTCTTACGCCGTCATTAAAATATTCATCTCTGTCATTAAAATATTTATATATGGTGTTTTGGCGTTTGTTTTATAAGACGATGTTTGCACGACATTAATGAATTTTTTACACATTGTAAAAAATCATTTTTTCGTGGAAATCATCTTGTAACTCAAGTACCTTATCGAGTTCCCAGGGGTTAACAATCATTTTAAGAGTCGGTATTGCATGAGTAATGATGATTCTCTCCCGAAAGTTCTCATCGTCAATGACGATGCATCCACACTCCTTGCGTTGTCAGGTCTGTTGGAAGATCCGTCGGAAAATCCCAAATACGAGGTTTTCACCGTACAGTCCGGTGAAGAAGCTTTGCGAAAAGTGCTTAAGCATAATTTCGCCGTTATTTTGCTTGATGTAAGTATGCCCACCATGGATGGCTTTGAAACAGCAGAAGCTATTCACTCCCATCCGCGCTCCGCTTCCGTTCCCATTATTTTTGTTACTGCCTATTACGGTGACGAATTTAATCGCCTTAAAGGTTACCAAAAAGGTGCGGCCGATTATTTATTTGCGCCCATAATTCCAAAAGTGGTGCAGGCAAAAGTTGCGGTATTTGTTGAGCTGAACCAAAAAAATCTTGAGCTTGAACGCAAAACTCGCGAGCTTGAAGCTATCAATGGCGACTTGCGTGTGCGCCGATTACAAGATTTGGAAAGTGTGAATCTTGCATTAAAAACAGAAATACAGGAGCGCAAGCTTGCAGAAGAGCGAGCCACCGAGCTAGCTACACGCGATACGCTTACCGGCTTATACAATCGCCGATCGTTACTGGAGCGTTTAAAACATTCCATTATTCACGCGAACCGTCGCAAGGAAGGTCTTGCGTTAATGTTTTTGGATTTGGATAAATTCAAAGACGTCAACGATACCTTTGGTCACGAAGTTGGTGATGAATTACTGAAGCAAGTTTCTGAACATTTGACAGGTATTGTGCGCGAGTCCGACATGGTAGCCCGCTTGGGTGGCGATGAATTTGTGGTTTTGCTGGAAGGATTTCCGGACACCAGCGATGTGGTAAAAATCGCGAAAAAAATTACACAAGCGAATGCGGAGCCTCACGTCATTGGCTCCCATCAACTCAAAAGTTCGTTAACCGTTGGTATAAGTTTTTATCCGCAAGATGGTCATTCCGCTGAGGATTTATTAAAAAATGCGGATCTAGCCATGTACCATGCCAAACAAAAGGAGCGTGGCTCCATTCAATTTTTTCACGAAGAGCTTAATGCTAACGAGCGCCTTCGAAATCAATTTGAGCAGGATTTTCAACATGCTCTTGACCACAGTGAATTCGAACTTTTTTATCAGCCGGTGATAAGCCTTGGCTCTAAGAAAGCCACGAGCTTGGAAGCGCTTTTGTATTGGCGTCACCCACGCGATGGCTTGCTTGGCCCAGCGGAATTTTTACCGCGCCTTACGCAAAGCTCGCATGTTTCTGCGATCGGTGATTGGGTAATTAATGCGGCCTGTAAGCAGGCACAGCAATGGCAGGCGGCTGACTCCAGTTTTAACTTACCTATATCAATCAATGTGGATGTAAGTCATTTGCACGACGGGTTTTGTAAAACTATTGTTGAATCCCTTGAAACGCACGGTATTAGTTCCTCTTCCGTTCAATTGGAAATTGCAGAGGCTGCCGTTGTTAGCGATGCGGACAAACCCGGTGAAATCTTCCAGCAACTGGACAAGAAAGGCATCAAGGTTATTGTAGATGGTTTCGGTGCTGGTCTTTCATCAATTGCCGTTTTAAAAACCTTGCCGATTAGTAAAATAAAAATAGATCCATGCTATATGCGTGGCTCGCAAGGGTCAGCACAAGGTTCAAATGCAGAGCCCAACTCTGCTCTTTCCATTTTCCCTGAAGATACGTCTCTGGTGGCTGCATTAATTGCTATGGCACGTGCACTTAATTTGAATGTAGTAGCCGAAGGCATCCAAACCCAAGCGCAGTGTGATGCGTTAAAAGCCTTGGGTTGCGATGAATATCAGGGACCGCTTTTTAGCAAACCGCTGCCTGCCAGCGAGTTGTTGCAGCATTTGCAGCTGGCTCGTGTTGCCTGAGTTTTTTGGCTGCGGTTCGCTGGTTAAATCATCTTTCACATTTTAATAATGACAAAAGTTCGGAGACACTATGGATACGACCTTAGAGTTGGATAGCGAGCTTGATGTTAAAGCCCTATTGAATGTTTTAACGGCCCTGAAGAAAGGCGACTTCTCTGCGCGTATGCCAGCGGACTTGACCGGCATGGCCGGCAAAATTGCCGATACTCTTAACGATATTATTGAATCGAATGAGCTTTTATCCAAAGGCATTACTGATGTAAGCCGTGTGGTGGGCCGCGAAGGTCGCCTTACTCAACGTGCCGTTATCCCATCCATGGCAGGTGGTTGGGCTACCATCGTTAATTCCGTTAATACTCTTATCGACGACCTTGTGCGCCCGACCACTGAAATGGCGCGGGTAATTGGTGCCGTGGCAAAAGGCGATCTATCACAAACCATGGAATTGGACGTAGATGGTCGGCCTTTAAAAGGCCAATTCCTGCGTGCGGCTTCGACCGCAAATACCATGGTGGAACAGCTCTCGTCATTCGCCTCGGAAGTAACCCGTGTGGCAAGGGAAGTAGGTACCGAAGGTAAGCTCGGCGGTCAGGCAAATGTGCCGGGCGTTGCGGGAACCTGGAAGGACTTGACCGACTCGGTGAACTCCATGGCCGGTAACCTTACATCTCAAGTACGAAACATTGCAGACGTAACCACCGCCGTGGCAAATGGCGACCTCTCCAAAAAAATCACCGTGGACGTACGCGGCGAAATTCTCCAGTTGAAAGACACCATCAATACGATGGTGGACCAGCTGCGTTCATTTGCATCCGAAGTAACTCGTGTGGCGAGGGAAGTGGGTACCGAAGGTAAGCTCGGCGGGCAAGCCTATGTACCAGGCGTGGGCGGTACCTGGAAAGACTTGACCGATAACGTGAACTTCATGGCATCGAACCTGACGGGGCAGGTGCGGAACATCGCCGAGGTAACCACGGCGGTAGCGAACGGCGACCTCTCCAAGAAAATTACGGTGGACGTAAAAGGCGAAATCCTCCAGCTCAAAGACACGATTAACGTGATGGTGGACCAGCTTTCGTCGTTTGCATCGGAAGTAACGCGGGTAGCAAGGGAAGTAGGTACGGAAGGTAAGCTCGGCGGTCAGGCGCAAGTGAAAGGTGTCGCGGGAACCTGGAAGGATTTGACTGACTCGGTAAACTCCATGGCCGGTAACCTGACATCACAAGTGCGGAACATTGCAGACGTAACAACAGCGGTGGCGACGGGCGACTTGTCCAAGAAAATTACGGTGGATGTAAAAGGCGAAATCCTTGAATTGAAAAACACCATCAACGTGATGGTGGATCAGCTTTCCTCGTTTGCCTCGGAAGTAACCCGTGTGGCGAGGGAGGTGGGTACAGAAGGTAAGCTCGGCGGACAGGCGCAAGTAAAAGGCGTGGGCGGAACCTGGAAAGATCTTACGGATAACGTGAACTTCATGGCATCGAACTTGACGGGTCAGGTGCGTAACATTGCTGAGGTAACTACGGCGGTGGCACGGGGTGATCTCTCCAAGAAAATTACGGTGGATGTAAAAGGGGAAATTCTCGAATTGAAAGACACCATCAACGTGATGGTGGATCAGCTCTCCTCTTTTGCATCGGAAGTAACCCGGGTGGCGAGGGAAGTAGGTACCGAAGGTGAGCTCGGCGGACAAGCAAACGTGTCCGGTGTGGCGGGAACCTGGAAGGATTTGACCGATTCCGTGAACTCCATGGCCTCGAACTTGACGGGTCAGGTACGTAACATTGCGGATGTAACCACCGCGGTAGCCAAGGGTGACCTCTCCAAGAAAATTACGGCGGACGCTAAAGGCGAAATTCTCGAATTGAAAGACACCATCAACGTGATGGTGGACCAGCTCAACTCCTTCGCCTCGGAAGTGACGCGGGTGGCAAGGGAAGTAGGTACAGAAGGTAAGCTCGGTGGTCAGGCAAACGTACTGGGTGTTGCGGGAACTTGGAAAGACCTCACCGACTCGGTGAACTCCATGGCCGGTAACTTGACAGGTCAGGTGCGGAACATCGCTGAAGTAACGACGGCGGTGGCGAACGGCGACTTGTCCAAAAAGATTACGGTGGACGTAAAAGGCGAAATTTTCGAACTCAAAAACACCATTAACGTGATGGTGGATCAGCTCAACTCCTTCGCATCGGAAGTAACTCGTGTGGCACGTGAGGTAGGTACCGAAGGTAAGCTCGGTGGTCAGGCGCAAGTGAAAGGCGTGGGCGGAACCTGGAAAGACCTTACCGATAACGTGAACTTCATGGCATCCAACCTCACTGGTCAGGTGCGGAATATTGCAGACGTAACCACGGCGGTAGCAAAAGGCGACCTTTCCAAGAAGATCACGGCGGACGCCAAAGGCGAAATTCTCGAATTGAAAGACACCATCAACGTGATGGTGGACCAGCTTTCCTCCTTCGCATCTGAAGTGACCCGTGTGGCGAGGGAAGTGGGTACCGAAGGTAAGCTCGGTGGTCAGGCAAACGTACTCGGCGTCGCCGGCACCTGGAAAGATCTCACCGACTCGGTGAACTCCATGGCCGGTAACTTGACCGGTCAGGTGCGGAACATTGCAGATGTAACTACCGCTGTGGCCAACGGCGACCTCTCCAAAAAAATCACCGTGGACGTAAAAGGCGAAATTCTCGAACTCAAAAACACCATTAACATCATGGTGGATCAGCTCAACTCCTTCGCATCGGAAGTAACCCGGGTGGCAAGAGAGGTGGGTACTGAAGGTAAGCTCGGCGGTCAGGCGCAAGTAAAAGGCGTGGGCGGAACCTGGAAAGACCTCACCGATAACGTGAACTTCATGGCCTCAAACTTAACAGGTCAGGTGCGGAACATTGCAGACGTAACGACAGCGGTGGCAAAAGGCGATTTGTCCAGAAAGATTACGGCAGACGCCAAAGGCGAAATTCTCGAATTGAAAGACACCATTAACGTGATGGTGGATCAGCTTTCCTCGTTTGCATCGGAAGTAACCCGTGTGGCGAGGGAAGTAGGTACCGAAGGTAAGCTCGGCGGACAAGCAAACGTATCCGGTGTGGCGGGGACCTGGAAAGACCTCACCGACTCGGTGAACTCCATGGCCGGTAACCTGACATCACAAGTACGTAACATCGCGGACGTAACTACCGCGGTAGCAAACGGTGACTTATCCAAGAAAATTTCAGCGGACGCGAAAGGCGAAATTCTCCAGCTGAAAGACACCATCAATACCATGGTGGACCAATTGCGTTCGTTCGCATCCGAAGTAACCCGCGTGGCGAGGGAGGTAGGTACTGAAGGTCGTCTCGGTGGTCAGGCAAACGTTCCCGGCGCATCGGGTACCTGGAAAGACTTGACCGATAACGTGAACTTCATGGCATCGAACTTGACCGGTCAGGTGCGGAACATCGCGGCGGTAACGACGGCGGTGGCACGTGGTGACTTGTCCAAGAAAATTACGGTGGACGTAAAAGGCGAAATTCTCGAACTCAAAAACACCATCAACGTGATGGTGGACCAGCTCTCGTCGTTCGCATCGGAAGTAACCCGTGTGGCGAGGGAAGTAGGTACCGAAGGTAAGCTCGGTGGCCAGGCGCAAGTAGCCGGTGCGGCGGGTACTTGGAAAGACTTAACCGATAATGTGAACTTCATGGCGGCGAACTTGACCGCACAGGTACGCGGTATCGCCGGGGTGGTAACAGCGGTAGCAAACGGTGATCTCAAGAAGAAATTAACCGTGGCAGCGCAAGGTGAAATTGCGGCACTCGCCAATACAATCAACGAAATGACTGACACCCTCGCGGTATTCGCGGACCAAGCTACAACCGTAGCGCGGGAAGTGGGGGTGGAAGGTAAGCTCGGTGGACAAGCCAGCGTACCGGGAGCATCGGGTACCTGGAAAGATTTGACCGAAAACGTAAACCAGCTCGCGGCAAACTTATCGACTCAGGTACGTGCGATCGCGGAAGTGGCAACAGCGGTAACCCGCGGTGATTTATCGCGGTCGATTCAAGTGGAAGCGCGCGGCGAAGTATCGGATCTGAAAGACAATATCAACGAGATGATCCGCAATCTCAAAGAAACCACCCAGAAAAACGCCCAGCAAGACTGGCTTAAAACGAACCTTGCGCGTTTCACCCGCTTGCTACAAGGTCAGCGCGATTTGGAGACGGTAACCTCGTTAATCCTGTCTGAATTAGCGCCGCTGGTATCTGCACATCACGGTGTCTTCTACATGATGGATGACGCCCGCAACAAAGATACTCGACTGCGAATGATCGCCAGTTATGGCTACAGATCCAGCCGCAAATTGGCAACATCGTTCTTGCCGGGTGAAGGTTTAGTTGGACAATGCGCCTTAGAGAAACAACGCATTTGGCTTACGGATGTTCCTCGCGATTACATTCAGGTTTCATCGGGTTTAGGTTCTGCAACACCCAGCAATATCGTTGTGTTACCAATTCTTTTTGAACAAGAGGTTAAAGCGGTTATTGAAATCGCATCGCTGGATCGCTTCACCGAAACTCACTTATCGTTCCTCGATCAGTTGATGGAATCCATCGGTGCGGTTTTGAATACCATTGAAGCAAACAGCCGCACCGAAAGTTTGTTGACGCAATCGCAATCGCTCGCGCAAGAGTTGCAACAAACCAACCAGGAACTTGCCGAAAAAGCGCGCTTGCTTTCAGATCAAAACATCGAGGTGGAGCGCAAAAATACCGAGGTGGAACAGGCAAAACTTGCACTCGAAGAGAAAGCAAGTCAGCTCGCGCTTTCGTCCAAATATAAATCCGAATTCCTCGCGAACATGTCGCATGAATTGCGCACGCCGTTAAACAGCTTGCTGATTCTTGCACAGCAATTGGGTGATAACCCTGCAGGAAACTTGTCGGATAAGCAGGTTGAATTTGCGAAAACGATTCACGGCTCCGGTAGCGATTTGCTAACGCTGATTAATGACATTCTCGATTTGTCCAAAATCGAATCGGGTACGGTTACGCTCGAAGTCAGCGAGTATCGCTTCCAAACTATTCGCAGTTATGTCGAGCGTACGTTCCGCCATATGGCCGAGGCAAAACAGCTTGGGTTCTCTATCGAGTTGGAAAATTCTTTGCCTGCCGCCATGATGACCGACACCACGCGCTTACAACAAATCCTGAAAAATCTTTTATCAAACGCGTTCAAATTTACATCGCGTGGCACTGTGACTTTGCGCATCAGTTTGATGAACAAGAGTTGGAAAGCTGACCACCCAACCTTGTCGCAAGCAGATGGTGTACTCGCCTTCTCGGTAACCGACTCGGGCGTAGGTATTCCTGGCGATAAATTGCAATTAATTTTCGAAGCGTTCCAACAGGCAGACGGGAGTACGGCGCGTCGTTACGGTGGTACAGGTCTTGGCCTCTCCATTAGCCGCGAATTGGCACGTCTGCTTGGGGGTGAAATTCGCGTAGAAAGTGAAGTAGATGTTGGCAGTACCTTCACGCTGTTTCTGCCTTACCACCGTGCTACAGGTACGAATGAAATATTCCCTGATATTAACAACCTGCACATGCCAGATCTGCCACACAATGTCATCTACGCTCCGAGCATCACTCAACACACAGACCTGATGCTGGTGTCGCCAAATGAAGATCAGTTTGGTCTATCTCGCAAGCTGGACGACAGGGGCTTGACGGCAGAAGGTGACCCGGCCATTTTAATTGTTGATGACGATGAGGAGCGCGCAAAACTTTTATTAGATGCAGCGCGTGAGCAAAACTTTAAAGGCATTGTTACTACAACAGGGGATTCAGTATTGTCGCTGGCACGCGAGTATTTACCCTCGGCAATCCTGTTGAAATTGCAATTAAGCGATATAGACGGATACGTAATTTTGGACCGCTTGAAGCGCGATCCAACAACACGTCATATACCGGTTCATGTAATTTCCAATTTGCCCTCTGACGATGTGGATGCGCAAACAGAAGAGCGCGAGCGTTGCCTCGGTCTCGGTGCGATTTCCCATTTGACGGCGCCGCTGAGTGCCGAGCGTTTGCAAAACGAATTCGTACGCATTCAACGTTATCTGGTACGAGGCAAACGCAACTTATTAGTTGTGGAGGACGATGAAGTTCAACGCAATAGTATTATCGAATTGATTGGCACTGAAGATATTCAAATCACCTCTGCAACCAGTGGAAAAGAAGCACTTGAGGCCATGACAAATACGCCATTTGATTGTGTGGTGCTCGACCTGACTTTGCCTGATATGAATGGGTTTCAAGTGCTGGATGTCATGAGCAAAGACGAGAAGTTGCGGGATCTTCCGGTAGTGGTTTACACCGCGAAAGATCTCAATCGCCAGGAAATAACGAAGCTCAAACGCATTGGTAAAACAGTCGTAGTAAAAGACGCTCGCTCGCCCGAGCGTTTGCTGAATGAAACCTCGCTGTTTTTGCATCGCCCGCATGCCAGTATGCCCGAACAACAACGCCGCATGATTGATGCAATTCAGGAAGCAGACGGTGGTTTGTCCGGCCGCAGTGTATTAATTGTGGACGACGATTTGCGCAATATTTTTGCGTTGAGTTCAGTGCTCGAACGCCAAAATATGAAAGTCACTTTTGCCGAAAATGGGCGCGACGGAATTCAAATGTTAGAGCGTGATCCGTCTATTGAAATTGTATTGATGGACATCATGATGCCGGAGATGGACGGCTACGACACCATGCGTGCGATTCGTAGAATTCCGCGATTTAAATCGCTACCGATTATTACGCTCACCGCAAAAGCGATGAAAGGTGACCGTGATAAATGTATCGATGCCGGTGCGTCGGATTACATTACCAAACCGGTAGATGTTGCACAGTTATTGTCGTTAATGCGTGTGTGGTTGCATTAATTTGTATGCATTCATCGAGGCTGTTTGATGAACGTTATTAGCAAGTCACTCGAAGATCTTGAAATCACCTTACTGCTGGAAGCAATTTACCAGCGGTTTGGTGACGACTTTCGCGGCTATCAAAAGGAGGCTGTCAGACGCAAATTGCATGGGTTTATGCTGGCCCACAATCTCGCAACAATTTCCTGTGTGCAAGATGCTGTTCTGCATGATCCCAGTTACATAGACGCGCTTTTATGCACCTTAGATTCGCATCCTGCCGGTTTGTTTGATCATCCCAAACACATGAAGGAATTGCGTACTGTACTTATTCCCTGGTTGCGTTCGTGTCCCGCCCCAAAAATTTGGATTGCGGAATGTTCATCTGCAGAAGATGTTTTTGCTACGGCAATTATATTGATGGAAGAGGGCGTTTATCATAAGACCCGCATTTTCGCGACCGGCGCAAATGCCACCTTATTGAGTGAAGCGCGCGAAGCAAAATTCCCGCTCGAAAAAATCGCGCAATACGAAGAAAATTATGTGCGCGCTGGCGGCACTGAAAATCTTTCAAATTATTATCGCGAGCAGGAAAATGCCGCCGTATTCCGCAGCGAATTAGCACGCAATATCACCTGGGCTCAATATAACCTCGGCACAGATGCATCCTTCAATGAGTTTGAATTAATTGTCTGCCGTAGCGGGTTAAATGATTACGCCTCCCGCCTACGTCGCCGTGTTTTGCAGCTCTTCTACGACAGCTTGCCTACTTTTGGTTTGTTGAGCATCGCCGGTGCAGATTATTCAGACGTAGCGCCTTTTATTTCCAATTACAAAGTTATGTCACCTGAGCACGGTTTGTATCGTCGAATTCGCTAATTAAAACCGTTACGAAATTTGAACAATTTCCTAAGAGAAAAAATGATTAGGATCGGCACAGTTGAAGAAGCTCATAAGATATTCATGCTTATTCCAGAGCTTGACCGATATTTATCGTTTCAGGAAATGAAAGAAAAGTTAGCTGGTAATTATTTGGTAGTTGTCGCGGAACACGAAGGAATTTTGATTGGATTCAAACTCGGTTATCCAATAAGCACGAGTGAGTTTTACAGCTGGCTTGGTGGTGTAATACCTGCGTATCGCAATTCTGGCGTTGCACAATCGCTATTAGATTTTCAAGAAGACTGGGTCAGAAAATCCGGTTTCATATCTATCTCCGTTAAATCAATGAATAGATTCCCGTCAATGCTACGTCTGCTAATAAAGAATGGCTATAGAATAAAAAGCGTTGAGAGTTTTGATGATTCTGAGAAAGAACGTATTCAATTTATTAGGAGGCTATAAGAAGTAAGTGCTATTAAAAGGGAGTCGTCATCCTCGGCGCAGCCGGGGATCCAGCTTTTCGCTTTTTATTTTGAAGACGACCTCAGTCAAAAGAGCTATCAATATAAGCGATATCCCCCGCAACACCACCCATTCCGAACTTTTCCAATTTCCTGAACCCTAAGTTTTTGTCGGATAATTTTCAGTAGGAGAAATTTATGGCAGGCGGTTGGTCACGCGATGGTGCGGTTCAAGAGCAAATCGACGCCAGCGTAGAAGATGCAATAAATTTGGCTCGCAGCCGCTTACCGAGTGGTAAGAGTCTGACTCATTGCGAAGAATGCGATGCAGCGATTCCTAAGGCGCGCCAGGCGGCGGTTCCTGGTGTGCGTTTGTGTGTGAAATGTCAGGAAGAACATGATAAAGATGAAACTGTATATACGACGATAAACCGCCGTGGCAGTAAAGACAGTCAGTTGCGTTAGTAGGGGAGTGAGTTATTTACGTTACATCCGCCCTCAGGCGCAACCCTAATTTCAGTAATGGTCTCTGTGGGGCGTATTCGCAAATGCAGTCAGAATTAGTTTCGTCAGACAAAAATACCTAGCCTGTTGAATCTCCCTGGCATTGAGTTGTTCTGCTTTTCCAACGCTTTGGCGTCTGTTACCCTTGCCCACTCGAATAACGTATAAACCTCAGAGGTAGCACGATGTTAACTAAGCTTTTTAAAGGCATTGAAACTAAAAATAACTTTTGCCTTGCATTAATTTTAATTATTTCATTATTGACAGTGAGCTGTAGCAAAGAACCCCAGCTAAGCGATGAGCCTCAAGTTCCTGCTGAAACACCTGCAGATTTAAAGTCGTATGAGCGCAATGGTTTAGAGATTAAATACCCTGCGAACTGGGAATTTCTCTACGACAATGAGCCGGACCTTTACGCCGCCCGTAGCGCGGGTTTCCAAATATCTGAATTCTCAAATGTACGGGTCTTAATTGATCCGACTCAATCGTTAAAGCTTTCTGCAGTAGCGGATAGATTTGAGAAAGAACTACAACTCAAATCAAATAACATAGCTGGCGACTACTCACGCAGACCGACAAAGTTCGGAGGGTATAACGGTGAAAAATTGTCATGGGTTGATAAAGCGTTGGATTCATCCAAGTTCGAACTGACGATCATCACTATCACTGAATCTCCAGCAACCACCTATGCAGTAATCCACCTCAACGAAGCGGATATCGCAAACGAAACAAAATACATTGAGTTTTTTGTAAAAAGTATTTCTTACAAAAACACAGGTGTTGCAACTGTTACAGATAAATAATTTCCTCTGATGAAGTGGTCTAATTAGACCACTTCAGTCTTTATTCAATTGTTAGATATCCTGTAGTTTCTGAGATCAAAACAAGTTACCTTAATAAAGTCTGCAAAGTAAAAACTTTAAAAAAGGAATAATTTCTTTAGACATCCACTACATATAATTTAACTCGGCGCCAGTAAGTTGAGAGTACGGGTTATATATTTTAAAAATGTGATAGCGGTACTCTAAAAGTCGTCATTCAAGGCATCTATACTTGTGTGAAATTTACAATAGGGAGTAAAAATAATGACAGATAGAAACGAAGGTAATTCCAATCAGCGCCCCACAGACAGAGAAGCATCACGTCTTGGCCGAGAGCGAACCGCCGAAGATATACCCAAGCAAGCTTCCAAATCCCGATTTAAGACTGAACCTGGCAATGTCACCTCGTATACACCTTCTGCTGTTTATCAGACTGGAATTCCGCAACGTCCCAAAATTGTTCATGACAATGGCTTTCTTAGTCTAGGTAGTCGTTCTCCAACACCATCGGATTATTTGAAATTAGCTAAGTGGAAAGCCATGTTGGAAGGCGGTGAGGCGCTTAGATCTGATTTGGTTGATGCACTTGCAGCTTATCGTCATTTCCTTACAGCCAACGGCGCTCAGCGAGATTTTAGCTACGACCGATATGTTGCGAGCGACCAAAGCGGAAAAATAACGCTGAAAAATGCAATCCTTGATATACAAACTGGCGTTATTGATTTTTACAACAAAAATAAAAATGTGAAAACATTTATGTTAACTGGCTCAGCAATTTCCTGTGGATCGTCCGCCAATTTTCCTTACCCTGCAACGGAGAACTGGCAAAAAGCCATCGGTGGTCATTCTATTTGGCTCAATGGCACGGTTACAATTCAAGGTGGAGCTAGCGTCAAACCAAGATTTGAATTAGTCATGACACTTAACGCGGAAGATCGTTATAACTTCAATCCTGGTCAGCAGGATATTGTTACTGGAATTCCAGATTCAGATAATGGAATTTTTGAAATGACTGGATTAGCGCATCAATATGATCAATTTTCCCGTATTAAAAGAGTTTTAGTATGGTTTGGTACAGATCTTGGTGTCGTATCGTCAGCTGCGCAAAAAAATGGCAGAGACCGGCAGCCGTCTGAAAATCGTCGCATAAGAAATCGGGTGTAGTTATGGGAATAAAATTAAAAGTTCTGAATTATTTAATTATTGTATTTTGGTTAATTTCTACAACAGGTTGTAATCAGGAAAACTCCGGAGAAAAAATGTCAATTTCATCATCTGCTTCCTCGCCACAAATAGAAGTTTCTGCATTGAGTAGATTAATCAATTTGCCTGTGCAGCCCCTAGCCGTAAAATGGCAAGTGAGCAACGTAATACCCAAGCATTCGACAGAGTTGGGACCAAATGATTGGGGGGTTGTTGCATTATTGGAATTGAAAAAGGAGGACATTGAAAAATTAACGGCAAATACTTCATCAACCCCCGCAAGCTTACCTGCATACTTAGTGCAAGCTTGGTTGGTAAATATTGTTCAATCCAAATTCACACTTGATCCCACCGGAAAATTTTATACACCGCAAGTAGCCATTCTGGACGCGGAGCAGTTTCAAAAGTCACCATTATTGTCTGGTGCGGCCTTTGTGATTAGTGAACACGAGATTTTAGTATATTTACAGACGCAATAAAAATTAGTTCGAGGATCAATTATTCGAGGATTAATTAAAAGTTTAGTTATAAATATTACTTGATCTCAATTCCAATTAAGAATTATTACGAGGAATCTCCTATGCTCGACAAAATGAAAGACCTAGGTTCTCAGGCAGCGAATAAGGCTAATGATGCAATCGGTGGTATATCCTCAACGATTAAAGAAGGTATGGGATCGTTTTCGAGTGCGGCTGGTTCTATGACTGAATCGCTTAACGAGAAAGCGGTGCGGGCGTCGGCGGGGCAGGTTTATCGAATATTGGAAATTGCTATAGAAGAATTAAAAGATCGGCCATTGTCTAATAGGCCGATATCTCTGACTGCTGTTGTTAATATCGGTATAGCTGCACTGGAAATGCAAGTTCACTTGGAGCCGCAAGTGGGCGCTAGCGACAAAAATGAAATCATTGTAGTAGATATTGATCCGGCTGAGCTTGAAAAATAAGCTGAAGTTTTATACTCCCTCCATTTTAAAAACTGGATTATTTTTCCGAATAATCTTTTAAACTCCAGCAATAATTATTTTTTCTGCGGCCACGTCGGTTTTACAGTAAACCAAAATTCCGGTTTTAAACCGATAATTCGATAAATCCCTTCCGGTAAATCGCGTTTGATATAGTTCAAGCAGCGCTGAACCCTTGTATGCATGATGGCGCCTTGAACGTATTGCTGCATGAGTCGCGCTGCTTGTTCTGGCACCACATTTTCTTCTAAATAATTTTCATTTTTCAGTGAGCGAATGAGCGCCAAATTGTATTTGGCGCTACGTTCCGTCATCGTTTGTAGAGAATCAGTTACTTGAACATCTGCACAGCCTGTTTGCGTGCCCGCACTAAAAAAGGCGCAACCGGGAATGTTGGTTTCGTCTTCTCCAATCTTGTTAATAAAAATAAATTCTATCCAGTTTTCGAGTTGTTCGAGGGGTGAATTTACGGGCGACAAAATCGCATCCAGGTCTTGCCTGATGGCCTCCCAGTAGTGATTAGACGCTTCGCAAAAAAGCGCCGCTTTGGATTCAAAGTGGTGATAAAAACTACCTTTAGTAACCCCGGCCTGTTTGCAGATTTCATTGACGCCCACAGAGTTATAACTGCTCTGCCAAATCAGGTCGAGGGCGGTTTCGAGTAGCAATGTGCGGGTATCTGGCGAGTTCATAAATGCTCTTCTCAAACAAATGTTACAGCTAGTATAGATACCGAACGGTATGTTTTTCAACCCGTAATTTTAAATACATACCGGGTTGCAGGATATTTTCGATTGAGTACAAATGTCATAAATAAATAGCAAACCCTTGAATTTTCAGGGTTTTGGCTATTCTAACCCAATTCAAAATATACGTCTCCTCACGGCAGGGATAAAAAATTAATTGACCGGCATACCTACCGGTACGTATAGTTTGCAAAACTTAACGTTTGACTCCTTAAAGGGTCGAAGTTACAGCTGATTTATTATTGAGCACCAGGAGATCGCCATGAGTTCTGTATACACAAACCTTTTTGTTAGTAAGCCCTTCCAGTTCACATTAGCCGCCATACTGAGTGGTATAGCAGGTTTTTATATTGTGACTAATGCCAACGCTGCCGCAACCGCTGCAGTACCTCCCGCGCCAAAAGTGGATGTAGTGACTGTACAGCCGCAGGAAATTCGCAGTTGGGCCAATTTTTCAGGCCGCCTGTCACCGGTTGAAAGCGCAGCCATAAAACCTCTGGTTAGCGGTACGATTCAGCAAGTACTTTTTAAGGATGGCCAGCAAGTTAAAAAAGGCCAACCTCTGTTTGTGATAGACCCGCGCCCTCATCAGGCTTCTGTTCAACGCGCGCAGGCGCAATTGGCCACTGCGCAATCTCGCGCAAAATTAGCTCACGACGAATTAAAACGCGCGCAGCAATTAATTATTGCAAAGCTAGTGTCGCAAAGTATTTATGAATCTGCTTTAAGTGCTGACCAGGTTGCGCAAGCGGCAGTGCAGGAAACGGAAGCAGCATTGAGTCAGGCAAAGTTGAATTTGGAATACGCACATATCAGTGCGCCCATTAATGGGCGTATCAGTCGTGCGGAATTAACAGTTGGTAATGTTGTGGAAGCAGGGCCGAATGCACCGCAACTCGCGCAAATAGTTGCAAACGACAAACTCTATGCAGAATTTAATGTAGATGAAGCAACTTACATTCAATTTGTACGCAATAATAAAAATGCTGAACAAATGCCGGTTGAATTAACCTTATCGAGTGAAACATCTGCAGTGTCTCCTGGTGTTGCTTACAAAGGCTACATTACGTCCTTTGATAATCGTCTCGATACCACCAGCGGCACTATTCGTGCGCGGGCTGTGTTTGATAATAATGATGGTGCATTAACCGCAGGAATGTTTGCGAATGTTCGTTTAGGTTCTGCAGACAAAGTGTCCGCCTTGTTAGTGCCTGAACGCGCGATCGGCACCAATCAAAGTAAAAAATTCGTGTTAGTGGTAGATGAAAAAAATGTTGCGAATTATCAGGAGATTACTTTGGGTAATCACTATGAAGGCCAACGCGTTATTCTTTCCGGTTTAACGGCGGGTAAAAAAATTATTGTGAATGGTTTATCCCATGTTCGACCGAACTCCGTAGTAGATCCTAATGAACAGGCACCTGTTCAGGTTGCTTCCAACCCTTAAGTACTAAAACGTCACGTCGTAAACCCGTTTTAATAATTTCCTATAGTTGGTGATTTTCACCAGCGCTGGATTCTTACACCCCAAAAAAAGTTTTATTTAATAAAGCTACAGCTAAAACCTTAGTTAAATCAAAAGGTAGGAAGGAGTATCATGAATATATCTAAATTTTTTGTGGATCGTCCCATCTTCGCCGGCGTAATTTCATTATTGATTTTTATTGCCGGTTTTCTTTCGATGTTTCAATTGCCTATATCGGAATATCCCGATGTATCCCCACCGTCTGTGGTGGTGAATGCATCTTACCCGGGTGCAAACCCGAAAGTCATTGCGGAAACCCTGGCAACGCCTTTGGAAGAACAGTTGAGCGGAACTGAAAATATGTTGTACATGTTTTCACAAGCCACTACCGATGGCCGCTTAACTTTAACGGTAACTTTTAAAATTGGCACCAATCCTGATTTAGCGCAACAGATGGTGCAGAACCGTGTGTCCCAGGCATTGCCAAGATTACCCGATGTTACTCGTCAGGCCGGTGTGACAGTTGTAAAGAGTTCTCCCGATTTAACTATGGTGGTGCATTTAGTATCACCCGATAAAAGTTACGATGAGTTGTATTTGCGTAACTATGCATTGATGAACGTAAAAGATGAGCTTGCCAAAGTTCCTGGTGTGGGTGTGGTACGTCTGTTCGGTTCTGGCGATTACGCGATGCGTATTTGGTTGAATCCGGAAAAAATTGCTGAGAAAAATCTTAGCGCTAGCGAAGTTATCGGCGCAATACGCGAACAAAATGTGCAAGTGGCTGCCGGTATTATCGGTGGTGCGCCTGTGTCTAATATGGTGGACGTGCAACTCCCTGTAAATGCCAAAGGTCGTTTGGATAATCCCGAAGAGTTTGGTGAAATTATTGTAAGAGCTGGGACAACGGGCGAAATCACTCGCTTAAAAGATGTGGCGCGCATAGAAATGGGAGCAGCGGAATTCAGTTTAAATTCCATGCTCAACAATCAAAACGCGGTAGCGATTCCCATCTTCCAATCCCCTGGGGCCAACGCAATTGAAATATCAAATGGCGTTCGTGCAACTATGGCCGAATTGAAAAAACGTTTTCCCCAGGGGGTAGATTACCATGTGGTTTACGACCCCACTATTTTCGTAAAAAGTTCAATAAAAGCTGTAATAAAAACCTTGCTCGAAGCTCTCGCGCTAGTTGTAGTAGTGGTGATTTTGTTTTTACAAACCTGGCGTGCGTCTATCATTCCTCTGCTCGCAGTACCGGTTTCGATCGTGGGTACTTTTTCGTTAATGTGGGCATTCGGGTTTTCGATTAATACGCTATCGCTTTTTGGTTTGGTGCTGTCGATTGGTATTGTGGTGGACGATGCAATTGTGGTGGTAGAAAACGTTGAACGAAATATTCATGAGGGGCTCTCGCCCGTAGCCGCAACTTACAAAGCCATGCGGGAAGTGAGTGGGCCGATTATTGCGATTTCACTTACATTGATTGCAGTATTTGTTCCTATCGCTTTTGTGAGTGGTTTGACTGGACAATTTTATAAGCAATTTGCATTGACGATTGCTATTTCAACCGTTATCTCCGCTATCAACTCATTAACATTAAGCCCCGCGCTGGCAGCACTCTTATTAAAAGGTCGCGATGAACCTAAAGACGCATTAACGCGTGGCATGGATAAAATCTTTGGTCGTTTCTTCGGCTGGTTTAATCGCAGCTTTGCGCGTGCTTCCGGAAATTATTCAACCAAGGTTGGGCAAATTCTAAGTCGTAAAAGCATGGCTGTTGGTGTGTATGTGCTTTTGCTGGGTATCACCGCTATTGGCTTCAATATTATTCCGAAAGGTTTTGTTCCTGCGCAGGATAAACAATATCTTATTGCGTTTGCACAATTACCGGATGGCGCAACACTGGAGCGCACAGAAAAAGTTATCCGCGAAATGGGTGAAATTGGTTTGGCTGAAGCCGGGGTAGAAAGTGCCGTGCAATTTCCTGGGTTAAGCATCAATGGCTTTACCAATAGCTCAAGCGCGGGTATTGCATTTTTAACACTGAAGCCCTTCGAGGAACGCAAAGGTAGCGAGCTTTCTGCTGCAGCTATTTCGCAAAAGCTTCAAGCTAAATTTGCGGGCGTTGAAGAAGCGTTTATTGCGGTATTTCCGCCACCACCAGTGCGTGGCTTGGGCACAACCGGTGGTTTTAAGTTGCAAATTGAAGACCGTGCTGGTTTGGGTTATGAGGCGCTTGCGGATGTATTAAAACAAGTACAGGAAAAAGCAGCAAAGCGCCCGGAGCTCGCCAGCGTATTTTCAAATTACAAAATTAATGTACCACAGCTTTATGCCGACGTTGATCGTACCAAAGCCAAACAATTGGGCCTAAATGTAAAAGAAATTTTTGACACCATGCAAATCTATTTGGGTTCGCTTTACGTTAATGATTTCAATCAGTTTGGTCGCACCTATCAAGTTATTGCGCAGGCAGATTCTGCCTATAGAAGCACCGCTGCAAACGCACTTAATTTAAAAGTGCGTAACAATCAGGGTGATATGGTTCCGCTAGGTGCAGTGTTAACGATGAAAGAGAGTTATGGGCCGGAGAGTGCGGCGCATTATAACGGCTATCTCGCTGCGGATTTAAACGGCAATGCAGCGCCCGGTTACTCAAGCGGTCAAGCACAGGATGCTATCACGCAAATTTTAAATGAAACTTTACCAAGCGGAATCGTATTTGAATGGACTGATTTAACCTATCAAGAAGTGCTTGCAGGTAATACAGCGATTTATATTTTGCCCTTGTGTTTGTTGTTAGTCTTTTTAGTACTCGCTGCGCAATATGAAAGTTTGGCTTTGCCGTTGGTGGTTGTTTCTATAGTCCCGCTTTCTATTTTGTCTGCACTCTTCGGTGTGTGGATTACCAAAGGCGATAACAATATTTTTACGCAGGTGAGTTTATTTGTACTGGCAGGGCTTGCGAGTAAAAATGCTATCTTGATTGTGGAATTTGCGCGCGAACTGGAACAGCGTGGTATGGCAACATTCCAGGCTGCGATTACTGCAAGCCGTATGCGTTTACGTCCAATACTCATGACATCCTTTGCATTTATTATGGGCGTGTTGCCTATGGTGTTTTCCACCGGTGCTGGTGCTGAAATGCGCAGCGTAATGGGAATCGCAGTATTCTCAGGAATGTTGGGAGTCACATTTTTCGGGCTGTTCTTCACACCTATGTTTTACGTGTTACTGCGTAAACTTGAGGGTAAACGTAATTACAAGCTAGAGGAAAAAGCTGGCATTGAAACGGAAAGCAAGGCTTACTACGAAAATCTGATGTCTTCTAAAGAGCTAAAAGAAATGCACATGTAAAAGATTATAGATTTCTGTAAAACGTTTTGAATGTTGTAATGGGTGCTTCGCGGGAAAAGGTCACGAAAGTTGAATAGGCTTCGTGGCTTTTTCCCGCTTTTTTATGCTCTTACTTTTGCGTGCAATTTTGCAGCACTACCAATGCCAAATAACAATTCAAACTGGCGTGCGGGCATGGGTTTGCCGAATAAATATCCTTGTCCTTCGTCGCAATTTTCTTGTGTTAAATAACGATTTGCTTCTTCAGTTTCAATTCCTTCTGCAATAGTTTCCAAATCAAAACTACGCGCCATATCCAGAATTGCGCGAATTACAGATGCGTCGCGTTGTGATGACAGCATGCCGCGTACAAAAGTCTGGTCGATTTTAATTCGCGTTAAAGGATAGCTTTTTAATAAGCTCAGAGAAGCATAACCGGTACCAAAGTCATCAAACGCAATACCTACACCGGCATCGTAGAGGCGCTGCAATACATCGAGAACAATCTCGTCATTATCGAGCACTATATTTTCGGTAACTTCTAATTCGAGCGCGTTTGGGGGCAAACCATGACGCTCGAGAGTTTCCCTAACCTCTTTACACAGATCCCCCACACGGAACTGCGCCCCGAGAAGATTAACGCCCATACGGAACGAAGGCGCTCCGTTGCGCCGCCAATAGGCAGCTTGCGAGCAGGCTTCGTCCAACACCCAATTGCCTACAGTCGCGGCAAGCGGGCCGCCCTCAAGCGCCGATAAAAAATTGGCGGGCACCAATAGCCCACGTTCGGGATGATGCCAGCGAATCAATGCCTCGGCACCCGTTAATGATCCATCGGTGAGATTAATTTGTGGTTGGTAGAACAGCAGAAACTCACCTTCATCAACAGCACGATGTAACTCCAGCCCATAGAGGCGGCGCGCCATAGCCTCCATTCGTAATGCAGGTAAAAAAAGACAGGCCTGGCCACGGCCTGAACGTTTCGCCTTAAAAAGTGCGAGGTCTGCATTACTGACTAACTCAAGCGCTTCTATTGCCTGGGTTGGTGCGATTGCAACGCCGCAACTGGCGCCAACCCGGACCATATGGCCATCCGTATCAATGGGCTGGGAAATATGAGCAATCATGGTATTGGCCAACTGCATTGCAATTTGAGAGTCGGTAACATCCACCAGGAGTACTGCGAATTCATCGCCACCGATGCGCGCCACTACGTCATAAGATTCCGCCAGTGCGGATAACCTGCGTGCGACTTCCTGCAAAATCCCGTCGCCAATGGTGTGCCCCAGCGTATCGTTCACATCTTTAAAGCCATCAAGATCGATCATCACCACTGCTGCTGCTGCGGGTTTGATGAGTACCTCCTCAACGCAGCGATAGAACTTACCGCGATTGGCAAGGCCAGTGAGCGTGTCCAGGTTTGCCTGTTGACGCAGCTCTTCTTCTTCACGTTCTTGTGCAGAAAGATCTTTGAGTACAGCTTCAAATTTCATTTTGTTGCCGTCGTGCCAACCGAAAAGTGCGAAACCAAAACGGAATTCAGAATTGTTCTTGCGCAGCCCATTTAGCTCGCCCGGCGTTGTAACTTGATCAAGCGAACCAGTGGCTATGGCATTTTTAATAAGATCTCGGAAGTGTGGCCGTTCACGTTCGGCAAGTAGTTGTTCAAAGGATAGCCCGGCTTTGTCGGCCAGCTCGTAACCGTGGATGCTGGCAGCAGCCTGATTCCATTCGATTATTTTTCCCTGTTCATCAAACCACACGACGGGCGTGTTGGAGTTGCCTGCATACTCCTCAAATTTGGGCCGACTTCGCTCGCTTGAAACTTCAATACGTTTAAGCTCCAGACGGTCTGCAGCCATCTTGGCCAGCTCGGCCAAACGTTTACAATCATCCTTTGAAAATTCCGGGTGAGGGCGATCATCCAGTACACAAAGTGCGCCTAACGCTAGGCCGTCTGGCGAAAATAACGGGACGCCTGCATAAAAGCGCACGTGGCTGGGGCCAGTCACTAAAGGATTATCGTGGAAACGTTCGTCTTGAGTTGCGTCGGCCACCACCATCACGTCGTGTTGATTAATGGCATGCGCGCAAAAAGATACGTCACGACTCATGTCCACTTCGCCCACGCCTATGCTTGCTGCAAAAAATACGTGGTCACTACCAATCATATTCACCGCAGCAACCGGCATATCAAACATGCGCGATGCTATGCTCACAACAGGATCGAGGCTGCGAATCGTTTGCTCGTCATCAAGCCCGTAGGCGGATAAAGCTTTTAATCGTTCTGCTTCGTTCGCATAAATTGCGGGGCACTTCATTTCCGTTCTCCTGTTATATTTTTAGAAACCATAATATCTGCAACATCGCCCAGGCTTTAAACGCGTGTCCAAAGCAGTATAGGAAATTGAAAAAAAATTCGGCTGCTGATGTTGTGCTTTGCGCCACTTTTTAACGATTTACATCTATAGATGTAAAAATCATTCAATAACCTGGTCGCTTTACGGCTTTTAAACAGATGAAACTATGATGATTCGCTAGAGAAATAGTTTTAAACTTCAACGGCAATTAAGGAGTAATTCTCTACAACTTAGCCCTTTAGGCTAGTTACCGCACAGATCTCTACATCCATCCCCGTTAATCTCACTTCAATATTTAATCTAATATCCATTCATTCGTGCGCGAGAATATCGGTAAAGTCTCTGCCCAACACGGTATCCAGGTTTATGAGAATTGTTGATTTTGAGGCGCTGTTCAGAGCGTCGCCTTATCCACATTTGGTTATGGACAAACAGCTGGTTGTGCTGGATGTTAATGATGCTTTTATAGATCTGGTCAGTGTAAAAAAGTCAACAATTGTAGGAAAGTACATAATTGATATTCTTGTTGAGAACTCCGCGTATATGGAGTTAATAAATTATACCGATATAAAAGATTTGCTTGAAAAATCCCGTGAAAATGAGCAACGTCTCAGTACCACATTTATGGAAGGAGAGCGTAAAATTAAACCGGTTTTTGTCATTCAACAATCTGAGGAAGATGCTGCTGCTGGCGATCTTGTAACCATGAATAATTCTTCACAAGAGCATAAGAAGCTCGAACTTGCAGCACAATATAAAGATGAATTCCTTGCACGTCTTTCCCACGAGTTACGTAATCCCGTTTCCTCCATCAATGCTGCGGCTGAAATTTTAAGCCTGGCTCAACCTGATCCGGTGCGGCTGCAAAAAATGACAGAAGTTATTAAACGACAAATTAATCTATTAGTGGGATTAATTGATGACCTCTCGGATGTGTCTCATTTCGCACAAGGTTTAGCAGGCACTGATATGCGTCTGCTAGACCTTAAGCAATTGGTGGGGGAGGCCGTAGAGGAAAACAATACGATTATTAAAGCGCGCAATCACACCCTCATGGTGGAATGGTCACAAGATGATTTGTATATTATTGGTGATCACAAACGCGTTCTGCAGGTGCTAAAAAACTTATTGAGTAACGCTGCTAAATATACACCGCACGGCGGCAATATTTTGGTGAAGCTCGCAGCTGAAAGAGACGAAATCACTGTTAATGTGATAGATGACGGTAATGGTGTTGCACCAGATTTGCTGCCAAAAATATTTGATCTGTTCGGTCCTGCATCCCAGGCAACTGATCACTTGAATCACGGGTTAGGGATAGGTTTGGCGGTAGTTAAAAATATTGTAGAAAAGCACAATGGTTCTGTGAAGGCGTTTAGCAACGAAGGAATTAAAGGTAGCCGTTTTGAAATCCGTTTTCCTGCTGCTGCGCTCGTTAAAGCCAAGAAATGAACAGTTGAAAATTAATAGTGTTGGTTACCAATAAGTTAAAAATTGGTCACCTCCATATTTTAAAGTGATTTAGCGTCGCTAATCTTTAAATTTTTCTATCACTCGAATCAATTATTTTTGTATTTTTGTATTTTTGTTATTTTTTCTTTTTATTAATTTTTTATTGCCAACCCCTCTCTCTTGGTTCTATCTCCTGGTTCCATCTCCTAGCTCTAGCTCTACAATTTGCAACCAATCTCAGTGCTGGGATTAGTAGATCTCTGCATTCTCTAATTGTTAAATTGTTAAATTGTTAAATTGAGAGCCCCATGGATTCCAGCTTTTTGAAGTCGATAGGTTTAACAAAGTGCTCATTAAAACCTGAGTCTAATGCAGTTTGACGGTCATGTGCCTGCCCATAGCCAGTGAGAGCAATTAGCGAAAATGCATCACCTTTTGGCAGCGCGCGCAATCGTTTGGCAACTTCATAACCGCTAAAATCAGGTAGGCCTATATCGAGGAATACAATATCCGGGTGAAAGTGCGCAGCATGTTCCACAGCGGATGCCCCGGTAAACGCAGTTTGAACCTCGTGGCCTTTCAGTTCCAGAAGTTGCGCAAGAGTTAATGCGCCATCTTCATTGTCATCAACAATCAAGATGCGTTTGATGGTCTCATCAATTTGAATGGGCTCAGGAACAGCGGTATCAGCGTTTTCAATATCAACAGGTAATTTAATTTCAAAGATACTACCTTGCCCCACACCGTCACTATGAGCTTTTACTTCACCGCCATGCAGTCTCACCAATGCACGTACCAATGATAAGCCTATACCTAGGCCATCTTGAACACGGTCGGCAACATGGCCGCTCTGTTCGAATAAATCGAAGATGGAATTTATTTTTTTACTTTCAATTCCAATTCCGTTGTCTTTTAACCTAATTAAAATAAACTCATCAATTACTTCAGCAGATAAATCAATTTTCCCACCAGGGTCGGTAAATTTAGCCGCGTTTATTAGTACGTTGGCCACGATTTGGGAAAGGCGAACCTGGTCACCCGCTACCCAAATATTTTTGTCCGGTACATTAATGGTCAATTGGTGACGGCGGTTTTCTATAGCTTGGGCGCTTTGTTCAACCGCGCTGTTGATAAAATTTTTCAATTCTACTTTTTCCCAGCGCAGCGAAATCTTTCCTTTGGAAATACGCGAAACATCAAGCAAATCATCTACCAGATGGGCGAGATGGTTGGTATGACGGGAAATAGTATTGCGCGCACTTTCCAGGGTGGGCTCAAGTGTGGGTTCCAGCCTGCGCCATAATTCAACAGAATTTCTAATGGGCCCCAGCGGGTTGCGCAACTCATGGGCGAGTGTTGCCAGGAACTCATCTTTACGGCGGTCCACATCGCGCAATTCGCGTTCTACTTTCCCCAAGCGTAAAAGAGCTTTTACATTCGCAATGAGTTCGTCTGGCTCTATAGGCTCAACAAGATAGTTGTCGGCACCACCATCAAGCGCGCGAATTTTATCGGCTGAACCAATAAAAGAGGCAGAGGTTTGCAATACAAGAATATGTTGTGTGTTTGGATTTTCTTTTAACTGACGACAAACTTCAAGGCCATTAATATCTGGCAACTTCACATCGAGAAGAATTAGGTTCGGAGAATTATTTTGCGCTTTCGTTAATGCCTCCGAACCGCAATTAGCTTCAATAACTTTAAAACCGGAAAGAGTCAGTATGCGCGTTTTTGCGTAGCGCGCACCATCATTGTCATCAACGTTAAGAATGAGCGCGTCTAGATAAGAGTTCGGCATTTTTCTGTTACTCATTTAAACCGTCTATTAATAACGGGTGGCGATATTCTGATAGGGAATTGCCGATTAGTGAGCGGAGTGTGGATAAAAGTTGTTCTTTAAAAATGGGTTTAACATAGTAAGCGTCTGCACCTAACGATAAGCCTTTACGTTTGTCGTCGACTTCGGTGGCGACAACGACTGGCACACGGCGTAGCACTGGATCATTTTTAATTTGTGCGAGCCACGACCATGCTGTATCACCATGGAGAAACACGTCAAGAATAACGGCAAGCGGCTTAACAGAAGACCAGAGATCAATTGCTTGACGAACCGTTTGTGCGATGACTATACGAAATTCGGAATCTGCAAAAAACTTTTTGTAAAGAAGCTGGGTGGTTTCATTATCTTCCACAATTAGAATCGGTAAACGTTCGTCTTGATTCTCAAGTGAGGAATCTGCTTTCACTTTGTCTTCTTTTTCTTGGGAGAAATAAGTTTTCGGCAGAGTGACTGAGAAAATCGAACCTATGCCGGGAGTACTTTCAACGGATACGAATCCATTTAAGAGTGTCGCAAGATTTTTGCACAGAGGCAGACCGAGGCCGGTACCTTTCACTTTTTGCTGAAGGGAGTTTTCCAGTTGGCTAAATTCTTCAAAAATAATTTTTTGATCATTTTCGTCTATACCAAGACCGGTATCCGTAACACTGAATTTCACCATGCCCTGGTCCTCGCACAGTCTTACACTCACCGTAATTTCGCCGCACTCTGTAAATTTCAACGCATTCGAAATAAAATTTCGCAAAATTTGCGAAAGCTTGGCCTCATCGGTAAACATTTCCAGTGTGAATTCCGGCTCTTCAAATTTCAAATCCAGTGATTCAGAAACCAGGAGTGGGCGCAACATACCACGTAGCGCACTGAACATTTCTTTAACATCAAAGCTGTGTGGACGAATATCAATTTTACCAGCTTCAATTTTTGCAAGATCTAACAAATCGTTCACCAGATCAGTTAAACCCAATGCGCCTTGCAAGATAAACAACACTTGTTTTTCTTGCTCGATAGTTAAATCGCCGTCAATGCGGTCCAGCAGCAACTTCGAAAGCGCCCGAATAGAACTCAAAGGCGTTCGGAATTCATGGCTCATGTTAGAGAGAAAGCGTGACTTCATCGCATCGGCACGTCTCAAGTGCTCTGCTTTTTCATCCAGTTCCGCATAGAGTGCAACCACTCCGCGATTTGTGTCTTCCAGCTCGCGAGCGAGTTGTAATAACTCGTCTTGCCGCGCTTTTGATTCTTCAAGGGTGAAAAGCAATTCTTTATTTTGGTGCAATACTTCTGCCACTGTTGCGTCGGCAGACAGCACTAGCAAAGGTGCAAACAACTGGCCACTCATTTTCGGGGTAATTAGCTGCGCATCTTTTGGGAAAATCTTTTGCAATATAATTTCGGTACCGTGCGCGCTGGTTTTAATATCAAACTTGTCCATTAAGCGCCGCACGCCGAGAATTCCTTTGCCCATGCCCGTTGGCGAAATGTAATGGCCAGCGAAAATCTCGTCGAGGTTAGTGATGCCAGGGCCTTTATCTTCAATATAAATCGCGAGAATTTGCGGTGCGGTTTCGCCCTCTATTGTGAAATGCAGTTTGCCACTACCTGCGTAACTATAAATGTTGCGGGCTAGTTCGGAGATCGACGTCGCTATTCGAACCTGGTCTTGTCCCGCGAAGCCACAAATACCGGCGATCTGACGCGCACGTTGACGTGCTGCAACAATATCCAGTTCGGATTTTATAGCGAGAGTTAAAATACGAATTGCCATTTAAAACTCCTTAATATCTCGCACAACGACAACAGTGACATCATCACGGCCACGACAAAAATCACGGTACAACACGGCTGCGATTAAACTCGGATGCGCGCGCGACAATCCCGGGTATCGCTCCAGCTCCCAACGCGTGCCTAACCCATCAGAGTGGGCGATTAGTAAACCTTCGTCTTCCCATGCTTGGCTGGCTTGTTGTACTTTGCGCACGTTACTGCCCACGATTCCATTGTGAGATAACAAATGTTTTCGGCCCGCATTAATAAAAATGCTCACCGCAATATTGCCAATTCCCGCAAACTTTATGTCGTTATGTGTTTCATTAATTTGTGTAATCGCAACGGCGGCGCCGCGTGTTCCATGTAATGCAGTATGAGCATATTCCATTAAAACGGCAGGGGATTTGCCCAGGTTTTCTGAAAGAACTGCAACCGCTGCGAGAGAAGCTTTTGCCGCATCCGGCCCGTGGCCTAACCCGTCGGCAACTAACAGTGTTAAATTTTCACCGTGAACTTCAGCGCTCCATGCATCGCCACAAATATCTTCACCCTCAATAGGTAAACAAACTGCACCAATTTTCCACTGCGGGTGAGGTGGAGGAAGTTTATCGGCCCACATCTCCATTAATATTGCAGTGCCCTGGTTTCCGTTTGAATAAATATCAAATTCCTGTGCAAGACGATTCATAGCCCCCAAGCCACCACCGTAAGTACCAGCAGTCGAATTACCATCTTCCATGAGGAAATCTATATTGATAATTCCGGGCCCGTTATCGATAGCAATAATTTCGATACCGAAATCTTTTTCATGGGAGAGCGAGCGAAGGAGAATCTGACCGCGTTGTGCGTGCTTAATAATATTGGTGCCCGCTTCGGTAATCACCAGTTCGAGCTGCGCTTTACGCAAATCACTGAAGCCTATATTTTTTGCTAGATGTGCGCCGGCGCGACGTACTGCATAAATTTCAGATGGATCGCCAATCTGAAAAGTTTGTTGTGTTCCAAAGTGAATCAAAATTGTTTCCATTTAGCGATTGTAACGGTAGTGCCTCTACCTGGCGCGGTGTCAATCGCGAATTCATCAGCAAGACGTTTTGCGCCGCTCAGCCCTAAACCTAAACCGCCACCGCTGGTGTAGCCGTCGGTAAGTGCCAAACCAAGATCTTCAATGCCTGGCCCTTGATCAACAAAACTGAGCGACAAGCCGCGACGGCCATCACTTGTCAGTTGATCAATATGTGCCTCTCCTCCACCGCCGTAACGCAAGGTATTGCGTGCGAGTTCACTGGCGGCCGTAACCATTTTTGTTTGTTCTATAAGACTGAAACCGAGCGCTACCAGATCTTCACGCACTTGTTTTCGTAAACGAACAACATCTTCATCGGTTTTTAGTGGTAACACATTTGTTGCATGGTGGCTTGGAGTCATATCAATATGTCCATTGCCTTATGTCGTAATTCCAAATCGATGAGTTCATATTATCGATTTTCCTGCAATAACTTAATTCCTAACTCGACATTGAGTGCTGTACTTACCCCCTCAAGTGCAAGCCCGAGCTCGACTAGCGTAATGGCCACTGCAGGTTGCATCCCAACCACCACAGTGCGTGCATCCAGAATTTTTGCCATAGCCGCCGTGTTACTAATCATCCGGCCGATAAACGAATCGACAATGTCGAGCGCCGAGATATCAATGAGAACACCCGTTGCTCGATCACTGACAATTCGATTGGTTAAATCGTCTTGTAGTGTCATCGCGAGCCGGTCGTGCATATCGACTTGAATGGTAACAAGCAAAAGTCGTCCCATTCGCAAAATAGGAATTCGTTCCATAAAAAATTAGCGCTCGTTATTTAAGTGATTAATATTCGACCCTGTGCGTTGCAGTGCAACAACAAATGCGTCGGCGAGCGTTGCTTTGGTAATAACATCTTCAAGATTCACACCGAGGTGAACAATGGTTTGCGCAATTTGTGGGCGTATACCACTGATAATGCAATCAGCGCCCATCAAGCGTGCAGCAGCAATTGTTTTCAATAAATGTTGCGCGACTAGGGTGTCCACAGTCGGAACGCCGGTGATATCGATAATTGCAATAAGCGCACCGGTATCCACAATTTTCTGCAACAAATTTTCCATCACAACTTGAGTGCGGGCGCTGTCGAGTGTGCCGATTAAGGGTAGGGCCAATACGTTTTTCCACAATTGCACAACCGGTGTTGATAATTCCAGAAGCTCTTGTTGTTGACGTTGGATAATTAGCTCACGGGTTTTTTGAAATACCTCAACGGTATATAAACCAAGGCTGTCGAACAGCGTACTGGTAGTCGCAATTTCTTCACTGAGTTGTAAAGGATTATCTGCAAGCGCAAGGCGCAAATAATTGAATAGCGGGGTCTTCAATGAGAATACAAAATTAGCGGTTTCGATCGGCGAAAAGCCCTGGCGCGCGCGGTTTTGGGATATATCGCTGAGCAAGTGCTTTAGCTCATCCCAGGCGGAATTCTCAAGATTGGCCGCCGGAGATTTTTTTAGCGTATTCGCTAATATAGGAAGGAATTGTCCCGCCTGCTGCCGAAGCTGACCTTCGGAATTTTTGTCGCGTCTGCTGATACGGCTAAGTAAATCAGTCATCCATCCTTCAAGTAATTCAGATTGATAAGTCGTTATTACAGTTTCCAGCTGAGTATTTTTAATATCACTCATAATTGTCCTCAAAAGTAAGCAGAAGCGAAGTTGTAGGGTTTAAAAAGGAGGCGGCAGCGTCTTCAGCACACGTATTTGGCAATTGAAACGTCAATGTGTAGGGAGTCCGAAAATGTATGGCGCGTACTTACCTAGTATATAGGCAGACTATTAAAGGTGGTCGGTGCGCTAGCGCTCATAGGGACTGGTGAAATTGTTTCCTGAACAACTCCTCTAGCTGCAGCTGTTCATTTGTTATACATCGCTAAGGATGTTAATGTTGCGGGTTTAGCGGCGTCGCGAATCCTTGGAACTTAATTATGAAATTTCACCAATTTATTTTGGAGAATATGGAGCAAATTCTTGTTGAATGGGTAAATTTTGCACGATCAATCCAGCCTGCAAAAATGACCACCCAAGAGCTGCGTGACCACGCGGTTGAAATGCTAAAAACGATCGCTAAGGATGTGGCCACATCTCAAACAGAATACGAGCGGAGTGAAAAATCGAAAGGCCACCAACCTCACGGTGAGGGTGACACTGCAGCAGAAATCCATGCCGACTGTCGGTTAAATTCAGGCTTTACCATTGATTTACTCGCTGCCGAATATCGCGCACTTCGTGCTAGCGTGTTAAAGCTCTGGTTTGCTAAAAATACCTGCAGCACTCAACAGCAGGCAGATGAGTTAATCCGTTTTAACGAGGCTATAGATCAAGCCCTTGCTGAATCAATTACGCGCTATACGGAATCTATGATCCTGGCGCAGGATATATTTCTCGGTGTGCTTGGCCATGATTTGCGCGATCCTCTCAATTCAATAGGAGCAGGCGCACAATTTTTATTGCACAGCACACAATCAGACGAGCGCTCAGTCAGGTTAGGCTCGCAAATGTACACCAGCGTTTTGCGAATGAATAAGATGCTCGATAACTTGCTAAATTTTACCCAGAGCAGAATCGGCGGCGGGTTAAAGATTATTCATGAAATTGTCGACCTTACGCAGATTTCAAAACAAGTGATTGAAGAATTTCACCTTGCGCATCCTACCCGTATTATCCACAACGAAACTAATGGCGACTGCACGGGCAACTGGGATGGAGGGCGCTTAAGCCAGGCATACCAAAATTTAATCAGTAATGCTCTGCAATATGGTTCTATAGAATCGGAGATCAGGGTAACAACCACGGGCTTTAACGATCATATTATTTTCACCGTGCAGAATTACGGCACTCCTATTCCTGTGGGTAACCAACGAACTATATTCAATTTGATGCACAGGATTCCGCACGTTGAAGAGGAGCGGAACATGAAAAAAAATCTGGGCCTGGGTTTATATATAGTTCGTGAGATAGTAACAGCACATGAGGGTGATATTTCAGTTTCATCAACTGACGAAGAAGGTACTGTCTTCCAGGTAAAGCTTCCTAAAAATAAAATTACAAACGCGGAATTTACAGCTAATTAATTTTTAACCCTGTCGAATATTTGATGGCTCAAACGACTATTAGTGAAGTGCAAGTTATTTAACCTAAGAATCAACATCAATTAGCGGGGGATTCAACATGAAAGTCATGGTAATTGTAAAAGCAACGCCAAGTTCTGAAGCGGGCTTGATGCCAACCAACGAATTGTTAACAGCAATGGGAAATTACAATGAGGAATTAGTTAAGGCAGGGATAATGTTGGCGGGCGAGGGTCTACATCCCAGCTCAAAGGCAGTGCGAGTGCATTTTTCGGGTGCTGATCGTATGGTCACTGATGGTCCTTTCACGGAGACGAAAGAGTTGATAGCAGGCTTTTGGTTGTGGCAAGTTAAGTCTATGGAAGAAGCCGTCGAGTGGGTCAAACGCTGTCCAAATCCTATGATCGAGGATTCCGATATTGATATTCGGCCTTTATTCGAAATGGAGGATTTCGGTGAGGAATTTACACCTGAATTGCGTGACCAGGAAGAAAAGCTGCGTGCACAAATGACAAAATAAAATACGATTGCTGGTGGCTTAATTAAGAAATTGCTGGCACTGGAAATGTGCTGGCAATTTATGGAAGATGTATTTAAGGAATCTAAAGCTTAAATGCTAGTAATCGATTCATTTGTTTTTTAAGCTGACGATTTTCACTTTCTAATTGATCAATCTCGTCTAATAAATCTACTACTAGAGCAATATCAGCCCATTCAATTTCAAGATCGCGATGAAGTCGTATGGCTTTATTCACAACTTTGACTGAATTGCTCGAAAACCTCCAATCATCTGCAGACTTACCCGATACCGGCTTAATAATATTAAAAGCAATGAGCTCAGCCAGGTAATCAGGGCTCATATTGGCTGCATCACACAATTCCGTAAAACTTACCGAGAAATCGTGAGATACAATTTTTAATGATGCAATAGCTTTTGAGGACAAGGCCATATTTAGTTCTCCATCCTGATTACATTCTTCAATTGGGTTACTGAGGTGCTCAAAGCGCTATTAGACACTTTGTAAGTGCCCACAGATTATATTTTCTTGAATAATGCTCTGTTCGCTAACCAGCATATGTAAAAATAAAATGAAAATGTATAAATTAATCCTAATTTGTTGACGTTTTCGCATTTTGGTATGAGCGAATTATAGGTTTTTAGAAATATTGGAGAAGAGCATTTATAGCAAAATGAAATTTTATAGATATATCTATTAAGGTGTCGCTTTATTCACTATACCCAAAGGAGATCCTCAGTTCTAAAAGTCTCCAGTGCTTGCATGAAGTGCTCGTCTGTTAAAAAGCAAAAGCAAAAGCAAACTGTTATGTTTCCTCGCCAGCCGAGACGAAACAGCAATGAAATGAACGCAGTGAAGTAGGCGAAAGCACAATATCTTTATTGACGACGTATGTTTGCATCACTTTGTTAAGAAATGTTATTCGCTTGTGGGCGTGTAAATTATCTTTTATCTTCAGTAGCGCTTAGACCATTCAGTTAAGAATTGAATTACGAAATATCTTTATATGCTCATATCGGACGCTTGATGATTAATTTTTGTGTATCCAGCCCGGTCGCCCTTATTACGTTACCCGGATAGCAGTTATAGTGCTTGCTCAGCGCGGCACAAAGTTCGCTGACCTGTTTGATCTCACGAGTTTTAAGTTAAAAATATTCAGGGGAGGCCATCATTCAGATGCGTGAGATATGGTCTACTACCGAGCAGTTGAACGAATAAAATATGTATTCAATTTTGGGAGTCTATTAATGAAAATATTTTTTCAGCGAAATATATTCGTATCTTTTTTTATTGCTTTGTGCGTGTTTCGCATTGCGTCTGTATCGGCAGCCTTACCTCTCGATCAAATAAAATTGCCCCCAGGTTTTGAAATTAGCGTATTTGCAGAAGATGTTGTTAACGCGCGTTCATTGGTATTGGGTGATAATCAAACTTTATTTGTTAGCACGCGTAGCGACGGCCGAGTGTATGCAATCCAGCACGATGGCATCAAAGCGCAAAAAGTAATTACTCTGGCTTCAGGTTTAAATCAACCCAACGGAGTTGCATTTCGCAAGGGCTCATTATTTGTGGCGGAAGTAAATCGCATATTGCGTTACGACAATATCGAAAAACAATTGGAGAAACCGCCCGAGCCAGTTGTTGTTAGCTCGCAATTCCCCAGCGATAAATCACATGGTTGGAAATTTATTCGCTTCGGTCCAGACGGTTTACTTTATGTTCCAATCGGTGCGCCCTGCAATATTTGTGAACCGGGTGATCCCTATGCAAGCATCACTCGCATAAATGTAGATACCCCCAATGCGAAACCACAAATTTTTGCGCGTGGCGTTCGCAATACCGTTGGGTTCGACTGGCACCCGCAAACCAAAGAATTATGGTTCACCGAAAACGGCCGCGATATGTTGGGAGATGATGTTCCGCCAGAAGAGTTGAATCGCGCGAGTAAAGCAGGGCAACATTTCGGTTACCCATACTGTCACGGCGGCGACCTTGCCGATCCTGAATTTGGCAGCAAAAGAAAGTGCAGCGAATTCACTTCGCCAGAAGTAAAATTTCAAGCTCATTCTGCGGGATTAGGTATGCGTTTTTACACGGGAAAAAATTTCCCTGCAGAATATCGCAACCAAATATTTATCGCTCAACACGGCTCATGGAACCGCACCAAAAGAGTGGGCTATAAAATTTTAAGTGTTGATCCTTCCAACAAAAATAATCCCTACAAAGTTTTCGCCGAGGGTTGGTTGGATAAAAATGAAAACGTATGGGGCCGCCCAGCCGATGTTCTTGTCATGCCCGATGGATCGCTATTGGTTTCTGATGATTACGCGAATGCGATTTATCGGATTAGTTATAAAAAGCCTTAAATTTTTTTACATCTTTAATTAATAACGGATTATTTTGCATGTTATTTAAAGTTTACAAATAATGAATCACTGACGTATACAGGGACGATTCAGTGGTTCATTTTAAAAATCCTCTTTCTTTACTCTCCGCATTGCTTTATGAAGCCAACTAAAACGCGTTAAGTCGTACTTGGATATTCCTATACAAATCATTCCCTACCTGGCCTCGTTGATATTGCATTAAATCTATGTTTTATTGACCACCTTTACTGATTTGAAATCCCCTAATTATCTAAGGAATAAAGAATGGCTATTAAACGCAACTCACGAATTGGAATCTTTTACGGCTTATTAATTTATTCACTTATCTTTTTGAGTTCGTGCGGGGGAGGGGGTGGGGGTCATTCGTCTTTATCCACAAGTTCAAGCTCAAATTCTTCAGCTTCAAGTCAGCCTGTTGTCCAACCTGATACCACTGTTCAAGCCACACAGGATTGCTCGAAAGACAGCCCATATACCTTGATGATTACAGGCGGAAATCGAATTTCGTCTGCTACGCTCGATACTATGGTCTGTACTTTTTTTGAAGTCTATCCAAAAACAGCGGCGCTTCTTAATCCTAATGCACCAAAAACCGTTTCTTTCGCGTTTAAAGCGAATTTAGGATTTCCTGCTGGCGCGAGTGGAGATGTAATTACTTTCGACACGAATTGGATGAATTCGTATCCACTCGATACAGATATAGTGGTGCATGAATTGACCCACGTAGTACAAGCGGATTTAGGAAAAGTTGCAGGTTGGATTGTTGAAGGAACTGCAGATTATGTGCGCGACCGTTACGGCTTACATAATATCGAGAATGGTTGGACGATCCCCATTCGATATATACCAGGTCAAAAATATACTGACGGTTACGGCACTGCGGCTGCTTTTTTTAAATGGGTTGATGCGATTTATCGCCAGGAAATGAACCCTGTGGTCGTCGAGATATATAAATCCGCAGCGACTGGACTCTATGACGATAAAATCTGGATTTCACTTACGGGAAAAGATGTAGACGCGCTTTGGAATGAATATAAAAATCATCCAATAATGCCTGCGTTTAATACCGGCGTTTCCGTTTTTCTTGCTACCGATTACAGAGGGCGTGAGATTAAGTTAGAACGTGGCACTTATGATTTAAGTGAACTTCTTTCATTCGCTGTTTCTGATAATGAAATTGCTTCGATTAAAATTCCGGCTGGATACAAAATAAAAATATATAGCGGGGTTAATTTTTCGGGTGAAATGCTTGAACTCACGACTGACACACCTGTGCTTAACGAAAATTATGTCAGGAACATTTCTTCATTAGTTGTAGAGTGAAGTCTGTATGCCAGTATTGGGCGCTTTTATCTGCATAACAAAAAGTAATTTTAGCTGTTGGCTAATGTGCGCATGCGTACAGATACGTTGATGCTGATCCCCTATGTTTACATTAACTATCCATAGGAGAAGAAAAATGGCACTTACAGTAACTGATCCAATTAAAATTATTTTTGCAATCATCTTCCCGCCCCTGGGAGTTTTACTGGAAGTGGGATTAACCAAACATTTTTGGATAAACATTTTATTAACACTGCTCGGATTTATTCCAGGAATAATTCATGCGCTCTATATAATTCTCAAACGTTAATATTCTGGAGCAGGGACCGCTTTAGGATCGACCAAAAGTTCAATACTCCCATTCCCTTGTATTTAATCTGCCACGCCCATTTTTGGCGCGCAAAGAATCCCTTCATCGCACGATTTACAATTTGCCTGCTTAGGCGTCAAAATTTTTCTGATCTATTGACTTAGCTAATATTTTCTATTGATAATGGTTATCATTAACAAAAATTAAATAATCTCATCTTTGTTGTCTTTGTTTAGTTAGACCTAAAGAGCAGGAATATCCAATGACTGATCCCCTATCCGTGCTTAAGCGGGCGACCCAGTTTCATCATAGCGCCAGAAGATCCAGTTCTTTGTCATTAGTTGAAGACCATACGCAGCCACATACTGATGATATCTACGATTTTATTGGTATCGGCATAGGGCCCTTTAACTTGGGATTAGCATGTTTGGCCCAACCCATTAGCGAATTACGCGGTTTATTTCTGGAGCAGAAGTCGGAGTTCAATTGGCATCCTGGAATGCTGCTGGAGAATGTACGTTTGCAAACTCCATTTATGGCAGATCTCGTTACAATGGTTGATCCAACCAGTCCATTTAGTTTCCTAAATTATGCAAAACAAAATGGAAGGCTTTATCAGTTTTGTATTCGTGAGAACTTTTTTTTACTGCGACAGGAATACAACCTTTACTGCCGGTGGGTAATCGAGCAGCTTTCGTGTTTGAAATTCGATACGGAGGTTACCCATGTAGACTACTTGACTGAATCGGCCTGTTATCGCATTCAAATTCGGCATACTAAAAGCGGACGCACGGGATTTTATTTCTCAAAGCGATTGATTCTAGGCACGGGCACTCAACCGAGTGTTCCCTCATGCTGTAACAAACTTCATAGTCATTTTGTACATTCTGCTAAATACCTTCACAACAAAGCCCAATTATTTCAGAAAAATAATATTGTATTGGTTGGGAGCGGTCAGAGCGCAGCAGAAATTTTTTATGACTTACTGCAAAACATTGACCAGCATCATTATGAACTACATTGGTTTACACGGTCTGCTCAATTTTCTCCAATGGATTACACAAAATTAACCTTGGAAATGACATCGCCAGATTATCTGGAATACTTTTATCACTTGTCGCAGCAACAACGATATCAGTTAATAAAACAGCAGACACATCTCTATAAAGGGATCAATACCGATTTAATTAACAATATCTACGATCTGCTCTACGCCAAACATTTAGCTCATCCAGGTGTGACCGTTACATTACATGCGAATAGCTGTCTGAGTGAGGCTTACTTTAACTCAGCAACACAGCAATTTACGCTGGATTTTTTTCACCAGCAACAAAATAAAAATTTCTCAAAAGATTGTGACGCTTTGATTTTGGCGACTGGATATGAGTATCAGCTACCCCGATTCTTAAACGGGATAAAGAAGCGAATAGTATGGGAGGACGGCGAAACAGAAAATAATGTAAAACCAAAAGTTTCCCGTAATTATGCAATTGATTTTTCAGGTTGTGAAATTTTTGCGCAAAATCTTGGGTTAAATACCCACGGCTTTATAACCCCTGATTTGAGTATGGCTGCATATCGGAATGCCAGTATTATCAATGCCGTATTAGGTCATCAATATTATTCGTTTGAGCAAAATATTGCGTTTCAGAGTTTTTCAGCACCTGACGATATATTTTCACTTACGTCAGCGCGAGCTTGAATATGTTAGGAAGAATTCGTTTTTCATTATTATTAATGACGACTATGGCTGTTATAGGCGACGCACTACTAATGCCATTTTATCCACAATTTTTTGCTCAACGATTTGGTGTTACTGATCCGAAAAGCGCTGGAATTTATCTGGCTGCGATTTGCTTTACAGTGATGTGGGCTTTTCCGGCTTGGGCTCATTTAGCCAAAAAAATTCCAACTCTCCTTATTATGTTTGCGACCCAAGCGCTTGCAGGCTTACTTGCATTGTCATGTTACTGGGCTCAATCTTGGGTGTTATTTTGGTGTTTAAGCTTGGGAATGTTTACTTTTAAAGCAGGGTATTTATTAATTTATCCACTACTAATGCAACTGGAGCCAGAAAAAAATCACGCTCGCATTATTGGAATCGTATCAATCATTATTCATTTTGGTGCAATACTCGGTGCGCTTCTGGGCGGGACGATTTTACAAGTAACGGAGGTCAGTAAAATCTACTGGATCATGGCGGCAAGTGATTTTATCGCCATGTTTTTTTGCCTTTACTTGTGGCGAAGTTTTGGGCTTAACCTCCAAACTAATGACACCATACCTGAACCTCAATTGGTCTTGGACACGATTCATCATAATCACCCTCCGGCGCGGTCTTGGCGTGCTTACCAGTTGGGGGTAGTGATGTTATTTTTTTATTTTGGAGCCAATGTCACTTGCCCATTTTTTGTGAGTTTCTGGCAGAGCATTTCGAACCAGCAGTCAACGCTCTGGTCAGGAGTTATTTATTCCATTCCCGGCATCATGGCTTTATGCGTACTTTGGGTTACACGTAAAAAAAATATAGCGATCCCAACGGTGTTCACATTAAGTAGCGTTTTGTTAATAAGCCTAATGGGCTACGCGCTACAAAATATAGCCACAGAAGTGTCCGTTATTGTTGGAAGAATCATATTCGGTATAGGTATCTATTACGCCAGCATCTATCTAGAGCTACTGATATTTCATGGCGGCAATAAAGATGCATATGCGACTGATGTTAGTCGTGTGTATTTTTTTCAAAGTCTGGGTGTTGTGTTTTCGTCTTATTGTGCTGGCGTTTTGGTAGATCACGCCAATGTGCAAATGACATTTTATGTAGGCTCATTTTTTCTAGTTTTAACTGCTTTCGCATTTTGGATGATGAAACCTTTTCTGATTTCTGATGGCGGGAAACCATCTAAAAATGCGGAGCAGCAATCCGCTCAGCAAGCACCTATAGAATTCAAAGGAGTAAGACATGACTTCTGAAAAAGTTTCCTATCAGAAATATGAGCCCGCTCTCGGTAGTTTGCATTTACGTCCATTAAACGATCAAGACGATGTGGTATTGATTCATGATTGGGTCAGTCGCGATTATGCAAAATTCTGGGGAATGCAGGCCTATTCGTTAGAACAGGTGCGTGCTGAATATAAAAAACTACAAGAACACGGGCGAGTTTACCTGGGGTTTTATCAAAATACCCCGGCATTTTTAATAGAAGTTTATAACCCACAGTTGGATATCTTATCTGAACATTACAGTGTGCAAGAAGGCGATGTTGGAATGCATATTCTGCTCGCTCCTGCGCAAACTCGAATCACACAATTTAGCTGGCATGTTTTTCGTTTTGTTATGGAGTTTTTGTTCAGTGAACAAAGTGTAAATCGTGTCGTTGTGGAACCCGATGCACGCAATGAAAAAATTCATCGATTAAATAAAAAATCAGGTTTTGTCTATCAGGCGTTGATACAACTTCCGCACAAGCTCGCCCATTTGGCTTTTTGTACTCGTAAACAATTTTATACAGCCATTAAACAGGAGAATTCCATGCACAACCCATTAGCGTTAGCTTCGCAAGAGCATCAAGCTGTTCAACATTTACAACCAGCCTTATGGAATAAAATAAATCGTTTGCTTTTACGTAAAGCTATTAGCGAGTTTGCGCATGAGTCTATTATTAATCCAACGTTGATAGGTGAAGATGGGGAATGGAGTATTTATCAGATTACGGCTGATTCACCAGACGTTTACTATCATTTTTTCGCGAAAAAGTTAGCCTTAAATCACTGGTTCATTCGAGATAATTCAATTAAAAAATTCGTTAATCAGGAATCTGCACCATTAGATTCTCCCCAGTTTATTATCGAATTTAATCGCCAGCTTGGAATAGATCCACATAAGTTGCCAACCTATATTGAAGAAATCAGCAATACTCTTTATGGCAGCGCCTTTAAGCATACAAAAACGGGTGTTAATTCTGATGTACTGGTTAATGCTGATTTCCAGACAATTGAATCTTCCATGATGGAAGGGCATCCTGCATTTGTTGCCAACAACGGTCGCGTTGGGTTTGACGGAAAAGATTATTTCAATTATGCACCCGAGAGTGGTAAGAAGTTTAAACCGGTGTGGTTGGCAGTTCATACAAAAAAAGCTCACTTCGCATGTTCTGCTGAGCTCGATTTTTCCCGATTGATGGTTTCGGAACTAGGTGAAAATAAGTTTTCTGAGTTTCGCGATCAATTAAGGCAGCGAAAATTAAACCCGGAGGATTATTTATTTATGCCTGCTCATCCCTGGCAGTGGTTTAACAAATTAGTGACTATATTTTCGGCGGATATCGCGCAAGATTATTTGGTGTTTTTAGATTACGCGGAGGATGAGTATGTTGCACAGCAATCTATTCGAACCTTATTTAATGTCTCTCATCCTGAGCGTCACTATGTAAAAATGTCCCTGTCTATTTTGAATATGGGTTTCATGCGTGGTCTGTCACCCTATTATATGGGTGGTACACCTGCAATTAATGATTGGGTGGGGAAATTACTGGCAAGCGACAAATATTTACAGAGCAATGGTTTTTATATGCTCCGCGAACTTGCATCTGTGGGATATCGCAATCCCTACTATGAAAATTTACCCGTGAAAGAAACGCCCTACAAAAAAATGTTATCTGCGCTTTGGCGTGAAAGCCCAATCAATATTATCAAGCCGCACCAGCGGCTTATGACCATGGCCGCGCTTCTACATGTAGATGCTGAAGGTGTTGCGCTTTTACCTGAGATTATTAATGCATCCGGCCTACCCACTAGCACCTGGTTGCAACATTATTTGACTGCTTATTTAAGTCCACTCGTTCACTGTTTTTATGAGCACGATTTGGTGTTTATGCCACATGGTGAAAACCTTATTTTGGTATTGGAAAATCAGGTGCCTGTTCATGCCATCATTAAAGATATTGCGGAAGAAATAGCTATTATGAATGAACATCTTGTGCTGCCAGAAATGGTTCAGAGAGTTCAGATTGCTGTACCTGAAGAGATGAAAGTGCTTTCTATTTTTATCGATGTCTTTGATGGATTTTTTCGTTATCTAAATCAAATTCTGGTTGAGCACATGGACTTTCCGGAACAACACTTTTGGAGGCTCGTTGCACAATGTATTTATACGTATCAGGATCAACACCCTGAATTGGCTGAAAAATTTAAACGATACGATTTTTTCATGCCCGAATTCGCTCACTCTTGCTTGAATCGTTTGCAGTTGGTCAATAATCAACAAATGATTAGTGATTTAATGGAGCAAGCGGATAGCTTGCAGTTTGCTGGAAATCTTATTAATCCTATCGCGCAGTTTAAACGTCAAGCGCTGGTTAATAATCTGGCGACTGAAATCTTAAGTGAGGCTTAAAGTATAAGCCCGGCTTTTGTCAAAATGTTATGGTGTACTTTTAAATCTTAGCCAAGCTTTGGAAGTTCATCGTACATTTTCTTTATCAGATCTTTGCCGTGTTTTCGCTCCAGCTTTCTTACAATGAAATGGCCTCGTGCCATGTCTTGAAAGTGGTCCATGAAAATAATATTGATTATGGCTCCCCCTGCGGCACCTATAGTGGGAATAGCTTGCGCAGCGGCTTTTTCGGTGACTTGAATACCAAAGCGCTCTGCAATTTTTGCAATAAATTTAATTAGCAAGGGTCCGCCTTTATCCGTTAATGCATTTTTTATAATGAGTTCTGATGCATCGGCTAAAGATTTTGAGAGCGCAGCGCGCACTGCGTAGTAACCGCTGTCGCTACTGTCATCGGATTTGCTGTTGCCACCCAAAGCAAACACTTCAAGACACGCGAGTTTTGTTTCCATTGCTGCGATGGATTCACCTTCACTGCGTGCGACATCTGCTATTGAGCGCAGCATAATGGATGTTGAGATGGGCAACTCGATGGCCATTGCGGCGATACCAAAAAATCCACCCACACCTCCGGTGACGGCGACACCAAGCTTATGCCAGATGTTCGAGGACTCTTCGCCCGGAATATCTTTCATGGTAAAAATCGCAGCGTCGGACGCTTTGAGAAGCGCGGAGCGAGTAATTTCGCCGATTCGTGCATCCCAACTTTTAGGGAGCAGCGCCAATCCTTTTTCTATTGGCATGCCAATAAAGTTTGTCGCCTTTGCAGCAACGCCAGGGTTTTCCAATAAATTTTTTGCGACCTGAAGTTCTTTTAGATCTTGTTGGGAAAGATGTGTCGTCATAAGAGTCACTGATTCGCTCGAAAAAATACAGCCTACCAAATTCAGACGCGTAAAACAAAAACGGGCCAAGAGGCCCGTTTGGTTTACCTGATCAATATCTTATTTTGTTGCAATAAATGTAGGGCTAGGAACGCTTGTTTGAGCGCCATAATATGCTAGCTGGCCGTTCTCCAATATATTCATAACCACTATATTATTGGATTCCTGATTGGCAATCAGTAATCTTTTCGCGTTTTCTAACAACACAAAATAGCGGGGTATTCTACCTTGGCTGCTAATACTTTGAGCAAGGGTTAAACGACCATCGTCAGCAACATCGAAAACTTCGATGCTATTAATGTCTCCACGGTTTGATGCGTAAAGATGTTTTCCATCCGCACTGATAGCAATATGAGCTGCAATATTATTGCCTTGAAATCCGGTCGGAAGAGTAGAGATTTTTTGTGCTTCCGTTAAATTACCTGTGTTGTCTTGTTTCGTGAAAGACACAGTGTTGCTCAATTCATTGATTACATATACCCACGGATTTTTTGGATGAAATACCATGTGACGTGGGCCATCACCAGCTACTGCAGTATAAGCAACTTGAGCATCTCCCAATTTGCCTTTCGAGTTTTGCGAATACCAAAATATTTTATCTACGCCCAGATCAATAGCATAAATTCCCGAGGTCTTTTTATCGTCGTTGAGTTGTGACCAGCCCGCCCAATGTGCATGAGCGCTTTCCTGGCGTTTGGTGTTAGGTCCGCTACCTTGATGCTGCTTTATTTGAGGTTTTCCTTGTGGCAGCCCTTTAGCATCTAAACCGAATACGGCGATATTGCCTGAATGGTAATTAGCGACAGCAATATATTTGTCATCGTTTCGTTTAGAGATGAAACACGGAGATTTGCCACCAGCAGATACTTTGTTTAAAAAGTTTAATTCACCTTTATCGGTTTGACTAAAGGTTACTAACTGGCCTTCACTGGATTCATCCACAAAGTACCATAGATTTTTATTCTGTAATCCAAATGAAGGATTACTCGTTTTAATAAGAGTTTGCCTGGGGGTAAATTTGTTAGTCTCTGTATCGAGCGTAAATCCATAAACCCCCTCACCACCTTTATCGGTGTAACCGCCCACGACGAGATCAATAGTTGTTGAACTGGATGCGGTCGTTGAAAAGCCGAAGCCTAACGCAAGGCTTAACGCATAACCTAAGACGTGTTTGTTAAGTATCATAAATAGATTCCTGTTTGCTGACGGGAGCGCTAGTATTTTTGAGCTTGGGAAAAACAGTCGCATTAATGCAGTATTTACTTATATGAATAAAAAAGTAAGGCATCAGGATGCGAGAGATTTACGGTCTTAATTATTTTTATTGGATCAGGACATTTAAAGCAACATGTTAAAGCAGGGCACCGAAGGCTTTGTTACACATTTTTCCCAGCTGTAGCTAGCGTACGAGTAAATTCGAGCTACAGCTGAGGGTAAAGACCAAAACCTATATTTAAGATTTCGCTTTAATTATTTCGAGTTGTTCAAGGAACAATTTTTGATTAGCAAGAAAGGTCTCTTGATTGGCAAGAAAAAGTTCCTGGTTTGCTAGAAATTTCTGTTGGTTTATCAAAATCAATTTTAACTGACCTATTGCACCACTCACCAGACCCAGTGTGCCCAAAGCGATAGCAATCTCTGACTCGCCCGCTAGGGATGCGATAGTAGCAATAACCAGCATGGTCCAGAAGCAAATGTTAAAACCTCTATATTGATCTTCTAAATTTACCTTAACTAATTTTTCTAACATTTAAGTCTTCCCCCAACATTTAAAATTAACAATTAATATTTTGCAGTGCAAAATCCGCCAGTTTCATAAAAATGAAAGCTGATAGAACTGGTGGATTATAAAAACGATTTAGCATTATACCGCACCTGACTTCAGGCCAGACGAACTAAGGCCCAACTACGGTGCGCCTGAATGGTAGCATAGGATTCTCACGGGCGCTAAAATGGTTGCGTTAATTAGGTAGCTATATGCTCAAAATGAGAAAGTACATCACAGTCAATGTCGATTTTGTAGGGTAAAGCTAACCCTACCGTCCCATAACCGCCCTGGTTGACAGATTGATTCCGTCTTATCAATTACTTTGAGTAAAGTGGTTTAATGAAAGCTAATATTATCTAGCTTGAGTTTTTTGCTGACAACATTTGTTTGATTGCTTTCAAAGCTATCTTTTTGGCCTGCAAATGGCTTATGACCGGCAAACGCAATATTTATAAATTTTGCACTTTTTACCAAGCCTCGCAATTCTACCAAGCTTTGTAAGGTCACGAGATGATCTTCGTCGCCACGAATAATAAGTATGGGGCAGGAAATATTTTTACAGAGTTTGCAGGATAACCTGTTTCAGATAGATCTAACCACTTAGTAACTATCGCTTTAACTAGGATATTCAATTCTGGCTGGAGGTTATGTTCCTGGTAGGAATTGTATGTTTCTGGAAATTTGTCTTTCCAGCTTTTTGCGGTGATTTTTTTTGAAGATTGGAATCGCCGGGTCTTCTTTTTTAATTGCCACTCACCGCCTACAGTAACTACTTTTTCGATATCGACTATGCCAGTTGCGACAAGTCGATAAGCAACAATACTTCCATCGCTAAAGCCAAAAATATTCACTTTATCTATTTGCAGCTTTCTAACACAAGTAAAATATCTGTTTCGATACGCTCATAGGTAAGTTCGACGGATCCAAAAGTAGATTTTCCCTGTCCGCGCTGTCTATACCGATAATTTTAAAATCTTTTGTTAACTCCGGAATTATTGCGTTAAGGTCCTCAATGTTTCCTAGCCCTCCGTGCAGTATGAGTAGAGCAGGAGGTTTTTGATTGCCGATTATTTCGCAATATATTTTTGCATAATCAATTTCAAATGTTTGACCTGATGTATGGTCAAATGTTTGCATTTCAAATGCCTAGCAAAAATGAGCCAGTCAGACCTCAGCCTAAATATTGACGCTAGTTCTGTATGTGCGAAAACGCACGGGCGGTGGTTATTTGCGAGAATATATTTATAACGATAAAAGCTTAGGCTTTGAGTGAATTTACGTGCTTAATGGGTGTCATTATAATAACCCGTTCAAGGATAGGTTGATTTAAGCGTAAATGTAATAAATCCGAATTTCTTCCACTAATTATTTTATGCGGAATCATTATTATGAATGACATTAATCAATCTTCTGATGTGGACGACAAGATAGAGCATAGCTTTGTGTTGTCACATGCAGATGCATTAGCGGCAAGCCCGGACGACATGGCCGTATGTGGTGAAGAAGATCCTGGTGAAGGGCTTGAGTTTTTGGTTACAGACATAACTAGCTGATTATTTAGCTTAAATAAAAAAGGGCCGTAAGGCCCTTTTTGCTATCTGAATTTATTTATTCCATGTAACTCTCAATGCTCGGACAAGAACATACCAAATTCCTGTCACCGTAAACATTGTCGATACGATTCACGCTTGGCCATACTTTATGATTTTTCAACCATGGAGCAGGGCGGCTTGCTGTTTCGCGTGTATAGGTACGATTCCAGTTTTCATCGAGTACATCATCTTGCGTGTGTGGTGCATTATGTAGCGCACTTGCGTCCGCGGAAATTTCTCCGCTGATAACTTGTGCGATTTCTTTGCGGATAGTTAGCATTGCTTCAATAAATTTATCCAACTCAACTTTTGATTCAGACTCGGTTGGTTCGATCATCAAAGTGCCTGCCACCGGGAATGACATAGTGGGTGCGTGGAAACCGAAATCCATTAGCCGCTTTGCAATATCTTCCTCGCTAATACCGCTAGCTTCTTTTAAAGGTCGCAAATCCAATAAGCATTCATGTGCAACAAAACCTTTGGTGCCTTTGTACAAAATTGGATAGGCATCTTCCAATTTTTTGGCAACGTAGTTTGCATTTAGCATCGCGTATTCTGTGGCTTGGCGCATACCTACAGCGCCCATCATTTTTATGTACATCCAGCTAATTGGAAGAATGCTAGCGGAGCCCCAAGGCGCCGCGGAAATCGTACCGTTTGCAGCGTCTGTATTTGGAACTGGTTGAACGTTGTGGCCTGCAAGAAACGGAGCCAGGTGTTTACCTACGCCAATAGGCCCCATACCTGGGCCACCACCGCCGTGAGGGATACAGAAGGTTTTGTGCAAATTTAAATGCGAAACATCGCCACCAAATTTGCCAGGCGCTGCGACACCAACAAGTGCATTCATGTTTGCACCATCGATATAAACTTGCGCACCTACTGCATGAACCATATCGCACAATTGTGTGATGCCTTCTTCAAACACGCCGTGTGTTGAAGGGTAGGTCACCATGATGCACGCGATTTGTTCACCATAAGTTGTAATTTTTTCTGCAAGATCATTAAGATCAACGTTGCCGTTATTATCGCAAGCAACCACCACCACTTTATAACTTACCATTTGCGCGGAGGCTGGATTGGTGCCATGCGCTGATGAAGGAATCAAACAAATATCGCGCTGCTCGCCTTTACTTTCAAAATATTTTTTGATGGCCACGAGGCCTGCGTATTCACCTTGCGAGCCAGCATTAGGTTGCAAACTTATTGCATCGTAACCAGTGCACGCTTTTAACATCTCTTGTAGTTCTTCAAACAATTCACTGTAACCTTGCGCTTGATCGATGGGTGCAAACGGATGCAACTTGCCGAATTCTGGCCAGGTCACTGGAATCATTTCGGCCGTCGCATTTAATTTCATGGTGCAAGAGCCGAGTGGAATCATTGCGTTGTTAAGTGCTATATCTTTTGATTCCAAACGTTTTAAGTAACGCAACATTTCAGTTTCACTGTGGAAACTGTTGAATACGGGATGAGTTAATACAGCATCGCTGCGCAATAATTCTTGCGGAATAGCTTTGTTGGTAACGGAAAGCATATCGTCAATGCTTGCGAGATCAATATCAGAAATACCGAAAACCGAGAGCAGTTTGGCAACATCATTAATGCTAGTAGTTTCGTTGAAACTAACACCGATGGCATCGCTATTTACCAAACGTAAATTGATTTCTGAATTCAATGCAGCTTGATGAATTTCGTATTGTTTTTCTCCAACGTGAATAGTAATCGTATCAAAATAATTATTGTTGGCGAGCACAAAACCTTTCTGTTGCAGCGAGTTTGCGGCAATGGCTGTTAAACGATGAATGCGATTTGCAATGCGCTTTAAACCAGCAGGGCCGTGATAGATTGCGTAGAACACGCTCATCACTGCAAGCAATACTTGTGAGGTGCAAATATTGGAGTTGGCTTTTTCGCGGCGGATATGTTGCTCGCGAGTTTGCATCGCCATACGCAGCGCTTGCTTGCCGCGCGAATCAATTGACACACCAATAATGCGACCAGGCGCGGAACGTTTGTAAGCATCGCGGAATGCGAAGAAGCCTGCGTGTGGACCACCGAATCCCATCGGAACACCAAAGCGTTGGCTGGTACCCACTACAACATCTGCACCCATAGCGCCAGGAGATTTAATTAACATTAGCGCCATTGGGTCTGTAGCTACGGTTACCAACGTATTTTTGTTGTGGGCGGCATCAATCAAGGATGTTAAGTCGCGCACCGCTCCGGTTGAACCTGGGTATTGCAAAAGCGCGCCGAAATAATCCCCATTGTCTACTTCGTCCGCTTGGGCAATATGCACTTCAAAGCCAAAATGTTCTGCGCGCGTTTTTACGACGGCGATAGTTTGTGGATGGGTATCCGCATCGACAAAGAACACATCGGACTTGCTTTTCTTGTTTTGGCGTTTACACATAGCCATGGCTTCGGCTGCGGCTGTGCCTTCATCCAACACTGATGCATTCGCCATCTCCATTCCGGTGAGGTCGATAATCATTTGCTGGTAGTTGAGCAGGGCTTCCAGACGACCTTGTGCTATTTCGGGTTGGTAAGGCGTATAGGCGGTATACCAACCGGGGTTTTCCAACACATTGCGTAATACGACTAATGGCACGTGAGTATCGTGGTAGCCCATGCCGATATAGCTTTTGAAAATTCGATTTTTGCTGGCAATTGCTTGCAGCTGCGCCAGGGCGTTGGCTTCGCTCACTGCATCGCCAAGATTTAGTTCACCTTTAAGACGTATATTGTCCGGTACCGTTTTATCCATCAGTTCTTTAATCGAGCCAAGGCCCAGAGTAGTCAACATAGCAGCGGTTTGCTGGGAGTTCGGCCCAATGTGACGAGCTACAAACTCATCGTTATAGGCCAAAAGATTGAGGGAAGCTGAGCGCAAATCAACTGACATAGATGTTCTCTGTAGTGGAAAATGTAGGTAGGCGGGCAACGGCCAATCTGTAAATTTGGCTCGTTTAAAAAGGCCGCTATGGTATCAATTTTGGGGTGATGGGGGCAATGAATGAAAGTAGCTGATACTGCATGGCAGGTTAGCGAGCAGACTTTTTAGTGTCCAGTTGGTAAAAATATTTGGAATAATCGAAATCTATAGATTTCACAAAGGGATTCGCCAGCCGAAAAGTTTTACGCGTTTTCAGTCCCGCAAATCTACGCCTGTTTGGTGTTTTTCGCGCCAAAGCACCATTAGTGAGCCGTCAACATAGGCTCTCAGTAGACCCTTCGTGACTCTTTCCGTTGCCTCTTTATTATACGAGTTAGTATAGAAAAGAATCGGAATAGGGTGGTTAGCTCAACACACCAAGGTCCACGGAGAAGCGAACGTAGTCGATTTCTTCAAATTCATTGTATTCTTCGTTGTAACCGAGGCTTGCAAAATAATTGGGAAATGCATTGGTTCTAATACTTTGAATACTGCGGGTTACATTATTTTGCGGAGCAGCCCGCGGTTCATAAGGGCTGTATTCGGTGATGGTTTTATCGAGCGCGAGTTTTAATACTGATGCTTCGTAGCTTGTGTGGCGCTTACATAGGCATCAGGGGTTTGGTGTAAAATCGTTTTCGCAAAAACATGAGTTCCCGCCAACAAATTCAGCAAAAAATGATTATTACTTGAGCAGAAAATAAATTGTTCAACATGTTCTGCGCCTTCACTTTTTTCTTGCGCTCTGGACAAGCCGAAGAAATGACTCTCACGATTCATGCAAATCATCTTTTATGCGCTTATAGCCATAGCCGTTATGGAGCCATATAAAAAATCAATAGGACATGCAGATTTGCCTGTGTATGATAGCTCTGCACTATCGATAAATCCAAAGCGATCAAATTTTACATTGCTGTAGTGATTACGTTGGTTTGGATTTAATCGTCATCTAACCTAATTGTTGAATTAATAGGAGAAACGAAATGGGCGTATTAGTTGGTAAACAAGCACCGGATTTTATTGCATCTGCTGTGTTAGCAAATGGTGAAATTGTAGATGGTTATTCTTTTTCATCTGCTACCAAAGGTAAAAAGGCCGTTGTGTTTTTCTACCCATTGGACTTTACATTTGTATGTCCTTCTGAATTGTTGGCATTTGATCATCGCGTTGAAGAATTTAAAAAGCGCAATGTAGAAGTAATTGGCGTTTCTATCGATTCACAGTTTACTCACAACGCATGGCGCAACACAGCAGTTAATGCTGGTGGTATCGGCCCAGTCCGTTACACATTAGTTGCTGACATCACTCACTCAATTGCAAAAGCATACGATGTTGAGTCTCCAGACGGTGTTGCATTCCGTGGTACTTTCGTAATTGATGAAGCGGGCGTTGTACGTTCACAAATCGTTAACGATTTACCGATTGGCCGTAACATTGACGATACTCTGCGTACTGTTGACGCATTGATTTTCCACGAGCAACACGGCGAAGTTTGCCCAGCGGGTTGGAAAGAAGGTGATGCAGGTATGGACGCTTCACCATCAGGTGTTGCCAAATACTTGGCTGAGCACGGCGATAAGCTTTAATTCTTTAAATGAGTTAAGTTTCGAGAAACCCGGTAGTAATACCGGGTTTTTCTATTTTAATGTATCTATATGTTATTCGAGGTTAGACTCGCATATAAGTTATTTTGAGGATGACAACTCCCTGCTTAATCGCGATTTTAGTATCACAACCTGATAGTTTCTGAATAAGAGTTAGCTATATGCCCACTAAAAAACCCGTCGATTTACATCCAAGCTGGCTTGCGCATTTAGCACCAGAATTTGAGTTGCCTTATATGAAGCATCTCAAGCAATTTTTATTGGAGCAAAAACAGGCGGGGAAAATTATTTATCCGGAATCCAAAAATATTTTTAACGCATTTAATAGCACTCCGCTTGATCAAGTAAAAGTTGTGATTTTAGGGCAGGACCCTTATCACGGTCCGCAGCAAGCGCATGGTTTATGTTTTTCGGTGCAGCCTGGAATTCCAACACCGCCATCGCTACAAAATATTTATAAAGAAATTTATCGCGATTTGCAGTTTCCCATTCCTAAACACGGTTTTCTTCAAAGCTGGGCGAATCATGGCGTATTTTTGCTCAATGCAACCTTAACGGTTGAGCAGGCGCGTGCAGGTTCGCATCAAGGGCAGGGCTGGGAACAATTTACGGATCGCGCAATTCAAGTTATTAATCAGGAATGCAATCAGGTTGTTTTTTTATTGTGGGGAAGTTACGCACAGAAAAAAGGGCAATTTATTGATGGCAGAAAGCATTTAATTTTGCGTGCACCACATCCATCGCCTTTATCGGCACATCGTGGTTTTATAGGTTGCGGACATTTTTCGAAGGCTAATGAATACCTGGAGCAACAGGGGCAATCACCGATTGATTGGCGTTTGCCACAAACTGTTTAATTTCGCTGGTCCTGTAATCCGATTTCCGTTCATCCTGAGCTTGTCGAAGGGTTTGTGCCGGCCCTTCGACAAGCTCAGGGTGACCGGAGAGATTTGAACTGTGAGCGGTGAAAAATTTTCGGTTTTTTAGAGCAATAAAGACATGGCAGCTTCCATATCTGCTGACAGGTCTTCTGATTCAGAAAATTGAATTTCCGGATCAAGCCCCAGGCGTTCAAACGCGGTAACCTTTGAACAATCAATTTGCGCAAGGGAGGAATTTGAACCGGCGTAACTTTGTAGCATGGCCACAGTCACCACATCGGCATAGTCGGCTTTTGGACTTTTGCGTTGAAAATCCATGTGCTGCGTCGGGATATGCGCAAGCTCTTCCGGAAATCCCCATGCGCGCAAAATCATGTCGCCCAAAGGTGCGTGCAATTCATCAATGACTTTATCCAGCGTTAAACTGTCGTTGAGTAAGAACGGATGATCCTCCGCGTAAGTTAGCACTGGCAGCACACCAATTTTATGAACCAGCCCCGCGAGCGTGGCTTGGTCCGGGCGCAATTTTTTAGTGTAGTGTCTGCACAAAACGTGACTTATACCGGCTACCTCGCTTGAGCGACTCCAGACTTCGCGCATGCGCATATCCACCAAGTCAGAGGTTGCCTGGAACATTTGCTCCATTGCCAAACCTGTCGCGATATTGCAGGTGTAAGAAATTCCCAAACGCATGAGCGCGGTTTTTAAATCTTCAATGGCGCGTGATGCTCGTAACAGAGGACTATTGGCAACGCGGATAATGCGCGCACTCAGGGCAGCATCACCCCCAATCACCCCGACTAATTTATCGATATCGGCATTAGGATCATCTGCTACTTCGCGAACTTTTAAGGCTACTTCAGGCAGCGTTGGCAACACTAGCTGGTCAGTTTTGATGGCGTTGACAATGTCGCTACGAACGCGCTCTGCAATTTGACTCATAAGCTACCTTTTTAAGATCATGACTGGATAAAAATGTCACTTTATAGTCCTTGTGACAGACATTAGGGGGCAGGTTAATCTGCCTCATTTGGAGTAGGTATAGCATAGGGTAGCGAAAGGAGGCTGAGTTTTTGCGGGTTATTTGCGAGATAAATAGCGACTCGTTCGTCATCTACCACACTTGCAAGCAATTCACCGGACGAAGCGCTTTTAGGCGCGGCCAAAATAATTTCACCGACGCTTTTACCCGATTCATTTAATAATGGAAAACCAGGGACGGGTAGAGGAGAGTTATTTAACGCAAATTCAAAGCGGTACATGTGGCGCTTCAAAGTGCCGCGATAATGCAGGCGTGCTACAATTTCCTGGCCCGTGTAACAGCCTTTGCGAAAATTGATACCGTTAACGAGTTGAAAATTAATGGCTTGTGGTGTGAAAGTTTCGTAAGTTTCTGGCGTTATGTCGCCTATACCTGCGCGAATATTGAGCAAGGTCCACACGTTAGGGCGAGTAGAAACAGTTTGCTCTTTGAGCTGTAGCCATATTTGTTCAGCTTCGCTTGCTGCGAGCCAACATTCATAGCGCTCATCATCGATTCGAATAATTTTATGATTGCCGATGGCTTGCCAGTTGCCATTTTCCGTTATATCCACAGCAAGAACAGCGTGAATAATTTGCGCCGCTTTTGGTCCGGCTATGCCAAGGCAATAATAATCCGGTGTGGCATCCGCTAATTTTGCTTTCGAAAAAACAATATATTTTCCCAAACTCGCGAGCCCATGCGACACCAGCCCTTGATTTACGCGTAATAGAATTTGTTCATTGTTTGATTGCAATGCACGAAAGCACAGCAACATACGGCCCTTAATATTGCACTGCGCGCCTAGCAAACTTTTGTTGTCGGCGAGTTCTCGCACATCGCAGGTAACCTGACCTTGCAGAAACTTGGCGGCATCTGGCCCCGTAATACTAATAATTCCCTGCGGCAGAAACATCAGGCAGGTATTTTTCAGAGCTTCTTCAACCGTATTAAAACCCTCGGCAATAGGCTGAGGATTCGTAGAAGATGCAAGAAAATCATTCCAATCAGACATAATAAAAACTCTGGTGCGGGTTAATGTGAGCTAGTGTATCCCATTCCTGTTCTGAAATATCCCGTGCATTAAAGCGCGAGATGCTGATACTTCCGAGGCGCAGTCGTCTGGGCATGAAGTTTTGCGCGCGTGATGCTTACAGACATTTGGACGATGACACACAACTACACTGCACACTAATTAGCTACTGAAGCGAAACCCGTATTCGGGTACAATTGCGCCGTCTTGACGTCTTGGTGTAGGTATTAGGTGTGGAAAGAAATCGTTTATTCTGGGGCAGCCGTCGCGGTATGTTGGAATTGGATTTGGTGTTGCTACCGTTTTTAGAAAACGTCTATCCGGGATTGGAACAAGCCGATAAAGAAAGCTACTGGAAATTATTGGAGTGCGAGGATCAGGATATGTTCGCCTGGTTTTTGCGCCGTGAAGACCCGGAAGATCACGAATTGAAAAGGATTGTCGAGATTGTTAGAAAAAATACCGGACTACAACCACAGTCATAAAACTCCACATCAAATTACTTCCGGTGTCGATCTTGCGCCGGTAGTAATTAGTCCTTCGTCGCTATTGTATCGTCTGGAAGTTGTTGTTTATCTTTTCATGCTGTTTTCCGCAAGTGTAGCGATTTTCCCGTTTATATTCACTGCGTTTTATTGGCCTTTATTGTGGATAACGTTTCTAGTAATGATTATTGCTGCACTTCGAAAAAGTCAGCGCAATAAAAGTTCACCATCCATTACTTTAGGTATTGCGCAAAAAATTTGGTATTTGCAAACTGTTACCGGGAGCGTCGCTGTCGAGCCTTGCAACGAAATAGTGGTATGGTCCCACTTAGTTATTTTGCCCGTTAAGGAGACATTGAGCGGGCGCAAATATCGAATAATCGTTTTGTCCGACTCAATGAAAACGGAAGATTGGCGGCGTTTACGTGTGTGGTTACGTATGGAATTGCGAAAAAATAATTAAAGGCGAACGTAAAGTCCCGCATCAATCGCCACCTTCAATACTTACGACTATATTTTGCGCCGCAAAATTAGTGGGCACTAAAATAGTATCGCGCGCAATATTGGATTTATGGGGAAAATCGAGCGAGTAATGTAAGCCGCGGCTCTCTTTGCGCTCTAAGGCCGAATCAATAATTAACTCCGCAACTGTAGCCAGATTGCGCAACTCAATTAAGTCGCTACTGACTTTGTAGTTAGTGTAGTAGTCGGTAATTTCGGTTTTCAGTAATTCAATACGGTGCAGTGCTCGCTCAAGACGCTTGTGCGTGCGCACGATTCCCACGTAGTCCCACATGAAGCGGCGAAGCTCATCCCAGTTGTGCGAGATAATGACGTCCTCGTCGGAATTTGTTACCCGGGTCGAGTCCCATTGCTTTGAATTTTCGGGCGGGTTAATACTGCCCAATGAATTAATAATTTGTTGCGCAGCGGACTGCGCGTATACAACGCATTCAAGCAATGAATTGCTGGCCAATCGATTTGCGCCGTGTAGACCTGTGAAAGATGTCTCACCAATGCCATATAAGTTTTGCAGATCAGTTTGGCCATTTTTATCGACCACAACTCCGCCACAGGTAAAGTGTGCAGCAGGTACAACCGGAATCGGTTCTTTCGTAATGTCTATTCCTAATTCCAGGCAGCGCGCATAAATAGTGGGGAAATGTTCTTTTATGAATTCGGGTGTTTTATGGCTGATGTCCAAATATAAACAGTCGCACCCCAGGCGCTTCATTTCATGGTCGATGGCGCGGGCAACTATGTCCCGCGGTGCCAACTCCAGCCGTTCATCGAAACGATGCATAAAACGCTCACCGTTCGGCAAGCGCAAGTAGGCGCCTTCGCCGCGTAAGGCTTCGCTAATCAAAAAATTCTTGGTGGAGGCGTGATAAAGGCAAGTAGGGTGGAATTGGTTGAATTCCATATTGGCAATACGACAACCTGCACGCCAGGCCATCGCTATTCCGTCACCGCTGGCACCATCTAAATTAGTGGTATAGAGATATACCTTGCTCGCTCCACCAGTTGCCAGAACTACAACCTTGGCCTGGAATACATTGACTTGCTCGCTCACCTTATCCAGTACATAGGCGCCAGTACAGCGCAGCTTGCGCGAATTTGTATCAGCCTGAGTAATCAGGTTTACAGCTATGTGGTCTTCATACACTTGTATGTTCTGTTGCTGTGTCACTTGGTCAATCAGTGTGCTGTGAACTGCACGGCCCGTAGCGTCCGCGCTGTGTATTATGCGTCTATGGCTATGGCCACCTTCTTTAGTCAGGTGATAATCTTCGGTGCCGGTTTCCTTGGTAAAACTAACGCCTTGTTCAATTAACCATTCGATGGCCGTTTTGCTGTTTTCCACCGTGAAGCGCACAGAGTCTTCATGGCACAGGCCTGCACCTGCGATCAACGTATCTTTGACATGGGCTTCAATAGAGTCCTGATCATCCAGCACAGCGGCAATCCCCCCCTGTGCGAACCAGGTTGATCCTTGATTGAGTGCATTCTTACTCAGGACTGCAACTTTCGCGTATTTTGCAAGACAGAGGGCCAGGGTCAACCCGGCAGCGCCGGAGCCAATAATAAGAACGTCGTGGGAGTAGGATTGAGTCATAGTATTTTCTACAGCAATAAAAAGAACAAAGACGTAAACTGATAGGCAGTATATACAAGCTAACCGCGATAAGTGAGCTAAACTCCCTAAACAATGAGGGTAATTCCGGCTAACCGTCGGTTTGCGAACAGATTATCGCGAGGAACTTTTGCTATAAGTAGGAGTCTAGATTACACAGAGTAGTAATAATAAACGAGCTGCAGCTCGCTTCTAATGGCATAAACTATGAGTGTAATTCCAGCGCTGAATTTTAATAGTCCTGACCAAAATGAGTCCAGGACGCTTGGGGGTTTTAGAATGACAGCGCAAGTAGCGCCCGAAGTCGATGTTGATCAACAGCTCGTAGAGCGCGTGCAAAAGGGAGATAAGCGAGCTTTTGATTTGCTGGTATTAAAATACCAGCACAAAATTTTTGCCGTTATTAGCCGTTTTATTCGCGATCATGCCGAAGTCCAAGACGTGGCCCAGGATGCTTTTATCAAAGCCTACCGAGCATTACCAAATTTTCGTGGTGAAAGTGCTTTCTACACCTGGATGTACCGTATTGCCATAAACACCGCAAAGAATTATTTGGTCGCCCGTAACCGTCGTCCTCCTGCTAGCGACGTTGATATGGAAGATGCCGAGTTTTTCGCCGGCAACGATGCCATGCACGAAATGAATACACCTGAACGAAATTTATTGCGAGATGAATTGCAGGTAGTTATAGATCAGGCATTCCGTGATCTGCCCGATGATTTGCGCATGGCAGTAACCTTGCGTGAAATTGATGGGCTAAGCTATGAAGAGATAGCTGAAGCTATGAATTGCCCAATTGGTACAGTGCGTTCACGTATTTTCCGCGCGCGCGAAGCTATCGACAAAAAAATTCAGCCGCTTATTGAGTAGTATGCTCTGAGTTATAAATTGTGATGCAATTCAAGTTTTTGGGGGGTGTGTAGATGAGTAACCCATGTATCGCAAAAGTTGTATGTTGATGTAAATATGCAAAAATTGTGAATTCTTGGCTGAACCTTTTTTGCGACATCCGGTCACAAAGGCAGCAGTTGAAAATCATATGTAAACGGTATTATTAGTAGACGCTAAACCATTTTTTCAGTCACAGGTAAATCTCAAATGAGTGAGCAAACACGGCCGCAAACCCTCGCCGAATCAATATCAGCATTGATGGATAATCAAGCGTCTGAACTTGAATTACAGCGTATTTTGAAAGCCTCAGAGCAGGATGCTGACGTTAAGGCAACCTGGTCGCGCTATCAAATCACCAGTGCCGTATTACGGGGTTATCAATCGCCTGTGTTCGCATCATCTGTGATGTCAGACTTCTCTGCACGACTCAGTGCTGCGATAGATGCAGAAGAAATAATTAACAAAACTACGACAACTGCTTCAGTTGAACAGGCTAAGCCTCAACAAGGTTTATGGTATCAGTTAGGTCGCGTTGCTTTGGTAGCCTCAGTTGCAGGGGGGATGGTGTTAGGTGTGAATCAATTTAACAGTACCGGCGTGGATAACAGCCAAATCGCTAGTAATCAGGTATTGGCTCCAGCACCTATTGAAACTACAGTTTCTTTACCGTCTGGCATTAACGGTCCTCTTCTCAATACGCGCAACGTGGCGGTGCAAACCGGCTATGAAACTCGCCCACAGGAAAACCGTCGGGTGATGTTCCAACCTCGTCAAGCTACTCCGGTTGTCTCTGATGAAGAAGTTTCACGTTACGTAAATCAAATGATTAGAGCACATTCTGATAATGCGGCTATGAACTCTGGTCAAGGTGTATTACCTTATGCGCGTGTAATAATCACCGATGAAGAATAATCTATGCCAAAAATTTCTTTGTGGTTGTCGTCTTTGGTAGTGGCGGTAACCGCAGCAATTCCCGTTCAAATTTCCTACGCGCAAGAAAATCTTTTATTCCCTCCCAAAAGCCTGCCAAGTGTGCAGGCTTTGTTAAAAAAAATGTCACAGGATGCAGCCCATATTAATTATCGCGGCTCATTCACTTATCAAAACCAAACGAGCATCGAGCTACAAAGCTTTCGTATTGAACACTGGGTTGAAAATGGTGTTGAGCACGATCGTTTTATATTCCTGAATGGGCCTGAACGCGTCATTGTTCGTGAAGGGCAGCCCGTTGATTGTAAAGCGATGGGCGATGAATTGTTGCAGGGCCGGATCTCCCAAATAGGCAAAATTCTGGTAGATATGGATGATCTCTATCAGTTTGAAATTCGCGGACAAGAGCGTATTGCGGGTCGTATGGCGCGAGTATTACAAGTCATTCCTAAAGATCCTTATAGATACGGGTACTTTTTAAGTATCGATGAAGACACAGGGCTGGTACTTAAGTCGTGGCTCATTGATGAAGATGCTCATCCGTTGGAGCGCTATCAATTTATTTCATTGGATTTAAATCCCGATATTGCTCAATTAAAAGCACAAGTATCTTCTCATCAGCATAAAGCTGTTTCTGATGTAACGCCCTGTAATCCCACCGAAGTGAGCAAGCCTTCTGATTGGCGAGTTGAATGGGTTCCGCAAGGTTTTATTTTTGCTGGACAGCGTCATCTTGCCAGCGGTCAAACAATGTTGATGTATACCGATGGCCTTACTACATTCAGTATTTTTATTGAAGCTACCACCAGTTTTGTTCCCGAAGGCGTAGGAAAGCGTGGGGCAACTCTTGCCTACATGTCTCGTCTTTCTGTCAAAGATGTTGTCCACAGGGTTAGCGTGGTGGGTGAAATTCCGGTCGCCGCTGCCGCAAAAATCGCGCAAAATATAACGGGGCAGTAGCCCCGTTTTTATTTTAGTCTTTTTCTATTTTTTAAGTTGTTTCTATCTGTTTAGGTCGCTCTTATCATGATTCTGGAAACCGGTCGCATAGTTGCTGTAGAGCCACAGGGTTTATGGGTGGAAACTATTCAACGTTCGGCGTGCGGCACGTGTCAGGCACAGAAAGGTTGCGGTCATAGCGCACTTGCCAGCTTGGGTGCTAGTGCATCGCGTTTATGGGTGTTGTTGGAAGGGCGTGATCCTGGTGCCTACAAAATTGGCAGTGAAGTAAAAATCGGCGTACCTGAAGACGTGATCGTTAAAGGTTCCATGTTTGTATACATGGTGCCCCTGATTGCGATGATCACGGCAACTTTTATTGCGCATCACGAGTTATTAAGTGATGCTTTGACCGCATTTTGCGCCCTGTGTGGTTTGCTTGTAGGCGCTGTTATTGTACGAGTGGGCTCTTATTTGATTCGTTTTGATAGCCGCTTACAACCAGTATTGATCGACGGGCAGTCGGCTTTGCAAGTAGTAGAAATTTGCGCACGGGAGTAGCGGATTCATGTTGATTATAAATTCTCATGTTCACATCCCACTGCACGAGATTGAACTCACTGCCATGCGTGCTCAAGGCGCGGGCGGGCAAAATGTCAATAAAGTGTCTAGTGCGATACATTTGCGTTTTGATATTCATAAGTCGTCCCTCAGCGAGTTTTGTAAATCAAGGTTACTCGCGCTGGATGACAAGCGTATTTCCAGCGATGGTGTATTAATTATCAAAGCCCAGCGTCATCGCACGCAGGAGATGAATCGTGCGGATGCACTGGAGCGGTTACAAGAAATCGTGAGTGATGCGATTAAAATTGTGAAAAATCGCCATGCAACCAAACCCACTTACAGCTCCAAACAAAAACGCATGGATGGAAAAACGATTCGTTCAACAATCAAATCTGCTCGCGCCAAAGTTACGCTCGAATAAAGATTCCTTTTTTATAAATTTCCCTTAACTGATTTAGTGCTAACTCTGCGCGCAATTTTTTGCTCAATCTTAGCATTTGACGCGGCCACATTGAGCCACAGCGATTTTTGAAAAGCGTCGAAATTTTCTCCACCCGTTTTTAAAATCCACTCTACTAATGCAGCGGACACGTCCGGGTAAACAATCGGTTCTGGTTTTGGCAGGGGTAGCCAGCGACCGATGGTTGTTTCATTTAATTTACTGACCGCGGTGCCATAACCTAGCTGTGACAGCGCCAAAGCATTTGAAGCCTGCTCCATTTGCCCTGCGACAGGCTGAACCAATAATTTTTTACCTAATTGAATTGCTTCACTTGGCAATTCAAAGCCAGCGCTACAAATAACACCCTCGCATTTATGCAAATCCTGCTGAAAACCCTCGCGCGAAAATGGCCTTATATGAATATGTCCATCGTCAATAGACTGGGGTACATTTTGATAAATGAAGAAGTGGTAGTCGGGAAAAGCGCGCAGTTGCGGCAAAATATCTTCCAAACCTGCAAAAGGTAAATAGACCAAGTAGTGTTTTGCAATGGATTCGTTTTTATAGTGTGATGGTTCGATCAACGGCGGCAATATAGGTTGGTTAAAGTGATGCCAATGCAAACCTATCGCTTGAGTTACAGGTGCAAAATTTTGCATAAACCAGTCAGTCACCAAATTATTATTTTTCTTCGGAATCTTATGCAAAAAAGCATTTTGATGTGAAATACCGATCACTTTTTTCCCCGCGCGTTTCGCGGCGTGTGCGGAGACCGGTTCAAAATCATTAATAATTAAATCGTAACCTTCGATATTCACTTTTTTAATGTCGTCATTTAATTGCATTAAATTCGCTTGTAGCGCAGTTTTCAAATAAAGGATGCGCCCGCTTTTAACAGCAAAGGTTAACCCTCGGTAACTTTGGAAATCACCGAAAGCCTGCATATCAAAAAAATCTTCACGTGGTCTTCCTGAAAACACCCAATCAACCTCAACACCTTTTGCGGCAAATGCGTTTGCCATGATGCGCGCGCGCGTGACGTGGCCATTGCCGGTCCCCTGAACACCGTAAAGTATTTTCATAGGCTTTCCTGAAGTAGTTAATTGTCGGTTGAAAAATTTTTGTCACATCTTTCTGTAACAATTTGTTCATTCGCAAATGATGGACGCGCTTTAAAAAAAGCTTCATCATTCGCGCTCTTTTTCAATGCCAGAAATATCACTGCCGTATGACTGTTCTGTGAAGAACAGGTGAAGAAAAGATGAAATAACTGTGACAGGAATGTTATTAACGCTAGTGTCATCAACGTGGAGAATGTGAATGAGTAAACCCGGTAAAACAGGTATTAGCCGTGTGATTGATGCTTTTGGCTATTCAATGAAAGGCTTCGCAGCGACGTGGAAGTTTGAGGCGGCTTTTCGGCAAGAAGTTGTATTGGGCGTGCTTTTGACACCCGTAGCATTTTGGTTGGCCACAACCCATATCGAACTGATCTTATTGCTCGCGAGTATTTTCTGGGTGTGGATGGCAGAGTTGGCAAACTCTTCTGTGGAAGCAGTTGTTGATCGCACTGGCTCCGAGCGTCATGAATTGTCCGGTCGCGCAAAAGATATAGGTTCTGCGTTGGTATTTACTAGCCTCGTTTTACTCGCGATAGTTTGGGGGATAATCGCGGCAAACCGCTTTCTCTAATTTTCTTCCAGGCTTTAACTAGTCATTTCAAACATCCAGTCGCTATCTGCAGTTATCTAGTGCCCTAGAGACTTGCAGATTTGCTATTGAAGAGTCCCTTTATCGCGCCACTAATATCCGAGATGAGTGGGTTACCACATTGTCTAAAAGCATGAATTACGCTAAATTAGCCTAACGGTTAATTATCATATTTATATTTTCAGAGGATTTTATGGCTACTCAGGAATTCTCAGTTAACGAACATCCTCATCGGCGGCTTAACCCTTTGTCAGGTGAATGGCTATTGGTATCGCCACACCGCAATAAACGTCCTTGGCAGGGCCAGCAGGAGCCGAATCGATGGCTGGAAAGTGCTGCGCATGATCCCGGCTGCTACTTATGTCCGCGAAACAGCAGGGCGGGCGGAGAGCTAAACCCCGACTATCAAGAAACTTTCGTTTTTACCAATGATTTCGCCGCCTTAACGCCAAACGTGCCAGAGGCGCCGGTCGCAGTTGATCTTTTGTTTCAGATTAGAGCAGAACACGGGACGAGCCGGGTTATATGCTTCTCTCCGGACCACAGCAAAACCTTGCCGCTATTGAATGATGAAGAAATTCTGGCCGTGATTAAGACCTGGATACAGGAGGCCTCCGATCTCGGTAAGACCTATAAGTCTGTGCAGATTTTTGAAAACAAGGGCTCGGTGATGGGTTGTTCGAACCCCCATCCCCATGGGCAAATTTGGGCACAAAGCCAGCTGCCAAGTTTGTTGCAAAAAGAGGATGACCATCAACGTACGTTCTACGAAAAGCAGGGCACACCGCTACTGCTCGATTACGGGCGCAAAGAGCTTGAAATGCGCGAACGCGTGGTTGTCGAAAACGAGGATTGGCTTGTCGTCGTGCCTTTTTGGGCTGCGTGGCCGTTTGAAACGCTCCTTCTTCCAAAAGTGCATCGAGCGCGCATAACCGAATTAAGCGAGACGGAGCAGCTAAGTCTCGGTCTAATCCTGCGTGATATAACGGCTCGCTACGATAACCTCTTTGAATGTTCCTTCCCTTATTCAATGGGCTGGCATGGAGCGCCTTTTGATGGTCAGGACACGTCGGCCTGGCAATTGCACGCGCATTTTTATCCGCCATTGCTGCGCTCGGCCAGCGTGCGCAAATTTATGGTGGGCTATGAAATGATGGCAGAGCCCCAACGAGATTTATCACCCGAGCAAGCTGCTGAGCGTTTGCGTCAACAGAGCCCAATTCATTTTCGGACGAGGTAATTACGCGTGAGTGCAGTTAATCAACAAAGTCTCGTTGAGTTATTCAAGCGTTACTTTGATCAAACACCACTGTCTGTAGTGCAGGCACCAGGCCGGGTAAACCTGATTGGTGAGCATACCGATTACAACGGTGGCTTTGTCTTGCCGGCAGCGATTAACTACAGTACCCGTATCGCATTTTCTCCCAGAGCTGACCGCTCGTTACATGTTATCGCGGAAAATTTTGATGCTCAGAAAGTTGTTATAGATCTCGATAAACCCTTGCACCCCGATTCCAATGCAACATGGTCAAACTACGCTCGCGGCGTTGTGCAGGAGTTACAAAAAAGAAATTATCGCTTGGCTGGTGGCAATTTATTAATTTCCGGCAATGTACCTGCTGGTGCGGGATTGAGCAGTTCCGCATCTCTGGAAGTAGCTCTCGTTCGTGCACTCATTGAGCTCAGCGGTGAAACTATAGATCCGACGACTGCAGCGTTGGTGGGGCAGGCGGCAGAGAATAATTTTGTAGGTTGTAATTGCGGAATTATGGATCAGCTTATTTCCGCGCTGGGGCAAGAGAGCAGTGCGCTGTTAATCGATTGCCAGGATTTAACAACCCGAACAATTCCTATTCCCGCTGATTGGGAAATACTGATTGTCCATAGCGGTGTAAAACGTGGGTTAGTTGAAAGTGAATACAATCAACGTCGGGCACAATGTGAAGCCGTGGCTAAATTCTTCGGCCATCAGACACTTCGTGGCGTAAGTTTGAGTCAGTTGCTATCCGCTGAGAGTGCCCTGGATACGTTAAGTTTTCGTCGTGCACGCCATGTGCTCACTGAAAATGAGCGCACACTGCAGGCTGCTGCGGCCCTGAACTCTGGCGATATGCCGACTCTGGTTCGGGTCATGGCGGAGTCCCACGAATCCATGCGCGTTGACTTTAATATCACCACACCGGCGATAGATCGACTCGTAGCTATCTTGCAGCAGGCAGGAGCGGGAGAGGCTGGAGCACGAATGACGGGCGGTGGTTTTGGAGGGTGCGTGGTATCTATAGCTCCAGCATTAATCATCCCCCGACTGGTCGCCGCCGTGGAGCAATATTATGAAGCTGATACAGGCTGTATACCTCGCCTGATTCCTGCTAGAGCCAGCAAGGGCGCATTTGCCAATGAATAGGTAGACATAAACAGAGGAATTGATAGCAGGTTAAAGGGAATTATTGAAGTTGAGATTCGATAATTCCCTTTTTTTATTACTTTGGTTATGACAGCTCCAGTCTAACCTTTTTACCATTCCGCTTAATGTGTAGATCTGTTTTCCAACTCGCCAAGATAGGCCATGTAATCTTCCGCTAAGGTGCGTTCTACATGTCTACGCTCACTGGATTTACGGCGCTTTCGATGATAAATGTCTATCGGCATGTTCTTACAAGGATCCATATCCAGCCTCCGATCCTCGCCCCTACGTCTATCTACAAAAATTTTATGTAAGCTCATATCAGTCTCTAGTTTAAACCTCATGCCCAAACGTCGGAGCACATGTGAATAGCAAATTCTTGTTATTATGCCGGGGTTACATCTTAAGCCTGTGACCAGCAGGCCAGCATATTCCAACCTGATCCATTACGGACACCTCTAGATGTTTTTAGTGCCCGAATAAGTGGGGTCAAGTTTTTTTAGTCTAGCGTTGATCCAGCAAATTGCCGCAGTTTTTTTTCGCCTTAATGGCAAAATTTTTATAACGTGTTTCGCAGGTAGAATTATGAAAGAAATGGAAAACCGCATCCAAACCAAACTTTCCGCGAGCTTCAACCCTAGTCACCTGGATGTTACTAATGAAAGTCACATGCACTCTGTGCCCCAGGGCTCAGAGAGCCATTTTAAAGTGGTTTTGGTGACAGATGCATTTGCGGATAAACGTCAGGTCCAACGTCATCAAGCGGTTTACGCTTGTTTAGCGGATGAATTAAAAAACGGTGTCCATGCCCTCGCACTTCACACCTTTAGCCCTAAGGAGTGGCTGGAAAAAGGCGCGGTACCTGCGTCACCCCAATGCCTGGGTGGCTCCAAACACGATCATTCTTGATCCAGATCATCAGTTGCCACTGGCTGTTCAAAATTCAAGCATTTATAATGCGCGCCCTTAGTCGGCTGTGCCCGGTATTGAGTAATGCATAAAAGTCCTGTTTTTAGTGAGTTGAAATGAACGATATAAACCAAATAGTTGTTGCTGCATTGTATAAATTTGTTTCCCTGCCGGATTACCAGAAGTTTGCGCCGCGGTTAAAAGAGCGTTGTGATGAGCTGGATTTAAAGGGCACCTTGTTATTGGCAGAAGAGGGAATCAACGGCACAATTTCAGGTACTCGAATTGCTATTAACAGCTTGCTGGATTTTTTAAGAGAAGATGAACGCTTTGCTGACCTGGTCCATAAAGAATCTTTCTTTGAAGGCAAACCTTTTTATCGCATGAAGGTTAAGCTCAAAAAAGAAATCGTCACCATGGGCGTTCAGGGGATTGATCCGAAAAAAATTGTGGGCACCTATGTTAAGCCCAAGGACTGGAACGCGTTAATCAGTGATCCTGAGGTCACGGTCGTCGATACGCGCAATTCTTATGAATATGATATTGGCACTTTCAAAAGGGCTATAGACCCCAAGACGGAAACCTTTCGCGAATTTCCGGAATACGTTGCTAAAAATCTGGACCCCGCCAAACACAAAAAGGTTGCGATGTTTTGCACGGGCGGAATACGTTGCGAGAAATCCACGGCTTATATGAAAGAGCTGGGGTTTGAAGAGGTTTACCATTTACAGGGTGGAATTTTAAAATACCTGGAAGAGGTTCCTGAAGAGCAAAGCCTTTGGAAAGGTGAGTGTTTTGTTTTTGATAATCGTGTTGCCGTTAATCATAGTTTAAAGAAAGGAATTTATGATCAGTGCCACGGTTGCCGTCACCCGATTACCGAGGAAGATAAGCTCTCCGACCAATATATGCCGGGTGTAAGCTGTCCTCGATGCTACGACAAGTTAACTGACGAGCAAAAAATGCGTTTCGCTGAACGCCAGAAGCAAATTCAGTTGGCGAAAAGCCGTGATGAAGTGCATATTGGCGCTCTGCCGCCAGAGCGCCAATTGCGCAGGCAAGCCAAGGTTGAGAAACGCGAGCAACAACGTCGTTTATCGCAATCGTAATCAATCGGGTTATTCTTTAATGAACAACCCCTCTGCAAACCAACGCCGCACTAACTGTAAACAGGTATTTTATGGATTTCGACGCATGGGTAGCCGATTTGGCTGCCGGCACCGCAACGCACGAATCGGGCTTCGTATTGCAAGTAGAAGGAAATCCTCGCGACCCTTCTGCAATTAACCCGGCAAATTTTCCCGCAAATTTATCCTTCGTAGATCAGGCGCGTTTGATGCGGTGTGGCTTGGAATTTTTGGCCAAAGCATCTTCTAACGGTTCAACCACATACACTAGTGCTGGCGGTGCGACTGATATTGACTCGCTAAAGAGCGAAGCCACTAAAGAGCGCGAAGCCTTGGCAAAACAATTTGCCGAGCGCGCGGACAAGCCGGAAAGATCGGTCCTTTCGCTTAAAAAAAATAAATAATTAATGACTGCCCAACCGCAATCTCTTTATGAGTTAAGCGATTTGCTTGGTCAAAAATTATTGGCGCGTGGATGGCGAGTAGCAACCGCAGAATCCTGTACCGGTGGCGGAGTTGCTGCAGCCATAACCGCAATATCTAACAGCTCTTCCTGGTTCGAATATGGCATTGTTAGTTATGCCAATAGCGCCAAAGAAAAATTACTTCATGTGAGTAGCGAAACTCTTGCGGGTGAAGGTGCTGTTAGCAAAGCTACAGTTGAACAAATGGTAAAAGGTGTTTTGGATTTGTCTGGCGCAAATGTCGCTGTCGCTGTAAGTGGCATCGCCGGGCCTACCGGCGGCACTGCTGAAAAACCGGTAGGCACTGTTTGGTTTGCATGGGGATTGGCATCTGGTGTAGTAAACTCCAACCGTTGTAATTTTTCTGGCGATAGAATGTCAGTGCAACACCAGGCAGTGGTGTATGCAATTAATGGGCTACTCAAGTTACTTTAAATTTTTAATCTCTCTTTTAATTTCTCAGCTTCTCTAATTTTCTTCTCTTCTGCTAGACTTTTTATATCCGCACGTTTTATCCGTAACGAAAGGAATAACAATGCTTTCATTTGCTGAATACTCACAATTTTTTGTAGGGCTGCTGGCTATTGTCGATCCGCTCGGTGCCATTCCTGTTTTTTTGATTCTTACTGCACGTCAATCGCCCAAAGTTAAACGCGCCACTATTCGGTTAACAGTTTTGTCTGTATTTAGTGTTTTGATCGTGTCGATGCTGCTGGGCGAAATTATTTTGAATGTCTTGGGGATAAGCATTAATGCATTTCGTTGCGCAGGCGGATTGGTTTTATTGTTGATGTCACTCTCAATGTTGCAATCACATTTGATGAAACCAAACGAAGTGAATGAGCTTGAGGCAGACGAAACAGTAGCGCTTGTTCCACTCACAATTCCATTGCTTGCAGGCCCAGGTGCTATAAGCACAGTAATTGTGTATGCACATCAGTCGCGCGAGTTGTCGCACTGGCTTCTAATTTTTGCTGCAATTACCAGCGTTTGTTTTTGCTTATGGTTAACGCTGGTCGCAATGCCATGGCTTTCAAAACATATCACTGCCAAATCAATCGCTATGTCTACTCGTATTATGGGCTTACTGTTAGCGGCTATTGCCATTGAATTTATTGCTGGTGGTTTAAAAGGTTTATTTCCCGCGCTGGCAATATAAAACTTATAAACTAAAAATATCTTTAAAGCGCAACGTATGGCGGCGTGAAACTTCGATGTGCGCACCGGATTTTAACGTTAATCTGTAACCACCATTCATCCAGGGTTCTACAGACGTAACGTGGTTAACATTTACAATCTGTTGACGATTAACACGGAAAAATAATAATTCGGAAATGCGCTCTTCTATTTTGCTCAATGATCGATAAATCAGGGTCTTGCTATCATTCCAAAATACGTGGGTGTGATTACCGCAGCTGTCAAAGTAACTGATATCTTTCAAGGCAACCCAATGGCAGGTTTCTCCATCGCGTAAAAGAACGCGGCTTTCGGCATCTAGTTTTTGTTGAAATTCTTCAGCCTGAGCATCACTCGCATCAGTGATCATTAATTTATCAATCGATTTTTTTAAGCGTTCAGCTGAGACGGGTTTTAATAGATAATCCACCGTTTCAAACTCAAATGATCGTATCGCGTAATCTGCATATGCCGTAACAAATATTATTTTAGGCTGATAGCTCAACTCTGCTAGAAGTTCGAAGCCGTTTTTTCCCGGCATATTAATGTCCATAAATAATAATTCTGGACGTTCTTCTTCAATAAGCTTAAGCGCACTTTTTGGATTCTCCGCTTCGCCAATAATGTAAATATTGTCATGAGCCTTCAGTAATTCTTTTAACTCAGCGCGTGCTAATCTCGAGTCTTCTACAATAACGGCTTTCATTTCAGAACTCCTTTGTTATTCGCGTATTCGAGAGGTAGTTTTAATTCGGCGATAACAACGCCAGTGTTCTCGGTTAGTACAAACTGTGCTTTGTCGCCGTAGAGAAGTGCTATGCGATCTTTAATATTATTAATGCCCACACCAAAACCTTGGGTATCGGGCTGAATGGATATGCTTCCAGTGTTGCTAACATGACAGATCAAGTCACCATCCTTCGTGGTTACGTTGATGATTAAATTTCCGCCTTCTGTTAATCGGTTAATGCCATGTTTGATCGCATTTTCAACTAATATCTGCAACATCATCGGCGGAATTAAAGCAGCTTTTGCAGCGTCTGCTACAGCTTCCTCATAATTCAAGCGGTGCTCCAACTGTAATTTGGAGAGCGCAATATAATGGCTGACTAGCAGCATTTCTTCAGAAATTGGTACTTTGTCTTGTGCGCTTTTGGCAATGGGGCTGCGTAAAATATCTGACAGAATTAATACAGCCTCACGTGCTTTTTCAGCGTCCTCACGAATCAGCGAGCGGATATTGTTGAGTGAATTAAAAATAAAATGAGGGTCCAGCTTTCCAGCCAAGGTGTTTAGCTGGATTTCCTTCATGTTTTTTTCAAGCTGTAATTGTTTTAATGCGTTCAAGGCTTTTTGGCGTTGAGATATAGATGCGTGATAAATTAGCGACCACACAATAAAACAAAGACTAAACCATGTTAGAGATTTTAAAAAATAGTAACTGCCACTGAAGATCTGTTGAACATCTTTCAATGCCTCATGACCTAATACACCATAAACATAGATATACGTTGCCATGGTCAAGGAAAAGGCTTGTAACACGCTAAACAGAAAAGAAATGACGACTATTTTATAGGTGAAGCTGACCAGTGAGAAATTGATCAGTTGCGCTCTTCTCATAAGGGAGCGCAGCAGAGCACTCAAAAATACTCCCACAACAATAAATGAAAATATAAAAATCTGTGAAATGCTGTTGCCCGCATTATTTAAATCAAGTAAGTCGGAAAAGTACAGGTACAAAGCAGCTATAGACCAACCGCCAATATTATAAGACCAAAATTGCGTGGCTCTTCTGATGTCAAATTGTTGTTGATTAATGAGTGCTGATTTTACGCCCCACACTTTTGAGAAAGTGCAATAAAGTAAGAAAAATGCTGCGGTAATGTTTTCATTAAACTTGCTCTGGAGTAGGCCAGAGAACTCTTCGGCCGTTCCCCACAAAGGAGCAGGTTGACTGTATACGCGAAGGATGAACCTGGGCATATCCACAATAGGTGTTGATTTGAACATTTCGTAAAGGTAAGGCGTAATAACAAACAACCACATACTAAGCACGCTTGAACAAAAAACTAACATAGTAAACATGGGTAGTTGTGGTAAAAAACGTGAACCTGCTAGCTTCTCCGCGGGCTTCAAGAAAAAAACGTATGATGATAAAGCAAAGCCAAAAATTGTGGCTATTGAAAAGCTCCAATAATAATAAAATGAAAACAAATAACCGGGCGGATTGTAATACGCAATGGTGGAAATGATATGCAAAAACTCTTGAACTAAAACCAGTGCGATTACCGCCGGTAGAATATCGAAAATACGTATTTTTGTATTTGCTGAGTTACGTTCGCCCTGAATGAATACATACATCATTAAAAAATGTAGGATCACGTAAAACTGGGTTGTAAAATAACCCACAAACTGACCAAACCAGGGCGTGGAGGCTGGCTCTACAAAAATCCCATAAAAAAAATACAAAAGTGTTAGCTCTGTGTTAACGAGAAATGTAAAAGAGCTAACAATTGCGCCAAATGCTAGGGCTATTAGGCATGACGCGGGCAAAAGCGCCATTGGGTGCAACTTTTCCCAAGCGCGATTGAAATAGTGAAATCGAAACCATAGTAATGTAATGCTGGCAAAAATACCGACCTGAATCGTATTAATAATTGCTTCGTAGAAGCTTCCACCATAGTAATAAGCTCGCAAACTATTAACGTAAGTGAAGCATGCCCAGCCTCCAATAAAACATAACCAGAATTGTTTAGATCCTATAAACCACCAGCTATTTTTGTGGCGCTCTTTTATAGCTATCGTCATTACGGATTTTTCCACAATATTTTTTATAAGAATATTTTTTCATGGCTTCAGCTTATGCGAATATCCTCGAGCTGTCATCACGAACCCCTTTGCATTAATCAAATAAATAAGTGCGTCCTTGAACAAGATGGAAATCTTTTCCAAAAAATCACCCGTTTAATAAACCCTCTCACCGCTCCCTTAGTATATGAACCGTTCGTCACGTTGTTTAACACGATTAAATTGCAGTGCTTAGAATTTGATGCCTCATCTCATTTTCTAGTTAATTGGAGAATAATAATGTACGCAAGAATGTCTAGGTTCATGAGGATAGGCTTGATCACAACCTTAGTGCTATCGCTCACTAGTTGTGGTGGTGCCTCAGCGGGTACCAAATCACCTCCGCCCAACCCTCAAGCACCCGTGGAAAAGTCTCCAGTCGAATCCATCCCCGTCGCATCATCACCGGCAATTTTTAAACCTGCAGTGTTGATTCCAGATACGGATGCTGATCCAAAATTACCTGCGCGTAATTCACCTAAGTGGGGTAAAGCAGTTGATGCTGCACGTTTTTTATCGCAAACGAGTTTTGGCGCAACTGCAAAAGATATTGATTACATCATTAAGCACGGTAAGGCGGCGTGGCTCGATAAACAATTCTCGTTGCCGCAAACCTCACAGTTGGAATTTCTGGACAAGCGACTGATATTTTTTGGTTACCAACCAACGCCACCAGTTCCTTATTTCGATGATCAAGATGGCAATGAGGGCGTATGGCGCCGCTACATTATGCGACAAGATATTTGGTGGGAAACTGCAATCTGGGGGCAGGATCAGTTGCGTCAGCGAGTTGCTTTTGCCCTGAGTCAAATTTTAGTGGTGTCGCAACTTGGTGCAGATGAGTATGCACGCGAACGCGGTTTTGCAAATTATCACGATATTTTAGCCAGGCAAGCGTTCGGCAATTATGGCGACTTATTGTTGGAAATAAGTCTTAATCCGATCATGGGAATTTATTTAAGCTCTCTTAACAATCCCAAAGCGAATGAAGCACTAAATATTCGACCCGATGAAAATTATGCGCGTGAAGTACTACAGCTTTTTAGTATTGGGCTTGACGAGCTTAACAATGATGGCACCGAGCAGTTGGACGCTAATGGAAAACCTATTCACACCTTTGACCAAAATACCATTAAAGAATTTTCACGTGTATTTACCGGCTGGAGTTTGAGCCATACATCTATTTTTAATGAGGCGGGCGCTTACGCTGCGCCAATAAGTAATACCGAACCTATGAAGGCCTATGCGAGCTTTCATGATTCAGGCGCAAAACTTTTGTTAAATGGTGAAACAATTTCGGCAGGAAAAACGCCCATGGAGGACATGCAAGCTGCTATCAATAATATTATGGCACACAAGAATGTTGCCCCTTTCATTGGCAAAAAATTGATTCAATACTTAGTGACAAGTAATCCGAGTAAGGGTTATGTGGCACGCGTGTCCAAAGTTTTCAATGATAATGGAAGAGGTGTTAAGGGCGACATGAAAGCCGTCGTCAAAGCAATTTATCTGGACCATGAAGCTAGAAATCCACCGGCTGATAGCAAAGCTTATTACGGAAAATTAAAAGAATATCCGCTACTTGTTTCAGGGTTGTGGCGTGCATTTAAAGCGCAAGGCATCCCTGTGTCCGATAAAGGCAAATCGGTAGATACCATCCGTTATATGAGCGGTGTGCTGAATGCTGAACAAGAAGCTTTTTTTGCTCCTTCGGTGTTTAACTTTTACCAAAGCGAATACAGCCCGCCAGGTTTATTGGGTGCACAGAAATTATTAGCACCTGAATTCCAAATATTTAATGGCAGTAGTGCTGTACTGCAAGCCAATTTGCTAGCAAAAATGATTTATAACCGTGAAAAAAGCGATAAAAACTTTTGGAAAGATAGTGGTCAGGATTGGGGTACCGATAACAAGTGGAACAATCCACCCGTACACGCCAAATTAAATTTATCCGAAGAGATTGCGTTGGCCGATTCTCCGTCTCTGTTAGTAGATCGCCTAAATTTATTACTCGCGCGCGGCCAGTTGAGTGAGGAGGATAGCGCAAGTATCGCCGCCCATGTGAGTTTGTTAAGCGATCCATTAGCACGCGTTTATGAGGCCACTTTTTTAATCGCCATATCACCTGAATATGCCATACAGAGGTAGTTGCCATGAAAATAATTAGCAATAGAAGACAATTTATAAAATCCATGGGAAAAGGGTTATTAGGTGGGGTAGCGCTTGGAAACGGTTTGATACCTTTGCTTGCTAATGCCCAGGTTTCCTCTGGTAGCGAGTACAAAGCGCTGGTTTGTATAAACCTTGACGGTGGTAATGATGCGTTCAATACCTTGGTGCCAATCGGTGAATCATCTTATGCCGCTTACAATAAGGCGCGTAGTGGAATTGCTATTCAACGTGATTTATTACTGCCGCTTTCACCATCAAATAACGTCGCTGAAACTTACGGTTTTCATCCAGCTTTGAATGGCATGCGCGAGTTATTCCATCAAAAAAAATTATCGATTGTCGGCAATATCGGTAATCTTATTGAACCTGTTAGTAAAGCGGATTACAGCAAAATCGGTACAAAATTACCGCCACATTTATTTTCTCACAAGGATCAAACTGATTATCTGCAAACACTAAACAATGGTGAGATGACGACTGGTTGGGCAGGTAGAATTGCGGAAGCTATGTCGGAGTTTAATATCAACCAGCAATTGGCAATGAATATCACTCTCTCTGGTGATAACAACTTGCAACGCGCCAATTTAATATTGCCTTATTCCGTCAAAAATACAGGCGTTAATCTTATCGAGGCTTTTTCAGAGGAAAATCCCGCTGACTTTTCTGCTTCGCGCGCCAAACTTTATCGCAGTTTTCTCAATCGTGAGCGGCCACATCTTCTGCAAAAGTATTATTCTGATGTTCAATTAAATGCGTGGACTATGGCGCAATATGTTTCTGACATTTTAAAGAGTCAGCCGCAACTCAATTTTCCATTAATGAATAACATGAGTAAGCAAGGTTTGGGGCAAAGCCTTGCCATGGCGACCAAATTGATTGCTGCGCACGATGCCTTTCAACTCAAGCGGCAAATTTTTTATATCAATCTCGGACCATTTGATACTCATCGAAGTCAACTTTCTAATCATGCAAATTTATTGGCAGAATTGAATCAGGGGCTAACCGAGTTTTATGAAGCGCTGGCTGGATTGGGGCTCGAAAACCAGGTAACTACCTTTACCACTGCAGAGTTTGGGCGCACATTAACGATGAATGGTTCAGACGGCACTGATCACGGTTGGGCAAGCCACCACTTTGTTATGGGTGGAGCGGTGCAGGGCCAAAAGATCCTTGGACAAATGCCGGAGCTCGAAATTGGTAGTGACGACGATGTGGGGGAGGGGCGCTTTATTCCAAAACTAAGTTTCGACCAGTATGCAGCAACATTGAGTCAATGGTTTGGTGTAGGAACGGATGACATCGCAAATATGTTTCCCAATTTAAAAAACTTCGACCAAAAAAATCTGGGCTTTATTGTATAAGCATTAGGCATCGCGATATGAAGGTATTGCGGTGTCTCCACGTTGAATCTTGCTCTGTTCCTGAACGATCAAGGTGGTCTAAAGAGGGGTGAGCGAGCGGGATAGAGCTAGTTTTGGTGATTAATGTACCAAGGTTTTCATATAAGTATTTGATAATTAAAATATTTTTGGATTTCATAAGTGGCTTCTTACATCAAAATGTAAAAGGCCGCTAAACTTTTCATCACGAATTTGAATTATTAGGAATCCCATATCGTTTGGCTTGGGCTACACTTATCACTCCAATGGCGTTTATTTTTACATACCCAAGCATTGAGATTGATGTGAAACTTCTTCTTGCCTTATTCATCGCTAGTATCGCGCTTGCCGAAGCTTGCACGGCTGGAGAGGCTATTGCTGCGCAAAAGGAAAGTGCAAACCAGGTAGATTTCGAGCAGCACGTTAGGGAGGTTGCCCAGCGAACGGCAGCTGAAGCCAGGGCCAAAAAAGAGGCAGAGCGAGCAGCAAAAGCGAAAGCCGCAACCGATAAAATCGCGGCAAGTGGCGGAACTGCGCTTAAGGTTTTCAAATACAGAAAAGATGGGGCGGTAATGTTTGCGGACAGCGCGCCTTACAAAACTCAATATGAAGTGGTTGTTTACAATAGCTGCTACGCCTGTAGCGTCACGTCAAGCGTTAACTGGCATAACACGCGTCTACACCTGACGGAGTTTAGCGACACCATAGGGTTGGTTGCGAAACAACATGGTGTGGATGCTGGATTTATTCGCGCCATTATTCACGCCGAATCCGCTTTCAATCCTCTAGCGCGTTCGCGTAAAGGTGCAATGGGATTAATGCAACTCATGCCAGGCACAGCAAAAGATATGGGTGTCGTGGATAGTACAAATCCCGAGCAAAATATTAAGGGCGGTGTGCGGTATCTGGCAGGTTTGCTGAAAAAATTTAGTGGGAATGAAGCGCTTGCAGCGGCCGCTTACAATGCCGGAGCAGGTGCGGTGACAAAATACAGCGGCATTCCACCTTATGAGGAAACCCAAACTTACGTAAAGCGCGTGAAAATCTTATCGGAACGTTACAAAAATCAAAAACAATTAGCGGCAAAGTAGTTTCTCTGTGGCGCCCGTCACGCACCATTTGATCGTTAAATTCTATAGCTTGTTGCTGTCATGGTTTTGGAGACTAAGGTCATCAAACCTTTTACCGGCGCCGGAAATCGATGGCCGCCCGCGCTTAACGCCATATCCGCATGACGTGCTTCGTCGCGTAACATTTGCGCAACGACTACTCGGCTTTTTTCGTCCTGTTCTGGCAATTCTGCCAAATGTTTTTGCAGATGTTTGCACACTTGATCTTCAGTGGCCGCTACGAAACCCAAGCTCACTTTATCGCTGATTAAACCTGCACCAGCGCCAATCGCAAATGACAAGCCGTACCACAGCGGATTCAAATAACTTGGGTGACTATCCAGCGCGTCCAAACGCTGCTGGCACCACACCAGATGGTCAATTTCTTCAGCAGCTGCAGCTTCCATTTCTGCGCGTATATCGGGTAATTTTGCGGTAAAGGCTTGGCCTTGATACAAGGCCTGGGCACAAACTTCCCCCGCGTGGTTAACACGCATTAAACCTGCTGCATGGCGTTTTTCTTCAGCACTGAGTTCTGCCTCCGCTATATTTGCAGCCGGAGAAGGGCGTTGTGCATGTTGTTCACTCGCCATAACCGTACGTAAAGCGCGATCTGCACGTACAATGAATTTATCAACAAGGGTAAGGTGGCGCATTTTACAAATCTCTGCAGTTTGGTTAGCGCAATTGTAACCAAAAATATCTTTCAGGTATTGTTTCAAAATGAGTTTTTGGGAAATGCTTGCGTTTCTGGCACTATAACGCTAAACACATAATAACCTAAAACATTTACGAGGTTTCAGTGCAAGACGTAAACGAATTAAAACTATTACTCGATTCGCGCATTCCCTTGGTTGTCATCGAAACTTTTGAAGAAAAGAAAGCGCTGGATGTACTTTCCATGGTGTCCAATAACCAGGGCCGTGATCTGTATCGCTGGTCCTTGACGGATGGTCTAACGCGCATTAATTTTGGCCCGCAACTGGTACCCAAGGGTAGCGAACTCAACGATGTCGAAGAAGCGCTAAAACATATTAAAAGTCAAACTCAGCCCGGTGTTTATGCACTTTGTGACATACATCCTTTTCTAGAAAATCATCCCAATGTTGTGCGCTTATTAAAAGATATAGCACTCAATCATTTTGCTATGCCTCACACGATTGTTTTTTTAAGTTATCAATTGCGCTTACCGCCCGAGCTTTCGCGTTACAGTAGTTCTTACTCTTTATCATTGCCAAGCGATGAAAAAATTATTGAGATCATTCGTGAGGAGGCAAAAAGCTGGTCTGATAAACACAGTGGAGCGCGTGTAAAAACGGATAATCTCACGCTCAAAAAGATAGTGAATAATATGCAAGGATTAAGTGTGAGTGATGTACGTCGTTTAGTGCGCATGGCCATCTGGAATGATGGCGAATTATCTGAAGTGGATGTATATAATATCAACAAAGCTAAATTTGCATTGTTGGACATGGAAGGCGTAATGAATTTTGAGGCCAACATAAAAGATTTTTCTCAAGTGGGTGGGCTTCATAATTTAAAACGCTGGTTGATTAGTCGCCGTGATGCCTTTATTTCGGAGGATAGTAAGCTAGATATGCCCAAGGGAATTTTATTGCTGGGCGTGCAAGGCGGCGGCAAAAGTCTGGCGGCCAAAGCAGTGGCCGGATTATGGGGTATTGCACTCTTGCGTTTGGATATAGGCGCACTCTACAACAAATTTCACGGTGAAACCGAACGCAACTTACGCGAAGCTCTCAAACTTGCGGATTCTATGTCGCCCTGTGTAATTTGGCTGGATGAAATTGAAAAAGGTATGGCTCAGGATGGCAACGACAACGGAATATCACAACGCTTGCTGGGAACTTTGCTCACCTGGATGGCCGAGCGAAAAACAAAAGTATTTATCGTGGCGACCAGTAACGATATTTCAAAGCTTCCACCGGAATTAATTCGGAAAGGACGTTTAGATGAAATCTTTTTTGTCGATTTACCTGATGCGGATGTGCGCAAAGATATTTTTATGATTCACATCAACAAACGAAATATGTTCGCTATTGATTTTGATATTAGTAAACTGGCAGGCGCAACTGATGGTTTTTCGGGATCGGAAATTGAACAAGCTATTGTTGCTGCCATGTACACCGCTGCTGCAATCGCCAGCAAATTAACGACAGATATATTGCTGCAGGAGATTGAGAACACCAGTCCCTTGTCAGTTATTATGGCTGAGCAAATTGCGCGCTTAAGAATGTGGGCGGCTAATAGAACGATTCCCGCCTAAGAAAGACGTTGCACGTTTTAAAATAAGTATGGCTCTTATGAAAGAGTTAATTTATGGGTGCAACGAAATAACCGCTGCAATTATTTACATGAATCACTCCATATTTTTACAAATAAACTGATGTAGCGCACGACCTTATTCTTTATGGCGGTGATGGAATCCCATCATACCTTGCTTAAATTTTTCTTTTTCTTCTTCCGTCATATGCTGCCAGCGTTGCATGTGTTTATGATGGTGCCAGCCACCGCGACCATGGAAACCGCCAAACAAAATTCGGCTCAGAACCAATAAGCCGAGCGCACGGAAGTAGTCAATCGTTTGGGCGCTGGTAAATATGGATGGGATAATCCAATTCCACAGCGACATGACTATCCAGCCTAGCGCTGCTATGGCAAGCAGGACCATAACTAATTTTTTTGCGAACCAAAGTTTTTGTTTCATTTTAATTTTCCTCTAAAAAATCTTCGTAGATATTGTATAGGCGTTTGCGTAAATGTAAGACTGCATAACGTTTTCGCGCTATGAGCGTGCTCACCTTAACGCCAGTTTCTGATGAGAGTTCCTCAAAACGCCGACCCTGTAATTCGTGCGCAATAAAAACGTAGCGTTGCTCCTCGGGCAGCTCATTGAGTGAATCCTGCAATTCCTGAAGTAAAATTTCTCGGGCATAAGCGGCTTCTGGGCCATCCACAGGCGGTAGTAATTCGTCTAACCAATAATCGTTGTCTTCATTCTCAATCTGCGAAAATGTTAAGTCCTTTTTTTTACGAAAACGATCAATAATTCTGTTGCGAGCTACTCTAAATAGCCATGCGCCTACTTGCTCAATCGGTTCAGGCAATTGATAAGCAGCCACAAATTCATAAAACACATCTTGTAGGATATCTTCCGCTTCACCGGGGTCTGCAATACGTTTCCTGATGAAGTTAAGCAAGCGCGCACGCTCACGCAAAACGCTCTCGGTGATAAGATTATTTTGCTCTGCCATTAGCTCGCCTGAGATTAATATCGTGTCCGTGTACTGGAAGACGAATCACAAACAAAAATATTGTAAAAATAAAAGAAATTTACACGGCCATTAGAAAAAGCATTGACTGCTCCGATTTTATAAAATTGGAGCAGATGACGGATGGAGTTAGTTGCTAGCCGCGCTGGTTATAGGTTCTCGGGAAAATTTAAAACGTTTTTTTATGCGCGCTTCAAAACCTGTCATATAGGAAAACACAACCGGCACCACCAACAAACTTAGGGCTGTTGAGGTTATGAGGCCGCCAATTACCGCAATTGCCATAGGTTGACGGAAGCTGGCATCTCCCCCGAAACCTAACGCGAGCGGCAACATGCCTGCGATCATTGCCACGCTTGTCATTAGCACCGGGCGCGCACGTTTTCCTGATGCATCAAGGATGGCCGCATTTTTCGACTCGTGCGGTTGTTGCAAAGAGATAATCGCAAAATCCACCAGCAATATGGAATTCTTGGTCACTATACCTAGCAGCATTACTAAACCAATTAACGCGGGCAGGCTTAATTCTGAGCCTCCTAGCAAGAGCGCCACAAAGGCTCCGCCGACCGAGAGGGGAACAGCGGATAAAATCGTAATGGGTTGCAACCAATCTTTAAACAATAAAACCAAAACTGCATAGACGCAA